>Ga0209933_1000018_pt1 | contig 720707 bp, 667 predicted proteins | sample ThiBiot_300_biof_FD_183944 | JGI IMG/M metagenome (GOLD analysis project Ga0209933, IMG submission 183944) | Wastewater bioreactor microbial communities from Cape Town, South Africa - Thiocy_cont_300_biof (SPAdes) | ecosystem: Engineered > Bioremediation > Thiocyanate > Unclassified | place...
CAACGGCCGACTCGAGCATCTCCGCGGCTCCGCGCTCGGCTTCCGCAACCTCGCGAACTACACAGCCAGGAGCCTGCTCGAGGCCGGAGGTTTCAGACCCTCGCTACACCCTTGATTCCGAAGAGCCCCTTTGCACAGGAGGAAATGTGAAGATCGCACGTCTTGCGGCGGGCGCGAGCATCGTGGCGGTGGGAGCACTCGTGCTCTCCGGCTGCGGCAACCCGTATCAGTCTGAGGTCCAGGAAGGCACCGAGATCTTCGTTGCCTACAACGAAGGCTTCATGGCGTTCAACTCGAACAGCTCGGCCGGTAACAACACCGCCAACGCGAACGTCAAGTACATCACTGACGCCGCATCGTCGTGGGCGTACTACAACAACACCCCCGAACTCGTGAAGAACACCGACTTCGGTACCTACGAGGCGACCAGCGAAGACCCGCTGACGGTCGACTACAAGATCACCGCCGACGCCGTGTGGTCTGACGGTGTGCCGATCGACGAGGCCGACATGCTGATGGCGTGGGCTGCGATGAGCGGCAACGTCGACGGCGGCTGGGCTCCGGCTGCCACGACGGGCTACAGCCTCATCACGCAGATGCCGGAGATCGCCGACAAGGAGATCACGCTGGTCTACGACGAGCCCTACGTCGACTGGGAGCTCATCCAGCCGCTCGGCGTCGCGGCACACGGCACGTACGCGCTCGCGTACCCCGACGAGTACGCCGACGTCCAGGCCGCGTGGGACACCTACAAGTCCTCCGACTCGGACGACGACTTCACCAAGTACACGGACGCCGCCAAGAAGTTCGCCGAGACCGCGAAGCAGAAGGTCATCGACGCGATCCAGAACGACGACACCGAGGTGCTCGACAAGCTGGCCACCGCGTGGAACGCCGACTACGTCTACACGAGCATGCCCGACAGCCCGGCCGCGTTCCTGACCGCCGGTCAGTACAACCTGCTGGACACCAAGGAAGACGAGTACACGACGCTCGTCGCCAACCCGCTGTTCACGTGGGGCGACTCGCCGAAGTACGAGAAGATCACGATCCGCGCGATCTCCGACTCGACCACCGCTCTGCAGGCCCTGCAGTCCGGTGAGCTCGACATCTGGACGGGTCAGCCGACCTCGGACATCCTCCAGCTCGCGAACAACATCGACACCGCTGAGGTGCAGACCGGTATCCAGGCCTCGCACGAGCACGTCGACCTGACGTTCAACAACGGCGGTCCGTTCGACCCCGCCACCTACGGTGGCGACGAGGCCAAGGCCCTCAAGGTGCGCCAGGCGTTCCTGAAGACGATCCCGCGCCAGGAGATCGTCGACAAGATCATCAAGCCGCTGAACCCGGATGCCACTGTCCGCAACACCCACCTCGTGAGCGCTGCCGACACCGTGCGCTACCCGATCCTGAGCGAGAGCAACGGCTCGGCCGACTACGCGGACGTCGACATCGACGGCGCGAAGGCGCTGCTGGCCGAGGCCGGCGTGACCGGTGACGTCGAGGTCGGCTTCTGGTACCCCGAGGGCAACGTCCGTCGTGGCCAGGAGTTCGAGCTGATCGCCGCATCGGCGGCCAAGGCCGGCTTCAAGCTGGTCGACGAGTCCGAGCCGAACTGGGTCTTCACCGACCCCGAGGCTGAGCCGATCAACTCGCACGACGCGACGATCTTCGCGTGGTCGCAGACCTCGCTGGCCGTCGGTGGATCCGACCAGATCTACGCGTGCTACGACGACCCGATGGCCAAGGGCGGCAACTACAACGGTTACTGCAACCAGGAAGTCACCGACGCTCTCGCGACGCTGAACGTGACCTCCGACGAGGACGCGCAGACCGAGCTGCTCAAGACCGCTGAGGCCGGAATCTGGGCGGATGCCGCGTCGATCCCGATCTTCCAGTTCCCGGGCCTGCTCGTCTCGAGCGACCGCGTGACCGGTGTGAAGATCATGCCGCTGAGCCCCGACTACTTCTGGAACTTCTGGGAGTGGGCGCCGGCTACGGCTGCTGCCAACTGATCCCATCTGCGGGTCGGGTGCGTGAGCACTCGACCCGCAGATCATGATCGAATCAACTGTGGGTGCCGGGGTGACCCCTCGGCACCCACAGTCATGTCGGTGTCGCTGATCCGCGCGGCCGACGCGTAGTAGTTTTGAGGCTTACCCGCCTCGTCCGCGAAACGGAACATCATGTCCTCGGTAACCCACCTGAAAGGTCGCACGTGCTGACCTTCATCCTGCGACGGCTCGGCGCGATCCTGCTGGTCCTGCTCGTCGCGTCCTTCGTCGTCTACACCCTGTCATCGATCGGTACTGACCCGCTCAACGACCTCAAGGGCAGTAGCGCCGCCAACCGGCAGGAACTCATCGATCAGCGCATCGAGAAGCTGCACCTGGACGTCCCCGTCGTCCTGCGCTACTTCACCTGGCTCGGCGGCGCCTCGAAGTGCCTCATCGGCCAGTGCGACCTCGGTATCGCCTTCAGCCGCAGCGATCAGCAGGTCACCGCCGCTGTCTCCGCTGCCGCGAACTCCACGATCCAGCTGGTCACTGCCGCGACGATCATCGCGATCATCGCCGGTCTCACGATCGGCATCCTGACTGCACTGCGGCAGTACTCGGGCTTCGACTACACCGTCACGTTCCTCACCTTCATCGTCTACTCGCTGCCGATCTTCTGGATCGCGGTGCTGCTGAAGGAGTTCGGTGCCATCCGCTTCAACGAGTTCCTGGCTGATCCGAATATTTCGATCTGGGCGATGCTCATCACGGGACTGATATCCGGCTTCGTTTTCATGAGCATCCTGGGGGGCAACGCGAAGAAGCGTCTGGTCACATTCGGGACCGCCTTCGTTGCGACGGCCGCGCTGATGGCGCTGCTGCAGATCACCGACTGGTTCGCCCGCCCGCAGATCACGATCATCGGTGTGATCATCACGGGCCTGGCCGCAGCAATCGGCGTCACGGCGATCTCGACGGGTCTCGCGAACCGCCGCACGCTCTACGCGTCGCTGGTCGTCGTCGCCATCTGGATCGCGCTGTATCAGCCGCTGCAGTACCTGTTCTTCTACGTGCCGCAGGGCTGGATGCTCATCATCATGTACGTGGTGGCGATCGCCCTCGGCATCGGCGTGGGTCTGCTCATGGGCGGGGATGGCCGGAAGGAAGCGGCGCGCACCGCCGCGATCGTGAGCTTCATCACGTTCTTCACGATCGTCGTCGACCGCGTCATGCTGGTCTACCCCGACTACCTGAAGAAGATCCCGCAGTCGGGCGTCATCGCCACGATCGGCTCGCAGACCCCGAACCTGTCGGGTGACATGTGGTTCCAGTTGCTCGACGGCTTCGCGCACCTGCTGCTGCCGACGATCGCGCTGGCGCTCGTCTCGATCGCGGCCTACACGCGCTACGCCCGTTCGAGCCTGCTCGAGGTCATGAACCAGGACTACGTGCGCACGGCGCGAGCGAAGGGTCTCAGCGAGCGCACGGTCGTGGTGCGACACGCACTGCGCAACGCGCTCATCCCGATCGCCACGATCGTCGCCTTCGACATCGGCGCACTCATCGGCGGCGCCGTCATCACCGAGACGATCTTCGCCTGGAAGGGCATGGGCTCGCTGTTCGTGAGCGGCCTCGAAAAGGGTGACGTCAACCTCGTGATGGGCTTCTTCGTCGTCACGGGCGTCCTGGCGGTCGTCTTCAACCTCATCGCGGACCTGCTGTACTCCGCACTCGACCCCCGAATCCGGGTGAGCTGACATGACCACGACATCACTACCGGCGGGCGCGCCGCAAGACCGCGGCTCCGAGCAGTCGCTCGAACAGCAGGCCCTCGCCGGCCTCAGCCAGGGCCAACTCGTCCGCCGCCGGTTCTTCCGGCACAAGGGCGCCATGATCGCCCTCGGTGTGCTGATCCTGACGATCCTGCTCGCGTTCACCTCCGTCGGCACCGTCGTCGGCGGCACCGGCAAGCTCGAGGCGGGCCCGACCGGCGATCTGCAGATCAACGGGTGGCGCATCCCGGGCTGGTGGCCACTGGACTGGTTCACGGCGTACCCGATCGTCAACGGCGGCGCACCGACGCTGACGCTGTTCCCGTTCTCGATCGGCGAGCACCCGTTCGGTCAGGACACCCTCGGCAAGGACGTCTTCGCGCAGGTCATGCGCGGCACGCAGCAGTCGATCACGGTCATGCTGCTGGTCGGCATCGTGTCGCTCGTGCTCGGCGTTCTGCTGGGTGCGCTCTCGGGCTTCTACCGCGGGTGGATCGACTCGCTGATCATGCGCTTCACCGACGTGATCATCATCCTGCCGATCATCGTCATCGGCTCGATCATCGGTCGCCTGCTCGGCGGTGCGAACGCGTGGGTCTTCGGTCTGTTCCTCGGCATATTGAGCTGGACGGGCCTGGCGCGACTCGTCCGCGGCGAGTTCCTCTCGCTACGAGAACGTGAGTTCGTGGATGCCGCGCGTGTCGCCGGCGCGACCAACGGTCGCATCATCTTCCGCCACATCCTGCCCAACGCGGTCGGCATCATCATCGTCAACACGACGCTGCTGATGAGCGCCGCGGTGCTCACGGAGGCCGCACTGAGCTTCATCGGCTTCGGCATCCAGTACCCCGATGTCTCGCTCGGCCAGATCATCTCGACCTATCGCGAGGCGTTCCGCACGCGGCCGTGGCTGTTCTGGTGGCCAGGTCTGTTCATCATCATCCTGGCGCTGTGCATCAACTTCATCGGCGACGGTCTGCGTGACGCCTTCGACCCGCGTCAGCAGTCGAAGATCGGACGCAAGTCGGCCAAGGCCGTCGGGGCGATCCCGTCGGTGCAGGCGGTCATGATGGTCGAGGGCCCGACGAGCACGGATGACCCGGAGGCGCGCGTCATAGACCAGTTCGAAGGCCTACCCGGGCCCGACCCGAAACCGCGTCCGACGGACGATCAGCCGTGACTGCTCAGCTGAACCAGGCTGTAGACGGCCGCGCCCAGCAGCGCCACCGTGACGACAGCGGGCAGCACAGCCCACGTCGTGGTGGTGCCGCCGGGGCGCGCCGGCTCGCCGGAGCGCGCGAAGGCATCCAGGTGCCGCATGACGATCGCGGTCGCATCGCCCGACTGGGTGCCCAGGGCATCCGACGGGCGTCGGGTCTCGTCGTCGCCGAAGGTGTTGCGCACGTCTTCGCGGCGGGTGCTGAGCGCCTGCCGCGCACCCGGCGCGGGTGCTGCCCAGGCGCGGATCACGGTACCGCTGTGCGTGCGCACGGTGAGGGCGTAGCGCGACTCGACACGGTCGACGTCGCCCCACGGCACGCGGTGACTGCGCAGCGGGTTGCGGATCTCGACGAAACCGTCGGTCACGATGACGCACGGGCGGATGTACAGGGCGTACGCGAGCCACGCGAAGGCGAAGATCGGCCAGCTCCACAGCAGCAGACCGCCGAATCCATCGGTGACAAGCAGCCAGATGAGCGCCACAGCGCAGATGGCGATGGCGACGGCGGCGAGAACCACGCCGCCGCGCGGACGAAAGACAACCGGGCGGGACACCTGCCCATCCTGACACGGGAGGAACGGCGATGACGGCGACAGGGAAGGGCAGCTCGCCCGAGCGCAAGCGCGCGGGCTCGCGCGGATACGTTCCCGGCGAGATCTACGACGGGCCCGCACTGTCGGTGAAGGACCTCAACGTCGAGTTCTGGGTCGGGTCGCAGTGGGCCGCCGCGGCGAAGCACGTCAGCTACGACCTGATGCCCGGAAAGGTCCTCGCGATCGTGGGCGAGTCCGGCTCGGGCAAGAGCACGAGCTCGATGGCGATCATGGGTCTGCTGCCCAAGAACTCGCGTGTCACCGGCAGCGCACTGCTGGCCGGCGCCGAGCTGATCGGCACCCCGCCCGAGAAGCTGCGCAAGGTGCGCGGTGAAGGCATCGCGGCGATCTTCCAGGAGCCGATGACGGCGCTGAACCCCGTCTACACGATCGGGTTCCAGATCTCCGAGACGCTGCTCACGCACCGCCCCGGGATGACGCGCAAGCAGGCCAAGGCCCGCGCGATCGAACTGTTGGGGCTGGTTGAGATGCCCGACCCCACCAAGGCGTACAACTCGTACCCGCACCAGCTGTCGGGCGGTCAGCGCCAGCGCGCCATGATCGCGCAGTCGATCTCGCTCGACCCGCGCGTGCTCATCGCCGACGAGCCGACCACCGCCCTCGACGTGACGGTGCAGGCCGAGATCCTCGAGCTGCTCCGCAACCTGCACCAGAAGCTCGACTCGGCGATCATCCTCATCACCCACGACATGGGCGTCGTCGCCGACATGGCCGACGACGTCATGGTGATGAAGGACGGCGACGTCGTCGAGCACGGACCCATCGAGCAGATCTTCGGCGGTGCGAAGCACCCGTACACGCAGGCGCTCATGGCATCCGTCCCGCACCTGGGCCTCGGAGAGGCGACGCCCGACGAAGACCGGATCAGTGAGGATGCCACGGCAGCCCTGTTCCTCGACAACGTCGCGATCGACTACCCGAAGCGCGGCCGCGTGCCCGCCTTCCGTGCCGTCGAGGGCGCGAGCCTGAAGATCCAGCCCGGCGAGGTGCTGGGGCTCGTCGGCGAGTCCGGTTCGGGCAAGACCACGATCGCCCGCGCGATCGTCGGGCTCGTCCCGATCGCCGAGGGCACGATGCGCGTGGCCGGGCAGGAGATGGTCGGCGTCGACGCCAAGCAGCTGCGCAGCGTGCGTCGCAAGCTCGGCATCGTCTTCCAGGACCCGGGCTCGTCGCTGAACCCGCGCTGGCCCGTCGGCATCTCGATCGGCGAGCCGCTGGAGCTCGCCGGCCGGGGTCGTGAGGAGACCGGCAAGCGTGTCGTCGAGCTGCTCGACCTCGTCGAGCTGCCGCGCGATTTCCGCAACCGCTACCCGCACGAGCTGTCCGGTGGCCAGCGGCAGCGCATCGGCATTGCCCGCGCCCTGGCGCTCGACCCCGAGGTGCTCGTCGCCGACGAGCCCACGAGCGCCCTCGACGTTTCGGTGCAGGCCCGCGTGCTCGAGCTGCTGCAGAACATCCAGAAGGAGAAGCAGTTCGCGACGCTGTTCGTGACGCACGACCTCGCCGTCGTCGACCTGCTCGCCGACCGCATCGCGGTGATGCAGCACGGAAAGATCGTCGAGCAGGGCACGAAGGAGCAGATCCTGCGCAACCCGAAGGATCCGTACACGCAGCGACTCCTGGCCGCTGTGCCGGTGCCCGACCCGGCCGAGCAGCGCCAGCGTCGCGAAGCGCGCAGCGCACTCCTCGCCGAGCAGGAGCGGTACCGCCCGGCCAGCTGAGAGCAGGTGCGAACGGATGCCCCGGCATCCGCGAGTAGAATGGGATGCCCCCTTTCTGGGGAGCATCCCATTCTTCTTCCTCAAGGACACCCTTATGGCGCACGCCCTCCGTCCGGATCTCCGCAACGTCGCTATCGTCGCGCACGTCGACCACGGCAAGACGACCCTCGTCGACGCCATGCTCCGCCAGACCGGATCGTTCGGCGAACACGCCCACGTCGAAGAGCGCGCGATGGACTCGAACGACCTCGAGCGTGAGAAGGGCATCACGATCCTCGCCAAGAACACGGCGATCACCTACAACGGCATCCACACCGAGGTGCCCGTGACGATCAACGTCATCGACACCCCCGGCCACGCCGACTTCGGTGGCGAGGTCGAGCGCGGTCTGTCGATGGTCGACGGCGTCGTGCTGCTCGTGGATGCCTCGGAGGGCCCCCTTCCGCAGACCCGCTTCGTGCTGCGCAAGGCGCTCGAGGCGAAGCTGCCGGTCATCCTGCTCGTCAACAAGACCGACCGTCCCGACGCCCGCATCGCCGAGGTCGAGGAAGAGGCGCACGATCTGCTGCTGGGTCTTGCCGGCGACCTGGTCGACGACGTGCCCGACCTCGACGTCGACGCGCTGCTGGACGTTCCGGTCGTGTACGCGTCGGGTCGCGCCGGCGCGGCATCCCGCAATCGTCCCGAGAACGGTGAGCTGCCCGACAACGCCGATCTCGAGCCGCTGTTCGAGGCGATTCTCGAGCACGTTCCCGCACCCGCGTACGACGACGAGGCGCCGCTGCAGGCGTGGGTCACGAACCTCGACTCGTCGCCGTTCCTGGGTCGCCTCGCCCTGCTGCGCGTCTTCAACGGCACGCTGAAGAAGGGCCAGACCGTCGCGTGGGTCCGTCATGACGGCTCGCACACGAACGCCCGCATCACCGAGCTGCTGAAGACGAAGGCGCTCGAGCGCTTCCCGGCCGAGTCGGCCGGCCCCGGCGACATCGTCGCGATCGCCGGCATCGAGGAGATCACGATCGGTGAGACAATCGCCGACCCCGACGACGTGCGCCCGCTGCCCGCCATCACGGTCGACGACCCCGCCATCTCGATGACGATCGGCACCAACACGTCGCCCCTCATGGGCAAGGTCAAGGGCCACAAGCTCACCGCCCGCATGGTGAAGGACCGCCTCGACCGCGAGCTCATCGGCAACGTGTCGCTCAAGGTCGTCGAGATCGGCCGCCCGGACGCCTGGGAGGTGCAGGGCCGCGGCGAGCTCGCTCTCGCGATCCTCGTCGAGAACATGCGCCGCGAGGGCTTCGAGCTCACGGTCGGCAAGCCGCAGGTCGTGACGCGTCGCGGCGAGGACGGCAAGCTCAAGGAGCCGTTCGAGCACCTGACGATCGACGCGCCCGAAGAGCACCTCGGCGCCATCACGCAACTCATGGCGGCGCGCAAGGGTCGCATGGACTCGATGGTCAACCACGGCACCGGCTGGGTGCGCATGGAGTTCGTCGTGCCCTCGCGCGGCCTCATCGGGTTCCGCAGCGAGTTCCTCACGATGACGCGCGGCACGGGCATCGCCAACGCGATCTCGCACGGCTACGACGACTGGGCCGGCCAGATCACGACGCGCCAGAACGGCTCGATCGTCGCCGACCGCTCGGGTGTCGTGACGCCGTTCGCGATGATCGCGCTGCAAGAGCGCATGAGCTTCTTCGTGCAGCCCACCGAAGAGGTCTACGAGGGCATGGTCATCGGCGAGAACTCGCGCGCCGACGACATGGACGTCAACATCACGAAGGAGAAGAAGCTCACGAACATGCGTTCGTCGACGTCGGACTCCTTCGAGTCGATGACCCCGCCGCGCACCCTGACGCTCGAGGAGTCGCTCGAGTTCGCCCGCGACGACGAATGCGTCGAGGTCACGCCCGAGAAGGTGCGCATCCGCAAGGTCGTGCTGGATGCCACCGAGCGCGGCCGCGCCGCCGCGCGCGCGAAGCGCCAGGACGCCTGAGGTCGCGCGCCCGCGCCGCGCGCGCTGAAGTTGGCGCGTGACGCGGGTATGGGACGCGCGTTGCCGCGTGTTGCGCCAACTTCCTTGAGTGGCGCTGCGCCGCGCGCGCTGAAGTTGGCGCGTCGCGCGGGTATCTCTCGGGAGTTCCCGCGTGTTGCGCCAACTTCGCGGGAGAGCGCACCGGGCCCACCGAGCAGGCGAGGGTCAGGCGCGGAGGATCTTCTCCATCGCCTTGCCCTTGGCGACCTCGTCGACGAGCTTGTCGAGGTAGCGGATCTGCTGCATCAGCGGGTCGGTGATCTCCTGCACCTTGACGCCGCAGACCACGCCCGTGATGAGGCTCGCGTTCGGGTTGAGTGAGGCATCCGCGAAGAAGTCGCGGAACCTCGTGCCGGATGCCACGTGCGCGTCGATCTCGCTCTGCGAGAAGCCCGTCAACCAGCGCGTGACCTCGTCGACGTCCTCCTTCGTGCGGCCGTTGCGCTCGACCTTGGAGATGTACAGCGGGTACACCGAGGCGAAGGTCATGTTGTAGACGCGTTCCATCCTGTCCATGCCCGCAAGGCTATCTCGCCGGCGCTAGGCTCTGGCGGGTGACGATGGATGCCGCGACTCGACGTGCGCTGCGTGACGGACTCGGGGTCGCGCTCGCGACGAGCGCGTACGGCATCTCGTTCGGGGCGCTCGCGGTGGCATCCGGCCTGGACATCTGGCAGACCTGCGTGCTGAGCCTCGTCATGTTCACAGGCGGATCGCAGTTCGCCTTCATCGGCGTCATCGGCGCAGGGGGACTCGCCGCGGCCCCCGCCGCGATCGCCTCGGCAGGACTGCTGGGCGTGCGCAACGTCGCGTACGGTCTGCGCATGGCCCCCGTCATCGGAACGACGCGGCTGCGCCGGCTCGTCGCGCCGCACTTCACGATCGACGAGTCCACCGCAGTCGCGCTCGCGCACACCGAGCCGCGGGCACGCAGTCTCGGCTTCTGGGTCACCGGCATCGGGATCTACCTCGGCTGGAACGTGACCACCCTGCTCGGTGCGCTCGTCGGCGACGTGCTGGGCGATCCACGCGCGTACGGACTGGATGCCGCGGCGGCGGCCGCCTTTCTCGCGCTGCTGTGGCCGAGACTGCGGCAGCGGCAGGCGATCGCCGTGGGCGTCGCTGCGGCGGTCGTCGCGGCGGCGCTGACGCCGGCGCTGATGGCGGGGATCCCGGTGCTCATCGCCGCGCTCGTCGCGGTCGTGGTGGGGTGGGCCAACTGGCTGGCCCCTCGACAGGCTCGGGGGTCACAAACGCGCGGGTCAGGGGAGCCCGACGACGTTCCCGAGTTGGGTGGTCTGCCGTGACGATGTGGACGGCGATCGCGCTGGCATCGGTCGTCTGCCTCGCGCTGAAGGCGGTGGGCTACCTGATCCCGCCGCGGTGGTTCGACGCGCCCGCGCCTTCGCGCATCATCGATCTGCTGACCGTCGCGCTGCTGGCGGCGCTCGTGGCGGTGCAGACGCTCGGCGTCGGACAGCAGATCGTCGTGGATGCCCGGGTGCCGGCCGTGCTCGTCGCGGCGGGACTGCTCGTGCTGCGTGCGCCGTTCCTCGTCGTCGTGATCGCCGCCGCCGTCGTCGCGGCGCTGCTGCGCCTGTGGGGCGTCGCCACCTGAGCAGCGCGACGCAGCCACACCCGTTCGCAGGGTACGCAGAGACCCGGCGCCTAGAATTGGCGCGTGGGTTTCTCCTGGACGCGGGTTGGCACGTGGGCGATCGCGGCGGTGATCGGAATCGTGTACGGCGTCGCCGGCACGATCGGTCAGGCCGCGATGTGGGGCCCGATCCCGCTCGGCCTGATCATCGCCGTCATCGGCGTCGGCGCGCTCATGCTCGCCGTACGCGTGCTGATCGCCGACCGGTGGGCTGCGCTCGCGACGGGGCTGGGCATCATGATCGCGTCACTGGTGTTCTCGGGCAAGGGTCCGGGCGGTTCGGTCGTCGTGCCGGCGCCGGCAGAGAACGAGGTGTCCACGGGCATCATCTGGACGATCGCCGTGCCCATCGTGACGGCGCTCATCGTGGCCTGGCCCGCGTTCGCGGCGCCGCGCACGTCGGATGTCACCGGCGACAGCACCGCCACCGGCGACACCACCGCCGCCGGCGACACCGCCACCGGCGGCGCGGAGCACCGTCCGCTGTAGCCACCCCGGGATAGACTCGGGGGGTGACATACGTGATCGCCCTCCCGTGCGTCGATGTGAAGGATCGTGCCTGCATCGACGAGTGCCCCGTCGACTGCATCTACGAGGGTGAGCGCTCGCTGTACATCCACCCTGACGAGTGCGTCGACTGCGGTGCCTGCGAGCCGGTGTGCCCCGTTGAGGCCATCTATTACGAAGATGACCTGCCCGACGAGTGGCAGGACTACTACACCGCCAACGTCGAGTTCTTCGACGACATCGGCTCGCCCGGCGGTGCCGCCAAGACCGGCGTGATTCCGAAGGATCACCCCATCATCGCCGCGCTGCCGCCGCAGGGACACTGACCTCGGATGGCCGTCCGCGACCTCGACGACTACCCGTGGGACGCCGTCGCACCCTACGCGAAGCGCGCCGCTGAGCATCCCGGCGGTCTCGTGGACCTCTCGATCGGGTCTCCGGTCGATCCCACGCCCGACATCGTCGCCGACGCGCTGCGCGCCGCAACCGACGCGCACGCCTACCCGCAGACGATTGGTACGACAGACCTGCGCGCGGCGATCGGCGCCTGGTATGCGCGGCGGCGCGGGGTTCCCGGAGTGACGGCCGCTGAAGTGCTGCCGACCGTCGGCTCGAAAGAGCTCGTCGCGCTGCTGCCGCTGCTGCTCGACGTCACGGCGGGCGACATCGTCGTGCATCCGCGTGCCGCCTACCCGACCTACGCCGTCGGCGCGAACCTCGTCGGCGCGACGCCGGTGGCATCCGACGACCCCGCGCAGTGGCCCGAGGGCACGAAGCTCATCTGGATCAACTCGCCGGGCAACCCTGACGGGCGCGTGCTCGGTGTCGCCGAACTGCGCGCCGCCGTCGCGCGGGCCCGCGAACTGGGTGCGGTCATCGCCTCTGACGAGTGCTACGCCGAGCTCGGCTGGGACGGCGATGCGGTGGATGCCGCCGGCGCCAGCAGCGTGCCGAGCGTGCTCGATCCGCGGGTGACAGACGGCGATCGCCGGGGCATCCTGTCGGTCTATTCGCTCAGCAAGCAATCGAACCTCGCCGGTTATCGCGCGGCGTTCATCGCCGGCGATGCCGATCTGCTCGCGCGGTTGCTGACAGCACGCAAGCACCTCGGGCTCATGCTGTCCGCTCCTGTGCAGGCCGCCATGACGGCGGCGCTCGGCGACGACGCGCACGTCGCCGCGCAGCGCGAGCGCTACCGCGCGCGACGCGCCGTGCTGCGGCCCGCTGTGGAGGCTGCGGGGTTCCGCATCGACCACTCCGAGGGCGGGCTCTACCTCTGGGCGACCGAGGGGGAGGATGCCTGGACCACGATGGGGCGCCTCGCGGAGCGGGGCATCCTGGCAGGCCCCGGCCACTTCTACGGCGAGCACTTTCCGCAGCACGTCCGGTTCTCGCTCACGGCGTCGGATGAGCGCATCGCCGCGGCGGCGGAGCGGCTTCGTTCGTAGGGTTCCTCTCACTGATCGCGCGTTCCTTTGGCATGGATCTGAGTAGGCCGTGAGGCGCACTAGGCTGTAAACGACCCCCGAAACGACCGCAAGGAGGCTTCGTGAGCGACACGGGAAACCCCCAGACCGCGACTGTCACGGTCGGCGACAAGACCGCACAACTTCCGATTCTGACCGGCACCGAGGGATCTCCCAGCGTCGACTTCTCGAGCTTCACGAAGCAGACGGGGCACACGTCGCTCGACTACGGGTTCGTCAACACGGCGGCCACCAAGTCGGCGATCACCTACATCGACGGCGATGCGGGCATCCTGCGCTACCGCGGCTACCCGATCGAGCAGCTGGCGAAGAACAGCACCTACCTCGAGGTCGCGTGGCTGCTGCTGTACGGCGAGCTGCCGACGGCCGACCAGCTGGCGAAGTGGGACGACGAGATCCGCCACCACACGCTGCTGCACGAAGACCTGAAGCGCTTCTTCTCGTCGCTGCCGCACACGGCGCACCCGATGTCGGTGCTGTCGGCCGCGACAGCCGCACTGTCGACGTACTACGAGGGGCAGTCCGACCCCAACAATCCCGAGCACGTTGAGCTCAACACGATCCGTCTGCTGGCGAAGCTGCCCGTTATCGCGGCATACGCGCACAAGAAGTCGATCGGTCAGGCGTTCCTGTACCCCGACAACACGCTGAGCTTCGTCGACAACTTCCTCAAGCTCAACTTCGGCAACCTCGCCGAGATCTACGAGGTCAACCCCGTCACTTCGCGGGCGCTCGAGCGTCTGCTGATCCTGCACGAGGACCACGAGCAGAACGCGTCGACCTCGACGGTGCGCCTGGTGGGTTCGACGGGGGCGAACCAGTTCTCGTCGATCTCGGCCGGCATCAACGCCCTGTACGGGCCGTTGCACGGCGGCGCGAACGAAGCGGTGCTCGACATGCTGGCGCGCATCCGTGACTCTGGCGAGAGCGTGCAGCGCTTCGTCGAGCGGGTCAAGAACAAGGAAGACGGCGTGAAGCTGATGGGCTTCGGGCACCGCGTCTACAAGAACTTCGACCCGCGTGCTCGCCTCGTCAAGGAGTCGGCCGACGAGGTCCTCGCCGAGCTCGGCGTGCACGACCCGCTGCTTGATCTCGCGAAGGAGCTCGAAGAGGTCGCCCTCAGCGACGACTACTTCAAGCAGCGTCGCCTGTACCCGAACGTCGACTTCTACACGGGCGTCATCTACAAGGCGATGGGCTTCCCGACGCGCATGTTCACGCCGCTGTTCGCGATCGGACGCCTGCCCGGCTGGCTCGCGCACTGGACCGAGATGCAGAACGACCCGCAGACCAAGATCGGCCGCCCGCAGCAGCTGTACACCGGCTCCGCGAAGCGCGACTACCCGGGCGCCTGACCCACAGGCTGACGTACCTGAGCGTGCCGGGCATCCTGACCCGGATCACTCCGCCGCGGCGTCATCCGGGCGAACGGTCGCGACGTAGTCGGGCACGTAGTTCTGCAGCTCGCGTGGTGGGCGCTCATATCCACGAGACGCCGGGCGCGGCGGGATCGCGATCGGGTCGCGCTCGACGGCTTGGTAGGGGATCTGCGACAGCAGATGGTGGATCATGTTGAGCCGCCCCCGCTTCTTCTCCTCGTTGTCGACCTCGAACCACCGCGCCTCGGGGATGTCGGTGTGCACGAACATTGTGTCTTTGGCACGCGAGTAGTCTTCCCACTTCGTGATCGACAGCACGTCATTGGGGGAGAGCTTCCACCGTCGCATCGGGTCTTCGTTGCGTGAGCGGAAGCGCTTCTCCTGCTCGACGTCCGACACGCTGAACCAGTACTTCAACAGGAGGATGCCGTCTTCGACGAGCATCCGCTCGAAGATCGGCGTCTGGTGCAGGAACCGGTGGTACTCCGCATTCGTGCAGTAGCCCATGACGTGCTCGACACCGGCACGGTTGTACCAGGATCGGTCCATCAGGACGATCTCGCCCGCAGCAGGCAGATGCGCGACATACCGCTGGAAGTACCACTGCGTCTTCTCGCGCTCGGTCGGCGTGGGCAGGGCGACCACCCGCGTGATGCGCGGGTTGAGATACTGCGAGACGCGGCTGATTGTCGAGCCCTTGCCCGCGGCATCGCGCCCCTCGAAGATCACGATGATGCGCGCGCCGGATGCCTGCACCCACGCCTGCATGTCGACGAGCTGCGCCTGCAACGCCTTCAGTTCGCGTTCGTAGACCTTCTTCTTCAGCCGCTCACTCATGTGCTGAGCGTACTCACGCTCAGGCGTGCAGCGCCTCGTTGAGCGTCACACCGGTGCCCTCGCGGCGCACGGCCTCGATCGCGCCCGAGAGCGAGTTGCGGCGGAACAGGATGCCGTTCTGACCTGACAGCTGCGCGCCCTTGACGATCGGGCGCGTGCCGTCGTGCAGCGGCGCCTCGTTCGCGAGCACGATCTTCGACCCGGCCGTGACGTACAGGCCCGCCTCGACGATGCAGTCGTCGCCGAGCGAGATGCCGATGCCGGCGTTCGCCCCGAGCAGGGTGCGCGCGCCGATCGACACGCGGTGCGTGCCGCCGCCCGAGAGCGTGCCCATGATCGACGCGCCGCCGCCGATGTCCGAGCCGTCGCCGACGACGACACCCTGCGAGATGCGGCCCTCGATCATGGATGCCCCGACCGTGCCCGCGTTGAAGTTGACGAAACCCTCGTGCATGACGGTCGTGCCCGGCGCGAGGTGCGCGCCGAGGCGCACGCGCGAGGCATCCGCGATGCGCACACCCGCCGGCACGACGTAGTCGGTGAGGCGGGGGAACTTGTCGAGCCCCTGCAGTTGGATGCCGGCGCGCTGCAGTTGCGGGCGCAGCCGCGCGAAGGCGTCCGGGTGCACCGGACCGGCGTTCGTCCACGCGACGTTGGGCAGATGACCGAAGATCCCCGTGAGGTTGAGCTCGTTCGGCGCGACCAGCAGGTGCGACAGCGCGTGCAGACGCAGGTACGCATCGCTCGTGGCCTGCGGTGGGGCATCCAGGTCGATCTGCACGACGACGACCTCGACGCTCACGTCGCGGCGCTCGTCGCTGCCCGCGGACGCCGCGAGCTCCGTCGTGTCGACCTCGTCGGGCGCCGTGCCGAGTGCCGGCGCGGGGAACCAGGTGTCGAGCACCGTGCCGTCACCGGCGATCGTGGCGAGGCCGGCGCCCCACACCCAGCGCTGTTCGCGGAAAGTCGAGTCGGTCATGCCCTCCAGCGTATCGGGGCCGGGCGGCGGACACGGCGCTGGGCACGGCGCCGCTGGATAGACTCGAGGGCATGCCTCGCCTGGATCTCTCTGCCGGATCTGTCGACCTCACACGCGCGATCTGCGACATCCCGAGCGTCTCGGGCGACGAGCAGACCCTCGCCGACGCGATCTTCGCCGAGATCGACCCGCTCGACCACCTCGAGGTGTACCGCGACGGTGACACGATTGTCGCCCGCACGAACCTCGGGCGCGCGCAGCGGGTCGTCATTGCCGGCCACATCGACACCGTCCCGATCAACGCGAATCTGCCCACGCGCGTCATCGAGCAGGACGGCGAGCCGTACCTGTGGGGCCGCGGCGCGGTCGACATGAAGGGCGGCACCGCGGTGCAGTTGAAGCTCGCCGCCGAGCTTGTCGCACCCCGCGTCGACATCACCTGGATGTGGTACGACCATGAAGAAGTGGATGCCGACCTCAACGGCCTGACGCGGCTCGCGCGCACGCGCCCCGATCTGTTCGCGGGCGACTTCGCGATCCTCGGCGAGCCCTCGAACGGGCAGGTCGAAGGCGGCTGCAACGGCAACCTGCGGGCGATCGTCCGCACCCACGGCGTGCGCTCGCACAGCGCGCGCGCCTGGATGGGCGAGAACGCGATCCACGCGGCCGCGCCGATCCTCGCCCGCCTGGCCGAGTACCGGCCGCGCGAGATCGAGGTCGAGGGCCTCGTCTACCGCGAAGGCCTCAACGCCGTCCGCGTCTCGGGCGGTGTCGCCGGAAACGTCATCCCCGACCTGTGCGAAGTCGAGGTCAACTACCGCTTCGCACCGAGCCGCACGCTCGAGAAGGCCGAAGCACACGTGCGTAGCGTGCTCGAGGGCTTCGAGGTCGAGATCGTCGACCGCGCCGCCGGCGCGCGGCCGGGGTTGGATGCCCCGCTCGCGCAAGAGTTCCTGGCCGCGGTCGGAGCCGAGCCGCGACCGAAGTACGGCTGGACCGACGTCGCACGCTTCTCGGCCATGGGCGTGCCGGCCGTCAACTACGGGCCCGGCGACCCGAGTCTTGCCCACCACGACCACGAGCGCGTGTCGTTCGCGCAGATCGAGGACGTCGAGCGCGGACTGCGCGCGTGGCTGACCGCCCCGTGACCAGCGATACTCTGCTCGCGGCGGCACGACGAACCCGCCTGCACCCCGCCCTCGCGGTCGGGATCGTCTACGTCATCGCCCGGCTGATCACGACGACCTTCCTGATCATCGGGGTCGAGATCGCGAACCGCGAGTCCGGCGGAGGAGAGTCGCTGCAGTCGCTGTCGATGCGGTGGGACGGGCAGTGGTACTGGTTGGTGGCGGACTCCGGCTACCCGAGCACACTGCCGCTTGACGGCGACGGCAATGTCACCCAGAACGCGTGGGCGTTCCTGCCGCTGTACCCGGCGCTGATGCGCGTGTTCGCGGTCGTGTTCGGCGGTCAGTACCCGGTCGCGGCGGTCTTCATCTCGCTCGTCGCGGGCTACCTGGCGTGCCTCGTCTTCTTCCATCTGCTGCGCGACTCGCTCGGCCGCACCGCCGCGATGTGGGCGGTCGCGCTGTTCGCCGCGGGGCCACTAGCGGTGCTGTTCCAGATGGCGTATGCCGAGAGCCTGTTCCTGCTGTGGCTGATGCTTGCCCTGCTGGCGCTCGTCCGCCGCCGATTCGGGTGGCTGCACGCGCTCATCCCGCTCATGGGATACACGCGGCCGGGGGTGCTCGCGTTCGCACTGCTGCTCGGGCTCTACGGCATCCGGCGGTGGCTGCGGCGTCGCGACGACCCGCTGCCGGCGACGCAGGTCGTGCACATCGTGATGCTGGGGTTGCTCGCCGCCGTCGTCGGGTTCTCATGGCAGGTGATCGCCGGAATCGTGACCGGCGACCCGTCGGCGTATCTCGAGACCGAGTTGTCGTGGCGGCGGGGCTGGACCGGCGGCGACGGCACGTTCGTGCCGCTGTCGGGCTTCATCGAGGCATCCGCCATCTGGTTCCGCATCTGGGGACTGCCCGAAGTTCTCGGCTATGTCACACTCGGCGTGCTCGTCGTCGGCGTCGCCGCCGTGCTGCTGCTCGAACCGCACGTGCGCCGCCTCGACACCGAACTGCGACTGTGGTCGGCGAGCTACCTCACCTATCTGCTGCTGGTGTTCTTCCCACAGTCGAGCATCTTCCGTCTGCTGTTGCCGCTCGCGCCGCTGTACGGGGCGGTGGCCGTGCCCAAGAGCACGGCCTGGCGCGTGTCGATGCTCGTGCTCGGGCTCGTCGGTCAGTGGTGGTGGATCTACGAGATGCTCGTGCAGGGCAAGACGTTCGCCCAGATTCCGTGACGCCCGCATGACGCCGCGCGACGCCGCGCGACGCCCCACGGCGGGGCGTGTCGCAGGTGGGCACCCGTGTCTGCGGGAACCGGTAAACTTGGAGTGTTGTCCGCAGAGGAAAAGGAGCCCGCAATGGCAGCCATGAAGCCGCGAACCGGAGACGGACCTATGGAGGCCGTGAAGGAGGGGCGCCTGATCATCGTGCGTGTTCCCCTCGAGGGCGGTGGACGCCTGGTCGTTTCGGTGAACGACGACGAGGCCAAGGAACTCCACGGCGTGCTCGGCGAGGTCGTCGGCGCCGCCTGACCTCCCTTCTGTCGCGTGCGAACGGCCGGTCTTCGGACCGGCCGTTCGCAGTATCTGCGGTCGTGCGCTCAGCGCGCGTCGGCGGCCACGGTCGTCAGCTGCAGCAGGCCCTCGCCGACGATCGAGAGGGCACCGAGGACGGCGGGGGAGTTCTGCGTCTCTTGGATGAGCGAGCGATACGCGCTGGTGAGCGGGTCACGGCGCACCGGGTCGGCGACGGCGCCACCGGCGAGCACCCGCGGCACGAGTACCGTGCCCCCGGCGCGGACGAGGCGCAGCCCGTGCTCGACGTACTCGATGACGCCTTCGGGGTCGGCGTCGACGAGGACGATGTCGTACGAGGCCTCGTTCATGCGCGGGAGCACGTCGGCGGCGCGTCCGGTGATGAAGCGTGCACGGGCGGGCGCGATCTTGGCATCCGCGAACGCCGTGCGCGCCGCGGCGAGGTGCTCGGGTTCGTTGTCGATCGTGGTCAGGGTGGCGCGCGGCGAACCGTGCATCAGCCACAGTCCCGAGACTCCGGCGCCCGTGCCAATCTCGACGATGTTGAGCGCCGACGTGGCGGCGGTCACGACCGCGATCTGTGCGCCGACGGCGGGGCTGATGGGGTCGGCGCCGAGTTCGACGGCGCGTGCGCGCGCCCGCTCGATCGTCTCGGGTTCGACGGTGGCCTCGAGGGCGTAGCGACGGATCGCGTCTGATTCGGCCATGAGCACTCCTTTCCGCCCAGCGTACGGTGCCGGTGCGCTCTGACACGGCAGGCGCACGGGTAACCTTGAGGCATGTTCTTCGGCTACGACATGGAGAAGTTTCTCCTGCTCCTCGTCGTCGCCGCGCTGCTGATCGGCCCGGAGCGTCTGCCGAAATACGCGGCGGGGCTGTCGAAGCTCACCGTCCGCGCCCGCGAGTGGCTCTCCGGCGCGCGCACGCGCGTCAAGGAAGAGATGGGCGACGACTTCGACGACATCGAGTGGCGCAAGCTCGACCCGCGTCAGTACGACCCGCGCCGGATCATCCGCGACGCACTGCTCGACGACGCGCCCGTACCTGTCGTGCAGGCGGCCGCCGCCGGTGCGGTCGTGTCGCAGGCCGCGGCGCCTGCAGCGCAGGCGTCCGCCGCCGTCTTCACTCCCTCGGCGGACGTGCCGTTCGACGAGGAAGCCACCTGAGGCAGCCGCGGTCAGCGCGGGCTGAACGGCAGCGAGCGACCCGCGAGACCGCGGGGGGTGCGCGCCAGCGCGTCCGCGACGTGCGCGATGGCTTGCGCCGCGGCATCCGCCGGGTCGCCGATGACGACCGGCACGCCCTCGTCGCCGCCGCGGCGCAGCGCGACACTGAGTGGCACCGAGCCGAGAAGGGGAACCTCGGTGGCATCCGTCGACAGCGCGGCGGCGACGGCCGCACCGCCGCCCGAGCCGAATAGGTCGAGCGTCGTGCCGTCGGGCAGTGTCATGGCGGCCATGTTCTCGACGACGCCGATCACGCGCTGACCGGTCTGTCCTGCGACGAGACCGCTGCGGACGGCGACGTCGGATGCCGCGGTCTGCGGCGTCGTGACGACGAGCACGTCAGCGTGGGGGAGCAGTTGCCCGACCGAGATCGCGACGTCGCCCGTGCCGGGCGGCATGTCCAGCAGCAGGATGTCGAGGTCGCCGAAGAAGACGTCGGTGAGGAACTGCTGCACCGTGCGGTGCAGCATCGGCCCGCGCCACGCGACGGCGGATGCCGGCTGGTCGCGCGGCAGGAACATGCCGATCGAGATCGTCTTCACGCCGTAGGCGACGGGCGGCAGCATGAGGTCGTCGATGCGTGTCGGCTGCGGCGGCAGTCCGTCGGGCTCGACGAGGCCGAGGAGCGCGGGGATCGAGAACCCGTGCACGTCGGCGTCGATGAGGCCGACCGCGAGGCTCCGCTCCGCGAGCGCGACGGCGAGGTTGGCCGTGAGCGTCGACTTGCCGACACCGCCCTTGCCACTCGTGACGGCGATCACGCGGGTGAGCGAGTCGGGGCCGAACGGCATGACGCGGGTGCGGCCGCCACGCAACCGCTCGGTGAGCGCGGCGCGCTCGGCGGGCGTCATGACGCCGACGGTGAGCTCGACCGTGGTGACGCCGGGGACGGACGCCGCGGCATCCCGCACGTCACGCTCGATGCGGGCCGCCGCGGGGCATCCGACGATCGTCAGCGCGATCGCGACGTGCGCCGTCGAGCCGTCCACACGCACGTCGCGCACCATATCGAGCTCGGCCAGAGGCCGGCGGATCTCGGGGTCGGTGACCGCCCCGACGGCGCGACGGACGTCGTCGGCGGTGCCCGCGGCGCTCACGGCGCCTCGGTGGTCTTTGTGGCCGGCTGCTCGCGCGCGTCGAGCTGTTCGAGCAGCGCCTTGAGCTCTTGGCGCAGCACATCGCGGGTGACGACCTGCTCGGAGACATCGGTCAGCGCCATGCGCAGCGCGACGACCTCACGGGCCAGATACTCGGTGTCGGCGAGGTTGCGCTCGGCGCGCTGCCGATCCTGCTCGATCTGCACCCGGTCGCGGTCATCCTGCCGGTTCTGCGCGAGCAGGATCAGGGGAGCGGCATACGACGCCTGCAGCGACAGGATGAGGGTGAGGGCGGTGAAACCCAGCGCGGCGGAGTCGAACCGCCACCAGCCGTTCGCCTCGGCGAGCACCGTGTAGGTCATCCAGATCAGGCAGAACAGCGTCAGCATGAGCAGGAACGCGGGCGTGCCCATCGCGCGGGCGATCCACTCGGTGAAGCGTCCGAACCGGTCGCGGGAGGGGCGCGGCGTGCGCGTCAGGACGCCCGAGCGCCCGCGCGGAGCCTCGAGGGTGACTTTGGGCGTGCGCGCCATCATCGGGCGACCCCCTGTGCCGGCTGAACCTGATCACCGTCGTGCGAGCGCCAGTCCTCGGGCAGCAGGTAGTCGAGCACGTCGTCGATGCTGACCGCGCCGACGAGGCGGTGGGCCTGGTCGACAACGGGGAGCGACACGAGGTTGTAGCTGGCGAGCATGCGCGCGACTTCGGCGGCTGAAGCGGTCGCCGGCACCGGGTCGACCGTGTCGTCGATGATCGAGCCCAGGCGCTCGTGCGGGGGATACCGCAGCATGCGCTGGAAGTGCACCGTCCCCAGCAGCCGGCCCGTCGGCGTCTCGTACGGCGGCAGTGTCACGAACACGGCGGCAGCGAGGGCAGGATGCAGCTCGTGGCGGCGGATCAGTGCGAGCGCCTCGGCGACCGTGGCATCCGCCGACAGCACGATCGGTTCGCTCGTCATGAGACCACCGGCCGTGTCGGGGCCGTACTTCAGCAGTGCGCGGACGTCTTCGGCCTCCTCGGGCTCCATGAGCTCGAGCAGCTCTTCGCGCTGGTCCTCGGGCAGCTGGGCGAGCACGTCGGCGGCGTCGTCGGGCTCCATCTGATCGAGGATGTCGGCGGCGCGCTCGTCACCGAGGGCCTCGAGGATGTGCACCTGGTCGTCTTCGGGCATCTCTTCGAGGGCATCCGCGAGGCGGTCGTCGCTGAGCTCTTCGGCGACTTCGAGCAGCCGCTCGTCGGGCAGGTCGAGCAGTGTATTGGCGAGGTCGGCGGGCTTGAGCTCGGAGTAGGTAGCCACCAGCTGCTCGGCGGACTGGGCTCCGCCGGGCGCGAGGTCCTCGCGCACGTCCTGCCAGTCGGCGAACGTCGTCGGGCCCTTCGCGAACGGGGAGGCGCTGGTCTTGGGCTTGCGCAGGAACAGTTGGCCGATGTCCCATTCGCCGAGTCGGTCGCGTTCGATCGCGACATCCTCGATGACGGCCTCGCCCGAGCCGTCGGTGAAGAACACCTTGCGGCCGAGGAGCTCGGTCATGACGCGCACCTCGCCGCCGCGCTGCTGGAAGCGGCGCACGTTGATGAGTCCGGTCGTGATGACCTGGCCCGCGGCGATCGAGGTGACGCGTCCGATCGACATGAAGACGTGCCGGCGGCCGGGGATCTCGACGACGAGCCCCACGACGCGGGGCGGATCGTCTTTTCGGTAGATGACGACGACGTCCCGGACTTTGCCGAGCCGGTCGCCCGCGGGGTCGAAGACGGAGCAGCCGACCAGGCGTGCCACGAAAACCCTCTGCGTACTCACTGCTCCAGCGTAGCCCGCGGGGAGGCCCCGTTGCGGGCCGTCGAAGCACGGCGGATGCCCCGTGTCGCGTGACAAGATGGACGGATGAGCATGATGGGCGGTACTCCGCAGGAGCACGGTGAGAAGATCGCCGACTACCCGACGTATCAGGGCGCGCAGCAGGCCGTCTCGCAGCTCATCGCGGCCGACATCCCGGCCCGCGACATCGCGATCGTCGGGCACGGGCTGCGGTCGATCGAGACCGTCACCGGACGTCTCGGCTACGCGGCCGCGGCGCGCTCGGGCGCGATCAACGGCATCCTGCTGGGTCTGCTGTTCTCGGCCATTTTCGTGCTCGGCACGCCCAACGCCGCCATCCAGCTGTTCGTCGGTGTGATGTTCGTGGGCATCGCGATCGGCATGCTGCTGAGTCTCGTCACCTACGCCCTGCTGCGTCGCCGCCGCGACTACACGTCGGTCACGCAGGTGATCGCCGACCGCTACGAAGTGACGGTGCTGCCGCGTAGCATCCACCGTGCGCGCGAGATCGTGGGGCACACGGTGGTGCCCGTCGCACCGCCCGTGGTGGACCTCTCGACCCCGCCGCAGTACGGCGAGCGGATCGACCCGGCTGCGGGTGCCGAGGGGCCGGGGGTCGCGTCGTCGCCGGGGGAGCAGCCGACCGAACCCGCGCCGCGCGGCACCGACGACACCCCGTGACGATGGTCGAGGTCGCGCTGCCGAGCGGCACCGTCGCGATCCCGCTCGAACTCGAAATGCCGGCGTCCTCGCCGGCCGCGGTGGTCGCGCTCGCGCACGGTTCTGGCTCGGGGCGCGAGCACCCGTTCCTCGTGGGGCTCGCCGCGGCGCTGCGCGAGGCCGGCTACGCGACGGCGCGGTTCGACTTCCCGTACCGCGCCGCGGGTCGACGGATGCCCGGGCCCGCCGCACACGCGATCGCCACGTGGTCGGCGGTGACGGCGGAACTCGCCCGGACGCTGCCGGCTGTGCCGTTCGTCGCCGCGGGCAAGTCGTACGGCGGACGCATGGCATCCATGGCTGCCGCCGACGGTGTCATCGACCCGGCCGCCCTCGTCTACCTCGGCTACCCGTTCCACCCGCCCGGCAAGCCGGAGGCCCCCCGCGGTGCGCATCTGCCGGCGATCGCGGCGCCGCAACTATTCGTCGAGGGCACGACCGACCCGTTCATCCAACCGCTCGACCAGTTCACCGACGCGGTCGCCACCTGTCAGGATGCCGAGATCGTCTGGATCGCCGGTGGCGGGCACTCGTTCGAGATGAAGGGCGCCCGCCGGCCCGCCGACGAGGTCGGCGCGCTGATCGCGGCATCCGTCCTGCAGTTCCTGCGGACGCGCGTGGCCCCGCCTGCTCGCGGCTAGCGCGAAGCCACCCCGCGGGTCAGCGCAAGCGCGCGATCCACGCCTCGACGTCGTCGGCGGTGCGCGGGATGCCTGCGGAGAGGTTCTCGACGCCGTCGGCGGTCACCAGGACGTCGTCTTCGATACGCACGCCGATGCCGCGGTACTCCTCGGGAACGGTCAGGTCGTCGATTTGGAAGTAGAGCCCGGGCTCGATCGTGAAGACCATGCCTTCTTCGAGCACGCCGTCGTAGTACATCTCGCGCCGCGCCTGCGCGCAGTCGTGCACGTCGAGGCCGAGGTGGTGGCTCGTGCCGTGCACCATATAGCGGCGGTGCTGGCCGCCCTTGTCGGCATCCAGTGCCTCCTCGGCGGTCACCGGCAGCAGGCCCCACTCGGCGGTGCGTGCGGCGATGACGGCCATCGCCGCTTCGTGCACGGCGCGGAAGCGCACGCCCGGCTTCGCGACGGCGAAGGCGGCGTCGGCGGCCTCACGGACCGTCTCGTAGACCTTGCGCTGCACGTCGGTGAACGTGCCCGACACGGGGATGGTGCGGGTGATGTCGGCCGTGTAGAGGCTGTCGACCTCGACACCGGCGTCGACGAGGATGAGGTCGCCGGGCACGACCGCGCCGTCGTTGCGGGTCCAGTGCAGGTAGCACGCGTGCGGGCCGGATGCCGCGATCGTGTCGTACCCCTCGCCGTTGCCCTCGGTGCGGGCCCGGTGGTGGAAGACGCCCTCGACGGCGCGCTCTCCGCGCGGGGTCGCGATGATGCGGGGCAGATCGGCGACGATGTCGTCGAACCCGCGCGCGGTGACCTCGACGGCGAGGCGGAGCTGTTCGATCTCGTAGGCATCCTTGACCAGGCGCAGCTCCGACACGAACCGCGTCAGATCGGCGTCTTCGTCCAGCACGAGGTCGTCCGCGGTCGCGGTGAAGTCATCGATGTGCGCCGTCGCGACGCCGAGGTCGGAGGCCACACCGTCCAGCGCCGGGCGCGGGCCGATCCAGAACTCGCCGATCGTCGCGTCGCCGTAGAACTCCGCCGTCGTGCGGTCAGCGCGTTCGCGGAGATACAGCGTCACGTCGTGGCCGGCCTCGGTCGGGTCGAACACCAGCACCGAATCGGGCACAGCGTCGCTTGCCCACCCGGTGAGGTGCGCGAACGCGGAGTGCGCGCGGAACGGGTAGTCGGTGTCGTTCGAGCGCTGCTTGTAGCCGCCCGCGGGCAGCACGAGCCGCTTGCCGGGGAAGGCCGCCGAGACGGCGTCGCGGCGCGCGGCGGCGAACGGAGCCTGCGCCCGCTGCGGCGGCGTGCCGCCCTGCCGCGGCGCCCACCCGGTCGAGATCGCGTCGAGGAACCCGCGCGGGAAGGGCTGCTTGCGGTTCTGGTTCTCGGTGGGGGTGTCGGCGGTGGTGGCGCCCTCGGGAGCGATCGTGTCGGACTCGTTCGTGCTCATGCATCCAGTGTCCCACTTCGTCCGTCGGGCGGGATGCCGAGCGGTCAGCCGGCGGGCTCGAACTGCACGACGAGGGGACGGTGGTCGCTGCCGCTGTCATCGAGCGAGCCCAGCACGACAGATCCGGTCGCCGTCCAGGCACCCGTCGCCAGAACGTGATCGATGGGGGTGCCCACGAGTTCGGGCCACGACGTCGACCACGTGCCGACGGCGCCCGTGCCGGTGGCGGAGGCGGCATCGTGGCACCGCCCGAGATCGGCGTCGTCGACGCCGAGGCGGGCCATGTTGTCGACCGTCGCGTTGAAGTCGCCCGCCATGATGACGTTGTCGCTGGCGCATTGGTCGGCGAGCCAGGTCAGATCGCTGCGCCAATGGTCCATGTCGTCCTGCCGCGGAGCGACGGCGTGGGCCGCGACGATCGTCGGGCCGTTGCCGTCGACGGGCATCGCGACGACGGTCGGCACGGTCGTCGTGTTGCTCGCGTCGCCCGAGGTCGATTCGACGACGGCGTAGTCGCCCAGCGATGGCGAGATCAGCAGCGTGGTCGAGTTCGCCGCCCAATCGGGGTACCCCTCGAGTTCGCCGAAGTTCTCATGGTGCGCCCACATCGGCGAGCCCATCTCGCGCATCGCGACCGCGACGGCCTCGCCGGTCTCGATCGTCGTCTCGGGCAGCGCGACGATGTCGGCCTGCATCGCGATCGCGGTCTGCGCGATCAGGTAAGCGTCGGTCGCGTCACCGGCGGTGTTCCACGTCATCACTCGGATCGCGGTGTCGGTCTTCAGTGGAAGAGCCTCACTGCCCAGCCCACGGGATGCCAGGATGCCGCCGTTCGCGATCGCTGCGATCGCCGCGATGATCGCGATGGATGCCGCGAACGCGCGCAGCGGTCGGATGAGCGCGACCAGCAGCATCAGCACGCACACGGCGGCGAACGCGACGACCATCACGCCCCGCAGCGACACGATCTGCGCGAACGGGAAGGTGCGCTCAAGGCGGAAGAACTGCGGCCAGGTGACCACCGCGGCGACGATGGCTCCCAGCACGGTCAGCAGGAGTCCGAGCAGTCGCAACACGTCGGCGACTCTACGTGAGCAGGCTGAGAAGACCGTGCATTCCGCTGCGCGTATGTGTCGCCTGCGCCCTCCGCAGGCTGGTGCCGGATACGCTCGGAGGATGGCGCCGCACGGGACTTTCCGCGGTCCGAGTGACCTTCACCTGCACTCGGACCACTCCGACGGCACCGAGCCGCCGGCAGCCGTCATGGCCGCCGCGCATCGCGCAGGTCTGCGCACAGCAGCGCTCACCGACCACGACACGACGTCGGGCTGGGCGGAAGCGGGCGAAGCCGCGACCTCGCTCGGCATGACGCTGCTGCCCGGGATGGAGCTGTCCGCGCGACACGAGTGGCGCAGCGTCCACGTGCTCGGCTATCTCTTCGATCCCGACGATGCGGGCGTACGCGCCCTCACCGATCGGATCCGCACGTCGCGCCTGACCCGCGCCCGAGAGATGGCGGAGCGCATCGGGCGCGACCTCGATCTCACGTGGGAGGACATCGAGGCGCAGACCGCCGAAGGCGCGACGGTGGGCCGCCCGCATCTCGCCGACGCGCTCGTCGCGAAGGGGCTCGTCCGTGATCGGGGCGAGGCGTTCGCGGGCATCCTGCACCCGGGCAGCGACTACTACGTCGCGCTGTACGCACCCGATCCCGTCACGGCGGTCGCAACGATTGCGGATGCCGGGGGAGTGCCGATCATCGCGCATCCGGCCGGGCGCGCGGGACTGCTGCCGGATCGCGTGACGACGGCGATGCTCGATGCGGGACTCGCGGGCTTCGAGCTCGGTCACCGCGAGAACGCGGAGCCGGCGCTGGCCCGCCTGCGCGCGCTCGTCGCGCGCCGCGATCTCATCGTGACGGGGTCGAGTGACTACCACGGGGCCGGCAAACCGAACCAGCCCGGAGAGTTCACGACGAGCGACGACATGGTTGCGCGGATCATCGCCCGCGCTACAGGAAGCGCCCCCGTCTTTCCGTGAGGAAGGACGAGGGCGCCTCTCGACAAGACCTCGGTCAGGCGAGCGCCTTGGCCTTGAGCGCCTCGAACTCGGCCTGCGTGATGGCGCCCGAGTCGAGCAGGCTCTTGGCCTGCGCGATCTGGTCGGGCGCGCTGGTTCCCGCGACCGACTTGATGTAGTCATCCTGCGCGGCCTTGTACTGCTGGGCTGCGACGGCCTGACGCTCACCCATGCTGCCGCCACGGGTGATGAGGTAGACCAGCGCTGTGATGATGGGGAAGAAGATCAGGAACAGGATCCAGATCGCCTTGCCCCAGCCGCCGAGCTTGTTGTCACGGAAGATGTCGCCGACGATCGCGAAGAGCGCGAACAGGTACGACACGAAGATGAACACGGCGAAGAACCACCAGATGAGGTCCCAGAACGAGCCCCAGAACCCTTGGTATTCGACGGTGGCGTCGATGAAGCGCATGACGTGCCTTTCAGGAGGATGCGGGGGCACAGCGCCACCCGCTGCTCACACTAGCGAGGTCGCGGTGCGGCACGCATTTGTTCTCGCCCGTCGCGGGGGAGAAGCCTGATCAGACGCCCGCGACGGGCGCGCCGCCCGTCGAGCCGCCGCGGCGGCGACGACGGCGACGCGCCGGAGCCGGGCGGCCGTCGTGGTGCTCGCGGCCTTCACCGTCGTGCGTACCCGTGCCGTCGGCGGAGCGATCCGCGGTGGCGACAGGGGCGGATGCGGAGGCATCCGCTTCGCCGGCTGCGCCCTCGGCGAACGTCGAGCCGACCGGTGTCGCACCCGAGCGACGGCGGCGGCGACGACGCGAGCCGCCCTCGTCCGTGCCCTCGGCGGCGGCATCGGCCGCGCGGGCGGGCTGCTGCGTGCGGATCGTGCCGGTCTTGGCAGCCTTCGCGATGCGGCCCTTCGTGCCGGCGGGGATGTCGAGGTCGGTGAACAGGTGCGGGCTCGACGAGTACGTCTCGACGGGCTCGGGCTGGCCGAACTCGAGGGCGCGGTTGATGAGGGCCCACTTGTGCAGGTCCTCCCAGTCGACGAACGTGACGGCGATGCCGGTCTTGCCTGCACGGCCGGTGCGCCCCGCGCGGTGCAGGTAGGTCTTCTCGTCGTCGGGGATCGTGTGGTTGATGACGTGGGTGACGTCGTCGACGTCGATGCCACGGGCGGCGACATCGGTGGCGATGAGGATGTCCTTCTTGCCGGCCTTGAACGCGGCCATCGAGCGCTCGCGCGCCTCCTGGCTCATGTCGCCGTGCACGGCGCCTGCGTTGAAGCCGCGGTCGTTGAGCTCGTCGACGAGGCGCTGCGCGGCACGCTTGGTGCGCGTGAAGACGACCGTCTTGCCGCGGCCCTCGGCCTGCAGGATGCGCGCGATGATCTCGTCCTTGTCGAGCGAGTGCGCGCGGTAGACGAGGTGCTTGATGTTCGCCTGCGTGAGGCCCTCGTCGGGGTCGGTCGCGCGGATGTGGATGGGGTTCGACATGAACCGGCGCGCGAGCGCGACGATTGGCCCCGGCATCGTCGCGGAGTACAGCATCGTGTGCCGGACGGGCGCGACCTTCGAGAAGATCTTCTCGATGTCGGGGAGGAATCCGAGGTCGAGCATCTTGTCGGCCTCGTCGAGCACGACCTCGGTCGCGTGCGACAGGTCGAGCAGGCGCTGGTTGTTCAGGTCGATGAGACGTCCGGGCGTGCCGACGACGATCTGCGCACCGGCCTTGAGCTGGTCGATCTGGCCCTCGTACGCCTTGCCGCCGTAGATCGCGACGACGCTCGTCGAACGGTTCGAGGTGAGCATGTCCATGTCTTCGTAGACCTGGACGGCGAGCTCTCGCGTCGGGACGACGATGAGGACCTTGACGCCGGGCTCGGGGTTCGGCCCGAGGCGCTGCACGACGGGGATGCCGAAGCCGAAGGTCTTGCCGGTGCCGGTCTTGGCCTGGCCGATGATGTCCTGGCCGGGAAGACCCAGGGGGATGGTCTGCTCCTGGATGGGGAAGGCATCCACGATGCCCTTCGCCGCGAGCGCCTCGACGATGTCGGCGTCCACGCCCATGTCTGCGAATGTCGTCACAATACGTGCCTGTCTGGCGGTGAGAAGCCGCCGGGTGAGAAGTCCACGCCCTTCACTCAGCCACAGGCGCGGTGGCCCCGATCCGTCGCCGGGACCGTTCCAGCCTACCGGAGAGCGATCTGGCTGCCCCGGCGGCGCGCAGGCACCGCATAGGCTGTCAGGGTGGTGACCTGGCCCTGGCAGCGCAATCGCACCACCGCACGCACCCTGAAGGTGCGCTCGCGGGGGGACTTCGGCGACGTCAATCGCGTCGACTTCGAAGAGCTCGCGCCCGACGTCGACACCTTCCTCGGGCAGGCCGCGTACCTGCAACTGGGCTACTTCGAGACGCTCAGCCACCTGATCGCGCCGACGCCCGAGCTCTCGCAGAAGGAGTCGCTGTCGCTCGCGGCCGGTGCCGCCCTGCTCAAGCACCGTGAGCTCGTCGCGGTCGTGCGCGAGCGCGGCGATGACCCGACGGCCATCATGCTGCCGTTCCGCGAGCCGCTGGATGCCTATCGGGGTGCGACGCGCGGCGCGCGTCCGCTCGAGACGATGCTCTCGGTGCACGTCACGGCGGGCATGCTCGACGACTTCTACATCGCGCTGTCGGCGAGTTTCGGTGCGACGGGCGACCGCGTCGCGCAGATCCTGCGCGGCGACGACGAACGTCAAGCGCTCGCGCGCATCATCACCGAGGCGATCGACGCCGACGCCGAGTGGCGGTCGCTGCTGTCACTGTGGGGCAGGCGCCTCGTCGGCGACACGCTGCTGGTCGCGCGTGGCGCCCTGCGGCCGCACACGCTGGATGCCGCCGAGGAGAAGCGCGTCGAGCCGGTGTTCACCGACCTGCTCGCCGGCCACTCGCGCCGCATGGCGGCACTGGGCTTGGATGCCTGAGGGCTTGGACGCCTGAGCTCGGGTCCGCGCGTCAGGAGATCTTCAGTCGCAGCCGCTCACGCGCGTCGTGCGTGGCGCGCGTGCGCGTCAGCGCGATCAGCGCGAGCGGCACGACGACCGCCGGCACGATGATCGACACGATCCAGATCCACGGGCTCTTGGTCGTGACGCCTGCCCACGTGAAGGCGAGCCAGGTCACGCCGCCGAGCAGCGCGCCGAGGATGGGCGCGAGCGCGTTGCCGCGCGATGCACGGCCGGGCATCAGGTAGTGCAGGACGCTGCCGTAGGCGGCGCCGAAGATGAGCGCGAGGAGGATGTCCACGGTGCGGCGGGTGTCAGGCGACGAAGCCGATGCGGCGGGACTCTTCCGTGCCCACCTCGACGAACGCGATGCCCGCGGTCGGGACGATGTACGTGTTGCCCTTGACGTCGGTGAAGGAGACGGCGCTCTGGCCGCCCTCGAGCGCGGCTGAGACGGTCTTCGCGACGGCATCCGCCGACTGGTCGGACTCGAAGTTGAGCTCGCGTGCGGTGTTCGCGATGCCGATGCGGATCTCCACGATGACTGCCTTTCCGGCCCGGGTGGCGGGCGCATGTCGACTCTACGACACGGCGGCAGGGTGCAGACGCGGATGCCGCACTCGCCCTGCTCGCTGTGCGCGAACGCGTGCCGAGGACGGTGCGCGCGGCGATGTCGGCGACGCCGGATACCGTGGGGGGATGCCCCTGGATTCCGCGCAGCGCGCCGTCGTGGACCTGCCGCCGGACGCCTCGGGCGTCGTCGTCGGCGCCTCCGGATCGGGCAAGACGACCGCCATCATCGCGCGGGTCGAGGCTCTGCTGCACGCGGGGATTGCGCCCGACGAGCTCCTCGTGCTGACCCCGACGCGGGCCGGCGCGACGGCGCTGCGTGACCGGCTCGCGATCGCGGTGCGCATGGCGACGCCGGGGCCGCTCGCTCGCTCGCTCGCCGCGTTCGCCTACCAGCTCGTCCGCGCGCACGCGGTCGCGGTCGGTGATGAGCCACCGCAGCTGCTGACGGGACCTGACGAAGACCGCATGCTGCAGGACCTGCTCGACGGCGACGCGGAGGACGAGGCCGACGGACGTCGCCGATGGCCCGAGTGGCTCGGCGCAGAGATCCGCGGCACGCGGGGGTTCCGCGCCGAGCTTCGGGCGTTCCTGGCGGAGTGCACCACGCTCGGCATCGAGCCGGTCGAGTTGGCGCGGCTCGCTCGTGTGCACGATCGTGAGGTGTGGGCGACGCTCGCGTCGTTCGCGACCGACTATCACGCGGTGCGGGCGGGCATGCGCGGGGCGCATCGCGACGCCGCGGGACTCGTGCGCGAGGCCGTGGGCCTCGTGCGGACGACGCCGGGCGCGGTCACCTCACGCGTGCGGGTGCTCCTCGTCGATGACGCGCAGGAGCTGACCCTCGGCGGCATCGAACTTCTCGAGGCGTGCCGGGCCGCGGGCGTCGCGGTGCTCGCGTTCGGCGACCCGGATGTGGGTGCGGGTTCGTTCCGCGGTGCGCGTCCGGAGAACTTCGCTCGGCTCGCGGCGGGCGCGGCCGTCCACGTCCTCGACGGCACGCACCGGGGGACGCCGGTGCTGGCGGAGCTCGCGGCGCAGGTCACGGCGCGCATCGGCGCCGTCGGTGTCGTCGCGCACCGCCGCCGCCCGACGGGCGCCGGTTTCGACGCGTCGGTGCGCGCGTACACGGCGCGCTCGAGCGCGGAGGAGTATGACCTCATCGCCCGGCTCCTGCGCGAGCGGCACCTGCACGACGGCGTCGCGTGGGGGTCGTGCGCCGTGATCGCGCACGACAGTCGCCAAGTGCGTGCGCTCGAGGGCGAACTCGCGGCGCGCGAAGTCCCGACCGCGAGCAGCCACACGCGCACGCTCGGCGAGACCCGCGCCGTGCGCGATCTGCTGCGCCTGGTCGACCTCGCCGGGCAGGACGAGTGGACCGCCGACGACACCCTCGACGCGCTGCGCAGCGGGGGACTGGATGCCGTCGAGGTGCGCCGCCTGCGCACGGCGCTGCGGCATGACGCGTTGCGGGCGGCGGGTGCGGACGGGGCGGCGGAGGCCGAGGCTTCGGATGCCGGCGCGGGCGTGGCCTCTGTCGCCGACGTCGTACCGGGCGCGCGCGAGCTGCTCGCCTCGGGATTGCGGCACCCGATCGACTTCGAGCTGCTCGACACGCGCGAGGGGCGACGCGCGGCGCGCGTCGCCCGCACGCTCGCCCAGCTGCGCGCGCAGCTGGGCGAGGACGCCACGGCGCACGAGCTGCTGTGGACCGCGTGGGAGGCGTCGGGGTGGGAGCGCTCGTGGCGTGAGGCCGCGAGCGGGCACGGGCCGCTCGCGGCACAGGCGCGGCGCGACCTCGACGCCGTCGTCGCGCTCTTCCAGTCCGCGAAGCGGCACGGTGATCGGGGCGACGGCACCGCCCCGATCGCGTTCCTGCGCGGCATCCTCGACTCCGACGTCGCCGAAGACAGGCTCACCGCACCGCCGCGCGACGGCGTCGTGCAGGTGTTGACCCCTGCGGCGGCGCTCGGCGCCGAGTTCGACACCGTCGTCGTCGCGGGCGTGCAGGATGGCGTCTGGCCGAATCTGCGCACGCGCGGTGGCCTGTTCGACACGTGGCGGCTCGCGACGGCGGGCGATGAGGCCGTCGACGCGCTCGACCTGCGCCGCGGCGTGCTGCACGACGAGTTGCGGCTGTTCGCCCGCGCGATCACGCGTGCGAACGCCCGTCTCATCGTCACGGCGGTCGACGACGACGACACCGGCCCAAGCGTGCTGTTCGAGCTGCTGCCGCCGGCGGAGCCCGCGCCGGTCAGCGCCGAGCATCCGCTCTCGCTGCGTGGCCTCGTCGCGCGCTACCGACGCACCCTGACGGATGCCCGGGCCACCGCATCCGCGCGGACGGATGCCGCGGCCCAGCTGGCGCTGCTCGCCGCCGCGGGTGTCGCGGGCGCCGACCCTGACCAGTGGTACGGCGTCGCGGAGGCGACGAGCACGGGCCCCCTGTACGACCTCGACGTCGAGCAGGCGCGGGTGTCGCCCTCGAAGCTCGAGGCGATCGACGAGTGCCAGCTCAATTGGGTGATCGGTGACCTCGGGGGTGACGCGGGCAGCGTCGGTGCCGGGCTGGGCACCCTCATCCACGCGGCGCTCGAGCACGCGGAGGGTGCCGACGAAGCCGCGCTGTGGGCGGCCGTGGAGAGTCGGTGGGGCGAACTCGAGTTCGAGGCCGCGTGGATCGAACGCACCGAGCGAACCCGCGCGCGCGACCTCATCGCGCGGCTGAGCAGGTACCTGCGCGATGCGGAAGCGGCGGGCACCGTGCTGCTGGAGGCCGAGCCGCATTTCGAGCTGGAGGTGGCGGTGCCGGCGGCGCGGCGTCCTGCCGTCATCAGCGGCACGATCGACCGCGTTGAGCTGACGGCCGAGGGCACGGTCGTCATCGTCGACCTCAAGACGGGCCGCACCCAGGCGACGGGCGAGAAGGCCGCCGAGGGCAATCCGCAGCTGAGCGCGTATCAGCTCGCTTTCGAACAGGGGGCGATCCCCGCGGCGACGGCGCATCCGTCCGGCGGAGCCAAACTGCTCGTCCTGAAGAAGAACCGGAACGGCCCGTACGCGACGCCGACCCAGCCGCCCTTCGACGACGAGACGCGCGCGGCGTTCCTCGGACGCATCGACGACACGGTGCACGTCATGGGCGGCCGCGAGTTCCTCGCGCCCTACGAGGCGCACTGCCGCGATGACCACACGCGGGGTCTGTGCCGCATCCACACGATCGGGCCGGTGAGCAGCGCGTGACGACTCCTTCCACTCCACCTGCGATCTCACCTGAGGCGATCGCCGCGGCGCTCGGGCAGTTCCCGCCGACGCCCGAGCAGTCGGCCGTCATCGCCGCGCCGCTCGAGCCCGCGCTCGTCGTCGCGGGCGCCGGCAGCGGCAAGACCGAGACGATGTCGGGCCGCGTCGTCTGGCTCGTCGCGAACGGTCTTGTCCGCCGCGACGAGGTGCTCGGCTTGACCTTCACGCGCAAGGCGGCGGGCGAGCTCGCCGAGCGCGTGCAGCGCCGCCTTGCGCGGCTCGGCGAGTTCGAGCGGCGCGGGCTGCTGCCGCGGCTGCAGAGCCTGCACGCCGCGGGCGCGCTCGACGTCTTCGGGAAGATCGAACGCGACAGCGCCGACGCGCGCGCGGCGGACGCCGCACGCCGCGCGGCGCTGGATGCCCTGGCATCCGGCACAGCAGCGCCTGAATCCGACCCCGATGCCCTGCTGCACCGCCCCGTCATCTCGACCTACAACAGCTTCGCCGACCAGCTTGTGCGCGAGAACGCCGTCCGCATCGGGCGCGACCCCGAATCGGTCGTCCTCAGCGAATCGGCCGCGTGGCTGCTCATGCGCAGCGTCGTGCACGCGAGCGACGACGCCGCGCTGGAGGAGATCGACCGGCGGCCCTCGACGATCATCGACGCGGCCCTGCAGTTCGCCCGCGACGCCGTCGACAACCTCGCCGACCTCGATCAGATCGCCGCATTCGCAGGCGACCTCGCGGAGGTGCTCGAGCGTCCCTCGCAGCGCGGCGCCGCGCCGCTCGCACCCGTGCGCGACGCAGTCGTCCCCGTGTCGTGGCTGCCGCAGTTGGCGCGCCTGGCTCGCGAGTACGACGCGCAGAAGCGCCGCCGCGGACTCATCGACTTCTCCGACCAGGTCGCCGGCGCCCTGCAGATCGTCCGCGCACATCCGGCGGTCGCCGCCGAGGTCCGCGAGCGCTACCGCGTCGTCCTGCTCGACGAGTATCAGGACACGTCCGTCGTGCAGAGCGACCTGCTGGCGACCCTGTTCGGCGGCACCGCCGTCATGGCCGTCGGTGACCCGCATCAGTCGATCTACGGCTGGCGCGGCGCGAGTGCCGGCAACCTCGGCGGCTTCTCGGCCGCCTTCGCCCCCGGCGCGCGGGCCCATGAATTCTCCCTGCTGACGAGCTGGCGCAACAGCGAGCGCGTGCTGGGCGCCGCGAACGCCCTGCTCGCCCCGCTCGTGGCGCGCACCCCCGTGCGGGTCGGCGAGCTCACGCCGCGTCCGCAGGCACCCGAGGGCACCGTCGAACTCGCGTACGAGATCGACGTGGATGCCGAGGCTGACCGGGTCGCCGACTGGTTCGCGCAGGTGCGCACGAGCCGCGCGGCGGCGGGGAAGGCGACGACCGGCGCTGTGCTGTTCCGCGCGAAGAAGCACATGGTGCGGTTCGCCGACGCCCTCGGACGCCGTGGCATCCCGCACCGCATCCTGGGCCTCGGGGGACTCCTCTCCACCCCCGAAGTCGTCGACGTCGTCGCGGCGCTGCGCGTCATCAGCGACCCGAAGGCCGGCTCCGCACTCATTCGACTGCTCAGCGGTCCGCGCTGGGCCGTGGGCCTGCCCGACCTCCGTGCGCTCGAACAGCTCGCACGCCGCATCGGACGCCACGACTCGACCCTGCAGGCGCTGGGCGCCGATGTCGTCGCGCAACTGCGCCGGTCGGGTGACGAGGCCGCCTCGCTCATCGACGCGCTCGACTTCGTGGGGCGTCAGGCCGACGACCACGGCTGGCTCACCGGGTTCACGCCGCTCGGGCGCACGCGTCTGCGCGAGGCATCCGCCGTCTTCGCCGGTCTGCGGCGCGCGGCAGGTCTGCCGGTGCCCGAGCTCGTGCGGCTCATCGAGGTCGAGCTGCGTCTGGACATCGAGCTCGCCGCGAACGAGGCGCGCGGGCCCGCCCGCGTCGCGGGTGACCAGCTGCGCGCGTTCGTCGACGAGCTGCAGGGGTTTCTCGCCGCCGACGAGAGCGGATCGCTACCGGCTCTGCTCGCGTGGCTCGACCGCGCCGAGAGGGCTGACGAGTTCGCCCCGCGCACCGAGCCACCCGAGGACGACGTCGTGCAGCTGCTCACGATCCACGGGTCGAAGGGGCTCGAATGGGATGCCGTCGCCGTCGTCCGCGGCGTCGAGGACGAACTGCCCGCCAAGCCCCGCGACGGGCTCGGCTGGCTGCGCTTCGGCGTGCTGCCGTACCCGTTCCGCGGTGACCGCGACTGGCTGCCGCACCTGGCGTGGGGTGCGGCGGATGCCCCCACCCAGCAAGATCTGCGTGATGCGCTCGTGGCGTTCAAGGAGGCGCTGAAGGAGCGCCAGCTCGAAGAGGAGCGCCGCCTCGGCTATGTCGCCGTCACCCGCGCACGCGACCTACTGCTCGTCACCGGATCGGCGTGGTCGGGCACGAAGGAGCAGCGTCCGCCGAGCCGGTTCCTGACCGAGATCGCGGAGGCGCTGGGGCAGGAGCTCGCGATCCCGGAGGATGTGGGGGAAGACCCGTACCTTGACGAGAGCCGGCTGCTGGCGTGGCCGATCGACCCGCTCGGCGCACGCCGCGGCGCGGTCGGGAAGGCTGCCGCGCGCGTGCGTACGGCACAGCAGTCGGCGCCGGCCGAACCCGCGCGCGACGTCGTGCTGCTCCTGGCGGAGCGAGCGGAGCGCGAGGCAGGGGTCGCAGAGGCGGCGCCCACCCGTATTCCGGCATCCCGCTACAAGGACTACGTCGCGGACTACGCGGGGGCGGCCTCGGCGCTCGCGCTGCCGGTACCCGAGCGGCCGTACCGGCAGACCCGGTTGGGCACGCTGTTCCACGCGTGGATCGAGCAGCGCTCCGGACTGCAGGGCGCGGGCGCGTCACTCGATGACGCGCTGTGGGAGGTCGACGACGACACGATGGGTCTCGCCGAGGCGGACGCCGTCGCGATGGATGACCTGAAGGCACGGTTCCTCGCGTCGGAGTGGGCGGAACTGCAGCCGATCGAGGTCGAGGTCGAGATCGACGTCGCGCTCGACGACCTGTTGCCCGACGGGCGCCCGCACATCGCGATCTGCAAGCTCGACGCCGTCTATCGCCGCGGCGAGCGGATCGAGATCGTCGACTGGAAGACGGGCCGCCCGCCCCGTAACGCGAAGGAGCGGGAAGAGCGACTGCTGCAACTACGGCTGTACCGGCGGGCTTACCAGGCACGCAGCGGCATCTCCGCGGACCTCATCGACGTCGCGCTGTTCTACGTCGCCGACGACCTCATCATCCGCGACTGACGAGGATCAGATGGTGCCGGTCCAGCGGCGCAGCGCGTTGCGTGCCGCGCTGTCGACGTCGGCATCGCGCGGCTCTTCGCCCGAGGCGCCTGAGGTGACCGGGGCCTCCGCGGTGGCAGCGCTCTCGCCGTCGCTTGTCGCCGGCGCGACGACGCCCGTCTCCTCGCGCAGACCGGTCCACGCCGACAGCTCGACGGGCACGGTCGCGTCTGCTTCACCCGTGTCGATGGCCGCCGTCTCGTTCGACATGAAACCGGCAAGGGTCTCGGCGTCGAACGTATCGGTGTGCATCGACGTGTCGATCGGGCCGGCAGCCGCGGGAACGCGCTCACTCGCCGCGATCGCTTCGTCGGCGGTCACGGCGTCGTGGTGCACGGCCGGCTGATCGCGCACGCTCTCGGCGAGCGAGTCGAGCAGCGCGACCGCGTCGGCGATGATCTCCTCCGATCCCGTGGTGTGGCCGTGGACGAGCCACTTCGCGAACTCGAGCTCGGCGTGCAGACGCGCGCGCTCGGCGAGCTGCGGGTCGGGCGCGCGGTGCGAGGCGCGGGCGTAGGCATCCAGCACATCGTCGCGGGCTGCGGGGGCCGATGCCGTCCAGCGCAGGTCGATCGCGGGGTCGCTCACCGCGAGTCCGCCCCACGACAGCAGGCCGGTCACGATCGGTACGCCCTCGGCGTCGTCTTCGAACACGAAGGATGCCGGGTCGGCGCCGCCGAGCACGACGGTCGTCTCGAAGCGCCACAGTCGGTCGGATGCCAGCGCCGTGCTCCACCGCCGCAGCAGTCCGAACGGCAGGCGTCCGGTCGCCTCCGCGGCATCCAGCAGCTTCTCGGCCTCGTCGCGCACCGCCGCCGCCGTCTGCACCGGCAGGCCGGCGTCGCGGACGACGGTGACGGGCAGGTCGTGCACCTGTGCGGTCGCGGTCGCGAGCGCCGTCGCGATGCCGCGGCCGGCCGGCACGTGCGCTGCGTCGACGCGGTAGCCCGGCAGCAGGGTCTGTACGAGGGTGTGGCGGCCGTCGACGCGCGTCTGCCCGAGCACATCCGGTGCGCCGAACGGCAGCACGGCGCGCACGCCCGGCGTCAGCGACGTGAGTGCGCGCGCTTCGGCACGCAGGTCGGCGTCGGCGTCGTCGTCCACGGGAACGCGCACGACGACGCGGCGTCCGTCTTCCAGATGGGCGATCGCGCTGTCGTAGCGGCCGCTGGTCCCCTCGCTGAGCGAACCGACGCTCGTCACCACGACGCGGGGCAGGGCCGAGGTCACCGACGCGGCTAGAGTGAGAGGTGAGCGTGCCATGCCCCCAGGTTAGGTCGGACGTGCCCCGTCCGGTCGCGCGCCACGCCCGGCAAGGAAGGTCCCGCATGACGCGATCGGACGCCCCGCAGCCGCCAGCCCTGGCGCGCGCGGGCATCGACCGCTCCGCCGAAGAGCGCGAGCAGCCCGACCTCGTGGACAGCTTGCGCGCCGATCCCGCCACGCGTGTCGTGGCCGTGCACGGCGACCGCGGACTCGTGTCGACGTCGGGGCCGCACCTGCACACCGTCGGCGTCGCCGACGTGTCGGGCGACGTGGAGTGGGCTTTCCTCGGGCGTGACGACGCCGGCTTTGCCATGCTGCTCGCCGTGTCGGGACCGGATGCCGAACCGCCGGTCGTCGTGCCCGACGGCGCCGAGTGGGCCGCTCTGCGTGCTGTCGGCGGGGAGCTCGACCCGGTCGCCGCAGCTCTGCTCGTCGAGGCCGTGTCGCTGGGGCGCTGGCTCGTCGACGCGCCCTTCTGCCCCGCCTGCGGTGCGCGCACGCGAACGCGCGCGGCGGGCTGGGCGCGCCATTGCCCGTCGTGCGGGCGCGAGCACTTCCCGCGCACCGATCCGGCGGTCATCGTCGCCGTCCAGTCCGCCGACGGCGAGCGTCTGCTCCTCGGCAAGAACGCGCTGTGGGCAGGCCGCAACATGTACTCGACGTTCGCCGGCTTCGTCGAGGCGGGGGAGTCGCTCGAGTCGGCCATCACACGTGAGATCCACGAGGAGTCCGGCGTGGTCGTCGCGGCATCCTCGTACCGCGGTTCACAGGCGTGGCCCTATCCGCGCTCGCTCATGCTCGGGTTCCACGCGACGTGCACCCCCGACTCGGTCGTCCGTGCCGACGGCGTCGAGATCGTCGACGCGCGCTGGTTCGACCGCGCCGAGCTCGCCGAGGCGCTGGCCGGGCGCAGCACCGACGGCGTCGCGCTGCCCGGAACCGCCTCGATCGCCTATCGACTGATCGTCGACTGGGTCGAGTCGGCGCCGTGAGTGGCGACCCCCTCGCCGGTCTCGACGACCAGCAGCGGGCCGCGGCCTCGCTTCTGCGCGGGCCCGTGTGCGTGCTTGCCGGTGCCGGCACCGGCAAGACCCGCGTCATCACGCACCGCATCGCGCACGGCGTCGACACGGGTGCCTACTCGCCCGGTCGGGTGATGGCCGTCACCTTCACCGCGAAGGCCGCCGGCGAGATGCGCGGACGCCTGCGCGCGCTCGGCGTCGAGGGCGTCGCGGCGCGGACCTTCCACGCGACCGCGCTCGCGCAGTTGAACTTCTTCTGGCCGCAACTGGCGGGCGACACGGCGCCCACGATCATCGACAAGAAGGTGCGCGTGCTCGGCCAAGCCGCCGACTCGCTCGGCCTGCACCTCGATGCCGCGACGCTGCGAGATGTCGCAAGCCGCATCGAGTGGCGCAAGGTCGCGATGCGCACGATCGAACAGGATGCGGCCGCGCACCCCGCAGGCCTCGGCGGGATCGACGCCGGCAAGCTGGCCGACCTGATGCGCGCGTACGAGAAGGTCAAGGACGACCGCCGCCAGCTCGATTTCGAAGACGTGCTGCTCGCGTGCGCCGGGATGCTCGAGTCCGAGCCGCGCGTCGCAGCCGCCGTCCACGAGCAGTACCGCCACCTGACGGTCGACGAGTTCCAGGACGTGTCGCCCGTGCAGTATCGGCTGCTGGAACTGTGGCTCGGCGACCGCCGCGACATCTGCGTCGTCGGCGACGCGAGCCAGACGATCTACTCGTTCGCGGGCGCCGACCCTCGCTACCTGCTCGAGTTCGGATCGCACTATCCGGATGCCCAGCTCGTGCGCCTCGAGCACAGCTATCGGTCCGACCCCGCGATCCTCGCGGTCGCCAACGCCCTCATGCGGGGGCGCCCCGGCGCGCTCGCGCTGACCTCCGCGCGCAGGCCCGGCCCCGCGCCGGTCGTCACGGCGTACCCGGACGACAGCGCTGAGGCATCCGGTGTCGCGGCAGCCGTCGCCGCGCAGATCGCGTCGGGCATCTCGCCGGACGACATCGCGATCCTCTACCGCGCGAACGCGCAGTCGGCGCCGCTGCTCGCGGCGCTCTCGGCGCGGGGGATCGCCGCGACCGTGCTGGGCGGCACGCGCTTCTTCGACCTGCCCGAAGTGCGTCAGGCGGTCATGGCACTGCGCGGCGCGTCGGTTGCACCGGTCGAGACGACGTTCCTCGCCGCGGTGCGCGACGTGCTCCGCTCGCTCGGCCTGACCGACGAGGCACCGCCCGCGGGCGGCGCGCTGCGTGACGCGTGGGAAGCCCGGTCGGCGGTGCTGCGGCTCGCGGAGGAGGCGCCCGAGGGCACGACCCTGCGCGGCTTCACTGACGAGCTGATGGCGCGCGGTCGCGACCAGCACGAGCCCGCGCTGCGCACGGTGACCCTCGCGACGCTGCACGCGGCGAAGGGTCTCGAATGGGACCACGTGCACCTGGTCGGGATGAGCGAGGGGCTGCTGCCGATCTCGTACGCGACGGGGTTCGAGCAGATCGACGAGGAGCGCCGGCTAGCTTACGTCGGCATCACGCGGGCCGGGCGAACGCTCTCGCTGTCATGGTCGGAGCACTCGGGGTCGCGTCCTCGGCAGCGCTCGCGATTCCTTCAGGAGATCGGCACAGACACCGTTCGTGCGGGCGATGGGCGTGCCAGACCCGGCGCACGTGGGCGGAGCTGAGCGTCACCGACAGTGTGGCCGCGGGCGGTGCGGCGGGTTCTGATCTCAGCAGTCGTGCAGCCAGGACCGCCGCCTCCAAGACCAGCGCCGCGTCGGTCGCGACGCGCTGACGGCCGATGAGCTGCACGGCGATGAGCGGCCACTGCGGATCGGCGTCGATGCGGTGTGTGTGCAGGCAGGTCAGGCACGCCGTGAGGCCCGGCACGACCAGTGGGCCCACGACGATGCTGTCGCCGGCGAGCACGATCGGCAGGTGCGTGATGTCGGCTGTCATCAGGGCCGCCGTGCGGCGCGGCTCGAGTGCGCCGTCGGCGACGACGATGAGCGGTGCCGACCGGTCGGGGCGATCTTGCGTCCAGCGGGTCGTCGTCGTGATCGCAAGGCCCGCGGCGCGCCAGCCGTGTGCGAACGCGTCGGCCTCGGCGAAGCTGATCTCGCTCGGCAGCTCGGCGGCCGCGGTCAGGGCCGCGGCCGGCCCCGGCGCCAGCGCACCCCCGATGCCGGCGATGAAGCGCTCGGCATCCACGAGCGGTGCGCCCAGGCTCCGCGCGAGCGGCAGCAGCATGGCATCGGGGATGCCCTCGGCCAGGGCATCCAGCAGCTGTTCCTGCCAGCGGGTGATGTCGTCGATGCGCACGGTGCCGTCAGCGCCCAGCTGCAGGCACGACTCGGTGCGCCACAGCGGGGGCCTGGAGGGAGCGAGTCGGAGCATGTCCCGATCATGCCCAGACGGCGGAGCCTCCGTCACGACTGTCCACAGGCCGAGCGCGGAATCGCCGAAATCCGCCGCCTGTGGAGGAGGCGATGCGCCGCGTGCGCGCGGGGCAGCTCAGACGGGGCGCGGGTCGTCGGGGGTGTCGTCTGCACGGCCGTCGTCTTCACCGGCAGCCTGCGCGAGCAGTTCGTCGAGCGCCTCGTCCATCGCGTCGCGCGGCAGCTCTTCGCCCGCGGCGCGCGCCTTCAGTCGGGCGATGAGAGCCTGCGGGTCGTCGATGTCTTCGGACTGCGGCATGAGGTCGGGGTAGTCCCACAGGCTGTCGCGCTCGGTGGCGCCGACGGCATCGGTGACGGCGCGCCACATGGCGGATGCCTCGCGCAAGCGCCGCGGGCGCAGTTCGAGCCCCACGAGCGAGGCCATCGCCTGCTCGGCGGGCCCGCCGACGGCGCGGCGGCGGCGCACCGCCTCGGCGATCCGCGCGGCCTCGGGCAGGCGCGCCGTGGCATCCGCCGTCACGACGTCGACCCAGCCTTCGATCGTGGCGAGCAGGTTCTCGAGGCGGGTGAGCGCCGCCTCCTGCGCCTGGGTGCGCTGCGGCAGCAGGGCACCGGACTCGATGAGCGAGCGCAGCTCTTCGGGGTTGGACGGATCGAAGCGCGAGGCGAGCTCTTCCAGGGCGCTCGTGTCGACATGGATGCCCCGGGCGAACTCGGTCACCTGCGAGATGACGTGCAGGCGCAGCCAGCGGGCGTGCCGGAACAGGCGTGCGTGCGCCAGCTCGCGCGTCGCGAGGTACAGCGCGAGCTGATCGTCGGTGACCTCGAGGTCGCGCCCGAAGTCGGCGAAGTTCTGCGGCAGGATCGCCGCGACGGCGTCGGGCATGACGGGGATGCCGACGTCGCCGCCCGAGACGACTTCGAGTGACAGGCGCCCCACGACTCCGCCGAGTTGCGCCGCGAACAGCGAGCCGCCGATGCGGCGCATGAACGCCCCCGCGCCCGCAACGAGCTGCTTCATCTCTTCGGGGGTCTGCTCGTCGATGACCGAGGTGAGTGCACCCGCGATCGACTCGGCGACGGGTTCGGCCAGCTCCTGCCAGACTGGCAGGGTCTGCTCGACCCAGTCACCGCGCGTGATGGCGACCGGGGGAGCGGCCAGCTCAGAGATCGACGTCGCCTCGCTCAGCCACAGGGTGGCGAGCGCGAACGCCTGCTCGAACTCGGCACGGTCGCCCGTCGAGATGCTCAGTCCGTCCTTGTTCGACAGGTGCAGCGCCTGTGTCTTCGCGGCGCCCCAGTCGATGCCGTCGCCGGCGGAACCGGCTTGCGAGAACGCGGCCTGCATCTGCCCCATGATCTGCTGCAGCATCGCGGGGTCGACGCCCATGCGCGACAGACCCTCGAGTTGCGCGGGGTCCAGCCCTGCTCCGCCCGCGCCGAGCAGGTTGCGCAGCAGCTCTTGGAACTCCTCTTCGCCGGAGCGGTCGGGAGTGTCGTCGTCAGCCATGTCAGGCGCCTTTCAGCAGGCGGATCTCGTCGCGTTCTACGCTAGTCGCACGGCTTCCGCCGCGGCGCGTCTCGCGGCCTGGTCGAGGATGTCGTCTGTACGCCGATCGCGAACGACCGGCCGGAAAGGGCTGCCGTGGCACTGTTCGATGAGGGGACGACGATCGTGCCCGCCCGCCGGCGACTGTCCCGCTCGGCCTCGGTCGGGATCTGGGCGCTCACGGTCGCGCTGTTCGCCCTGCTGGCTCTGACGCTGCTGCCGAGCTCGTTCGTCATCCAGCGTCCCGGTCCCGTCTTCAACACGCTGGGCTCGGTGCAGAACTCCGACGGCGATGACGTCCCCCTCATCTCGGTCTCGGGTGCGCAGACCTATCCGACCGCCGGTGCCCTCGACCTGCTGACGGTGCAGGTCGTCGGCTCGCGCGAGCGCACGCCGTCATGGTTCGAGCTCGCGCTGGCGTGGTTCGACCCGGCGAAGGCCGTGCTGCCGCTGGACGATGTCTTCCCGGAGGGGCAGACGACCGAGGAGCGCAACCAGGAGAGCGCCGTCATGATGGTCGACTCGCAGAAGGAGGCGACCGCCGCCGCCCTCACCGAGCTCGGCTACGACGTGCAGGCGATGGTGCGCGTGTACTCGCTCACCGACGATTCGGCGGCGCAGGGCATCCTCGAACCCGACGACATCATCCGCGCCGCGAACGGGCAGGCGATCACCGAGACCGACGAGCTGCGCTCGATCATCAACGCGGGCGAGGGTGCGCCGGTCGAACTCACGGTCGAGCGGGCGGGCGAGACGCTCACCGAGACGGTCACTCCGACGCTGGCGACCGTCGACGGCAAGGACACCTGGCTCATCGGGGTCACGACACTGCACGACTACGACTTCCCGATCGACGTCACGATCCAACTCGACAACGTCGGCGGGCCGTCGGCGGGCATGATGTTCGCACTCGGCATCATCGACACCCTCAGCGAGGGCGAGCTCAACGGCGGCGAGCAGGTCGCCGGAACCGGCACGATCGACGCTGCCGGCACGGTCGGCGCGATCGGTGGCATCCGGCAGAAGCTGTACGGGGCGAAGGATGCCGGTGCCGAATGGTTCCTCGCTCCGGAGAGCAATTGCGACGAGGTCGTCGGGCACATCCCGTCGGGCCTGCGGGTCTTCTCCGTGGCAACACTCGATGACGCGCTGACCGTGCTCGAGACGATTCGCGACGGCGGCGACCTCGATGCCCTGCCGACCTGCTCCTAGGCATCCGCCCAGAATCCCCGCGCCTAGGATAGAGGCGTGACCACGACCTCAGCGCCGAACCAGGCCACGCCCAGTCCGTTCCGCCGCGCGATCGGCATCACTCTGGCCGTCATCGCGGCCATCGTGGTGGCCTTCTTCATCTTCGCGAGCCTGTACGCCGACTGGCTGTGGTTCGACCAGCTGGGCTTCTCCAGCGTCCTGTGGACGCAGTGGACAGCCCGCGTCGTGATGTTCGTGATCGGGTTCCTCGCGATGGCGATCCCCGTGTTCGCGGCGATCCAGCTGGCGTACCGCCTGCGACCCGTCTATGCGCGCCTGACCTCGCAGCTGGACCACTACCAGGAGGTCGTCGAGCCCCTGCGGCGCCTCGCGATGTGGGGCATCCCCGTCTTCTTCGGCTTCTTCGCCGGATTCGCCGCGGCGGCGCAGTGGGAGACGGTGTGGCTGTGGGCGAACCGCGTCGACACCGGCACGACCGATCCGCAGTTCAACATGGACATCGGCTTCTACCTGTTCTCGCTGCCGCTGTTCAGCTCGGTGCTCGGGTTCGCCTCGGCCGTGCTGCTGGTCTGCCTCATCGTCACGGTTCTCGTCGCCTACCTGTACGGCTCGGTGCGCATCGGGCAGCGCGAGTTGCGCATCTCGAAGGCCGCGCGCATCCAGCTCGCGGTGCTGGCCGGTCTCTACCTGGCCGTGCAGGCGGCCAGCCTGTGGGTCGACCGCTACAAGACCCTGACCGAGCAGAGCGGGCGCATCACGGGTGCGAGCTACGTCGATGACCACGCGATCATCCCCGGGCTCACGATCCTCTCGATCGCCGCGATCATCGTCGCGATCCTCTTCTTCATCACGGCGCTGATCGGGCGCTGGCGCTTCCCGCTGATCGCGACGGCGCTGCTGATCGTGACCTCGCTCGTCGTCGGCGTCGCCTACCCGTGGTTCGTCAATCAGTTCCAGGTCGTACCCAACCAGGAGACTCTGGAGAGCGAGTACTACCAGCGCAACATCGACGCGACGAAGGTCGCGTACGGCATCGACGGACTCGAGAAGAGCGACTTCCAGGCGGTCACGGATGCCGAGCCGGGGCAGCTGCGCGCGGACGCCGACACGACGGCATCCATCCGCATCATGGACCCCGCGATCATCTCGCCGACCGTGCGCCAGCTCGAGCAGTACCGCTCGTACTACCAGTTCACCGACCCGCTCGATGTCGACCGATACGAGATCGACGGGGAGTCGCAGGACACCGTCGTCTCGGTGCGGGATCTGAACCTCGCGCAGCTGGGCGCCGCGGCATCCTGGTACAACACGACCCTCGTCTACACGCACGGCTACGGCATCGTCGCCGCGAAGGGCAACGAGCGCACGACCGACGGCAACCCGGTGTTCCTCGAGCGGGGCATCCCGACGGCGGGTTCGCTGACCGACGACACCGACTACGAACCGCGCGTCTACTTCGGCGAGTCCTCACCGACCTACTCGATCGTCGGCGGGCCCGAAGGCGGCACCGACATCGAGCTGGACTACCCGCGCGGCACCGACGGCGCCGCCCAGACCAAGACGACGTTCAGCGGCGACGGTGGACCGAGTGTCGGCAACCTGTTCAACCGGCTGATCTACTCGCTGAAGTTCCAGTCGACCGACATCCTGTTCTCGGATGCCATCAACGATGACTCGCAGATCCTCTACGACCGCGACCCCAAGACGCGTGTGCAGAAGGTTGCGCCCTATCTCGAGCTCGACAACGACCCGTATCCGTCGGTCGTCGACGGGCGCATCGTGTGGATCATCGACGGATACACGCTCAGCGCCGACTACCCGTACTCCGAGGTCGTGAGCCTGCGCGACGCGATCAGCGACACGACGAACACGCAGCCGCGCGTCGCGCTCGACGACGTCAACTACATCCGCAACTCGGTGAAGGCGACCGTCGACGCCTACGACGGCACGGTCACCCTCTACGCGTGGGACGACACCGACCCGCTGCTGCAGGCGTGGCAGAAGGTGTACCCGTCGACGCTCAAGCCGATCTCGGAGATGAGCGCCGACCTGATGAGCCACGTGCGCTACCCGACCGACCTGTTCAAGGTGCAGCGCGCCATGCTCGGCACGTATCACGTTGACGACGCGGCCTCGTTCTACGCCCGCGACAACGCGTGGAAGACGCCGAACGACCCGGTCGCGACCAACGACGTGCTGCAGCCGCCGTACTACCTGACGATGAAGATGCCCGGGCAGGACGACCCGACCTTCTCGATGTTCACGTCGTTCATCCCGGCCTCCGAGGGTGACGGTGCGCGCAACGTCCTCATGGGTTACCTGGCGGTCGACTCGGACGCCGGCGCCACCGCAGGCACCAAGGCCGAGGATTACGGCAAGCTGCGGATGCTGGAGATCAGCGCCGACGTCAGCGTGCCGGGCCCCGGTCAGGTGCAGAACACCTTCAACGCCGAGCCGAGCGTGTCGTCGTTCATCAACATCCTGCAGCAGGGTCAGTCTGAGGTGCTCAACGGCAACCTGCTGACGCTGCCGGTCGGCGGCGGTCTGCTCTACGTGCAGCCGGTCTTCGTGCAGGCATCCAGTGGCACGAAGCTGCCGACGCTGCAGAAGATCCTGGTCGCGTTCGGTGATTCGGTCGCGTTCGAAGACACGTTGCAGGATGCCCTGGATGCCCTCTTCGGCGGCGACTCGGGCGCTAACACCGGCGACGGCAACGTCACGCCGACCCCCGACCCGACCGCGACCGGTGACGGGTCGACAGGTGGGTCGACGGGCACCGACGTCGCGTTCCAGGCTGCGCTGCAAGAGGCCCAGCAGGCGATGCTCGACCGCGACGCCGCGCTGAAGGAGGGTGACCTGACGAAGTTCGCCGAGGCCGATGCCCGCCTCACTGCGGCGGTCGAGCAGCTGCTCGCGCTGAGCGGCGACTGACCCAGGCTGCAAAAGAGAAGGACCCCGCCGAAGCGGGGTCCTTCTCTTTTCGTTGCGGGGACAGGATTTGGCCACGCCGCCCCTCCACTTGGCGGTGCGCGGCGCGCGGAGCCTCCGGCGGCGCGGGACCCCCTGCATGCAGGTCAAGACAACGGTCCCGGCAGCCAAAAGAAGAAGGCGCCCCATGTGGGACGCCTTCTTCTTTTTCGTTGCGGGGACAGGATTTGAACCTGCGACCTCTGGGTTATGAGCCCAGCGAGCTACCGAGCTGCTCCACCCCGCGGCACAAGAAACTACTCTAGCACGGGTTTCAGAGTGGGTCGCACGTTGCAGGCATCCGGAGCGGCGGGGGAGGATGTGGGCATGACTTCCGACGGGCGCAACGAGACGCCCACCGAGCGCGCCGACCGCAACTGGACGGACGTGCTGCAGGAGCTGCGCGTGCTGCAGACCGGCACGCAGATCCTCACGGGCTTCCTGCTCGCGATCGCCTTTCAGCCCGCGTTCGCGGCGCTGAGCGAGAACCAGCGGCTGTTCTACCTCATTCTCGTGGTGCTGTCGGCGCTCAGCGCGATCGTCGCGCTCTCGCCCGTCGCGTTGCATCGGGCGCTGTTCGCGCGTCGCGAGAAACAGACCGTCGTCGCCTTCGGGCATGCGGCGCTGGTCACGGTGCTCGCGACGATCGCGGCGCTGCTGGTCGGCGTCGTCGCGTTCGTCTTCGATGTCGTCGTCGGTGAGACGGCATCGTGGGTCGTCGGGATCGCAGCGAGCATCGTCGTGATCGTGCTGTGGATCATCGTGCCGTGGCGGCAGCGGCGGAAGGTGATCGGGTGAGCGGGGATGCCGCGGGCATCGCGGTCGCCGTTGCGCAGTTCGCGCCGACGGCAGACGAAGGCGCCAACCTCACCGCGATCGACGAGCTCACCGCGCGTGCTGCTGCGCGGGGCGCGCGTCTCGTGCTGTTCCCCGAGTACGCGAGCTATTTCGTCGACCCGTTCGATGAAACCCTCGCTGCCCACGCGCAGGATCTGGGCGGCGCCTTCACGACGGCGCTCCGGGCGTGCGCGACGCGGCACGGCGTCACGATCGTCGCGGGGCTGGTCGAACGCGGCGAGGGTGACCGCGTGCGGAACGCGGTCGTCGCCGTCGACGGCAGCGGGGTGCGCGCCGTGTACCGCAAGCTGCATCTGTACGACGCGTTCGGCGAGCACGAGTCGGACTGGATCGAGCCGGGCGGCCTCGAGCCGCCGCAGACCTTCGAGCTCGACGGCGTGGGCTTCGCGCTCATGACGTGCTACGACCTGCGGTTCCCCGAGGTCGCCCGCACCCTCGCCGACGCGGGCGCGCACGTCATCCTGACGGCCGCCGAGTGGGTGCGAGGCCCGCTCAAGGAGCACCACTGGCGCACCTTGCTGCACGCGCGCGCCATCGAGAACACCCTGTATGTGGCGGGCGCCGACCACCCGCCGCCGCTCGGCGTCGGGGCATCCGTCATCGTCGATCCGCAGGGCGTCGAGATCGCGGGCGTCGGCACCGCGACCGATGTCGCGGTCGCGTGGGTCGAGGTCGACGTCGTCGAGCGCGTGCGGCGGGTCAATCCGGCGCTCGCCCTGCGGCGATTTCGGGTCGTGCCCCGCGACGAGTTCAGCGCAGAGCGCTGAGACGGGCGGATGCCTCGGCGATGACCTCGGTGCGCTTGCACGCCGCGAAGCGGACGAGGCTCGCGTACTGGGCGCGGTGCTGCGGCGAGGCGAACGCGGTCAGCGGGATCGCCACGACGCCGGCGCGCTCGGGCAGGGCGCGGCAGAAGTCCGCGGCATCCTGACCGGAGCTCAGGAACGGCGCGGCATCGGCGACCGTGAAGTACGAACCCGCCGCGATCGAGACATCGAAGCCGGCAGCGCGCAGGCCGTCGCCGAGCAGGTCGCGCTTGGCGCGCAGGGTCGCGGCGATGCCGGAGAAGTACGCGTCGGGCAGGCCGAGTCCCGCGGCGATCGCCGGCTGGAACGGGGTGCCGTTGGTGTAGGTCAGGAACTGCTTGACCGCCAGCACCGCGTCGACGAGGTCGGCGGGGCCGGTGACCCAGCCGATCTTCCAGCCGGTCATCGAGAACGTCTTGCCGCCGGAGGAGATCGACAGCGTGCGCTCGGCCGCGCCCGGCAGCGTCGCGAGGGGAACATGCGCGCCATCGAAGACGAGGTGCTCGTACACCTCGTCGGTGACGATGAGGGCATCGTGCAGGCGCGCGAGCCGCACGATCTCGGCGCGGACGTCTGCGGAGAACACGGCGCCGGTGGGGTTGTGCGGGTCGTTGACGAGGATGATCCGCGTGCGGTCGGTGACAGCGCGTGCCAGCTCGTCGAGGTCGGGTTGGAAGTCGGGGAAGCGCAGCGGCACGGGGACCAGTCGCGCCCCGGCGAGCGCGACGCAGGCGGCATACGAGTCGTAGTACGGCTCGAAGACGACGACCTCGTCATCGGGGGAGTCGATGAGCGCGAGCAGCGTGGCGGCGAGGGCCTCGGTGGCGCCGGCCGTCACGAGCACCTCGCGCTGCGGGTCGACCTCGAGGTCGTAGAACCGGCGCTGATGGGCGGCGATCGCATCGAGCAGCACCGGCACCCCGCGACCCGGCGCATACTGATTCGCGCCGTCCGCGATCGCCGCAAGCGCGGCCTCACGGACCTCTGCGGGGCCGTCCTCGTCGGGAAAACCCTGTCCCAGATTGATCGCACCCGTCCGCGCAGCGAGGGCGGTCATCTCGGCGAAGATCGTCGGTGCGGGCGCGTCGCCGGGGCCGAGTAGGCCTGCTCCGCGGGCGGTGCGCCGCCAGGCGCCGGGAATCTCTCGCATCGCCTCCACGTTAGTCGCAGCACACGAGAGCGACTATCTGCCTGCTCACCACAGACACATAGGCTGATGGGGGCGTGGCCATATGGAACGCACAGACTCCCGCGGCATCCTGATCGTGTCTTGGGAAGAAGGAATCACCGATGAGCGACAACGCCCCCACCTCGAACACTCCGGAACAGTCGGATGCCTCCGCTGAGGAGCCCCTCTCTCCGGCGTCGCCGGCTTCCGACGTCCCTGACGTCGCCGCCGCGCCCGCCGAGCGCCCGCCGCTGCCGGCTCAGGCTGCGGCCGACGCCGCGTCGGCCGCCCCCGCGGCGGACGCCCCGGCACAGCCCGCCGCCGTGCAGCCGACGCCGGTGCAACCGGTGCAGCCCACGCCCGTGCAGCCGATGCAGCCCGCCTACGGCGCCTACGCCGGGCAGCCGCAGTACACGGCTCCTCGCGTCCCGACCTACGCCGAGGCGACCGCCGCCTACGGCACCGCGCCGTACGGGCAGACCGCGCAGCCGGCTCACACGGCACCGGCCGCTCCCCACACGGCATCCACGACGACGGCGCCCTCGGGCAAGGTCGGCGCGGGCCGCATCGTCGGCATCATGGTGGCCGCCGCCCTCGTCGGCGGTGCCGCGGGCCTCGGCGGTGCTGCCGCGGGCAGCTCGTTCTTCGCGCAGCCGCAGACCGTCGTCACGACCGGCCCCGCCGCCGTCACGGTCAACAACACCGACTCGGTGAACCAGACGACCGCGATCGCCGCCAAGGCGCTGCCGAGCGTCGTCACGATCTCGGCGACGTCCGGTTCGTCCGGTGGCACGGGGTCGGGCGTCATCCTGACCGCGGACGGCTACGTCGTCACGAACACGCACGTCGTCACGCTCGACGGCGCGACCGCCGACGCGCAGCTGTCGGTCACGACCTCCGACGGCAAGGTGTACGCGGCGACGATCGTCGGCACCGACCCGACGTACGACCTCGCGGTCATCAAGCTCACCGACGCGTCGGGCCTGACCCCGATCGAGTTCGGCGACTCGAGCAACCTCAACGTCGGCGACCAGACCGTCGCGATCGGCGCCCCGCTGGGCCTGTCCAACACGGTCACGACCGGTATCGTCAGCGCGCTGAACCGCTCGATCCAGATCGCCTCGTCGGCCGCGCCCGACAGCGAGAGCCAGGACTCGAACTCGGGCGGCCAGGACTCGCCGTTCCAGTTCGACTTCGGCCAGGGCCAGCAGCAGTCCTCGACGACCTCGTCGATCTCGATCGCCGTGATCCAGACCGATGCCGCGATCAACCCGGGTAACTCCGGCGGCGCGTTGCTCGACGGCGACGGCAAGCTGATCGGCATCAATGTCGCGATCGCCTCGACCGGGTCGAGCAGCTCAAGCTCGAGCCAGTCCGGCTCGATCGGCGTCGGCTTCTCGATTCCGTCCGACATCGTCAAGCGCGTCACCGACGAACTGATCGCCGACGGCGTGGCGACGCACGGTCTGCTCGGCGCGGGTGTGAGTGACGCTTCCGCGCAGACGGATGCCACGACGGCCGGCGCCTACATCGCCAGCGTCACCAGCGGTGGCGCGGCCGCGGCTGCCGGGCTGCAGCAGGGCGACGTCGTCACGTCGTTCAACGGTGTCCCGATCACCGACGCGACGGATCTGACCGCCCAGGTGCGGGCCCTCGCCGCGGGTAGCACCGCCACGGTCGTCTACGAGCGCGACGGCAAGAGGGCTTCGGTCGAGGTCACGCTCGGGTCGCTGACGGAGTAACCCGGCACAACGAGAAGGACGCCACCCCGCGATAGGCTCGCGGGGTGGCGTCCTTCTCGTTCGGCGCCGGCAACGCCGGGAAGCTCCTGCGCATCCCGCTGTACGCGCTGGGGCGCCTCGCGACGCTCGTGATCCGGCGCACGCGCGATCTGTGGGTGTTCGGGTCCGCCGCGGGCCTCGCCGACGGGGCGTGGGCCCTGTGGGAGCACGCCGCCGAGCGCGGTGAGCGCACCGTGTGGCTCACGGGCAGCGCAGATCAGGCCGCGCAGGCGCGGGCGCGGGGCATCAGGTTCACGCCGAAGGGATCCCCGCGCGGGTTCTGGCTGACGGCACGGGCGGCCGTCACCGTCGTCACGCACGGATTCGGCGACGTCAACCGCTACGCGGCGACCGGCGGCGTCATCGTGCAGCTGTGGCACGGCATCCCCCTCAAGCGCATCGGTCTGGATGCCACGGTCACCATCGACAGCCCGCTGCCGTTCGCGCGCGGGATCACCCGCCGGAGTCTCGCCGCGCTCTACCGCCGCACGCAGGGCCGCATCCGGGTGCTGCCCGCCGCGTCCGAGCTCGTGCGCGGCCGCCTCGAGTCGGCGTTCGGGTTGGCGACGGCGCGGGTACCCGTCACGGGGGAGCCGCGCACCGACGTGCTCTCGCGCGGAACCGCCGACGGGCGGCGAGCTACTGCCCGCGCCGCATTGGCGAGCCTCGTCGGCACCGTCGGAGGCGACGAGACCGTCGTGCTGTACGCGCCGACGTGGCGCGACGGTGCGGATGATCCGTCCGTGCCCGGGGCGAGCGAGATCACGGCCCTGCACGCGCTACTCGACGATGCGCGCGCGGTGCTGCTCGTGCGCTCGCACCATCTCGGCGCCGGCGACTACACGACGCTGCAGGGGGCGCGCGTCCGTATGCTCGGCGGTGACCTCGCCCCCGACATCACGCCGTTGCTGCCGGGGATGGATGCCCTCGTCACCGACTACTCGTCGCTGGCCTACGACGCGGCCCTCGTGCCGCTGCCGACGCTGTTCTTCGCCCCCGATCTCGACGCGTATCAGCGCAGCAGAGGCTTCTACGGCACCTACGCCGACGTCGCCGGCGCCGCACCCGCACGTGATTGGACCGAGCTCATCGCCGCACTGCGCGCCCTGCTGACCGACCCGGAGGATCGTGCTGAGCGCGTCGCTCGCGCGGCCGCGCTGAGCGCGCGCATGCATGCCTTCGACGACGGCCGCAACACGGAGCGGGTGTACCGCGCGATCCGACGCCTGCTGCCACCCCACCCGCCGGCCACCGAGAGGCCCTCATGACGATCACCGCGCACCTCGACGACAGCGCCGAGCCCACGCTCATCCTCGGCGGCACGGGGCCCCGGCCACAGCGGGTCACACTCACGGGACGCCGCGCGACGGTCAGCGCACGCCCCACGGGGCGCGGCACGACGTGGACGGCGCGTCTGCCGCTGCGCGCCGCACGGTGGGGCGGGCCGGAACTGCCGCTGCCGAGCGGCGAGTACCGGCTGCACATCGAGGCAGCGGGCGGTGCGGCCGTGCCCGTCACAGCGTCGCTGCCCGCGACGCTCACGGCGACGGTGCGGGTGCAGCTCGACGGAGACGTGCTGAGCGTGCGCCCGCCGATTGATGTGGCGTACGACTCGGGGGAGGGACAGGCGGCGCTCGAGCGGCGTTACGCGACGCGCCCGCAGGGGCTCGAGAACGCGGTGTTCTTCGAGAGCTTCTATGGGCGCAATGCGAGCTGCAATCCGCGCGCGATCGACCGCGAACTGGCCCGCGTCGCACCGGGCGTGACGCGCTACTGGAGTGTCGTCGACCTGTCGGTGCAGGTGCCCGACGGCGCGATCGCCGTCGTCGAGGGCAGTCCGCAGTGGTGGCGGGCGCGTGGCGCGGCGCGCCTGCTCGTCGTCAACGACTGGCTACGCCGCCGGTACGAGCGGCGCGCCGGACAGGTCGTGCTGCAGACGTGGCACGGCACCCCGCTCAAGCGTCTGGCGCTGCACCGCCCCGGTTTCGACCCGCGGCGCATGCTGGCGGTACTGCGGGAGAGTCGGCGCTGGGATGTGCTGCTCGCGCAGAACCCGTACGGCGAGCGCGTGCTGCGCAAGGCCTACGCGTTCCTGCGGCGGCCCGTCTGGGTCGAGGGTTACCCGCGCAACGACACGCTCGTCACAGGCGACGGGGCGAAAGCCCGTGCGGCACTGGGCATCGGCGCCGACGAACGGGTCATCCTGTACGCGCCGACGTGGCGCGATGACCGTGACACGATGGTCGACTTCCTCGATCTGCAGAAGCTCGCCGCCGACACCGGGGCGGTCCTGCTCGTGCGCGGCCATTCGCGGACGATCCTGCCCGGCAGTGACACGCACGGTGCGCGGCTGATCGACGTGACGGCCTATCCCGACATCGCCGAGCTACTCGTCGTGGCCGACGCCGTCATCACCGACTACTCGTCGGTGATGTTCGACTACACCGCGACCGGCAAGCCGATCGTGTTCTTCACGCCTGACCTCGCCGACTATCGCGAGCGCCTGCGCGGGTTCTACTTCGATCTCGCCGCTCATGCTCCAGGGCCGCTTGTGACGACCCAGGACGAGCTCACTGCCGCACTCGCGACGGAGGGCATCCCGCCCGAGTACGCGCAGCGGTACGAGCAGTGGCGTGAGCGCTTCAACGCGCGCGACGACGGTCACGCCGCCGAGCGCGTGGTCGCGCGGATCCTCGACCAGGGATTCGTCGACCGCGCCTGAGCCGTCGCGGGTGCGACCGCGTGATTCGGGTACGACTCAGGGGAGCGGTGTGTTGCGGCGCAACCGCGAGGTGTCGATGTTCTCGCGTGCGCCGGTCGCGGCGCCGACGAGGAATCCCAGCCCCCACGCGAGGTGCATCGAGGCGATCACGACGGGTGCCCACAGGCGTTCGCGCCAGCCGGGCCCGGCCTGCCGACTGCCCGCGTACGCGGCGATCAGCACGAGGTAGGCGAGCAGAGGCAGATAGACGACGGATGCCGCGATGCTCGCCGTCCCGCCGATGACGCCGGTCAGCTGCAGGGCCCCGATGACGAGGGCGAGAACCGCGATGATGACGAGCGCGGGCGGTGCGAAGAAACGGAGCGAGTTGCGCCGGCCGAAGCGCCGGACGAGCTCGCCGCGCCACGTGCCGGTCGAGCGGAACTGGCGTACGAGGGCCGTCCAGCGCTCGCGCGGCCAGTACGCGACGGCCAGTTCGGGGTCGAACCAGACCCGGTAGCCGGCGCGGCGGATGCGCAGGTTGAGCTCCCAGTCCTCGCCGCGGCGGATGCTCTCGTCGAACAGGCCCACCTCATCCAGCACGGCGCGGCGCATGACGCCGAGGTAGGCCGACTCAGCGGGGCCCGCGGTGCCGCCCGAATGGTAGGCGCCGCCGCCGAGGCCGATGGGGGAGTTGTACGCGCGTGCGACGGCGCGTTGGAACGGGGTGCGGCCCTCGGCGCGCATGACGCCGCCGACGTTCGCGGCCCGCACGCGCGCGAGCGTCGCAAGAGCCTGCCGTGCGTAACCCGGCTCGAGTGCGGAGTGCGCATCGACACGCACGATCGTCGGGTGGGTCGACGCGCGAATGGCGAGGTTGAGCCCGACCGGAATGTCGGCCGCGGGATTGGCGATGAGACGGACGCGGGGGTCGGCCGCCGCGAGGCGCCGCGCGATCTCGTCCGTGGCATCCGTCGACGGCCCCAGCGCCAGGATGAGCTCGGACGGGCCGTCGACCTCCTGCGCGAGCACACTCTCGACGGCGGCCTCGAGGTAGCGCTCCTCGTTGAGGACGGGCATGACGAAACTGACGCCGGCCCCCGGCGGCGGCACCGGGGCATCCCGCCCGCCCGGATCGACATCGTGCATCCGTCGATCATGTCACGCCGACGTGTCGGCGCCGCGGCCGAGCGCGCGCGTGCGGCTCGTTAGGCTGGAAGCGTGGGATGGATCTCGGATGGCCGCAAGGCGGTCGTGCTGGTGCGCAAGGCCGTGCGCAGTCGCATGGCGGTGCGCGACGTGCGCGCGCGGCTGTCGGCGCTGGGGCGTCACCCCGCCGACCACTTCCGTGTCGCGGTGTACTTCGCCGACGGCGAGGTCAACATGTACCAGATCCGCCAGTGGTACAAGCCGCTGCAACATCTGGCGCAGACGTGGCCGGTCGTCGTGCTGTCGCGTCAGGCGACGGGTGCCCGTGCGATCGTCGCCGACGGCGCTGTGCCGGTCGCCTACGTCCCGACGGTGCGAGACCTCGAGCGCTACATCGCGAAGCAAGACATCCGCATCGTCCTGTACGTGAACCAGAACACCCGCAACTTCCAGATGTTCCGGTACGGGCGGCGCTGGCACGTGTTCATCAACCACGGCGAGTCCGACAAGATGTACATGACCACCAACCAGTTCAAGGCGTACGACTACGCGCTGGTCGCCGGTGACGCGGCCCGCGAGCGGCTCGCGCGTGTGCTGTGGGACTACGACCTCGACAGCCGGACGATCCCGATCGGTCGCCCGCAGGCCGACTACTACTCGGGCGAGCTCCCGTATCACCCCGACGAACGCACCGTCGTGCTGTACGCGCCGACATGGGAGGGCGACCGCCCCTCGGCGCACTACGGCTCGATCCGCACGCACGGCGAGGCACTCGCGACCGCGCTGCTCGCCTCGCCGCGCCACCGTCTCATCTACCGGCCGCACCCGCGTTCGGGTGTCGTGGATGCCGAGTACGGCGCCGCGAACGATCGGATCATCGCCGCCATCGCGGCGGCCAACGCCGCCGATCCCACCGCCGCGCACGTGTTCGACGACAAGCCCGACCTCGGCTGGCAGCTGGCTGCGGCCGACGTCGCCGTCGTCGACATCTCGGCGATGGTCTACGACCGACTCGCCGCCGACAAGCCCCTGATGATCACGCGCCCCGTCGACCCGGCTGCGGCGGTCGACACGCACGGCTACCTCTCCGATGCCGAGTGGCTCACCGCCGATGCCGCGCCGCGCATCCTCGACGAGACAGAGCGCGTGCTCTCGGACCCGGGCGCCACGGGCCGCCTCGAAGGCTGGGTGCGACACTACTTCGGCGATACGACGCCGGGCGCGGCCACAGCACGGTTCGAGGGCGCGATCCGCTTGCTGATGGATCGGTGGGATCAGTGGCACGCGGCATCCCGGGTGGACGACGATGACGACGCCGAGGACGATGCGGAGCTCGACGAGGACTGACGCTTCAGCCCCGCGTGATCAGGCGGTCGACCGCCGCCAGCGGGATCGACAGCCACCCGGGGCGGTGCCTCGCTTCGTAGATCGCCTCGTACACGGCCTTCTCAAGCTCCAGCGCGTCCAGCAGCGGGCCGGCCGGGTCGGTTCCGGCGACCTCGCGGTAGCCGGCGAGGAATGCCGCGCGTGCGGCGGAGGACCATGCCTCCGCCGTCGTCGTGGTGCGCGTCAGGGCGAGGGAGCCCGCGACGTAGTCGAACGAGCGGAGCATGCCCGCGATGTCGCGCAGCGCGAGGTCGGGCTTGCGGCGTTCGTCCATGGGGCGCATGGGTTCGCCCTCGAAGTCGAGCAGCACCCAGCCGCGGTGCGGCACCTGCAGCACTTGACCCAGGTGATAGTCGCCGTGAATGCGCTGCAGTGCGGGCCATTCGGTGGATGCCGCCATCGCGTAGCGGTCTCGGATGGCGCTCAGCTGCGGGCCCAATTGCGGCACCTCTGTCGCGGCGATCTCAAGGCGCCTCCGCCAGGTCTCGATCAGCGCAGCGCGTTTCGCGCCGTCGGCAGGCGGTGTCGGGAACAGTCGCGCGAGATCGCGGTGGACGGCGGCGGTGGCGCGGCCGAGCTCTTCGGCGGGGGCGGTGAAGTCCTCGCCGGCCTCGGCCGCGCGCAGCGCGACCCGCCAGGCATCCTCGACGTCGGGGAAGAACTCCTGAGCGAACGCCAGAGTGCCTGGCAACGTGCGTGTGGCATCCACGGGGTCGGTCCAGCGACCGTCGAACACGCCGATGACGGCGGGCACATGCGGCGACCCGATGCCGGCGAGGGCGCTCTGCAGTTCGATGTCGGGGTTGACGCCGGCGCTGAGCTGTCGGAACACCTTGCAGATGACCGGCCGGCCGGTTGCAGGGCGATAGATGATCGACGTGTTCGACTGCTCGCCACGCAGCACCTCGCCGCGCGCCGCGGCGGCACCGGCGGCGCCGGGGGCCACCAGCTCGAGCAACGCCCCCGTGAACGCCGCGTCGTACGGTCCGTCGATGAGCGCCGTCTCTTGTGACCCGTCGATCCATCCCGAGGTCTCGCGCGCCACAGCGCCCGCGCGCTCGACGACGGGCACCTGGTAGACGACGGGTCGGGCGGGCGCGTCGTCGGCGACGATGAGCACACGCACGCGCGCGTCCGGGTCAGGGGAGGGCAGCTCCACGTTCGCGAGCTCGCGCAGCTGCGGCGTGCGCCCCGTCGTGGTGAACCAGCGCTGGTGCGGCAGCCAGGCGGCCAGCCGCGCCATCGTGTCGTCCATGCGTCGAGGGTAGCGGGTGACGCGGCTTGACTCAGTCGCTGTCGCCACCCGCGTCGACGGCGATCTCGATCGTCGACAGCTGTGCCGGGTCGGTGAGTGAGATCCCCTCGGTGCCCAGCACCACGGCATCGCCGATCGGCGGCGGCAGCACCTCTCCCGGCACGCGCGGCTGCCACGGCTCAGCGGGCAGGCCCGCCCACTCGTCCGGCTCTTCGGGGCGGCTCTGGAAGATTCCCATGGCACCATTGTCGCCCTCACAGCACGAATCGCCAGCAGTACTCTTCGTCGGTGCGCCAGCGGTACCAGGCGACGGTGATGACGACGGCATCGAGGTCGGCGTCGCACAGACACATGGCGACGTCCTCGCCGGGCAGCACCTGCCCCCAGTGCTCCGACGCTCCATCCGAGCGGAACACCCGCACGAAGTCGGCGGGTTCGGCGCTGCTGTTGCGCACGACGGGGTGCGCCTCGTCACGTCGATCGATCTGCCAGGGGACGGCGTAGGGACGGGATCTGCCGGGTTCGAGTGCTCGCAACATGCCCGTGACGCTAGGGGTGAGCACCGACGCGGAAGCACCCCAACGCGCCCGCATCACTCGGTTCTGTGGAAACTCCGTCCGAGTGTGTCGATGTGGAGGAGGCGACGCCCGCTGCTGCCGAGTGCGGAGCCCGCGCGCCGCAGCGTGCCGAATGCGGATGCTTCCAGACGCGTGGCACCCGGGCGCGGTTCGAGTTCGGCGGGGTACTCCTGCGGCGCCTGCCCGAAGGCGCGACGGGAACCGATCACGACGCGGCGACCGAGCAGGTGGTTTCCGGTGCCGCCGACTGCCGCGCCGATGCCGAACGGCAGCGCCTTGCCGATCACCGAGGCGCTGCCCTTCGCGGCGAACTGGTGGATGAACGCCGTCTTGAGCCGGTCGACAAGGGGACCGACGGCCGCACGGGGCAGCGACTTCGTGATGAGCTCGCCCCAATAGGCGGACCGAGCCGGCCCTCTGCCGGCGGCCTGACCAGCGAGCTGGGCGACCAGGTCGACGCCCTCCTGGCCGAGCATGAGGGTCAGCACGAGGGCCCGCGCGCGGTCGGGGTTATCGACCGGGATGCCGTGGAGCTCGGCGAGCGACTGAGCGAACAGCGCCGTCGCATCGAGGAATCCGATGGTCTCGACGCCGGAGAGCGCCAAGGTCACGCCCGTGCCGATACCGGGGACGACGGCGGTCGCACCGACGGCTGCTCCACCCGTCGTGACGGCCGCGAGATAGCGGCGCTCGAGCATCCGCACGATCTGCGTCGTCGTGGCATCCGGGTTCCGCAGGCGGATGCTGCGCAAGTGGGCGACCACGATGGGCCGCTGGACCCGCAGCACCGAGTCGAGGGCGCGGATCGCTCGTGGGTGCTCTGCGGAGCCCTGCGGCGGCAGGCCTCCCGCCCAGGGCGCGTCGTTCGGCATCGAGTGGATGCGGTGGACCTTTGCCATGTCAGCCCGATCCTACGAACGACCCCTGAGCGGGTGCTGTGCGACGCGCGCGCCGCGCGGCTCAGACGTACTGGTTCGCGCGCTCGAGATCTTCGGCGAAGTCGATCTCGACCGCGTACAGGTCGGAGATGTCCAGCGGCTCGAGGAGCAGCCCGTTCTCGGCGATCGCGAGCTCGAGGCCGCGCTCGAAGTAGTCCTGATCGTCGACGCGGCCGAGCTGTGCGATGAGCGCACGCTTGTCGGCGCTGGAGATGTAGTTGATGCCGACCGCTTCGCCGATGCCGCCCTTGACGGTCTTGGAGAGCTGCTTGATGTAGCCCTCGGCGGTCACGGTGTACTTGACCTCTTCGTCGCTGACCTTGGCGGTGTTGACGGTGACGAACGACTGATCGCGCTCGATGAACTCGATGGCCCGACCGAGCACGCGCGGGTCGAAGACCACATCGCCGTTCATCCAGAGCACGCCGCCGCGACCGGTTGCCTTCAGGGCGCGCAACAGGCTCTTGGAGGTGTTGGTCTGGTCGTAGCGGTCGTTGTGCACGTAGTCGACGTGCGGGAAGGCGTCGATGATCGTCTCAGCGCGGTAGCCGACCACGGTCGTGATGCGGGCGGTGTCGCCGAAGGCGGCCCGGATGTTGTCGTGCTGCTGACGCATGATGGTGCGGCCGTCGCTGAGCTCGGTGAGCGGCTTGGGCAGGCTACGCCCAAGACGCGAGCCCATGCCCGCGGCGAGGATGACTGTATGAAGGGTCAAGGGGTACTCCTGGAGTCTGCTGTTCACTGTCCGTTTGACGTGTGGACACTCCGTCGTGCCGTCAGCATGGTAGCGAAATGACCTGGGAAGGCGCAGGAAGATGCAGGTCCGTTGCCGTTTTGTGACCTTCGCCGGGCTCGTCACGGCGCGATGCCGACCGGGTTTCTGTCAGGGCCGCTTGCTAGGTTGTACGGGTGACCGCCTCTTTGCCGCTCCCTGAGAACGACGCCGGCGACCACGAGTTCGTGGCCCCGCCGCTGCCTGCGCTCAGTGCGGCGGATGCCGCGGCATCCGCGGTCGCCGCCGACCACGCGGACTCGGATACCGTCTCGGAGCCGCCTGCGTCGCAGGAACCCGACGCGCCCGCCACGCCGGCGCCGCGCCCCCCGCGAAAGCGCCCCGCACGGACATCGGCGGCACGCACGACGGCGGCGCGCACGACGACGCCGCGCACGACGACGCCGCGCACGACGGCGAAGCGCACGCCCGCGAAGCCGACGGCGGTGCCGCCGCCGCCCCCTCCGCCGCCGACGCCCGCGTCGGTTGCGGCCGCGCGATTCGACACGGATCCCGCGCCCGACGTGGAGGCCACCGCGGCGCCCGAAGTGGATGCCCCCGCGGCGCCCGTTCCCGAGAAGCCGGCCCCGAAGCCGCGCGCCCCGCGCAAACCCCGAACGCGCACGCGCCTGGTTCGCCCGGCAGAGCCCGAGGCCGAGATCGTCGTCGAGGAGCCCGAGGTCGCGCTCGCGGTCGTCGAGGAGCCCGAGGTTGAACCCGAGCCCATCGTTGTTCCCGAGCCCGAGCCCGAGCCCGAGGTCGAGCCGGAACCCGAAATGGAGCCGGAGCCCGGACCGCAGCCGGAGCCCGAACCGGAAGTCGAGCCCGAACCCGAAGTCGAGCCCGAGCCGGAGGCCGAGCCTGCCGCAGACGCCGACCTCGTGGTCGATGCCCTGCCTGAGCTGGAGGTCGACGTCGACGCCGCGGTGCCGGCGCTGCGCTTGCGCGGCGTCACGAAGACGTTCGGGCAGACGCGCGCCGTCGACGCGATCGATCTGGCCGTCCCGGCGGGCACGTTCTACGGCATCGTCGGTCCGAACGGCGCCGGAAAGACGACGACGCTGTCGATGATCGCGGGGCTCTTGCGCGCAGATCACGGCACGATCGAAGTGGCCGGCGTTGATCTGGCGGCCGATCCCGCCGGCGCGAAGCGGCTGATGGGCATCCTGCCCGATCGGTTGCGCACGTTCGATCGCCTCACCGGGCGCCAGCTGCTGCACTACTACGGGGTGCTGCGCGGACTGCGGTCATCCGTCGTCGAGTCGCGCACCGCCGACCTCGCGCGCGCGTTCGACCTCAGCGACGCGCTTGGGCGCACCGTGTCGGACTTCTCCACCGGTATGACCAAGAAGATCATGCTCGCCGGCGCGATGATCCACTCGCCGCGCGTGCTCGTTCTCGACGAGCCGTTTGAATCGGTCGACCCGGTGTCGTCGTCGGTGATCCTCGACATCCTCTCCGCTTACGTCGCCCACGGCGGCACCGTGATCCTCTCCAGCCACGGGATGGAACTGGTCGAGCGCGTCTGCAGCGGCGTCGCGGTCATCGTCGCGGGTCAGGTCCTCGCGCAGGGCACCGTCGACGAGGTGCGCGGAGAGCTGACCCTCGAGCAGCGGTTCATCGAACTGGTCGGCGGCGTCAGCGACGTGGAGGGCCTGGAGTGGTTGCACACGTTCTCCGATTGAGGTTCGACCTGCTCGTCGGCGCGCTGCGGGGCGACCGTCGACGCGCGGCACGCATGATCCTCGGCCTCGTCGTCGTCACCGCGGCCGTCGTCGGGGTCTTCATCGCGGCGGCGCGGTTGCGAGGCGTCGACCTCGCAGTCGCCGACACCGTGACGGTCATCGCCGGCTCCGCCCTCGTGCTCGGCTTCTTCGCCGCACCGCTCGTGGGCGGACTCGACGATCAGCTCGACCCACGCCGTTTCGCGGTGTTCGGGATGTCCAGCGGCGCTGTCGCCGGTGCTATCCTGCTCGCCGGGGTCATCAGCATCCCCGTGCTCACGCTCATCGCCGTCGGCGTCGCCGTCACCGGCCTGTGGACGGCACACGGGGCATCCGGCCCGCTCACCGTCTTCGCGGTCGTGCTGGGCGTCGTGACCTGCATGCTCGCCGCCCGCATCGGGCTGGCCCTGGCGGGGCTCGTCCTGCGCGGACGCCGCACGCGCGAGCTGAGCGGCCTGCTGCTGGTCGCGGTGCTCGTCATCGTCGTTCCGGTCGTGGTCTTCTTCGTGTCCCTCGAATGGGACGGCGCTGTGCCGTCGGCTCTCCGCGAAGCGGTCGCAGTGCTGTCGGTCACGCCGCTCGGCGCCGCCTGGGCGATCCCCGGCGCGGCGCTCACCGGCACCCTGACCGGCCCACTGCTGGTCGCGATCGGCACCGTCCTGGCGCTCGCGGCGCTGTGGGTGTGGCTCGTGCGGGTGCTGCTGACGACCACCGAACGCCCGGGCGTCGGGCGCGAGCGCGCGGGGCTGGGCTGGTTCGTGCTCACGCCGAGCACGCCCACCGGTGGCATCGCGGCGCGCAGCCTCATCTACTGGCTGCGTGACCCGCGTCACCTCGTGAACCTCGTCATCGTGCCGGTCACGGCCGTGGTCATCGTGCTGCCGCTGCTCGTGGTCGGCGTGCCGTTCGAGTACATCGCGCTCGTGCCTGCGCCGGTGATGGCGCTGTTCTTCGGCTGGCTCGTGCACAACGACCTCGCCTACGACTCGACGGCCCTGTGGATGCACATCGCTGCGGCGGTGCGCGGCGGCGCCGATCGTGCCGGTCGCCTCGTCCCGGTGCTGCTGGTCGGTCTGCCGCTGCTCGCGATCGCGATCCCGCTGTCGGTCGCGCTGCACGGCCGCTGGGCGATCCTGCCCGCGCTGGCCGGTGTGTGCGCGAGTCTGTTCCTGACCGGTCTCGGGCTCTCGTCGGTGTCGTCGGTGCTGGCACCGTACGCCGTCTCGCGCCCCGGCGACAGCCCGTTCCAGCAGCCGCAGCGCACGAACGGTGGACTCGCGCAGGGCGTCGTGCTGATCGGGGCGCTCGTGCTGAGCGCTCCGGCCCTCTGGTGGGGGTGGCTCGCTCTCACCGCAGACGTGTCCTACGCCTGGGTCGCGTTGTGGGGTGGCATCGGCATCGGGTTGGCTGTATTGCTGCTCGGTGTCGGCATCGGCGCGGCGATCTTCAACCGGTCCGGCGGGCGGCTGATGGAGTTTGTCGAATCGACGTGATTCGATTCGGGCCCCGATGACGGTGCCCGCCGCTAGAATCGGATGCCATGAGCACCCCCGTCGAAGGCCCGGAGCAGGGTGGCACCCTGACCCTCGATCGCGAGCTCGAAGAGCTCCTGCGCGAGGAGAACATCGAGCCGGGCGACCACGAGCGGTTCTCGCACTACGTCAAGAAGGACAAGATCCTCGAGTCGGCGATCACCGGCAAGCCGGTGCGCGCGCTGTGCGGCAAGAAGTGGACGCCGGGCCGTGACCCGGAGAAGTTCCCGGTGTGCCCGACGTGCAAGGAGATCTACGAAAGCCTGATGGGCTGAGCGCGCCCTGCGCTCCTCCGCCCTAGGCGTCGATGAAGACGGTCGGCAGGGCGGGGTCCGAGCGGCTGAGCGCGAGCGCCTTCACCGGCAGTTCCTCGCGGACGAGGGCGTGGTGGGCGCGCGCGAGCGCGACGCCGCCGGGGCCCTCGTATGAGGCATCCGGCTCGCCGTGGTCGACGAGCGTGACCTGCAGCGGCCTGGCGTCGGGATGGTCGGTGGCTGTCTGCAGCTGCTCGAACCCGTCCGAGACGGCGATGAGCTCGCTCGTCGCGGTGCCGCGATCGAGCGTGCGGAACGTCGCCTTGCGGCCGCCCTTCGAGCCCTTGTCAGCGGATGCCTTCGCGACGGCGACCCAGCCGCCGGCGCCGTCCTGGCGGGCGACGAGCTTGTAGACCATACCGGCGGTCGGCGCACCGGAACCCGTCACGACAGACGTGCCGACGCCATAGGCATCGACGGGCGATGCCGCGAGGGCCGCGATCGCGAACTCGTCGAGGTCGCTCGTGACGGTGATCTTCGTCCCGGTCGCACCGAGTTCGTCGAGCTGCGCGCGCACGGCGGCGGCGACGGTGGGCAGGTCGCCCGAGTCGATGCGCACGCCGCCGAGGCCCGTCCCCGCGACGCGTACCGCCGTGGCGACGCCTTCCCGGATGTCGTACGTGTCGATCAGCAGGGTGGTCTCGACGCCGAGTGCGTCGATCTGCGCGCGGAACGCCGCCTCCTCCGTGTCGTGCAGCAGCGTCCAGGCGTGCGCCGCGGTGCCCATCGTCGGGATGCCCCACGTGCGCCCCGCCTCGAGGTTGCTCGTCGCGCCGAAGCCCGCGATGTAGGCCGCGCGTGCCGCGGCGACGGCCGAGCGGTCGGCGGCGCGTCGCGAGCCCATCTCGGCCAGCGGCCGGTCGCCGGCCGCGATGCTCATGCGCGCCGCCGCGTTCGCGACGGCGGAGTCGTGGTTCATGATGCTCAGGGCCAGGGTCTCGAGGACGACGGCCTCGGCGAACGTGCCCTCGACGGTGAGGATGGGGGAGCCGGGGAAGTACAGCTCGCCCTCGCGGTAGCCGCGGATCGTGCCGTTGAAGCGGTAGCCCTCGAGGAACGCGAGCGTCTCGGGGCTGACGATCCGGTGATCGCGCAGGAACCGCAGCTCGTCGTCGCCGAAGCGGAAGTCGCGCAGCTGCTGCAGCAGCCGCCCCGTACCCGCGACGACGCCGAAGCGGCGCGCGCCGGGCAGACGCCGGCCGAACAGCTCGAAGACGCACGCACGCGCGGCCGTGCCGTCGCGCAGGGCCGCGTCGATCATCGTGAGCTCGTACTGGTCGGTCAGCAGCGCGGTCGAGCGGGGCTGCGCGTCTGATCCCTGAGCCTGCGCGTCTGATCCCTGAGCCTGTCGAAAGGGCATGCGGTCACTCTACCGACGCGCGGGTAGGCTGGGGGATCGTGAATGACGCGCCGATCGGAATCTTCGACTCCGGGGTCGGCGGACTCACCGTCGCTCGGGCCGTCTCGCAGCTGCTGCCCCGGGAATCACTGCTGTATGTCGGCGACACGGCGCATTCGCCGTACGGACCCAAGCCCATCGCCGACGTCCGCCGGTACAGCCTCGAGGTGCTTGACACCCTCGTCGACGAGGGCGTGAAGATGCTCGTGATCGCGTGCAACACGGCATCCGCCGCCATGCTGCGTGATGCGCGCGAACGGTACGACGTCCCGGTCGTCGAGGTCATCGGCCCCGCCGTCCGCACCGCGATCTCGACGACCCGCAACGGCCGCATCGGCGTGATCGGCACGGCCGGCACGATCGGATCCGGCGTGTACCAGGACATGCTCGGCGTCAACGAGTCGCTCACGGTGTTCGCGCAGTCGTGCCCGCGGTTCGTCGAGTTCGTCGAAGCCGGCATCACCGACTCCGCCGAAGTCCTCGCCGTCGCCGAGGACTACCTCGCGCCGCTGCGTCACGCGGGTGTCGACACGCTCGTGCTCGGCTGCACGCACTACCCGTTCCTCGAGGGCGCCATCAGCTACGTGATGGGCCCCGAGGTGTCGCTCGTCTCGAGCGACACCGAGACCGCGAAGGACGTCTACCGCCAGCTCGTCTCGCGCGACCTGCTCGCCGGCCCCGACGCCGCCGCCACCCACGTCTACGAAGCGACCGGCGACTCTGCCGACGACTTCCTGAGCCTGGCCGACCGGCTGATGGGGCGCGGCGTCTCCGCCGTTCGTCTCGTGCACACCGGCGCCATCGACCTCCCGAAGGGAACCCCATGACTGACACCGTTCGCGCTGATGGGCGCGCCGTCGACCAGCTCCGCCCCGTCGTGATCGAGCGCGGCTGGAGCGCTCACGCCGAGGGCTCCGCGCTGATCTCGTTCGGCGGCACCAAGGTGCTGTGCACCGCGTCGTTCACGGGTGGCGTGCCCCGCTGGCTGACCGGCAAGGGCAAGGGCTGGGTCACGGCGGAGTACGCGATGCTGCCGCGGGCGACGAACAGCCGCAACGACCGCGAGAGCGTCAAGGGCAAGATCGGCGGCCGTACGCACGAGATCTCGCGCCTGATCGGGCGCGCGCTGCGTGCCGTCGTCGACACGAAGGCCCTCGGCGAGAACACGATCGTGATCGACTGCGACGTGCTGCAGGCAGACGGCGGCACGCGCACAGCCGCGATCACCGGCGCCTACGTCGCCCTCGCCGACGCCATCGAGTGGGGCCGCGCGAAGGGACTCGTCAGCAAGAACGCGAACGTGCTGCTCGACTCGGTCGCAGCGATCTCGGTGGGCATCATCGACGGCGAGCCGATGCTCGACCTCGCCTACGTCGAGGACGTCCGCGCCGAGACCGACATGAACGTCGTCGTCACGGGCCGCGGGCTGTTCGTCGAGGTGCAGGGCACCGCCGAAGGTGCACCGTTCGACAAGCGCGAGCTCGACGCGCTGCTCGAGCTGGGTGTCGCCGGCTGCGCCGACCTGCGCGACGCCCAGGCCGCGGCCCTCGCCGACTGATCGCGTACCGGAATACTGCAGACTGCGACAGATGAGCACTCGAATCGTCCTGGCAACCCACAACAGCCACAAGGTGCAGGAGTTCGGCACGATCGTCGCCGCGACCCGGCCCGATGTCGAGGTCGTCGGCTACGACGGTCCGGAGCCCGTCGAAGACGGCGTGACGTTCGCGCAGAACGCCCTCATCAAGGCCCGCGCCGCGGCAGAGCACACGGGGCTGCCCGCGCTGGCCGACGACTCGGGGATCTGCGTCGATGTGCTGGGCGGCGCACCCGGCGTGTTCTCGGCCTATTGGGCCGGACACAAGAAGGATGCCGCGGCGAACCTCGAGCTCCTCCTCGACCAGCTGTCCGACATCGTCGATCCGCACCGCACGGCGCATTTCGTCTCGACGATCGCGCTCGTGATCCCGGGCGGCGCGGAGCACGTCGTCGAAGGCATCTGGCCGGGGCGGCTCGCGGCGGCTGCGGCCGGTGGCGGAGGGTTCGGGTACGACCCGATCTTCATCCCCGACGGGCAGGATGCCGCGGCCGAGCGCACGGCGGCCGAGTTCTCGGCGGCGGAGAAGAACGCGGCATCCCACCGTGCCCGCGCCTTCGCCGCGCTCGTGCCGCTGCTCGCCGGCCTCTGACTGAGAATCACGATCATTCCCGACTGCGCGTAACCCCGGGCGCACCCGCACCCGCGGGCCTACGCTCGAAGCATGCACGATCATGCTCACGGCGTCACGGGGGTGCGGGGCGCGGCGAACAGCCGCCTGCTGGCCGTGTCGCTGTCGCTGACGGCGACCGTCATGGTCGTGCAGATCGTGGGTGCCGTCCTCACCGGATCTCTCGCGCTGCTGGCCGATGCCGCGCACATGTTCGCGGATGCCTCGGCCCTCGTGATCGCCCTCATCGCGAGCCTCGTTGCGGCCCGCCCCGCCAACGAGCGCAACACCTACGGGTATCAGCGAGCTGAGGTGTTCGGCGCCCTGATCAACGCCGTGATCCTCATCGTGCTGTGCGTGTGGATCGCGATCGAAGCGGTGCAGCGCCTGCTGAACCCCGGCGATGTCGAGGTCTCGGGGGGCCTCATGATCGTCGTCGCGGTGGTCGGCCTGATCGCCAATGCGATCTCCATGTGGCTGCTGTCGGCGGCGCAGCGCACGTCGATCAACGTGCGCGGTGCGTACCTCGAGGTGCTGGGCGACCTCATCGGATCGGCGGTGGTCATCGTCGCGGCGGTCGTCATCGCGGTCACCGGATGGATGCCGGCCGATGCCCTGGCATCCCTTCTGATCGCCGTCATGATCGTGCCGCGCGCGGTCGCGCTGCTGCGCGAGGTCTTCGCCGTGCTGGGCGAGCGGGCGCCCGAGGGCACCGACGTCGGGCGGATCCGCGAGCACATCCTGAGCGCCGACGGCGTCGCAGACGTCCACGACGTGCACGTGTGGCAGCTCACACGAGGCGCGCCCGTGTTCACGGCGCACGTCGTCGTCGAACCGGACGTCTTCAACAGCGACCGCGCCGCCGCGCTGCTGTCGAGCCTGCAGTCGTGTCTGTCCGAGCATTTCGACGTCGAGCACTCGACCTTCCAGTTCGAGCCGGCGGGGCATCGCGAGCACGACGCGCACTGAGCGATGCGTCGCGCACCTGCCACCGCGGTGTGCGACGATGCAAGCGATGGATGCCGCGCTGATGACCGAGCTGCAGGCGCTGCGTGCCCGCGCGTACGGCCGCGATGCCACGGTCGCACTGGACTCCGCCGAGAGCGAGCGTCTGCACGAACTGGAGCGCACGCTGCGTGGCGAGACGCCCGCCACCCCCGAACCCGCCGCAATGCCGGACCGGCCGCCGGTTCCCGGGATGCCCGCCGCGCTGGCGGCGGCCGGCGCGCCGCGTGCATCTGCCGAACCCGACCCGCTTCCCGATGACCCGGTTCGCCCTGCACCGCGTCCCATCCGCTCCGGCTGGATCATCGCGTGGGCGGCGTCCGTGCTCGTCGTCGCCGTCGGCGTGGGGTCACTCGTGTTCGCGCTCGCGCTCGCGTCGATCCGCCCCGTGTCGACGGCCACGGGTGCACAGCAGGTCGCCACGCTGTCCGAACCGATCGACCCGCCGCGGTGGGCGATGGATTGGTTCGGTCAGACGGACCCGCCGGTCGTCTACTCGTATCGCGGGCTCGTGGTGATGCCCACGCCGACCGGCGTCTTCAGCGACGGCGAGCACTGCATCTTCGTCGCTCCCTGGAATGGAATCGACGAGTCGACCGGTGCGATCAACGGACCGATCTACTCGGCCTGCGCTGCCGGGGCTTTCCCCGCCACAGTCCAGTTCGTCATCGACGACTCCGCGCCCGATGACCTGCGCTCAGAGTTCCCCGACGGCACCGCGCTGCAGTTCGTGCTGCGAGATGACGTGGTCGGTGTCTTCGTCAGCGAGGCGGCCCCGAGCCCGAACCCCACGGCCTGAGAACGCTCAGCCGCGCGTGACGTCGCTGGGCGACATGTCGGGTCGCACACCGCGCCACCGTGCGTGCCGCAGGGTGCCGCCCGGTGTGAACTCGGCGAACTCGACCTCGGCGACGATCTCGGGCCTGAGCCACAGCGCGTCGGACGCATCGGCCGCCGGGACGGCGGAGAACGGGCACTGATCGGTGCGCAGCGGCGTGAGCATCGTCTCGAGCCGCGCGAGCTCACGGTCCGAGAATCCCGTGCCGACGCGGCCGACGTAGCGCAAGCCTGCTTCGTCGGGGATGCCCAGCAGCAGAGAGCCGATCGTGCCGGTGCGTCCGCCGCGTCCGGGCCGGATGCCTCCGACGATGACGTCCTGCGTCGCCGTCAGCTTGAGCTTGAGCCATTGCTCGGAACGCGTGCCGCGCCGATACGGTGAACCCGGATCCTTCACGACGACGCCCTCGAGGTGCAGCTCGCGGGCGGCGGTGAGCGCCGCATCGAGGTCATCCGAGACAGGCGGCACGACGATCGCCGGCGCGGCGTGAGCGGCGATGCGCTCCAGCGCCGTCCGGCGCTCGCTCAGCGGCCTCGGTGCAAGATCCGCCTCGCCGAGGCGCACAGCGTCGAAGAGGAACAGACTCACCGGAGTGCGCCCAGCCTCGCGCTCGATCTCGTGCGGCTTCGTCAGGTGCATTCGCGCCTGCAGGCGCGAGAAACTGGGGCGTCCTGTCGCGTCCAGCGCGACGATCTCGCCGTCGACCACGGCAGGAGCATCTCCGAGCCCCGCGTCGCCGCCGGTGAGCTCGGGATAGCGCGCCGTGATGTCGGTGCCGCTTCGCGCCCGCAGGGTCAGCCGGTGGCCGTCCCACGTGCCGATGGCACGGATGCCGTCCCACTTGAACTCCACCCACGGTGCGCTCCAGCGGGCGATCGCCGCCGCAGCGATGCCCGGCGTCGCCGGGATCGCGAGCATCGGCGTGTCGGCCCCGGTCGCGCGCGTTCGCGCGGGCGCGGGCGGCGCGGGTGCTGCGGCATCCTTCATCCGATGCAGCAGCCACTGCGACTTCTCGCCCGACCCCGACGTGCGGATCAGCGCAAGTTGCACCGTTCCGAGCGGACCACCGGGGCGGCCGGTGAGGCTCATGATGATCTCGTCGTCGCGCCACTTCGTGGCCGCGTAGACGCCGGTGTCCCAGACCGTCATCGTCCCCGCACCGTACTGGCCCGCGGGGATGGTCCCGGCAAAGTCGAGGTACTCCAGCGGGTGCGGCTCGGTCATGATCGCGAGGTGATTACCCTCGCCATCGGTCGGGATGCCACGGGGCACAGCCCAGCTCACCAGGACGCCGTCGCGCTCGAGCCGAAGGTCGTAGTGCAGTCGCGAGGCATGGTGCTCCTGCACGACGAACCGGGGCGCGGCGGGTGATGCAACCCCGGCGGCGGCGGTCGGGAAAGGCTCGGGAGTCGCGCCGGCCGTGCGCTTGGCGACATAGGGGCGCAGCGCGTCCGTGGCATCCGGAGCAAGAGGCGCCAGCAGATCGCCGTCGTCCGTGTAGCGGCGGAGCACCTCGTCGAGCTGCAGATGCCGCAGGTCGGGATCGTCGAGCTCTGCCCAGGTGCGTGGCGCGGCGGCGGTCGGGTCGGCGCGTCCGCGCAGCGAGTACGGCGAGATCGTCGTCTTGGCGGCGTTGTTCTGGCTCCAGTCGACGAACACCTTGCCGGGCCGCACCGACTTTGTCATCGCGCTGACGACGAGCTCGGGATGGTCGGCCTCGAGCGCGCGGGCCAGTTCGCGCGCGAACGCGGAGATCTCGTCGCTTGAGCGGGTGCCGTCGAGGCGCGCATAGAGATGGATGCCCTTCGAGCCGCTCGTGACAGGCAACGGGTCCATGCCCATGCCCTGCAGGATCTCGCGTGCCCAGCGCGCCACGGCGGCGCACTCGGCAAGGCCCGCGCCGGGGCCGGGATCCAGATCGAGGACGAGCCGATCAGGTCTGCCGCGGCCGGCGCCGTCGAAGCGCCATTGCGGCGTGTGCAGCTCGAGGCTCGCGACCTGGGCGAGATAGACGAGCCCCGCGACGTCGTCGACGAGCGGGTACTCCTTCGCGCCGCCGGAGTGGTCGACGGCGCGACGGGCGAGCCAGTCGGGTGCACCGCGCTCGAGATCCTTCGCGAAGAACGGCGGCTGATCGACGCCTTCGGGCCAGCGCAGGCGCGTTACCGGGCGGCCGCGCAGGTGGGGGAGCAGGGCCGGAGCGATGCGCGAGTAGTAGTCGAGCACTTCGCCCTTGGTGGTGCCGGTCGCGGGATACAGCACCTTGTCGAGGTTGGTCAGGCGCAGACGCCTGCCCGCAACCTCGACGACCTGTCCGCCCGCTGGCATGCGCCCAGGCTAGCGCCCGCCCCTGGCGATACGCGTGGGGCAGGTGTTCACTGGTGTCATGAGAGCGATCTGGAAGGGCGCCCTGACCTTCGGCCTGGTCAACGTGCCGGTGAAGGTGTACTCCGCCATCGAAGACCACGACGTGCCGCTGCACCAGGTGCACGCGGCGGACGGTGGGCGCATCCGCTACCAGCGCATCTGCGAGCTCGACGGGGAAGTGGTGCCATACGCCGACATCGACAAGGCCTACGACGACGGCGAGCGCACGGTCGTCCTCACCGCTGAGGACATCGCCGCGTTGCCGGCGGAGCGGTCGCGCGAGATCGAGGTCGTCGAGTTCGTGCCGAGCGATCAGATCGACCTGCTGACCCTCGACAAGGCGTACTACCTCGAGCCCGACTCGACCTCGCCCAAGGCCTATGTGCTGCTGCGTCAGACGCTCGAGCAGACCGAGCGGACGGCCGTCGTGCGCTTCTCGCTGCGGCAGAAGACGCGCCTGGCAGCGTTGCGCGTGCGCGGCGACGTGCTCGTGCTGCAGACGCTGCTGTGGGCCGACGAGGTGCGCACCGCGTCGTTCGCGGCGCTCGACGAGCCGGTGAAGATCTCGGCGAAGGAACTCGAGCTGTCGGCATCCCTCGTCGAGAGCTTCTCGAGCGATTTCGACCCGTCAGAATACGTCGACGAGTATCAGCAGGAGCTGCGTACGCTCATCGACGCGAAGCTCGAGAAGGGTGATGCCATCGACACCGCGGAGACGTTCGGCGAACGCGCCGAACAGGACCGCGGCGGCGAGGTGATCGACCTGATGGCAGCCCTCAAGGCGAGCGTCGAGCGCAGCCGCGCCGCACGCGCCGAGAAGGACAGCCCCGAGAAGGCGGGCTGAGGGTCAGACCTCGTCGCCCTCGATCGGTTCGATCGACTCGGCGGGAAGGCCGGCAGCGACCTCCTTGCTGACCTTGCGACGCTCGGAGAAGTAGTGCCACAGGGTGATCAGCGCCGTGCCGCCGACGGCGGCGAGCAGGATCAGGTCGATGTAGTTCTCGACGAAAGTGGCTACCGGCGGGATGTACCCGATGAGGAAGCCGAACATCGTCAAGCCGAAGCCCCAGATCACCGCGCCGATGAGGTTGTACAGCGTGTAGCGCCGCCACGGCATGTGGCCCACACCCGCGGCAACGGGGGCGAAGGTGCGCACGATCGGCACGAACCGGGCGAGGATGACCGTGAGGCCGCCGTAGCGCTCGAAGAACGCGTTCGTGCGTTCCACGTTCTTGCGGCTGAACAGGCCGGATTCTTTGCGCTCGAATACGGCTGGGCCTCCCTTGTGGCCGATGTAGTAGCCGACTTCACCGCCGACGAAGGCCGCGAGTCCGATGAGCAGGGCGACCCACCAGACACTCAGCCCGAACACGCCGTGCGGGAGCTTGTCGGAGGAGTGTGACAGCAGTCCAGAGATGACCAGCAGGGTGTCGCCGGGCAACAGGAAGCCGATCAGGAGTCCGGTCTCGGCGAAGACGATGAAGCACACCACCAGCAGCGCCCACGGCCCTGCCGTTTCGATGATGGCGGCGGGGTCCAGCCAGGGAATGAGGGCAAGAGAGTGCACGGAGGTCCCGTCGGTCGGTGGGCGGGGAGTGATGTCGGCGACGCAGGCATCCCAGGGGTTGCCTGCATCTACCGTGCGGAAGGTGGGACTTGAACCCACACGCCCGAAGGCACAGGAACCTAAATCCTGCGTGTCTGCCGATTTCACCACTCCCGCAAAGGAGTGCTCAGTCTATCTGCGCGGCGTGAACCGATTCCTGAGCGGATGCCGGGACCGCCGCGTCCGCGGCAGTGGCGTGCGCGGCGACGCGCGGTGACCCACCGACGATCCAGTAGCCCAGGCCGACGACGACGGCGCCACCGACGAGGTTGCCCAGGCCCACCCAGAGCAGGTTGTTGCCGAACAGTGCCCACGTCGCCTGCGGGTCACCGGAGATGAGTCCGATGCCGTAGGTGGTCATGTTGGCGACGACGTGTTCGAAACCCGACGAGATGAACGCGAGGATCGCGGCGAAGATCAGCAGGATCTTCGCGACCTCGGACCGCACACGGGCGCACATCCAGATGGCGAGGCAGACGAGCACGTTGCAGAGGATGCCGCGGACGAACAGTTCGACAGGCCCCTCTTCGGCTTTTGCAGCGAGCATGTCGGCGAGCATCTGGCCCGCGGGGGCGTTGGCATGAAGGACGCCGGATGCCACGATGAGCGCGGCGAACACGAGCGCCCCCACGAGGTTCGCGGCGAAGGTCGCGATGATCGTTCCCGCCGCACGCCACGGCCCGACCGCGCGCATGAGCGCGCCCACCGGGAGGATCATCATTGCGCTCGTGAGCAGATCTCCACCCGCGAAGACGACGAGGGTGAGGGCGACACCGAAGACGACACCGCTGACGAGTTTGGCCAGGCCGTCGCCCGCCGCGATCAACGGACCCGCCGTGGAGACCATGAGGACGACGCCGATGCCGATGTAGGCGCCGGCGAGCATTCCGGACACGAGGAACCGCCCGGGCGAGCGCAGCCCGTCGGATTTGTGGACCGCGGCATCGGCTTGAGCCTCGAGGGTCTGCGGGATCGTGAGCACGGCTCCCATGCTACTTGTGGTCAGACCACACTTCAAGGCATCCCGCTGTGGATAACTCCGACGCGGACTCGTGCGCTCTTGTCATGATGCGGGGGTGAGCCTGACAGCATCCGCCTTCCCGGCCTCCGCCGTGCACGCGGTGACCGAGCGCGTCAGGCAGCGGTTGCGTGAGGAACAGTCCGATCCGCTGCGGCACCCGGGAGCTGCCGAACAGGTGGCCCTCACGGAGGTGCGACGCCACAACGACTTCGCTCTCGCGCGGGGGCTCGAGTTCATCGAGGACGAATCGGCGTGCGTCCGCGACGTGCTGGCCACCGTGACCGGCTACGGGCCGCTGCAGGCGCTCTTGGACGATCCCGAGGTCGAGGAGATCTGGATCAACGACCCGCAGACGATCTACGCGGCGCGCGCCGGACGCAGCGAGCGGGTGCCCCTGCGACTGACCGACGAAGCCGTGCGCGACCTCGTGGAGCGGATGCTGCACGCGACCGGTCGCCGGGTGGATTTGAGTCAGCCTTTTGTGGATGCCTCGCTACCCGACGGCAGCCGTCTGCACGTTGTGATTCCGGATGTCACCCGCACGCATTACGCCGTGAACATCCGCAAGTTCCTGTCGGCTCGGCGCACGCTCGACGACCTCGTCGGTGCCGGCGCGCTCAGCGCACAGGTGGCCGCGGTGCTGCGCGCCGCGATGGGCGACGGGCGCAACGTGCTCGTCTCCGGTGCGACGCACGCGGGCAAGACGACGCTTCTGGCGGCGCTGATCGGGGCGTGCCCACCCGAGCAGCGCATCATCACGGTCGAAGAGACGTTTGAGCTCGCGGTCGTTGCCCCCGACGCCGTGGCGCTGCAGGGACGCCAGCCGAGCCTGGAGGGCACCGGCGCTGTGAGCCTGCGCCGCCTCGTGAAGGAGGCGCTGCGCATGCGACCCGACCGACTCGTCGTCGGTGAGGTGCGGGATGCCGAGGCCCTCGACCTGCTGCTGGCGTTGAACACGGGCGTCCCCGGTGCCGCGACGATCCACGCGAACTCGGCCGACGATGCGCTGCGGCGGCTCGCGGCGCTGCCGCTGCTGGCCGGCCGGAACATCGATGCGGGGTTCGTCGTGCCCGCCATCGCGACGGGCGTCGATCTCGTCGTGCACTGTCGTCGCGCGGCGGACGGGCACCGCTTCGTCGAGGAGGTCGTAGAGGTCACCGGCCGGGTGATCGATCAGACGGTCCAGACGCGCGTCCTGTATGCGGCGGATGTGGATGCCCACGGGCGGGCCGCCTCATGACGCTCGTGTGGGGTGCCCTGCTCGCGGCCGGTGTGCTGCTGACGGTGTCGCCGTGGCTGTGGCCGTCGACAGCACGCGTAGCCAGGCCTCGCGCCGGGGGCCGGCTCGACCGCCTGCTGCAGGAAGCCGGGTACGCCCACGCGCCGGGCAGCCGACTGGGCTTCGTCGCGGCGCTGTCCGCCGTCGTGGCCGCGGCGGTGGCGTGGCTCGCGACGGGATTGCCGGTCGTGGCGGTGGTGGCCGCCGTCGCGGGTGCGGTGGCGCCGTTCTCGTGGTTGCGCGCCCGTGCGCGACGCCTGCGCCGGTCACGCCGCGCGCTGTGGTCCGACGTGTGCGACCTGCTGGTGTCGGCGGTGCGGGCGGGCATGTCCCTGCCCGACGCCGTGGCTGCGCTCGCGATGAGCGGACCGCCCGCCCTGCGCCCGGCGTTCACAGCGTTCGGCGCCGACATGGCGGCATCCGGTCATTTCGACTCGAGCGCCCTGCGGTTGAAGGCGACGCTCGCCGATCCCGTCGCAGACCGCATCATCGAGACGCTGCGGATGGCGCGTCACGTCGGCGGCACCGAGCTCGTGGGCGTGCTGCGGGCGCTGTCGGCGTCTGTGCGGGCCGATGCCGCGCTGCGCGCCGAGGTCGAGGCGCGGCAGTCCTGGGTGCGGGGTGCTGCGGTCGTGGGTGTCGTCGCTCCGTGGATCGTCCTGGGGCTGCTCAGCATGCGGCCCGAAGGGGCCGCCGCGTATGCGACGGCATCCGGTGTCGTCGTCGTGCTCGTCGGAGCCGGCGTCTCGGTCGTCGCCTACCGCCTGACGATCCGGCTCGGCCGCCTGCCCGAACCGCAGAGGTGGTTCGGATGAACGCCCTCACGTTCGCGGCCTGCGCCGTCATCCTCGGCGCGGCGCTGGCCGCGGGCGTGCTGCTGACCGCACAGCGCGTGCCACGGTGGTCGGCGCCGTCGCTGTCGCGGCGCATCGCGCCGTACCTGCGCGACATCGCCGATCCGGCGGGGCTCACGCCGCTGCGCGCCGCGCCGGCCGTGCCCGGCTGGGCCGGATTGCGCGACCGGCTCGCCGCCGCGTGGGGCGGGGGAGACGCGCTCGCGCGAAGGCTACGGCAGGCGGCGATGCCGGAGGATGTCGTCGCGTTCCGCGCGAAGCAGCTCGCGTGGGGTGTCGCGGGCCTGTTCGCAGGCGGTGTGCTCGCGGTGGCCGCCGCGATGGCCGGCCGCGGCGGAGTGGTCGCTGTCATCCTGCCGCCGCTGGTCGCGGTGGCCGCGGTCGTCGCGTACGAGCAGCGTCTCACGATCGCCGCGCGCCGCCGCGTCGCGCGGATCGAAGACGAGCTGCCGACCGTCCTCGAGTTCCTCGCGCTGTGCCTGGCCGCCGGTGAGGGGCTGCGCGACGCGCTGCGGCGCGTCGGCGAGGTCGGCTCGGGCGTACTGACCGCCGAGCTGCGCGCCGCGGTGCTCGCCAGCGGCACGGGTTCGAGCCTGTCCGACGCGCTGCTGCGCGTGTCGACGACGGCGGATGTTCCGGCGCTCTCACGCGCCGTCGAGCACCTCGTCGCGGCGATGGACCGCGGCGCCCCACTCGCGCACGTGCTGCAGGAACAGGCTGTCGACGCGCGCGAGGACGCCAAGCGCCAGCTGCTGGAGGCCGCGGGGCGCAAGGAGATCCTGATGCTCCTGCCGTTGGTCTTCCTGATTTTGCCCCTGTCGGTGCTGTTCGCCGTCTTCCCGGGGATCGTCATGCTCAAGCTCGGAATCGGTTGACCGGCGACGGTCGGAAGGAGGCGGACATGCTTCGCACACAGTGGGGGAGGGTGCGTGCGTTGTACACGCGCACCCTCGAGGACGACCGGGGCGACGTCCCCGGCTGGGTTTTGGTCACACTCATGACGGCCGGCTTGGTCGTCGCGATCTGGGCGTTGGCCGGGCCCGCTCTGGCCGACCTGTTCGAGCAGGCGCTCGCGCGCGTCGCGGGCTTCTGAGCACGCCATGATCCGACTGCGGGACGACGACACCGGCGCGGCGCCGGTCGAATTCGTCCTCGTCGGAACCCTGCTGACGCTGCTCACGCTCGGCGTGCTGCAACTGGGGCTTGCGGTCTACATCCGCAACGTCGTGCACGACGCGGCCGTCGAAGGGGCGTATCACGGCGCCCTCGCCGACACCGATCCCGCCGACGGCGCCGCGCGCACCGCCCGACTGCTCGACGCGGCCGTCGGCGACGGGTTGGATGCCGAGGTCTCCGCGCGACTGGCCGCCGGCGCGACCGGCCCAGAAGTCGAAGTCACCGTCATCGCGACCCTGCCGCTGGTCGGACTCCTGGGCATCCCGGCCGGGCTGGAGGTGACCGCGCATGCGCCGCGCGAGAGGTTCGACTGAACAACCGGCGGGGACGATGCCCGCGGACGACGACGGTTCCGCGTCGCTCGAGTTCATCGGCGTCGGCGTGATCCTGCTCGTGCCGATCGTCTACCTGATCGTCGCGCTCGGTGCGATCCAAGGGCAGGCGCTCGGGGTTGAGACCGGTGCCCGCCAGATCGCCCGCACGATCGCCGAGGCCCCGGATGCCGCGGAGGCGGACGCCCGAGCTGCGCGCGTGCGCGACGCGATCATCGCGGAGTACGACCTCGATCCCGCCGCCGTCGAGGTCGCGATCTCGTGCGAAGGCGCGACCACCTGCCCCGAGGCGGGCGCCGTCCTGTCGGTGACGATGACGACCGCCGTGCCGCTGCCGCTCGTGCCCGCCGTGTTCGGGCTCGAAAACGCCGCACGGGTGCCGGTGCAGGCTTCGGCGGTGCAGAAGGTCTCGCGCTTCTGGGGGACGGCACCATGACCCTGCAGCGCGGCGATGCCGCCGACGACGAGGGATCGGTGCTGCTGCTGACGCTCGGTTATGCCGTGCTCGCGATCGTGCTGGTGCTCGTCTGCGTCGACGCGACGAGCCTCTATCTCACGCAGAAACGGGCGGATGCCGCTGCCGACGCGGCCGCGCTGGCCGGCGCCGACGGGTTCGTCCTCACCGTCGCGGGCGGCGAAGCCACCGCGCGACTGACCGACGCCGGCGTCGCCGACCAGGCGGCCCAGGTGATCGACGTCCTCGGCGCGGCGGGCGGTGCCGTCACGCTCGTGTCAGCGGGCACGCCCGACGGCGTGTCAGCGCGGGTGACGGTGCAGACCGTGTGGCATCCGCCCGTGCTCTCCATCTTCGTGCCGGACGGCTGGACGATCGACGCGACCGCGACGAGCCGCACCGCGTTGCGGTGACCGCCGCCGATTCAGCGTTCGCGCGGGACGAACCGCGGCACCCACCGGATGAACGCCGCGGCGCCGAGTAGCCCGACCACGCCCATGGCCGCGGTGGCGAGCGACAACGACAGCGCCGCGGCCAGCGCCGACACGATGAGTGGGGCGACGGCACCGCCGGCATCCGTCAGCGTCCGCCACGAACCGAGGAACGGTGCCGGGTCGTCTTGTGGTGCGACGTCGGCGCCGAGGGTGAGCAGGATGCCACTCGACAGGCCGTTGCCGACGCCGAGCACGGCGGCGAACAGGGCGTACCACATGGCCGCCTGATCCAGATCGTGCGTGAGCGACAGCGCGAGGAAGCCGCTCGCCATCAGCAGCATGGCCGGCAGTGCCGCCCAGAGCCGGCCGAACCGGTCCATGACCTGACCGCTCGCGTAGAACAGCGCGAAGTCGATCGCGCCCGACACACCGACGACGAGGGCGATGGTCTGGGCATCCAGCCCGATCGACACGCCCCACAGCGGCAGGACGACCTGCCGCGCCGAGCGCACCGCTGACAGCGACGCGGCAGCCAGCCCCAGCCGCGACAGCACTCCGCGGTGGCGCCACATCGTGCGGAACACGCCCGCGCGGGCGCGCTGCGCCCCGACCGTCGGGATCGAGCCGGTCACCGCCTCGCCGGTGTCTTCCGTGACGAGTTCGGCCGCCGTCGCGCCGTCGCGAGGGCCGGCAGCCGTCGCCTCCGTCTCGGGATCAGGACCGAACAGCACCAGCAGCACCGTGGCCACGAGGCACACCGCGAAGAACCAGACGGTCGCGTGTGGGTCGCCGAACACACCGAGCAGGGCCGCGGCGATGAACGGACCGATGAACATGCCCAGGCGGAAGGTGCCGCCGAGCAGTGACAGGGCGCGTGCGCGGAAGTCGAGCGGCACGCGCGTCGTCATGAACGAGTGCCGCGCGAGGCCGAACGCGGCCGCGCACATCCCGATGAGGAAGGTCGCCGCCGTCAGCACGGCGAGGTTCGGCGCCAGCGCGAGCCCCGCGACGCCGGCGAGGGCGAACCCGCCGCCGATCGCCATCGTGACCCGTTCCCCGATGCGCGCGACCAGCCAGCCGGCGGGGATGTTGCCGCACAGCTGGCCGACGACCAGCGCCGAGGCGACGAGGGCCGCCGTGGGCACGTCGGCGCCCAGGTGCGCCGCGAACACCGGCAGCAGCGGCACGACGGCGCCCTCACCGAGGGCGAACAGCACGGTCGGCCCGTAGATGACGGGAGACAGCCGCCACAGCATGCGGCGGATCGAATCGGGGGAGGAGGCATCCGTCACCCCATCCACGTTAGTCTGGAGTGTCATGCTTGAATTCGATCCCTCCGCCGACATCCAGGCCCTGCGGTCCACCTTCTCCGACATCTCCGCGGTGGTGGACGTCGAAGGGCTGCGCGCCGAGATCGCACGCCTCTCCGACGAGGCCGGCGCTCCCGACCTGTGGGACGACGTCGACAAGGCGCAGAAGGTCACGAGCGCCCTCAGCCACCGCCAGGCCGACCTCAAGCGCGTCACCGACGTCGAGCAGCGCCTCGACGACCTCGACGTGCTCGTCGAGCTCGCCCTCGAGATGGACGACGAGGACACCGCGGAAGAGGCCCGCCGCGAGATCGCCGCGCTGCAGGACGTCATCGGCCAGCTCGAGGTGCAGACGCTCCTCGACGGCGAGTACGACGATCGCGCAGCGGTCGTGACGATCCGCTCGGGCGCCGGCGGCGACGACGCGACCGACTTCGCCGAGATGCTGCTGCGCATGTACCTGCGCTGGGCCGAGCGGCACAAGTATCCCGTCAAGGTGATGGACACCTCGTATGCGGAAGGTGCCGGCATCAAGTCGGCGACCTTCGAAGTGGATGCCCCCTACGCGTACGGCACTCTGTCGGTCGAGGCCGGCACGCATCGCCTCGCCCGCATCAGCCCTTTCGGCTCGGCCGACAAGCGCCAGACCTCCTTCGCTGCGGTGGAAGTGATCCCCGTCATGGAGGAGGCGCAAGAGGTGGACGTGCCCGAGGGCGACATCCGCGTCGACGTCTTCCGCTCGTCCGGTCCCGGTGGTCAGTCGGTCAACACGACCGACTCCGCCGTGCGCATCACCCACATCCCCACCGGCCTCGTCGTCTCGATGCAGAACGAGAAGAGCCAGATCCAGAACCGCGCCGCCGCGATGCGCGTGCTACAGACGCGCCTCATGCTCTTGCAGCGCGAAGAGGAAGCGGCCAAGAAGAAGGAGCTCGCCGGCGTCATCACCGCGAGCTGGGGCGACCAGATGCGCTCCTACTTCCTCTACGGCCAGCAGCTCGTGAAGGACCTGCGCACCGGCTACGAAGTCGGCAACCCCGCATCGGTCTTCGACGGCGACCTCGACGGCCTCATCGCCGCAGGCATCCGCTGGCGCAAACGCAAAGACGAAGACTGAGCTTCGCGGCACGCGATCCGGCGCGCCGGGTGTCGTGCCGGGCATCCATAGCCCAGCCGCTTAGGCTCGACGGGTCATGATCCGGTTCGAGCACGTCACCAAGAAATACCGCGGGACGAACAAGCCGGCGCTGAGCGACGTCGACTTCGAAGTGCAGCGCGGGGAGTTCGTCTTTCTCGTGGGAGCCTCCGGGTCGGGGAAGTCCTCGTGCCTGCGCCTGATCCTGCGCGAGGATTCGCCGAGCGAGGGCAGAGTCGTCGTTCTGGGCCGCGACCTGCACACGCTGTCGACACGCAAGGTTCCCTACTTCCGGCGCCACATCGGCTCGGTGTTCCAGGACTTCCGGCTGCTGCCGAACAAGACCGTCTTCCAGAACGTCGCCTTCACGCTGCAGGTGATCGGCGCATCGCGCGCGTTCATCCAGCAGGCGGTTCCCGAAGTGCTCGTGCTCGTCGGGCTCGACGGCAAGCAGAAGCGCTTTCCGCACGAACTGTCCGGCGGTGAGCAGCAGCGCGTCGCGATCGCGCGCGCACTCGTCAACCGCCCGCAGATCCTGCTCGCGGACGAACCCACCGGAAACCTCGACCCGGCCACCTCGATCGACATCATGCAGCTGCTCGCCCGCATCAACGAGAGCGGCACGACCGTCGTGATGGCCACCCACGAAGCCGGTTTCGTCGACCAGATGAAGCGGCGAGTGATCGAACTGCGCGGAGGCGTCATGGTGCGCGACGACCGACACGGCGGCTACGGCGATCGCTCGTCGCTGCCGAGCCTCGCGCCCCAGCAGGAGAAGGGCGCCGCGGCAGCCGCCGCCTTGACCGCTGTGCTCGAACTGCAGCGTGAGATCGCCGCCTCGCCCGTCGAGCCGGTGCCAGCGATGGAGGAGGCCGTGACGGATGCCGTGGCCGCGTCTGCCGTCGCGGCCGCCGTGGCGACGGCGCCGGAGATTCCTCCGGTGACCGCGCAGGTGCCGATCGTCGAGCTCGACGGGTTGCACCTGGATGACCTGGGGGTCGCCGAGCGACTGGGCCTGGCATCCGACGAGGACGAAGTCGGACCGACATCGTGAGGGCGCGTCTGATCCTCGCCGAGGCGCTCACCGGCCTGCGGCGCAATGCCTCGATGGTGATCTCCGTCGTGCTGGTGACGTTCGTGTCGCTGACGTTCGTGGGCGCCGCGATGCTCATGCAGATGCAGATCGGCAAGATGCAGTCGTACTGGGCAGAGCGGGCGCAGGTGTCGATCGTGATGTGTCGCGACGACTCGACCGTGACGACGTGCGTTGACGGCGCTGCCACCCCTGAGCAGCTGCAAGAGGTCGCCGATCGCCTGGCCAGTCCCGCCTTGGCCGACATCGTCCGCGACGTGCGGTTCGAGTCCGCCGATGAGGCGTATCAGAATCTCATCGACCTCTACGGCGACGAGTACAAGGACTATGTGACGCCCGCGCAGCTCGGCGAGACCTACTGGGTCGGGCTCGTCGATCCCGGCAAGTCCGACGTCATCACCGAAGCCTTCAAGGGTACCACGGGCGTCGAAGCTGTGCGCAACCAGATGCAGTACCTCGAACCGCTGTTCTCGGCGCTGACCGTGGCGACGTACATCGCCGTCGGCATCGCGGCGCTCATGCTCATCGCCGCGGTGCTGCTGATCGCGACGACGATTCGGCTGTCGGCGTACGCGCGACGGCGCGAGGTCGGGATCATGCGCCTGGTCGGAGCCTCGAACCGGTTCATCCAGACGCCCTTCATCCTCGAGGGTGTGTTCGCGGCGTTCATCGGCTCGCTGCTGGCGGGCGGTGCGATCGTCGCCGGCGTGCACTTCGGCGTCGGCGGCTACCTGCGCGATCGCGTGACGTTCATCACCGACTGGGTGGGGCTGCAGGATGCCGCGATCGTGATCCCGATCATCGTGCTGATCGGCCTCGTGCTGGCGGCACTGTCGGCCGGCTTCGCGATTCGGCGGTGGCTGCGCGCCTGATGTAAACTGACGGGCTGGCCGCGCCGCGGTCACAGGTCAAGGAGTTCAGTCATGCCCAGGGAACGCGGGGAGAAGGTCGTCGCGACCAACCGTCGCGCGCGCCACGAATACGCCATCGAGAAGACGTACGAGGCGGGGCTGGTCCTCACCGGTACCGAGGTGAAGTCGCTGCGCGAGGGTCGTGCGAACCTCAGCGACGGCTACGCGTACATCGACGGCGGGCAGGCGTATCTCGATGCCGTGCACATCCCCGAGTACGCACAGGGGCACTGGACCAACCACTCGTCCAAGCGCACGCGCAAACTGCTGCTGCACAAGCAGGAGATCATCAAGCTCTCGCACGCGATCGCCGCGGGTGGCTACACGCTCATTCCGTTGAAGCTGTACTTCTCCGACGGCCGGGCGAAGGTCGAGATCGCGGTAGCCAAGGGCAAGCGCGAGTACGAGAAGCGCCAGACGATCCGTGAGCGCGAGGACAAGCGCGAAGCCGAGCGCGCGATGCGCAGCCGCAACCGCCTCGGCGAGTGAGCGTCAGCTGGCGCTGAAGCGCGCCTCCACGGCGGCGGTCACGACGATGTCGTCCGGACGGAAGTCCACGGCGGGCGCGGATCCTGCGGCATCCATCGCCATCATCGACGCCTTGATCATGCGCGGGGCGGCACCCTCGCGTCCGCCTGAGTCCAGCAGTCCCAGGTCGGCGATCTGCAGTGGCGTGACGGTCTCGCGGCCGATCGCGGCCGCGTAGGCGGTCGCGCGCTCGACGGCGACGGCGACGGCATCCGTCGCGACCTCGCGCTCGACGCGCGCGCGAGTCTCGGGCGTGAGCTCCCAATCGACGGTGCTGGCCTGCAGGCCGTCGGTGGTGGCGATCTGGTTCAGCCAGTCGGACAGAGCCATGAGGTCGCTGAAAGTCGCCGTCAGCTCGACCGAGGCGTGGTGCACGAGATTGAGCTGGCGGCCCTCGTTGTTCCACGGACGATCCGACCAGACCGAGACGCGCTGGCTCGCCCAGTCGACGATTGAGCCGGCGGCCTTGCGCGCGGCGAGGTCGGTGCGCACCGGCTCCGCGAGCGCCGCGATGCGCTCGACGACGCCGCCGCGTTCGGGACCGTCGGCGGATGCTGAGACGTGCGCGATCGCACGCTCGGGGGTGATGAGGGATCGGCTTTCGCCGCGGACCGTGATGATGACATCGCTCATGATGTAGACTGTAATGCTCGGATGCCCACGGCATCCGAGCACACAACTCCACAGCGTGACAGTGGCTCACTGCCGCATGGCTACCCGGGGCTGATCGGTTTCGACAGCGCCTGCGAAGCTGCGAGAAGCGGGCCGAGGATGCAGGGTTATCTCGTAAACGATCTCTGCGAACCAATAGTTGCCGATGCAAAGCGCAACGACTTCGCCCTCGCTGCCTAAGCGAGCCTGAAGTCCGTCAGACCGTAGGCGATCCCGCTACGGACCCTGGCGTCATCTAGGGATCTTGCTGTGTGACGGGGTCTCGACGTCACACGGGACTCTTCTGAGACTGGGCTCGTCGACTTAGGTGTCTGTGACAAAGGTCGGAGCCGAGCAGAACGTCTCTACAGACTGCGCCCGGAGAAGACGCAGTATCCCAGCGTTGGACGGGGGTTCGATTCCCCCCAGCTCCACAAGTCACTGTCACAGGAAGAGGTCCGATCCCCGGAGGCCAGTGCTTTCGGGGATCGGACTTTTTCTGTGGAACCGTCAGGCGCCGGGGCGCTGGATCAGCAGCAGCTGGTCGGCGACATCCGACACGAGCACCCAGCCGTCGCCGAAGCGATAGGTCATGCCGAAGCTGTCCGAGATATCGGCGCCGGAGGCGGTCTCTGTCAGCGTCCAGCCCTCGGCGACCAGTCCGTCCTGCATCTGGGTCGCCTCGACGGCGGTCAGCGGCGCCCATCCGAAGAGCATGAGGCTCGCCGTCGACTCGCTTTCGAGGTCGCCCCATTCGCACTGGATGCCATCGGTGACCGTGACGCCGCCCGCGGTGAACGTCGACTCCTCATACGTCCAGCCCTGTGCCTGCAGCTGTGCGAGCGTGTCGCTGTCGATGAGCGTCTCGCACGTGACGGGCTCCGTCGTCGCGCTTGCGGTCGGAGCGGACGTCGGCTCCGTGGTCGGCGCGGCGGCGGCTGCGTCTGTGTCGGGTGACGCGGTGGGCGTGGGTTCAGCGCCGGCGCCGCAACCGGCCAGAAGCACGGCGCTGACGGCGGCAGCGGTGAGGGTCGTGAGGAAGCGGCGGGGGAGGCTCATCGTCTCGTCTCGTCTCGTGTCGGCGGGGGTCCAGCGGGGGAGTTCAGCGGGGGGAGTTCAGCAGGGTGAGGAAGTCATCGTGCAGCGTGCCGTTGGTCGCCAGCGACGAGCGAGACGCGATGCTGTCGGCGCCCGCGATGTCGGTGAAACGGCCGCCGGCCTCGAGGATGATGGGCACGTGCGCGGCGAGGTCGTACTCCTTGACGTCGAACTCCGCGACGAACTCGAGGCGGCCCTCGGCCAGCAGCATGTACGGCCAGGCATCCCCGTAGCCGCGGTCACGCCAGACGGCGCGGCTGAGCCGCACGAGGTCGTCGGAGCGGCCGACGCCATCCCACTGGGCGATGCTCTGGAAGCTCACGCTCGCCTCGGCGAGGCTGGCCACGTTCGATACCGCGAGGCGGCGGGGTCCTGCGGGGGTGTCGGTCCACGCGCCGAGGCCGGAGGCCGCCCACCAGCGACGTCCGATCGCCGGCTGGCTGACGACGCCCACGCGCGGGACGCCGTCGATCGCGAGCGCGATGAGCGTCGCCCACATCGGGATGCCCTTGAGGTAGTTCGCCGTCCCGTCGATCGGGTCGATAATCCACTGGCGCGTGGTGCTGCCGGAGGTGCCGAACTCTTCGCCGAGGATGCCGTCGCCGGCGCGCTCGGCGGCGAGGATGCCGCGGATCGCGCGCTCGGTGGCGAGGTCGGCCTCCGTCACGTGCGAGGCATCCGCCTTCACCTGCACGTCGAGGTCGGATGCGTCGAAGCGGGCCATCGAGACGGCATCGGCCGCGTCCGCGAGGCGCAGCGCGAGCGCGAGGTCGTCGGCCAGGTCGCCGGTGTAGGGCGCGCTCCACGAAGGCGTAGCGTCGGGGGAGGTCACCCCTCAAGGATACGGGGCGCCACATGCTCGATTCGCGATGTACCGCATCGGGATGGTAACGTTGACCCTCGGTTCGCCGGTCGCTTTTCGAAGCGCGTATGCGGCGGCCGACGGAACGCACCTCTAGCTCAATCGGCAGAGCAACTGACTCTTAATCAGTGGGTTCTGGGTTCGAGTCCCAGGGGGTGCACCACAGGAAGAGCCCCGGCAGACATCGTGTTTGCCGGGGCTTTTCTCGTCAACGCGGCGTATCAGGCAGCGTCGCCGTAGAGCACGGCGGTGGCCTCCTCTTCGGCATCCGCTTCGTGGCCGTCGATGCGGGCGAGCGCGCGACGTCCGAACAGGATCGTGAGTGCCGAGATCAGCACCGAGAGCGCGGCGAACACGAACGGCACCGAGGCGTTGAACGCGTGCCACAGCGCCGCGGCGATCGGGGGAGCGGCCGCGCCACCGAGGAAGCGCACGGCCGAGTACGCCGACGACGCGACAGAGCGCGGCAGGTCGGTGGCCTCCATGACCGACTCGGTGAGGATCGTGTTGACCATGCCGAGCAGCAGACCACCCACGATGATGCAGGCGATGAGGGCCGCTGCGGTGTCGACGAAGACCGCCGCGACCAGCAGGTCGATCGCCAGTAGCGGCAGGACCATCAGCAGCGCCGTCGTGCGGGCGAAACGGCGCAGGAGGATCGGCGCCACCCACACGCTCGTGATCGCGAGCGCCACGCCCCACCCGAAGAACGTCAAGCCGATGCCCATGGCGCCGAACCCGAGCGGGAACGGCGAGAAGGCCAGCAGCACGAAGAACCCGATGTTGTAGAACAGTGCCGCGACGGCGAGCACGGCCAGCGCCGGCTGGCGCAGCGCCTTGAACGGCGCCGACAAAGGCACGGGCGTGCGCTTCTCGTCGCCTCCGCGAAGCAGCACCGACACGGCGATGAACGCGATCGCCATGAGCGCGACGACTCCGAAGAACGGGCCGCGCCAGCTGATCTCGCCGAGGAATCCGCCCAGGAGCGGCCCGATCGCGATGCCGAGACCGAGCGCTGCTTCGTACAGGATGATCGCGGCGGCTGATCCGCCGGATGCCGCCCCGACGATCGTCGCGAGTGCCGTCGAGATGAACAGTGCGTTGCCCAGGCCCCACCCGGCACGGAAACCGATGACGGCGTCGACGCTGCCCGCCAGTGCGCACAGCAGCGCGAACACGACGATGAGCCCCAGCCCGATCAGGAGGGTCGCCTTCGTGCCGATGCGCGATGAGATCCAGCTGGTGACGAGCATCGCGAGACCCGTCACGACGAGGTAGCTCGTGAACAGCAGCTCGGTCTCGACCGGGGTCGCCTGCAGCGACTCCGCGATCGCAGGGAGGATGGGGTCGACCAGGCCGATCCCCATGAACGCGATGACGCTGGCGAACGCGACGGCCCAGACCTGCGCCGGCTGGCGCCAGACGTTGACTCCGCTGCCGGCGCTCATCGGGTCGTCCCCTCGGCGGCCACGCGCGTACGTGCGTCGACGATCTCGGTAGCGCGGCGGATGGTCGCCCAGTCGTCTTCGCCGAGGTCGGCGAACCGCGGCGCGAGCGCGTCGCTGAGGGTCTGGAACCACTCGTCGAGGGCTGTGAGCCCGGCATCCGTCGCTGAGACGACCGTCACGCGCGAGTCGTGCGCATCGGGGCGACGCTCGAGCAGTCCCGCCTCCGACATCTGCGCGACGAGCCGCGTCATGCCCGGCTGGGTGACACGGCTGAGGGTGGCCAGATCGCCCACGCGCTGCGGTCCGTGCTGGCGCAAGAGATTGAGCGTGCGCCACTGAGCGGCGGGGGCGTCGTTGCGCGTTTCGAGCGACGTGATCCGCGAGAGTGTCTGCGCGCTGATGATCAGATGGAGGATGTCATCACCGTGTTGCATATCAACAGTATATACCCGTGGTATATATCGGCCGCGAATGCGTGTGGGTTACCGGATCGTGATGCTTCAGGCGTGCTGGAGGTTTGACATCCCGTCGTCACCTGAACATGATTGCATTACCTGAATCACATTTCAGGTGCTCCCTTCCAATGGTGAAAGGCACGCACATGCGGGTTACACAGAAGTTGCTCCCCAAGGCAGGGCTCGTCGGCGTCGTCGTCGCCACAGCCGCCCTCGTCCTGTCAGCCTGCGCACCGCAGGCATCCACCCCCGACCTGACCGACTCCGAGGCTGCCGGCCCCGCTGAGATCACCGTCGGCGTCATCACGAGCGAGACGGGCGCGCTCGCCGGCTACGGCAAGCAGTACCTGGACGGCTTCAAGGCCGGTCTCGACTACGCGACGGACGGCACGAACGAGGTCGACGGCACCAAGATCGTCATCGACTACCGCGACGACGCGGGCGACCCCGACACGGCGGTCGGCGCGGCGAAGGAGCTCATCGGCTCGGGCGTCACGATCCTCGCCGGTAGCGCGTCGTCGGGCGTCGCCGCGGCGGTCGCCGAACAGGCGGGTCAGAACAAGGTCCTGTTCATCTCCGGCCCTGCCGCCGCTGACGCGCTGACGGGCATCAACGACTACACGTTCCGCAGCGGCCGCCAGACCGCGCAGGACGTCGCGACGGCCGGTACCTTCCTCGGCGACATCGAGGGCAAGAAGATCACGGTGTTCGCGCAGAACACCGCGTTCGGTCAGGGCAACGTCGCGGCCGTCGAGGCGATCCTCGGCGCCAAGGGCGCGACGGTCGACAGCGTGCTCGTCGCCGAAGACGTCACCGAGTTCACGCCGTTCGCACAGCAGGTGCTCGCGGGCAGCCCCGACCTCGTATTCGTCGCGTGGGCCGGTGCCACCTCGGGCGCGATGTGGCAGGCGATGAGCCAGCAGGGCGTGTTCGACGCGGTTCCCGTCGTCACCGGTCTCGGCGACGCGGCGACGTTCGGCGCGTACGGCGAGGCATCCGAGCAGATCAGCTTCCTGAACTACTACTTCCCCGGGGCACCCGACAACGCCGTCAACACGGCGATGGTGGATGCCGTGGAGGCAGCCGGCGGCACCCCTGACCTGTTCACGCCGGACGGGTTCAACGCTGCCCTGATGCTCGTGCACGCGATCAGCGAGGGCAAGGGCGACGTCGACGCGATGATCGCGGCGCTCGAGGGCTACACCTTCGACGGGCCGAAGGGCTCGCTGACGGTTCGTGCCGGCGACCACGCGCTGCTGCAGGAGATGTACCAGGCCAAGCTGGTCGCCGACGGCGACACCTTTACCCCCGAGCTCGTCGAGACCGTTCCGGCCGACGAGGTCGAGCCGGCAGAGGTGCAGTAACCCGATGAGCACCCCAGTCCCGTCCGCGCTCAAGATCGAAGGCCTCGGCCTGCAGATCGGCGGCGCGACCATCCTCAAGGATGTCGACCTCGACATCGCGCCCGGCAGTCTCGTCGGCGTGATCGGGCCCAACGGCGCCGGAAAGACCACGCTGTTCAACGTGATCTCCGGTGTCGCGCGGCCCACGGCAGGCCGGATCCTGATGAACGGCGACGACATCACCCGCACGTCCGTCCCTCAGCGGGCGCGGGCGGGATTGGGGCGCACCTTCCAGACATCGAGCCTGTTCCCGAGGCTCAGCGTGCTGGAGAACGTCCGCCTCGCGGCGCAGGTCTCGCGCGGCGGCAATTACTCGCTGCTGCGGTTTCCGAGAAGAGCGGATGCCTCGACCGAGCACGCCCTCGAGCAGCTGATCAAGGTCGGACTCACCCACAAGCTCGACACGGCCGCCGGTGACATCTCGCACGGCGACAAGCGCAAACTCGAGATCGCGGTGCTGCTGGCGACCGAGGCGCGCATCGTGCTGCTGGACGAGCCGATGGCGGGCGTCGCGTCGGGTGATGTCGCGGGCCTCGTGCAGAACATCCGCGAGCTGCAGCGCGAGACCGGCTGCACCGTCCTCATGGTCGAACACCACATCGAGGTGCTGATGGACCTCGTCGAGAAGGTGGCCGTCATGTACTCGGGCTCGATCATCGCGTTCGACACGCCGCAGCAGATCATGGCGAACCCCCTCGTGCAGAGCGCGTACCTCGGACGCACCGAAGGGAGCGCCGCATGAACGCCGCCGCGCCCGAGCCGATCCTCACCGTCACGCACCTGTCCGCCTCGATCGCCGGTCAGCAGGTCGTCGAAGACGTCACCTTCACGGTGCCGCCGACCGGCATCACGGCTGTGCTCGGCCGCAACGGCGTCGGCAAGACGTCCACGATCCGGGGCATCCTCGGACTCATCCACCGCCGCGGCGAAGTGACGCTCGCGGGCGAGCGCATCGACGCGCTGCCCACGCACCGCATCGTCCAGCGCGGTGTCGGCTACGTGCCGGAAGACCGCGAGGTCTTCGCCGGGCTCACGGTCGCCGAGAACCTCTCGCTCGCCGAGCGCGACCGCAATCCCCGTCGCGAGTTCGTCGCCGAGCTGTTCCCTGACCTCGTGAAGCGGCGCGGCCAGCTCGCCGGCACGCTGTCGGGCGGGCAGCAGCAGATGGTGTCGGTGGCCCGCGCGCTGCTCAACGAGAACCGCATCCTGCTGGTCGACGAGCCCACGAAGGGCCTCGCCCCGCGCATCGTCTCGGAAGTGGCCGATGCGCTGCAGGAGGCGTCCAAGATCGTCCCCATCCTGCTCGTCGAGCAGAACCTCGAGGTCGTCCGGCAGCTCGCCCAGGATGCCGTCGTCATCGCCGGCGGCCGTGTCGTGCACACGGGGCCGGCGCGCGAGATCCTCGACGATGACGCCCTGACCACGCGCCTCCTGGGCGTGAGTGCGGAGGCACACGCGTGAGCAGCATCGTCCTCATCCTCCTCACCGGCATCGGCCTCGGGGCGCTGTACTTCCTCGTGGCATCCGGACTCAGCCTCATCTACGGCCTCATGCACGTGCTGAACTTCGCGCACGGCGCCTTCCTGACTCTCAGCGCGCTCGTCGGCTGGCAGGTCGCGCAGGCGCTCGGCACCGCCTCGTGGGGCTCGTTCCTCGTCTCGATCCTCGTCGGCGCCGTCGTCGGTGCGATCTTCGCGACGCTGACCGAGCTGATCCTCATCCGCCCGCTGTACGAGCGGCACATCGAGCAGGTGCTCGTCACCGTCGGCCTGTCGTTCGCCTCGGTTGCGCTCTTCGAGGGCATTTGGGGCACGGATGCCATCAACATCGCCGGCCCTGCGTGGCTCAAGGGTGCCACGGACGTGCTCGGCGCGCGCATCCCGAATACGTACTGGGTGCTCATGATCGCGGCAGCCCTCGTTCTGGTCGCACTCGTGCTGTTCCTGCGCAAGACGCGGTACGGCATGATCATCCGCGCGGGCGTCGAGAACCGGTCGATGGTGACCGCGCTCGGCATCGACGTGCGCAAGAGCTTCACCCTCGTGTTCGCGATCGGCGGCGCCGCCGCCGGCATCGGCGGCGTGCTCGCGATGCACTATACGACCTTCGTGTCGGCGCACTTGGGCGCGACCCTGCTGATCTTCGCGTTCATCGTCACCGTCATCGGCGGACTCGGCTCGCTCACGGGCGCTGCGATCGCGTCGGTGCTCGTGGCGGTGCTGCAGCAGTTCGCCAACGTCTATCTGAGCGGCACGGGCGACTTCATCGTCGTGATCCTGCTGGCGGTCGTCCTGCTGGTGCGCCCCAGCGGTCTTCTGGGGAGGAAAGCATGAGCGGTCAGAGCACCGTCACCACGGGAGTCCCGACTCTTGTCCGCGGCCGCGCGGGAGCGTGGATGCCGTTCATCGTCGGCGCCGTGCTCGTCGTTCTGATGGCGATCCTGCCGCTGCTGAACATCGAGATCCCGGGCATCCTGCCGGGCGCGACGTACACGCCGGGCACCCTGGCTCTGCTCTCGCTGTGCATGGTGTTCGCCGCTCTCGCGCTGTCGTACAACCTGCTGCTCGGCACCGGCGGCATGCTGTCGTTCGGTCACGCGCTCTACTTCGGCGCCGGCGCCTACGGGCTCGGTCTCGCACTGCAATACCTTCAGGTACCGCTGTGGCCGGGCATCCTCATCGCCCTCGTCGGTGGCCTCGTGATCGCCCTGTTCACCGGCGCGATCTCGATGCGGGTGTCGGGCATCCCGTTCGCGATGGTGACGCTCGCCTTCGCGCAGGCGGGGTCGGTGCTGGTGCGCCGCAATCAGCAGATCACCGGCGGTGAGGAGGGCCTGCGTCTGCCCGTCGCGCACGTGCCCGATTGGCTCGTCGGCGTCATCAACACCCGCAACCTCTATTGGCTCACGCTCGTCGTTCTCGTGGTCGTCTACCTCGTCGTGCTGTGGGTCGATCGTTCTCGACTCGGGCACCTCGCCCAGGCGACACGCGAGAACGAACTGCGCGTGCAGATCCTCGGTCTCAGCCCGTACCGGGCCAAGCTCGTCGTCTTCGTGGTCGCGGCGCTGTGCGCGTCGCTCGCCGGCATCGCGTACATGCTGCTGCAGTCCGGCACGCAGCCGAGCTCAGTCGGTGCCGATCTGACGATCACGGTGCTCGTGATGGTCGTGCTCGGTGGCGTCGGATTCCGCTGGGGTGCCATCGTGGGCGGCGTGCTGTACACGCTTCTCGATCAGCGGCTGACGGTGCTCGCGCGCGCGGACTGGATCCACGCGCTGCCGGACGTCCTGCGCATCCCGCTGTCTGAGCCGCTGTTCCTGCTCGGCGTGTTGTTCATCCTCGTCGTGATGTTCCTGCCCGGTGGCATCGCCGGGACGATCGACACGTGGGTGCGCAGGCGCCGCGGCGAGCGCACGCGCTCGCAACTGAGTCAGCTCGGTGACGCCGACGACGCCGCTGTGGAAGCGGCCGAGGTGCGCGCATGACACGCACAGATGAGCCGATGGATGCCTTCGACGCCGACGCCGCATTTCCCGACGGTGCGCACACGATCGGCCGCTGGCTGACCGATCGGGCGGCGGCCTTGCCCGGGCATCCGGCGATCGACGACCGCGGCGTGCGGATCGGTTACGCCGACCTCGAGGCGCGGGCGGCCGCGCTCGCGCTGTCGCTGCAGCGGGCGGGGTACGGGCCGGGTGATCGGATCGCGACGGTGTCGGGCAACTCGATCGACCATGTGGTCGTGTTCTTCGCGTGCGCCAAGAGTGGCGTCGCGTTCGTGCCGCTCTCGTGGCGGCTCGCCCCGCGCGAGCTGGCCGAGGTGCTCGAGCAGGCTGACCCCGTACTCGTCCTCGTCGAGGACGAGTACACCGGCGTCGCGTCCGACGCGCTGGCCCGCGTAGCCGAGCCGCTCGTCGTCGCCGCGCTAGGCACGACCGGCATCGAGACGGTCGTGCCGCCGCGCCGCGGCCCCGCCGCGCCCCGGCGCGCCGTGCGCGACGACGACGCGCTGCTGATCATCTTCACCTCGGGCAGCGAGGCGGCGCCGAAGGGTGTCGTCCTCACGCACGCGAACTGCTTCTGGAACAACCTCGCACTGGCAGGGGCCATCCAGATCACGGCCGACGATGTCGTGCTCGCGATGCTGCCGCAGTTCCACATCGCCGCATGGAACTGCCAGCCGCTGCTGGCGTGGTGGTCGGGGGCCACCGTGGTGCTCGAGCGCTCGTTCCAGCCCCAGCGGATCCTGCAGCTGCTCGAGAAGCGCGGCGTCACGACCATGATGGGCGTGCCCACGCAATACCGGATGCTCTCCGACGACCCGAGCTTCCCAGCGATCGCGGCGGGGCCGCTGCGGCAGGCGCTCGTCGGCGGTGCGACCATGCCCGAAGACCTCGCCGCGCAATGGGCGGATGCCGGAGTGCCGCTCACGCAGGGCTACGGACTGACCGAGGCCTCACCCAACGTGCTGTGCCTCGCGGCATCCGACAGCGAGCGGTTCCCGGGAGCCGTCGGGCGGCCGTATCCGCACGTCGACGTCTGCGTGGCCGACCCCGAGACGGGCCTCGTGCTGGCGGGTGAGGCGACCGGCGAGCTGTGGGTGCGCGGTCCGAGCGTGTTCGCCGGCTACCTGCGCGATCCGCAGGCCACCGCCCGCACGATGGCGGGGGAGTGGCTGCGCACCGGCGACATCGTGCACCGCGACGGCGCCGGGGTGTTCCGCATCGTCGATCGCCTGAAGGACATCTTCATCTCCGGCGGCGAGAACGTCGCGCCGGCCGAGGTCGAACGCGCGCTCTGTCTGCATCCCGGCATCGCCGAGGCCGCGGTCGTCGGCGTGCCCGACCCGGTGTGGGGCGAGCGGGGTGTCGCGTTCGTCGTCCGCGCGGACGGCGCCACGCTGGGCCAGGATGAAGTGCTGGCGCACGCCCGCAGTGAGCTCGCAGGGTTCAAGGTGCCCGTGCGGGTGGCCTTCGTCGCGGATCTGCCGCGATCGACGATCGAGAAACTGGCTCGTTCGCGACTGCGCGAGAGAGCGTCGGCACTGCTGGAGGAGACCGTTCATGAGCACCGCTGATCAGTACGAGCCGGGGCTGCACTTCGCGACCCCCAGTCTTCTCGAACCTGCCGCCCCCCTGTCGGCGACGGGCAAGCCACTCACCAAGCGCGGCGAGGCGACGCGTCGCAAGCTGCTCGAAGCGGCCGAGCAGGTCTTCGCCGGCGTCGGGTACCACGAGGCATCCATCGTGAAGATCACCGAACGCGCCGGCATCGGCCTCGGCACGTTCTATCTCTACTTCGACAGCAAGCAGCAGATCTTCGAAGAACTGGTGCTCGATCTGAACCGCAGAGTGCGCCACTCGATGACCGAAGCGATGGCGGGCACCACCAACCGGATCGACGCCGAGCGGGCCGGGTTTGAGGGGTTCTTCCGCTTCACGGCGGCACACCCCGCCCTCTACCGCGTCGTGCGCGAAGCCGAGTTCGTCTCGCCCGAGATGCTGCGGCTGCACTACACGCGCATCGTCGACGGCTATGAGGCGGGCCTGCGCGCCGCGCAGCAGGACGGCGACGTCGACGAGGCACTCGACCCCGAAGTGACCGCGTGGGCGCTGATGGGTGCGGGCGAGCTCATCGGCATGCGCTACCTGCTGTGGGAACGCGACGAGCAGGGCGCCCCGCCCGCCGAGATGCCGCGAGAGATCATCGACGCCACGATGCGGTTCATCCGCAACGCACTGGCGGTGCGCCCTACCGGCGACACCGCCTCGACCACGGAAGGACAGAAGGATGCCTGAACAGGATCTCGCCGGGCGGCGAGCGCTCGTCACCGGCGGCGCGAGCGGGATCGGGCTGGCCTGCGTGCATGAGTTCGCCCGCCGCGGCGCGCACGTCACCGTCGCGGACTTCAACGGCGAAGCCGCGACCGCCGTCGCCGAGGAGGTCGGCGGGGATGCCTGGGTCGTGGACCTGTCCGATACCGCCGCGCAGGAGGATCTGCACCTCGACGTCGACATCCTCGTCAACAACGCCGGCATCCAGACCGTTGCACCGATCGACCAGTTCGAGCCCGAGCGCTGGCGCTTCATGCACCGGCTCATGGTGGAGTCGCCGTTCCTGCTCATCCGGGCAGTGCTGCCCGGGATGTACGAACATGGCTGGGGCAGGATCGTCAATCTTTCCAGCGCGCACGGGCTGCGCGCGAGTCCGTTCAAGGCGGCCTACGTGTCGGCCAAGCACGCCATGGAGGGTCTGTCGAAGGTGACGGCGCTCGAGGGCGGCGCGCACGGGGTGACGAGCAATTGCGTGAACCCCGCCTACGTGCGCACTCCGCTCGTCGAGAAGCAGATCGCCGATCAGGCGGCTGTGCACGGCATCGACCCGGGCGAGGTGGTCGAGAAGATCATGCTCACCGAGTCGGCGATCAAGCGGCTCGTCGAAGCGGACGAGGTCGCCTCGCTGGTGGGCTGGCTCGTCTCTGACCGCGCGGGCATGGTCACGGGCGCCAGCTACACGATGGACGGCGGATGGACCGCGCGATGACCCGGGCGAAGCACACCGTCGCGGTCCCCGTCGCGGGCGGCGATCTGACCGTCGGCGTCTGGGACGCCGACGCTTCGGGTGCCCCGACGATCGTCGCGATCCACGGGGTCACCTCGTCGCACTTGGCTTGGGAACTGCTGGCCGAAGCACTGCCCGGCGTGCGGGTCGTGGCGCCCGACCTGCGCGGGCGCGGGCGCAGCAACACGCTCGAGGGTCCGGCCGGCATGGCCGCACACGCGGAAGACCTGGCGGCGATGTTCCGGGCACTCGGGCTCGAATCTGCCCTCGTGGTCGCGCACTCGATGGGCGCCTTCGTCGGGGTGACGCTCGCCGCGCGTCACCCCGACCTCGTCTCGCGGCTCGTGCTCGTCGACGGGGGCCTTCCGCTCGGCGCTCCCGCGGGGCTCACCCCTGACGAACTCGTCGCCGCGATCCTCGGTCCGACCGCCGCGCGGCTCGACCTGCGGTTCGGGGACGTCGAGGACTATCTCGACTTCTGGCGCGGGCATCCCGCTTTCGTGGATGACTGGTCACCGCAACTCGAGGAGTATCTCGCGTACGACCTGGTACCGGCCGAGCAGGGCACGATGCGGCCCGCGACCTCGTACGCCACGACCGTCGAAGACACGATCGACATGAACACCACCACGACGATCGCCGACTCGCTGGCTGCCTTGCAGCGGCCGACGATGCTGATCACCGTGCCGCGCGGTCTGCAGAACGAAGAACCCGGGCTGTACGCCGAGCCGCATCTGGGCGCGGTGCTTGCGGACAACCCCGCGATCGCCCATGAGCGGTGGGACGGCTTGAACCACTACACGGTCGTGATGAGTGCCACGGGCGCGCAGCGACTGGCGGGGGTGGTGCAGCAGCAGCTCGCGCTCGTCTGAGCTGCTGTCAGCGCGCGCCCGCGGCCACGCGCGTGGACAGTTGGTGCGCGTGCGCGAGCAGCGTGCGACCGAGCTCGGGGATGCGGTCGGGAGTGAAGCGAAACTCGACGCCGGTGAGGCTCAGCGCCCACTGCGGATGCCCCGACTTCGTGAACACGGCGGCGCCGATGCCGTAGCTGCCCTCGACGATGAGTCCGGGGTTGAGCGCGAACCCGCGCGACTGGGTCTCGCGCAGGCGTGCGCGCAGTCGCGCCTCGGCATGCGCCGACCCGTAGTGTTCGGCGAGTTCGGGATGCCGCTCGAAATAGGCGTCCACATCGTGGGGCGGCAGGAACGCGAGGATCGCGAGCCCCGCCGACGCGACGCCGAGCGGGAACCGGATGCCTTCGGAGAGCACGAACGACCTGATGGGGAAGCTGCCGTCCTCGCGGATCAGGCATACCGTCTCGTCGCCGCGACGCACCGACAGGAACGCGCTCTCCTCCGTGCGCACGGCGAGCGAGCGCACGATGTCGCGCGCGATCGCCGTGATGTCGTAACGTGCGGCGGCGACGGTCCCCATGAGATAGAGCTCGGGACCCGGCATCCACCGGCTGCTGCGCTCGTCCTGGTCGACGAGTCCCTCGTGCCGCAGCGCGGCGAGCAGGCGGTGTGTCGTCGGGCGGGTGAGGTCGGCGCGGCGGGCGAGATCGGCAACCGTGACGCCCTCGTCGCCGGCGCCCGTGATGAGTCGCAGCAGGGCAGCCGCGCGGGCGACGGACTGCGCGCCCGGTATCGAGCGAGAAGCGTGCATGTCCACACTATGGACACTACGTGTGCAATGCTCCACATCGCAAGCACGCGGGTGCGCCCGCCGATCGAGGAGCACAGGATGGAGTCACACGGCACGAAGGAGTACACGTGATCGACAAGACCTACCCCTCGGCGGCGGACGCCGTTGCGGACATCGCGGACGGGGCATCCCTCGCCGTCGGTGGTTTCGGGCTCTCCGGCAACCCGATCGCTCTCATCGAAGCGCTGCTCGCGCAGGGCACGTCGGAGCTGTCCATCGTCTCGAACAACTGCGGCGTCGATGATTGGGGCTTGGGGGTGCTGCTGAACGCGAAGCGCATCCGCAAGATGACGTCGTCGTACGTCGGGGAGAACAAGGAGTTCGAGCGCCAGTTCCTCTCCGGTGAGCTCGAACTCGAGCTGACGCCGCAGGGCACGCTCGCCGAGAAGCTGCGCGCCGGCGGCGCGGGCATCGCGGCGTTCTACACGCAGACCGGCGTCGGCACGCAGGTCGCCGAGGGCGGGTTGCCGCGCCGATACGACGGTCAGGGCGGCATCGCCGTCGCGTCGCCGCGCAAGGACGTCCGCACGTTCGGCGTCTCGGGCGGTGACCGCGAGTACGTCCTGGAAGAGGCGATCGTGACCGACTTCGCCCTCGTTCACGCCGAGCGCGGCGACGTGCACGGCAACCTCGTCTTCAACAAGTCGGCCCGCAACTTCAACCCGCTCGCCGCGCAGGCGGGGCGGATCTGCATCGCGCAGGTCGAAGAGCTCGTTCCCGCGGGAACGCTCGACCCCGACAGCATCCACCTGCCCGGTATCTACGTGCACCGCATCGTCGAGGTCGGCCGCGACATCGAGAAGCGCATCGAACGGCGCACGGTGTCGGTCGACGAGGCCCTTTCCCGCGACATCCCCGAAGGAGCCTGAGATGGCACTGTCCCGCAACGAGATGGCCGCCCGCGCGGCCGCTGAACTCACCGACGGCTCATACGTCAACCTCGGCATCGGCCTGCCGACGCTCGTGCCGAACTACGTGCCCGCCGAGGTCACCGTCGTGCTGCAGTCTGAGAACGGCATCCTCGGCGTCGGTCCGTACCCGACCGAGCAGAACGTCGACCCCGACCTCATCAACGCCGGCAAAGAGACCGTGACGGTGTTGCCCGGCGCCGCGTTCTTCGACTCGGCGACGAGCTTCGGCATGATCCGCGGCGGCAAGATCGACGCGGCAATCCTGGGCGCGATGCAGGTGTCGGCCGCGGGCGACCTGGCGAACTGGATGATCCCCGGAAAGATGGTCAAGGGGCCGGGCGGCGCGATGGACCTCGTGCACGGCGCCGACCGTGTGATCGTGCTGATGGAGCACGTCGCCCGCGACGGTTCGGCGAAGATCGTGGATGCCTGTTCGCTTCCGCTCACCGGCCGTGGGGTCGTCGACCGCATCATCACCGACCTCGCCGTCATTGACGTGACCGCCGACGGGCTGGTCCTGGTCGAGACCGCGCCGGGTGTCACGGTCGACGAGGTCGTCGCCGCGACCGAGCCCACCCTCATCATCTCCGAGAATCTGAAGGAACACGCATGAGCATCGACGACATCGTGATCGTGGCCGCCGCCCGCACTCCGCAGGGGCGGCTCAAGGGGCAGCTCGCCTCGTTCAGCGCGCCGCAGCTGGGCGGATTCGCCATTGCGGGGGCGCTCGCGCAGGGAGGCATTCCGGAGGACGCTGTGGACGCCGTCATCATGGGGCAGGTGCTGCCGGCCGGGTCGGGACAGAACCCGGCCCGTCAAGCGGCCCTGGCTGGCGGCCTCGGGTGGGACGTTCCGGCATCCTCGGTCAACAAGGTCTGCCTGTCGGGCCTCACCGCCATCATCGACGCGAAGCGCATGATCGCCTCGGGCGACGCGACGGTCGTCGTCGCGGGCGGCATGGAGTCGATGACGCGCGCGCCGCACCTGCTGATGGGTTCGCGCGACGGCTGGTCGTACGGCTCGTTCGAGGTGCTCGACCACATGGCGCTCGACGGGCTGACGGATGCCTACGACAAGGAGTCGATGGGTGCGTCGACCGAGCGGCTGAACCCGACCTTCGAGATCACGCGCGCCGCGCAGGATCACGTCGCGGCGCTCTCGCATCAGCGTGCGGCGGCCGCCCAGGCCGAGGGGCTGTTCGACGCAGAGATCGTCTCGATCGAGGTTCCGCAGCGCAAGGGCCCTGCGGTGCAGGTGACGACAGACGAGGGCATCCGCCCCGGCACGACCGTCGAGACGCTCGCGGGCCTGCGACCTGCGTTCGCGGCAGACGGGACGATCACGGCGGGCAACTCGTCACAGATCTCCGACGGGGCATCGGCGGTCGTGCTGACGACGCGTGCGCACGCGGATGAGCGCGGCTGGCCCGTGCTCGCTGTCGCGGGTGCCGCGGGGCAGGTCGCCGGGCCGGACAACTCGCTGCACGCCCAGCCGGCGCGCGCGATCGAGCAGGCTCTCGAGCGTCAGCACCTCACGGCGGCCGACCTGGATCTCGTCGAGATCAACGAGGCATTCGGCGCCGTTGTGGTCCACTCGCAGGCCGAGCTCGGAGTGTCGGAAGACGTCGTCAATATCCATGGTGGAGGCATCGCGCTCGGGCATCCGATCGGCGCGTCGGGTGGCCGGCTCGTCGTGCACGCCGTGCACGAGCTCGTCCGCCGAGGCTCCGGCACCGCCGCCGTCGGACTGTGCGGCGGGGGAGGCCAGGGCGAGGCGCTGATCCTCACGCGCTGACGCGCGCGGCGACGTCGCCGCTCCCGACCGCGTTGTTCTAGAACGGCGGCTGCTCGGGGAGGGGCGGCGCGCATCCGTCGCGGAGGCGCGCCAGGAGCTCGGCGGCCTCGCGTTCGCCGGGCCGCGGCGGTCTCGTGCTGTGGCCGGTCGGGGTGGTCAGTTGGACGGTCCCGTCGGGACGGCGCCGGTAGCGGAACCGCGTGCGCTGCTTGTCCAGGTTCTCGGTGGCGCAGAGCGGGCCGAGATTCGAGAGGCCGGTGGGTCCGCGATTCGGTCCGTTGTAGGGATCCCAGTGGTCGACGTCGGAGTCGGCGGCGGGATGTGTGCACCCGTCTCGGCTACAGGTCGCGTGGGTCTGGATCAGCCATTCCCGCTGCTGTCGCGTGGCCTTCCGGGAGCGGCGGTCCATGTCGAGGATGACTCCGGTGACGGGGTCGGTGATGATACGGGTGAACGACCCGGCTTCCAGGAGCATCCGGATCGCCGTCGCCCGATCGATCGTCTCGCCCGTGTCCAGGCGTGCCGCCTCATTCAGGTCGGGTGCGCCCGCCGGGACGGGCAGCGCGCGGACGGACGCGCGGGCCGTCTCGGTGAAGACATCGGCGGGTACCGTGACGTACACCTTCGTCTTGACCGCGGTAGGAGTCCCCGCGCCGGTGAGCCACCCGGCGGCGAGGTCCGCCCGCACCTGGTCGCGGGTACGGGGATCGTTCAGGCCCCCGCGACGGGCGCGCTTTCGCGTGTTCTTCGCCGTCGACGTCGCACACCGATAGATCGCCCGGGCTCTGGCGGTGTCGGTGTAGAGGTGCACCCACGACATCCCGGCCTGGTCGCGTTCGATGCTCAGTCGCCGTCTCGCGAACGCGGCTTCATGCTCGACCACCGGGTCGGCCGGAGCAAGCCGGTCGGCGAGGCGCCTTGCCTTCGCGCGGAACGCCCCGGGAGAGCACGTCAGCGCGGCCTCGGCGAGAGCCGCGTCGAACACGGCCCGGGCATCCTCATGCCCATCGAATCGGCTCAGCAGATCGACGCCGATCTCCACCTGCGTGAGAGTCGCGAAGCCCTCCCACGCGCGCTCCCAGAGGGCCGGCAGCAGCGCCCGTGCACGATCGGCCGCCGAGACGAGATTGCGCACCTGGTTCTCCGACAGCTGCAGCCGCAGGGCCGCGTCGATCACCGCGCACCGCTCGGCCGTAGCGATCGGCGCAGGATCACCGGGGAGCGCGTAGATCTCGGGGTGCGCCCGCGCGAACCCGATCGCGTCTGCCAGCGACGCGGCGCGTCGCGCCGCCGTCCGGTTCAGCTCATACTGGTGCTGCTCGACCCCGGTGAAGAACAGGCCGAGGACGTCCGTGTCACTCGGATGCTCGATCACCGGTTCGGAAGCCATACTCGCAATGTACGCCGGGGCTCCGACATCGCAGCCTGGCCGACTAACATGGCGGGCGACCTACGGAAGGAACCCCCATGTGCTACCCCGCGACCTGCTCCACGTGCGGCAAGACGACCTGGGCCGGCTGCGGCGAGCACATCGACGCGGCTCTGGCGGGCGTCGCGGTGGCCGACCGCTGCACCTGCCCGCGCTGAGCGCAGTCCCGCGCTGAGCGCGCCCTAACTACCGCTTCAGTCGCTTCGCCAGCAGCTTCTGCTCGCTGCCGTGCACGGGGGAGTCCTCGGCGATCAACGTGCCCCGCGACGCGCGATAGGTGTCGACGATCGTCCCGATCGCGAGCGCGAGCGTAATGCCCCAGCTCAGCCAGGCGAGCGCCTGCCGCCACGTCCACGGCGCACCGTCGCGCGTTCCGCGCAAGAGGGCCATGCCGCTGGTCACGGCGGTGATGATCCCGGTTCCGAACACGTACTTGCGCATGTGACCACGTTAGCCTGGACAGACGCCTGCCGAGAGGAGCCGTGTGAGCGACACCGTGAGTGACACCACCGCAGAGGCCGACTTCGTCGTGGTCTCCAACCGACTGCCGGTCGACCGGTCCCCTGACGACGAGGGCTGGCGCCGCTCGCCCGGCGGCCTGGTCGCCGCCCTCGAGCCGGTGCTGCAGTCCACCGGCGGAGCCTGGGTGGGGTGGCCGGGCCAGAGCGATCTCGATCTCGAGCCCTTCGCATTCGACGGCATGGAGCTGGTCCCCGTCGCGCTGAGCGCGCAGGATGTCGAGCTGTTCTACGAGGGCTTCTCGAACGACACGATCTGGCCGCTGTATCACGACGTCATCTCACCGCCGACGTATCACCGGGAATGGTGGGATGCGTACGTCCGCGTCAACGAGCGGTTCGCGCGGGCCGCGGCATCCGTCGCTGCCTCCGGCGCCACCATCTGGGTGCACGACTACCAGCTGCAACTCGTCCCGCGCCTGCTGCGCGAGCTGCGTCCCGACGTTGTGATCGGATACTTCCACCACATTCCCTTCCCGGCATATGGCATCTACTCGCAGTTGCCGTGGCGTCGTCAAGTGCTCGAAGGGCTGCTCGGCTCCGACGTGATCGGGTTCCAGCGCGCCGCGGATGCCGGCAACTTCGCCACCGCCGTCCGGCGTCAGCTCGGCTATGAGACGAAGGCTGGCGCGATCCGCGTGCCCACGGCGGACGGCGCACGCACGGCGGTCGCGAGGGCCTACCCCATCTCCATCGATGCCGCCGTCTACGACGAGCTCGCCCGACGCCCTGACGTGCAGGCGCGAGCCCGCGAGATCCGGGCAGAACTCGGCGACCCGGCCGTCGTCCTGTTCGGCGTCGACCGACTCGACTACACGAAGGGCATCGGGCATCGCTTGAAGGCCTACGGCGAACTGCTCACCGAGCAGCGGCTCGACAAGACCGAGGTGACTCTCGTGCAGGTCGCCAGTCCCAGCCGCGAGCGGGTGACCGCTTACATGCAGCTGCGTGACGAGATCGAGCTTGCCGTGGGGCGCATCAACGGCGACCACGACACCGTCGGCCACAGCGCGATCCGCTACCTGCACCACGCCTACCCGCGCGAGGAGATGGTCGCCCTGTACCTCGCGGCCGACGTGATGCTCGTCACGGCGCTACGCGACGGGATGAACCTCGTGGCGAAGGAGTACGTCGCCAGTCGCGTCGACGGGCGCGGCGTGCTCGTGCTGAGCGAGTTCGCCGGAGCGGCCGACGAGCTGACGCAGGCCATCCGGGTCAATCCGCACGACATCGAGGGCCTCAAGGACGCGATCATGACCGCCGTGGAGATGCCGGTCGCCGAGCAGCGTCGCCGCATGCGGGCGCTGCGGCGACGCGTGCGCGACCACGACGTCGCCGGGTGGTCGCGCACCTTCCTTGCCGATCTCGAGACGGCGCGGCGGTGACTCCCCACGCTGCCATCGCCCAGCTTGCACCCACTCGGCACCTGCTGGTCGCGCTCGACTTCGACGGCACGCTGTCGCCGCTCGTCGATGAACCGATGAGCGCGCGCATGCTGCCGGAGGCCCGGGCAGCGCTGGATGCCCTCGTGGCGGCTCCCGCGACCAGCGTCGCGCTCGTGTCGGGCCGGACGCTGCACGACCTCCGCATCATCGCCGAGCACGACGACGATGCGCCCGTGCTGCTGGCTGCTTCGCATGGCGCCGAGCAGTGGCCCGCTCCCGAGGATGAGGTGACGGATGCCGCGGCGCTCGCGCTGCGCGACGAACTTCAGGGCGCGGCTGCGCGTATCGCGGGGGAGCAGGAGGGCGCCTGGGTCGAGCCGAAAGCCTTCGGCTTCGCCGTGCACACGCGCCTCGCCGCGCCGGGCAGCGTGGCACCGCTGCACGCCGCCGTCGACGCGCTCGTCGCGCAGCGTGCCCCGCACTGGCGCCGCCGCCTCGGGCACGACGTCCTCGAGTTCTCCTTCCGCAGCGAAGGCAAAGACGCCGCCATCGCGCGACTGAGAGCGCAGACCGGCGCCACCGCCGTCCTGTTCGCGGGCGATGACGTCACCGACGAAGACGCCCTGCGCTCGCTCGCACGGGGGGACGTCGGCGTGCGCGTGGGCGGGGGAGAGACCGCGGCCGCGGTTCGTGTCGAGGGCATCCGAGAACTGTCGTCGCTGCTTGTCGGACTCGCACATGAACGGGCCCGCCTGCGGGCATAGACTGCGAGAATGCCTGACAGTTCAGCAACGCAGGACACCGACGCCATCGACATCAAACCCCGCAGTCGCGTCGTCACCGACGGCATCGAAGCCACGACATCCCGGGGCATGCTCCGCGCCGTCGGCATGGGCGACGAAGACTGGGACAAGCCCCAGATCGGCATCGCGTCGAGCTGGAACGAGATCACGCCCTGCAACCTGAGTCTCGACCGCCTCGCACAGGGCGCCAAAGAAGGTGTGCACGCGGGCGGCGGATACCCGCTGCAGTTCGGCACGATCTCGGTGTCGGACGGCATCTCGATGGGTCATGAGGGCATGCACTTCTCGCTCGTGAGCCGTGAAGTCATCGCTGACTCGGTTGAGACGGTCGTCATGGCCGAGCGCCTCGACGGCACCGTCCTGCTGGCGGGCTGCGACAAGTCGATCCCCGGAATGCTCATGGCGTCGGCCCGGCTCGATCTGTCGAGCGTCTTCCTCTACGCCGGTTCGATCGCCCCCGGTTGGGTCAAGCTCTCGGACGGCACCGAGAAGGACGTCACGATCATCGACTCGTTCGAAGGCGTCGGCGCCTGCCTCGCGGGGCGCATGAGCGAGGCCGACCTCAAGCGCATCGAGTGCGCGTTCGCGCCCGGTGAGGGCGCGTGCGGTGGCATGTACACCGCCAACACGATGGCCTCGGTCGCCGAGGCGCTCGGACTCAGCCTGCCCGGCTCGGCCGCTCCGCCCGCGGCCGACCGTCGCCGCGACTACTTCGCGCACCGCTCCGGCGAGGCCGTCGTCAATCTGCTTCAGCTCGGCATCACGACGCGCGACATCCTCACGAAGGAGGCGTTCGAGAACGCGATCGCCCTCGCAATGGCCCTCGGCGGCTCGACCAACGTCGTGCTGCACCTGCTCGCGATCGCGCGTGAAGCCGACGTCGACCTGAACCTGCACGACTTCAACCGCATCGGCGACAAGGTGCCGCACGTCGCCGACATGAAGCCGTTCGGCAACTTCGTCATGAACGACGTCGACCGCCACGGGGGCATCCCGGTCATCATGAAGGCGATGCTCGACGAAGGGCTCCTGCACGGCGACGCCCTCACCGTTACCGGCAAGACGCTCGCCGAGAACCTCGCCGAACTCGACCCCGACCCCATCGACGGCACAGTCATCCACACGTTCGACAACCCCATCCACGCCACCGGCGGCCTCACGATTCTGCACGGGTCGCTCGCGCCCGAGGGTGCCGTCGTGAAGACCGCGGGGTTCGACGCCTCGGTCTTCGAAGGGCCCGCGCGCGTCTTCGAGCGCGAGCGCGCCGCGATGGACGCGCTCGAGGCAGGTGATGTCGAAGCCGGCAGCGTCGTCGTCATCCGGTACGAGGGCCCGAAGGGCGGCCCCGGCATGCGCGAGATGCTCGCGATCACCGCCGCCATCAAGGGCGCGGGGCTCGGAAAAGATGTACTACTCTTGACGGACGGACGATTCTCAGGCGGCACAACCGGCCTGTGCATCGGCCACATAGCACCCGAAGCGGTGGACGCTGGTCCCATCGCCTTCGTGCGCGATGGTGATCTGATACGGGTCGATATCGCGGCTCGCACTCTCGACCTACTCGTCGATGACGCAGAGCTGAGCTCCCGCCGTGATGGCTGGGAGCCCCTTCCCCCGCGCTATACCCGTGGCGTCCTGGCCAAATACTCGAAACTCGTGCGCTCTGCAGCTGAGGGCGCGACGACGGGTTAGGCTCCCGCTTTACCGCATTCGATCACCGAGGTCTCACACATGTCTCTCGACACCGCTGCGGCCGTTCCTCGGCCGCCCGCTCGCGGCGCCTCCGCTCCGGTTCTGACCGGGGCTGAAGCCGTCGTCCGTTCCCTCGAACTGCTGGGGGTGACCGACGTGTTCGGTCTGCCCGGCGGCGCGATCCTGCCCGTCTACGACCCGCTGATGGATTCCACGGCGCTGCGTCACATCCTCGTCCGCCACGAGCAGGGTGCCGGTCACGCCGCCGAGGGCTACGCGTCGGCATCCGGCAAGGTCGGCGTCGCGATCGCGACGAGCGGCCCCGGCGCCACCAACCTCGTCACGGCGATCGCCGATGCGTACATGGACTCGGTCCCGATGCTCGCCATCACCGGTCAGGTGTTCTCGACGCTCATGGGCACCGATGCCTTCCAGGAGGCCGACATCGTCGGCATCACGATGCCGGTCACGAAGCACTCGTTCCTCGTGAAGGATGCCTCGGAGATCCCCGGAGCCATCGCCGCCGCCTACGAGATCGCCTCGACGGGTCGTCCCGGCCCGGTGCTGGTGGACATCACGAAGGATGCGCAGCAGGAAGAAGCACCGTTCGTCTGGCCGCCGCGTTACGACCTCCCCGGCTACCGGCCGGTTACGAAGGCGCACGGCAAGCAGATCCAGGCGGCTGCGAACCTGCTGGCATCCGCCCACAAGCCCGTGCTGTACGTCGGTGGCGGTGTCGTGCGCGCCGGGGCAGCCGCCGAGCTGCTGACGCTCGCCGAGACGACCGGTGCGCCCGTCGTGACGACTCTGATGGCGCGCGGCGCGTTCCCCGACTCGCACCCGCAGCACCTCGGCATGCCCGGGATGCACGGCACGGTGCCGGCCGTCCTCGCGCTGCAGGAGGCCGACCTGATCGTCGCGCTCGGCGCGCGGTTCGACGACCGCGTCACCGGCAAGGCGGCGCTGTTCGCCCCGCACGCGCAGGTCGTGCACGTCGACATCGACCCCGCCGAGATCTCGAAGATCCGCACGGCGGACGTGCCGATCGTGGGCGACGTGCGTGAGGTCCTCGTCGACCTCGACGGCGCCTACCGCGGCGCGATCGCCGAGACGACGCCCGACATCGCCGAATGGTGGTCGTACCTCGACGGCCTGCGCGACGAGTTCCCGCTGGGCTACTCGCAGCCCAGCGACGGCCTGATGTCGCCGCAGTACGTCATCTCGCGCATCGGTGAGCTGACCGGCCCCGAGGGCGTGTACGCCGCAGGCGTCGGCCAGCACCAGATGTGGGCGGCGCAGTTCATCAAGTACGAGCGTCCCAACGCGTGGCTCAACTCCGGCGGCGCCGGCACGATGGGCTACTCGGTGCCCGCCGCGATGGGGGCCAAGGTCGCCGAACCCGACCGCGTCGTGTGGGCGATCGACGGCGACGGCTGCTTCCAGATGACCAACCAGGAGCTCGCGACCTGCGTCATCAACCAGATCCCGATCAAGGTCGCGATCATCAACAACTCGAGCCTCGGCATGGTGCGCCAGTGGCAGACGCTGTTCTATGACGGCCGCCACTCGAACACCGACCTCAACACGGGCCACGGCACCGTCCGCATCCCCGACTTCGTCAAGCTCGCCGAGGCGTACGGATGCCTCGCCCTGCGGGTCGAGAAGGAAGAGGACGTCGACGCGGCCATCAAGACGGCCCTCGAGACGAACGACCGCCCCGTCGTGATCGACTTCGTCGTGTCGGCCGACGCGATGGTGTGGCCGATGGTGCCCCAGGGCGTCAGCAACAGCTACGTCCAGTACGCGCGTGACCACGCGCCGAGCTTCGACCAGGAGGACTGAGATGAGCAAGCATGTCCTGAGCCTCCTCGTGGAGAACAAGCCCGGCCTGCTGACCCGCGTCGCGGGGCTGTTCGCACGGCGCGGCTTCAACATCGAGTCGCTCGCCGTGGGCGTCACCGAGGTGCCCGGCCTGTCGCGCATCACGGTCGTCGTCGACGTCGAGGAACTGCCGCTCGAGCAGGTGACGAAGCAGCTGAACAAGCTCGTGAACGTCATCAAGATCGTCGAGCTCGAGCCCGCGGCATCCGTCCAGCGCGAGCACATGCTCGTGAAGGTGCGCGCCGACAACCAGACGCGTTCCAACGTGATCGAGGTCGTCAACCTCTTCCGCGCCTCCGTCGTCGACTATGCGACGGATGCCCTGGTGGTCGAGGTCACCGGTGACCGCGGCAAGGTCGACGCCCTGCTGCGCGCCCTCGAGCCCTTCGGCATCAAGGAACTCGCCCAGTCCGGCATGGTCGCCATCGGCCGCGGCGGCAAATCCATCACCGAGCGCGTCCTGCGCAACTAGTTCGTTGATCGAGTGCCCGCGCAGCGGGTGTATCGAGATCACCACCCAATCAAGGAGAAACACACACATGGCTGAGATCCTCTACGACGCCGACGCCGACCTGTCCATCATCCAGGGCAAGAAGGTCGCGATCGTCGGCTACGGCTCGCAGGGCCACGCCCACGCGCAGAACCTGCGCGACTCTGGTGTCGAGGTCGTCATCGCGCTCAAGGACGGCTCCAAGTCGGCGCCCAAGGCGGCCGAGGACGGCTTCGAGGTCAAGAGCGTTGCGGACGCGACCGAGTGGGCCGATCTCATCATGATCCTCGCGCCCGACCAGCACCAGCGCGGCATCTACAGCGAGTCCATCAAGGACCGGCTGACCGAGGGCAAGACGCTCGCGTTCGCGCACGGCTTCAACATCCGCTTCGGCTACATCGACGCTCCCGAGGGCGTCGACGTCATCCTCGTCGCGCCGAAGGCCCCCGGCCACACGGTGCGTCGCGAGTTCGTCGCGGGCCGTGGCATCCCCGACATCATCGCCGTCGAGAAGGATGCCTCCGGTACGGCGTGGGCGACCGCGCTCTCGTACGCGAAGGCGATCGGCGGCACCCGCGCCGGCGTCATCAAGACGACCTTCACGGAAGAGACCGAGACTGACCTGTTCGGCGAGCAGGCGGTGCTCTGCGGCGGCATGAGCCACCTCGTCCAGTACGGCTTCGAGACGCTCACCGAGGCGGGCTACCAGCCCGAGATCGCGTACTTCGAGGTGCTGCACGAGCTCAAGCTCATCGTCGACCTCATGTGGGAGGGCGGCATCGCGAAGCAGCGCTGGTCGATCTCCGACACGGCCGAGTACGGCGACTACGTCTCGGGCCCGCGCGTGATCGACCCGTCGGTCAAGGAGAACATGAAGGCCGTCCTCGCCGACATCCAGTCGGGCGCGTTCGCCACGCGGTTCATCAACGACCAGGATGCCGGTGCCCCCGAGTTCCTCGCGCTGCGTGAGAAGGAGGCGCAGCACCCGATCGAGAAGACCGGCAAGGAGTTGCGCGCCCTGTTCGCGTGGAAGCAGCAGGACAGCGACTACACGGAGGGCTCGGCCGCGCGCTGACCTTCGTCCACGACTCCGACACACCCGTCGGATCAGGCTTGCTACAAGCCATACGGACCCGGCCCCCTCACAAGGGGGCCGGGTCTTCGGCATTCGGCCGCCTGCCACCCCGCTACGCTGGGCGGGTGAGCACCGGACGCGATGACGACGCCCTGAGCTGGGGCGGCGACGACGATCCCACGCTGGACGTCGGGGCACGGCCTGAGCCTGAGCCGGCTCCGGCACCGGCTCTTCCGGACGGCTTCACGGCCGTCGGGCGGGGGAGTGAGGCCCTCGCGGGCCGGGCAGACGTGCCGGCGGATGCCGCGGAGGATGCCCCGCCGGCATCCCTGTCGAACGTCGCGCTCGTCACGATCGGCATCATCGCGGGCATCTACCTGCTGTACACGATCGGCTGGATCGTGGGCGGGTCACGACTGGCGGGCACCGCACAGTTCCTCGTGAGCCCCGTCGGCTATCAGTTCGCGCTGTGGCTCGCGATCGCCGCGCCCGCGCTCTGGTTCGGGACGGCGTACGCGCTCACGCGCGGCACCAAGACCTGGATCCGCGTGCTGTGGCTCGCCGCGGGCCTCGCACTGCTGGTGCCGTGGCCGTTCATCATGGTCGGGGCGGTGGGACAGTGAGCACGCAAGAGTCGCCCGCACGACCCGCACACCGCGGCGCACTGCCGGTGTGGCTCATCGTCACGATCTCGGTCTTCTTCGGCCTCTTCTACGCCTACGCGGTGTGGAATGCGGTGGAGTTCCTCATCTCGCAGGCGACCGGCACGCTGACACTCAACGGCTACGGCTGGTTCGTGCTGCTGCTCGCCGTCGCATTCCCACTCGTGGCCTTCGGCGTCGCGTTCGCGATCGGATGGCGCCGGGTGTGGTGGGAGTTCGGTCTGGTCTTGCTCGCCGGGCTCGGCGTCGTCGCGGTGTTCTGGCTCAACGTCATCGCCTACAGCGCCACCAACGGCGCATCGATGCTGGGCTGACCGGGCACCCTCTGCCGGTTACTTCCGTCGTCACACGGTCAGGTGCGTGTGGTCGCGGACGGTAGGCTGAACCCCGTGACCAAGCCTGTCGTCCTGATCGCCGAAGAACTCTCCCCCGCCACGATCGATGCCCTCGGGCCGGATTTCGAGATCCGCACGGTCGACGGCACCGATCGCCCCGCGCTGCTGTCGTCGATCGCCGACGCCGACGCGATCCTGATCCGATCGGCGACGAAGGTGGATGCCGAGGCGATCGCCGCGGCATCCCGCCTCAAGGTCGTCGCACGCGCCGGTGTGGGCCTGGACAACGTCGACATCAAGTCGGCCACGGCGGCGGGCGTCATGGTCGTCAACGCGCCGACCTCCAACATCATCTCGGCAGCCGAGCTCACCGTCGGCCACATCCTGAGCCTCGCGCGTCACATTCCCGCGGCGCACGCCTCGCTCGCGGCGGGCGCATGGAAGCGCAGCTCGTTCACGGGCACCGAGCTGTTCGAGAAGACGGTCGGCATCATCGGCCTCGGCCGCATCGGTGGCCTCATCGCGGCGCGCCTGCAGGGCTTCGGTGTGTCGGTCGTCGCGTACGACCCCTACGTCACGCCCGCCCGCGCACAGCAGCTCGGCGTGACGCTGCTGCCGCTGGATGACCTGCTCGCGCAGAGTGACTTCGTCACGATCCACATGCCGAAGACCCCCGAGACGACCGGCATGATCGGCGCCGAGCAGTTCGCACTGATGAAGCCGACCGCGTACGTCGTCAACGTCGCCCGCGGCGGGCTCATCGACGAGGCCGCGCTGTACACGGCGCTCACGACCGGCGAGATCGCCGGTGCGGGGCTCGACGTCTTCACCTCTGAGCCGCCGAAGGAAGACGGCACCGCCTTCCCGCTGCTCTCGCTGCCGAACGTCGTCGTGACGCCGCACCTCGGGGCATCCACCGACGAAGCACAGGAGAAAGCCGGCATCTCGGTCGCCCGCTCCGTCAAACTCGCTCTCGAGGGTGACCTCGTTCCCGATGCCGTCAACGTCGCCGGCGGCGTCATCGACCCGTTCGTGCGCCCCGGCATCGCGCTGGTCGAGCGGCTCGGCCAAGTGTTCTCGGGTCTTGCCGCCAGTGCCCTGACGAGCCTCGACATCGAGGTGCGCGGCGAGCTGGCCGCCTACGACGTCAGCGTGTACCGCCTCGCGGCGCTCAAGGGCATCTTCACGAAGATCGTCAGCGAGAACGTGTCGTACGTCAACGCGCCGCTGTTCGCCGAGCAGCGCGGCATCGAGACGCGCCTGATCGTCGAGGCCGACAGCCCGCTGTACCGCAACATCACGATCCTGCGCGGCACGCTGTCCGACGGGTCGGTGCTCACGGTCGCGGGCACGCTCGCGGGCACCCGCATGGTGCCGAAGATCGTCGGCATCAACGGGTACGAGATCGAGGTGCCGATCGAGCAGCACCACGTCGTGATGCGCTACGCCGACCGCCCCGGAATCGTCGCGATCTACGGTCAGAAGCTCGGCGAAGCCGGCATCAACATCGCGGGACTGTTCGTGGCGCACCCCGACGCGTCCGGCCGCGCGCTGTCGGTGCTGACGGTCGACCAGCCCGTGCCCGAAGAGATCCTCGAGCAGATGCGCGCCGCCGTCGGCGCCGACCTCTTCCGCCAGATCGAGATCACCGAGGCCTGAGCCGCGGCATCAGCCGGGTGCGTCAGTGCGCGGATGCCTCGACGAGCGCGATGAGCGCGTCCAGCGCGGCGCCGCGGGGGACCGGGCCCGAAACCGGGTCGCTGGAGAGGGCGTTGTTGTAGTACAGCCCGTCGCTCACGAGCAGGACGAGCGCGAGCGCGGCCTCGTCGCGCACGTGCGGCCGCAGGGCATCCGCCCACCGCGCGCGTACGCGCTGCAGCGCCTCGGCGGCGTCGGCGCGTCCACCCTGCGCGAGGCGTGAGGTGGCGATGAGCGCCCGATCGAGCGGGTCGCCGTCCATGACGGACGTGCGCAGGTAGTACGCGACGGTGCCCTCGGGTGCCGCGGCCATCTGGCCGAGATCCTCGTCGACGAGGGTTTCGAGCCGGTCGAGGAGGCCGCGCTCGAGGGCGTCCTTCGAGGCGAAGTGGTACAGCAGGCCGCCCTTGGAAACACCCGCGGCGTGGGCCGTGGCATCCATCGTCGCGGCGCGTTCGCCGTCGTCGACGAGCAGGCTCTCGAAGGCATCGAGCACGCTCTCGCGGGCGCGTGGGGGTCGGGACATCGGTCTTCCTTCCGGTCGCCGTCGTCTGTTACTATACCGGCTGGACGGTTTACAAATGACATTGACTGAAGAGATCACCATCGCAGACGCACAGGGTCGCAGAGTGGGCTGGCGGGGCTGGACGGCGCTGGTCGTCCTCATGCTGCCCGTGTTGCTCGTGTCGGTCGACAACACGGTGCTGAGCTTCGCGCTGCCCGACATCGCGCGCGACCTCTCGCCGACGAGCGCGGAGCAGCTCTGGATCATCGACGCGTACCCGCTTGTGCTCGCGGGCCTGCTCGTGACGATGGGAACGCTCGGCGACCGCTTCGGACGCCGCCGGATGCTGCTGATCGGCGCGACCGGGTTCGCGACGATCTCGGCGCTCGCGGCCTTCGCCCCCACGGCGGGCCTGCTCATCGCGTCGCGCGCGGCGATGGGCGTCTTCGGCGCCATGCTCATGCCGTCGACGCTCTCGCTGCTGCGGTCGATCTTCACCGACCGTGACCAGCGCCGGCTCGCGATCGCGGTGTGGGCATCGATGTTCTCGGCCGGCTCGGCGCTCGGCCCCATCGTCGGTGGCATCCTGCTCGAGCACTTCGCGTGGGGCTCAGTGTTCCTCATGGCCGTGCCCGTGTTGCTGCCCCTGCTGATCCTCGCGCCGCTGCTCGTGCCCGAGAGCCGCGACCCCAACCCGGGCCGCATCGACCCCGTCAGCATCCTGTTGTCGATGGCGACGATGGTGCCGATCGTGTTCGCCATCAAGGAAGCCGCCGTGCACGGCTTCGACCTCACGGTGCCCGTGCTCGTGCTGGTCGGCCTGGGCTTCGGCGCGCTGTTCGTGCGTCGCCAGCTGCGCAGCACCGCACCCATGCTCGACATGCGCCTGTTCACCCGTGGCACGTTCACGGGCGCGCTGCTGGTGAACCTGCTGAGCGTCATCGCGCTCGTCGGGTTCCTGTTCTTCGTCGCGCAGCACCTGCAGCTGATCGTCGGACTCTCGCCGATGGATGCCGGTCTCGCGCTCGTCCCCGGAATGGTCGCCATGATCATCGCGGGCCTGGTCATCGTGCCGATCGCGCAACGCGTCGACGCGCGCATCGTCGTGCCCATCGCGCTGATGTTCTCAGTCGCGGGGTATGTCCTGGTCGCGATGTCTGCGACCGACGCCGACCTCGCGCTGCTCGTGGCGGCGTTCGTCCTGCTCGGCATCGGCATCGGCGCGGCCGAGACCGTCTCGAACGACCTCATCCTCGCGAGCGCACCGCCGGACAAGGCCGGCGCGGCCAGCGCCGTCTCCGAGACCGCGTACGAGCTCGGCGCCGTCCTCGGGACGGCCGTGCTCGGCGGCATCCTGACGTCGCTGTTCCGCACCGGCATCGTGCTGCCGCAGGGACTGACGTCGTCGCTGGCGGATGCCGCGCGCGAGACGCTCGCCGGGGCCATGACCGTCGCCGATCAGCTCGGCGGGGCGATTGGCGAGCAGTTGCGCGTCGCCGCCTCCCACGCCTTCGACGGGGGCGTGGTCGTGACCTCGCTCGCGGGTGCGGCGCTCGTGATCGCAGCGGCCGTCATCGCGGCCACTACGCTGGGAACGAGCCCACGCAGTCGCAAGGAGAGCAATGTCGCGCGTCATCAGATTGGCCCTGATCCCCGGTGACGGAATCGGCCCCGAAGTGGTCGCCGAAGCCGAGAAGGTCCTCGACGCCGTCACCGCGGCATCCGACGTCACCTTCGAGCGCACGCGGTTCTCGCTGGGCGCCGCGCGCTACCTCGAGACCGGTGACACGCTCTCGGACGAGGATCTCGCGGCGATCGCCGAGCACGACGTCATCCTGCTCGGTGCCGTCGGCGGCGTTCCCGGCGATGTGCGGCTGAAGGATGCCAACATCGAGCGCGGCCTGCTGCTGAACCTGCGCTTCGCGCTCGACCACTACGTCAACCTGCGCCCCTCGAAGCTGTACCCGGGTGCTCCCGGCCCGCTCGCGAACCCCGGCGAGATCGACTTCGTCGTCGTCCGCGAGGGTACAGAAGGCCCGTACGTCGGCAACGGCGGAGCGATCCGCGTCGGCACGCCGCACGAGGTCGCCAACGAGACGAGCGTCAACACCGCGTTCGGAGTCGAGCGGGTCGTCCGCTACGCGTTCGCGCAGGCGCAGCGCCGCCGGCAGAAGCTCACGCTCGTGCACAAGACGAACGTGCTGGTGCACGCGGGCGGCATCTGGAAGCGGATCGTGGATGCCGTGGCATCCGAGTACCCCGACGTCGCCGTAGACTATCTGCACGTCGACGCGGCAACCATCTTCCTGGTCACGAACCCGAGCCGTTTCGATGTGATCGTCACCGACAACCTCTTCGGCGACATCCTGACAGACCTGGCCGGCGCCGTCACCGGTGGCATCGGCCTCGCCGCATCGGGGAACATCAACCCCGACGGCGCGTTCCCCTCGATGTTCGAGCCCGTGCACGGCTCGGCGCCGGACATCGCGGGCACCCAGAAGGCCGACCCCACGGCCGCGATCCTGTCCGTCGCCCTCATGCTCGATCACCTCGGGCTGCAGAGCGAGGCGCAGCGCGTCACCCGCGCCGTCGAGGACGACATCGCCGCACGGGGCACACACACGCGCACGACCACCGAGGTCGGAGACGCGATCGTCGCGGCACTCCAGGCGTAGCCTGGGGATGCCGCCGCACAGACATCAGGGATGGACATGAGCCTCACATTCGACCCCGACGCCGGACTCGCCCCGCTCGAGTTCGCTGTCACGAAGAACCTCGCCGCGCGCTCTGCGCAGGAGCGCACCGAACTGCTGGTCGACCCCGTGTTCGGCACGGCCTTCACCGACCACATGGTCGACATCTGCTGGTCGGTACGCGGCGGCTGGCACCGCCCGCGCGTCCAGCCGTACGGGCCGCTGTCGCTGGACCCGGCCGCGGCGGTGCTGCACTACGGTCAGGAGATCTTCGAGGGCATCAAGGCGTACCGGCACGCCGACGGGTCGATCCACACGTTCCGCCCGCGCCAGAACGCGCTGCGGCTGCAGCGCAGCGCGCGTCGCCTGGCGCTGCCGGAGCTGCCCGTCGAGTACTTCCTCGAGTCGCTCAAGGCGCTCATCGCGGTCGACGGCGAGTGGGTGCCGTCGGGCGCTGACCAGAGCCTGTACCTGCGTCCGTTCATGTTCGCGAAGGAGGCGTTCCTCGGCGTGCGCCCCGCCAACAAGGTCGGCTACTACCTCATCGCCTCGCCGGTCGGCGCGTACTTCAAGGGCGGCGCGAAGCCCGTCTCGATCTGGCTGAGCGAGGACTACGCGCGCGCCGGCAAGGGCGGCACGGGTGCGGCGAAGACGGGCGGCAACTACGCCGCGAGCCTGCTGCCGCAGGCCGAGGCCTACGAGCAGGGTTGCGATCAGGTCGTCTTCCTCGATCAAGACCGCAACGTCGAAGAGCTCGGTGGCATGAACATCGTGTTCGTCTACAAGGACGGCACGATCGTCACCCCGCAGTCCGACTCGATCCTCGAGGGCATCACGCGCGACTCGATCCTGCAGCTGGCCGCCGACCGCGGCCACAAGATCGAGGGCCGCGCGGTCTCGATCGACGAGTGGCGTCAGGGTGTGGCATCCGGTGACATCGTCGAGGTGTTCGCGTGCGGCACGGCCGCCGTCGTCGCCCCGATCGGCGTGCTGAAGGGCAAGGACTTCATCGACGAGCAGCCTCTCGGTGACCTCGCGCTGTCGCTGCGTGAAGAGCTCACCGACATCCAGTACGGGCGTCGCGAGGATACCCACGACTGGCTGCGGCGTCTCGACGCGTGAGGACCGTTGCGGGTGGCGCCTCGATAGGCTGAGTGCGTGAGGATCGTACGCTTCAGCCACCAGGACGCCATCCGCTTCGGCATCGTCGACGACACCGAACTCGTCGTGCTGGCGGGTGACCCGCTGTTCACCGGGTTCGACACGACGGGCGAGCGGGTGCCGCTGGGCGAAGCCGCGCTGCTGGCTCCGGTGATCCCGCGCTCGAAGGTCGTCTGCGTCGGCAAGAACTACCGCGACCACGCCGCCGAGATGGGGGGTGAGGCACCCGCCGCGCCGCTGCTGTTCCTCAAGCCGAACACCGCGGTGATCGGCCCGGGCGACGCGATCGTGCGGCCGCCGCAGTCACAGCGCACCGACTTCGAGGGCGAGCTCGCCGTCGTCATCGGCCGGGTCGCCAAGAACGTGCCGGCGAGCGACGCACTGGACTACGTGTTCGGCTACACGATCGGCAACGACGTGACGGCGCGCGATCTGCAGGCATCCGACGGGCAGTGGGCACGTGCGAAGGGATTCGACACGTTCTGCCCGCTCGGCCCCGCGATCGAGACCGAGTTCGACCTCGCCGGCGGAGCGCGCATCATCACGCGCGTCGACGGCGAGGTGCGCCAGGACGGCCCGATCTCTGACATGGTCCACTCGGTTCCCGACATCATCGCCTACGCGTCGGCGGCGTTCACGCTGCTGCCGGGAGATGTGATCCTCACCGGCACGCCGGCCGGGATCGGCCCGTTCGAGGCCGGGCAGACGGTCGAAGTCGAGATCACGGGGCTCGGCACGCTGCGCAACCCGGCGCGCGACGCGTGACGGACGGTCCCGCCGCCGCACCCGAAGCGCCCGAGCCGCTCGAGCCGCCCGATGCGCCCGAGCAGGTCGCCGCGATCCAGCGGCGCACCGTCCGTGTGCTCGCCGCCGGGCAGGTACTCGGGGGTATCGCGTTCGGCGCGACCGTCTCACTCGGGGCCCTGCTGGCTGCCGACCTGTCTGGGCAGGAGTCGCTGTCGGGCCTTGCCACGGCCTCCGTCACCCTCGGTGCGTCCCTGTGCGCGATCCCGCTGGCCCGCTTGGCGGCCCGGCGCGGACGGCGCACCGCGCTGACGCTTGGCAACCTTTTCGCTCTTGTCGGCATCGCGATCGTGATCACCGCGGCGGCGCTGCGGGTCTTCCCGCTGCTGCTGGTCGGGGTGATCCTCATCGGGGCCGGCAACGCGGGCAACCTGCAGTCCCGCTTCGCGGCGACCGATCTCGCGGCATCCGATCGTCGCGCGCGTGATCTCGGCACGGTCGTGTGGGCGACGACTGTCGGCGGAGTGCTCGGCCCGCTCATGCTGACGCCCGGCGAGGCGGTCGGGCAGCTGATCGGGATGCCTCCGCTCACGGGCGCGTACGTCTTCTCGATCGTCGCCCAGATCGCCGCGCTCGCGCTCTACCTCGTCGCGCTGCGGCCTGACCCGTTGCTCATCGCGCAGCGGCTCGCGCGCAGCGGCGAGGCGCGCCGCGACCACATCGTCGAGACCGATCGGTCCGTCGCGGCGCGGTACGCGATGTTCGCCGTCGCCGGCTCGCACGTGGTCATGGCATCCGTCATGGCCATGACCCCCATTCATCTGTCGCACCTCGCACCCGAGCATGTGACGCTCGTGGTCGGCACGACGATCGCGCTGCACGTCTTCGGGATGTACGGTCTCTCGCCGCTGTTCGGCATGCTGGCCGACCGGGCGGGCCGCATCGCGACGATCCTCGTGGGTCAGGCGCTGCTGGCGGCGTCGCTCGTGCTGGCGGCGGTCGCACCCGACTCGCAGTGGACGGTGCTCGTCGCACTCTTCCTGCTCGGGGCCGGCTGGAGCGCCGCCACTGTCGCGGGTGCCGCACTGCTCACTGAGAGCACGCTGACCGCGCGGCGTCCGCGGCGCCAGGGCCTGAGCGACACGATCATGACCTTCAGCGCGGCCGTCGGCGCCGTGCTCGCCGGCGTCGTGCTGAGCGCGATCGGCTACGGCGGGCTCGCGCTCGTGGCCCTCGTCGTGGTCGTCGCCGTGACGGTGCTCTCGCCGTACGCGCGGCGGGCCTGACGCGCCGCGAACTAGACTGGTGCGGATGTGTGCCGCGATCGATCCCCGTACCACCACCGCCTCCGGCGCCGACGTCCGCGTCCGGTTCTGCCCCTCGCCGACGGGTCTGCCGCACGTCGGCATGGTCCGCACCGCGCTGTACAACTGGGCCTACGCCCGGCACACCGGCGGCAAGCTGATCTTCCGCATCGAGGACACCGATGCCGCGCGCGACAGCGAAGAGAGCTACCTGCAGCTCGTCGACGCGCTGACCTGGCTCGAGATCGACTGGGATGAGGGTGTCGAGAAGGGCGGCCCGCACGCGCCGTACCGCCAGTCGCAGCGCCACGAGATCTATGCCGAGGTGCTCGAGAAGCTCATCGCGACCGGCGCCGTCTACGAGTCGTACTCGACGGCCGAGGAGATCGACGCGCGCAACGAGGCTGCCGGCCGCGCCAAGCAGCTCGGCTACGACAACTTCGACCGCGACCTGACCGACGAGCAGAAGGATGCCTTCCGCGCGGAGGGTCGCGAGCCGGCGTACCGCGTGCGCGTGCCCGATCACGACCTGACCTACGTCGACCTCATCCGAGGTGAGGTGACGTTCCCGGCGGGATCGTTCCCCGACTTCGTCGTCGTGCGCGCGGGTGGCCAGGCGCTGTACACGTTCACGAACCCCGTCGACGACGCGCTGATGGGCATCACGCACGTCATCCGCGGCGAAGACCTCATGCCGTCGACGGCGCGTCAGCTCGCGTTGTACGCGGCGCTCAACGACGCCGGCGTGACAGATTTCGTGCCGCGCTTCGGGCACATGCCGCTCGTCCTCGGTGAGACCGGCAACAAGAAGCTCTCCAAGCGTGACCCGCAGGCCGACCTGTTCCTGCTGCGCGACAAGGGGTTCATCCACGAGGGCCTGCTCAACTACCTGTCGCTGCTCGGCTGGTCGATCGCGGCCGACCGTGATGTCTTCTCACGCGATGAGCTCGTCGCGGCGTTCGACATCGCCGACGTCAACCCGAACCCCGCGCGCTTCGACCAGAAGAAGGCGGAGTCGATCAACGGCGACCACATCCGCATGCTGGATGCCGCGGACTTCGCCGCGCGCCTCGTGCCGTATCTCGCCGCCGAGGGTCTCTTCGAGAACCCGCCGACCGCGGCGCAGCAGGCGACGCTGGATGCCGCGGCACCGCTCGTCCACGAGCGCATGCAGCTGCTGGGGGAGGCGCCGGGCCTGCTCGGCTTCCTCTTCCGCGACGTCACCGGCTACGACGAGGACGCGCTGAAGGGCCTGCCCGCGAACGCGGGCGAGGTGCTCGTCGCCTCGGTCGCCGCGCTCGAGCTCGTGCCGGAGGATGCCTTCACCACCGCCGCCGTGCAGGAGGCGCTCGCGAACGCCCTCATCGAGGAACTGGGGCTCAAGCCCCGCGTCGCCTACGGGCCGCTGCGCGTTGCCGTCAGTGGCCGCCGCATCTCACCGCCGCTGTTCGAGTCGATGGAGTTGCTCGGCAAGACCGTGACCATCGCCCGACTAGGCGCCCTCGTGCAGCACCTGGGCTGAAACCGACGCGCCCGGGGCGCCCCGGTTTGGCCGGGCCGTCTGCGTGGGCTAAGCTTGATCTTCGGTACGGCTTCGGCCGTCACCCCTTGGGGTATGGTGTAATTGGCAACACGGAGGTTTCTGGTACCTTTGTTCTTGGTTCGAGTCCAGGTACCCCAGCCAGCAAAAACCCCCGCTCAGGCGGGGGTTTTGCTGTATCCGTAGACAGCGCGGGCGGGTATGGTCAGCATCAGCAACGATGCGAGTGAGGAGCGGGCCATGGGCACCGAGCTCAACGAAGACGACATGATCGAAGAGATCGTCGACCGTCTCACCGAGAAGTACGCCGCGCTCGGCGGCGATCGGGTCCGCGAGGTCGTGAACCATCACCGCGTCGCACTCGACTCCGCGAAGGTGCGCGACTTCCTCCCGGTGCTCATCGAGCGAGCCTCGAAGGATCAACTGAAGGCAGAAGCGAAAGCCGCGAAGTCGGTGTGATCTGCGCCCGACTCGTAAACAGAGCGCATGCTTGACGTATGAGCGTGATCCGGCCGACGAGCGAGTACGAGGCACTCGTGGGGGCCGTCAGCCGCGCAGCGCGTCAGCGCATCGCGTCGCCGATGTAGCTGTACTTGAGGAACACCTCGCTGGCCCAGCCCGCCTCATCGAGCACGCCCTGAACCGCGGCGAGCATGTACTTCGAGTCCCAGCCCATGTAGAGGTACTGTCCGTCGGCGATCTGGTCCCACTGGCCGTTCCACGCCATCTCCGGATAGAGGGGGCCGCCGCGGCGCGCGCTGAAGTCGATGACGGCCTGGCGCGAGGCATCCGACTCTGTCCACAGTCGCTTGAAGACGCGGTTGAACAGGTACCGGATGTCCTTGACCTCCCAGTGCTCACCGCGGAACTCGACGTAGTCGAACTCGCGCTGCCAGCCGCGCGGCCATCCGCGGCGGCGCTTCGCGTCGAGGATGGGAGTGAGGTCGTCGTCGTCGATGCTGACGACAGCGGGGCGCTCCCACACACGAACGAAGACATCGGTGAGGTGCTCGGTGCGCGCGGCGATGGCTGCGGTGCTCCAGGCATCCGCGCTCGCGATCTCGGTCGTGAGGACGACATCGCTGGCCGCGTAAGCGGCGCGCTTGGCGGGGAAGGACGCGTCGATCGCCCGCTCGGCGAGCGGTTGCTCGAGCAGCGTCAGGTTGCCGAGGGTCTGCGCCAGGGCGCGGAAGCTGTTCTGCTCGTCGTCGGTGAGTTCGGCCCAGCGGCGGATGCCATCGGGCGACCACTCGTCGGAGGGTGCCAGCGGCACGACATGCTCGATGTCGAGCGCGTCCCCGCCGTTCGTGCCGGCAAGGCGGCCCAAGACGTAGTGCGCGTGGGGGAGGTCGCCGTACTTGAGACCGACGCGCGTGCGCTCGTCGGACGGCGTGATGCGCGCGATCGCGTGGACGAGATCGTTCGTGCCGCGATCGGCCGCGCGGCACAGGCGCGCCACCAGACGGTCGGTTGAGATGCCGACGATCTTGCGGCGCAGCAGCAGCGACTGCAGCTGCTCGAGCGACGAGAGCAGCTCGTCGATGCCGAGCTCGCCGTGCGCGTGCGAGCGGTACAGCCGCATGACGAGGGGGTAGACGCCGCGTCCGAACGTGTTCAGGTAGCCGAGCTGACGGGCGATCTCGGTGTCGGGTGCCTGCGCGGGGTCGAGCAGCACGCCGTAGATCTGCGCGAACTCGCGCCACTGTGCGGCGCGCTGGCGCAGCGTGTCGACATCCAGTCGCGGGAACTCGTGGCGGAACGCGTCGTACACGCCCCGTTCACCGGCGACGGCGACTTCGCGGCCGGTCAGCATGACGAGGTAGTGACGCCAGAACGCACCGATCTGCTCGCCGGTGGCGTCTTCGATCGGCAGCCAGTAGTCGTTCTCGATCTCGCTCTGCTCGGCGTGCGAGAGGCCCATCAGTACGTAGTTGTGGATCAGCTCGTGATCGCGCAGCGGTTCGCCGGTCGAGTTGAGGCTCTCGAACGTCTGCTGCGCGTTCGCTGCCGCGCCGAGGGTGATCGAGACGTGCTCGAGCTTCGTCAGACCGCGCCAGATGCTCGCCGCCTCGCCGGGGCGGATCTGGCTGCGGAAGAACGCGTAGTTGTCGTCGAAGCGCGATTCACGCAGGTCGTCGGATGCCGCGCGGCGGTCCAGCACGACGCTCTCGAAGACGTCGGCCCAGGCGCGGTGCGGGCGCAGCTTGGTGCGCGTCGGGTCGTCGGCGCGCACCAGCACCCGCTCCAGTTCGGCGGCGAGCGTCGGGTCGTCGTCGCGCAGGGTGTGGTGCAGGGCGGCGACGAGCAGCATGAGCGTCGTGATGCGCTGCTGGCCGTCGATGAGCACGAGATGGGCGCCCTCGTCAGCGTCGGAGGTCGACGCGGCGGAGAGGATCGACCCGATGAAGTGGGTGTCCGAGGCATCCGCCGCCGACACCGCACGCACGTCGCTGAGCAACTGTTCGCAGCCGCCGATATCCCACCGATACTGACGCTGATAGACGGGAACGACGATCGTCGTATCGGAGGCGGAGAGCCACCCGATCGTGTTGACGGCGGTGGCCTCGACGTTCGCGGCGGGGATAGTCGAGGCGATGCTCGCGGCAGTGCTCATGATCGAAAAGACGCTCCTTGCAGACCTCGGTCGAGTCTATGCGCGTTCACAAAACGGCTCTGTAGGCTTGCCTCAGTCGGGCCTGTAAAAACTTCGCTTGTCCGGCAGAAAGGGCATGATCCGTCATGGCATACATCAAGAGCGCTGCGCTCGAGGAGACCGGTTACGTCGTCCTCGACATGTACGGTGCAGAGATCGACCCCAAGGAATGGCTTGACGTCGAGTACGTCGACTGGAAGTCGTCGGGCGACACCCGGTTCGCGCCGCTGGCTTCGGCCAAGGGCGAGATCGAGTGCAACGGCTTCTGGAACCACAAGCCGCCGCGCACCGACAAGGACGGCGTCTGGATCGACTCGCAGACCGCGATCGCCCCGACGCTGACCGCACGCGCGCAGGAGCCCGGCGCCAACGTCGGCCGCTGCCGCATCATCGAGCTGCAGCCGAACACCTACGCGGACTGCCTCTACAACCTGCACCAGGACGACAACAACCGCCTCAACCCCGACGGCACCGGCTGGGTCGTCCGCGGGTTCTTCAACCTCACCGACGACAAGACGAGCTACTTCGTGCTGCGTGAGAACCGCACCGACCCGAGCGAGGAGACGCGCATCGCCCTTCCCGCCGGCGCGCAGCTCATCGTCGACACGCAGCGCCTGTGGCACGCGGCGGCGCACTACGGCGACGAGCCCCGCTACTGCCTCATCACGTCGTGGGAGTCGGGCCCCGAGCTCGACGCGTACATCGCGAAGTACAACGGTGTGAACAAGGTCGAGAGCTACCCCGTCGACCAGGAGACGCTGGATGCCGGCCAGGTCGAGCAGGCTCGCCGCATCGCGGCCCGCGCCGCGGCCCTCGCCGCGCGCGGCCAGCAGGAAGTCAACGTCATGAGCGAGGCCTGAGCCTCACTCCCACCCGCAGAGGGGTTCCCGGCCATCGCGGCCGGGAACCCCTCTGTCGTTGCGGTCTGATCAGGCGGCGACGAGCCCGCGCTGACGGTTGCGGTGCACGAGTCGGTGCCCGATCCACGCCGTGATCGCGATAAGCCCCACGATCGCCGTACCGAAGATCCAGGGCAGCAGCGCCGGCACCAGGCTCGACGTGCCCGCCTTCAGCGTGTCGGTGCCCGCGGCGATCTCGGCGTTGCCGTCGGCGAGGCGCGAGGCGCCCGCGGCGAGCGTCCCCGATCCATCGAACAGCCGGGCCGAGCCGTCCGACAGCGTCGTCGCGCCGGCGGAGAGGTCGTTCAATCCGGTCGCGAGGCTGCCCGCGCCGTCGGACAGCTGCTGCGTGCCGTCGGCGAGCGAGGTCGCACCCGCCGACAGGCTGCCGGCGCCGACCGCGAGGTTCTGCGCGCCCGAGCTGAGTGCGAGGGCCCCCGTCGACAGCGTCTGCGTGCCGGATGCCAGCGAACCGGCACCGGCCGCGAGCTGGCCCGTGCCGCCGGCAAGCTGCGCGGCGCCCGCGTTGAGCTTGTCGAGGCCTGCGGCGAGTTCCTGCGCCTTCGCTGCGAGATACGGCGCGCCCTTCTGCGCGTCGGCGAGGGCCACGGTACCCGGCCAGGCGTTGGCGGCATCGCCGTTGATGATGGCGGAGATCCCGCCGGTCACCTGCGCAGCGCCGCCGGCGACCTGCGCCGCCCCGCCCGCGGCGTCGCGCAGGCCGGCGGCAAGCGCCGGAGCGGCCGCTGCCTGCGGTGCCATCGCGGCGACCTGCTGGTTCAGCCCGGCGGCGAGCGCCGAGATCGTCGCCCAGTCGGCGTTCGCGGGGTCGGCGGCGCCCGCCGCGACGAGTGTGGCGAGCGTGCTCGCGTTGCCCTGGGCGCTGGTCGCGTTGGCGGTGATCGCGGCGCCGTTGTCGGCGAGCGCGGTGACCTCAGCGCTGACCTTGCTGCCCAGCAGTGCCGAGAAGCCCTCCGCCTTCTGCTGGAAGGTCTCAGCTCCGCTCAACACGGCACGACTGTACGTGTCGGCACCGACGACGCCGCGGGCGAGCGTCGAAGCGCCCTCGGCCAGCTGCGTGCCGCCGGTCGCGGCGGTCTGCGCTCCGGCGGAGAGGTCGCGTGCGCCTCCCGCGGCGCTCTGTGCGCCGGCGGAGAGCTGGGCGGCACCGGCAGCGGCGGATGCCGCGCCGTCGCGCACCTTGGCCGCACCGGTCGCGGCCGAATCGGCGCCGGCGGCCAGCGTGCCGGCCCCGGTCGCGAGCGAGGCGGCACCCGCCGCGGCGCTGGTGGCACCGTCGGACAAGGTGCTCGCGCCGTCGGCGGCAGCGGTGGCGCCGGCATCCAGCTTCTCGGCACCGGCCGAGAGGTCGGATGCGCCGTCCGAGAGCGTCTGCGCGCCCGCGGCGAGCTCGTCCGAGCCCGATGAGGCTTGTGCGGCGCCGGCGCTCAGCTCTGCGGCGCCGGCGTCGAGCTTCGCGGCGGTGATCAGGTACAGGGTCGTCATCGTGGCCAGCAGCAGGCCGAGCACGATGACGGTGACGCGCATACCCATGCCATGGGTGTGTGTGCCGGTTCTCGTCATTGAGGACTCCGTTGTCTCGCGCCTGCATCGTCGCAGGCGTGGTGTGGGTGCTCTGTCGGGAGAGCGACATGACGCTAACAGCCTGACCGGGCAGATTTCGGCAACCTTGTGCGCATCTGCCGTGTGGAACCAAGTGCCACGAATGCTGACGCCCAGTCCCTTGTAGATCTGCTACAAAGCGCTCCCGAATGTCGCTTGTCGCGACTCGACGTGTCTGTCGATCGACAGGCTTGTGCCGATCTGTGTATGTGTTGTATTGTGTGGATATCCAAGGAGGGTCCACATGTACGCAACGGAGCGACAGCAGCTCATCGAGCACCTCGTCGCGACAGAAGGCCGTGTGGTCGTCGTAGAACTCGCACGCCGCTTCGGCGTCACGACCGAGACCGTCCGCCGCGACCTCGACCAGCTCGAGTCGGCGGGAGCCGTGCGCCGCGTGCACGGGGGAGCGGTTGCGCGTACGCGCGTGAGCACCGCCGAGGCATCCCTGGCCGAACGGACTCTGCGCAGCAGTGACGCGAAGCTCGCGATCGCCGCGCGTGCCCTCGATGCGATGCCGGCGGCGTTCGAAGGCTCCGTCTACATCGACGCGGGCACGACGACCGCTGCCATCGCGCACCTGCTGGCGCAGCGCCCCGCCGGAGCCCACCCCCTGGAAGTCGTGACCCACTCGATGACCGTCGCCCACCTTCTCGCGGGCGCCCCAGCCCTGAGCCTCACCGCGATCGGCGGACGCGTGCGCGGACTGACCGCGGCCGCGGTGGGGGCGCAGACCGTCGACACCGTCTCGCGTCTGCGTCCGGACATCGCCTTCATCGGCACGAACGGCCTGTCGACGGGCTTCGGACTCAGCACACCCGATCCGGATGAAGCCGCCGTCAAGCGCGCGATCATCCGCGCCGCGCGGCGCACGTTCGTCGTCGCAGACGCCGAGAAGTTCGACGCCGAGCTGCTCGTCTCGTTCGGCGACCTGGCGGACATCGACGTGTTCGTCACGGACGCCGCCCCGCCGAGGGAATTGTCCGAAGCCTTGCAGGCTGCAGATGCGGAGGTCTGGATCGCATGATCGTCACACTCACTGCCAACCCGTCGCTCGATCGTGCGGTGACCCTTGCCGAGCCGCTGCGGCCCGGTGAAGTGCAGACCGCGCAGTCGGTGCGGGAGGATGCCGGGGGCAAGGGCATCAACGTCACCCGGGTGCTGCTCGGCTCGGGGCAGGACAGCGTGGCCGTGCTGCCGCTCGATGCCGACGACCAGTTCGCCGTCGTGCTGCGGGCAGCAGGCGTGCCCCTGCGGCCCGTCGCCGCGCACGGCGCGGCCCGGGCCAACCTCACGATCGCCGACCCGTCGGGCGTGACCACCAAGATCAACCTCCCGGGCGTCACCCGCTCGCGCGAGGACGGCGATGCGCTCATCGCAGCCGTCGCCGCCGCCGCGGCGGGTGCGCGCTGGCTCGTACTTGCTGGATCGCTGCCGCCGGGCCTGCCCGACGACTTCTATGTCGACGTCATCCGCGCCGTGCGCGCGAACGCCGACGCGCCCCGCATCGCGGTCGACACCTCCGGCGCGGCGCTGCGCGCCGTGGTCGCAGCCGGTGCCCCTGACCTGATCAAGCCCAACGATGACGAGCTCGTGGAGCTCACCGGAGCACCGCTCGATGCCAGCATCCCGCTGCCGCAGGCCGTCGCCGCGGCGGGCCGGGCGCTCGTGCCCGATCGCGTGGGTGCCGCTTTCGTCACGCTCGGCGGTGCCGGTGCCGTGCTGGTCACGCCCGACGGCGCGTGGCAGGGGACTCCGCCGCCCACGCGCGTGCGCAGCACGGTCGGCGCGGGCGACAGCTCGCTGGCAGGCTTCCTCCTGGCGGAGGCATCCGGCGGCGAACCCGAGGAGTGCCTGCGCAGCGGCATCCGCTACGGCTCCGCGGCAGCCGCCCTCCCCGGAACCCAAGCTCCCACCCCGGCAGATCTGCTCCCCGGCGACGTGCCGGTGAGCGCTCTCACCCACTGACAATCCCAACCCGACCACTGGAGGTCACCGTGTCCGAGATCATCACGCCGGCGCTCGTCAGCCTTGACGAGTCGCTCGGCACCGACAAGCGGGCGGTCATCGACGCCCTCGCGGCGCGTGTTGCCGCAACCGGTCGCGCGAGCGACGGCGCGGCGCTGTCCGCGGATGCCTGGAAGCGCGAGCAGACCGATGAGACCGGGCTGCCCGGCGGCATCGCGATCCCGCACGCGAAGAGCCCCGCGGTCAACGAGGCCACGCTTGCCTTCGCGCGCCTCGCGCCGGGCGTCGACTTCGGCGCCGGTGACGGCCCCGCCGACCTCGTCTTCCTGATCGCCGCGCCCGACACCGCCGCCGAAGAGCACCTCGCCGTGCTGTCGCGCCTGGCCCGCGCGTTCATGCGCGACGAGTTCACGGCGGGTCTGCGCAGCGCCGCGACGCCGCAGGATGTCGTCGACCTCGTGCAGCACGCCGTCAGCGATGCGCCCGCACCCGCCGCAAAGCCTGCGGCCGCGCCGGCCGCAGCGCCCGCGCCCGCAGCCGCCGTCGCGCCGGGACTGACCGTCGACGGGCGCCCCGCACGCATCGTCGCCGTCACGGCCTGTGCGACGGGTATCGCCCACACGTTCATGGCGGCCGACGCGCTGACCGCAGCGGGTCAGAAGGACGGCATCGACCTCACGGTCGAGCCGCAGGGCTCGTCGGGCTACAAGGCGATTCCGCAGCAGGTCATCGACGATGCGGATGCCGTGATCTTCGCCGTCGACGTCGACGTCCGCGGCGAGCAGCGCTTCGCCGGCAAGCCCGTCGTGCGCGTACCCGTCAAGAAGGGCATCGAAGAGCCCTCGCACCTGATCGCCGAGGCGATCGCCGCCGTGGGCAACCCGGCGGCCGCGCGCGTCAGCGCGTCGGCGGGCGAGGCCTCGACCGCGCAGGCGGCACCGACCTCACTCGGCGGCAGCGTCAAGCGGGCGCTGCTGACCGGTGTCAGCTACATGATCCCGTTCGTCGCCGGCGGTGGTCTGCTGATCGCCCTCGGATTCCTGCTCGGCGGCTACAACGTCACCGACAACGCGGGTGACGTCGTCCTGCACAACGCCCTGTGGAACCTGCCCACGACCGACATCACCTCGCCGCTCGGCCCGCTCGGCCAATACCTCGGCTCGGTCGCGTTCATCATCGGAAGCACCTCGATGGGCTTCCTGATCCCCGCCCTCGCCGGTTACATCGCGTTCGGCATCGCCGACCGCCCGGGCATCGCACCCGGTTTCGTCGCCGGTGCCATCGCGGGCCTCATGGGCGCGGGCTTCATCGGCGGCATCGTCGGTGGTCTGCTCGCCGGCCTCGCCGCGTGGTGGCTGAACCAGCTGAACGTGGCGCGCTGGCTGCGCGGACTGATGCCGGTCGTGATCATTCCGCTGCTGGCATCCATCTTCGCCTCGGGCCTGATGCTGCTCGTCCTGGGCGGCCCGATCGCGTGGCTCATGACCGCGCTGAGCGACTGGCTGGGCGGCCTCACCGGCGCCGGCGTCGTGATCCTCGGCGTCATCCTCGGCCTCATGATGTGCTTCGACCTCGGTGGCCCGATCAACAAGGTCGCCTACGGCTTCGCGACCGCGGGCCTGTCCGCGGGGCTCGCCGGCGACGACCGCTACCTGCAGATCATGGCAGCCGTCATGGCGGCCGGCATGGTGCCGCCGCTCGCGATGGCGCTGGCATCCACGGTCCTCGCACGTGGCCTGTTCACCGAGCCTGAGCGCGAGAACGGCATGGCCGCGTGGCTGCTCGGTGCCGCCTTCATCTCGGAGGGCGCGATCCCGTTCGCCGCCGCTGACGTGTTCCGCGTCATCCCCGCGATGATGCTCGGCGGCGCCGTCACCGGAGGCCTGTCGATGGCCTTCGCCGTGACCGCGAAGGCTCCGCACGGCGGCGTCTTCGTGTTCTTCGCGATCGACAACTTCTGGCTGTGGCTCATCGCGATCGCCGCCGGCACCGTCGTCGCCGCATTCTCGGTCGTCGCGCTCAAGCGCTTCGCGCACCGGCGCGGGGCCGAGCCGGTTACCTCTGGCGCCGACGGAGTTCCGCAGGCCGTCGCGACCGCCTAGTCTCGAAGACAACCCTCGACCAACGATCCAGGAGGAATCCATGGCAGAACGTACCGCCACCGTCGCGAGCAGCTCGGGTCTGCACGCCCGCCCCGCGAAGCTCTTCGTGCAGGCCGTGCAGGCGACCGGTGTGCCCGTGACCATCGCCGTCGAGGGCGGTGCCGACCTCAACGCCGGCAGCATCCTCAGCCTGATGGGCCTGGGTGCCACGCAGGGCACCGTCGTCACGCTCAAGGCGGAGGGCGACGGAGCAGAGGCAGCACTGGACTCGCTCGTCGCGTTCCTCGAGACGGACCACGACGCCGAGGCCTGAGCCCGGACCACCGACGGATGCCGCGGAGTCCCCGACCGGGGAGTCCGCGGCATCCGTCATTTCAGCTGCGGTCAGACCTCGACGGCGTCGCCGGGATCGAGCGTCACGAACTCGCCGCCGCCCTGCTCAGCGGCCCACGCGAGGCGTGCTCGATGCATGTCGAGGCCGATGCGCGAGAGGGTCATGTCGTGCGTCGCGAACGCGCGGTGCGGCCGCGCCGCGAGCACGAAGTCCATCGCCTCGCCGATCTTCAGCCAGGGGGCGCCGACGGGAGCCGCGAGCATCGCGATCGGCGCGTCGCCGGGCAGCGAGTACGAGTCGCCGGGGTAGTAGAAGGTGTCGTTGACCAGCACGCCGACGTTCTGCACGACCGGGATCGACTCGTGGATGACGTTGTGCGTGCCGCCGTGGAAGGTGAGCGTGAACGGCCCGGCGGTCACGGTGTCGCCGGGGGAGACGACCGTGACGTCGGCACCCGCCGCCGCAACGCCGGCCGTGCCGTACATCGGGACATCGGGCACCTGCGCGCGGATGTGTGCGAGCTGCTGCGGCGTCCAGTGGTCGGCGTGCTCGTGCGTGATGACGACGGCGACCAGGCCGTGCAGATCCTCGAGGGGCAGCGTGAAACCGCCGGGATCGATGATCAGCTGGCGGTCCTCCAGCTCCAGTCGCAGGCAGGCGTGCTCGTGCTTCGTGATGCGCATGAAGACAGTCAACGCGTGCCGCGGCGCTGCGGCAAGCCCACCGGCGCGTTGCGTCTGGGTGTCGCATCTGGGCGGGGTTCGCGCCTCGATTTTGCGAGGGCCCGCCAGACATGGCATAATCGAACGGTTGCTTACGCAGCGAAAAGTACGGCCCCATCGTATAGCGGCCTAGTACGCCGCCCTCTCACGGCGGTAACGCGGGTTCGAATCCCGCTGGGGTCACCACATGCAGAAAGCCCGTCCGCACGGACGGGCTTTCTGCATTCCTCCGGGCTCAGCCCTCTGCGGACTGCTCGCCGGCGCGCCGCGCGCGGCGGCTGCGGATGCCGCGGCGCACCGCCCAGAACACGAGCCACGCGATCGCCAGTACCGCGACCCAGGGGAGCAGGAATCCGATCGCGACGACCAGACCGTTGAGCGTCGCGATCAGCCCGTTCCACCCCGCGGCGATGCCGTCACCGAAACCCGCGGGGTCGGCTGCGACGGCGGGGGCGGCGACCGTGAGCGACACCGTGAGCGTCGACATCCCGACCTGGTTGTCGAGCCAGGTGAGCTGCTGACGCAACGAGTCGAGCTCGGACTGCCGCTGCGCGAGTTCCGACTCGGCCGCGATGAGATCCGCTGTCGACGTCGCCTGACCCATGAGCTCGGTCAAACGTGCGACGGATGCCTCGAGGGCTGTCACCCGCGCGCGCAGATCGACAGCCTCCGTCGTGACGTCCTGCCGGCTGACTTGGCTCGCCATGACCTCGCCGACCGTCGCGAGCTGCGCGATCGCCGCGTCGAGGTGATCGGCCGGCACGCGCACCGTGATCCACGCGCCGGAGTACGCGGGGGAGATCTCCGGTGAGTCGCCCGCTGTCGTGTCGACGGCTGTGCCGTCGATGCTCATCGACTCGACGTAGCCGCCCGCGGCGGTCGCCGCGTCGCCGATCTGCTGGGCCGCTGCCGCGGCATCCTCGACCTGCACCGTCGCGCTGGCCGTCGCGATGATCTCGCGGTTGCCCGTGGCGAGCGCGTCTTCGGAGCCCGTCGCGGCACCGGCGTCCGCACCCGCAATACCCGCACCGTCCATCGACGAGGCCGAGCCGTCCATCGGCATGCCGGCTGCGGGCGCCACTTCGGAGACGTACGCCTCCTCGGCCCGGGACCCGCTCGATCCGCTGCCGAGGTTCAGCTGCGGGGCGATGAGGGCGGCGACCGCGACGAACGCCGCCGCGCCCGCCACGCCCATCCAGATGCGCCCGCGCCGAGTGGCACGTGCACGCGCACGCTCGGCGTCAGCGCGGGCATCCCGTCGCTCCTGCGAGATGCGCGCGAACAGCGTCGTCTCGATCTCGTCGACGCGCTCGTCCGACAGCTCGGGCAGTGTGATGTCGTGAGTGTTCATGTCCCCTCCGGTTCGATCGAGTTCCGCAACTGCGTGCGGATGCGGGACAGACGATTGCGGACGACCCCGTGCGAGACCCCCAGCTCATCGGCGGCGGCCTGGTAGGCGTAGCCTTCGGCAGCGCACAGGTGGAAGATCCTCTGGTCGAGCGGGCTGAGCGTGCCCACCTCGGCGATGACGCGCTCGACGAGCGCGGCGTCGATGACCTGCTTCTCGACGTCCACGACCGCAGGGATCGTCTCATCGACGCCGGCCGCGGTGTGCACCCGATCGCGCTGCTGCCGGCGGATGCGGTTCGCGCTCTGAAAGCGGCAGATGGTCGCGAGCCACGGCAGCAGGGAGTCGCCGGCCAGTTCCAGCCCGGGCAGCTTCCGCCACGCGGCCAGGAACGTCTCCTGCGTCACGTCCTCGGCGTCGGCGCTCGTCCCGACCAGCGAGTGCGCGAGCCAGTACACCGGTCGCACGTAGGCGCGGTACAGCGCGCGGAAGGCGCTCTCGCTCCCGCTCGCGGCGGCCGCGACGAGGTCGGCGTCGGTGTGCGACGTCGCGGCGCGGTCAGGCTCGGGGGTCATGGGTCTCCTCGTCTGTTCCCACTCTGTCAGTGTCGGCAGGTGCGCACACGTCTCGGATCGGCATCGATTCGGCGGCCTTTTCCACGGCGGCATCCCTGTATCCTTGAGCGAGCGAGAGGGAGTATCCCGCCTCGCGCGTCCCGTCAGTACGGGTTCCGTCGTCGGAGCCCCGGGCGCGCGCCGCACCGGATCGAGCATGCACGCCGGAGCGGGGGAGAGACTTTCGACGTCAACCGTCCCCTCCGAAAGGTCCTGATGGAGCTTCCCGTCTGGTTCGAAGTCGGCTCTCTGGTCGCCCTCGTCCTCATCCTCGTCGCCGATCTGCTGCTCATCCTCAAGCGTCCGCACATCCCGTCCACCCGCGAGTCGACGCTGTGGGTCGTGTTCTACGTCACGCTCGCTCTGATCTTCGCGGGGATGCTGTGGCTCTTCGCCGGGCACGAATTCGCGGGGCAGTTCATCGCCGGGTGGCTGACGGAGTACAGCCTCTCGATCGACAATCTCTTCGTCTTCGTCCTGATCATGGGGCAGTTCGCGGTGCCGCGCCGCTACCAGCAGGAAGTGCTGATGGTGGGCATCATCATCGCGCTCGTCCTGCGTGGGCTGTTCATCCTCGCCGGCGCTGCGATCATCGAGCAGTTCAGCTGGGTGTTCTACATCTTCGGTGCCTTCCTCATCTGGACGGCATGGCGGCAGGCATTCCCCGGCGGCGGTCACGACGACGACGTCAAGCAAGAGTCGTTCATCGTGCGGACCCTCCGTCGCATGGTCGACATCAGCGACCATTACGACGGCGCGAAGGTGCGGACGGTTGTCAACGGCAAGAAGATCTTCACGCCGATGATCATCGTGTTCGCGGCGATCGGCATGACCGACCTGCTGTTCGCGATCGACTCCATCCCGGCGATCTTCGGCATCACGCAGAATCCGTTCATCGTGTTCACGGCGAACCTGTTCGCCCTCATGGGGCTCCGACAGCTGTACTTCCTCCTCGGCGATCTGCTCGACCGCCTGAAGTACCTGCACTACGGCATCGCGTTCATCCTCGCCTTCATCGGCGTGAAGCTGTTCTTCCACGCGATGCACGTCAATGAGCTGTCGTTCATCAACGGCGGCGATCACATCGACTGGGCGCCGGAGATCTCGACGTGGATGTCGCTGGGGGTCATCGTGGTCTCGATGGTCGTCGCAACGGTCGCGAGCCTCGCCGCGTCCGCCCGGGAGCGGCGGGCCGTCCCCGCGGGCGACGCACCGTCGACGCCCCTCGAGGCCGCCGAGGCCGTCGCCGAGCAGAAGCGCACGCCGCCGACCGTCGACGGTCCGTGACGGGGTGCGGGGGAGGCACCCACTCGCGGTGGTAATGTGACCACGTGCGGATCGCTCGCCTCCTCCTTAGCGGCCGCGGCGAGACCTCGTTCTGAGCCCGCTCTCGTCGCGGAGTCCGTGCTGGGCCTCATCCGCTAGCAGGAGAACGAGACTGACATGACCACCGACATCCCCGATCGCCCCCGCACCCTCGCTGAGAAGGTGTGGGACGATCACCTCGTCGTCAAGGGCGAGAACGGCGAACCCGATCTGATTTACATCGATCTGCACCTCGTGCACGAGGTCACCAGCCCTCAGGCGTTCGACGGCCTGCGTGCCGAGGGACGGCCCGTCCGGCGTCTTGACCTGACGATCGCGACCGAAGACCATAACACCCCGACACTCGAGATCGACAAGCCGATCGCCGACCTCACGAGCCGCACGCAGATCGAGACGCTGCGCCGCAATGCCGAGGAGTTCGGCGTGCGCCTGCACTCGCTGGGCGACAAAGAGCAGGGCATCGTGCACGTCGTCGGTCCCCAGCTGGGCCTGACGATGCCGGGCATCACGGTCGTCTGCGGCGACTCGCACACCTCGACCCATGGCGCCTTCGGCGCGATGGCGTTCGGCATCGGCACTTCCGAGGTCGAGCACGTCCTCGCCACCCAGACGCTGCCGCTGAAGCCCTTCAAGACGATGGCCATCACCGTGGAGGGCGAGCTCAAGCCCGGCGTCACAGCGAAGGACATCATCCTCGCGATCATCGCCAAGATCGGCGCGAACGGCGGACAGGGCTACGTGCTCGAGTTCCGCGGCAGCGCGATCCGCTCGCTCTCGATGGAGGGCCGCATGACGATGTGCAACATGTCGATCGAGGCCGGCGCACGCGCGGGCATGGTCGCCCCCGATGAGACGACGTTCGCGTACGTCAAGGGCCGCCCGCACGCCCCGACCGGGCAGGACTGGGACGACGCTGTCGCGTACTGGCGCACACTGCCCTCGGATGAGGGCGCCGTCTACGACGCTGAGGTGTTCCTGGATGCCGACGAGCTCGAGCCGTTCGTGACGTGGGGCACCAACCCGGGTCAGGGCGTCTCGCTGAGCCAGGCGGTGCCCGACCCGGCATCCTTCACCGACCCCAACGACCGCGCTGCGGCCGAGCGCGCGCTGGAGTACATGGACCTGACGCCCGGTACCCCGCTGAAGGACGTCGCGGTGGATGCCGTGTTCATGGGCTCGTGCACGAACAGTCGCATCGAGGACCTGCGCCAGTTCGCGTCGATCGTCGAGGGTCGCACGAAGGCGGAGGGCGTGCGCGTCATGGTCGTGCCGGGCTCCGCACGGGTGCGGCTCGAGGCCGAGGCCGAGGGCCTCGACAAGATCTTCACCGACTTCGGTGCCGAGTGGCGGTTCGCCGGATGCTCGATGTGCCTCGGCATGAACCCCGACCAGCTTGCGCCGGGGGAGCGCTGCGCGTCGACGAGCAACCGCAACTTCGAAGGCCGCCAGGGCAAGGGCGGGCGCACGCACCTCGTATCGCCCCTCGTCGCCGCGGCGACCGCCGTTCTCGGGCGTCTCGCGAGCCCCAGCGATCTGCCGCAGCGAGTGGAGGCCTGACCATGGAGAAGTTCACCACTCACACCGGCATCGCCGCTCCGCTGACCCGCTCGGCGGTCGACACCGACCAGATCATCCCGGCGGTGTACCTGAAGCGCGTCACCAAGACGGGCTTCGACGACGCGCTGTTCGCCAACTGGCGCCAGGACCCGGAGTTCGTGCTCAACCAGCCGGCGTACGCGGGGGCATCCGTTCTCGTCGCCGGCCCCGATTTCGGCACCGGTTCGAGCCGTGAGCACGCCGTGTGGGCGTTGCGCGACTATGGCTTCCGGGTCGTGCTGAGCCCGCGGTTCGCCGACATCTTCCGCGGCAACGCGGGCAAGCAGGGCCTGCTCGCGGGTGTCGTCTCCGAGTCGGACGTCGAGGCGCTGTGGGGCGCGATCGCCGCCTCGCCGGGAGCCCAGATCACGGTCGACCTCACCGAGCGCACGGCGCGGTTGGGTGACCTCCAGGTCTCCTTCGACATCGACGATTACACTAGGTGGCGGCTTCTCGAAGGGTTCGACGACATCGGACTCACACTGCGCAACGAAGACAGGATCGCGCAGTTCGAGGCGCGCCGAGAGGCGTGGCGGCCGCGGACACTACCCGTCCGCTAGCCGAGCACAGCACCCCGCACCCGGGGAGAGCAGCACACGCCCTCGACACACAAGTGAGGTTCCGATAGATGAGCACCCTTCTCAGCGCGTCCGCGCCGACCCCCTCCGGCAACGGGAACGGTGACCTCGCCTCCGGGCAGGTCCTGAAGATCCGCGGAGGACGGCCACTGACCGGACGCGTCGAGGTCAAGGGCGCGAAGAACCTCGCGACGAAGGCGATGGTCGCCGCTCTCCTCGGTGAGACCGAGAGCGTGCTGCGCGACGTTCCCGAGATCAGCGACGTCAACGTCGTGCGCTCGCTTCTCGAGGTGCACGGTGTCACCGTGCAGGACGACGGTGAGGGCGTGCTACGGCTCGACCCGCGCGGCGCCGTGTCGGCGCATTTCGAAGAGATCGACGCGCACGCCGGCGCCTCGCGCATCCCGATCCTGTTCTGCGGACCGCTGCTGCACCTGCTCGGTCAGGCGTTCATCCCCGACCTCGGTGGATGCCGTATCGGTGACCGCCCGATTGACTTCCACCTCGATGCGCTGCGGTCGTTCGGTGCGACCGTCGACAAGCTTCCCAGCGGCATCCGCCTGTCGGCGCCCGAGGGTCTGCACGGCGCGAACATCACGCTGCCCTACCCGAGCGTCGGCGCGACCGAGCAGGTGCTGCTGACGGCCGTGCGCGCGAAGGGCACGACCGAGCTGCGCAACGCCGCGATCGAGCCGGAGATCATGGACCTGATCGCCGTCCTGCAGAAGATGGGCGCGATCATCTCATACGAGCCCAACCGCGTCATCTTCATCGAGGGCGTCGACTCGCTGCGCGGCTACGACCACCGCTGCATCTTTGACCGCAACGAAGCCGCCTCGTGGGCGTGTGCGGCCCTCGCGACCGACGGCGACATCTTCGTCGGGGGAGCGAAGCAGCCCGAGATGCTCACGTTCCTCAACGTCTTCCGCAAGGCCGGCGGCGAGTTCGACATCCACGAGGACGGCATCCGGTTCCACCGCGGCGGCGCCCTCAAGCCCGTCACGGTCGAGACTGATGTGCACCCCGGCTTCATGACCGACTGGCAGCAGCCGCTCATCGTGGCCCTCACGCAGGCCGAGGGCACCTCGACGGTGCACGAGACCGTGTACGAGAACCGGCTCGGGTTCACCCGGGCGCTGAACCAGATGGGCGCCGACATCGTCGTGCACCCCGAGGGCTTCGCCAGCCCCGAGCGCCGCGTGCCCCGTCGTGCGCTCGAGCAGGCGGCCGTCATCACGGGACCGACGCCGCTGCACGGTGCCGATGTCGTCGTGCCCGACCTGCGCGGCGGCTACAGCTACGTCATCGCGGCGCTGGCGGCCGAAGGTGAGTCCACCGTCCGCAACGTCGAGATCATCCGCCGCGGCTACGAGAAGTTCCTCGACAAGCTGACGGCGCTCGGTGCCGATTACGACGTCATCGGCTGATGGCGCAGCCGCGAACCCCCCGACGGCGCTGGTCGGCTGAGAAGTCCAAGCCGAGCGCGTTCTCGCCCGCAGCGGCCGTCGTGATCCCGCTGAACGGTCTCATCGCGAAGATCGAGATCTCCGGCATGGAGAACCTGCCCCTCGAGGGGCCGTACGTGCTCGCACCGAATCACTACAGCGAGTTCGACCCGATCATCGTCGCCGTCGCGACGTGGCGGATGGGTCGTGCGCCGCGGTTCATGGCGAAGGAGAGCCTGTTCCGGGTGCCGGTGCTGGGTGCGCTGCTGCGCGCCACCGGAATGATCCCCGTCGCGCGCGCCGCGTCGGCGGCGGCCGCGAAGCAGACGATCGCCCAGGCCGAGGCGCTCGTCGAACACGGGCGCGGCGTCATCGTCTACCCCGAGGGGTCACTCACCCGCGAACCCGACCTGTGGCCGATGCGCGGCAAGACCGGCGCCGTGCGGCTCGCACTGACCGGGGACATCCCGGTCATCCCCGTCGCGACGTGGGGCGTGCAGCAGATCCTGCCGCGCTACGGCAAGCTGAGCCTGTGGCCGCTGCGCAAGAAGGTGCTCGTCAAGGTCGGCCCGGCCGTCGACCTCGACGCGTACCGCGGCGCCCCGCGCACCAACTCGAACCTGATCGCGGCGACGGATGCCGTCATGGCCGACATCACGGCGCTGCTGGCCGATGTGCGCGGCATGCAGCCGCCCGCAGAGCGGTGGGATCCCGCGGTGCACGGCCAGACCGAGACGGGGCGCCTTGAGTCGGAGAACTGACACCGGGATGCCCCGCGTCGCCGTGATCGGATCCGGCAGCTGGGGCACGACATTCGGCAAGGTGCTCGCCGACGGCGGCGCGCACGTCGTGATGTGGGCGCGCCGCGCTGAGCTCGCGCAGGAGATCCAGGAGAGCCACCGCAACAGCGAGTACCTGCCCGGCATCAACTTGCCTCGCTCGATGTCGGCGACGACGCATCTGTCCGAGGCTCTCGACGGGGCGACGCAGATCTACCTTGCGATCTCCAGTCAGGCGCTGCGGCAGAACCTGAAGGCCGTGCGCCCCCTCATCGCGACCGTCGACGCGCCTGTGGTCTCCCTCATGAAGGGTGTCGAGAAGCGCAGCGGGCTGCGGATGAGCCAGGTCATCGAGCAGGAGCTGCACTGCGACCCGGCGCGGATCGCCGTGGCATCCGGCCCCAACCTCGCCCTCGAGATCGCTCGCGAGCAACCGACAGCGGCGGTGATCTCCTCGCCCAGCCGCGAGACGGCCGAGGCGGTGGCGTTGCGCGCGCGCAACAGGTACTTCCGCACGTTTGTGAACACCGACGTGATCGGCACCGAGTTCGGCGGCGTGCTGAAGAACCTCATCGCGGTCGCCATCGGCATCGTCGACGGCGTCGGCTACGGCGAGAACACGAAGGCCTCGATCATCACGCGGGGCCTGGTCGAGATGACGGACTTCGCGGTCGCCTACGGCGCCCAGCCCGAGACGCTGCAGGGACTCGCGGGGCTCGGCGACCTCATCGCGACGTGCCAGTCTCCGCTCAGCCGCAACAACACGGCGGGGCGCCTGCTCGGCCAGGGATACAGCTTCCAAGACGTCGTGAAGCAGATGAACCAGACCGCGGAGGGGCTGGCATCCGTCGCCCCCATCCTGCAGTTGGCGCGTGAGGCATCCGTGTCGATGCCGATCGTCGAGCAGGTCAAGATGGTGCTCGACGGAGCCATGGACCCGCGCCACATCGCGCCGCATCTGACCACGGACGACGACAAGCCCAAGGGCGAGAGGACCCAGAATGGACAAAGCGGTGGTGGCGGTGCTCTTCGGCGGTCGCTCCAGCGAGCACTCGATCAGCTCCGCAACGGCCGGGGGCGTGCTGCGGGCGATTGACCGCGAGCGCTTCGACGTCATCCCCGTCGGCATCACGCGCGACGGAGCGTTCATTCTCGAGGACGACGACCCCGACAAGTTCGCGCTGCGAGCCGAGCACCTGCCCGAGGTGGTCGACAACGGCACGCGCATCATCTGGCCCGATTCGGCGCTCTCGCGTGAGCTGAAGGTGTCGGATGCCTCAGGCGTGCGCTCGCTGGGTGAGATCGACGTCGTGTTCCCGATCCTGCACGGCCGGTTCGGCGAGGATGGCACGGTGCAGGGCTTCCTGGAGCTGCTCGACCTCCCCTACGTCGGGGCGGGCCTGCTCATGTCGGCGATCGGGATGGACAAGCACACGACCAAGAGCATCCTGCGCTCGGCCGGGGTGCCGGTCGTGCCGTGGGTCACCGTGACCCGACGTGACCTCGATCGCGACCGCGACCTGTGGGAGCGGCGCATCCGCGCGCTCGGGCTGCCGGCCTTCGTCAAGCCCGCCCGCGCCGGATCGAGCGTCGGCGTCTCGAAGGTGAGCGACTGGTCAGAGCTGGATGCCGCGCTCGATGTGGCCTTCGCCGAGGATCGCACCGTGCTCGTCGAGCAGGGCGTCGTCGGGCGTGAGGTCGAGTGCGGCGTGCTGCAGGGTCGCGACGGTGGGGCGCCGCGCGTGAGCGTTGCGGGCGAGATCGTCATCACGGGCCGCGACTTCTACGACTTCGAGGCGAAGTACCTCGGCGCGCCGGGGATCGACTTGGTCTGCCCGGCAGAACTGCTCCCGGGTGAGCTGGCCGAGATGCAGCGTGTCGCCGCCCGCGCGTTCGAAGCGGTCGGCGGCGAGGGTCTGTCGCGCGTGGACTTCTTCTACACCGGCACCGAGTTCTTCGTGAACGAAGTCAACACGATGCCCGGGTTCACGCCGATCTCGATGTTCCCCACCTGCTGGATCGCGTCGGGAATGTCCTACCCCGAGCTCATCACCGAACTGATCGACCTCGCGCTCGCGCGCTGAGAGCGGCGGCGTGCATCAGGACGACGGGCGCTCGGTGCACTCGGAACCGCTCGCGGGCAGCTGCTGCACGGCGGTTCCGAGTGCGTCGAGCACGTTGCGGGCACTCACGACGTCATAGTCGAGGTACACCTCGAGCGCGGGCGTGCGCCCGTACGTCGTGAAACGGTAGTTCGGCGCTTCCGAGTCGTCGATGAGCCAGTCGACGCCTCCGGCGCTTTCGCAGACCAGCGTTGAGGGGCCGGACGGCGCGAGACCGCAGGTGAGAAGCACGGTCGTGCGGCCGTCGGCGTCGGTCCAGGCACCGGTCGCCTGGGCATCCGTCCAGACACGGTTCATCCCGTCGACGGTGTCGGGCAGGCGCACCGTCACGGCCGCACAGGCCGGATCATTCGCTTGCGCGGCGGGCGTCAGCGAGACCGTCGTGCTGCATCCTGACAGCAGCAGTGCCGCCGCGACGACCGCGACAGGGGCGAAGCGGCGCAGGCGAGACACCCCTCCAGGCTACCGTGGTGGGATGCAGTCAGAGCACGAGCAGACCGTCGGCCACCTGGGTGAGAAGGCGGTGCTCGCCCGGATCTTCACGGCGCTGGCGGGATCCTCGACCGCCGAGATCGGACCGGGCGATGACGCCGCCGTGCTCGCGGCACCCGACGGCCGCGTCGTCGTGTCGACCGACACGCTCGTGCACGGACCCGACTTCCGCCTCGCGTGGTCGACCGGGTTCGACCTGGGCTGGAAGTCCGCCGCCGTCAACCTCGCCGACATCGCCGCGATGGGCGCGCGCCCGACGGCGCTGTTCGTGGCACTCGCCCTGCCCGTCGACACCGACGTGGCGTTCGTCGAAGAGCTCGCCCGCGGGCTGCGCAACGCGTGCGACGAGCTCGCCGACGGCTGCGCCGTCGAGGGCGGAGACCTCACGGCATCCGACACCCTGACGATCGCCGTGACGGCCGTAGGCGTGCTGGACGGTCGCGCTCCCGTACTGCGCAGCGGAGCGCGCCCGGGTGATGTCGTCGCCGTCGCGGGCACGCTCGGCGCGGCGTCGCGCGGCCTCGCACTGCTGTTCGACCGGTTCCGCGACGCGGTCGGCACTCCAGTTCCGGTCGATGAGGCCCGGCTGGATGCCACCGAGCGCGTCGACCTCGCCGCGCAACTGCGGCCCACGCCGCCGGTCGCGCTCGGCCCTGTCGCTGCCGCGGCTGGTGCCACCGCCATGATGGATGTCTCGGACGGACTGCTGCTCGACGCGACCCGAATGGCGGATGCCTCGGAGGTCACGCTTGCGCTGGCACCGGGCCTGGACGAGGCGGCGTTGCGCGGGGGAGAAGACCATGCGCTGCTCGCGTGCTTCCCGTCAGACCGGCCGCTGCCGGACGGCTTCCGCGCCATCGGGGTCTTGGCCGCACGCGCCGACGCGGCGGTCACGATCGGCGGCACCCCGGCGACGGGGCACCTCGGGTGGGATCCGCAGCGCGATTGGGACGCGCGGCGGGGGTGAATCAGTCGGCGATGGATTCCACAGCGCGCACGCACCACCACAGTGTCGTATCGCCGTACCGTTTCGAGCGCTCCACCTCGAGAGCGTCCGGCAGCGTCGGCTCGCCCGAGCGCGTCGCGCGCTCAATGATCACCAGCGCATCGGGGTGCAGGCGCGGCACGAGTAGCTCGAGCGCGGTGCGCAATGCGTCATCGTCGAGGTCATACGGCGGGTCGACGAAGACGAGGTCGTATGCCGCCGTGCTCGCGCGCAAGAAGGCGTCGACGGCCGCGCGGTGCACCTGCACGCGCGCCCGGGGCACCGCCCGCGTGATCGCTTGCGCGTTGCGCGCGGTGACGGATGCCGCACGCGGCGACTTCTCGACGAGGTCGGCCGAAGCCGCGCCGCGGCTGACCGCCTCCAGAGCCAGCGCGCCGGAACCGGCGTAGAGGTCGAGCACGGCCGAGCCACGCAGCCGGTCGCTCGACTCGAGGGCGCCGAACAGCGACTCGCGCACGCGGTCACTGGTGGGGCGCGTCCCGGCATCCGGCACCGCGAGTGTCAGCGAGCCGGCGGCACCGGCGATGATCCTCGTCACCAGGACACCCTACCGAGGCGGGTGCGTCAGACCGTGGCGCTGCTCTCGCTCGCGATGCGCGGCTCAGTGCGCCGCTCGGGGCGCAGGCCCGCCTTGTCGGCGTAGAACGCGCGAATCCGGTCCATGTCGGCACTGACGTCGCCGGTCAGCTCGATCGTCGGCCCGAGCCCCGTCGTCATCGTCGTGCGGTCGACGTAGCCGAGTGTGACGGGCATGCCGGTCTCACGCGCGATGCGGTAGAAGCCGCTCTTCCAGTGGGTGTTGCCGCCGCGCGTGCCGTCGGGGGTGACGACGAGGCCGAAGACCTCGCCGGCGTGGACGCGCGCGACGACCTCCGCCACCACGCGGCTCGCGTCGTCGCGCTGCACCGGAATGCCGCCGAGCGCGCGCATGATCGGTCCGCGCCAGCCGGTGAACAGGCTCGCCTTGCCGAGCCATCGGACGGGGATGCCCAGACGCCAGGCGATCGCGAGCATGAGCACGAAGTCCCAGTTCGAGGTGTGCGGCGCTCCGATCAGCACGGTGGGCTTCGTGGGGGCGGGCTCGGTGCGCAGAGTCCACCGACTGCACAGCCAGTAGATGCGGGCGACGATGCGACGGAGCATCAGGCAAGAGTACGCGGGGGCATATGCCGCGGCGGGCGTATGTCCCCGTGCACCCCGGCGCCGTTCCGGGACCTCGGCGCGCCGGTATGTCAGTGGTGATGCCTAGACTCGACGCATGCCCACCGTCACGCTCGACACGAGCCTGGTCGATGCGCTCGGCACGAAGACGGCGGCGCTGTTCCAGCGGGCATTCGAGATGGTCACCGTCAGCGACCTGCTCAGTCACTACCCGCGGCGGTACGCACGCCGGGGCGAGCTGACGCCGATCGCATCGCTGCCGCTGGGCGAGCAGGTGACGATCGTCGCCGAAGTGCGCTCGGTCTCATCTCGCCCGATGCAGCAGCGCCGGGGCACGATCGTCGAGGTCGTGATCAGCGACGGCGAGGGCGCACTGACGCTGACGTTCTTCAACCAGAAGTGGCGGGCCGACCAGCTCACGGTGGGTCGGCAGGGCATTTTCTCGGGCAAGGTCGGCCAGTTCAAGGGACATCAGCAGCTCGCCCACCCCGACTACGCCCTGTTCGACGATGAGGAAGTCGCGCGGCTGACCGCCCATGTGCGCCAGAACACGCCGATCCCGATCTACCCGGCCACGAGAACGGTCGCGAGCTGGCAGGTGCAGAAGGCTGTCGCCGACGTGCTGGAGAACCTGCAGCCGGTCGCCGATCCGCTTCCGGATGACTTCCGTGGCGCACACGGACTGCTGGATGCCGACACGGCGCTGCGCCGCATCCACGCTCCCGCCGAGTTCGACGAGATCGACGCGGCGCGCACGACGCTGCGCATGCACGAGGCGTTCGTACTGCAGACGGCGCTGCTGCAGCAGCGGCAGTTCGTGCGGGCGATGTCGGCGACCTCGCGCCGGGCGGGCGACCTGCTGGAGCGCTTCGATGCCCGACTGCCCTTCGAGCGCACCCCCGATCAGCACGCCGTCGGCGATGTCATCGCGCACGACCTCGAGGGCGACTGGCCCATGAACCGGCTCGTTCAGGGCGAGGTCGGCTCGGGCAAGACCCTCGTCGCGCTGCGGGCGATGCTGCAGGTCGCGCAATCCGGCGGCCAGTCCGCCCTCATCGCACCGACCGAGGTTCTCGCGGCGCAGCACGTGCGCTCGATCGCCCGCATGCTCGGCCCCGACCTGGCGCCTGAACTCATGCCGACGCTGCTGACGGGGCAGCTGCCGGCGGCCGAGCGTCGCAAGGCGGCGCTGCGCGCGGCATCCGGTCAAGCACGCATCGTCGTCGGAACGCACGCGCTGCTGAGCGCTTCGACGACGTTCGCCGACCTCGGCCTCGTCGTCGTCGACGAGCAGCACCGCTTCGGCGTCGAGCAGCGCGAGACGCTGCGCGCGAAGGGCACCGCGCCGCACGTGCTCGTGCTCACAGCGACGCCGATTCCGCGCACCGTCGCGATGACGGTGTTCGGCGACCTCGACGTCTCGACGATCCGCTCACTGCCGCCGGGCCGTGCCGGGATTTCGTCGTTCGTCGCACCGCTCGCCGAGAAGCCGGGCTGGTTCACGCGCGTGTGGGAACGCGTCACCGAGGAGGTCGCCGCGGGCCACCAAGTGTTCGTCGTATGCGCGGCCATCGACGCCGAATCGAAGGCGAAGGATCAGGAAGCGCCCGACGCCGCACCCGTGCTGGAGGGCGAGCAGCCGCGCACGCGCTGGGGCGTCGTGCAGGTGCGTGAGCTGCTGGCGACCAACCCCGCGTACGAGAAGATCCGCGTCGAGACGCTGCACGGCAAGATGCCGGGCGAGCAGAAGGATGCCATCATGCAGGCCTTCGCGCGCGGCGAGATCGACGTGCTCGTGGCGACAACCGTCGTCGAGGTCGGCGTCGACGTGCCCAACGCCTCGACGATGGTGATCCTCGAGGCCGACCGGTTCGGCGTCTCGCAACTGCACCAATTGCGCGGCCGGGTGGGGCGCGGGCAGCTGCCCGGGCTGTGCCTGCTCGTGACCGAGGCGCCGGTCGACACCCCCGCGCGTTCGCGCGTCGAGGCGGTCGCCGCGACCACCGACGGCTTCGACCTGGCCGAAGTCGACCTCGAACTGCGCGGCGAAGGAGATGTGCTCGGCGACGCGCAGTCGGGCGCCCGCTCGTCGCTGCGCCTGCTGCGCGTCGTGGCCGATGCCGACCTCATTGCGATCGCGCGCGCCGGCGCCGAGGACGTTCTCGCTGAAGACCCCGCGCTGCTGCAGCACGCCGGCCTCGCCGCGGCGCTCACCCGCCGCCTCGGCCAGCAGGAGCGTGCTGCCCTCGCCAAGAACTGACCGGCCACGCGGTGGCGTGCGGCCGGCGACGATAGGCTCGGAGCATGAACAACCGCATCGCGGTCGTCCCGGGTTCTTTCGACCCGCCGACGCTGGGTCACCTGGATGTCATCCGTCGCGCCGCGGCGCTCTACGACGAGCTGCACGTGCTGGTGGTGCACAACCCCGACAAAGAAGCGATGCTGCCGATCGCGCAGCGGCTGAGCCTTCTCGAGCAGTCGATCGCCGACGAAGGCGTTTCGGGCAACGTGATCGTGGCGTCGTGGAGCATGGGCCTGCTCGTCGACTACGCCGAGGACGTGAACGCAGGCGTCCTCGTCAAGGGCATCCGCTCTCAGGTCGATGTCGCCTACGAGACGCCGATGGCGATCGTGAACCGCCACCTCGCCGAGATCGAGACCGTTTTCCTGCTGCCCGACCCGGCCCATGCGCTCGTCTCGAGCTCGCTCGTGCGCCAGGTCGCCGCCCTCGGCGGCGATGTCTCACCGTTCGTTCCCGCCGCCGTCGCGACGTTCCTCGACACGGGAGCACGCGAACGCTGAGCCGACGCACGGCTGTGGCCGTTAGCATGTGATGCGTGGTCAGAAAGCATGTGAACGGTCCGTTCGCGTTCCCCGTGCGCGACATCCTGCACCGCTCGGGCGAGATGCGCGAGTTCGAGCTCGAGGTGCCGGCCCCCGAGAAGTGGGGCGAAGGACTCGTCTCCATCGCGGAGGGTGAGCCGATCTCAGGTGACGTCCGGCTCGAGGCGGTGCACGAGGGCATCCTCGTGACAGCCGACCTCGAAACGCGATACACCGGCGTGTGCGGCAGGTGCCTCACCGACGTGGCCGAGCCTGTCGAAGTCGAGTTTCAGGAACTCTTCGGGTATCCTGGAGAGGAAGCGATCGACTTCGAGGTTCAAGACGACCACGTGGATCTTGAAACTCTGGTCAGGGATTCGATCGTCCTGTCGCTTCCTTTCCAACCGGTGTGCCAGCCGGATTGCCCCGGACTGGATCCGGCAACGGGCGAGAAGCTGGTTGCAGGAACGGTGCGGGAAACCCCGATCGACGATCGCTGGAGCGCGCTGGCCGCGCTGAAGGCTGACACCCCACCAGACCCAGACGACGAGGCCGTGCGCCCCGCCGCCCACACAGAGAAGAGCTAGCCATGGCAGGTAACCCCCCGAAGCGGAAGGTCTCCCGCTCCAACACTCGTTCGCGTCGCGCGCAGTGGAAAGCCGAACCGGTCGCCCTCGTCAAGACGATCGAGAACGGCAAGGTCGTCTACAGCCGTCCGCACCAGGCGAAGGTCGTCACCGACTCGCAGGGCACCGAGCTGTTCCTGGAGTACAAGGGCCGCAAGGTCGCAGACATCTGATCGAGGCGTCTTCGTCGTGACAGACGCTGCGATCGAGCACACGGTGCTCACCGACAAGCTCGGGGTCGATATCGACCCCGAGCTTCTGTCGCTTGCCCTGACGCACCGCTCGTACGCGTACGAGCACGGCGGCATCGCCCATAACGAGCGCCTCGAGTTCCTCGGCGACTCGATCCTCGGGCAGGCCGTGACGGTGCACCTGTTCACGGCGCACCCCGACCTCGAAGAGGGCTCGCTCGCCAAGCGCCGCGCCAGCGTCGTCTCGACCGTCGCTCTGGCAGAGGTCGCCCGCGGCATCGGGCTCGGCGCGCACATCCTGTTGGGTCGCGGTGAGTCGCAGACCGGCGGTGATGACAAGGACTCGATCCTCGCTGACACGATGGAAGCGGTCATCGGCGCGACCTTCCTCTCCGCGGGGCCGGATGCCGCGACGCAGCTCGTGTTGCGCCTGGTCGCCCCGCTGATGGCCGACCCTGAGCGCTACGGCGCAGCGATGGATCCGAAGACGAGCCTGCAAGAGCTCGCCGCGCGCCTGCTGCAGGCACCGCCGACGTACGTCGTCGAGGCGGAAGGTCCCGACCACCACCGCCTGTTCACGGCGACCGTCACGGTCGGCGACGTCTCCATGAGCGGCACCGGGTCGAGCAAGAAGCAGGCCGAGATGGCCGGCGCTCTCGCGGTGTGGCACGCGCTCACCGAGCGCACGCGCACGGCGTGAGCCGGCGTTCGCATGCCTGAACTGCCCGAAGTCGAAGTCGTGCGCGCGGGGCTTGCACCTGCCGTCGTCGGCGCGCAGATCGTCGCCGTCACGGTGCTGGACGATCGCGCGCTGACGCGGCATCCCGGCGACGCGGTCTCGTTCGAAGCGGGGCTGGCCGGACGCACGTTCATCGCTGCGGCGCGGCGCGGCAAGTTCCTGTGGCTGCCTCTCGATACCGGCGATACCGGCGACGCGCTCGTCGGACACCTCGGCATGAGCGGGCAACTGCTGTTGCGGGCATCCGGTGCACCCGTCGAACGGCACGAACGGGTGCGCCTCGACATCCGGCATCCGGTGCACGGCGACCTGGCGGTCGTGTTCAGCGACCAGCGCACGTTCGGCTCGCTGGCGATCGACCGGCTCATCCCGACGCCGGACGGCGCGGCCGGCGGCTGGGGCGCGGATGCCGCGGTCGTGCCGACCCAGGTTGCGCACATCGCCCGTGACCCGCTCGACGCGGCGTTCGCCGACGCACACTTCCGCGCGGCGCTGCGCACCAAGCGGTCGGCGATCAAGCGCGTGCTTCTCGACCAGACGGTCGTCAGCGGCATCGGCAACATCTATGCCGACGAGGCGCTGTGGGCGGCGCGCGTGCATCCCGAGACAGCGGCATCCGATCTCGCCACCCGCACCGTGACGCGCGTGCTGACCGAAGTGCGCACCGTGCTCGAGAAGGCCCTGGCCGAAGGCGGCACGAGCTTCGACGCACAGTACGTCAACGTCAACGGGCAGGCCGGTTACTTCGCGCACTCGCTGAACGCCTACGGGCGTGGGGGAGAGCCATGCCCTCGCTGCGGCGGGCCGATCGTGCGCGACTCGTTCATGAACCGGTCGTCGCACTACTGCCCGCGCTGCCAGCGGCGGCGCTGAGCGCTCATCCGTCCCGATCTGTCGCTGCGCTGCGCGCGAAGCGACGAGACGGGACGGATGAGCAGCCCCGCCCTACTCGACGACCTTCTTCCAGGCCCCGTGATAAGCGCTCGGCACGAAGCCGATCGCCTCGTTGATGTCGAGCATGGGGCGGTTCTCCTCGGCGTTGAACGTGATCACACGGTCGGATGCCGGGGCGATGTCGCGCCGCCACGTCGTCAGCCCCGCGCACTTGACGAGCTGGCCCAGGCGGTGACCGCGGTGCTCCTTGAGTACGAGTGTGTCCTCCTGATGGCTGGGCGCGGTGGCATCCGCCCCGATGGTGAGCTCGTTGAACGCGACGAGCTCGCCCGTGGCGAGGTGCTGCGCCGCCGTGACGAGCATCGTTCGGCCGCCGTCGAGCACACGCTTGTCATGCAGGGCGATGCGATCGGCATCCCAGACCTCTTCGTCGAACTCGAGCGCGCCCATCGGGGTATCGGTCGACATGCGCGACTTCATCCAGGCGTAGCCGTCGACGTACTCGGCCGGGGTCGGCGCCTGCCATTGCACGACGCGGTAGCCCGCCGCCGCCGCTTCAGCGTCGCGCAGAAGCCGTGCGACGGTGTCTGCGGATGTCTGCAGATCGAGCCTGCTCTCGCGCTCGATCTGCTCGAGCGCGTAGCCGTGCCGGCGGTAGAAGCGCGCGACGTGGTCTTCGGGGATCGAGCCGAACCCCGTCGGGGCCGCAAGCCGCGGGCCGGGCGCATCAGGGTGCTCAGCCCACGACTGCAGCACGGTCCGCCCGTGCTCGCGTGCCGTCCGTTCGACGAGTGCGAGCGCGGCCGAACCGATGCCGACGCCCCAGTGCTCTCGGAGGAGCTCAACGAGCCAGAAGCCGGCGCGCGACCCCTCTTCGAGCGGGAAGTCGATGCCGGCGCGCCCGATCATGCGGCCGCCGCGGTGCACGGCCCAGACGTAGCGGATCGCTTCGGAACTCGGTTGGTACTGCGGCAACAGCTCTTCGGGCGTGATCGCGTCATCGTCGTTGTCCGCGATCTCGCGGTAGACCGCGTTGCGCACGCGGGTGAACTCGCGGAACTCGTCGGAGCCTGCGGCATCCAGAGATGCCGGGATCGTGAGGGATCGGAACTCGACCCCGGGTTGAGTGGTCATGATGTGTCCTCGGTGTGTGCGTCAGGGTTGGGGCGTGGGCAGCCCGGCGGTGCCGGGTCTGCCCACGCTCACAGGAAGGGACGAAGCTGCAGCAGTCGCTGCCAGTCGTGTTCGCGCTGAAGGCGATCGCGCTGAGCGAGCCGGATGCGGCGAGCTTCTTGAGCGGATGCGTCGCGGGCCGACGCGGTGAAGGGATGCATGAGTGCGTGCTTTCGTGTGAATGCGACTCCGCAGAGTGCGAAGCGCAAGGGCGATGAAGGATGCCGGACTGCGGCGGCAGCGCGCGGAGTGCGCGGGTGCGGCGAAAGCCGCAGGGCGAATACCGGAGGGCAGAGCGCAGGTAACGTCCGCGAGCGGACGGAGCTCTCGCTGTGACCGATCAGACGGCGGCGGGGTACAGCGCGCCGAAGGAGACGGTCCCGGTGTGCGCAACGGCGGGAGCGAACGCTCCGGTGGTGTCGATGTGCATCATCATTTCAGGACCTCCTTTCTCGACTTCTGACGCGATCACAAACGGTAGACCCCCATCACCCGCCGCGTCAAGGGGCCGATCCGACTTCCGTCCGCTAGCGTGGTGCGCACACGACCTGTGGAGGAACGCCGGATGCACTTGAAGAGCCTGACGCTCAAGGGCTTCAAGTCGTTCGCGCAGCCGACGACATTCGCCCTCGAACCGGGCGTCACCTGCATCGTCGGCCCCAACGGATCGGGCAAGTCCAACGTCGTCGACGCGCTCGCATGGGTGATGGGGGAGCAAGGTGCCAAGACCCTGCGCGGCGGCAAGATGGAGGACGTCATCTTCGCCGGCACCTCCACGCGCGGTCCGCTCGGGCGCGCCGAAGTGCAGCTGACGATCGACAACGCCGACGGAGCGCTGCCGATCGAGTACAGCGAGGTCACGATCAGTCGGACCCTCTTCCGCAACGGGTCGAGCGAGTACGCGATCAACGGCGAGAACTGCCGTCTGCTCGACGTGCAGGAGCTGCTGAGCGACTCTGGCCTCGGCCGCGAGATGCACGTCATCGTCGGCCAGGGGCGCCTGGACAGTGTGCTGCAGGCGAGTCCCGAGGATCGTCGCGGCTTCATCGAAGAAGCCGCGGGTATCCTCAAGCACCGCCGCCGCAAGGAGAAGACCCTCCGCAAGCTCGAGGCGATGGAGGCCAACCTCACCCGGCTCAGCGACCTCGCCGGTGAACTGCGCCGCCAGCTCAAGCCGCTCGGCAAGCAGGCCGAGATCGCGCGCGAGGCGGCGACGATCGCCGCCGTCGTGCGCGACGCGAAGGCGCGCCTGTTCGCCGACGAACTGGTCGGCCTGCGCGCGCAGCTCGCCGACCACGCCCGCAACGAGCAGGAGCGCCACGCGGAACGCCTCGTCCTGCAGGATCAGGCCGACCAGCTCAAGCTGCGCATCGATGAGCTCGAGCACGCGCAGCGCTCGGAGGCGGTGGATGCCGCGCGCGGCGTCGCCTTCGCGCTCGAGCGTGTGCAGGAGCGTCTGCGCGGGCTGTACACACTGGCCGGGCAACGACTCGCGCTGCTCGAAGACGACGGCACGCTTGCCCTCGAGGTCGCGACGGTCAGCCAGGGCATCATCGACGAAGCGCGTGCGGAGATCGACGAGATCGCGGCGGGGCTGGGCGACGCGCAGGATGCCGCGGCGGACGCTGGCCGCGACGTCATCCGCGCCCGCGCCGAGCTCGATGCGCTCGACGCCGACATCGCCGCGCAGAGCGCGCTGGTCTCTGAGCACGACATGCGGCTGACCGCGTTGCGCGGCACGTCGGAGGCCGCCACGTCGCGCCTCGAGGCCGTGCGCACGGCGGTCGAGCGTCAGCAGCGCGCGCTGGATGCGGCGCTGGCCCGCCGCGCCGAGGCAGAGCAGGCACTGGCCGGCGTCGACCCGACGCTCGCTCCGGAGGGCTCGTCGGCCGAGCACGCCGCCGCGTACGAGCATGCCCAGCGCGACGCGGGCACGGCCGAGACGCAGGTCACGACACTCCGCGAGCGGCTGCACGCGGCCGAGCGCGAGGTCGAGTCGCTCACCGCGCAGTCTGCGGCCCTCGGGCGCGCCCTGGATGTCCGCAATGCGGCCGCGGCCCTGATCGACCGCGGTGGCCGGGGCATCCGCGGACTCGTGGGCGACGCAGTGAAGGTCACGCCCGGCTTCGAAGCAGCGATCGCCGCGGCGCTCGGGTCGCTCGCAGAGGGCGTGCTGGTCGACGACGTCGCCGCCGCGATCGAGCTCGCCGAGACGGCCCGCGAAGCCGACCTCGGCACCGTCGACATCGCGATCGCCGGCGCGCCCGTGATGACCGTGTCGCTCAGCGGGATGCCCGGTGTCACGCCCGCGCACGAGGTCGTCACCGCCCCCGAGGGCATCCTCGGCGTCCTCGCGTACGTCGCGATCGTCGACGACCTCGCTTCGGCGCACGCTGCCGGCCGCACCCTGGCGGCGCGCGAGGTCGGCGGACCGATCACGATCGTCACCCGTGCCGGTGAGATCGTCACCGAGCACACCGTGCGCGCCGGTTCCGGCGCGGGCCGGTCGCGCCTCGAGCTCGCGGCAGAGCGCGACGCCGCCGTCGAACGGCTGGACGAGATCCGCGTCGTCGCCGATTCGCTGCGTGAAGCCCTCGCCGACGCGCAGCGGGCGTGGGAAGACGCGCGCCGGCACACGCGCGAGTCGTTGCAGCGACTGCGCGAACACGACGCCGCCCTGGCCGCGCACACCGAGCAGGTCAACCGTGCGACGGTGCGGCACGAAGCCGCCGTCGCGGAGTGCGAGCGCCTGGATGCGGGCGTGCGTCAGGCGCAGGCGGCCGTGGCCGATGCCGAGAAGGCCGCGCGTGTCGCGGAGGACGCGCTCACCGCCGCGCAGGAGACGCCGCGCCCGATCCTCGACGCCTCGGCGCGCGATGACCTGCTCGCGGCGCTCGAGCAGGCGCGCGACCACGAGATGCGTGCTCGCCTCGACGTCGAGACGCTCAAGGAGCGGGTGCGCGCCGGCGAAGTGCGCGTCGACCAGTTGATCCGTCAACGCGAACGCGAGAAGGCCGCGGCGGCCGAGGCGGCGCGCCGCGCCGTCATCCGCCGGGCGCAGCGTGAGCTGGCATCCGAGGTCGCCGAGACGCTGCCGCCGCTGCTGGATTCGGTGGACCGCTCGGTGACGCAGGCACGCGTCGAACTGCAGCTGGCCGAGCAGGCACGCACCGAGCTGACAGCCGAGCTCACGCAGCTTCGGCAGCAGGATGCCGCGGTGCGCGAGCGCCTCGCCGGCCTCACCGAGAGCGTGCACGGTCTCGAGCTGCAGATGCACGAGAAGCGGCTGCACGTGACGAGCCTGCTCGAGCGGGTGGCATCCGAACTGAGCCTCGACGAGAATATTCTCGTTTCGGAATATGGTCCGGATCAGCCGATCCCCGCCGACAGTGACGACGCGGAGCCGACGGCCTTCGACCATGCCGCCCAGCGCCGTCGCCTGCAGGACGCCGAGCGCAAGCTCGGTCAGTTGGGTCGCGTCAACCCGCTCGCGCTGGAGGAGTTCGCCGCGCTCGAGCAGCGCCACGCCTTCCTCACCGAGCAGCTCGCCGACCTCGTGCAGACGCGCAAGGACCTCGAGACGATCATCGGTGAGCTCGATGAGCGGATGCAGACGATCTTCCTCGCGGCATTCGAAGACACGAAGGTCGCGTTCGGTGAGGTCTTCCCCATCCTCTTCCCGGGTGGCGCGGGCAGCATCTCGCTGACCGACCCCGACAACCCCCTGACAACCGGCATCGACGTCGCCGTGCGGCCCGTCGGCAAGAAGATCGAGCGACTGTCGCTGCTGTCCGGTGGTGAGCGGTCGCTTGCCGCGGTCGCGCTGTTGACGGCGATCTTCAAGGCACGCCCGAGCCCCTTCTACATCCTCGACGAGGTCGAGGCCGCGCTTGACGACGCCAACCTCGGGCGTCTGCTGGGGGTGTTCGAGCAGCTGCGCGAGTCGAGCCAGCTGATCGTCATCACGCACCAGAAGCGCACGATGGAGATCGCAGACGCCCTCTACGGCGTCTCGATGCGCCAGGACGGTGTCTCGGCCGTCGTCGGCCAGCGGGTGCGCGACCGCGAAGCGGTCTGATCACGCCGTCGCGAAGCGGTCTGAGGATGGCCAACTAGGCTGGAGGCATGGCGGAGAACTCCTGGTCGCTCGGTCGCGCACTGCGCGGCATGTTCGTCAAACCCACGATCGATGAGAACACCTGGGACGACCTCGAGACCGCGCTGCTGACGGCCGACTTCGGGCCCGATATCACCGAGCGCATCGTCGACGAGTTGCGTGAGAAGGTCGAGCGGTACCGCACGACCGATCCGCGCGACCTGCAGCGGATGCTGAAGGAGACCCTCGAGGAGCACTTCGCGAAGTTCGACACGACGCTCAAGCTCACCGAGCGCCCCGCCGTCGTGCTCGTCGTCGGTGTCAACGGCGTCGGCAAGACGACGACGATCGGCAAGTTCGCGAACTACCTCAAGCGCTTCGGGCGCTCTGTCGTCGTCGGCGCGGCCGACACCTTCCGCGCCGCGGCTGTCGACCAGCTGGCCACGTGGGCCGAGCGCGGGGGAGCGACGATCGTCCGCCCGCAGCAGGAGGGTCAAGACCCGGCATCCGTCGCCTATCAGACGATCGAGTACGCCAAGCAGCACGGCAGTGAGATCGTGCTCGTCGACACGGCGGGCCGCCTGCACACCAAGGGCGGGCTCATGGACGAGCTCACCAAGATCCGCCGCGTCATCGAGAAGCAGGCACCCATCAGCGAGGTGCTGCTCGTGCTGGACGCCACGACCGGCCAGAACGGCGTCATGCAGGCCGAGGCATTCCTCGAGCATGCCGGTGTCACGGGGCTCGTGTTGACCAAGCTCGATGGATCGGCCCGCGGCGGGTTCGTGCTCGCGGTGCAGGAGCGCACCGGCATCCCGGTCAAGCTCCTCGGTCAGGGCGAAGGCATCGGCGACCTGACCGGTTTCACGCCGCACGTGTTCGCGGCGGCACTCGTCGACTGACACCGCGACATGCGCGACATGCGGCCGTGGGGTCGCGCGCGGGCGGAGAGGGTGATTGCATAGGGCCATGGCGATCGAGCACGACTACTTCGGACTCCTCGAGTCGGGACCCGACGGATCGATCTTCTGGTCCGAGACGGTCGACTTCGCGGACCAGCGGGTCACCGTTGACCTCACTGCGCCCGATCAGGACGACGTCTCGCAGGCGGCGCTCGATGTCGCCGCCGCGATGATCTCGAGCCTCGAGCAGATCGATCTGACGGCCCGCAATGCGATGGTCTCCGAGCTCGACGACCGCACGAGCGAGGTGACCGAGTACCTGCTGCAGCAGCAGGAGGCATTCGGCGATGACCTGGCCGATGTGCTGGTGGACATCTCCGGCGACACCCACATCGACATCATCCGGTCGTTGCAACTGGTGAGCATGACGATCCTCGCCGACGAGCACGGCGGGGTCGACCCGTTCGCGGTGCTCGAGTATGCGCTCGACGCGGATGCCACCGATGAGGTGCTGCTCGTGAACCTCACGAGCGACGGCGAGGTGCAGTCGGTCACGAGCGCCGACTGACCGCTCTGCGCACGTCAGCGCGTCGTCCGGCTCAGCCACTCCGCGAACGTCTCGGTACTGGTCTCGACGCCCGGACCGGGCAAGACCGTGCCGGCACGCTGAGCGCGGCCGAACGGACCGGGCAGCGAGATCGCGGGAATCCAGCCGCGGATGCCCGACGCCCGCGCCCACGCGCGGATCATCGCCACGAGCGACTCCTCGCGGGGTCCGGCGATCTCGACGTAGCCCGTGTGGGCGGGCGCTTCGGCCAGATCGATGAGGCGTGTGGCGACCTCGCGGGCCGCGATCGGCTGCGTCCGCATGCGCGGCGCGACGTGGACTGGGCCGATCTTCGCGTTCGCGTACATCTGTCGCGAGAACTCGTGGAACTGCGTCGCGCGCAGGATCGTCCAGGGCACAGGGCCCGCCTCGACAGCGCGCTCCTGCGCGCGCTTACCCGCGTAGTAGCCGTATGGCGCGCGGTCGACGCCGACGATCGAGAGTGCGATGTGGTGGGGGACGCCGGCAGCGGCCTCGGCGCTCAGCAGCGTCGCGGTGACGGCCTCGAAGAAGGCGACGCACGCCTCGGCCTTGAGCGTCGAGGTGGAGGTCACATCGATGACCGCGTCGGCACCCGCGATCGTTGCCGTCACCGGTGCGACATCGCCGGTGAGGTCGAAGCCGAGCGAGCGGGACAGCACGACCACGTCGTGGCCGCGAGCCTGCGCCTCGGCGACGACGAGGCTTCCGAGCACGCCGGTACCGCCGGCGACGACGAGCTTCATGCTCCCGGTCTATCAGACCGCCTGCAGGGCCGCAGGCGGTCTTTCAGACCGCCTGCGCGAAGTCGCCCTCGGCGATGTGGGCGAGGTGTGCGGGGATCTCGCGACCCTTCGACGTCATCGACTGCGCCCACAGGCGCCCGGCGCGATACGAGGAGCGGACGAGGGGACCGGCGAGCACGCCGAGGAAGCCGATGCGCTCGGCCTCCTCCTTGAAGGCGACGAACTCGTCGGGCTTGACCCAGCGGGCCACCGGCAGGTGCCGCGGGCTCGGGCGCAGGTACTGCGTGATCGTGATGATGTCGGTGCCCGCCTCGCGCAGGTCGTGCAGAGCCTGCACGACTTCTTCGGGCTCCTCGCCCATGCCCAGGATCAGGTTCGACTTCGTGATGAGGCCGGCATCCCGCGCCTGCGTGAGCACATCGAGCGAGCGCTCGTAGCGGAACGCGGGGCGGATGCGCTTGAAGATGCGCGGCACCGTCTCGACGTTGTGCGCGAAGACCTCGGGCCGCGCGTCGAAGACCTCGTTCAGCAGGTGGGGCTCGCCGTTGAAGTCCGTCGCGAGCAGCTCGACGCCCGTGCCCGGGTTGACGGCGTGGATCTGCCGGATCGTCTCGGCGTTGAGCCACGCACCGCCGTCGGGCAGGTCATCGCGGGCGACGCACGTCACGGTCGCGTACCGCAGTTGCATGCGGCGCACGCTGTCGGCGACGCGGCGCGGCTCATCAGTGTCGTAGTCGGCGGGCTTGCCCGTGTCGATCTGACAGAAGTCGCACCGGCGCGTGCACTGCGACCCGCCGATGAGGAAGGTCGCCTCGCGATCTTCCCAGCACTCGTAGATGTTGGGGCATCCGGCTTCCTGGCACACCGTGTGCAGCTGCTCGCCCTTCACGAGCGACTGCAGGGCCTGGAACTCCGGGCCCATCTTCGCCTTCGTCTTGATCCACTCCGGCTTGCGCTCGATCGGGGTCTGCGCGTTGCGGACCTCGAGCCGCAGCAGCTTGCGTCCCTCCGGCGCCGACGCAGGGCCGGATGCCGCGGGCGCACCGCACGCGCTCACGCGGCGACCTCCGTCGCATACGCGGCGTGGAAGGCCGACGCCACCGTGTCCAGGACATCGGCGGGAGTCACGTCCTGACCGATCACCTCGCTGATGGTCGTCACCCCGGCATCCGAGATGCCGCACGGAACGATCTGCGAGAACGGCAGCAACGAGTTGTCGCAGTTGAGCGCGAAGCCGTGCATCGTCACGCCGCGCTGCACGCGCACGCCGATCGCGGCGATCTTGTCTTCGGACAGGGGCCGCCGCACCCAGACCCCGCTGCGACCCTCGACGCGGTATCCGGTCACATCGAAAGCACCGAGCACATCGATGAGGATCTGCTCCAACCGCCGGACGTGCGCGACGACATCGACGGGCTCGGCGAGCCGGACGATCGGATAGCCGACGAGCTGTCCGGGGCCGTGCCACGTGATCTTGCCGCCGCGGTCAACGTCGACGACGGGAGTTCCGTCGGTGGGACGCTCGTGCCGTGCGGTGCGCGCACCGGCCGTGAAGACGGGCTCATGCTCGAGCAGCAGGAGCGTGTCGGGGCGCTCGCCCGCGACGACGCCCGCGTGGACCTCGCGCTGCAGCGCCCAGCCGTCGGTGTAGGGGATCAGGTCGGGGGAGAGCCCCACCGTGCGCACATCGAGCATGTCGCTCCTTCGAGAACGGTTGTTGTACCGCGTCCAACAATACGCCTCGATAGGGTGGCGAGATGACCAGCGGCCGCCCGCGCGCCACCTCGCGCGACACGATCTCGGAGGCGGCGTGCGAGCTGTTCCTCGAGCAGGGGTTCGCGCACACCTCCGTCGCGCAGATCACGCAGCGCGCGGGCGTCAGCCGGTCGAGCTTCTTCAACTACTTCACGTCGAAGTCCGACGTGCTGTGGGCGGGGCTCGACGAGCGGATCGTGGAGCTGGGCACCCGGCTGAGCACCGTAGACGGCGCAGATGCCGGGTCATCCGTCATGATGGCGTTGCGGGCGATCGGCGACGACTTCGCGCCCGACAGCCTGGCGCTCGCACTCGTCAACACCGAGGTCATGGGCTTCGGCGACGAGTTCGACCGCGACGCGGGCTTGCGCCGCGCGCGGATCGCGCACGCGGTCGCAACCCGGCTGCGGGGGAGCGGCGCCGACCCGCTTCGTGCCGAGGTCGCCGGTGCCGCGTGCGGCGGGGCAGTCCTCGCGGCGATCGGCGCGTGGGCGCAGGCCGGTGCCGGCCAGAAGCCGCTGGCGCCCCTGCTCGACCAGGCGCTCGCGATCGCCGCGCCGACGCTGGCCTGAATCCAACTGCAAGGCCACGCGCGCGACACGCCGAGGCAGGGCGCCGGCGGCCGGCGTGTCGCCTCCCGCGCCTTGCAGTTGCGTACGAGCGGCCGAGCGGCCGTGCGAGCGCACCTCCCGTAGAATCGGGGGATCATGGCGACATTCGGCACTCTCTCCGACCGGCTCACAGAGACCTTCCGCAACCTCCGCACCAAGGGCAAGCTGACGCCCGCGGATGTCGACGGCACCGTCCGCGAGATCCGGCGCGCGCTGCTGGACGCCGACGTCGCGCTCGTCGTCGTGAAGGACTTCACGGCGAAGGTGCGCGAGCGCGCGCTCGGCGACGAGGTCAACAAGGCGCTGAACCCGGCCCAGCAGGTCGTGCAGATCGTCAACGAGGAGCTCATTGCGATCCTCGGCGGCCAGCAGCGTCGCCTGCAGTTCGCCAAGACCGCACCGACCGTCATCATGCTCGCCGGCCTGCAGGGCTCGGGCAAGACGACGTTCGCCGGCAAGCTCGCCAAGCAGCTTGAGAAGGACGGCCACACGCCGTTGCTGGTCGCCGCCGACCTGCAGCGCCCCAACGCCGTCAACCAGCTTCAGGTCGTCGCTCAGCAGGCCGGGGCGGCGATCTATGCGCCCGAGCCGGGCAACGGTGTCGGCAACCCCGTCAAGGTCGCCAAGGACGGTGTCGAGACGGCCCGCCGGCAGCAGCACGACGTCGTCATCATCGACACCGCCGGCCGACTCGGTGTCGACGCAGAGCTCATGAAGCAGGCATCCGACATCCGCAAGGCGACCGATCCCGACGAGGTGCTGTTCGTCATCGACGCGATGATCGGTCAGGATGCCGTGAACACCGCCAAGGCGTTCCAGGACGGCGTCGATTTCACCGGCGTCGTGCTCTCCAAGCTCGACGGTGACGCCCGCGGTGGCGCCGCGCTGTCGGTCGCGTCGGTGACCGGCCGCCCCATCATCTTCGCGTCGACGGGCGAGGGCCTCGATGACCTTGAGGCCTTCCACCCCGACCGCATGGCCAGCCGCATCCTCGACCTCGGTGACATCCTCACCCTGATCGAGCAGGCGCAGCAGGCGTTCGACGAAGAGGAAGCCCGCAAGGTCGCCGAGAAGCTCGCGACCGAGCAGTTCACGCTCGAGGACTTCCTCGACCAGCTGCAGCAGATGAAGAAGATGGGCTCGATGAAGAAGATGCTCGGGATGCTCCCGGGCATGGGCCAGATGAAGCAGCAGCTCGACCAGTTCGACGACCGCGAGATCGACCGCACCGAGGCCATCATCCGGTCGATGACGCCGGGCGAGCGCCGCAACCCCAAGGTGCTCAACGGATCGCGGCGCCTGCGCATCGCACGCGGTTCGGGCATGACCGTCACCGACGTCAACCAGCTCGTGCAGCGCTTCGATCAGGCCGCGAAGATGATGAAGACCGTCGCGCGCGGCGGTGTGCCCTCGATTCCCGGCATGGGCTCGCTCGGCGGCAAGCCGGGTGCCTCGGCCAAGCGTGGCAACAAGCAGAAGAAGGGCGGCGGCTCGCGTTCGGGCAACCCCGCGAAGCGCGCTGCCGAGAACGCCGGTCTCGCGGCGGCGACGCAGTCAGCGCCATCCGGTTCGGGCTTCGGCCTGGGCGGCGGCGCGGCGCAGCCGAGCGAGGCCGACCTCGCCGAGATCCAGAAGCTGTTCGGCAAGAACTGATCTGGTCTGTTTCGTCATCGAGGGGAACAACCCCCTGTGGGCGGCGTTGGACCTCAATAGGATGAGACTCGTCCCCTTGCCGCGCTGTCGGCGCGGTGCGAACAGGAAGAAGAGAAGATGGCGAAGTACACACTCCCGGACCTCCCGTACGACTTCGCGGCCCTCGAGCCGCACATCAGCGGCAAGATCATGGAGCTGCACCACGACAAGCATCACCAGGCGTATGTGACGGGTGCCAACACGGCCCTCGACCAGCTCGCCGAGGCCCGTGAGAGCGGCAACCTGGCGAACGTCAACAAGCTCGAGAAGGACCTCGCCTTCAACCTGGGCGGTCACGTCAACCACTCGATCTTCTGGACCAACCTGGCGCCGGCCTCGAACGGCGGCGGCGGGCAGCCCGAGGGTGAGCTGAAGGCCGCGATCGACGAGTTCTTCGGCGGCTTCGACAAGTTCCAGGCCCACTTCACGGCGGCCGCGACCGGCATCCAGGGCTCGGGCTGGGCCGTGCTCAGCTGGGACGTCATCGGCCAGCAGCTGATCATCCAGCAGCTGTTCGACCAGCAGTCCAACACGGCGCAGGGCACGGTGCCGATCTTCCAGCTCGACATGTGGGAGCACGCCTTCTACCTCGACTACCTCAACGTCAAGGCCGACTACGTCAAGGCCGTGTGGAACATCGCCAACTGGGGCAACGTCGCAGAGCGTTTTTCGACGGCTCGCGAGAAGACGACGGGGCTCGTCTAGTAGTAGTGTCGTGATCAGGTGAGGATGCCGGGTCCCACCCGGCGACGGGGGAGACCCGGCATCCTTTTCCATTTCGCAGAGATCGCGATCGCGGTGCGTCCAGTTGGCGACACCGGCGCGACAAGAACCGGGAGACAACGTGTCTGTCAAGATCGGAATCAACGGCTTCGGCCGCATCGGACGTAACTTCCTCCGCGCGGCTCTCGAGCAGGGTGCGGACCTCGACATCGTGGCGGTGAACGACCTCACCGACAACAAGACCCTCGCCCACCTCCTCAAGTACGACTCCGTCGGCGGACGCCTGGACGCGGAGGTCTCGTACGACGCAGACTCCATCACCGTCAACGGCAAGGCCATCAAGGTCTTCGAAGAGCGCGACCCCGCGAACCTGCCCTGGGGCGACCTGGGTGTCGACATCGTCATCGAGTCGACGGGCCGTTTCACGAAGGCTGCCGACGCCGGCAAGCACATCGCGGGCGGCGCCAAGAAGGTCATCATCTCCGCTCCCGGCACCGACGTCGACGGCACGTTCGTCATGGGTGTCAACGACGGCGACTACGACCCGGCGACGATGAACATCATCTCCAACGCGTCCTGCACCACGAACTGCCTCGCGCCCCTGGCCAAGGTCTTCAATGACAACTTCGGCATCGAGCGCGGCTTCATGATGACGGCGCACGCCTACACGGCTGACCAGAACCTGCAGGACGGCCCGCACAGCGACCTGCACCGTGCCCGTGCCGCCGCGATCAACATCGTCCCCGCCTCGACCGGTGCTGCCAAGGCCATCGGCCTCGTGCTGCCCGAGCTCAACGGCAAGCTCTCCGGCTCGTCGTACCGCGTTCCGGTTCCCACCGGCTCGATCGTCGACCTGACGATCATCACCCCGACCGAGGGCCTCACGGCCGAGGTCATCAACGCGGCCTACAAGAAGGCTGCTGCCGAGGGTGAGCTCGTCGGTTACCTGAAGTACAACGAGGACGCGATCGTCTCGAGCGACATCCAGCTCGACCCGCACTCGTCGGTCTTCGACGCCGGCCAGACCAACGTCTCGGGCAACCTCGTCAAGGTGTCGTCCTGGTACGACAACGAGTGGGGCTACTCGAACCGCCTCGTCGACCTCACCGAGCTCGTCGCCGACAAGCTCTGAGATCACACCATGGCTCTGCGTACCCTCGATTCGCTGGGTTCGCTGGCCGGTAAGCGCGTCATCGTCCGTGTTGACTTCAACGTGCCTCTCAAAGAGGGCGTCATCACGGACGATGGCCGTATCCGGGCGGCTCTTCCCACGCTGAACCACCTCATCAACCAGGGCGCACGCGTCATCGCGTGCTCGCACCTGGGTCGCCCCGACGGCGAGCCCAACCCGAAGTACAGCCTCGCGCCGGTCGCGCAGCGCCTGTCCGAGCTGCTCGGCAAGCCCGTCGCCTTCGCGAGCGACACCGTCGGCGCCTCGGCGCAGGATGCGGCATCCGCTCTCGAGGACGGCGACATCGCCGTCATCGAGAACCTCCGCTTCAACCCGGGTGAGACCGCGAAGGACGACGCCGAGCGTCGCGCCTTCGCCGGTGAACTCGCCGCGCTCGGCGACGCACTCGTGTCGGACGGCTTCGGTGTCGTGCACCGCAAGCAGGCGTCGGTGTACGAGCTCGCCGAGCTGCTGCCGTCGGCTGCCGGTTTCCTGATCGAGAAGGAGGTCGACGTCCTCGACCGCCTCACCGAGACCCCTGAGCGCCCGTACGCGGTCGTCCTGGGCGGCTCGAAGGTCAGCGACAAGCTCGGTGTCATCGAGCACCTCCTGCCCCGCGCGGACAAGATCCTCGTCGGCGGTGGCATGCTCTTCACCTTCCTCGCGGCCCAGGGCCTGAAGGTCGGCAAGAGCCTGCTCGAGGCCGACCAGATCGACACCGTCAAGGGCTACATCCAGACGGCCGCCGAGAAGGGCGTCGAGCTCGTCCTTCCCGTCGACGCCGTCATGGCATCCGGCTTCGCGGCCGACGCCGACCACGTCGTGGCGGCCGCGGACGCGCTGGAGGAGACCCCCTTCGGCGCCGACGGGATGGGTCTGGACATCGGGCCCGAGACGGCGAAGATCTTCGCCGAGGCGATCCGCTCGTCCAAGACCGTGTTCTGGAACGGCCCGATGGGCGTGTTCGAGATGGCGGCGTTCGCGGCCGGTACCAAGGCCGTCGCGCAGGCGCTCACCGAAGTCGACGGCCTGTCGGTCGTCGGCGGCGGCGACTCGGCCGCGGCCGTGCGTCAGCTCGGCTTCGCGGACGACCAGTTCGGCCACATCTCCACCGGCGGCGGTGCCAGCCTGGAGTTCCTCGAAGGCAAGAAGCTTCCCGGATTGGAGATCCTCGGATGGCAGTGACGCGTACCCCGCTCATCGCGGGCAACTGGAAGATGAACCTCGATCACCTGCAGGCGGTCGCCTTCGTGCAGAAGCTGCACTGGACGCTGAAGGATGCTGCGCACGAGGACGGCTCGGTGGAGGTCGCGGTCTTCCCGCCGTTCACCGACATCCGCACGGTGCAGACGCTCATCGACGCCGACAAGATCCCGTTCGCCCTCGGCGCGCAGGACCTGTCGACGAAGGACTCGGGTGCATACACGGGCGAGGTGTCGGGTGTCTTCCTGAACAAGCTCGCCTGCCGCTACGTCATCATCGGGCACTCCGAGCGGCGTGACTACCACCACGAGACCGACGCGATCGTCGCCGAGAAGGTCCAGGCGGCGCTGCGCAACGAGCTCGTACCGGTGATCTGCGTCGGCGAGACGCTCGAGCAGCGCGAGGAGTCCGGCCCCACCGCGGTGTCGGTCGCGCAGCTGCAGGTCGCGCTCGAAGGCGTGCCCGCCGATGCCGACTTCGTCGTCGCGTACGAGCCGGTCTGGGCGATCGGCACCGGTCAGGTCGCCTCGCCCGAGCAGGCCCAGGAGGTCTGCTCCGCGCTGCGCGCCGTCATCGCCGAGAAGCTGGGGGAGGATGCCGCGGCCCGTACGCGCGTGCTCTACGGCGGCTCGGTGAAGTCGGGCAACATCGCCAGCTTCATGCGCGAGCCCGACGTCGACGGTGCCCTGGTGGGCGGTGCGAGCCTCGTCGCCGACGAGTTCGCCGCGATCATCCGCTACCAGAAGCACGTCGGCGTCTGACGCCTCACGGCTTCTGCGTTTCGTCTCGCGGCTTCGCCGCTCGCTCAACGACCGGTTGCATCACGCGCCGGTCGTTGAGCGAGCGAAGCGAGACGAAACGTCGCGACCGGTATAATCGATCCTTGTGCGCCCGGTGGCGGGCGCAGCGAAAGGCTATCTCCGCTGTGGACATCCTCGAGTTCGTGCTGCAGGTGCTGCTGGGCATCACCAGCCTGCTGCTGACCCTGCTCATCCTGCTGCACAAGGGTCGCGGTGGCGGCCTGTCCGACATGTTCGGCGGTGGCATGAGCTCCGCAATGGGCGCGTCCGGCCTTGCCGAGCGCAACCTCAACCGCTTCACCGTGGTGCTTGCACTCGTGTGGTTCGTCTCGATCGTGGCCCTCGGCCTGATCACGAAATTCCAGGGGATTTGATGGCCACCGGAGGCAATGCAATCCGCGGCACCCGCGTCGGTGCCGGACCCATGGGCGAGCAGGACCACGGCCACCACGCCGACCGCCTCGCCATCTCGTACTGGGATGCCCTCGGCAATGAGACCGTGCGCTACTTCGCCGCCGGCATCGCCGAAGAGGAGATCCCCGAGGTCATCGACTCGCCGCACTCCGGGCTTCCCGCCGGGCGCGACAAGGAGAACCCGCCGGCGGTCGCCAAGACCGAGCCGTACAAGACACACCTCGCCTACGTGAAGGAGCGTCGCACCGAGGAAGAGGCCGACGCCCTCCTCGATGACGCCCTCGCGCAGTTGCGCGAGCGCCGCGGCCAGGCCTGAGGCGGCTCAAAACTCCTGGTCGATGAGTTCCACGGGGACGTTCGTCGCGGCATCCTGATCGACGAAGAACATCGTGCGCCGGCGGCCCTTGGCGCCCGCCGCCGGGACGGTCTCGTAGCTCGCACCGGCCAGGGCGAGTCCGAGCGCCGCAGCCTTGTCGACGCCCGACAGCACGAGCCATACGCAACGCGCTGAGTTGATCACGGGGCGGGTGAAGCTCAGGCGCTCCGCGGGCGGCTTGGGGGAGTCCGGCACGGGCACGACGGTGCGGTCGGTGACCTGGATCTCCGGACGGTCCGGGAACAGTGAGGCGATGTGCCCGTCCGGGCCGACGCCCAAGAAGCACAGATAGAACGCAGGCCAGGCCTGCTCTTCATCGCCGAACCGCGCCAGCTCTTCCGCATAGACGCGGGCCGCGGTCTCCATGTCTGCGACCTCGTCAGCCGCCGGCATGGCGTGCACGTTGTGCGCAGGGATGTCGATCTGGTCGATGAACGCGCGACGTGCCGTCACGTCGTTGCGGTCTTCGGCACCGGAGGGCGCGAAATGCTCGTCACCCCACCACAGATGCACGGTCGACCAGTCGATGTCGCCGCGCCGCGGGTGCGCCCCGAGGGCGCGCAGCACGTCAGAGCCGATGACGCCGCCGGTGAGGGCGATGTGCGAGGTCTTGCCCGCCGAGGCCCGCCGCGCAAGGCGGACCAAGAGACGTTCCGCGACGTCGGATGCCAATGTCGCGGCATCCGGGCTGATCACAACCCGTTTCTCGGTCCACAATTGCGCCATCGGAACTCCTAGGACTCAGAAGTGGCGGCGGGCCCGAGCAGGCCCCAGCCCTCCGTGATGACTCGACCATACAGGACGTCCGGATCGAGCCTGCGCAGCTCTTCGGCGAGGCATTCACGCAGCGTGCGCCGAGGCAGCACGATGTCGTGCGCCGGCTGGCCGGGCTGCGTGAGGGTCGCGTCGATGTCGTTGCTGCGCTGCAGCAGGATGTCGCCGCTGGGGCGCGTGAGACGGACGAGCTGGATGCCGTGTTCCCAATCCTCGAGGGGCGCAGACCGCCACGTCACGGGGACGTCCAGCTTGAGCCGCAGCCAGGCGGCGAGGAGCCCCGTCGACGGGGAACTGCCCGCGCCGACGACCTCGACCGCGGTGACCGGCTCGTACGGCGGCTGATCCAGCACGGCGGCGAGCTGCTCGCGCCAGTGCGTCAGGCGCGTCCAGGCCAGATCCGTGTCGCCGGGCGCATAGGTCGCCCCCAGCTGCGTGAGACGGGTCTTGGCGAACGGCGGCGTCGAGGCATCCGTGATGCGCCGCTGCGCGACGCGACCGACCTCGGAGGTCGAGGGGTCGACCGGCGGGTGATCGGGCCACCACGCGACGACGGGGGCGTCCGGCAGCAGCAGGCCCGTGATGAGGCCTTCCTGGCTCGCCGCGGCGGGACCGTGGGCGCGCAGGACGATGACCTCGCTCGCGCCGGCGTCGCCGCCCACACGGATCTGCGCGTCGAGCTTGGACTCACCGGCGGTGTCGGCGATCAGCACGATGACGCGCATCGGGTGCTCGCGGGACGCGTCGTTGGCGGCCTCGATGGCCTCCTCCTGCAGGCCGTGGGTCGTCACGATGACGAGGGTGAGCACGCGCCCCAGAGCGACGGCACCGCCCTCTTCGCGCACGCTGACGAGCGAGCGCGCGATCTTCGAGACGGTGGTATCGGGCAGATCGACGATCATGGGCGCCTCCAGACGCGGCCGTCGCGGGCCAGGAGCTCATCAGCGGAAGAGGGGCCCCACGAACCGGGGGCATACTGCTCGAGCGGACCACCGGCGGCGGTCCAGTACTCTTCGACGGGGTCGAGGATCTTCCACGACAGCTCCACCTCTTCGTGACGGGGGAACAGCGGCGGGTCGCCGAGCAAGACATCCAGGATGAGGCGTTCGTACGCCTCCGGGCTCGACTCGGTGAACGCGTGTCCGTAACCGAAGTCCATCGTCACGTCGCGCACCTCATTGGCGGCGCCCGGCACCTTCGACCCGAACCGGATCGTGACGCCCTCATCGGGCTGCACACGGATCACGAGCGCGTTCTGGCCGAGCTCGAGCGTCTGGTTGCGCTGGAAGAGGTGCTGCGGCGCGCGCTTGAAGACGACGGCGATCTCGGTGACACGGCGGCCGAGGCGCTTGCCCGCGCGCAGGTAGAACGGCACGCCCGCCCAGCGGCGCGTGCCGATCTCGAGCTTGATGGCAGCGTACGTCTCCGTCGTCGAGGCGGGGTTCATGCCGTCTTCGTCGAGGAAGCCGGTGACTTCCTCGCCTCCCTGCCAACCGCCCGCGTACTGACCGCGTGCGGTCGCCGTCGAGAGGTCCTCGGGCAGCCGCACAGCGGCGAGCACCTTCTCCTTCTCGGAGCGCAGGTGCGAGGCATCCATCGAGATGGGCTCTTCCATCGCGGTGAGCGCCAACAACTGCAGCAGGTGGTTCTGGATGACGTCGCGCGCCGCGCCGATGCCGTCGTAGTAGCCCGCACGGCCGCCGACGCCGATGTCCTCAGCCATCGTGATCTGCACGTGGTCGACGTAGTTGGCGTTCCAGATCGGCTCGTACAACTCGTTCGCGAAGCGCAGCGCGAGGATGTTCTGCACCGTCTCCTTGCCGAGGTAGTGGTCGATGCGGAAGATCGAGTCGGCGGGGAACGCGACCTCGAGGCCCGCGTTCAGCTCTCGCGCGGTCTGCAGGTCGGAGCCGAACGGCTTCTCGATGACGACGCGGCGCCAGGCATCCGGGTTGTTCGCCCTATCGTCGACGAGGCCCGAGTCCTTGAGCTGCTTCGTGACGATCGGGAAGTCACGCGGCGGGATCGACAGGTAGAACGCGTGGTTGCCCATCGTGCCGCGTTCGACGTCGAGCTTCTCGACCGTCTCACGCAGACGCCGGAACGCGTCGGCGTCGCCGAACTCGCCGGAGACGAAGCGGATGCCCTGCAGCAGCTGCTTCCACGTCTCTTCGCGGAACGGGGTGCGCGCGTACTGGCTCACCGAGTCGTGCACGACCTCGGCGAAGTCCTGGTCCTCCCAGTCGCGACGGGCGAAGCCGACCAGCGCGAAGCCGGGGGGCAGCAGACCGCGGTTGGCGAGGTCGTAGACGGCGGGCATGAGCTTCTTGCGTGACAGGTCTCCTGTCACGCCGAAGATCACGAGCGCGCTCGGACCGGCGATGCGGTTCAGGCGGCGGTCATCGGGGTCGCGCAGCGGATTGTGGCCGCGCGAGATGTCAACTGTCATCAGTGGGGGAGCTCCTACTGGGCCGCATCGAACAGGGCGAGCACGTCGGCCTGCGGATCGGTGAGGGTGAGCGTGACGACGGGCCTGCCGTGCGCGACCAGAACCTGGGCGTCGCCGGCGGCCTGTGCCGCGATGAGCTGGCCGAACGTGAACGGTCGGCCGGGGATCTCGAGGTCGACATCGTCGGCGCCGAGAATCTGCAGGAAGACGCCGTCGGCGGGTCCGCCCTTGTGGTATTGACCCGTCGAGTGCAGGAACCGCGGCCCCCACCCGAACGTCGTGGGGCGACCGCTGTCCGCCGCGATCAGTTCACGTAGCCCCGCCAGCTGGGGGACGGCGACGCGATCCACGTACGCCTGAACGGCGACGTAGCCGGTGGGGGAGAGCCGGGCCCAGAGTGCATCGAAGACGCCCGCGAGGGTGCCGGATGCCGCGAGCTCGGGGTCAGAGACGCGTACCTCGACGTCGCCCTCGACGAAGGCGGGGGCGCCGGCGTCAGGCCGGCTGTCGAGGAGGCCGCGGGCCGCCTGCTTGGCCGACTCGACGTCGGGCTGGTCGAACGGGTTGATGCCGAGCAGGCGCCCGGCGATCGCGGCCGCGTACTCCCACACCACCAGCTGCGCGGCCAGCGAGCCGCTCAGCAGCACTTCGTCCGGATGCTGCTCGATGATCTGGAAGTGCACGGCGTCGTCGACGAGGCGCACGAGCTGCAGATCGGCCGGGGTCTGGTCGACCTCGGGCGAGAGCGGCTGCAGCACGACCGGCAGGATGCCCGTGCCGTTCTTGCCGGTCGATTCGGCGACGAGCTGTTCGATCCAGTCGGGCAGGCCCTGGATGTGCGTGCCGTCCGAGATCAGACCCAGCTTGTCGCGGCGCGTGCCGTCTGCCGCCGTGCCCGCGATCGCGGCCGCGAGCACGAGGGCGGGGTTGCGCTTGTCGTCGATCGCGACTTCGAGCAGGGTGGCCTCGGCTTCATCGAGCAACTCGGTGATGTCGACGCCCGCCAGTCCCGTCGGCACGAGGCCGAACGCCGTCAGCGCGGAGTATCGGCCGCCGACGGTGGGGTCGGCTGTGAAGACGCGGTAGCCCGCCTCACGGGCGGAGGCCTCCAACGGCGAGCCGGGGTCGGTCACGACGACGATCCGGTCGGCGGGATCGATGCCGAGATCGCGCCACGCGGCCTCGAACGCACGCCGCGCCGAGTCGGTCTCGACGGTCGAGCCCGACTTCGACGAGACCACGAGCGCGGTCTGCTCGAGGCCACCCGCTTCGGCATCGCCGTCGATCGCGGCGAGCACCTGGCCCGGCGCGGTCGAATCGAGGATCACGAGCGGCACGCCCGCGGTCGCGGCGATGACCTCGGGGGCGAGCGACGAGCCGCCCATGCCGGCCAGCACGATGCGCGTGATGCCGCGGGCGTTCAGGTCGGCTCGCAGCGCCTCGATCTCGGCCACGAGCGGTCGCGAGACCGTCACGGCATCCACCCAGCCCAGTCGCTGCGCGGCCTCGGCTGCGGCGTCCGGACCCCAGAGATCCGCGTCGCCCGCCGTCACGCCGCTGGCCACGAGCGCGTCGACCAGACCCGGCAGGGTCTGCTCGACGACGCTCTTGACGTGACCGCTGACGTGGATCTCGAAACTCACCGGGCGCTCTCCGGAGCGTCCGCGAGAGCGGCGGCGACGGTCTGCTTGAGGTCCTGCCAGGCGGCGATGAACTTGGCGACGCCCTCGTCCTCGAGCACCTGGGTGACGTCGGCGATGTCGACGCCCACGGCGGCGAGCTCGTCGAACGTGCGGTGCGCGTCGGCGTAGTTGCCGGTGACGGTGTCGCCCGTGATCTCGCCGTGGTCGAAGGTCGCCTCGAGCGTCTTCTCCGGCATGGTGTTGACGGTGCCGGGGGCGACCAGCTCGGTCACGTACAGCGTGTCGGGCAGGGCCGGGTCCTTGACGCCCGTCGAGGCCCACAGCGGACGCTGCACGTTGGCGCCGGCCGCGATGAGCTCCTGAGCGTCCGCCGCGGCGAAGCGCTGCTCGAACAGCTCGTAGGCGAGGCGGGCGTTCGCGACGCCGGCCTTCGACTTGAGGGCTGCTGCGGCGTCGCCGCCGATCTTGGCCAGGCGTGCGTCGACCTCGGTGTCCACGCGGGACACGAAGAAGGATGCGACCGAGTGGAGGGTGGACACGTCGTGCCCGTTCTCCTTCGCCTGGGCGATGCCGGCGAGGTACGCGTCGATGACCTCGGCGTAGCGCTCGAGCGAGAAGATCAGCGTCACGTTGACCGAGATGCCGGCTGCGAGGGTCGCGGTGATCGCGGGCAGGCCCGCCTTGGTCGCGGGGATCTTGATGAGCGCGTTCGGGCGGTCGACCTTGGCCCACAGCTGCTGGGCTTCGGCGACCGTGCCGTCGGTGTCGTGCGCGAGGTCGGGGGAGACCTCGATCGACACGCGGCCGTCGACTCCGCCGGTGGCGTCGAAGACGGGGCGGAAGATGTCGGACGCGTCGCGCACGTCGGTCGTCGTGATCTCGAAGATCGCCTCGTCGGCCGAGGCACCGCCGCGGGCAAGTTCAGCCAGCGGCGCGTCGTACGAGTTGTCGTTCTTGTTGCCGATGGCGGCCTGGAAGATCGACGGGTTGGTCGTGACGCCCGTGACGGTGCGGGACTGGATCAGTTCGGCGAGGTTGCCGGAATTGATGCGCGAGCGGGACAGATCATCGAGCCAGATGCTGACGCCGGCTGCGGACAGGTCCTGGGTGGGGGTGCTCATGCGTTCTCCTTGACAGTTGCACGTGCGGCCTCGACGACCGCGTCGGCGGTGACGCCGAACTTCTCGAACAGGGTCTTGTAGTCGGCCGACGCGCCGAAGTGGTCGATACCGACGCTGCGGCCCGTGGAGCCCACGATGGTGCGCCACAGCGGGGTGGAGCCGGCCTCGACCGATACGCGGGCGGTGACCGATGCGGGCAGTACCGACTCACGGTATGCGGGCTCCTGCTCGGCGAACCACTCGAGCGACGGCGCCGAGACGACGCGCGCCTGGATGCCCTCGGCGGCGAGCGTCTCGCGCGCCGCGACGGCGAGCTGCACCTCAGAACCGGTCGCGATCAGGATCACGTCGGGGTTGCCGCCCTCGGCGTCGATGAGCACGTACGCGCCCTTCGCCACACCGTCGGTCCCAGCGAACCCGTCCTCACCGCGGGGGAACGTCGGCACGTTCTGACGCGTGAGCGCGATGCCGACCGGTCCGCCCGAGGTGCGACGGACGATCTCGAGCCATGCGGCCGAGGTCTCGTTGGCGTCGGCGGGGCGGACGACGGTGAAGTTCGGGATCAGGCGCAGGGTCGACAGCTGCTCGATCGGCTGGTGCGTCGGGCCGTCTTCGCCGAGGGCGACCGAGTCGTGGGTCCAGACGAACACGGACGGGATGTCCATGAGGGCGGCCAGACGCACGGCGGGGCGCATGTAGTCGCTGAAGATCAGGAACGTGCCGCCGAACGGACGGGTCGGACCGTGCAGCTTGATGCCGTTGACGATCGCGCCCATGGCGTGCTCGCGGATGCCGAAGTGCAGCACCCGACCGTACGGCGAACCCGACCACTCATGGGTCGACCACTGTGCGGGGATGAAGCTCTTCGCATCCTTGATCGTCGTCAGGTTCGACTCGGCGAGGTCAGCCGAACCGCCCCACAGCTCGGGGAGCTGCGCGGCGAGGGCGTTGATGACCTGACCGGACGCGGCACGCGTGGAGACGTCCTTGCCGGAGGCGAACTCCGGCGCGGAAAGGCCCTCGGGCAGCTGCCCCGCCTCGAGGCGGTCGAGCAGTGCCTTGCGCTCGGGGTTGGCCGCGGCCCACGCGTCGAAGGCGACCTGCCAGGCGGCACGCGCCTCGGCGGCACGCGCCGCAAGACCGCGCGTGTGCGCGATCACGTCGTCTGCGACCTCGAACGTCTGCTCGGGGTCGAACCCGAGGACCTTCTTGGTCGCGGCCAGCTCGTCGGCGCCGAGGGCGGAGCCGTGGATCTTGCCGCTGTTCTGCTTGCCGGGCGACGGCCAGCCGATGATCGTCTTCAGGACGATGAGCGACGGCTTGTCGGTGACGCCCTGAGCCGCCTCGATCGCGGCGTACAGCTCCGCGGCATCCTCGACGTACTGACCCGTCTTCTTCCAGTCGACCGTCTGCACGTGCCAGCCGTACGCGTCGTAACGCTGTGCGACATCTTCGGTGAACGCGACGTTCGTGTCGTCCTCGATCGAGATCTGGTTCGAGTCGTAGATCGCGATGAGGTTGCCGAGCTGCTGATGCCCGGCGAGGCTCGACGCCTCGCTCGTGACGCCTTCCTGCAGGTCGCCGTCACCGGCGATGACATACACGAAGTGGTCGAACGGGCTGGTGCCGGCAGCGGCCTCGGGGTCGAACAGGCCGCGCTCGTAGCGCGCCGCGTAGGCGAAGCCGACGGCGGAGGACAGGCCCTGGCCCAGCGGACCGGTCGTGATCTCGACGCCCTTGGTGTGGCCGTACTCGGGGTGACCCGGGGTCAGCGAGCCCCACGTGCGCAGCGACTTCAGGTCGTCGAGCTCGAGCCCGAACCCGCCGAGGTACAGCTGCACGTACTGCGTGAGCGAGGAGTGGCCCGCCGAGAGGATGAACCGGTCGCGGCCCAGCCAATCGGTGTCGGTCGGGTCGTGACGCAGCACCCGCTGGTAGAGCAGGTAGGCCGCGGGAGCCAAGCTCATCGCGGTGCCTGGGTGACCATTGCCGACCTTCTCGACGGCGTCTGCCGCCAGCACGCGTGCAGTGTCCACTGCACGCCGATCGATCTCATCCCACTGCAGATCTGACACTCTTCGCCTTTCGTTGGGGCACGTCCGCGGCCTGTCGTTCTTCTCGGAAGGGAGGGGTGACGGCGTCGCGCGCAGGTGTTCTCAGCATATCGAAGGGGCATGCGCCGCGGGCCATGCGTCACCGTTCATGACGCAGTCTGGTTGGCGCGTGTCACGGCGTGTGTCTCCGTTGTGACAGCGCAGAGTCGTTCCTCTCACTCTGTGGCGGGCCGCGGTGTGAGGTGGGGGAGCGGCGGCGGGAGTTAGTTCTGGCCGATGTCATAGACTTGGGCCGACCGATCGGACGGCGGGGGCGATGGACATCACGACGACGCAGCACAGCGAACGCGTCTCGAAGCGACGCAGCGTGGGCCGCACGATCAAGGCGTACGTCGCGCTCACCAAGCCCCGCGTGCTCGAGCTGCTGCTCGTGACCACCGTGCCGGTCATGATCCTGGCCCAGAACGGGATGCCTTCACCGCTGCTCGTGCTCGCGACCGTCATCGGCGGGTCGCTCAGCGCCGGCTCCGCGGCATCCTTCAACATGTACCTCGATCGCGACATCGACGCGCACATGCACCGCACCGAGAACCGGCCGATCGTGACGGGTGAGATCTCGCCCCGCAACGCGCTGATCTTCTCGTGGGTGCTGGCCGTGGCATCCACGGTCTGGCTGCTGCTGACGACGAACTGGCTGGCCGCGACCCTCAGCGTCGTCGCGATCTTCTTCTACGTCGTGATCTACACGATGATCCTCAAGCGCCGCACCGAGCAGAACATCGTGTGGGGCGGGATCGCGGGCTGCTTCCCCGTGCTCATCGGGTGGTCGGCGGTCACGGGGTCGCTGAGCTGGACGCCGTTCATCCTGTTCCTGCTGGTGTTCCTGTGGACCCCGCCGCACTACTGGCCGCTCTCGATGAAGTACAAGGGCGACTACCAAGAGGCCGACGTGCCGATGCTCGGCGCGACGCGTGACGGGCTGCAGGTGGGCCTGCAGGTGATCCTGTACGCGTGGGCGACCGTCGCGTCGTCGCTACTGCTCGTGCCGGTCGCGGGGATGGGCCTGGTCTACACCGTGTCGGCGCTCGTTTTCGGCGGGTGGTTCATCTACGAGTCGCACGTGCTGTACAACCGCGCCGTGCGCGGCGAGCAGATCAAGCCGATGCGGGTCTTCCACGCGTCGATCACGTACTTGACGTTGCTCTTCCTCGCGATCGCGATCGATCCGCTGCTGCCGTTCTGAGACCGCCGTTCTGGGGCTGCCGTTCTGGGGCGGCGCCGCGGCTCAGCCCGTCGCGGACGCGTCGAGGAACGCCAGCACGGCGCGCACACGCCGGTTCTCGGTGTCGGACGGCGTGATCGCCAGCTTGGTGAAGATGCTCGTCGTGTGGCTCTCGACAGTGCGCTCGGCCAGCCACAGCCGCGCGGCGATCCCGGCATTGGTCAGGCCTTCGGCCATCAGCGCCAGCACTTCTCTCTCCCGCACGCTCAGCGGGTCGAGGCGGCCTTCCGCGGCGCGCGCGCCCAGGAGGCGCGCGACAACCTCTTGGTCGAGCGCGGTGCCGCCCTGCTGCACCCTCTCGAGGGTGTCGAGGAACTCGTCGAACGCGAGCACGCGGTCCTTCAGCAGGTAGCCGAAGCGGCCTCGGGGAAGCAGCTGCATCGCGTGGCGCGCTTCGATGTGCTGCGACAGCAGCACGATGCCCACGGTGGGGTCGTACTCGCGGATCGCGACCGCGGCTCGAGCACCGTCGTCGGTGCCGTCGGGCGGCATCCGGATGTCGAGCACGACGATGTCCGGGCGCAGCGACTGCGCCATGGCGACGGCCTCGAGGGCATCGCCGCAGCTGCCGACGACCTCTTGCCCCGCGTCGACCAGCAGCTTTGCGAGCCCCTCCCGGAACAGCGCGGAGTCCTCGGCGATCAGGATGCGCACGGCAGCTCCGCTTCCAGGGCCGTGCCGGCGCCGACGGCGGAGTCGACCCGCAAAGCGCCGCCGACGGCGCGGACGCGATCGGCCAGGCCGGCCAGCCCGCCGCCGGCGCGCGCGTTGGCACCGCCGGCACCGTCATCGATCACGCGCACCCGCACGACCTCGCCGGCGCGGACGACCGAGACCGTCACGCTGGCCGCGTGCGCGTGCTTGACGGCGTTCGCGATGCCTTCGCTGGCGACGTAATAGGCAGTGGTCGCGACGATGTCCGGGATCTCCTGGGTGTCGAGCCGCACGTCCACCGGCACGGCCGAGGCGCTGGAGAGGTCTGCGAGGGCGGCCGCCAGTCCGTCATCGAGCCGGCTCGGTCGAAGACCGTGCGCGACGGCACGCAGATCTGCGACGGATGCCGCGACCGCCGCGATCGCGTCATCGAGAGCCTGCGTGACATCCAGCTCGCCACGCGCGTCGCGGCGCTGGGCGAGTCGCAGCGACATGCCCAGGCTCACCAGTCGCTGTTGGGCGCCGTCGTGCAAGTCGCGCTCGAGCCGGCGACGCTCATCCGTCTCAGCGGTCATCAGCCTTCGACGACTCTCTTCCACCTCTCGGAGGGCGCGGGCCAGCTGCGCACGTTGTCGCGCGAGCTCGAGCAGCGGTGCTGCGGCATCGGCGATCCGCTGCGGCACCGCGAGGTCGGCGCGCAGGATCGTGGCTACGCGGGCTCCGCCGACGGTGACCGGAGTCGGTACACCGCGGAGTCCCGCGGGACTCACGCCACGGCGTTCGTCCTCGGCCGCGTAGTCGACGGTCAGTTCCGGATCCTCGAGCCCTGATCTGAGCACCGCCACGACGCGCTCGGGTGGCGCTGCACCGCGATGGACGTCAGCGAGCAGGGTGCGCAGCGCGTCGACGGTGCGCTCCGTCCGGGGGAAGAGCACTGCGGCGACGACGCGTTCCAGCGGGCGGCGCAGCAGCATCACCGCAAGAACGGCGGCAGCAGAGGTGACGGCGGCGATGGCGACCGCGCCACGGTCGGGCACGCGGGTCGCCAGCGCAGCGGCAGCCGCGACGACTCCGAGCACCGCGAGCAGCAGGACGCACCATGTCACGACGCGGACGATCCAGAAGTCGACGTCGGCGTCGGCTGTGAGCAGCGCGGCGCCGATGGCAACGGGGATCGCGACGCAGAACGCGGCGATCCCCACCATGACGGCCTCCATCCCTCCCCACAGCAGGTACGACGCCCAGCACAGCAGCAGAGCCAGCGGGACGATCGTCGCGGCCATCACGAGCCACCGGAGTCGTCGCAGCGTGAGGCCCGTGGCGCGCCGCGCGCGCACGAACGTCGAGACGACAGACGCCAGCAGGCAGACCAGGAACAGCGGCAGCAGAATGACCGCGGCGACGCCGGCCCAAGGCACGACACCCCACGGATGCGCAACCTGTGCGAACGGCGGCGAGTAGGGCTCGGGCGCGACCGCCACCAGCAGGTCGAACGCGACGCCCACCACGACGACGGCCCACGCGGTGACGCGGTCGATGGTGCTCTCGAACCGGCCTGTCGGAAAGAGCAGCAGCACCCATACCCACGGCCCGTACAGGACCATCCAGGCGCCGGTCGACAGTGCGATCAGGACCGTCGGCGTCGGCTGCCCCGTTTCCACTGCTCCCCGGAGGTAGGTGTCAGTCGCGGCGGCGAGGACGATTCCGACACCTGCCGCCGCCAGAGCGACACCGACCGACAGACCTGTCCGCCACGCGATGGCCGGACCCAGAACCAGTGCAGGGACAGCGATCGCGACCGCGAAGATCAGCCAGGCGGATCCTGTCGACGACATCGCTACGCCGGCGACGCCCACGGCCATGAGCGGCAGCGCGAAGAGCGCGACGATCGTCGCGATCACGGCATTGCACGGCACGACGCGCGAGGGGCGCTCCACGGCACCAGGTTAGGGCGCCGGGCGTCGGCGCAACATCGTGGAAACCACGCACTGCTGAGTGGTGCCACCCGCGATGTGCGAACCGCACCGCAGCGGGACGCTGATACCGCCGGTGCTAACCGGTCGCCGAGACAGCACATTCGGTGCCGCCGGCGCACGGAGAGGAGAAGACCATGGCGGTGCAGACGATGCCCGTGGGTGGGCGGGAGATCACGGAGCGCGGGCGCGGCTGGCGCCCCTTCTGGCGGTGGACGGCGGCGATCGTGCTGCCGATCGGACCGCTGTCGATCCTGGTGCTGCGCACGATGCTGCCGTACTGGACCGATGATCCGCCCGAGAAGATCGCGGCGGCCGTCATCGATAACCCGGGCCTCATGGAGTTCATCGGCTGGGCCGGTCTGTTGGCCGCGCCGGCGATGCTCCTCGGCGCCCTCACACTCGGCTATGTGGCGCGCCGGGGTGCGCCGCTCCTGGCGACACTGGGATCTGCGCTGACCTTCATCGCCTTCGCGAACTGGTCGGCGGCGGGCAACCTCGATCTGCTCACGCAGACCATGGCGGACGCCGGCTACGACGTGGCGGACGTCGTCAGCCTCGGCAACGCCATGTCGGAGTCGGCGATCGGCAGTTTCACCGGCGGGTTCTGGGTCGTCGGGCACATCCTCGGCATGGTCCTGCTCGGGGTCGCCCTGGGCCGCGCGCACGTCGTGAACTGGTGGGTCGCGGGGGCCCTGATCGTGTCGCAGCCGATGCATCTGGTGGCGGCTGTCATCCTGCCGTCGCGGTGGCTCGACGCCACGGCGGGCTGGGGGTTCACGACGCTCGCCTTCATCGTCGTCGCGGTCGTCATCGCCCGCATGCCTGACGAGCAGTGGGACCCGTGGCCGGTGACGGCAGGGCGCGCGTAGCGGAAGACACCGAGGGGTGGGGTGTACTCAGCACCCCACCCCTCGGTGTCACAAGCGGGTCAGCGCGCGACGTCCTCCGTGACGGGGGTGGTCGCGGCATCCGCAGCGGCCTCGGCGGCAGGCGCCTCGGCAGCGGCCTCGGCCGCGGTGGCCTCGACCTCGTCAGCGGGGATCTCGACGACGTCGTCCCACGCGGGGGGCTCGATCACGTCGACCGTCTCACGGGCGGGGATGGCGGAGCGCAGTCCCGCGAGCGTCAGGGCGAGGGCGAGGCCGATGAGACCGGCGCCGACGAGGATCGCGCCGAGGACGGCCCAGATCTGACCGGCGTACACCTCGACACCGGTGGCGGTGCCGTCGGTGAGCGTCGTCGCCATGAGGGTCAGCTTCGAGATGAGCAGGTAGGCGCCGCCGGCCAGCGTGACGACGGAACCGCCCACGAGCACCCAGTAGGGGATGCTGCGGCTCAGGCGGGTGGTGGGCATGGGGGACTCCTTCATGTCGTGCCGACGCGCGCGCGCCGACTCTTCGACTATCTGCGAACCGCCCGAGTGCGAGCGATGCACCACCTATGATCCTGCTGTGGAAGCTCAGGCGGTAGTCGGGGTGTTGCGCGGCGCCTTGAGCCGCATCACCACGACGGTCATCGTCGCGGCGGTCAGTGCGGCGAGGACCATGTGGATGCCCACGAGGATCTCCGGCAGTCCGTTGCGCGCCTGGTAGAGACCCACCGCGACCTGCACGAGTTCCGCCGCAAGCAGCAGCGTGACCCAGCCGCGCACGGGCAGCCTGCGGACCCACGCGACGGCCGCGAGCACGACCGTCAGTGCCAGCAGGGCGTAGCCGGGCCACGCGTGCACGTGCTCGAGCACGGTCGCGTCGAATCCGCTCCGGCCGACCGAGGGATCGCCCGAGTGCGGGCCCGCCCCCGTCGTGAGCACGCCGAAGAAGACCGACACCGCGAGCGCGAGCGTCGCGACGTGCGTCGTGACGACGTACCAGCGCGGCACCACGAGGGCGCGGGGGCCGGGGGTGGCATCCAGCCGCACGATGATCGCGGCCGTGACACACACCAGCACCAGCGAGGCGATGTAGTGGAACCCGACGATGAAGGGGTTCAGGCCGGTCAGCACCGTGATGCCGCCGACGACCGCCTGCGCGATGATGCCGGCCATCACGATCCACGCGAGCACGAACAGATCGCGGCGCTGCGCCCGCACGCGCCACACGAGGATCAACAGCACGAGCGCGAGGATGCCCAGCAGGGGACTCATCATGCGGTTGCCGTACTCGATGAGTGAGTGGATGCTCTCGTCCACGAGCGCCGGCGTCGGCACGAGCGAGTCGGGCGTGCAGAGGGGCCAGGTGGGGCAGCCGAGGCCTGACCCGGTCAGGCGGACGGCGCCCCCGGTGGCGATGATGAGGACGTTCCCGACGAAGTTCAGCCAGGCCAGCACCCGCAGCGCGCTGCCCACGCGCGCCGGCGCGATCTGTGCGGCGGATGCCGCGGAGACAGTGGGCGCGGACGTGTCGGGCATGCGGATGTCGCCTCCTGCGATGGCGCCCGGGACGGACGCCGGCCACGCCCGTGGGGGGCGTTGCCTGTAGACTCGAGTGGTGGGAACGGCGGCGCGCGAAGCGCGTGCGATCCACCCACAAGTTTAGGTGCGCCACGCGTGCGCATCGTCACGGCTGACCGGCCGTGACGTGGAGCGGCCCTGAAAGCGGCATCCCACCCCCGCCACTCCCGGAGGCGCGGGAATGCCGGAGCGGATGACACCGCGGGCACGAAGGAGGCAAAGCCATGTCGGATGTGCTCATCGACCGACCGGAGCTCGACGGACTCGGCGTCTACGAGTTCGGATGGCACGACCCGGATGCCGCGGGGGCCAGCGCCAAGCGCGGCCTGTCGGAGGCGGTCGTGCGCGACATCTCGGCGCTGAAGGCCGAGCCGGAATGGATGCTGAAGACCCGCCTCAAAGGTCATCAGCTCTTCGGCCGCAAGCCGATGCCGACGTGGGGCGCCGACCTGTCGGAGATCGACTTCGACAACATCAAGTACTTCGTGCGCTCGACCGAGAAGCAGGCGCAGTCGTGGGAGGACCTCCCCGAGGACATCCGCAACACGTACGAGAAGCTCGGCATCCCCGAGGCTGAGCGTGCGCGCCTGGTCGCCGGCGTCGCGGCGCAGTACGAGTCCGAGGTCGTCTACCACCAGATCAACGAAGAGCTCGAGAAGCAGGGTGTCATCTTCATGGACACCGACACGGCGCTGCGCGAGCACCCGGAGTTCTTCGAGGAGTACTTCGGCACCGTGATCCCTGCCGGCGACAACAAGTTCGCCGCGCTCAACACCGCCGTCTGGTCGGGCGGGTCGTTCGTCTACGTGCCGCCGGGCGTGCACGTAGAGATCCCGCTGCAGGCGTACTTCCGCATCAACACCGAGAACATGGGCCAGTTCGAGCGGACGCTGATCATCGCCGACGAGGGCTCGTACGTGCACTACATCGAAGGCTGCACGGCCCCGATCTACAAGAGCGACTCGCTGCACTCGGCCGTCGTCGAGATCATCGTCAAGAAGAACGCCCGCGTGCGCTACACGACGATCCAGAACTGGTCGAACAACGTCTACAACCTCGTCACCAAGCGCGCCGTCGCCCACGAGGGCGCGACGATGGAGTGGATCGACGGCAACATCGGCTCCAAGGTGACGATGAAGTACCCGTCGATCTACCTCATGGGTGAGCACGCCAAGGGCGAGACCCTGTCGGTCGCCTTCGCGGGCCCCGGTCAGCACCAGGATGCCGGCGCCAAGATGATCCACATGGCGCCGTACACGCAGTCCTCGATCGTCTCGAAGTCGATCGCCCGCGGCGGCGGTCGCGCCGGCTACCGCGGTGAGGTGCGCGTCGACGCGAACGCCCACCACTCGGCCAACACGGTGCGCTGTGACGCCCTGCTGGTCGACACGAAGTCGCGATCGGATACGTATCCCGCGATCGACATCCGCGTCGACGACGTGCAGCTCGGTCACGAGGCGACAGTCTCGAAGGTCAGCGAAGAGCAGCTGTTCTACCTGCAGTCGCGAGGCATGCCCGAAGACGAGGCGATGGCGATGATCGTCCGCGGCTTCATCGAGCCGATCGCGCGCGAGCTGCCGATGGAGTACGCCCTCGAACTGAACAAGCTCATCGAGATGGGCATGGAAGGATCCGTCGGCTGATGACGACCGTGACACAGACCCCCGCCTCGGCGGAGGGTCACATCGACCCTGCCGCCACACTGACCGACGGCTTCGTGCCGGTCCAGACCCGTTCCGAGCGGCCGACCTCGTTCGAGCCGGCCGACTTCGGCACACCGACCGGGCGCGAGGTCAACTGGAAGCACACGCCCGTCGCCAAGCTCGCACCGCTGTTCGCGGTCGCAGAGCCTAACGACGGCGTCGACTACTCCTTCGCCGCCGGCGAGCAGTACGTCGCCGCTCCGCTGACGCCCACCGACGCCCCACGCGGTGAGGTCTTCCTCGCCGAAGACGTCGTGGCCGCCGTCGCATGGCAGGGCTCGAAGGATGCCCTGCACCTGCGCATCCCGCGCGAAGAGGCGGTCGCCGACCCGATCGTCGTCGCGATCACCGGCCGGGGCGCCGACCAGCGCGCCGACGCCCACATCGTGATCGAGGCGCTCGAGCACAGTTCGGCGACGGTCGTGCTCGCACACACGGGCGCCGCGCAGTACGCGCAGAACGTCGAGATCCTGGTGCGCGACGGTGCCTCGCTGACCGTCGTCACGCTGCAGCAGTGGGACGACGCGGCTGTGCACGTGGCATCCCACCAGGCACGCGTGGGCGCCGACGCGACCCTCAAGCACTTCGTGATCAGCTTCGGCGGGGGCCTGGTTCGGGTGAACCCGAACGTCGAGCTCGCCGGCAACGGCTCGTCGGGGCACCTGTACGGACTGTCCTACGCCGACGCCGGTCAGCACCTGGAGAGCCAGGTGTACCTGCACCACAAGGGTGCGCACACGGTCGGCGACGTCCTCTACAAGGGCGCGCTGCAGGGTGAGAACGCGCACAGCGTCTGGATCGGCGACGTGCTGATCGGGCCGGATGCCACCGGCACCGACTCGTACGAGGCCAACCGCAACCTGGTGCTCACCGAGGGCGCACGCGCCGACTCGATCCCGAACCTCGAGATCGAGACCGGCGACATCATCGGCGCCGGCCACGCGAGCGCGACCGGTCGTTTCGACGACGAGCAGCTGTTCTACCTGCAGGCACGCGGCATCGGTGAAGACGAGGCACGGCGCCTGGTCGTGCTCGGCTTCCTGTCCGAGGTCGTGCAGCGCATCGGCATCGACGACCTGCAGGCCCGGCTGATCGCCGCGATCGAGGCGGAACTCGCCCTCACGCAGAGCCTCGTCGAGGCATCCGCATGAGCGCACAGAAGGTGCTCAGCCTCAGCGGGCTCGAGCAGGACACCGCGGTGCGCGTCGTCGTCGACGGCGTGCCCATCGCCGTCGTGCTCGACTCCAACGGCGAAGTGCACGCGATCGGTGACACCTGCACGCACGGCGACGTGTCGCTGGCCGACGGCTTCGTCGAGGGTGAGACGCTTGAATGCTGGGCGCACGGCTCGGCGTTCTCGCTGCGCACCGGTCGCCCCCTCAACCTGCCGGCGTACGAGCCGGTGCCTGTCTACGAAGTGACCATCGACGGCGATGACGTGCTCATCGACCCGGCCGTCACCAAAGAAGTGAACTGAAGAAGGTATCTGACATGACTGTTCTCGAGATCCGCGACCTGCACGTGACTGTCGAGACCGAGGCGGGGACCACCCCCATCCTCAACGGTGTGGACCTCACCGTCCGCACGGGTGAGACCCACGCGATCATGGGCCCCAACGGCTCGGGCAAGTCGACGCTCGCATACACGATCGCGGGGCATCCGAAGTACACCGTGACCTCGGGCACGATCACGCTCGACGGCGAGGATGTCCTCGCGATGACCGTCGACGAGCGGGCGCGTGCCGGACTGTTCCTCGCGATGCAGTACCCCGTGGAGATCCCCGGCGTCACCGTCACGAACTTCCTGCGCACCGCCAAGACGGCGATCGACGGTGAAGCACCGGCGATCCGCGCGTGGACCAAGGACGTCAAGGCGGCCATGAAGGACCTGCGCATGGACCCGAAGTTCGCGCAGCGCAACGTCAACGAGGGCTTCTCGGGCGGCGAGAAGAAGCGTCACGAGATCCTGCAGCTCGAGTTGCTCAAGCCCGCCATCGCGGTGCTCGACGAGACCGACTCGGGCCTCGACGTCGACGCGCTCAAGATCGTCTCGGAGGGCGTCAACCGCGCCAAGGAGGCGACCGACCTGGGCGTGCTGCTGATCACGCACTACACGCGCATCCTCCGCTACATCACGCCGCAGTTCGTGCACGTGATGGTCGCCGGTCGCATCGTTGAAGAGGGTGGCCCCGAGCTCGCCGAACGCCTCGAGAACGAGGGCTACGACCGCTTCGTCGACCCTGCCGCCCCGATCGAAGCCTAGGATCGAGTCATGACCGCGACTCTCAGCCCTGAGAAGTACGACGACGTCACCGAGGCTCTCAAAGACGTCATGGACCCGGAACTCGGGATCAACGTCGTCGACCTCGGGCTCATCTACGACCTCAGCTGGGACGAGGAGAACGACGCCCTCGTCATCCACATGACGCTCACCTCTGCGGGCTGCCCCTTGACGGACGTGCTCGAGGAGCAGACGGCGCAGGCGCTGGACGACGTCGTCGACCGGTTCCGCATCAACTGGGTGTGGATGCCGCCCTGGGGCCCGGAGCGGATCACCGACGACGGGCGCGACATGATGCGCGCGCTCGGGTTCGCTATTTGAGTCGAGCCTCTCGGTAGGCTCGTCGGGTGAGTATCGTGCCCCTCGAAGCCCTGCCCCTGGAGGTGCTGCGGCGCCGGTCGAGCACGAAGTGGCGGTCGTATCCCGACGACGTCATCCCGCTGTTCGTCGCCGAGACCGACTTCGCTCTGGCAGCACCGATCGCGCGCGCTCTGACGGATGCCGTGGCGATCGGCGACACCGGTTACACGCCGCCGCGGCCTGGCATCGCGGAGGCGTTCGCGTCGTTTGCGCAGCGCCGGTTCGACTGGGAGGTCGACCCGAAGCGCGTGCGCTGGACCGGCGACGTCATGATGGGCGTCGTCGAGCTGCTGCGCGCGGTCACGACTCCGGGTGACCGGGTCATCGTGACCCCGCCCGTCTACCCGCCGTTCTTCGACACCGTCGAGGAGGCGGGGGCGGTTGTGGCATCCGTGCCCCTCATCGACACCGTTGCGGGCTGGGAGCTCGACCTGCCGGGCATCGAGGCGACGCTGGCCGAAGGCGCACGTGCCGTGCTGCTGTGCAACCCGCACAACCCGACCGGAACGGTGCATTCCCGCGCGTCGCTGGCCGCGCTGGCCGAGTTGGCGCAGCGCTACGGCGCGGTCGTCCTCAGTGACGAGATCCACGGGCCGCTCGCGTACGACCGTGCATCCTTCACGCCGTTCCTGACGGCTTCGCAGGTGGCGGCAGAGGTCGGCTTCGTCATCACGAGCGCCTCGAAGGCCTTCAACTTCGCGGGCCTGAAGTGCGCCGTCATGGTCGCCGCGACCGACGAGCATACGGCCGTGCTGCGCGGGCTCGCGTGGGAGGTCGAGTGGCGCACCGGCCTGTTCGGTGCGATCGCCAACAACGCGGCGTTCGGTGGCGAGTCGGATGCCTGGCTCGACAGCCTGCTGGCGCGTCTCGACCTCAACCGTCGTCTGCTGGCCGAGCTGCTCGCCGAGCACTTGCCGCTCGCCCGATACCGGATTCCGGATGCCGGCTTCCTCGCCTGGATCGACCTGTCGGCGTACGACTGGGGTGACGACCCGGCGGTGAAGATCCGGCGCGACGCGCGCGTTGCGCTCAACCACGGTCCACTGTTCGGCCCGGCGGGTGTCGGCCACGTGCGCATCAACTTCGGCTGCGCACCCGAGCTGCTCACCGAGGCCGTCACCCGCATCGGGGCGCTCGCGCGGGACTGAGGCGCTCAGACCTCGGCGCGGCCCACTCGCCAGTAGCCCATGAAGGCGACCGCGCGGCGGTCGACGCCCATGTCGGTGACGAGGTGGCGGCGCAGCGTCTTGATCGCGCCGGCTTCGCCCGCAAGCCAGGCATACAGCGGTGCGCTCTTGAGCGCCGCGCCGCCCTTCGCGGTGCGGGGGACCTCCCACAGGATGTCCTTGTCGATGTCGACCTCTTCGACCTCGGCGCCGCGGCCCGCGGGCACGAGACGTGCGGCAGCATCCTCGACGGACGCCACGAGGTGTGCGTGGCGCAGGCTGGCACTGCGCGCCGCGATGCGGAAGTCGAAGCCGGGGTGGGCCGGCAGATACGCGGCATCCGCGTCGTCCGGAACCTCCAGCACGACGACACCGCGCGCGTCGCGCGGCAGCTGCTCGAGGATCACGGCGATCGCGGGCGCCGCGGTCTCGTCACCGGCGAGCAGGATGTCGTCGGTGCGCGCGGGCGGCACGAAGTCGATGCCATAGCTGACGCCGGAGTGCGCCGTCGTGGGCGCGAAGATCAGCACCTCGTCGCCGACCCGCGCATCGGCGATCCACGCGGATGCCGGGCCCTGCACGTCGTGCGCGACCATGTCGACGTCGACCTCGCGGGCATCCGGTCGCACGTAGCGCGTCGTGTAGGTGCGGAACGGCGGGCGGCCCTCTTCGTCCATCGCGCGCCACTGGTCCCACCAGTCGTCGCCCGTCGGCATCGCGTCGATCGGCGTCCGCGGCGTCGGGAAGACGATCTTGATGCGCTGGTCGAGGCCGGGGTCGCCGTAGTCGGCGAGGTCGGCGCCGCCGAACGTGAACCGGCGGAAGCTCGGGGTCAGGTCGGTGATCGCGGTCACCTCGGCGCGGAAGAAGCGGCTCGTGGGGAGGGTCATCGGTCGGCTCCAGCGGTCGCGGGGGATGGGGTGGGGGACGAGGACGGTTCGGGACGCACGTGGTGGCGCCCGCGCGGCAGCACCATGGGCGCCCCCGAGACGGGATCGTCGATGACGAGCGAGTCGAGCTCGAACACATCGCGCACGAGCTCGCTCGTGACGATGTCGGCGGGCGCTCCCGAGGCGATGAGGCGGCCCTTCTTGAGCGCGAACAGCGCGTCGGCGTAGCGCGCGGCGAGGTTGATGTCGTGCAGCACCATGACGATCGTCGTGCCGCGCGTCGCGTTGAGGTCGGTCAGCAGGTCGAGCACCTCGATCTGGTGCGACACGTCGAGGAACGTCGTCGGCTCGTCGAGCAGCAGCACGTCAGTCTCCTGAGCAAGTGCCATCGCGATCCACACGCGCTGCCGCTGACCTCCCGACAGCTCGTCGACGGCGCGGTCGGCGAGCTCGAGCACACCCGTCGCCGTGAGCGCCTCGGTGACGGCGCGGTCGTCGTCGGCGGTCCACGAGCGGAACAACTTCTGGTGCGGGTGCCGCCCGCGCCCGACGAGATCCGCGACGACGATGCCCTCGGGCGCGACGGGCTGCTGCGGCAGCAGGCCGAGCGTGCGTGCGAGCTCCTTCGTGGGGATGCGGTCGATGCGCTTGCCGTCGAGCACGACGGCACCTTCCTGCGTCGGCAGGAGCCGCGCGATCGTCTTCAGGAGCGTCGACTTGCCGCACGCGTTGGCGCCGACGATGACGCTGATGCCGCCGGCGGGGAACTGCAGGTCGATCCCGTCGACGATGCGGGTCGCGCCGTATCCCGAGACGAGGTCTTCGGTGGACAGGAGGTGCTGTGCGGTCATGACGATCCTCCGCGACGGCTCGTTCGGATGAGCAGGTAGATGAGATAGGGCGCACCGAGGATGCCCGTGATGACGCCGACCGGGAACTTCGTGTCGAACGCGAATTGGCCGAGCAGGTCGGCGGCGAGCACGAGGCACGCGCCGGTGAGGGCGGCAGGCAGGATGACGGGGGAGCCCGGCCCCACGATGCGCGCCGCGATGGGCCCGGCCAGGAATGCGACGAACGCGATCGGGCCCGTCGTCGCCGTCGCGACGCAGGCGAGCGCGACCGCCGCCACGACGAGGAGGATGCGCGTGCGGTCGACGCGCACGCCGAGCGCGGTCGCGGACGCGTCGCCGAGTTCGAGGGCGCTGAGATCACGGCTGAGCAGCAGCACGACCGGCACGAGCACGATGACGGCGATCAGCAGCGGCGGCAGGTCTTCCATGCGCGATCCGTTGAGGCTGCCGGTCATCCAGCGTGTCGCGACAGCGAGGTCCCACACGGCCGCGCGCAGCAGCAGGAACGCGACGACCGCGTCGAGCATCGCGCCCACACCGATGCCGATGAGGATCAGGCGCCCGCCGGTCGACTCGCCGCCGCGCGCCGCGAGGTAGATGATGACGGCGGTCGCGATGCCGGCGACAAGAGCCAGGGCCATCGTGGCCGCGCCGCTCCAGTGCAGCACGACGAGTGAGAGCACGGCGGCGGCGCTCGCGCCCGAGGTGATGCCGATGACGTCGGGGCTCGCGAGGGGGTTGCGCAGCATCGTCTGGAAGGTCGAGCCGGCGACGCCGAACGCGATGCCGGCGAGGACGGCCGTGAGGGCGCGGGGGAGACGCAGCGTGCCGATCGCGAACGAGGCGCCGGGCACCTGCTGGCCGCTGAGCACGGCGAGCACGTCAGACAGCGGATAGATCGTGTTGCCGAGCATCAGCATCGCGGCGAAGAGCACGACGACGAGCACCGACATGATCGACATCGCGAGGATGCGGCGGCGCACCCGGTGGCGCCGCCCGGCGCGGACACGCGCGATCGCGGCATCCGCCGGAAGAGTCAGAACAGCCATCAGAGTGCCTTCATCCGGGTCTTGCGCGCGATCGCGATGAGCACCGGCGCGCCGAGGAAGGCCGTCACGATGCCGGCTTCGACCTCGCCGGGCGAGCCGATGACGCGGCCGATCGTGTCGGCGAGGGTCAGGAGCACGGCACCGCCGAGGGCCGACAGGGGGAGCAGCCAGCGCTGATCGGATCCGGCCACCAGGCGCACGGCGTGCGGCACCATGAGCCCGACGAACCCGATGGGACCGGCGACCGCGGTGACGGCCGCGCACAGCGCGACGCCGGCGATGGCGGCGATGATGCGCACGCGCCCCACGGGTACGCCGAGCCCGACGGCGACATCGTCGCCGAGCGCGAGGGCGTTGAGCGCCGACGCGCACAGCAGCGCGACGGCCGTCCCGATGACCAGCACGGGCACGATGACGCCCATGGTCTCCCAACTGGCGCGGCCGACGTTGCCGATCTGCCAGTAGCGGAACTCGTTCATGACGGCCTGGCGCGGCAGCAGGATCGCCGCGACGAGCGAGGACAGGGCGGCGGTCGTCGCCGCGCCCGCGAGCGCGAGTTTGATGGGCGTCGTTCCGCCCGGGCCGACCGAGCCGACGAAGTACACGAAGAACGCCGTGATGAACGAGCCGATGAGGGCGAGACCGAGGTAGCCGAACGAGCTCGACACCCCGAGGAACGCGATGCCGATCACGACCGCGAGCGCGGCACCCGTGTTGACGCCCAGGATGCCGGGGTCGGCGAGCGGATTGCGCGTGATCGCCTGCATGAGCGCGCCCGAGAGCGCGAGCGCGGCGCCGGCGAGGAGCGCCAGGATGGTGCGCGGGATGCGGCTCTGCACGGCGATCGCGCCGATGTCCGTCGGCGTCTCGCCGCGGAACCACGTGCTGATGCCCTCGATGACCTCATTGAAGCTGACGGTGCGCGACCCGAACGAGAGCGAGAGGACGACCGAGAGCAAGACGGCCGCGATCGCGACGCCGAGGACGACGCCGTGGCGCCGCGCGCCCACCGCAGGGGCGGGCGCGCGGCGACGTGTCGCGACGGAAGCGGTCACTGGACCTTCGCTGCCGCTTCCTTGAGGTCGCCGACGTACTGGTCGAGCACCCACGGGATCGACAGCGCGGTCGGGCTGACGGCGGCGCTGTACGCGTCGCCCTCACCGACGGCGACGACGGCGCCGGCCTGGACGGCGGGCAGCGTGCTCCAGAGCGGGTCGGCCTGCAGCGCGGCCAGCAGGGTGTCATCGCCGTAGGTCACGATGACGTCGACGTCGGCGAGCTGGTCGGCGTTCTCGGCGCTGAAGTCGAGGTAGAAGGTGCCGGATGCCGCGGCGTCTGCCGCAACCTGCGGCTCGTCGAACCCGAGGTCACCCAGGAACGCGGTGCGGGAGTCGCCCGACGTGTACAGGGAGACCGTCGAGAGGTCGGCGGGGTTCATGTAGAAGAACGCGGCGGTCTTGCCTGCGAAGCCGGCGTCCGCCGTGGCATCCGCGATCTGCGCCTCGAGGTCGGAGACGAGCGCCTCGCCCTCGGCCTTCAGGCCCAGGCCCGTCGCATTGAGCGTGATCTGCTCGCGCCACGGTGTGAACCACGGGATGTCGGGGTAGGCGACGACGGGCGCGATCGCGGACAGCGTCGAGTAGTCGTCGGCGGTGAGACCCGACTGCGCCGCGAGGATGATGTCGGGCGTCGTGTCGCTGATGGCCTCGAAGTCGATGCCGTCGGTGGTGTCGAAGAGGGTGGGCATGTCGGCGCCGAGCTCGTCGAGCTTGTCGCTCGTCCACTCGTAGACGCCCGGGTCGACCGTGCCGCTCCATGCCCACACCTGGGCATCCATGCCGACCGGCACGACGCCGAGGGCGAGTGCGACGTCCTGGTTGCCCCACGAGATCGCGGCGACGCGCTCGGGCTTCGCGGCGATCGTCGTCTCGCCGAGGGCATGCGTGATCGTGACGGGGAACGCGTCGCCGGTCGCCGCAGCGCTCGAGCCGGTGTCAGTCGAGGCGCTCGAGGTGGCGCACCCGGTCAGGAGCAGGGCGGCCGCTGCGCTCAGCGCGGCGGCAGTGCGGATACGAGACACGATGGGTCCTCCGGTGCTGTGGAATGAGCGCCCAGGTTAGGGCAGGCTTACATTACTTCGCAGATGCCGCGCCACGCGAATTCGCTGCAGTCGCCCTGAAGGTGCAGCCGCGGATTCCCGCCGCACACGACAGCGGCCCCGCCCCCTCTTCCGGAGGGTGCGGGGCCGCTGTGCGAAAGGCGTCAGGCGCGCTTGGAGCGATCGATCGCGCGCACGCCGGCCCACGCCGCCGGGATCAGCAGGGCTGCGAAGGCGGCCTTGATGAGGCCCGGGACGATGAAGTCGGCGACGCCCGCCTCCCAGATCAGCGCGGGGGTGACGGTCACGCCCTGCACGGACGCGAGGATCAGAGCCATGTAGGGCAGGCCGATGAGGAACGGGATGATCGAGGCGCCGACGAAGCCGAGGAAGGCGAGCACCGGGCGGCGGTCCCACGCGCGCTCGGCGCACCACCCGGCGACGAACGCCGCGGGGATGAACCCGAGGACGAAGCCGAACGACGGCATGAGGACGTACGCGGGGCCCGCGACGGCACCCGCGAAGATCGGCGCGCCGGCGAGGCCCGCGAGCATGTAGGTCGTGAGGGCTGCGGCGCCGCGGCGCGCGCCGAGGGCGGCGCCGACCGTGATCACCGCAAGCGTCTGGCCCGTGATGGGAACGGGGCCGACCCAGAAGGCGACCTTCGCGAGCAGCGCGACGATGGCTGCACCGGCGAGGACGAGGCCCGCGTCGAGCGCGAACGCGCGAGCCCGGTCAGACGGCCGCGCGATCAGGTCGGCGAGGACGGGGCGACGAGCAGGGACGGCGAGGGACATACAGGCTCCTTGGGAGTTCGGCCGGGCCGGCGAGCGGCGCCGGAGCGTCGCGACCCAGCCTAGGGGTGACCGAGCCCGCATTCTTGGACGCCGTCCACTGAACCTGAGCGGATGCCTTGTGGAAAGCGCACGGCTCGCATGGCAGAGTGGCCGGCGTGAAGAGCGAGGCGAAGACCGACCTGAAGCGGGAACTGGCGTCGTATCGCGCGACCCGCGGCCGCTTCGACCTCATCACCGTGCCGCCGCGGCAGTACCTCATGCATGACGGGCAGGGCGACCCGAACACGGCGCCCGCCTATCTGCGCGCCCTCGGCGCGCTGTACCCCGTCGCGTATGCGCTGAAGTTCCTCAGCAAGCGCGAACTCGATCGCGACTACACCGTGATGCCGCTCGAGGGGCTGTGGTGGGCTGACGACCCCGAGTTGTTCACGACACGGCGCGACAAGGATGCGTGGTGCTGGACCCTCATGATCCTGGTTCCCGACTGGCTCGAGCCCGCGCACGTCGAGCAGGCCCGTGACGCGGCGGTCGCAAAGGGTGTCGATGGTGTGGGCGAGATCCGGGTGGGGCGGCTCGACGAGGGGCTGTGCGTGCAGACCCTGCATGTCGGCAGCTACGACGACGAGGCATCCGTTCTCGCTGAGCTGCACGACCGCGTCATCCCCGATCGGGCCCTGCGGATGACGGGACGACACCACGAGATCTACCTCAGCGACGCCCGGCGCACGGCGCCGGAGAAGCTGCGGACGATCCTGCGGCAGCCGGTCGAGGCGGTCAGCGGCACCTCACCCACAGCGCCGCCCCGGTAGACTGGGCAGCTGGCCCCTTCGGCCGCATCCCACCCCCGATGAAGAACGGACGTCCGCTGTGCTCGCCGTGCACGACCTCGAGATCCGCGTGGGCGCGCGCACCCTCATGTCGGAGGTGTCGTTCCGTGTCTCGGACGGCGACAAGATCGGCCTCGTCGGCCGCAACGGCGCCGGCAAGACGACGCTCACGAAGGTGCTCGCGGGCGACCTGATCCCCGCGAACGGGCGCGTCGACAGCTCGGGTGAGCTCGGCTATCTGCCGCAGGACCCGCGCTCGGGCGACCCGGAAATGCTGGCGCGCACGCGCATCCTCGATGCCCGCGGCCTCGGCACCCTGGCGTTGCAGATGCACGAGGCGTCGCTGCAGATGGGGGATGCCGACGAGAAGGTCGCCGCGAAGGCGATGCGCCGGTACGGTAACCTCACCGAGCGCTTCGAGGCACTTGGCGGCTACGCGGCTGAGGCCGAGGCGGCCTCCATCGCGCACAATCTATCGCTGCCCGACCGCATCCTCGACCAGCCGCTGAAGACCCTCTCGGGTGGTCAGCGTCGGCGCATCGAACTCGCGCGCATCCTGTTCTCCGACGCGCAGACGATGATCCTCGACGAGCCGACCAACCACCTCGACGCCGACAGCGTCGTGTGGCTGCGCGAGTTCCTGAAGAACTACAAGGGCGGGCTGATCGTCATCAGCCACGACGTCGAGCTTGTCGGCGAGACCGTCAACCGCGTGTTCTACCTCGACGCGATGCGCCAGGTCATCGACGTCTACAACATGAACTGGAAGAACTACCTGCGCCAGCGGGTGGCCGATGAAGAGCGCCGGAAGAAGGAGCGCGCCAATATCGAGAAGAAGGCCACCGCGCTGCAGCTGCAGGCCGCGCGCTTCGGTGCGAAGGCCTCGAAGGCCGCCGCGGCGCACCAGATGGTCGCGCGCGCCGAGAAGATGCTGTCGGGCCTCGAAGAGGTGCGTCAGGACGACCGCGTCGCCAAGCTCCGGTTCCCCAAGCCCGCGCCGTGCGGCAAGACGCCGCTCATGGCCAAGAACCTGTCGAAGTCGTACGGGTCGCTCGAGATCTTCACCGATGTGGATCTCGCGATCGACCGCGGTTCGAAGGTCGTCGTGCTGGGTCTGAACGGTGCCGGAAAGACGACTCTGCTGCGCATCCTCGCCGGCGTCGACAAGCCCGACACGGGCATCCTCGAACCCGGCCACGGCTTGAAGATCGGCTATTACGCGCAGGAGCACGAGAACCTCGACACGAGCCGGTCGGTGCTGGAGAACATGATGTCGGCAGCCCCCGACATCAACGCGACCGAGGCACGAAAGGTGCTCGGGTCGTTCCTGTTCACGGGTGATGATGTTCTCAAGCCCGCGGGCGTGCTGTCCGGTGGCGAGAAGACCCGTCTGTCGCTCGCGACGCTCGTCGTCTCGAGCGCCAACATGCTGCTGCTCGATGAGCCGACGAACAACCTCGACCCCGCGTCGCGCGAAGAGATCCTCGGCGCGCTCGCGCACTACGAGGGCGCCGTCGTGCTCGTCTCGCACGACTCGGGAGCTGTTGAGGCGCTGAACCCCGAGCGGGTGCTGATCCTGCCCGACGGCGTCGAGGACATCTGGGGTCGCGACTACGTCGAGCTCATCGAGCTGGCCTGACAGGCGCAGCCCCGCGCGCGCTCAGCGCGGCGTGAGCTCGTCGAGGAGGGCGTCCTCGTCCTGCATGTCGCGGTCCTTGCGGCGCGGCTCGCCGCGACGGCGGGGTCGGACGGATGCCGGAGCTTCCGCAGGCGCGACGTCCGGCCGGTCCTCGGGCCCGTCGTCCGCAGCTGCCGCGGCATCCGCCGCATCTTCGCGGCGATGGCGCAGCTCGGTGCGGATCATGTACCAGATGAAGACGAAGCCCATGACGGCGAACAGGATCCACTGGATCGCGTACGACAGGTGCGGACCCGGGTCCTGCGACGGCGCATCGAGGAGGGTCGGCGCACTGGCGGGCGCCGGGTCCTCTGACACCAGCAAGCCGTACGAACTGGTGATCAGCTCGTCGAGCCCCGTTTCCTGTGAGATAAGCGGCAGGTTGATCGTCGGCACTTGACCCGCCGGCGCCGACTGCGTCTCGTTGCGCAGCGGCTCGCCCGGTGTCAGCCGCGCGATGACGGTCACTGATCCGGACGGGGGAGCGGGCACCTCGTCGGGTTCAGGCTGGTCGGCGCCCGGAGGCACCCAGCCGCGGTTGACGAGGAAGACCTCGCCGTTGTCGGTGCGGAACGGCACGAGCACCTCGAACGCCGATGTGCCGCCATGGGCGCGGTTGCGCGCGAGCAGCGTGTCATCGGTCAGGTACTGGCCGGTCAGTTCGACGGGCCGCCACTGGTCGTCCGGGTCGAACCCGTCGGCTCCGGGCGTCACGAGCTCATCCAACGGCACGGGGTCCGCGTCGTAGTTCGCGGCGATCAGGGTGAGCTGCCGCTCGCGCTCGTCGTTACGGCTGAACTGCCAGTTCGACAGGTACACGCACGCGATCGCGAACGCGACGGCGAAGGCGATGTAGCCCGTCCAGCGCAGTGCGGTGCGGTTCATGAGTCAGCCTCGGCGCGTGCGATGTCAGGGAGCGCGGCGACCTCGACGGGGAAGTCACGAGCCGCCAGGTAGTCGCGCAGGTACGTGACGTGCTCGTCGCACGCCGCCCAGATCTTGCGACGATCGGGTGTATGGATGCGCGGGTTGCGCCAGATCACCTGCCAGGCGGCATCTGCGCGGCATCCGGCACGCGAACACACGACGGCGCTCACTTGTCCTCCGGGTGGGATGCCTCGGCGATGCGGATGACGCCGGTCGCGCCATCCGGCGCGGTGGGGTCGGCGCGCAGCGGCTCGATCTCGCGCTCGGGCGGCACGGCGCGCCCCGCGGGAGCGGCGGCGACGTTCGCGATCACGACGGCGATGTACGGCAGCACGATCGCGCCGAGGGCGAACAGCCACGTATACCAGCTGTAGGGCTGGATCGCGACCATAAGCACGAAGCAGACGACGCGGATCGCCATCATCGTGAAGTACTTGGCCATGCGGGTGTGAGCGTCGTCGCGCGGCGCGCGCGGCAACGACGTCGCCGACTGCGGGGAGGTACTCTTCACGATCCTTCAAGCGTACGCCGCCGCGCACGGACGAAGCCGCGCCGCGGGGGATGATGCGGGTGCGTACGACTCAGGCGTAGCGGCTCGTCGAGCTGACCGCCGCAATGAAGACGAAGAACAGCACTCCGAGTACGAGCAGGGCAAGGCCCGCCCAGCCGACGATGACGCCCGCGAGCGCCATGCCGCGGCCCGCCTCGCCGGTGCGTCGGATCTGGCCCAGGGAGATGTGTCCCATGATCGCGCCGGCGATCGAGCCCACGAAGGGCAGCACCCAGATGAACCCGACGATCGAGAGGATCATCGACGCGACCGCGAGTCCGTTCGTCCGCCTCGCCGGTGCGTAGCCGCCGTACCCGTAGGGCATGACGGGCGGGGCCCCGGGCGTGGTCTGCACCGGTTGAGCACCGTACCCGCTCGCGCCGTAGTTCGAGGCGCCGTAGGCCGGCGCACCGTAGGTGGGGGCGCCGTACGTCGGTGCGCCGTAGGTGGGCGCTTCGGCCGCCGGCGGGTAGGGGGTCGTGTCGTACGACAGCGCGGGCGGCGCGACATACGGCGACGCGTCGTAAGCCGGCGGAGCCGGGGGCACGGGCGCAACGGCGTCGCCGGTCTGTCCGGAGTTCTCGGGGGCGTTGGGGTCGGTCACGGGGGGCTCCTCTCGCCGCATATCAGCCTAGTCGGATCGACGCCGCCGACTAGGCTGGTGCGGTCCTCACCAGATCGGAGCACCATGTCCAGCGACAGAGTCGTCCTCGTCACCGGCGGAAACCGCGGCATCGGCCGCGCGATCGCCGAGCGTTTCGTCGCCGCCGGCTACAAGACCGCGGTCACCGCGCGGTCGGGTGAGGGCCCTGCGGGCACACTCACGGTACGTGCCGACGTGACGGATGCCGCGTCGCTGGATGCCGCTTTCACCGAGGTCGAGCAGCAGCTCGGACCCGTCGAGGTCGTCGTCGCGAACGCGGGCATCACGAAGGACACGCTGCTGCTGCGGATGACCGAGGACGACTTCGACTCGGTCGTCGCGACGAACCTTGGTGGCACCTTCCGGGTCGTCAAGCGGGCCTCCAAGGGCATGCTGCGCGCCAAGTGGGGCCGTGTCATCCTCATCTCCAGCGTCGTCGGCCTGTATGGGTCGGCGGGGCAGATCAACTACTCGTCGTCGAAGGCTGCGCTGGTCGGCTTCGCGCGCTCGCTCACGCGCGAGCTCGGCGGCCGCGGCATCACCGCCAACGTCGTGGCCCCCGGTTTCATCGAGACCGACATGACGGCCGAACTGCCCGAGGACACGCAGGCCGAGTACAAGCGCAACATCCCGGCGGGGCGGTTCGCGACGGCCGACGAGGTCGCCGGGGTCGTGACGTGGCTGGCATCCGACGACGCCGCCTACATCTCGGGCGCCGTCATCCCCGTCGACGGCGGCCTCGGGATGGGGCACTGAAGCCTCAGGGAAGTATCAGGGCAGCAGCGGGATGACCTGCCGCAGGTCGACCGGCCCGATCACCATATCGGCCTGAGCGCGCACGGCGGGCTTCGCGTTGAACGCGAGCCCGAGCCCGGCTGCGGCCATCATCTGAAGGTCGTTCGCTCCGTCGCCGATCGCGATGGTGCGCGTCAGCGGGGCGCCCGACGCGGCAGCCCATTCCCGCAGGGCGGATGCCTTGCCCGCGGCATCCACGATCGTTCCGTCGACCTCGCCGGTGAGCGCATCGTCAGCGGCGACGAGCCGGTTGGCCCGCCACATGTCGACGCCGAGGGCGGGCGCGACGGTGTCGAGCACTTCGTGGAAGCCTCCCGACACGACGGCGGTGACGCCGCCGCGCGCGTGGATCGCTTCGATCAGCTCCACGGCGCCGGGCGTCGGCTCGACACGGGCGAGCACGCGGGCGAACGCCGACAGCGGCACACCGCGCAGCGCCTGCACGCGCGAGCGCAGACTCGTCGCGAAGTCGACCTCTCCGCGCATGGCCACCTCGGTCGCGGCGGCGACCTCTGCGCCGCGACCGGCTTCGTCGGCGATGAGCTCGATCACCTCATTGCGCAGCAGCGTGGAGTCGGCATCGAACACGACGAGGAAGCGGGCGTCAGGCACCCGTCCAACCTACCGGCCGCGCCGCTCAGCGCGGGACGCGTGCGTTCTTGCCGACCACCGTGATGCCGCTGTCGGTCACCGTGAACCCGCGCGCGATGTCGAGCGCACGGTCGACGCCCACGGTGGCACCCGGCTCGAGCACGACGTTCTTGTCGAGGATCGCCCGATGCACGCGCGCCCCGGCGCCGACGTCGACGTGGTCGAACAGCACCGAATCGGTGATCGTCGAACCACCCGCCGCGAGGGTCCAGGGGCCGACGACCGACCGCTCCAGATGCGTTCCCGACAGCACCGAGCCCAGCGAGACGATCGAATCGATCGCGTTGCCGATGCGGCCGACGCCGTCGCGGACGAACTTCGCCGGCGGCGAGTTGACCGCCTGCGAGTGGATCGGCCAGTCCATGTTGTACAGGTTGAAGATCGGCAGCGTGGAGATCAGATCCATGTGCGCGTCGAAGAACGAGTCGATCGTGCCCACGTCGCGCCAGTAGTCGCGGTCGCGCACGGTCGATGCGGGCACGTCGTTGCGGATGAAGTCGTAGACGGCGGCCTCGCCGCGTCCGACGAAATAGGGGATGATGTCGCCGCCCATGTCGTGGCTCGAGGTGGGCAGTTCGCCGTCCGTCTCGACGGCTTCGATCAGCGCATCGGTGTCGAAGATGTAATTGCCCATCGAAGCGAGCACTTCGCCGGGGCTGTCCGGTAGCCCCGTCGGGTTCTGCGGCTTCTCGAGGAACTCGCGGATCCGTACGCTGTCGGCCGGGTCGAGGTCGATGACGCCGAACTGGTTCGCCAGTTCGATCGGCTGGCGGATGCCCGCGACCGTCGCCTTGGCGCCGGAGGCGATGTGCGCCTCGAGCATCTGCTCGAAGTCCATGCGGTAGACGTGGTCGGCGCCGATCACGACGACGATGTCGGGCTTCTCATCGTGGATGAGGTTCAGCGACTGCAGGATCGCATCGGCCGAGCCGGAGAACCAGCGCTTGCCGAGTCGCTGTTGCGCAGGGACCGATGCCACGTACGAGTCCAGCAGAGCCGACAGCCGCCAGGTCTGCGAGACGTGGCGGTCGAGACTGTGCGACTTGTACTGCGTCAGAACGACGATCTGGCGCAATCCCGAGTTGATGAGATTGGAGATCGCGAAGTCGATCAGGCGGTATTGTCCGCCGAAGGGCACAGCGGGCTTCGCGCGGTCCTCCGTCAGAGGCATCAGGCGCTTGCCCTCGCCCCCGGCGAGGATGATTCCGAAAACCTTCGGCGCTGCAGGCATGGCACCACACTATGCCCTCCGCGCGGCGTTGTACTAGCGTTCAGGGCATGCGCGTCGACATCGTCACGAAGGAGTATCCGCCGGAGATCTACGGGGGAGCGGGCGTCCATGTGACCGAGCTCGTCAAGGCACTCCGCGAGAGCGTCGACGTCGAGGTGCGCGCCTTCGGCGCCGACCGCGCCGAACCCGCGACGACCTCCTACGACGTGCCGGCGGAACTGGCCACGGCCAACGCCGCCGTGCAGACGCTCGGGGTCGACCTCGAGATCGTCGGCGACGTCGCCGGGGCCGACGTCGTGCACTCGCACACCTGGTACGCGAACTTCGCCGGGCACCTGGCATCCCTGCTGCACGGCATCCCGCACGTCATCACGGCCCACTCGCTCGAGCCGCTGCGGCCGTGGAAGGCCGAGCAGCTCGGCGGTGGGTACGCCGTGTCGAGCTACATCGAGAAGACGGCGTACGAGCACGCGGCGGCGGTCGTCGCGGTCAGCGACGGCATGCGCCGCGACATCCTGCGCAGCTACCCCGACCTCGATCCCGCGAAGGTGCGGGTCATCTACAACGGCATCGACGTCGAGGCGTGGCAGCCGCGCAGCGACGACGCGCTGCTGGAGCGATTCGGCATCGACGCGCACCGCCCGTCCGTCGTCTTCGTCGGGCGCATCACGCGGCAGAAGGGGCTGCCGTACTTCCTGCGCGCGGCGGCGCTTCTGCCTGCCGATGTGCAGATCGTGCTGTGCGCGGGGGCTCCCGACACGCCGCAGATCATGGCTGAGGTCGAGGGACTTGTGCGCGATCTGCAGACCACGCGCGACGGCGTCGTGTGGATCGACGAGTTCCTGCAGCGCGACGAGCTGTGCGCGATCCTGACGTCGGCGACGACGTTCGTGTGCCCGAGCGTGTACGAGCCGCTCGGCATCGTGAACCTCGAGGCCATGGCATGCGGCGCCGCCGTCGTCGGCACGGCGACGGGAGGCATCCCCGAAGTCGTCGTCGACGGTGTCACGGGCCGGCTCGTTCCGATCGAGCAGGTGCAGGACGGCACGGGCACCCCGACCGATCCCGACCGATTCGTCGCCGACCTGGCAGCCACCCTCACCGAGGTCGTGTCCGATCCCGAGCGTGCCAAGGCCTATGGTCAGGCGGGGCGCGAGCGGGCCGCGACGGCGTTCAGCTGGCAGGCGATCGCCGACGCCACGGAGGCTCTCTACCGCGAGGTCACCGCCGACGCCCGATAGGCTGGAGCACATGCCCCAGGTGCTCGAACTCGCCGATGTCGTCGTCCGCCGCAACGCCCGCAACATCGTCGATCGGGTGACCTGGAGCGTCGATGACGATCAGCGCTGGGTGGTCCTCGGGCCCAACGGTGCCGGAAAGACGACGATCCTGCAGTTGGCGGCGACCCTCGTGCATCCGTCCGAAGGCACCGTGACGGTGCTCGACGAACGTCTCGGTCGCACCGATGTCTTCGACCTGCGCCCGCGCATCGGATTCGCCTCGTCGGCGATGGCGCGGCGCGTGCCGCAGGACGAGACGGTGCTCGACGTCGTGCTCACCGCGGCGTTCTCGGTGCTCGGGCGCTGGAACGAGGAGTACGAGCAGATCGACGAGCGTCGCGCGCGCCGAGTGCTGTCGGAATGGAAGCTCGACCACCTCGCCGAGCGCACGTTCGGCACGCTGTCGGACGGCGAGCAGAAGCGGGTGCAGATCGCGCGCGCGGTGATGACCGACCCCGAGGTGCTGCTGCTCGATGAGCCGACGGCGAGTCTCGACCTCGGCGCACGCGAAGAGCTACTCGGCCTGCTCAGCGGATACGCCCAGGCGCCGACGACGCCGGCGATGATCATGGTGACGCACCACGTCGAGGAGATCCCGGTCGGGTTCACCCACGTGCTGCTGCTGCGGGAGGGCGGGATCGTGGCATCCGGCCCGATCGATGAGACCCTGACGGCGCAGAATCTGTCGGACACGTTCGGGATGCCGATCGCCTTGAGCACCGAGGACGGCCGGTTCGCGGCGCGGGCCACCGCCTGATAGAATCGCTCTTTGGTGCATTCTCCCTATGGGATGCGCCGCAGACTTCCCTCGCACTGGCAAAATCCAGCGCATCACGTAAGGAATCCCATGAAGACTGACATCCACCCCGAGTACAAGGCGGTTGTGTTCCGCGACCTCGGTTCCGGCGACACGTTCCTGACCCGTTCGACGGTCACGAGCGACAAGACGATCGAGCTGGACGGTGAGACCTACCCGGTCATCGACGTCGAGATCTCGTCCGCTTCGCACCCGTTCTACACGGGCAAGCAGCGCATCATGGACTCGGCCGGTCGCGTCGAGAAGTTCAACCAGCGCTTCAAGAACTTCGGCGGCTCGTCCAAGTAAGCTTCCGCACCTCGAAAGCCCCGCTTCGGCGGGGCTTTCGTCGTCTGTGGGGTACCTCAGCGAATGGGCCAGCTGCCGTCGATGCGGTCTTCGGGGTCGAGGCGACCGATGCGGATGAAGTAGTCGGTGAGGCTGTCGGCCTGTGTCCGCGCCCAGCCGATCTGCTGTGCGTGCAACTCGGCGACGGGGCCGTTGAGCTCGTAGCGGCGTGCGAGCGCTTGCGCGACGCGGCCCGCGGCGACGGCATCCGCCATCGCGTCGTGGGCACCCTCGAGCGTGACGGCGTAGTGCGCCGCGACGACCTCGAGCGTGCGCTTGCCCTTGCGGAAGCGGTCGTGCGCCTTGTCGAGCACGAGCGGGTCGATCACCGGCGACGGATCGGTGATCGGCGGGATGCCGTGGCGCAGAGCCTCGTACTTGAGCAGCGAGAAGTCGTACGGTGCGTTGTAGGCGACCACGGGGATGCCGGCATCGAAGAGTTCCTGAAGGGCTGCGACGACTTCACCGACCACGTGCGCGGCGGGGCGGCCATGCTCACGTGCATGTGCCGTCGTGATGCCGTGCACGGCCGTCGCGCCCTCGGGAATCTCGACGCCGGGGTCGGCGAGCCAGCCGCGCGACTGCAGCACGGCACCGCCGGGCCCGAGCAGCCCGACGTGCGCCGTGACGACGCGATCGCGCTCGACGTCGACGCCCGTCGTCTCGAGGTCGAACACGCCGACGGCATCCGCCCATGTCGCGGTGGCGACCGGCGCCGCAGCGGCAGCAGACACCTCCGCCTCGGCGGGCTCGGGGTCGTCCTCCCACAGCGGGAGCGGCTGCCAGTTATCCATGCCTTCGACCGTACGGGGAGCCTCCGACAGTCCCGCGGCGCCACGCTGGCTCACAGCGGCAGACTCGTAGACTCGACGGGTGCCTGTGACCTCCCCGTACGCCGCCCGACTCGCCGCGATGCCGGTGGAACGTCACGAGGTCGAGTTGCCCGGCGGGACGACTGCGTACTGGGTCTACGGCGAGCCGGATGCCCCGGTGACCCTCGTCGCGGTCCATGGCTACCGCGGCGAGCACCACGGGCTCGAGCCTGTCGTCGCGTACCTCGACGGCATCCGCGTCATCTCACCCGACCTTCCCGGTTTCGGTGAGACGCCGCCGCTGCGGGCGGCGGGCGCCGCAGAAGCCGACGGCGCGTACGCCGCACACACGATCGAGGCCTACGCCGACTGGCTCACCGGCTTCGTCACCGCGGTCGCGCCCGGGGCGGTGATCCTGGGGCACTCGTTCGGCTCGATCGTCGTGTCGGCTGCCGTCGCGCGCGGGCTACAGACGCCGCGCGTGGTCCTCGTCAACCCGATTGGCGCGCCGGCGCTCGAGGGGCCGCGGGGCATCCTGACGCGACTTGCCGTCTTCTACTACTGGGCAGGGGCGAAGCTGCCTCGGCGCATCGGCGACGGGCTGCTGCGCAACCGCGTCATCGTGCGCGTCATGAGCATTGCGATGGCCAAGACGAAGGACAAGCAGCTGCTCGCCTTCATCCACGATCAGCACGACACCTACTTCTCGCGGTTCGCCGACCGCGACATCCTGCACGAGGGCTTCGTGACGTCGGTCTCCAACGACGTGCGCCGGTTCGCTCCTGAGATCGCCCAGCCGGTGCTGCTGATCGCCGCCGACAAGGACGACATCACCCCGATCGAAGCCGAGCGGCACCTGCAGACGCTGTTCCCGCACGCCGAACTGGTCGAGATCGCCGGCGTCGGGCACCTCATCCACTACGAGAAGCCGCGCGAAGCGGCCTCCGCCATCACACGCTTTCTTCGGCCTTCCGTCGACGGTACGCGATGACGTTCATGCGGTTGCCGCAGTTGCCGGTGTCGCAGTAGCGCTTCGAGCCGTTCTTCGAGAAGTCGACGTAGACGGCGTCGCAGTCGTCCGCGGCACAGATGCGTACGCGGTCCCACTGGTCTGAGCGGATGATGTCGACGAAGGCCATCGCGGCCTCGACGAGCATGCGGACCGAAAGCGCGGCATCCGGCTCGGTCGCGTGGATGTGCCAGTCGAAGGTGTCGTGGATGACGAGCTGGGGGAGGGCCCGCCCGTCGCGCAGCATCGCGTTGACAAGCGGTACCGCGCCGTCGCGATCGACGTTCCACAACTCGCGCAGGCGCGGCCGATTAGCCCGCACCGCAGCGAGTTCTTCGTCGTCGCGGTGGAAGGTGCCGGTGTAGGCGTACTCGTCGAGATAGGCGTCGAAATCGGCCTGCGTGACGAGACGGTCAGCGGCGTCGGGGCCCGTGACGGGGAGGGTGTTCACGAGGGCCGCGGCGGCCCGCAACGACATCTCCGTGTCATGGATGAAGACCACATTGACTCCTGACGTTTCGGGGCGCTACTGTCACCAGTGTAAACAACGGTCGCTCATGACAGCTCGCTGTCCCGTTTCCCGCGAAGGACCGCCGGTGACGCACACCGCTCCGCTTCAGATCGTCGCCCCCGCAGCACTCGCGCCCGCTGCGGCGGCACCCGCTGCGCCCGCGGGCGCTGCGCCCCGCCATCGCACGGCCGGCATCGTCATGGCGGTGTTCTCGGCACTCGCGTTCTCGTCGAGTGGGCCGCTGGTCAAACCGCTGCTCGAGGCCGGCTGGTCGCTGTCGGCGGCCCTCATCATCCGGATGGGGCTCGCCGGTCTCATCCTTTCGCCCGCGTTGGTGGCAGCCATCCGTCGCGAGCACTCCTTCCTGCGCCGGCACTGGCGGTCGCTCGTGGCGTTCGGGCTCATTCCGGTGGCCGGATGCCAGCTGCTGTTCTTCTCGGCGATGCAGCGGATGCCCGTGGCCGTGGCCCTGCTCATCCAGTACCTCGCGCCTGTGCTGCTCGTCGGGTTCGTGTGGCTGCGCACGCGCCGCGCGCCGTCGCGGCTCGTGATCGTCGGCTCGATCGTCGCGATCGTGGGGCTCGTGCTGGTCGTGGACATCTCGGGGGCGCGCTTCGACTTGCTCGGCACGATCCTCGCGCTCGGCGCCGCCGTCACTGTCTGCGTGTACTTCGTCATGAGCGAGCGCACGGGTGACGACCTGCCGCCACTCGCCTTGGCCTCCGGCGGCCTGCTCGTCGGCGCGCTGGCGATGGGCGTGGTCGCCGTCACCGGTGCGATCGGGTTCGCCGCACCCGCCGTGACGGTGACCTTCCGCGGCATCGACGTGCCGGGCATCCTGCCGATCCTCTGGGTCGGCGGTGTCGCGACGACACTCGGCTACGCGCTGGGCGTCATGGCCGTGCCGCGCATCGGCTCGCGCCTGGCATCGTTCATCGGACTCAGCGAAGTGCTCTGCGCGCTCGGCTTCGCGTGGTTGCTGCTGGGCGAGACCCCCGCGCCGATCCAGTTCTTCGGCGGTGCCGTGCTGCTCGTCGGCGTCGTGCTGGTGCGGATGGATGCCGCGCAGGTCGACGCGGTCAGCGTTCCGATCGAGCCGATTCCAGGATCGGTCGCACCCGATAGCCGATGACCTCGCCCATCACCAGTGAGGTCTCGGTGCGCTCGACGCCATCGATAGCCAGGATGCGGCCGTCCACGTCGAACAGGTGTTGCGTGTCGCGCGCGGCGACGCGCACCAGCAGATCGACCTGACCGCTCAGTCCGTGCGCCTGGATGACCTCGGGGATCTCGGCGAGATCGGCCGTGATGCGCGGAATGTCGGCCTGGCGCACGACGACGCTGATCATCGCCTCGATCGGCAGCCCGAGCGCCGCCGGTGACATCGCGCGCTCGAACGACTGGAACACGCCTGACCTCTCCAGCCGCAGCATGCGCGCCTGGACGGTGTTGCGCGAGAGGCCGAGTCGGTCTGCCAGAGCGACGACGGTCGCACGGTGATCGTCGGCGAGCGCACTGAGCAGCTCGAGATCAATGCGGTCGAGGGACGTCATAGTGACCAACCGTAGCAGTGACACGTGGGTTCAGATGCGCAACATGCTCAAGCGCAGCGCGGATGCTTGAGCGAGGTGCGATGTCGACGTACGCTCAAAGCAGTCGGCGACGAGGCCGGCACCGGAAGCGCTGGAGTCCACAAGACCCCGCCGCGCGACCCGAAGGGATGACGATGATGTACACCCTCACGACCCAGACAGCGCACGGCGCCGACACCGGCGAGGTCTCGCGCCTGCTGACTCCCGATGGCGAGCGCGTCGCGGACCCGGTCTTGGACCTCTGGGCGGCGGACCTCGACGTACAGACGCTGCGCACGCTCTACCGCGACATGGCGATCACTCGGCGCATCGATGCCGAGGGTGTCGCGCTGCAGCGCCAGGGGCAGTTGGGTCTGTGGGCCCCCGCGCAGGGCCAGGAGGCGATCCAGGCCGCCAGCGCCCGCGCCTGCCGCGACGACGACTTCCTCTTCCCGAGCTATCGCGAGCTCGGCGTGCTCGTCGTGCGCGGCGCGCGTCCGGCCGACCTCGTCCTCGGTTGGCGCGGCGAGGTGCACGGCACGTTCGATCCGTACGCGCTGAACGTCGCGACGCCGCAGATCATCATCGGTGCGCAGGCGCTGCACGCAACTGGCTACGCCATGGGCATCCAGCGTGATGGCACCGATCAGGTTGCTGTCGCCTACTTCGGCGACGGGGCGACGAGCCAGGGCGACGTGAACGAGGCGATGGTGTTCGCCTCGTCGTTCGGGGCGCCGGTGGTCTTCGTGTGCTCCAACAATCAATGGGCGATCTCTGAGCCCGTGACGGTGCAGTCGCACTTCCCGATCGCCGGTCGCGCACCGGGCTTCGGCATCCCGAGCATCCGCGTCGACGGCAACGACGCGATCGCGTGCGCCGCCGCGATGCGGTGGGCACTCGACCAGGCGCGCTCGGGCCGCGGCCCCGCCTTCATCGAGGCGGTCACCTACCGGATGGGGCCGCACACCACCTCGGATGACCCGACGCGCTACCGCGACAAGGACGAGGTCGAGCTGTGGCGGGGCCGCGACCCGCTCACGCGCCTCGAAGCGCACCTGCGGCACCTCGGCGCCTTCGACGACGCCTTCGCCACCGAGGTCGCAGCCGCCGGCGACGCGTTCGCCGCGGGCATGCGCGAAGCGGCGCTGACCGCGCGCACGCGTCCGGCGATCGAGGTGCTCGACGATGTGTACGCCGAGCCACACTCGGGCATCGATCGGCAGCGCGAGCGATTCGCCGCGTATCTGTCGGGCTTCGACGGCGAGGAGGCGGCGCGATGACCGCCCTCACGATGAGCAAGGCCCTCACCGCGGGGCTTCGCAGTGCTATGACCCGCGACGACCGCGTCGTCGTGATGGGGGAGGACATCGGCAAGCTAGGCGGGGTGTTCCGCATCACCGACGGGCTGCTCGGCGAGTTCGGCCCGCAGCGCGTGATCGACACACCATTGGCCGAATCGGGCATCGTCGGCACCGCCGTGGGCCTTGCGTACCGCGGCTTCCGGCCCGTGGTCGAGATCCAGTTCGACGGCTTCGTGTACCCCGCGTTCGACCAGATCGTGTGTCAGGTCGCGAAGCTGCACTATCGCACGCGCGGCCAGGTGAAGATGCCGATCACGATCCGCATTCCGTGGGCGGGCGGGGTCGGCGCGGCCGAGCACCACTCCGAATCGCCCGAGGCCTACTTCGTGCACACGGCCGGGCTGCGTGTCGTCGCGGTGTCCAATCCGAAGGATGCCTACACCGTGCTGCAGCAGGCGATCGCGTGCGACGATCCGGTTGTCTTCTTCGAGCCCAAGCGGCTCTACCACCACCGCTTCGACGGGGCCGAGGGCGACATCGACCTGTCGGCGGACATCTCCGACGCCCCGCCCATGGGCCTCGCCCGTGTCGTGCGCGAGGGGACCGATGTCACCCTCGTCACGTACGGCGCGCAAGTGCTGACGGCGCTGGATGCCGCGACAGCGGCCGAGGACGACGGCGTCTCGATCGAGGTGATCGACCTGCGCTCGCTCTCGCCCGTCGACTACCGCACGGTCGCGGCGTCGGTCCGCAAGACCGGGCGCGTCGTGGTCACGCACGAAGCCGGCGGTGAGGCCGGGGTCGGCGCCGAAGTGATCGCGAGCATCACGGAGCAGTGCTTCCACTATCTGGAGGCACCGCCGCTGCGGGTGACCGGCCACGACATCCCGTATCCGCCGGCGAAGCTCGAGAAGCACCACATCCCCGACCTCGACCGGATCCTCGACGCGGTCGACCGTGTGCTCGACCGGCCGAACAGCCTGTCGGAGGTGACGCTGTGATGAGCGAGTTCCTGTTGCCTGACCTGGGCGAGGGGCTGCCCGAAGCCGAGCTCGTGCAGTGGCTCGTGGCCGTCGGTGACGAGGTCACGCTCAACCAGCCGATCGCCGAGGTCGAGACGGCGAAGGCGGTCGTCGAACTGCCCTCGCCGTACGCCGGCACGGTGCGGCAACTGCACGCCGCCGCGGGCGACGTCATCGCGGTCGGCGGAGCGCTCATCGCGATCGATGTCGCGGGGGAGTCCGCGGCCCAGCCCGAACCTGTGGCTGCCCCTGAGGCGGCTGCGGCGGCCGCTGAGCTGCCGGCTGCGGATGCCGCGGCCGTGCCGAACCTCGTCGGCTACGGCGCGCAGCCTCGCGCGGCGGGGCGTCCGCAGCGTCGCGCGCGCCACGGGCACGCCAACTCCGGCGCGGCCGCAGACACCGCTGTGCTCGAAGCCGCACCGCACGACGCGGTGGTCGACACGCCCGACGAAGTGCGGCACGAGCGACCGCGGTCGACGCCGCCGGTGCGCCAGCTCGCGAAGCGGCTCGGGGTTGACCTCGCCCTCGTCGAGGCATCCGGCGTCACAGGCGTGATCGGCCGCGACGACGTCGAGCGCTTCGCGGCGCAGCTCTCCAGCGCCACCACGACGGCGCCGGCAGTGGCGCCCACAGTCGCGACGCCGCCCGACGAGCGCGAGACACGCACGCCGATCCGCGGCGTGCGCAAGGCGACGGCCGCGGCGATGGTGCGCAGCGCATTCTCGGCACCGCACGTGACGTGCTTCCTCGACGTCGATGTCACCGAGACGATGCGCCTGATCGCCACGTTGCGGGCCGATCCCCGTCTGCAGGATCACCGCATCGGCCTGCTCGCGGTCGTGGCGAAAGCCGTGTGCCTCGCGCTGCGGGCGGAACCCGTGCTCAACTCGAGTTGGGACGAGGATGCTGGGGAGATCGTCGCGCACCACTATGTCAGCCTCGGGATCGCCGCGGCGACCGAGCGAGGGCTGCTCGTCCCGCACATCTCCGACGCTGACGCACTCAGCCTGCCCGAACTGGCCGAGGCGATCCGCGAGCTGACGAGCACGGTGCGCTCGGGCCGCGCCACGCCCGCGTCGCTGTCTGACGGGACGTTCTCGATCACGAACTTCGGCGTCTTCGGCGTCGATGCCGGCACCCCCATCCTCAATCCGCCCGAAGCGGGCATCCTCGGACTCGGCACCGTGCGGCGCCGTCCGTGGGAGTTCGAGGGCGACATCGCGCTGCGCGAGGTCGTCACGCTGAGCCTGTCGTTCGATCACCGTGTCGTCGACGGCGAGCAGGGCGGCCGATTCCTCGCGACGGTCGGCGACATGCTGCGTGAGCCGGCGCGCGCGCTGCTGCTGGTGTGAGGCGCTGCCCGTCGGGGCACCGGTCAGCGCGCGGTCAGCGCGGCGTAGGCCATGTCGGCGAGGATGTCGTGCACCGTGTCGGCGTGCACGGGGGTGGCGGGTGCGAGCGCACGCACCGAGTACGGCGTCGAGTTGAGCAGTCCGAAGCCCGCATGCGCGCGCACCCGCAGGTCTTCGCGTGGGCGATCGGGGTGCAGGCGGGAGAGCACGCCCACCCACAGGTCGACATACTCGCGCTGCAGGCGGCGGACGCGATGCCGATCCTCATCACCGAGCTGTGCGAGCTCGCCGTCCTGCACGCGGATGACATCGGCATCGGCCAACGCGAACTCGGCATGGAAATCGATGAGCTCACGCAACTGCGCCGCGGGGTCGTGAGTGGTGGCGGTCACCCGCTGGCCACCGGCGAGCAGATCGTCGCTGGCGCGCAGCAGAATCGCACCGAGCAGGGCCCGTTTGCTCGCGAAGTGGCGGTAGACGGCAGGCCCCGTGATGCCAACGGCGGCTCCGAGATCCTCGAGGCTCACGCCGTCGAACCCGTGCGCCGCGAACAGCCGCGCCGCGGCGCGCAGCAGGGCGTCGTGGCGCTCTGCCTTGGCGCGACCGCGCTCGGTGGACGTCACGGACGACACGGGTCGCTGCTCGGCGCGTTCTCGCGGGACTTCATTGCCATTCCAGTTAATCCTCGCTAACCTGGAGACACTCGGTTAGGGAACACTAACCCGACGGCGCGCATGCGAGCCAGCGTCGGATGGGTGCTGTGACCGGATCGTGACCGCAACCGCATCGAAGGGGATGCCATGGGCGTGCTGGACCTGTCCGCGTACGAGTTGACGGACGAACACCGGGAACTGGCATCCTTCGTCCGTGCCTTCGCCGACGAGCGCGTGGCGCCGCAGGCCTACGAAGCCGACCGCACGAAGACCCTGCCGCTGGACATCGTCGCCGAGATGGGCGAGATGGGCCTGTTCGGCCTGCCGTTCCCGGAGGATTACGGCGGTCAGGGCGGCGACTACGTCGCGCTGGGGCTTGCGATCGAGGCTCTCGGCCGCGTCGATCAGTCGATCGCCATCACGCTCGAGGCCGGAGTGAGCCTCGGCGCGATGCCGGTGTTCCGGTTCGGCACAGACGAGCAACGCGCGCAGCTGCTGCCCGACCTGCTGGCAGGACGTGCCCTCGCCGGCTTCGGTCTCACCGAACCGGAAGCGGGGTCGGATGCCGGTGGCACCCGCACGACGGCGCGCCGCGACGGCGACGACTGGGTCATCAACGGCGCGAAGCAGTTCATCACGAACTCAGGCACGGCGATCACACGATTCGTGACCGTGACCGCCGTGACGGGGGAGCGGGACGGTCGCAAGGAAATCTCCACGATCATCGTGCCCGCCGGCACGCCGGGCTTCACGGTGGGCCCCGCGTACGACAAAGTCGGCTGGCACGCGTCCGACACCCACCCGCTGACCTTCACGGATGCCCGGGTTCCCGCGGCGAACCTGCTGGGCGAGCGTGGACGCGGGTACGCGAACTTCCTCAGCATCCTCGACGAGGGGCGGGTCGCGATCGCGGCGCTGTCGACGGGCGCCGCGGAGGGATGCCTGGAAGCGGCCGTCGACTATGCACAGACCCGCCAGGTGTTCGGCAACCGGCTCGGGTCGCGGCAGGCGATCCAATTCATGCTCGCGCGTATGCAGCTGCGCGTCCACAATGCGCGGCTCGCGTGGCTGCACGCCGCACGACTGCACGACGCGGGGCAGCCGTTCGGCACGGCGGCGTCGATCGCGAAGCTGACGGCATCGGATGCCGCGATGGACAACGCACGCGATGCGACGCAGATCTTCGGCGGCAACGGCTTCATGAACGAGTACCCGGTCGCGCGGCACTATCGCGACGCGAAGATCCTGGAGATCGGTGAGGGCACGACGGAAGTGCAGCTGCTCGTCATCGCACGTGCGCTGGGCCTGGCGGGATAGCGTGGGGTCATGACAGAGATCGTCGAGCGGGGCCTCTACGTCGAGGAGTTCGAGGTCGGTGCGCGCTACGTGCACCGACCGGGTCGCACCGTGACCGAGGCCGACAACGTCGTGTTCTCGGCGCTCACGATGAACACCCAGGCGCTGCACCTCGATGCCGCGTTCTCGGCGTCGCAGCCGTTCGGCCAGCGGCTGATGAACTCGATGTGGACGCTCGCGACGATGGTCGGCGCGTCGGTGCAGCAGCTCACGCAGGGAACGCTCGTCGCGCAGCTCGGGCTATCGGACATCACCTTCCCGCACCCGCTGTTCCACGGCGACACGCTCTACACCGAGACCACGATCGAGTCGGTGCGGCCTTCGAACTCGCGCCCCGGGCAGGGCATCGTGACGATGCGCCACACCGGTCGCAATCAGGACGGCGAGATCGTCGCCCACGCCACGCGCGCGCTACTGATGTGGTGCGCGCCGAAGGAGCAATCGTGAGCTTTGACCTCGGGCCCGCGCTGCTGTTCTGCCCCGCCGACCGGCCCGACCGTTACGCCACCGCGCTGCAGCGAGCGGATGCCGTCATCCTCGACCTCGAGGACGCCGTCGCGCCCTCCCGGCGCGCCGCGGCGCGCGGTGCGCTGATCGACGCGGAACTCGACCCGGCCCGCGTGATCGTGCGCGTCAACCCCGTCGGCACGCCCGATTTCGAAGCCGACCTGGCGACGCTGTCGCAGACCGACCTGCGGCTCGTGATGGTCGCCAAGGCCGAATCGCCGAAGCGCATCGCCCGCATCGATCCGCGCTTCTCCGTCATCGCGCTGTGTGAGACGGCGCGCGGCGTCGTCGCGTGCGAGAAGATCGCCGCGCTGGACAACGTCACCGCCCTCATGTGGGGCGCCGATGACCTCGTCGCCTCGCTCGGCGGTACCGCGAGCCGCCGTCCCGGGGCGGGTGCGGGCTACCGCGATGTCGCCCGATACGCCCGCGCACGCGTGCTGCTCGCGGCGGGCGCTCGGCGCATCGCCGCGATCGACGCCGTGCACCTCGACATCGCCGACGAGCGCGGCCTGCGCGCCGAGGCCGAGGATGCTGCGGCGAGCGGCTTCGCGGCATCCGCCTGCATCCACCCGCGTCAGGTCGAGACGATCCGCGCGGCGTACCGACCCGATGATGAGACGGTGCGCTGGGCGCGCGGAGTGCTGGCTGCCGCCGAGAGCGAGGGCGGCGTCTTCGCGTTCGAGGGTCGGATGATCGACGAGCCGCTGCTGCGCCAGGCGCGCACGGCGCTCGCGCGCGCTGCGCGCTGAGCCGGCGGGGTCAGCCGATCGGGACGGCGGCGTAGGAGAGCACGCCGATGCGGTCGCGTTCGACGAGGAACGTGTGCGTCGAGGCGTTCGCGAGTCGTTCCCCCGGACGCGGCAAGGTGTCACCGCTCGCGTGCCGCAGCAACTGCCCGATGAGGGCACCGTGCGAGACCGCGATCACCGGGACATCCTGCGGGGCGTGCAGACGCCGGGCGTCCCGCACGACACGGCGGGCGGCGCCCAGCGCACGCGTGCGCAGGTGCTCGGGCGTCTCGGCGCCCTCGACGATCACGCGGTCCCAGTCGCCGAAGCGCTCGTGGTACTCGGTGATGGTGAGTCCCTCCGCGATGCCGTAGGCGCGCTCACGCAGCTGCGGATACGTGCGCTGCAGCTCGACGCCGAGCGCGCCGGCGATGATCTCCGCGGTCTCGCGTGCCCGTGCCAGGTCGCTGGCGACCACGACGGGGCGGACGCCGGCGAACTGCGCGGCGAGCGTCGCGGCGGTCTCTTGCGCTTGGGCACGGCCCGTGTCGTTGAGCGGGATGTCGGTGGACCCCTGAATGCGGTGGGCCGCGTTCCAGTCGGTCTCGCCGTGTCGTACAAGCAGGAGGGTCGTCACGCTACGAGCCTACGCGGCCGCGAGAGGCCCGCCGCCCGGGTCAGACCAGCGCGGGTCAGGCCAGACCGGGCAGCACCGTGGCGAAGTGCTGCAGCACCTCGGTCGTGCCGGCATCGATCTTGACCGTCGCACGCGCATCACCGCGCGTCTCACCACGGTTGACGATCACGACCGGAAGGCGGCGCCGCCGGGCACGCTCGAGCAAGCGGATGCCGGAGTTGACGACGAGCGACGAGCCGGCGATCACGAGCGCATCGCTTGCCCCGAGCAGCTGCTCGGCCTCGCGGAACTTCGTCATCGGGATGTACTCGCCGAAGAACACGACGTCGGGCTTGAGCATGCCGCCGCAGACGCTGCACGCGGGGATCACGAAGGCATCGCTCGAGGCGGGCAGCACGTCGCCGTCGGGGCCGAGCTCGACGGCATCCGGCACCGTGAGCCACGGGTTGTCGCGCTCAACACGCTCGGCGAGGTCGCGCCGATCGAAGACCTGCCCGCAGTGCGTGCACAGCACGCGCCGCATCGTGCCGTGCAGTTCGACGACGCGGCGGCTGCCCGCGCGCACATGCAGCCCGTCGACGTTCTGCGTCACGACGCCCGTCGCGATGCCGTCCCGCTCGAGGGCCGCGAGCGCTTCGTGGCCACCGTTCGGCTGCGCGGCGGCGAAGGCCCGCCAGCCGAGGTGGCTGCCCACCCAGTAGCGGCGGCGCGCCGCTTCGCTGCCGAGGAACTGCTGCACCGTCATGGGCGTGCGCACGGGGGCACCCTTGCCGCGGTAGTCGGGGATGCCCGAATCTGTCGACATCCCGGCGCCAGTCAGCACCGCGATGCGGCGCCCCGCGAGTGCCTCCACGGCGTGCCCGATCGAGGTCGCGGTCTGCGCATCGAACTCCAGCACCGTGGTCATGGCACCCCCTCGCGCCTGCAGACTACGCCCGTTGGTTTTCCGGGATGTTACAAGCGCCCCGCGAAGTGCGATGACGGCCCGTGACACGATGGATCGATGCAGACGCCCGCCGGATCCGACGCACGCCTCGTGCGCATCGACGACCCCGCCGATCCGCGCCTCGCGGACTACCGTGACCTCACCGATGTCGCGCTGCGTCGGCGCACCGAGCCGGCGCAAGGGCTCTACATCGCCGAGTCGGCGAAGGTCATCGCGCGGGCCGTGGCCGCGGGCCACCGCCCGCGGTCGGTTCTCGTGCAGGAGAAGTGGCTCGCGGATGCAGAGGCGCTCACGGAGGATGCCCCGATCTACATCGTGACGGATGCCGTCGCCGAGCAGCTCACCGGCTATGTCGTGCACCGCGGGGCTCTCGCCGCGATGCAACGGCCGGTGCTGCGGTCGGTCGCCGATACGGTCGCGGGCGCGCGGCTCGTGCTGGTGCTCGAGGACATCGTCGACCACACCAACGTCGGTGCGGCGTTCCGCGCAGCGGCGGGACTCGGGGCGGATGCCGTGCTCGTGACGCCGCGCTGCGCAGATCCGCTGTACCGCCGCAGCGTGCGGGTGAGCATGGGTACGGTCTTCCAGGTGCCGTGGACGCGGCTGCCGGAAGACGCGGACGGCAGCTGGACGTCCGCGCGCGAAGCGCTGCGCGAAGCGGGGCTGCACGTGGCGGCGCTCGCGTTGGCCGATGACGCGGTGCCGCTCGACGTGTTCGCCGCGGCCCGACCCGCGCAGGTCGCGCTCGTGCTCGGCGCGGAAGGGGACGGCCTGTCGGCGCGCGCGCTGGCATCCGCCGACACCATCGTCACGATCCCGATGGCCGGGGGAGTGGACTCGCTCAACGTCGCGTCGGCCGCCGCCGTCGCGATGTGGGCGCTGCGCTGACTTCAGGCCGGCTGGCGCTCAGACGGGCTGACCGGGGCCCGCTGTGCGGTCCCTCGCGGGTGCCTCGGTGACCACGGGCAGCGCATCGGGCCGCTTCGCGGTGACGTGGTCGCCGGAGGACTGGTGCCGCAGACGCCGCAGCACCCACGGCACGAGGTGGGCGCGCGCCCACGTGAGGTCGCCGATCCGGGCCTCGCGCCACGTGAGCGTCGGCAGCGGGTCGGGCTGCATCGGCTGCAGATCGTTCGGGACGTTGAGGGCGCGCAGCACCATGCGGGCGACCTCGTGGTGGCCGAGCGCGTTGTAGTGCAGGCGGTCGTCGTCGAAGAAGCGCGGGTCCTGCACCTCTTTGAGGGCCCACTGATCGGCGACGATACAGTCATAGCGGTCGGCGATCGCGCGGATGTTCTCGTTGTAGATCGCGACGCGGCCGCGGATGCCGCGGAAGACGGGCGTGAAGTCGGTGTCGATGCCCGTGAACACGACGACCGTCGCACCCTGCGAGCCGAGGCGTGCGACGGCATCCTCGAACTGCGCCGCGACGGCGTCGGGGTCGCCACCCGGGCGGATCACGTCGTTGCCGCCCGCCGAGAACGTGATGAGGTCGGGGTTGAGCGCGAGGGCAGGCTCGACCTGGTCGGCCACGATCTGGCCGATAAGCTTGCCGCGCACCGCGAGGTTCGCGTACGCGAAGTCGTCCACCTGTGCGCCGAGGACCTCCGCGACGCGGTCGGCCCACCCACGGTGGCCGTCCTCGGTGCCCGGGATCGGGTCGCCGATTCCCTCCGTGAACGAATCGCCGATCGACACCATGCGACGCCACGGGTGCGCGCTCTCGTTCGGGACGTACGGCGAGCGGTGCTCGTCCGGGGTGGACTCGTTCTTGCGCATGGCATCCTCCTGACGTGTGACCCTCACCGAGGCTACCGGGCTGGGCGGACATGTCGGCGGGGTCGTTTAGGGTGGTCAGTCGTGAACGAGGAACAGGACGGTGAGTTGCAGGAGCATTTCGGCAGCTTCGCCGCCGAGCACCTGTCGCCCTCGTTCCCGCAGCGGGCGCCGTGGGGAACCGCGCAGAACCTGCGTGCGTGGCAGGCCGAAGCACTCGAGGCGTACTTCGGTGCCGACGGGCCGGACGGCGAGGGCAAGGGCCCCCGGGACTTCCTCGCGGCGGCGACCCCGGGCGCCGGCAAGACGACGTTCGCGCTCCGCCTCGCCTCCGAATTGCTGCGCCGTGGCGTCGTCGAGCGCATCGTCGTCGTCGCGCCGACCGAACACCTGAAGACGCAGTGGGCGGATGCCGCGGCACGCGTCGGCATCCGGCTCGATCCGCGGTTCAGCAACCGGCAGCACACGCACGCCCGGCAGTACCACGGCGTCGCTGTCACGTATGCGCAGGTCGCGGTCAAGGCATCCGTGCACCGTCGCCTGGTCGAGGAGAAGCGCACGCTCGTGATCCTCGATGAGGTGCACCACGGTGGCGACGCGCTGAGCTGGGGTGACGCCCTGCGCGAGTCGTACGGCCGCGCGACGCGGCGGCTGCTGCTGAGCGGCACGCCGTTCCGCAGCGACACCGCTCCGATCCCGTTCGTCGAGTACCACCCGAACGAGAAGGGCATTCGCCTCTCCCGCACGGACTACGACTACGGGTACGGGCGTGCTCTCGCCGACGGTGTCGTGCGGCCCGTGCTGTTCCTCGTGTACGCCGGCAAGATGCGCTGGCGCACGAAGGCCGGCGACGAGTACGAAGCGCACCTCGGTCAGGACAACACGAAGGACATCACGGCGCAGGCGTGGCGCACCGCCCTCGACCCCGAGGGAGACTGGATCCCCGCTGTGCTGCGCAGCGCCGACCGCCGACTCACCGAGGTGCGTCAGGATGTGCCGGATGCCGGGGGCCTCGTCATCGCGACCGATCAGACGGCGGCGCGCGCGTACGCCGCGATCCTGCGCGAGATCACCGGAGAGATGCCCGCGGTCGTGCTGTCGGACGACAAGGCCGCGTCGGGGCGGATCGAGACGTTCGCCCAGTCGACGACCCGGTGGATGGTGGCCGTCCGCATGGTGTCCGAGGGCGTCGACGTGCCGCGCCTCGCCGTCGGGGTGTATGCGACGAGCGCGTCGACGCCGCTGTTCTTCGCACAGGCGATCGGCCGCTTCGTGCGCGCGCGGCGGCGCGGTGAAGCGGCATCCGTCTTCTTGCCCAACGTGCCCGTGCTGCTGGGACTCGCCGGTGAGATGGAGCGCCAGCGCGATCACGCCCTCGACCGTGAGAGCGGCGACGACGACGGCTTGGAAGACACGTTGCTCGCCGAAGCCGAGCGTGAAGAGAAGGCCTCCGACGAGCTCGAGCAGGAGTTCTCGTACCAGGCCCTCGGCTCGGTCGCGCACTTCGACCGGGTACTGTTCGACGGCCGCGAATTCGGTCAGCTGGCGGTACCGGGCACGCCCGAAGAGGAGGAGTTCCTGGGGCTGCCGGGACTGCTTGAACCCGAGCACGTGCACGAGCTGCTCATGCAGCGCCAGGCGCGGCAGAGTCGGCACCGGCGGGTGCGCGAAGCGCGCGAGGGCGTCGGTGACGCTGTTGTAGGGGCGGCGGGCCTGGGATCGCCGGCGTCGGGCGCGCCGGAGGCCGGGGGAGTCGACCCAGGCCTGCCGCCCGCGCTGCACCGCACCCTGCGCGAGCAGCGTCAGCTGCTGAACAGCCTCGTCGGGCTTTACGCGCGACAGAGCGGTGAGCCGCACGGCTCCGTGCACGCCGATCTGCGCCGCATCTGCGGAGGCCCCGAAGTCGCGCGCGCGACCGTCGCGCAACTGCAGGCGCGCATCGAGGTGCTCCGCCGCCGCGTGCACTCCTGAGGCGCCGCCGCGCGGCGTACACTCGCGGCCATGCGGCACGCGTACGCCTTCACGTCGCGGTGGCACATCGCCGCGACGCGCGAGCAGTGCTGGGCGGGGTTGGCGGATGCCCTGCACACCGGGCCGATCTCGTGGTGGCCAGCCGTGCGGGTTGCCACGGCGCCCGCAGAGATCACGCCGGGCGCGGTGGTGGTGCTCGAGGTGCGCAGCCCCCTCGGCTACCGCCTGCGCGTGCGGCTGACCATCGTCGCTGTCGATCCGCCGACGCGGCTCGAGGCGACCAGTTCGGGTGATCTCGCAGGCATTGGCATCCTCACCCTCACCGACGTCCCCGGCGCCACGACGCTCACCTGGACGTGGCAGGTCGAAGTCCGCCGCCGTTGGATGCGCGCCACCGGCGCCGTGCTGCGTCCCGCGTTCGCAGCCGCCCACCGGGCTGTCATGCGCCGCGGCGAGCAGGGCTTCGCGGCATACGTCGCGGCGGCCGCACCGGCGTAGCCGAGGCATCCGGCAGACGCCTGTTCGGATGCCCGAAATGCTGGCAATCCCGCGCTTTCGGCCGGCGCAGCGGTGGGCCGTGGGTAACGTGTCTGCGTACTGAGGAGGCACGGTGGAGCAGACCGCCATGAACGAACCGACGGCCGCCGACCGGCGTCGCTGGGCACGCTATCTCGTCGAGGAGCGTGCCGAGGCGCGGGTCTATCGCGAGCTGGCGGGTCGCCGCGACGGCGAAGAGCGCGATATCCTGCTCGCCCTCGCCGAGGCCGAAGGGCGGCACGAGGCGCACTGGCTCGACCTGCTCGGCGCCGAGCCGCAGCGCCTGCCGGCGCCGAGCGTCGGCTCGCGCGCGCTCGGCTGGATGGCCCGCCGCTTCGGGTCGATCTTCGTACTCGCCCTCGCCCAGAACGCCGAAGGTCGCTCACCCTACGCGGACGATCCGCATGCGACCGCCCAGATGGCCGCCGACGAGCGCGTGCACCGCGAAGTCGTGCGCGGACTCGCCGCGCGGGGGCGCCGGCGCCTGTCGGGCACCTTCCGCGCGGCCGTCTTCGGCGCGAACGACGGACTGGTGTCGAACCTCGCGCTCGTGATGGGCATCGGCGCGACCGGTGTCGCCCCGCAGTTCGTGCTGTTCAGCGGCATCGCGGGGTTGCTCGCCGGCGCACTGTCGATGGGGGCGGGGGAGTACGTTTCGGTGCGCTCACAGCGCGAACTGCTGGATGCCACCGAGCCGAGCGACTACGCCGATGCGGTGCTACCCGACCTTGACCTCAATGCCAACGAACTCGCGCTCGTCTACCGCACGCGTGGCATGAGCGAGGCGGATGCCGCGGTGCGGGCTCGCCGCGTCATCGAGGCATCCCATCGGTCTGAACCCGCCCCGATCACGGGGCCGATCGAGGCGAGCGGCGCCGACCACGAGGTCGTGGGCAGCGCCGTCGGTGCGGCGACGTCGAGCTTCCTGTTCTTCGCGTCGGGCGCGATCATTCCCGTGCTGCCGTGGATCTTCGGGCTCAGCGGCATCGCCGCGGTCGTAGTCGCGCTCACGCTCGTCGGCCTCGCGCTGCTCGCGACCGGGGCGATGGTCGGACTGCTCTCGGGTGCGCCGCCGCTGCGCCGGGGACTGCGCCAGCTCGCGATCGGCTTCGGCGCGGCCGCGGTGACCTACGTGCTCGGGCTGCTGTTCCAGGTGTGAGCGGCGACGCCGCACGCCCGGGCCACGATTCCTTCTTCCGCGCCGGACGTGGTAATGTCGATCCTCGGTTGCGAAAGCACCGAAACCACTCTGCGCGGGTGGCGGAATAGGTAGACGCGCTAGCTTGAGGTGCTAGTGCCCGTATAGGGCGTGGGGGTTCAAGTCCCCCCTCGCGCACAGAGCGAAAACAGCCCCTCACCAGGGATCTCATGATCCGGGTGAGGGGCTCTTCGATTGCTATGGGGTGAGATGTCGGGCAATCACCCTCGTTCGCCCCATCGCTGGTTCAGATTCCGGCGAGGCGGCCCGCGGCCTGTTCTGCGGCGGCCTCCTTGGCAAGTTACCTTGTGGCAAGTAAACTTGTGACATGGAGTCGGACCCGATCATCCTGGACAGTGCCCACCGGCACGGTGTCTCGAATGCGGCGATGCTCCATGCGCTCCGTTTCCCTGTCCGGCACTTCGTGCAACACGATGCGATGACCATGTTCATCGGCCCCGACGAGACCGGCACCCTGGTCGAAGTCGGTGTCATTGAATGGCACGGTGTGGTCGCCATCGCCCACGCGATGCGTCCGGCCCGACCCAAGTATCTGAGGTGAACATCATGGCTCCACGCTCTATCGACGACATCAAGGCCCGCGCCGACGAGTTCGCGGACGCGTTCGAGAACTACGACCCCCAACCCGGCGACCAGGACGCCCCGGTCCCGCCTGCGATGGCAGTCAAGCTCGCGGCCTGGCGGCGCGACACTGCCGAACGCGAGCTCGCAGACGCCGTGCGCGCGGCCCGGGAGCAGCGGCTGTCGTGGCGGGAGGTTGGTGAGGCAATCGGCACCAGCGGGGAGGCTGCGCGCCAGCGATACAGTGCGTCCGCGTAGCCACGGGACACCGCTGCCGCTCTCGGCGGGTTTTGGAACGCCGGGGAGGGGGTCCGTATTAGCGGGTACACGAGACCGCGGATCGAGTCGCTCGAGTTCCGGGACGATGAGGGCAACATCATCGACTACGGCAACCGTTGGGCGAGCCGTGGGGGCACTCCGCCCGAAGACAGCTACTCAGTGGACGACCACCCGGAACGCTTCGCTCCGCTGCATGCGGTCGCGGCAGCGCTCATCGACTATCTCGTCGGCCACTACGACGTCGAAGTCGACGAAGGGCATCACGTCATGGCCGACGTGCTGCACGCGCCGACCGCCGAGGAGACTGTGCGCGCGGTGCGACTCACGCCGCGCAGTGATGTGTGCGCTCCGCTCGTGTTCATGCTGACGAGCTATCCCGCTCTGCGGGTGCACGCCGGAGCGTTTTTCACGGAGTTCTATCCGTCGTGCGGTTGCAACGCCTGCGATGAGCGATGGGACGATGTCGCAGACGAACTTGAATGGCAGGTGTTCGCGATCGTCGGCGGTGGCTTCGGCGAAGAGGTGAGCGAACCCCGGCGCGCGAAGTGGAGCTACGACCGAGGTCGCGGCCTCGTGCAGGGCATGGGGCAGACCGTCTCCTACCGCCTTCGGGCGCTCGACGGCGGTAGCCAGCGGAGCGGCCAGTCGCGCGCCGAAGACGTGCCACCCGAGGTACTTGCGCGCGCCCGCGCCACACTCGATTCGGTGGCCGCAGCGAGCGCCGAGGGAAACTGGCTGCCCTGGCCGGCCACACCGCTCGGTCGCTGACCAACGCCCGCGAGGCCGCGCACGGTCAGAACGGCGGGGTATCGGGCAGGAGTGGGTTCCGCTCGAAGCCGTCGCAAGAACTCCTGCGCGGCTCGTGTTTCCTCCCGCGCGGGCGCGGTCGTTCCGAAGCCTGTGGGTGAGATCAGCTGAACCGTGCCGTCTTTCCGGCGCCGGTAGCGGAAGCGTGACTTCTCCTTGAACTGATTCTCGGCGGAGCAGAACGGATGCAGATTGCCGATCTCGGTCGGGCCGCGGGTGGATCCGTGGAACGCGTCCCAGTGGTCGACGTCGGTGTCGGCTGCGGGATGTCGGCATCCATCGCGGGTGCAGGTGCCGTGGACCAGCAGCAGCCACTCGCGCTGCTGGCGGGTCGCGGCACGAAAGCGGCGATCCATGTCGAGCGCGACGCCCGTCACGGGATCGGTGACGACACGCGTGAACTTCCCGGCTTCGAGCAGCATCCGCACCGCCGTCACTCTGTCGACGGGCTCGCCGGTATCCAACCTCGGGCACTCGTTCAGGTCGGGCGCGCCGTCAGGCACCGGCAAGTCACGTCGCACCGAGGCCTGTGCGGCGGGGGAGAGCACATCCAAAGGGACAGTGGCGAACACTTTGACCTTGGCCGCAGTTGGTGTACCGGTACCACGAAGCCATGCCGTCGCGATGTCCGCGCGAATCTGGTCGCGCGTCCGACCCGCGCGGTCCCGGCGGGACGTGTGCTTCGCCGTCGACGTCAGGCGACGGAAGATCGCGCGTGCCTCGGCGGCATCCGTCAGCAGATGCACCCAGGCCATGCCGGCCTGCTCAGGCTGCAGGCAGACCGTACGCTTCTCGCGTGCCCGCGCGTGCTCAGTGGCGGGATCGCTGGGCGCGAGGCGCTCGGCCAGCCGCCGGGCCCTCGAGCGGAATGCGCCCGACGTGAGCTCACCGGCGATGGCGGCGAGCTTCGCATCGAAGGCGGCAACTGCCTTCACCGAATCCGCGGTGAATCGGGGCAGGAGATCGATGGCTGACTCGACCTGGGCGAGGGTCGCGAGACCTTCCCGCGCGCATTCCCAAAGCTGAGGCAGTCGTGCGGATGCCTCATCGGCGAGGAACACGAGGTTGCGTACGGCGTTCTCGGAGAGCTGGAATCGCGCCGCCGCCTCCATGACCGCACAGCGCTCCGCCGTCGCTACAGGGTCGTCATCGTTCGGGAGAGCATAGATATGCGGGGCTCGGCGTGCGAACCCGATCGCGTCAGCAAGGGCGACCGCCCGTTGCGCCGCCTCACGGTTCAGAACGTACTGAGAGCGCGTGACCGCACCGAAGAGCAGACCGAGAGCGGCCGTCAGGAGCGTCATCTCAGCGAAGTCTTAGAGCTGGCACCGGTAGCGTGGACAGCATGACCGACGGCTCTGTGACCGACGCCCTCCCCGAAGTCGTGCGTGTCGCCCGCGACCTGATCCGCTTCGATACGACGAACTACGGCGAGGGCCGCGCGCACGGCGAGCGCGAAGCCGCCGAGTACGTCGGTGCGTACCTGCAGGCACTCGGGCTCACACCGGAGTACTACGAGCCCATCCCGCGCCGCACCAACGTGATGGCGCGGGTCCCGGGACGCAACAAGAGCAAGCCCGCACTCGTCGTGCACGGCCACCTCGATGTCGTCCCGGCTGTGGCGGACGACTGGAGCGTTGACCCCTTCGCCGGCGAGATCCGCGACGGCATGCTTTGGGGGCGCGGAGCCGTCGACATGAAGGACATGGATGCCATGATCCTGACCTCCGTCGCCGACCTGCTGCGCGCGGGGGAGCAGCCCGAGCGCGACCTCGTCCTCGCGTTCTTCGCCGACGAGGAGAACGGCGGCGTCGAGGGTTCGCAGCTGGTCGTGCGCGACCGGCCGGAGTGGTTCGCCGGAGCCACCGAAGCGATCAGCGAAGTCGGCGGCTACTCGATCGGCGTGGGCGAGCGCCGCGCGTACCTGCTACAGGTGGGCGAAAAGGCCCTCATCTGGCTGCGCCTGCGCGCCCGCGGGACGGCCGGTCACGGCAGCCGTTTCCACCCCGACAACGCCGTCACGCGGCTCGCCGAGGCTGTGTCGGCTCTGGGCCGCAGCGCCTGGCCGCTCGAGCTGACGGAGACGACGCGGCAGACCGTCGAGGGGCTCGCAGCACTGTGCGGGGTGGATGCCTCTGACCCTGACGCCGTCGCGGCGGAGACCGGCCCGGCATCCGGGTTCCTGCGGTCGACCTTCCGCACCACGACCAACCCCACGGGCCTGACCGCCGGCTACAAGCACAACGTGATCCCGGACGCGGCCGTCGCGACGATCGACGTGCGCACCCTGCCCGGGCAGGAAGACCGCGTGCTCGCGGAGATCCAGCGCATCGTCGGCGATGACGTCGTCGTCGAGATCAGCCACCGCGACATCGGCCTGGAGGTGCCCTTCGCCGGCGAACTGGTCGAAGCCATGGTCGGTGCACTCGACCGGCACGACCCCGGAGTGCCCGTCGTGCCGTACCTGATGGGCGGCGGCACCGACAACAAGGCCCTCGCCGAGCTGGGAATTGCCGGATACGGCTTCGCTCCGTTGCGCCTGCCGGCAGACCTGGACTTCACCGGTATGTTCCATGGAGTCGACGAGCGTGTTCCGCTCGACGCCCTCGTCTTCGGGCAGCGCGTACTGACCGATCTGCTCCGCACCTACTGACCCGCCGCTGGAAAGGCCCCCATGCTGTTCGACGCGATCATCCTCGGCATCGTGCAGGGACTCACCGAGTTCCTGCCGATCTCTTCGAGCGCGCACCTGCGCATCGTCGGCGAGTTCCTGCCCTCCGCAGTGGACCCCGGGGCGACCTTCACCGCGATCACCCAGATCGGCACCGAACTGGCGGTGCTCGTCTACTTCTGGAAGCGGATCGTCCGCATCATCGGGCGCTGGTTCCGCTCCCTGACCGGCTCGGTGCCGCGCAACGACCCCGACGCCCGGATGGGCTGGATCGTCATCATCGGAACGATCCCGATCGGCATCCTGGGTTTCCTCTTCCAGGACGTCATCCGCGACACGTTCCGAAACCTCTGGCTCGTCGCCATCGTGCTGATCGGGTTCGGCCTCATCCTCGGCGCAGCGGATGCCCTCGGACGCCGCACGCGCAACGAGGAAGACCTCACGTACCGCCACGGCCTCGCGCTCGGGCTCGCGCAGTCCCTGGCCCTCATCCCGGGCGTCTCCCGCTCCGGCGCCACGACGACGATGGGTCTCGCCCTCGGCTACACGCGTCCCGCAGCGGCCGAGGTAGCGTTCCTGCTCGCCGTGCCCGCGGTCTTCGGCAGCGGCGTCTACGAGCTGTACCACGCCATCTCGAACCCCGGCGAGGCGGTCTTCACGGGTGTCGAGACCGCCGTCGCGACGGGCATCGCCTTCGTCGTGGGCCTCGCCGTGATCGCGTTCCTGATGCAGTACCTCAAGCGCGGCAGCTTCCTGCCGTTCGTGATCTACCGCGTCGTCCTCGGCATCGTGCTCATCATCCTGCTGAGCCTGGGCGTGCTGCAGGCGTACTGACGCCGCCAGCGGCTACTGACGGCGCGGGCTGTCGGGACCCTTCGAACCGGGGCCCTCGCCGCCGCGGCGGAGGTACCGCTCGAACTCCTGCGCGATCGCGTCGCCCGACGCTTCGGGGGAGTCCCACGTGTCGCGGGTCTGCTCGAGCTGGTGGATGTACTCCGTCATCTCCTCGTCGTCCGAGGCGGCGGCGTCGATCGAGGCCTCCCAGGCCAGCGACTCGGCCGGCAGCTCGCCGCGGGGGATGACGGCGCCGGTGAGCTCGGTCAGTCGGTCGAGAAGCGCGAGCGTCGCCTTGGGCGACGGCGTGTGCCCGGCGACATAGTGCGGAACGCTCGCCCAGAGCGCGGCACACGGGATGCCCGCGGCTTCGGCCGCCGCGGAGACGACCGTGAGGATGCCCGCGGGGCCTTCGTAGGTGGGCTTCTCGAGGCCCAGCGCCGCGCGCAGCTTGTCGTTCTCGCTGCCCGCGAAGACCGAGATCGGCCGCGTGTGCGGCACATCCGACATCATCGAGCCGAGCGCGATGAGACCCGTGATGTCTTCGCGCAGTGCCGCGTCGATCAGTTCGGCCGCGAAAGCCTGCCACGCTCGCGCCGGCTCGACGCCCGACAGCAGCCACAGCCGGGTGCCGTCACTCGGGTGCAGCGGGCGCCACAGCGTGGCATCCGGCCAGACCAGTCGGCGCGAGCCGTCGGCATCCAACCGCACCTGCGGCCGCGTGTACTGGTAGTCGAAGTAGAGCTCGGGATCGACGGCGAACACCTCGCGGTACGCGCCGGATTCACGCAGGTGCGCGATGGCCGCCGATGCCGCTTCGCCGGCATCGTTCCAGCCGTCGAAAGCGACCACGAGCACCCGCTGACCCAGTTCTTCCACATCTCTCCTCTGGTGCGCGAACCGTTCCCTACACGATACGCGTCGACCGCCGCGCGCGGGCCGCGCCTCCGGAGACGCCCGGGCGACCCGTGGCCGCGCCCCTCGACGCCGTAGCATGGAACGATGTCCTCCTCCGGCCTCGCGCCCGACTCCGCGCCCGCCGCCGCTCCCGTCCTGCCCGCGGCCGTGTTGTGGGACATGGACGGCACGATCGTCGACACGGAGCCGTTCTGGATGGCCGCCGAGGGTGACCTGGTCACGAGCTTCGGCGGCACCTGGACGCACGAGCAGGCGCTCACCCTTGTCGGGCAGGGTCTGGAGACCTCCGCGGCGATCCTGCAGGAGGCAGGCGTGCGCATGTCCGTCCCCGAGATCATCGACACCCTCACTGCCCGCGTGCAGGAGATCCTCGATGAGAAGGGACCGCCGCTGCGCCCCGGGGCCGTCGAGCTGCTGACCGCACTGAGCGAAGCGGGCGTGCGCTGCGCCCTCGTGACGATGTCGCTGCGGCGCATGGCGGAGCAGGTCGTATCGGCGCTGCCGAGCGGCCTGTTCGAGCTCATCGTCGGAGGCGACCAGGTCACGCGGCCAAAGCCGTTCCCGGATGCCTACCTGCAGGCCTGCGCGGGCCTGGACATCGACCCCGCCACCGCCGTCGCGATCGAGGATTCGCCCACGGGGGTGCGCGCCGCCGTTGCCGCCGGCATCCCGACGATCGGCGTGCCCCTGTTGGTCTCGCTCGTCGGCACCGGTGCGCACGCGGTCTGGCCGACGCTCGCGGGCCGCACTCCTGATGACATCGCCGCCTTCCACGCGGCGCACGGCGCGAAAGGCCGCGAATGACCACTGACCTCACCCCAGGCGACCCGGGCACCGACCTGCGACCGAGCGGCCCGTTCCGACTCGGCGACCGCGTGCAGCTGACCGGCCCGAAGGGGCGCCTGCACACCGTGACCCTGCGCGAGGGCGGCGAGCTGCACACGCACCACGGCGTCCTCAAGCACGAGCAGATCATCGGCCAGCCCGACGGGTCGGTGCACACCAACTCCGGCGGCCACGAGTACCTCGCACTGCGCCCGCTGCTACGCGACTTCGTCATGTCGATGCCGCGCGGCGCGGCCATCGTGTACCCGAAGGATGCCGCGCAGATCCTGGCATCCGCCGACATCTTCCCCGGCGCGACGGTCGTCGAAGCCGGTGTCGGCTCGGGCGCGCTGTCGATGTGGCTGCTGCGCGCGATCGGACCGAGCGGACGGCTCGTGTCGTTCGAGCGCCGCGATGAGTTCGCGCAGGTCGCCCAGGCCAACGTCGAGACGTTCCTCGGCCACTACCCGGACGCGTGGCAGGTCGTCGTCGGCGACCTCGTCGAGCAGCTGCCGACCGTCACCGAGCCCGGATCGGTCGACCGCGTCGTCCTCGACATGCTGGCGCCGTGGGAGTGCATCGACGCCGTCGCCGACGTGCTGACTCCCGGCGGCGTCGTGCTCTGCTACATCGCGACAGCCACCCAGCTCAGTCGCGTCGCGGAGTACATCCGCGGCACGGGTCTGTTCACCGAGCCGGAGGCGACCGAGACGATGGTGCGCGGCTGGCACGTCGAGGGTCTCGCCGTGCGACCCGACCACCGCATGGTCGCGCACACCGGGTTCCTGATCACGGCACGCCGGCTCGCGCCGGGCGCGGTGCCGCCCGATGTGCGCAAGCGCGCGCTCAAGAAGCCCAGCTACGCCGACTCGGACGTCGAGGTGTGGACCCCCGGCGCCGTCGGCGACCGCGAGATCACCGACAAGAACCTCCGCAAGCGCGTACGTGAAGCGCAGCGCGCCGTCGACGGCGCGCGCGTGGCATCCGGCACCGGGGCGACCGACGACGAGGACGGCGCACTCGGCGACGTAGACTGATCCGGTGCATCGGATCCCTGCTGTCCTCGCCGTTCTCGGCCTGTCCGCGCTGACCCTCGTCGCCTGCTCGTCAGGGCCGGCCGTCGCGTCGTGCGAGCGGGCCACGTCCGACGCCTCGGTGCTCGACTTCGCGCAGGCCTCGGGCGACTTCGGATCGCCCGCGCTGACGCTTGAGGCCCCCGTCTACGTCGACGAGACGACGTTCACCGACCAGGTCGTCGGCGACGGGATGCGCGTCACGAGCGACGCGCAGGATGTCGTGTTCAGCGTCTCGTTCGTCAACGGTGCGACGGGGGCGGCGATCCTCTCGTCGGGCACGCAGGTGCAGGCTCTCTCGACGTGGCGCGACAACTACGACGGCCTCGCGCAGATGATGTCGTGCGCGACCGAGGGCTCGCGCGTGGTCGGTGCGATCCCCGCGTCCGACGTCTCCGAGGCGGCCGCCACGCAGCTGGGCATTACGGCCGACCAGTCGGTCGTCGTCGTCCTCGACCTGCAGAAGGTGTATCTGGCCGCGGCTGACGGCACGCCGCAGTACAACGACCGCCGCGGGATGCCCTCGGTCGTCCTCGCGCCCGACGGACGCCCGGGCGTCATCGTGCCCGACTCGGCTGCACCGAGCGAGCTGGCCGTCGAGGTGCTCAAGAAGGGCGACGGCACCCAGATCACCGATGCCGACACGGTCCGCGTGCACGTGACCGCGGTCAACTGGAACACGCGCGAAGTCATCTCCTCGACGTGGGAGGACGGCGCCACTCAGGCGGTCACCGCGTCGTCCAGCACGCCCTACGCGCCGGAACTCGTCGGTGAGACGGTCGGCTCACAGCTGCTCGTCGTCTCACCCGGCGCCACCGACACCGACGCGGCCACGGTCTACGTCGTGGACATCATCGGCATCGACACGCCGACCGCGCAGTAGTCCGGCGCGGGCGCGGGCCCGACGCACGTGCCTGACCATAGGATGGGCGGGTGGCTACCGAGACGACTCGCACCGCTCCCGAAGAGCGGCTGGTCAACCTCGTCGTCGCCCTCATGGCGACCGAGCCGGGGCTGACGAAGGACACGATCCTCTCGTCGGTCGCGGGCTACCGCGAGCAGAGCTCGGCGGGTGCCTCGAAGGACGCGCTGGAGAAGATGTTCGAGCGCGACAAGCAGACGCTGCGCTCCCTCGGCATCCAGGTCGAGACGATCGGCGACTATGCCGACCCCGATGACCTGCGCGAAGCCCGGTACCGCATCCCGACGGCGGAGTACGAGCTGCCCGCCGACATCGAGTTCACGCCCGCCGAACTCGCGGTGCTGAACCTGGCCGGCGGTGTCTGGAGCGAGAGCTCGATGTCGGCCGATGCACGCAGTGGGCTGCGCAAGATCCGCGCCCTCGGCATCGACGTCGACGCGCCCATCATCGGCTACTCGCCGCGCATCAACCTGCGCGACAGCGCGTTCGTGCCGCTGCAGCGGGCGATCGAGCAGGGGCGCGTCGTGTCGTTCGCGTACCTGAAGGCGGGGGAGGATGCCTCGAAGCGCCGCCGCATCCGGCCCCTCGCCCTCGTCGACTACGAAGCGCGCTGGCACGTGTACGGCTTCGATCTGGAGCAGGATGCCCCGCGCACCTTTCTGCTGTCGCGCATCGTCTCTGACATCGAGATCACCAAGACCGCGTTCGACCTCGCCGAGCGCGAGGGAGCGGGGGAGCGGGCCCTGGCTGGGCTGGCGGAGGTCGCGGCACGGCAGCAGGCGCTGCTCGAGGTCGAACCCGGCACCGAGGCCGCCCTTCGGCTCAGCCGTCGTGCGGCGCCCGCCGAGCAGGGCATCCGCGTGCCGTACGTCGATCTGCACATCTTCGCCGATGAACTCGCGTCGTACGGACCGGAAGTCCGCGTGGTCGAGCCCGCCGACCTGCGGGGTGCCGTGATCGCGCGGCTGCAGCGGGTTCTCGACGCGCACGGAGGACACGCATGACCCGGCCGCTCGTCGCCACCGATCGCGCAGCGCTGATTCTGCAGCTCGTGCCGTATCTGATCGGCAAGGGCGAAGTCTCCGTCGCCGAAGCAGCGGCAGACTTCGACGTGTCCGTCGATCAGATGCGCGGCATGGTCGAGAAGCTCACCGTCATCGGCTTGCCCGGTGACGGCGGCTTCTGGCAGATGGCCAACGACCTGTTCGACATCGACTGGGACCTCCTCGACGAGCAGGACCTCATCGTCATCACCAACGCCGTCGGGCTCGAGCGCACGCCGCGGCTCAGCGCGCGCGAAGCCGCCGCACTGCTCGCGGGACTGCAGGTCGCCGCGTCGTTGCCCGGTGTCGGCGACAGCGGCATCGTGCAGGGGCTGCTCGCCAAGCTCGCCCGCGGTGCCTCGAGTGCCCCGGCCGACGTCATCGTGGCCCCCGAAGCGGTCGACGAGGTGCGCGTCGCCGTCGCCGATGCCCTGCAGCGCGGTGTCGCCCTTTCGTTCACGTACCGCGCCCCGGATGCCGCGGCCACGACCCGCACCGTCGACCCGGTGAAGGTGCACATCGCGAACGGCCAGTGGTACCTGCAGGGCTGGTGCCACCTGCGTGACGCGATGCGCACGTTCCACCTCGATCGTGTGTCAGACGTGCGGCTGACCGACGTCGCCATCACGCACGCGGCCGAGACCGTGCCTGACCTCTTCGAATCGGCGCCGTCAGACGTCGAGGTCGAGGTGCGCTACCGCGTCGGGGCGGCACCCCTGCTCGCGGACTACATCGTGGTGGATGCCACGGAGCACGATGGCGTGCGCAGCGGCGGCATCCGGCTCGGCGACGCGCGCAGCCTCAAGCGCATCGCCGCGCGCCTCGGCGGCGAACTCGAGGTCGTCGGCCCCGCCGACGTGCGCGAGGCGACCGCCGCATGGGCGCGCGCGGGTCTCGAACTCTATCGCTGACGCGCCACGCGCGCACTGCCGTGACCGTGCGAGGCGGCGGGTAGACTTGTCGCAAGCTTTCCGACAAAGGGGACACAATGCCCAGCAACCTGCTCGCCGGTCCGCACCTGTGGATCCTCCTGATCGTGATCCTGCTGTTGTTCGGTGCGGCCAAGCTTCCGGCTCTCGCGAAGAGCATGGGTCAGTCGGCCCGTATCTTCAAGGGCGAGATGAAGGCCATGAAGGACGATGACTCGCCCGCTGCGACGACCGAGTCGACGGCGGCGCCCGCCGACACGACCGGTGTGCAGCAGGCGACGGCAGCACCTGCCGACCCGGCGAAGCCGGGCGCGACAGACGCCTCCTGACCGCGTCCGTGGCTACGGCCGAACACCCGCCGCTCCCTGCAGGGGAGGCTCCGCGCGGCGACAAGCGGATGTCGCTCGGACAGCACCTGGGTGAACTGCGCCGCCGCGTCATCATCGCGGCGATCGCGCTCGTCGTCGGGATGGTCGTCGCCTACTTCCTGACCGACTGGATCATCGCCGCGATGACCGAGCCGATCCGCATCGTCGCGGAGCGCCGTGGTGACGACCCCGACGCGATCGTGCGGCTCATGTACTCGACGATCACGGGACCGTTCGACATGCGTCTGCGCATCTCGTTCGTCGTCGGCATCATCCTGTCTGCACCCGTGTGGCTCTGGCAGCTGTGGGCGTTCCTCATGCCGGGCCTGACCCGTAAGGAGATCCGCTACACGATCGGGTTCGTCTCGGCGGCCGTTCCGCTCTTCTTCGCCGGGTGTTATGTCGGCTGGTGGATCATGCCGCACATCGTCGAGCTGATGGCGACGTTCTCGGCCGAGGGATCGGTCAACCTGTACGAGGCGAAGTACTACTACGACTTCGTGTTCAAGCTCATCCTCGTCGTCGGCATCTCGTTCGTCGTCCCGGTGTTCCTGGTGGCACTCAACCTCGCCGGCATCATGAGTGGCAAGGCGATCCTGCGCTCGTGGCGGGTCGCCGTGATCATCGCGGTCGCCTTCGCGGGCCTTGCGACCCCCGCCGCTGAGCTGGTCAGCATGCTGCTGCTCGCAGGCATCCTCATCGTCCTGTTCTTCGCGGCCGCGGGCCTGTCCATGCTGTTCGACTACCGCCGCAGCAAGCGTGCGGCCGCCGAGCTCGGACCGCTCGCGTGAGCGACCCCGCCGCGCGGTACGCGGCCGCGCAGTCGGCGCGCGCGCACCCGATCACCGCCGCGTTCGCGGCCGCGCAGCGCTTCGACCTCGACCCGTTCCAGACCGCCGGATGCCACGCGCTCGAAGACGGTCGCAGCGTGCTCGTGGCCGCCCCCACCGGCGCGGGCAAGACGATTGTGGGCGAGTTCGCGATCCACCTCGCCATGCTCACCGCCGACGAGAAGGCCTTCTACACAACGCCGATGAAGGCGCTGTCGAATCAGAAGTTCCGCGAGCTGCAGGAGGTCTACGGCGAAGACCAGGTCGGCCTGCTCACCGGCGACACCAACATCAACGGCAACGCGCGCGTCGTCGTCATGACGACCGAAGTGCTGCGCAACATGCTGTACGCCGACTCTTCGGCACTGCGGGGTCTGCGTTACGTCGTGATGGACGAGGTGCACTACCTCGCCGACCGGTTCCGCGGCGCCGTGTGGGAAGAGGTCATCATCCACCTGCCGCCGGATGTGCGGCTGATCTCGCTGTCGGCGACGGTCTCCAACGCCGAAGAGTTCGGCGACTGGCTCGACACCGTCCGCGGCGACACCGAGGTCATCGTCTCTGAGACCCGCCCGGTGCCGCTCGAGCAGCACGTCCTCGTGCGCGGCGACCTGCTGCCGCTGTTCGACGACCGTGCCGGCATCGCGACGGCGCAGGTCAATCAAGAGCTCATGCGCATCCGCGGCGGCAGCGGCGCCCGTTACGAGAACAACCGGCAGGCGCAGCAGTCGCGTGCGCACGGTGTGCGGGATGCCGCGCGGCGCCCCCACCGGGGCGGCAGTCGGCCCGTACGGTCGGCGAACATGCAGCGCATCGAGCGGCTCGACCGGCCCCAGGTCGTGGAGCTACTCGAGCGCGCCAACCTGCTGCCGGCGATCTTCTTCATCTTCAGCCGTGCCGGCTGCGACGGGGCGGTGCAGCAGGTGCGCCGTTCGGGCCTGCGCCTGACGACGCGCGAAGAACGCGATGAGATCCGTCAGATCATCGATGAGCGCATGCGCACGATGCCCGACGACGATCTCGACGTGCTGGGCTTCGGCGAGTGGCGCGACAACCTCGAGCGCGGCGTCGCTGCGCACCACGCGGGGCTGCTGCCGGCGTTCAAAGAAGTCGTCGAAGAGCTGTTCCGCCGCAAGCTCGTGAAGGCCGTCTTCGCGACCGAGACGCTCGCACTCGGCATCAACATGCCCGCCCGCACCGTCGTGCTCGAAAAGCTCGAGAAGTTCAACGGCGAGGCGCGTGTCGCGATCACCTCGGGGGAGTACACCCAGCTCACCGGACGGGCCGGGCGTCGCGGCATCGACGTCGAGGGGCACGCCGTCATCCAGTGGACCGAGTCGCTCGATCCGCAGGCGGTCGCTGCTCTGGCATCCCGCCGCACGTATCCGCTGAACTCGAGCTTCCGCCCGACGTACAACATGGCAGTGAACCTCATCGACCAGTTCGGCCGCGAGCGGGCGCGCGAGATCTTGGAGTCGTCGTTCGCGCAGTTCCAGGCCGACCGCGCCGTCGTGGGCCTCGCCCGCGAGGTGAAGGATGCCGAGGAGTCCCTCGCCGGCTACGCGAAGGCGATGGCCTGCGACCGCGGCGACTTCGTCGAGTATGCGGGGCTGCGCGCGGAGCTCAGCGAGGTCGAGAAGCTCAATCGCGCCGACCGTACCGCGCCCGCCCGCATCAGGGCGCAGCGCCAGAACGACATCCAGTCGCTGCGCCGGAGACTGCAGCGCCACGCCTGTCATTCGTGCCCCGACCGTGAGGCTCACGCGCGCTGGGGCGAGCGTTACGCGAAACTGCAGCGGCGCGTCGACAAGGTGCGGCGTCAGATCGAGGCCCGCACGGGGACGGTCGCGCGCGTGTTCGACCGCGTCGTCGACGTGCTCGTGAGCCTGGACTACGTCCGCATCGCGGGCGACGAGACGGCGACACTGACACCGGCCGGCAAGACGATGAAGCAGATCTACGGCGAGCGCGACCTGCTCGTCGCCGAGTCGCTGCGGCAGGGCCTGTGGACGTCGCTGGATGCCCCGGGCCTGGCCGCCCTCGCCTGCTGCCTCGTCTACGAGCCGCGGCGCGATTCGGACGGTCCTGGCGAGCACGGGCTGCCGCGTGGGCCGTTCCGCCAGGCGCTGACGGCGACGCAGGAGCTGTGGGCACGGCTCGACGACCTCGAGCGCGATCACTTCCTTCCCGGAAGCGAGCCCGTCGCGACGGGGCTCGCGACCGCGATGCACTCGTGGGCCCGCGGCGCGACGCTCGATCGTGCACTCGACGAGGCAGATCTCGCCGCGGGCGACTTCGTCCGATGGGCGAAGCAGACGATCGATCTGCTCGACCAGCTGTCGATCGTCGCGGACGGACCGGTCGCGGTCACCGCACGCAAGGCACTCGAAGCGGTCCGACGCGGCATCGTCGTGTACGGGTCGCTGTGAGCGCGGCCGCTGTGAACGAGGCCGCTGCGAACGAGGCCCCTGCGAACGAGCCCCGGCCGCTGCTGCCGCTGTGGGGAGCCGTACTCGCCGCAGCCGCGGGCGGGCTTGTGCTCACGCTCGCGTTCCCCGCCGTCTCGTGGTGGCCGGTCGTGTTCGTTGCGGTGCCGCTCGCGCTCGTGAGCCTCATCGGCCGCCGCGCGTGGGGAGCCGTGCTCGTCGGCTTCGTCTTCGGCGCCGCCCTGTTCTTCGTCAACCTGTCGTTCACGGCGCGCTACCTGGGGCCGGTCCCATGGATCGCCCTGTCGACGCTCGAGGCGCTGCTCACGGCGGCGATGGCAGTGCCGATCACGCTGGCGTATCGCTGGCTGCCGCGCGTCGCACCGGGCGCGTGGGGGCGCCTGCTGGCACTGCCCGCGCTCGTCGCGGGCCTGTGGGTCGCGCGCGAGGAGCTTCTCGGCACCTTCCCGTACGGCGGATTCCCGTGGGCTCGACTGGGCGTCACGCAGGCATCCTCGCCCCTCGCCGACGTGGCGTCGTGGACCGGCATGAGCGGGCTCTCGTTCCTGATCGCGTTCGGCTGTGCTGCCGGCGTGGAGTTCGCCCGGCGGCGCCATTGGCGCGGCTGGCGTGACCTGCGCGGCGCGATCCCGGCGGTGGCGGCGCTGGCGATCCTGTTCGCGCTGCCGCAGTTCCCGACGACGGATGCCGGGACGATCCGTGTCGGCGCGGTGCAGGGCAACGGTCCGGCGGGCTACTTCGACGAGCGCCAGCCGTACGACGTCCTGCGCGCACAACTCGGCGCGACCGAGCCCATCGAGGACGAGAACCTCGACGTGCTGCTGTGGCCCGAGGGCGGCGTCGACGCCGACCCGACGCAGAACGAGTCGGTCGCACGCACGCTCGATCAGCTCAGCGCCCGCATCGATGCGCCGCTGCTGATCAGCGCCGTCACTCAGCGCGGCGAGGACTACTTCAACTCGTCACTGGTCTGGGAAGCCGGCGCCGAGAACCCGACGCAGACGTACGACAAGCGGCATCCGGTGCCCTTCGGCGAGTACGTTCCCGACCGGTGGCTCTGGCGGCAGTTCGCGCCAGATCTGATCGATCTCATCCAGCGCGAGTACACGCCGGGCACCGCCGTGCCGTTCGTCGACATCAATGGTGTGGGGGTCGGCCTCGCGATCTGCTTCGACGTGATCTACGACGACGTCATCCGCGACGGCGCGCTCGCGGGCGCGCAGGTCTACATGTTCCAGACCAACAACGCCGACTTCCGCGGCACCGACGAGAATCTGCAGCAGCTCGCCTTCGCCCGCATGCGTGCGATCGAGTCGGGGCGCGCCGTGGTGAACCTCTCGACCGTCGGCACAAGCCAGGTCATCGCGCCCGACGGCAGCACGCTCGACACGTTGCCCGCCGATGAGGCCGGTGCGATGGTCACCGACGTGCCGCTGCACACGGGGCTCACACCCGCGATGATCGCGGGCCCGGCCGTACAGACGACGCTGGGGTGGGGGAGTGTGCTCGCCCTCGCCGTGATCGGCCTCCTCGCGCGGCGGCGCGGGCGAGTTCCGGGTACGACGAAGACGTCGGCCCCCGAATAGTTCGGGAACCGACGTCCGGGGGATCGTCGACGCGGGTGCGGACTCAGGCCGTGAGGCGAGTGTCGCCGGCGCCACGACGGGCGCGCAGCAGAGCGAGACGCTCTTCGAGGAGTTCCTCGAGCTCGGGAACGGTGCGGCGCTCCAGGAGCATGTCCCAGTGGGTGCGGGCGACCTTGTCGCCGGAGTGGTCGACCTCGACGACGGTGTCGCCGATGCGGCGCACGGCCTCGGCGCCGCACGTGCGGCACTCCCAGGCCTCGGGCACCTCTGCGTCGGCGGCGAATGTCATGGTGGTCTCACGTCCGCACTGCGTGCAGACGTACGTGTGGTTGGCGCGCTCATGGAACACGACGCCTTCTTCGCTCTGTAGGCTGGAAGCGCCGAGTCGGATGCCGCGCAGGCTGCGATCTGCCATTGTGTGGTCCTCTCGTCCGTACAGGTATAACGCGCTCACCTGTGTGCATCATCCGAACGGATGCCGCGTCGCGCCCTTTCACAGCCGATGCTCAGCGCCCGGCCCGGTGTTTCAGGCGGCCCGGTGGTTCAGGATCCGCGGTGCGCGGCGATCGCCGCCAGGGCGAGGTCGGCGCGGTCGGTCACGAGCCCGTCGACCCCGAGCGCAAGTAGCCGATCCATGTCGGCGCGCTCGTTGATCGTCCACAGGTGCACCTCGGTGCCTGCGGCATGCGCTACGCGCACGAGCCGCGGTGTCACGACACGCAGGGCGCCCGCGCGCTCGGGGATCTGCAGCGCGTCGATACCGCGCAGCGCACGGCGCACCAGCGCGTGCGACCCCGTCGCCACGGCCGCGAGCACGCGCGCGACGGTCGCCTGTCCCGCGGAGGTGGCAGGCGTGCCGCCCGCGGCGTGCGCGGCCTCCATGGCGGCGCGGCGGCGGGCATCCGAGAAGCTCGTCAGCAGCACGCGATCCGCGTTGCGCCCGGCGAGGCGGCCCAGGGGGAGGGCGGCGCCGGCGGCTTTGACATCGAAGTTGAACCTCAGCGTCGGGAACGCGCTCAGCGCTTCCGCAGCCGTGACAAGCTCGCCGCGATCGGCCATGATGTGGCGCAGATCCGCGAGGCGCACGTCGGCGATGGCGCGCGAATCACCCGCGACGCGCGTCAGGTCGTCGTCGTGGAACAGCACCACGACGCCGTCGGCGGTCAGATGGCAGTCCGACTCGACGTAGCTCGCCCCGGCCGCATGGGCGGCGGCAAAGGCCGCGAGCGTGTTCTCGACGAAGTCGGTCGCTCCGGGTGGGACGAATCCGCGATGCGCCAGCACGCGCGGCGCAGGCGCGTGGAACCAGGGGTGCGTCACGGCAGCGTCGGGGGTGCCGCCGGTGGCTCGTGCGCTTCCGGCGGGCTCTGGCGCACACGCGTGGCCGGCGGCGGCGTGGCCGTCGAGGCCGCGTTCGCTGCGGCACCCGCGCCGGCGGCGAACGCCGAGCCGAGGCCCTTCATCGCCTCGGTGAACTCGCTCGGGATGATCCACATCTTGTTCGACGAGCCCTCGCTGATCTTCGGCAGCGTCTGCAGGTACTGGTAGGCGAGCAGCTTGTCGTCGGGGCGGCCCTGGTGGATCGCCTCGAACACGTTCTGGATCGCGGCAGCCTCACCTTCGGCACGCAGGATCGCGGCCTGCTTTTCACCCTCGGCGCGCAGGATGTCGGCCTGGCGGCGTCCCTCGGCCTCGAGGATCTGCGACTGCTTCGAGCCCTCGGCGGTCAGGATCGTCGCGCGACGCTCGCGCTCGGCGCGCATCTGCTTCTCCATCGAGTCCTGGATCGAGTGCGGCGGATCGATCGCCTTGAGCTCGACCCGCGAGACGCGCAGGCCCCACTTGCCGGTGGCCTCATCGAGGACGACCCGCAGCTGTCCGTTGATCTCGTCGCGGCTGGTGAGGGCCTCTTCGAGGTTGAGGCCGCCGACGACGTTGCGCAGCGTCGTCGTGGTCAGCTGCTCGACGGCACCGAGGTAGTTGGCGATCTCGTAGGTTGCGGCACGGGCATCCGTCACCTGGAAGTACACGACGGTGTCGATCGACACGACGAGGTTGTCTTCGGTGATCACCGGCTGCGGCGGGAAGGACACGACCTGCTCGCGCATGTCGACGAGCGGGCGCAGCCGGTCGATGAACGGAACGAGCAGGTTCAGGCCGGGGGAGAGGGTGCGCTGGTAGCGGCCGAGTCGCTCGACGATGCCTGCGTACGCCTGCGGAATGATCCGGATCGAGCGGAAGATCACGACGATCACGAAGATCGCGATGACGATGAGCAGGATGATCACGAAGATCTGTCCCGCGAAGGCTCCGATGTCGACCATCAGTCGGTGCTCCTGTCGGTGGATGCGTCGGGTGTGTCGGCTGCGGCAGCCGGTTCGTGGATGACTTCGACCATCGCTCCGCGCACGGCGGTGACCACAACGCGGTCGCCGACGGCGAGGTCGTCGCTGCCTGGCGAACGGGTCACCGACCAGAGCTCGCCGTTGTCGAGGCGCACCGAGGCGACGTCGTCGGTGAACGGCGCGATCAGGCGCCCGCCGAGGCCGTAAATGGCATCGACATTGGTCGGGTGCAGCGCGCTCGAGCGGTGCAGGGCACGCAGCAGCAGCAGGCGGATCGTGAACAGCAGCAGAGCTGAGACGGATGCCGCTGCCAGCACCTGCAGCCACCACACGCCGCCGAGCAGGTTCACGCCGAGACCACCGATGAGCGTGCCCGCGGCAAGCATCAGGAAGGTGAACTCGAGGGTCAGCAGCTCGATGATCACGAACAGCAACGCCAGAACCAGCCATGCGATCCACATGTACTGGGTCAGATCCGGCAACATCGTGACGCTCCTTCGGCGCTTCTTTCTGCACCCTAACACCGCGGTGCGCGCGTGCCGGGCTGGCGGCGCGGTGGTTGCCATGTCGGCGGCGCCCTGGTTGATAGTGTCGATGCGTCGCCCGGATGCCCCGGGAACCCCCTCACGCACTGCAGGAGTACCCATGTCTCAGCCCCTCGCCACCGGCTCGCTTACCGGAAAGACCGCCCTCGTCACGGGCTCGTCGCGGGGCGTGGGCGCCGACACGGTCACCTACCTCGCGCAGGCGGGCGCGAACGTCGTGATCAACTTCCGCAACAAGGCCCCGCGGGCAGAGAAGCTCGCCGCGCAGCTGCGCGAACTGGGTGTCGAAGCGCTCGTCGTCGGCGCCGATCTCACCGACCCGGCATCCGTCGCCGACATGATGACGCAGATCCGCGGCACGTTCGGTGGGCTCGACCTTCTGGTACTCAACGCCTCGGGCGGCATGGAGAGCGGCATGGCCGAGGACTACGCGCTCGTCCTCAACCGCGACGCCCAGTTGAACGTGCTCGATGCCGCACTGCCGCTGCTCAGTGACGGGTCGCGCGTCGTGTTCGTCACGAGCCACCAGGCCCACTTCATTCGCACGACGCCGACGATGCCCGAGTACGAGCCGGTCGCGCTCTCCAAGCGCGCCGGTGAAGACGCATTGCGCGAGCGGATCCCCGCCCTCACCGAGCAGGGCATCGAGTTCGTCGTCGTCTCGGGCGACATGATCGAGGGCACCATCACGGCAACGCTGCTTGAGCGCGCGAACCCGGGCGCGATCGCGCAGCGCCGCGAGTCGGCCGGCAAGCTCTACAACGTCGCCGAGTTCGCCGCCGAAGTCGCCCTCGCCGCCGTCGAGCCGGTCCCGAGCGACAACACGCGCTTGGTCGGAGATGTGAGCTCGTTCGGAGGGGAGTGAGCGTGCGCGCTGTCGAGATCGAGAAGCTCGTCGCCGTGGGCCGCCCCACGATCGCACCCGACGGCAGCTTCGCCGTGTTCGCGACGTCACGGCCCGACATCGCCGCGAACCGCAACGTGGGTCAGCTGTGGCGTGTCGACCTCGACGGCGGCGTGCCGCGCCGCCTCACGCGCGGTGTGGCCGATCGCCTGCCCGTCCTGTCTCCGGACGGGTCGCTGCTCGCGTTCGCGCGCGCGGATGCCGCCGGCGCAGGACAGGTCTTCGTCGTGCGCGCGGCCGGTGGTGAGCCCGTGCAGGCCACGGCAGCGCAGGGTGGTGTGAGTGAGTTCGCCTGGTCGCCGGACGGCACGCAGCTTGCGTTCACCTCCCGCGTCGCTGAGGCGGGCCGCTACGGCACCGTCGAGAAGCTGGATGCCGCAAGCGAGTCGCCGCGTCGCGTCACGGGCATCCGCTGGCACGCCAACGGACTCGGCTATGTGCTCGACCGCCCGTCGCAGGTGTTCATCGTCGCCGTGCCGGACGTCGACGCCGAGCCGTTCTACGACGCCGCTCCCGCCCTCCGTCCCGAAGGCGAGCAGGCACCCACGCCGCGCGTCGTCGCCGCGGAGGCCCGGGCGCTCACGAGCGGAGCCGTCTCGCATCATGGTGTGACCTTCACCGCCGACGGTTCCGAGATCCTCACGGTGCTCGACGAGATCGAGGATGCCCGGCGCGACCTGCGCACGCCGCTGATCGCGGTGGCCGTCGACGGATCGGGGTCGCGCGAGCTGATCGGTCGCGACGCAGACCTCTCGATCGGCGATGTGGCCATCGCCGCCGACGGCACGATCGCGGTCCTCGCCGACGGCGTCGGGTCACGCGGTGTCGACTTCATCGCTCCCGGCGTCGCGCTGTATCTGCTGGAAGAAGACGGGCTGCGCGCCCTCACCGACCCCGAGACCGTCGACCTCGGCGAGGGCGGCTCGCACATCGGCGTCATCGGCGACGACTTCCTCGTGCAGAACCGGTCGCGTGGCACGGTGTCGCTGCTGCGCGTGACCCGTTCCGGTGACGTGAGCGCAGTCCTCGACGGACTCGTCGAGGTGAACGGACACGCGTCGGCGGGGGAGCGGATCGTGGCATCCGTCGCGACACCCGTCTCGTTCGGCGACCTGGTGCTCGCAGGTACTGGTGCTCTGACCGACTTCGCTGCGCCGCTGCGCGAGACCGGCATCGTCGTGCCGGAAGAGCGCGAGATCACCGGGCGCGACGGCTACCCGATCCACGGCTGGGTGGCGACATCGGCAGGGGAGGGACCGTTCCCCGTCATCCTGCAGATCCACGGTGGGCCGTATGCCAGCTACGGCATACACGTGTTCGACGAGACTCAGGTGCTCGTCGACGCCGGCTACGCGGTCGTGTACTGCAACCCGCGGGGGAGTGCCGGGTACGGACGTGCGCACGGCCGCAGCATCCGGGGTGCGATGGGCACGGTCGACTTCCACGATGTCATGGACTTCCTGGAGGGCGCACTCGCCGGCGACACCCGGCTCGACGCAGCACGGGTCGGCATCATGGGCGGCTCGTACGGCGGGTACCTCACGGCGTGGACGATCGCGCACGAGCACCGCTTCGCCGCGGCGATCGTCGAGCGCGGGTTCCTCGACCCCGCGACCTTCCAGGGCACGAGCGACATCGGCTCGTTCTTCGGCGACGAGTACGTGGGCACAGATCCCGCCCAGATGGCCGCACAGAGCCCCATGGCCGTCGTCGATCAGGTGCGCACGCCGACGCTCGTGCTGCACTCGGAACTCGATTTCCGCTGCCCGCTCGAGCAGGCGACGCGCTATTACACGGCGCTGAAGCGCCAGGGGACCGAGGCCGAGATGCTGATCTTCCCGGGCGAAGACCACGAGCTCACGCGGTCGGGGCGACCGCGGCACCGCGTCGAGAGGTTCGATGCCGTGCTCGAGTGGTGGCAGCGCCATCTGCCGATCGGCTGATCCGCCGCGCGTGCGCCGGCAGGCATGAAGAAGCGCCCCGAGGCGTCCTGTGCCGCGGGGCGCTTCTTCTGTGTGTCTTACTTGCCGAACGAGAAGGCGCGGAAGATCTGGATGACACCCAGCACGATGGCCGAGATGCCCAGCAGCCACCACAGCGTCACCGCACCCATGATGGGCGAGAACAGCAGGACGATACCGGCGATGATCGAGATGATCGCGAAGAAGAGCGTCCAGCCCTTCGACGGGGCGAGGCTGAGCGTGCTGAGCGAGACGACGCCTTCGATGATCCACATGATTCCCACGAGGATGCCGAGGAAGGCGGCCAGCCACACCGTCGTCGCGCCCAGGTTCATGAACGCGACGATGCCGGCGATCACGAAGAGCACGCCGAGCAGGATGTGTCCGAGACGCGACCAGCCGCCGCGGCCGGCCGTGAAGATGCCGAGACCGGCGTAGATGAGCCCGGCGACGATGGCGTAGATGGCGATGATGGCCGTGACGACCATCGCCGTCTTGCCCGGCCAGACGAGGATGAGGATACCGAGGATGACCGACAGCACGCCGCCCAGACCGAGTGCGGTCCGGATGCCGTTCTTGGCAGCCCCTTCGAGTGAATCGGTGGTCATGAGAAGCCCTTTCTGGAAGTCTCCTGTGAAGGAGCTGACCTCAGGCTAGCGCTGTGTTCGCCCGATCCGGGGGATTTCCGCCGATCGTTCACCCGCCGAGCAGGAGAGTGATCGCGATCAGCACCGGAACGCAGCCGACGGTCGTCAGGAACACCGTGTCGCGGGCGATCGTCTCGCCGACGTCGAACCGCTGCGCATAGTTGAAGACGTTCTGCGCCGTGGGCAGCGCCGCCAACACCGTCACGATCAGCACTCCCTGTGCGTCGAGGTGGAAGACGAACGCGGCGGTCGCCCAGGCGACGAGCGGCATCGCGATGAGCTTGAGCGCGGACGCGAACAGGATGTCGCGGCGCCGGCCGGATGCTCCGAGTACGCGCTGCCCGTGCAGCGAGATCCCGTAGCTGATCAGCAGCACCGGCACGCACGCGTTGGCGATGAGCTGCAGCGGTTCGATCACGATGGGCGGCATCTGCCATCCGGTGAGGGCGACAACAACGCCGAGTGCCGAGCCGAGCACGATCGGGTTGGTGACGGTGCGCCGCAGGATTGGGAAGGCGCTGCGCTGCCCGGCGGTCACGGACTCGAAGATGGCCATCGAGACCGGCGTGAAGGCGAGCAGCTGCAGCAGGATCACGGGGGCGGGATACGCCGCGCTGCCGAGCAGATACAACGACAGCGGGATGCCGATGTTGTTGGAGTTGACCTGCCCGGCCGAGAGGGTTCCGACGAGCGTCTCCGCGACATCGCGGTGCCATACGAACCGCGCGACGAACGCGTAGATCGCGAAGATCACGAGGGCGGCGATCGCCGACACAGGAAGCAGCGCCGAGAACAGCGCGTGGACGTCAGCCTGCGCGAGCACGACGAACAGCAGGAACGGCGAGAGCACGAAGAACGTCAGCCGACTCAGCACATGGCGTGCGTGGGGTCCGAGCAGATCTATGCGCCCGAGGATGTAGCCGACGACGATGGCGACACCGACCACGACGAACCCGGTGAGTGTCGCCAGCATTATTCGAGCCTACGGCCCGCTTGGCGTTTCTTCCTGCTCTTCCTCCTTTCTTCCTAGCCGGGTAGACTCGTCCGCATGGCGCTCAATATCAAGGACCCGGAGACCGACCGCATCGCGCGCGAACTGTCGGCTGCGACGGGGGAGTCCATCACCGTCGCGGTGCGCATCGCGATGGAAGAGCGCCTTCGGCGGGTGCGGGCCAGCGGCGCCGAGGCGGCGATGCGCGCCGAGATCGACGCGATCATCGCGCGCGGGCGCGCTCGCGCGATCGTCGACGAGCGCGAGCCGGACGACATCCTCGGCTACGACGCGAACGGATTGCCGGCCTGATGGCCATCGTCGTCGACAGTTCAGCCATCGCCGCGATCGTCTTCGGTGAGGCCGATGCACCGGCGCTGTCCGCCGTCCTGCGTGCGCACGCAGGAGCAGTTCAGGTGAGTGCCGCCACGGTGCTCGAGGCGAGGATGGTCGTGCAGGCTCGTCAGGGCGATGCCGCAACGACCGATCTCGATCGACTGCTGCACAGCGTGGATGCCGAGGTGGTGGCATTCGACGATCGTCAGTCGGCGCTGGCGTTCGCCGCATGGCGACGATTCGGTCGCGGCCGTCACGCGGCATCCCTGGACTTCGGTGACTGCATCTCCTACGCACTGGCGAAGAGCGTGGGCGTGCCACTGCTGTACAAGGGCGACGATTTCGCGCAGACCGACGTCTCGTCGGCGCTGTAACGCCGTTCGGCATAACGCCGATAATGCACATTATGTCAGCTCACGTCGAGAACACCTCCTCTGCGGGACGGCCGGTGTCGTGACGCTGCGTGCGACGTAGACTGCGCGCCATGTCGTTCGACGTCGCCGCGGAGGCGTACGACACCTTCATGGGCCGGTTCTCGGTGCCGCTCGCTGTGCTGCTGGCGGACTTGGCCGGCGTCGCGCCGCCGGGTCGAGCGCTCGATGTCGGCTGCGGCACGGGCGCGTTGACGCGCGAACTCGTGGCGCGCCTCGGCGCGGGCGGCGTGGCCGCTGTCGATCCGTCCGAGCCCTTCGTGTCCGCGGTGCGCGAGCGCTTCACGGGCATCGATGTGCGCCACGCGTCCGCTGAGTCGCTGCCCTACCGCGACGATGCCTTCGACGTGACGCTCGCTGAACTGGTCGTGCACTTCATGACCGATGCGACGGGCGGAGTTCGCGAAATGGTGCGCGTGACGCGCCCAGGCGGTGTGGTCGCGGCGTGCGTGTGGGACTTCGCGGGCGCGCGAGCGCCGCAGACGCCCTTCTTCCGCGCGTTCGCGGCTGTGCATCCCGATGTCGAAGACGAGACCGAGCGCATCGGCGGTCGCCGGGGCGATCTTGACGCGCTGCTGCGGAGAGCCGGATGTCACGATGTCGCCTCAACGGAACTGTCGGTTCAGGTCGTGTTCCCGACGTTCGACGAGTGGTGGGAGCCGTACACGCACGGCGTGGCTCCCGCCGGCCGCCAGCTCGCCATGCTCTCCCCCGCTGACCGCGAACGCGTCAGGCAGCGCGCCCGGTCCGATCTCGGGCGTCGGCCCAATTCAGATTGCAGCGACAGCCTGGGCCGCACGCGGCAGTTGCCCGTGATCAGCGCGCGACCGTCCATACTCGGAGACACCAGCGCTACCGTGGGTGCGTGACGAGCAACGAATCGGAGCGCTGGCGCGGGGTCGTCGCCGCACTACTCAACGATGACCTCCGCGCCGTACTGGCCGAGACGGTGCCGGATGCCCCGCTGACGCCCGCGCGCCGCGAACGCGCGGTCGCCCGGCTCGAGCAGCTGGGGCTCGTCCGCACAGAGCAGGATGCCGTCGTCTTCGACAGCGACGCCGTGCGTGCGTTGCTCACGCCCAAGCCGCGACCGGTCGGGCCGGAGCGCTTCCTCGACCGCGAAGGACGCATCGACCGCTACCCGCTCAGGGACGACGATCGCCGCGGCCTTCTCGAATGGGTGGCCGAACGCGCGTTCTGCCCCGAGGACATCCTCACCGAAGCCGACGTGAACACCCGGCTCGAGCCGTACGCACCCGGCGGCGATGTCGCCGTCCTCCGGCGCTACCTGGTCGACCACGAACTGCTCGAGCGCACACGCTCGGGATCCGAGTACGCACCGGTTCCGCCGACGGCCGCCGAGCCTCAGTAGCGGCCTCAGCGCAACGGCGTCCATCCGCTAGGCAACGGACCGTCGCCGAGCGCGCGCTCGCGGTCGACGGCGGCCGACCAGCCCTGCGCCTCGTCCACGGCATCGAACCCACCGCGGGCCAGCCGCAGGCCGACGTCCTCGTGGTGCATGCGCGGTGCTCCCCCACGCCGCGTTCCCGCACGCGCGCTCCACGCATCGTCAGCGAATCCGCCGCCTCGGAACACCCGGTAGTCCGCATACCGAGCAGGATCGAGCAGATCCCAGCACCACTCCCACACGTTCCCGAGGGTGTCGAACAGGCCGTTGAGGTTCGGCAGCTTGCCGCCGACATCCTGCGGACGCCCCACACCGTCGGCGGCCGTCCAGGCGATCTCGGCGAGTGGACCATAGTGCGCCCCGGTCGATCCGGCGCGGCACGCGTACTCCCACTCCGCCTCGGTCGGCAGGCGGAACCCGTCGGCATCCACATGCCACGTCACGTCTTCGCCCTCAAACGAGTACGCCGGGTCGAGTCCCTCCCACTCGGAGGCCGCGTTGCACAGACGCACCGCGCGCAACCAACTCACGTCGGCGACGGGACGCCGCGGATGCCTCGCCGACTCCCCCAGCAGCTCGGCAGCCTGCTCCTGCGTCACCGCGAAGGTGCCGATCTCGAACGGTTCGAGCTCGACCGTCCGACGCGCCTTGCGGCGAGCATCGTGCAGCGTCACCGAACCGGAGGGAAGCTTCACCATCTCGAAATCGCGCACCCGAGAACCCTCCCACATTCGCGGCGGCCCGCCGGCCCACGCGCGGAGCAGACCCCGTCGGCGACGAGAGTAGCGTAGGAGGGTGAGCGTGTATCGGGTCCCTGTCGTCAGCTCCGGGCCCGGATGGCGCGGCTGGCTCATCTGGACGGTCGGCGTCATCGCGTACATGCTCGCCGTCGTCAACCGCAGCTCGCTGTCTGCCGTGGGAGTGGACGCCGCCGACCGGTTCAACGCCGACGCCGCGACCCTCTCGATGTTCGCCGTCGTGCAGCTCGCGGTGTACGGCGGAATGCAGATCCCCGTGGGCCTGCTGCTCGATCGCTACGGCGCGCGCCCGATCATGACGGTCGGCATGCTGCTGATGGCGGTCGGGCAGCTGACGATGGCCGTCTCCCCCAGCGTCGGGGTCGCGATCCTCGCCCGCGCCTTGCTGGGTGCCGGCGACGCGGCGATCTTCCCCGCCGTCCTGCGCCTTGTCGCCACGTGGTTCCCCGCTCAGCGCGGCCCCGTCATGAGTCAGATGACCGGCCTTGTGGGTCAAGCGGGGCAGTTGCTGTCGCTCGCGCCGCTTGCGGCGCTCCTGCACGCGACGACCTGGTCGATCACGTTCGGGTCGATCGCGGGGCTGTGCGTGCTGTTCGCGATCCTCGTCGCGGTCGTCATCCGCAACCACCCGCCCGAGCGCGACGCCGACGTCACCGTCAACACCGACACGGGCGTGATCCGCGTCGTGCAGTCGTCGATGGACACCGGCGTCGGCATCCGCGCCGCCTGGGCGCACCCGGGCACGCGCCTGGCGTTCTGGTCGCACTTCACGGCGCCGTTCGCCGGCACGGCGTTCATCCTGCTGTGGGGCGTGCCGTTCCTCACCGCCGGTGAAGGGCTCAGCCGCGCGGACGCGACGGCCGTCACCTCGGTATATGTCGCGATCGGCATGCTTCTCGGCCCCGTCATGGGCGCTTTGTCGCAGCGGATCCCGAACCGCCGCTCGCGCGTCCTGGTGCTGCCCGCGGTCGCGACGCAGGTGATCGCCTGGACGGTCGTGATCCTCTGGCCGGGGCCCGCTCCGGTATGGCTCATGTACGTGCTCGCCTTCGCGCTCGCGATGGGCGGCCCCGCGTCGATGATCGCCTTCGACCACGCGCGCACCCACAATCCCGCGCACCGCCTCAGCACCGCAACCGGCATCACGAACGTGGGCGGATTCCTCGCAGCGCTCATCGCGATCTTCCTGATCGGGCTCGCCCTCGACCTGCAGGGCGCCGGCACCCCCGCAACCTACCGGCTCGACGCGTTCCGCCTCGCGTTCCTGACGCAGTTCCCGCTGTGGATCGTCGGGTGGGTCTTCATCGTGATCGAACGCCGCAAGACCCGCGTGCACGTCGGCATGGATCAGCCGCGCAAGCCCCGTCGCACCCACTGACGGCGCCAGGCCGGTCCCAGGCCGGCGCGCGTCAGCGCGGCTCGACCTCGATCCACCCGCCGCCGAACTTCGGCTCGCGCCCGTCCCCGGACGAGGTGCCGGTGAGCCGCCGCTTGACCCACGGTCCGAGGTGCTCGCGCAGGTAGTCGCGCCGGCCGAGCGCTGTGGCATCCGGCAGTTCCGGCTGTGACCACCACCCGTCGGGCACCCGCTCCCCCAGCGCGTCGAGGACCCGCGCGGCGACGCGGTGGTGCCCACGGCTGTTCATGTGCAGGCGGTCCTCTGACCAGAACGAGGGATCGGACAGCTCGGCATCCGGCCAGTTCAGCGCGCGCACGACATCGGCGCGCCCGTCCATCCGCTGCACGACCGCCTCCGACATCAGATCGCCGCGGCGCTGGATCACACGGGCCAGCGGCAGCTGCGCCGACGGGTTCGCGCCCGACAGCAGGATCAGCCGCACGCCCTCCTCGTCGCAGCGGCGCAGCACCTGGCTGAAGGCATCCGCGATGTGCGAGATCGACGTGCGCGGCCGCAGCATGTCGTTGCCGCCGCCGTTGAAGGACAGGTGCGTCGGCCTCAGCGCGAGCGCGGGTTCGAGCTGCTGTTCGACGATCGGCCAGACGAGCTTGCCGCGGATCGCGAGGTTCGCATACTCGATCGACTCACGGCGCGACTCGGCCCAGCCCTGAGCGACGAGGTCGGCCCAGCCCCGCACGTATCCGTCGGGGAGCTCATCCCCGACACCCTCGGTGAACGAGTCGCCGATGGCGACGAAGCGAATGGATGCCACCAGACGAGCCTACGACCGCGACACTGCCGCGCCAGCCAGACTCGTCAGCGATCGTCCAGCGCCGCGCCGCGCCGATCCGCCAGTGCCCAGGCTGCCGCCGCCGCGAGGACGAAGAACCCGGCGAACACCGTGAACAGCAACGGTGCACCGCCGAGGCCCAGCAGCGGCGGGACGCTCAGCGGCGCGATGATCGACGCGATGCGTCCGACACCGGCGGCCCAGCCCGCTCCCGTCGCGCGCAGCGAAGTCGGGTACGTCTCGGGCGTCACGGCGTACAGCGCGCCCCACGCCCCGAGGTTGAAGAACGACAGCGCCATTCCTGCCGCGATGATGCCCCCGGCACCGGTTGCCGTGCCGAACAGCACCGCCGACGCGGCCGATCCGACCAGGAACACCGACAGCGTCGTGCGTCGCCCCCACACCTCGATGAGCCACGCCGCGACGGCGTATCCGGGCAGCTGCGCGAGGGTGATGAGGAGCGTGAACCCGAACGAGCGGACGAGGTCGTAGCCCTGCGAGAACAGGATCGTCGGGATCCAGATGAAGGCCCCGTAGTAGGCGAAGTTGACGCAGAACCACACGATCCACAGCGCCAGCGTGCGCACGCGGAACTCGCCCGAGAACAGGTTCGCCACGCGGCCACCGGCAACGCGGACCGGCGCCGTCGACATCGTGACCGGTGCCGCGCGTCGACGCTGCGCATCGCTGACCGCCGCCGAAGCCTCGAACTGCGCGACGACCTTGTCGGCCTCGGTGTGACGCCCGCGGCGCTCGAGCCAGCGCGCCGACTCGGGCAGGCCCCAGCGCACGATCAGCGCGTATGCGGCGGGGATGGCACCGAGCGCGAATGCCCAGCGCCAACCGTCGTCGAGGTTCGGGATGACGAAGTAGCCGATCAGTGCCGCGGCCGTCCACCCGACCGCCCAGAAGGCCTCGAGGATCACGATCACACGCCCTCGGATACGCGCCGGGGCGAACTCGCTCACGTACGTGCTCGCGACGGGCAGTTCCGCGCCGAGGCCGAGCCCCACGATGATGCGCAGCACGATCAGCGCGGCGAGTCCTCCGACGAGGGCGCTCGCGCCGGTTGCGAGCCCGTACACGAGCATCGTCACGGCAAATACTGACCGGCGTCCGAACCGGTCAGCGAGAAGTCCGCCCAGGCTCGCCCCGATCGCCATGCCGATGAAGCCCGCCGACGCGAGCCACGAGGCCTGCTCCCCCGTCAGCGACCACTCGGCGACGAGCGCCGCGAGGACGAACGAGACGAGGCCGACGTCCATGGCATCCAGCGCCCAGCCGAGCCCCGACCCGGTGAGCACCTTCAGGTGCGCACGCGTGAACGGCAGTGCGTCCAGTCGCCCTGCGATGGTGGATTCGGTGCGTTCGGGGGCATCCGTCATGGATGCATGCTACTCAGGCGGATGCCAGCAGGTCATGCACCAGGGGCAGGACCTTTGTGCCGTAGAGCTCGATCGAGCGCAGCATCTTGCCGTGCGAGAGCGTGCCGTTGGCGTACTTCAGGTCGAACCGGTCGGCTCCGAGGGTCGCGACCGTCGCCGCGATCTTGCGCGCCACGGTCTCGGGCGAACCGGCGTAGATCGCGCCCTCGGGCCCGACGTCGTGCTGGAACTGCAGTCGGCTGTACGGCGGCCAGCCGCGCTCGGCGCCGATCGCGTTGCGGTTCGCCTCCATCGCGGGGTACAGCTCCTCCCACGCCTGGGCGTCGGTGTCGGCGATGTGGCCGGGTGAGTGCACGCCCACCGGCATCCGGTCGCGTCCGAACGAGTCGAGCGAGCGGTGGTACAGGTCGACATACGGTCGGAACCGCTCGGCGGATCCGCCGATGATCGCGAGCATGAGTCCGTACCCGTACCGCGCAGTGCGCACGACCGACTCGGGCGAGCCGCCGACGCCGACCCACGCAGTGAGGCCGCTCTCGGTCTTGGGGAACACGTCGGCATCCGTCAGCGACGCGCGGGTCGTGCCCTGCCAGGTGACGGGCTTCTCTGCCATCAGCTGCGAGAAGAGGTCGAGCTTCTCTTCGAACAGCACCTCGTAGTCGCTCAGGTCGTAGCCGAACAGCGGGAACGACTCGATGAACGAGCCTCGCCCGAGGATGACCTCGGCGCGGCCGTGTGAGAGTGCATCCAGCGTCGCGAAGCGCTCGTACACGCGCACGGGGTCGTCGCTGGAGAGCACCGTGACGGCCGTGCCGAGGTGGATCTGCTCGGTGCGCGCGGCGGCCGCGGCGAGCACCAGTTCGGGGCTCGACACCGCGAACTCGTGCCGGTGGTGCTCCCCCACCCCGAAGAACGACAGACCAACCTGATCGGCGAGGACGGCCTGATCCACGATGTCGCGGATCGTCTGCGCATCGCTTACGCGCTGTCCGTCCTCGCCGATGGTGATGTCGCCGAACGTGTCCAGACCGAGCTCTACTGTATGCATACGAATAGGAACTCAGTAGGACCTGCGGGCATTCCCGTCAGCTCTGGGCCAGTGCCATCCGCAGCGTGTCGAGGCCGACGCCACCCAGGCGCAGGGCGCGCATGTGGAAGCGCTTGATGTCGAAGCCTGCGCCCTCGCGCTGCGCGGTCTCGTCGCGGATCTGCTCCCAGATGCGCTGGCCGACCTTGTACGAGGGGGCCTGCCCCGGCCAGCCGAGGTAGCGGTTCACCTCGAACTGCACGAACTCGTCGGGCATGTTGACGTTGCGGCGCATGAACTCGAGCGCGTAGTCGGCATCCCACGTGCCGTTTCCGTCGGGACGCGGCTTGCCCAGGTGCACCCCGATGTCGAGCACGACGCGCGCGGCGCGCATGCGCTGGCCGTCGAGCATGCCCAGGCGGTCGGCCGGGTCGGCGAGGTAGCCGAGCTGATCCATCAGGCGCTCGGCGTAGAGCGCCCAGCCCTCGGCGTGACCGCTGGACCCCGCCAGCAGGCGGCGCCACGAGTTGAGCTCGCTGCGGTTGTACACGGCCTGCGCGATCTGTAGGTGGTGTCCCGGCACACCCTCGTGGTAGACGGTCGTCAGCTCGCGCCAGGTGTCGAAGGAGTCCACACCCTCGGGCACCGACCACCACATGCGACCAGGGCGCGAGAAGTCGTCCGTCGGAGCCGTGTAGTAGATGCCGCCCTCGTGCGTCGGCGCGATCATGCACTCGATCGTGCGGATCGGCTCGGGGATGTCGAAGTGGCTCTTGCCGAGCTCGGCGATGGCGCGGTCGCTCGTGGCCTGCATCCAGCGCTGCAGCGCCTCGGTGCCGTGCAGCTTGTGGCTCTCGTCCTGCTCGAGGAAGGCGACAGCCTCTTCGACGCTCGCGCCGGGGCGGATCTCGTTCGCGATCGCCTCTTGCTCGGCGACCATGCGGGCGAGCTCTTCCAGGCCCCACTCGTAGGTCTCGTCGAGATCGATCTGCGCGCCGAGGAACCGTTGCGAGTACAGCTGGTACAGGTCGCGCCCGACGCCGTCCTGCTCGGATGCCGCGGGGGCCAGCTCGCGCGTGAAGAAGTCGGCCAGTTGATCGTAGGCCACGCGCGCGGCGTTGCTGCTGGTGGCGAGGTCGCGCGCCAGCGAGGCGGGCAGCTGGCCTTCGGCGGGAGCGGCTTCGCCCGTGAACGCCGCGAAGAAGCCGCCGTCGGCGGTGTAGCGGGCGATCTGCGTCACGACCTCGGTGACCTGACGTCGTGCCGGCACGACGCCCGTCGCAATGCCCTCGCGCAGCGTCTCGATGTAGCCGCGGATGGCTCCGGGCAGTGCACCCAGGCGGGTCGAGATGACCGACCAGTCCTCGACCGTCGCGGTCGGCATGAGATCGAACACATTGCGCAGCTCTTGCGCAGGCGAGGCGATCACGTTGACGTCGCGCAGGTGTGCGCCCGCCTCGTGCAGGGCGATGTCGAGCTCGAGGTCACGCGAGAGGTCTGCCTTCGTGACGACGTCCACGTCGTCGACGGGGTCAGCGGCCTGCAGGGTGGCGAGGGTGTCCTTCACCGCGGCGAGCATCTTCTCGTGCCCGGCGAGGGACTGGTCGCCCAGGCGGTCGTTGTATTCGAAGCGTCCGATGTAGGTCGCAAGACTCGGTGCCAGCTCCGCTGCGGTGTCGACCCAGCCCTCGGCGATCGTGTCGATGGGGGTGGGTGTACGTGGGGTATCGGTCATGCTTCGAGGATAGGTAGTGCACCGTCCGTGTCGCCACCCGGTGGCCTGCGGCGCGGCCACGCGTCGCGCCGGTGGCCCCGCGGCGGGGCTCGCGCCGAGGTCAGTGCCCGGCGACGTCCCAGTTCTCGCCGCGGCCGATCTGCACATCCAACGGCACGGAGAGCTGCGCTGCGTCGCCCATGCGGTCGCGGACGATCTTCTCGACGGCATCCCACTCCCCCGGCGCGACCTCGATGACCAGTTCGTCGTGGATCTGCAGCAGCACACGCGAGGTCAGTCCGTCTGCGACCAGTTGGTCGTGGATGTGAAAGAGCGCGAGCTTCATGATGTCGGCCGCGCTGCCCTGGATGGGAGCGTTCAGCGCCGCGCGTTCGGCGTTCTCGCGAAGCACGCGGTTGGGGCTGCCGAGGTCGGGGAACGGCCGGCGCCTGCCGAAGATCGTCTCGGTGTAGCCGTCGGTGCGGGCCTGCTGCACGGAGGAGCGCAGATAGTCGCGCACCGCACCGAAGCGCGCGAAGTACTCGGTCATGAGCTGCTTGGCCTCGGCCTGCTCGATGCGCAACTGCTTCGACAGACCGAACGCGCTCAGGCCATAGACCAGGCCGTAGCTCATCGCCTTGACCTTCGTGCGCATGGCGGGCGTGACGTCGGCCGGTTCCACACCGAACACGCGCGAGCCGACGAAGCGGTGCAGGTCTTCACCCGAGTTGAACGCCTCGATGAGTCCGGCGTCGCCCGACAGGTGCGCCATGATGCGCATCTCGATCTGGGAGTAGTCGGCCGTCAGCAGCGTCTCGTATCCGGCGCCGACTTCGAAGGCCGCGCGGATCCGATGCGATTCCTCACTGCGGATCGGGATGTTCTGCAGGTTGGGGTCGGTGCTCGACAGACGCCCGGTCTGGCTGCCCGTCTGCAGGTACGTGGTGTGGATGCGACCTGTCGCGTCGATCGCGGTGTCGAGCGACTCGATGATCTGACGGAGTTTCGTGGCCTCGCGGTGCTGCAGCAGCAGGGCGAGGAACGGGTGGTCGACGCTCTCTTGCAGGTCGGCGAGAGCCGCGGCATCCGTCGAATACCCGGTCTTGGTCTTGCGGGTTTTGGGCAGCTGGAGCTGCTCGAACAGCACCTCCTGCAGCTGCTTGGGCGAGCCGAGGTTGACCTCACGGTCGATCTCGGCGAACGCCAGTTGCGCGACCCCTTCAGCGCGGTCGGCGAGCTCTGCCGAGAACGTGGAGAGCTTGTCGTGCGAGACGGCGACGCCCGCGAGCTCCATGTCGGCGAGCGTGTCGAGCGTCGGCAGCTCGATATCGGTGAGCACGGTGAGGATGGGCGCGGGCATCTCATCGCGCAGCGGTGCGGTCACCCGCAGCGCGTACCAGGCGAGCTGTGACGGCGTCGCACCCTCGGTCTCGGGGACGAGCTGGGTGGGGTCGGCCTCGGGCAGCTTCTCGTCGAGGTAGCGGTCGACGAGGTCGCCGAGGGTCTTGTCGGGGAAGCTCGGGCGCAACAGCCAGCCGGCGAGGATCGGGTCGAACACGAGTCCGCCCAGCCGGATGCCGGCGCGTCGCAGCGCCTTCACCTGCGGCTTGGCATCCGTCAGGATCTTCGGCGCGTCGGAGGTGAGCCACGGGCCAAGCGCGGCCGCGGCGTCATCGGTCCACGTGGCCTCGGCCGCAGCGTCGGCCGAGGCGATGCCGATGCGTGCCGGAAGCCCGCCCTCGATCGTGATCGTCACGGCCAGCTCACCTGTTGCAGACGCGGCCCAGTCGGCGAGAGCCGCGGCATCCAGCTGCGCGGGCACGGGGGCGGCAACGGCGGGGGCGGATGCCGCGTCGACATCGGCGGCATCGGCACCGACGGCCTCGAACACGCGCGGCAGCAGCGTGCGGAACTCGAGCCGCGCGAAGATGTCGCGGACAGCCTGCGCGTCGATCGGGCGCACCGCGAGATCGGCCGGGCCGACCGGCAGCTCGACGTCGCGCAGCAGGGCGTTCAGCGACCGGTTGCGGCGCACGTCATCGAGATGCTCGCGGAGGTTGCCGCCGACGACGCCGGTGATCTTGTCGGCGTTGTCGATCAGGGCCTCCAAGCTGCCCCACTGCGTCAACCACTTCACGGCCGTCTTCTCGCCCACCTTCGGGACGCCCGGCAGGTTGTCGCTGGTCTCGCCGACGAGGGCGGCGATGTCGGGGTAGTTCGCGGGCGGCAGACCGTACTTCTCGACGACCGCGTCGGGCGTGTAGCGCTTGAGCTGCGAGACGCCCTGCACGCTCGGGTACAGCAGCGTCACGTCATCGGTGACGAGCTGGATCGTGTCGCGGTCGCCCGAGCAGACGAGCACGTCCATGCCCGCGGCGGCGCCCTGCGTGGCGAGCGTAGCGAGGATGTCGTCGGCTTCGATGCCCTCCTTCGTGAGCACCGTCACGTTCATCGCCGCGAGGCAGCCCTGCAGCAGCGGGATCTGACCCTTGAACTCGGCCGGCGACTCAGACCGGGTCGCCTTGTACTCGGGGTACTGGTCGGTGCGGAAGGAGTGGCGCGACGCGTCGAACGCGACCGCGAGGTGGGTGGGCCGTTCGGCCTTGAGCAGATTGACGAACATCGACAGGAACCCGTAGATGCCGTTGGTGTGCTGCCCGTCCTTCGTCGAGAAGTTGTCGACCGGCAGGGCGAAGAACGCACGGTAGGCCAGCGAATGGCCGTCGACGACGAGAAGGGTAGGCTTTTCGGAGTCCGTCACCCTGCAACTCTAGACGCGGGGTGCGACACGCACTCCCGCATCCGATCGCATCCGAAGGTGGACGATGACAGCTCAGGGCACCCCCACGGCATCCGAGGGTCTGGAATGGGCCACGGCCCGCGGCATGGGAGCCCTCGCCCAGAAGATGGGCATCGAGTTCACCGAGTTCTCCGTCGAGCGCGCCGTCGCCACGATGCCCGTCGAGGGCAACACGCAGCCGGTGGGGCTGTTGCACGGCGGCGCCTACGTCGTGCTGGGTGAGTCGCTCGGGTCGATGGCGGCGAACCTGCACGCGGGGCCGGGACGACTCGCCGTCGGCGTCGACATCAACGCGACGCACACCCGGTCGGCGACCTCGGGCTACGTGACGGGCGTCTGCACGCCCGTGCATCTGGGACGCTCGATGACGGTCCACGAGATCGTCGTGACCGACGATCAGGGCCGCCGCTGCTCGACGATCCGCATCACCAACATGATCAAGGACCGCTGAGCGGCATCCCGCCCGCTCCCCCGGCGGTCGCTCGCGCCGCTCGGCCGCGTCGGTCGCTCTGACCGCGAGACTGCAGTGCTGCGCCGAAACTGCGTGCACGGGCTGCAGTCTCGGTGCACCGGTGCAGTCTCGCGGATGCGACCATCCGCGCGGGGCGTCAGCGCGGGGTGTCAGCCCTTCTTCGGGGAGAGCTGCTCGATGATCGCCTTGGCGACGTCCTGCATCGTGAGGCGACGGTCCATGGATGCCTTCTGGATCCAGCGGAACGCCTCAGGCTCAGACAGGCCCATCTTCTCGTTCAGCAGGCCCTTGGCGCGGTCGACGAGCTTGCGGGTCTCGAAGCGCTCGACCATGTCGGCGACCTCGGCCTCGAGCGTGATGATCTGCTCGTAGCGGGCGAGCGCGATCTCGATGGCCGGCAGCAGGTCGTTGGGCGTGAACGGCTTGACGACGTACGCGAGAGCGCCGGCCTCGCTGGCCCGCTCGACGAGCTCCTTCTGGCTGAACGCGGTCAGCAGCACGACGGGCGCGACGTGGTTCTTGCCGAGCTTCTCGGCGGCGCTGATGCCGTCGAGTACGGGCATCTTGACGTCCATGATGACGAGGTCGGGGCGCAGCTCAGTGGCGAGCTGGACGGCGGTCTCACCGTCTCCGGCCTCGCCCACGACGTCGAAGCCGTTGTCTCGGAGGATCTCGACGATGTCGAGGCGGATCAACGATTCGTCTTCAGCGACGACGACCCGTCGAGGGGCCGCGGGCGTCGATGCGGGGGTCAGTTCCTGCTCAGTCACCTGTCCATCCTAGAGCCAGCGAGAGGACGAACCTGCGATAGTCTCGATTCCACGTGCGCCGGTGTGGCGGAATGGCAGACGCGACCGACTCAAACTCGGTTGCCCGCAAGGGCGTGTGGGTGGGCCCACGCCATCAGAGGCTCCGCGCGTCGCGAAGCGGCGTGTGGAGAGACGGCGGGGACGACTCCCACCACATCGGCGGAGACGCGTCAGCGTCGCAGCCGATCCGCGATAGTCTCTTCTGGGCGTGCGCCGGTGTGGCGGAATGGCAGACGCGACCGACTCAAACTCGGTTGCCCGCAAGGGCGTGTGGGTTCGACTCCCACCACCGGCACGACACGCAGAAGGGCGGATGCCCGGGGGTCCTCCCCCCGGCATCCGCCCTTCTGCTGCTGTCGACCTAGTTCTGCGACTGGTAGATCGGTGCCTTGCCGTGGACGGCGTCACCGATCTTGTGCACGCGGATGTCGTTGGTCGAGCCGATGATTCCGGGAGGCGAGCCGGAGATCACGACCACCTTGTCACCTTCCTTCGCGAGTCCCTGACCGAGGAAGAACTCGTCGACCTGGATGAACATGAGGTCGGTGTGCGCGACGTGCTCGACGAGGGTCGACTGCACGCCCCAGGTGAGCGCCATGCGGCGGCGGATCGCGGGGTCGACCGCGAACGCCATCATCGGGATGCCGGGGCGCAGGCGCGACATGCGGCGCGCCGTGTCACCGGACTCCGTGAAGATGCAGAGGAACTTGGCCTCGACGAACTCGGCGACCTCGTTGGCTGCGAGGGTGAGGATGCCGCCCTGCGTGCGAGGCTTCGCGCTGAACGGGCGAATGCGGTCGAGACCGTGCTCCTCCGTCGACTCGACGATGCGCGCCATGGTCTGCACCGTGACGACGGGGTACTCGCCGACACTCGTCTCGCCCGACAGCATCACCGCGTCTGCACCGTCGAGGACGGCGTTGGCGACGTCGGATGCCTCGGCGCGCGTGGGCACCGGGGCGTGCGTCATCGACTCGAGCATCTGGGTCGCGACGATGACTGGCTTCGCCATGCGGCGGCACATCTCGACGGCGCGCTTCTGCACGATCGGGACGGCCTCGAGCGGCAGCTCGACGGCGAGGTCACCACGGGCGACCATGATGCCGTCGAAGGCGTCGATGATCTCTTCGAGGTTGTCGACAGCCTGCGGCTTCTCGATCTTGGCGATGACGGGAACCTTGCGGCCCTCCTCCGCCATGATCTCGTGCACGCGGGTGACGTCGGCGGCATCGCGCACGAACGACAGCGCGATGAGGTCGGCACCGGCCTGCAGGCCCCAGCGCAGGTCCGCCTCGTCCTTCTCGGACAGGGCGGGGACGCTCACGGCGACGCCAGGCAGGTTGATGCCCTTGTTGTTGGAGACCGTGCCGGCGACGACGACCTTGGTCGTGACGACGGGTCCGTCGACGCTCTCGACCTGAACGCGGACCTTGCCGTCGTCGATGAGCAGGAAGTCGCCCGGCGAGACGTCGCCGGCGAGACCCTTGAAGGTCGTGCCGACGAGGTCGCGGGTGCCGACGACATCCTCGGTCGTGATGCGGAACGTCTCGCCGACGGCGAGGTCGTGGGGTCCGTCAGAGAACTTGCCGAGCCGGATCTTCGGGCCCTGCAGGTCGACGAGGATGGCTACGGCACGGCCGGCGTCATCCGCGGCCTTCCGCACGTTCGCGAAGCGGACTTCGTGCTCCGCGTACGAGCCATGGCTGAGGTTCATGCGGGCCACGTTGACACCGGCGTCGATGATCGCACGGATCATCTCATACGACTCGGTGGCGGGGCCCAGGGTGGCGACGATTTTCGCGCGTCTCACGTACTGACTCTCCGGTCTGGATCGGTTGTTCGGGGGTTGGCTTCAGCCTACGCGGGCTGCAGGCCGATCGCGACGTCGCGCGGGCCGACCGGCGACGGCAGGTTGGTCTGCCCCATCAGGTACTCATCGACGGCAGCGGCCGCGGCCCGCCCCTCAGCGATCGCCCAGACGATCAGGGACTGCCCACGACCGGCATCCCCGGCCACGAACACGCCGGGAGCCGTCGACTGGTAGTCGTCGGTCCGCTCGACGTTGCCACGGCCCGTGAACACGGTACCGAGTTGCTCCTCGAGAGCGCTACGCTCCGGGCCGGTGAAACCCATCGCGATCAGAACGAGGTCGGCGGGGATCTCGCGTTCGGTGCCGCTGCGGGGCACGCGACGGCCGTCGGCCAGGTACTCGGTCTCGGCCAGGCGCAGGGCACGCACTTCGCCCGCCTCGTTGGCGAGGAACTCAACGGTGGATGCCAGGTAGGCACGCTCGCCGCCTTCTTCGTGCGCCGAGGAGACCTCGAACACGGTCGGCATCATCGGCCACGGCTGGTGCTCGGGCCGCGCCGACGGCGGCTGCTTGCCGATCGCGAGGTTGGTGACGCTCAGTGCGCCCTGGCGGTGCGCCGTGCCGATGCAGTCGGCTCCGGTGTCGCCACCGCCGATGACGATGACGTGCTTGCCCTCCGCGTGGATCTGGTTGGGCACCTGGTCGCCCGCGACGGCCTTGTTGGACTCGACGAGGTACTCCATCGCGAAGTGCACGCCGTCGAGGTCGCGCCCGGGGATCGCGATGTCGCGCGGCACGGTCGAACCGGTCGCGACGACGACCGCGTCGTACCGGGCACGGAGGTCGGCCCATGTGATGTCGACGCCGATCTGCACCCCGGCGCGGAAGCGCGTGCCCTCGTCCTGCATCTGGCGCAGGCGCGACTCGAGGTGCTTCTTCTCCATCTTGAAGTCGGGGATGCCGTAACGCAGCAGACCGCCGATGCGGTCGTCGCGCTCGAACACGGCGACCGTGTGGCCGGCGCGCGTGAGCTGCTGAGCGGCGGCCAGGCCCGCGGGGCCCGACCCGACGACGGCGACCGTCTTGCCGGTCAGACGCGCGGGCGGCTCGGCCTCGACCCAGCCGTTGGCGAAGGCGTCGTCGATCGTCGAGACCTCAATCTGCTTGATCGTCACCGCGGGCTGGTTGATCCCGAGCACGCACGAGCTCTCGCACGGAGCGGGGCAGAGGCGACCGGTGAACTCCGGGAAGTTGTTGGTCGCGTGCAGACGCTCGATCGCCGCGCGGCCCTCGCCGCGCCACATGAGGTCGTTCCACTCCGGGATCAGGTTGCCCAGCGGGCATCCCTTGTGGCAGAACGGTACGCCGCAGTCCATGCAGCGACCGGCCTGACGACGGAGGACGGCGGGGTCGCCCGGCTCGTAGACCTCTTTCCAGTCCATGATGCGCACGGGAACCGGCCGGCGCGCCGGGAGCTCACGCTCGGTGGTCTTCAGGAAGCCCTTCGGGTCAGCCACCGGTCACCTCCAGGATGCGGGTCCAGACGACGTCGCCGTCGGGGTCGAGCCCCTCGGCGGCCGCGTCCATACGGGTCTGCAGCACCGCGGCGTAATCGCGCGGCAGGACACGGACGAAGTTCGCGGCCTCAGCCTCGAAGTCGTCCAGCAGGGCGGCGGCGAGCGTCGACCCCGTCTCGGCGACATGCTGCTCGAGCAGGTCGCGAAGGATCTCGATGTCGCCCGAGCCGAGCTGGAGCAGCTCGAGCTCTCCACTGGCGATCGCCTCGCGGTTGACGAGCGCGCGATCGAGTTTGTAGACGTAGGCGGAACCGCCGGACATGCCGGCCCCGAGGTTGCGCCCCGTCGCACCGAGGATGACCGCGAGGCCACCCGTCATGTACTCGAGTGCGTGGTCGCCGACGCCTTCGACGACGGCGGTCGCGCCCGAGTTGCGCACGAGGAACCGCTCGCCCACGACGCCGCGCAGGAACATGCTGCCCTGCGTCGCGCCGTAGCCGATGACGTTGCCGGCGATGACGTTCTGCGAGGCATCGAACTCGGCGTCGCGCGGCGGCCGTACGACGATCTGCCCGCCCGACAGGCCCTTGCCGACGTAGTCGTTCGAGTCGCCCTCCAGCCGCAGGGTGATGCCTGCGGGCAGGAACGCGCCGAACGACTGGCCGGCAGAACCGGTGAGGTTCACCTCGATCGTGCCCGCCGGCAACCCGTGCTCGCCGTGTGCGAGGGTGACGCGGTTGCCGAGCATCGTGCCGACAGCGCGCTCGGTGTTGCGGATCGGCAGGTCGATCGCGATGTGACCGCCGTGCGCGATGACATCCTGCGCACGCTCGATCAGACCGACGTCGAAGTGCTCGTCGAGCTCGTGGTCCTGATCGCGCAGGTGGCGACGCGGCACCTCGGGGGCGAACGCGGGACCGTCCAGGATCGGCGCGAGGTCGAGGCCGCTCGCCTTCCAGTGCTCGATCGCGCCGTTCACGTCGAGCAGGTCGTTGCGGCCGATCGCCTCATCGAGCGAGCGGAAGCCGAGCTCGGCGAGGTACTCGCGCACCTCCTGGGCGATGAACTGCATGAAGTTGACGACGAACTCCGGCTTTCCGCTGAAGCGGGCACGCAGCACGGGGTTCTGCGTCGCGACACCCACGGGGCACGTGTCGAGGTGGCAGACGCGCATCATGATGCAGCCTTCGACCACGAGCGCGGTCGTCGCGAAGCCGAACTCCTCGGCGCCCAGCAGGGCGGCGATGACGACGTCACGGCCGGTCTTGAGCTGCCCGTCGGCCTGGACGACGACGCGGTCGCGCATGTCGTTGAGCATGAGTGTCTGCTGCGTCTCGGCCAGGCCCAGCTCCCACGGCGTGCCGGCGTGCTTGAGCGAGTTCAGCGGGCTCGCGCCGGTGCCGCCGTCGTGACCCGAGACGAGGATGACGTCGGCGAGGGCCTTGGCGGTACCCGCCGCGACCGCGCCGATGCCCGACTGGCTCACGAGCTTCACGTGCACGCGCGCGGCGGGGTTGGCCCGCTTCAGGTCGAAGATCAGCTGCTTGAGGTCTTCGATCGAGTAGATGTCGTGGTGCGGCGGCGGCGAGATGAGTCCGACGCCGGGCGTGCCACCACGCGTGCGCGCGATCCAGGGATACACCTTGCCCGGGGGCAGCTGACCGCCCTCGCCGGGCTTGGCGCCCTGCGCGAGCTTGATCTGGATGTCGTCGGCGTGCGTCAGGTACATGCTCGTGACACCGAACCGGCCCGATGCCACCTGCTTGATCGCGCTGCGACGCTGCGGGTCGAGCAGACGCTCGACGTCTTCGCCGCCTTCACCCGTGTTCGACTTCGCACCGATCGAGTTCATCGCGATCGCGAGCGTCTCGTGCGCTTCGCGCGAGATCGAGCCGTAGCTCATCGCTCCCGTCGAGAAGCGTGTGACGATCGACTCGATCGGCTCGACCTCGTCGATCGGCACGGGCGGGCGCTCGCCCGTCTTCAGCCGGAACATGCCGCGCAGCGTCTTCAGCTCGGCCGCCTGGTCGTCGACGAGCTTGGTGTACTCGCGGAAGATGTCGTACCGACGGTTGCGCGTCGAATGCTGCAGGCGGAACACCGTGTCGGGGTTGAACAGGTGCGGGGCACCGTCGCGACGCCACTGGTACTCGCCGCCGGTCCACAGGCGCTCGTGCGCCCGCGCGGCCTCGTCCTCGGGGTAGGCGTAGTCGTGCCGCGCCTGGTTCTCACGGGCGATGTCGACGATGCCGATGCCACCGAGCTTGGTCTCGGTGCCGGTGAAGTACTTCTCGACGAGCTGCTCCGACAGGCCCACGGCCTCGAACACCTGCGAGCCGGCGTACGACGACACCGTCGAGATGCCCATCTTGGACATGATCTTCAGCACGCCCTTGCCGAGCGCGTAGATGAGGTTGCGCACGGCCTTCTCGGGTGAGATGCCCGTGATGAACCCGGCGCGCACGAGGTACTCGACGGTCTCCATCGCGAGGTACGGGTTCACGGCGGATGCCCCATACGCGATGAGCGTCGCGACATGGTGCACTTCGCGCACGTCACCCGCTTCGACGACGAGCCCGACCTTCATGCGGTTCTCGCGACGGATGAGGTGGTGGTGCACGGCCGAGATCATCAGAAGCGACGGGATCGGGACGAGGTCCTTGTTCGAGTCGCGGTCGCTCAGGATGATGAACTCCGCACCCTGCTCGATCGCCTCATCAACCTCGGCGCACATCTCGTCGAGGCGCTCTTCGAGGGCGTGCTCGCCGCGGTCGAACCGGTACAGGCCGCGGACGATCGCCGAACGGCGACCGGGCAGCGCACGGTCGATGTGCTGCAGCTTCGCGAGTTCATCGTTGTCGATGACCGGGAAGTCCAGTCCGATCGTCCGGGTGTGCTCGGGCGTCGACTCCAGCAGGTTGCGCTCGGGGCCGAGCGCCAGCGCGAGCGAGGTGACGACCTCTTCGCGGATCGAGTCGAGCGGCGGGTTGGTCACCTGAGCGAACTGCTGCACGAAGTAGTCGAACAGCAGGCGCGGGCGCTCGCTGAGGACGGCGATCGGGGCATCCGACCCCATCGCGCCGAGCGGCTCGGCGCCGTTCTGGCCCATCGGGGTCAGGAGGATCCGAACCTCTTCCTCGGTGTAGCCGAACGTGCGCTGACGGCGCGTGATGGACGCGATCGGGTGCACGATGTGCTCACGCTCGGGCAGGTCCTTCAGGCGCACGCGACCGGAGTCGAGCCATTCCTGCCACGGCTGCAGCGCGGCAAGATCCGCCTTGACCTCTTCGTCCTCGACGATGCGCTGCTGCGCCGTGTCGACGACGAACATGCGGCCGGGGCGCAGGCGCCCGCGCCGCTTGATGCGCGACGGCTCGAAGTCGAGCACGCCGGTCTCAGAGCCGATGACGACGATGCCGTCGGTCGTCTCGGTCCAGCGGCCCGGGCGCAGGCCGTTGCGGTCGAGCGTCGCGCCGACGAGCGTGCCGTCGGTGAAGATGAGCGCCGCCGGGCCGTCCCACGGCTCCATCTGCATCGCGTGGTAGTCGTAGAACGCGCGCAGGTCAGCCGAGATGTCCGCCTGCTTCTCGTAGGCCTCGGGCACCATCATCATGATGGCGTGCGGCAGGCTGCGGCCGGTGAGGGTCAGCAGCTCCAGGACCTCATCGAAGGATGCCGAGTCGCTCGCGCCCTCCGTGCAGATCGGCAGCAGCGGGCGGATGTCACCGAGGAGCTCGGACTCGAGCTGCGACTGGCGCGCGCGCATCCAGTTGCGGTTCGCGCCGACCGTGTTGATCTCGCCGTTGTGCGCGAGCATGCGCAGCGGCTGCGCGAGCGGCCACGACGGGAACGTGTTGGTCGAGTACCGCGAGTGCACGACGGCGAGTTCGCTGACGAACCGCTCGTCCTGCAGGTCGGGGTAGAACGGCTCGAGCTGCAGTGTCGTGACCATGCCCTTGTAGCCGAGCGTGCGCGAGCTGAGCGAGACGAAGTAGGCGTCGTACTCGTTGCGGGCGCGCTTGCGCAGGCGGTAGACACGCCGGTCGAGCTCGATGCCGCTCAGCGCAGGCGCGTCGCCGACGGCGGGGCGCGAGACGAACAGCTGCTCGAACGCCGGGCGTGCGGCATGCGCGAGCTTGCCGAGGTGCTCCTCTTCGGTGGGCACGTCGCGCCAGCCGAGCACCGTGAGGCCCTCGGCGGCAGCGAGCTGCTCGACGCCTGCCTTGACGGACTTGCGTGCCTCTTCGTCGAGGGGCAGGAAGGCCAGGCCCGCGGCGTACTCCCCCACCGGCGGCAGGTCGAAGTCGACGACGGCGCGCAGGAAGGCATCCGGCATCTGCGTCAGGATGCCCGCGCCGTCGCCGGTACCCGCGTCGGAGCCGATCGCGCCGCGGTGCTCGAGGTTGCGCAGCGCCGTCAGCGCGAGGTCGACGATGTCGTGCCCCGGCTCACCGCGCAGCGTCGCGACCATCGCGAGGCCGCAGGCGTCCTTCTCGAACGCGGGGTTGTACATCCCCTGCTTTCCGGGGAAACCGGAGGGGTGTCGCGTGGTCTCTTCTCGACGGGGGCTCGAAGCCATACCTACCGTCCTCATGGTCATGCTCAAACGGGGACGACGTCGGCCCTTGCGTGTAGCTGTGGTGTTAGTTCGAGGCGACTGTGCTTGTGGCGGTGTCCGTGATGGTGTCGCGCGTCGGGGGTGCGCTGACGTCGACGAACTCATCGGTGTTCTGCGATTGTACATTCTTGCCGCCGGTCCACTCGCGACCCCGCTGATACGGCGAGGGCTCGAAGCCGGGATGACGGCGCTTCTGCACGAAGAAGATGACGAGACCGATGACGACGCCGAAGATCGCCGCCCACACGTTGGTCCGCAGGCCCAGGATCACTTCGCTGGGGTCGATGCGGATGTTCTCCCAGACGATGCGGCCCGCGCTGTACCAGACGAGGTACAGGGCGAACAGGCGCCCCCACTGCAGCGTGAAGCGCTTGCCCGCCCACAGCAGGAAGATGACGCCCAGCGTGTTCCAGATCACTTCGTACAGGAATGTGGGGTGGAAGAGGGTCCCTTCGGGAAGGCCCGCGGGCCACGCGGCGTTCGGGTAGTCGATCTGCAGGCCCCACGGCAGGTCGGTGGGCTGACCGTACAGCTCCTGGTTGAACCAGTTGCCGAACCGGCCGAGAGCCTGCGCGAGCAGCAGGCCGGGGGCCAGGGCATCCGCGAACGTCCAGAACCGGATGCCGGTCCACTTGCAGCCGAGCCAGGCACCGATCGCGCCGCCGATGAGGGCGCCGAAGATCGCGATGCCGCCGTCCCAGATGTTCCAGATGGCGTCCTTGACGAACGGGTTCCACCACTCGCGACCCTGGTCGAAGTAGTACGCCCAGTGCGTGAACACGTGGAACAGACGCGCGCCGATGAGGGCCAGCGGCACGGCGAGCAGCACGATGTCGATCACGACCCACGGCTCGGCGCCGCGCTTGGTGAGGCGGCGGTTGGTCATGAGCGCCGCCACGACGATGCCCGCGAGGATGCACAGGGCATAGAAGTGGATCGTCAGCGGGCCGATCTGGAAAGAGCTGATCGACGGGCTGGGGATGCTGGCGACGACAGAGGAGGAAAGCACGAGGGGAAGTCTACTTCGCCGTCACGCTCTGCCCGTGCCGCATCGCGCACGCGTCAGCGCGCGGTGCCGGATGCCAGCGACCGCGCCGTCTCGGCGAGGCCCGCGACACCGCCGTCGCGCAGCGCGCGCACGAGGGCCGTCCCGACGATCGCGCCGTCGGCGTAGTCGACGACGCCCGCGATCTGCTCGGGCGTCGAGATGCCGATGCCGACACAGGCGCGCTCGACGCCGTGGTCGCGCAGCCGCGCGACGAGCGTGCGGGCGGCGGCATCCAACTCAGCGCGCTCGCCCGTGATGCCCATCGTCGAGACGGTGTACACGAAGCCGGTCGAGTTGTCGGCGATCAGCTGCAGGCGCTCGTCGGTCGAGGTCGGTGCGACCAGGAAGATCCGGTCAAGGTCCGTGCGCTCGGAGGCCGCGATCCACTCGCCGGCGGCATCGGGCGTGATGTCGGGGGTGATCAGGCCCGCTCCCCCGGCGGCCAGCAGGTCGTCGGCGAACCGGTCGACGCCGTACTGCAGGACGGGGTTCCAGTACGTCATCACGAGGATCGGCACATCGACGCGGGCGGCGATCTCGCGCACGGCCGTAAACGTGTCGCGCAGGCGGAATCCGGCCGCCAGGGCGGCATTGGTCGCCTCTTGGATGACCGTGCCGTCCATCACGGGGTCGGAGTAGGGCGGACCGAGCTCGAGGATGTCGGCGCCGGCCTCTGCCAGTGCCACGGCGGCATCGATGCTGGTCTGCAGATCGGGGTAGCCGATCGGCAGATAGCCGATGAAGGCGCCGCGCCCGGCCGCCTTCGCGGCATCGATCGCGGCGGCGACGCGGGAGGTCATGCCGTGGCTCCTTCGTCGTACAGGCCGAACCAGCGCGCGGCGGTGTCCATGTCCTTGTCGCCGCGGCCGGAGAGGCTCACCGCGATGACGGCGTCGGGGCCCAGCTCGCGGCCGAGGCGCAGCGCACCCGCGAGGGCGTGGGCGGACTCGATGGCGGGGATGATGCCCTCGGTGCGACTCAGCAGCCGCAGGGCATCCATCGCCTCGGTGTCGGTCGCGGGGATGTACTGCGCGCGACCGATGTCGGCGAGCCACGCGTGCTCGGGGCCGACGCCCGGGTAGTCGAGCCCGGCCGAGATCGAGTGCGACTCGATCGTCTGGCCGTCCTCGTCCTGCAGCACGTACGTCTTGGCGCCGTGCAGGACGCCGGGGCGACCGCGCTCGATCGAGGCGGCGTGCTTCTCGGTGTCGACACCGTCGCCGGCTGCCTCGACGCCGTAGAGCTTCACGCCCTCGTCGTCGAGGAACGCGTCGAACATGCCGATCGCGTTCGATCCGCCGCCGACACAGGCCACGACGGCGTCGGGCAGGCTCCCGGTCTCGTCGAGGAGCTGCTGGCGTGCCTCCTCAGAGATGATCTTCTGGAAGTCGCGCACCATCGCGGGGAACGGGTGGGGCCCTGCCGCGGTGCCGAAGATGTAGTTGGTCGTCTCGACCGAGGCCACCCAGTCGCGGTACGCGTCGTTGATGGCATCCTTCAACGTGCGGGACCCGGTCGTCACTGGCACGACCTCAGCGCCCAGCAGCCGCATGCGTGCGACGTTGAGCGCCTGGCGCTGCGTGTCGACCTCGCCCATGTAGACGGTGCAGTCGAAGCCGAACAGGGCCGCCGCGGTCGCCGTGGCGACACCGTGCTGGCCGGCGCCGGTCTCGGCGATCACGCGCGTCTTGCCGAGGCGCTTGGTGAGCAGCGCCTGACCGATGACGTTGTTGATCTTGTGCGAGCCGGTGTGGTTGAGGTCTTCGCGCTTGAGGAAGATGCGTGCTCCCCCGGCGTGCTCGGCGAATCGCGGCACCTCGGTGAGGGCGGAGGGGCGACCCGCGTACGAGTGCAGGAGCGAGGTGAACTCCGCCTGGAAGGCGGGGTCGATCTTCGAGGCCTCGTAGACCGCCGTCAGCTCATCGATCGCCGAGATGAGCGCTTCGGGCATGAAGCGCCCACCGAACTCGCCGAAGAAGGGACCGGGCTGTTCGCGCAGGCTCATGCTCCCGCCTCCAGGAATGCGTGCAGAGTGGATACGGGGTCGTTCGTGACGAGCGCTTCGCCGATCAGTACGACGTCGGCGCCGGCCGAGCGGTAGTGCGCCACGTCGGCAGGCGCGAGAACGGCCGACTCGGCGATCTTGACGGCATCCGCCGGGAAGTGCTCGGCGAGCGAGCCGAACAGGTCGCGGTCGAGCTGGAAGTCGACCAGGTTGCGCGCGTTCACGCCGATCAGGCGCGCGCCGATGTCGGCGGCGCGCTCGAGCTCTTCGCGCGAGTGGGTCTCAACCAGCGGCGTCATGCCGAGCTGCCGGACGAGGTCGTGCAGCTGCGCGAGCAACGGCTGCTCAAGGGCGGCGACGATCAGCAGGACGATGTCGGCGCCGGATGCCCGGGCCTCGAGCACCTGGTAGGGGGTCGCGATGAAGTCCTTGCGCAGCACGGGCAGCGAGACGCGCGCCTTGACGGCTTCGAGATCGGCGAGGCTGCCCTTGAACCGGCGGCCTTCGGTCAGGACGGAGATCGCCGAGGCGCCGCCCTCTTCGTAGCGGGCCGCCTGCAGCGCAGGATCGGGGATCGCGGCGAGATCGCCACGCGACGGGCTCGCGCGCTTGACCTCCGCGATGATCTTGACGCGGTCGGCGGGAGCGAGGGCGGCGAGGGCGTCGAGTGCCGGGGCCTGCGCGAGCGCGGCGCGCTCGAGCGCGGCGAGCGGCCGCTCGGCCGCGCGTGCCTCGGCATCCTCCACCGCGCCGGCGGTGAGGCCTGCCAACATGTCAGTGCTGCTTCGACGCGTACTTGGTGCCGTTGACGCCGTAGCCGACCTTCGCCATCACCCAGCCGACGATCGCGCCGACGATGAGCAGGCCCACCGATGCGAACACGAGCACGGGCAGGTCGAGGACGTAGAAGACAGTGCCCAGCGTGACCGCGAGGAGCATGATCACCACGGCGGTCCACGCAGCCGGCGAGTGTCCGTGGCCGGGGTCGTCGATGGGGTTGCTCATGGTTCTCCTTCACGAGGCGCGGGTGTTCCCGGCCAGTCTAGCGGTCGGTCGGATCCTGACCGTGCGACAGATCGTCCCACGAGTCGATCGCGTCGTACGGGCGCGACCCCGAAGGGGCGTCAGTCACGGCGGCATCGCGGCGGTAGCGGCGACCGCCGGCGCGCCAGCGGTGCGCCGTGAGCACCGTCAGCAGGCCACCGACGAGCACCAGGACGCCCGCTGCCGCAGCGGCGAACGGCCACGCCGTGACGGCAAGCGAGGCCACCAGATCAGCGATCGCGGACGCGCCGGACAGGCCCGTCGCCTCCGTGACGGCCGCGGCGACGGCATCCAGCGGCTGCTCGATGCCGATCCGACCCGAGCCGATCAGCAGTCCGACGCCGATCGCCGCGGCGATCACCCCGAAGACATAGCGCAGAACGCGCCCGACGATCGACAGCGCGAGCCCGAGCGCGAGCGCTGCCAGGCTCAGCGGCGCGAGCAACGGGAACGCCGCGGCGCCCGGCACCGGCAGCGAGGTCGTCGCGCCGACGCGCAGCGTGACCTCCAGCCACGTCTGCGTCGACGCGATGATCGCGATCGTGCCGCCGAGGATGATCGCGACGACCGAGATGGTCCGCGCCCGTGCGATCACGCGGATCCCTCGACCGGGGCCAGGTCGTCCGCGTCGAAGCACGTGCGGTCGCCGGTGTGGCAGGCGGCGCCGATCTGCTCGACCTCGATCAGCAGGGCATCGCCGTCGCAGTCCAGACGTGCACCCTTGACGTATTGGGCGTGGCCCGACGTGTCGCCCTTGCGCCAGTACTCCTGGCGCGAGCGTGACCAGAAGGTGACGCGTCCTTCGGTGAGGGTGCGGCGCAGCGCCTCGGCATCCATCCAGCCGAGCATCAGCACTTCGCCCGTGTCGTGCTGCTGGATGATCGCCGGGGCCAGACCGTCGGCGTTGAACGCGACGCGCGCGATGCGGTCGGCGACGGACTCGCTCATGCTCGCACCTCGATGCCGTCCGCGACAAGGGCATCCTTCACGTCGCCGATCGTCAGCTGGCCGGAGTGGAAGACGGATGCCGCGAGCACGGCATCGGCACCCGCGTGGATCGCCGGCGCGAAGTCGGCCGCGGAACCCGCACCGCCCGAGGCGATCACCGGCACCGACGAGAGCTCGCGCATGAGGCCGACGAGTTCGAGGTCGAAGCCGTCCTTCGTGCCGTCGGCGTCGATCGAGTTGACCAGCAGTTCGCCCGCGCCGCGGTCGATCGCCTCGCGCGCCCAGTCGAGCGCGTCGAGCGTGGTCTCCGTGCGCCCGCCGTGCGTGGTGACGACGAACCCCGACTTCGTGCCGGCGGCACGCTTGATGTCGAGCGAGAGCACGAGCACCTGTGCGCCGAACCGGTCGGCGATCTCGCCGATCAGCTCGGGGCGTGCGATGGCGGCGGAGTTGACGCCCACCTTGTCGGCGCCGACGCCGAGCAGGCGTGCGACATCGTCGGCACTGCGGACTCCCCCGCCGACTGTCAGCGGGATGAAGACCTCTTCCGCCGTGCGGCGCACGACGTCGTACGTCGTGGAGCGGTCGTCGACCGTCGCGGTGACATCGAGGAAGGTCAGCTCATCGGCGCCCTGCGCGAAGTACAGCGCGGCAAGCGCGACAGGGTCGCCCATGTCGCGCAGGTTCTCGAAGTTGACGCCCTTGACGACCCGGCCCGCCGCGACGTCGAGGCACGGGATCACCCGACAGACGAGCGACATCAGAGCCTCGCGTTGTGGATCGCCGTCACCAGGATCGCCCGGGCGCCGATCGCGTACAGGGCATCCATCACCTGGTTGACCGTGTTGCGGGGGGTCATGACGCGCACCGCGACCCACTCGGGGTCGCGCAGCGGCGAGATCGTCGGCGACTCGATACCGGGGGCGATCGCGACCGCCTCGTCGACGAGCGCGGCCGGCAGGTCGTAGTCGATCAGCACGTAGCGCCGAGCCACCATGACGCCGCGCAGGCGCCGCAGCAGCGTCTCGGTGCCCGCCGCCTCGACCGGCGCGCCGATCAGCACGGCCTCGGACTGCAGGATCACGGGGCCGAAGACGGCGAGCCCCGCCTGCTTGAGGGTCGTACCGGTCTCGACGACGTCGGCGATCGCGTCGGCGACGCCGAGATCGATCGCCGACTCGACGGCGCCGTCCAGCGGCACGAGGTCGGCGGCCACACCGTGGCTATCGAGGAAGCTGTCGACCAGGCCCGGGTACGACGTCGCGACGCGCACGCCGTCGAGGTCGGCCACTTCGGCGTACTGGTCGGGCCGCCCGGCGAACCGGAACGTCGAGCGGGCGAAGCCGAGCGCTTCGATCTCGCGGGCGCCGGGCATCCGGGCATCCAGCAGCAGGTCACGGCCGGTGATGCCGACGTCGAGCGCACCCGAGCCGACGTAGGTGGCGATGTCCTTCGGACGTAGGTAGAAGAACTCGACCTCGTTCACGGGGTCGATGACGTGCAGGTCTTTCGAGTCGCGGCGGCCGGTGTATCCGGCTTCCGCGAGCATCTCGGCGGAGGTGTCGGCGAGCGACCCCTTGTTCGGCACGGCGATGCGCAGCATGTGCGGTCTCTTTCGGTGGCTGAGCGGTCGGGGCGAAGGCGCGCTCAGAGATGTCGGTAGACGTCGGCGAGGGTCAGCCCCTTGGCGAGCATCAGCACCTGCAGGTGGTAGAGCAGCTGCGAGATCTCTTCGGCTGTCTCGTCATCCGACTGGTACTCGGCCGCCATCCACACTTCGGCGGCCTCTTCGACGATCTTCTTGCCGATCGCGTGCACACCGCGGTCGAGTTGTGCGACCGTGCCGGAGCCTTCGGGGCGCGAGGCGGCGGTCGCGGTCAGCTCCGCGAACAGTCCGTCGAACGTCTTCACCATGACAGGCTACCGTGCCGCGCGGGATGCGCAGCGCGGGCTGCGCTCAGTGGCGCCGCAGTGGCGCCTCAGTGGCGGTGGTGAGCGGATGCCTCGGCGCGCAGCGCCGCGATCGCCTGCTCGGGGTCGCCCGCGCCGAAGACGGCAGACCCGGCGACGAACGTGTCGGCGCCCGCCTCGGCCGCCTGCGCGATCGTCGAGGCCGAGATGCCCCCGTCGACCTGCAGCCATACCTGGGACCCGCGGCGGCGTGCTTCATCGTGCAGCCGCGCGAGCTTGGGCATCTGGTCAGCCATGAAGGATTGGCCGCCGAACCCGGGTTCGACCGTCATCACGAGGATCTGGTCGAACTCGTCGAGCACGTCGAACAGGCCCTCCACCGGCGTCGCCGGCTTGACGGCCACACCCGCACGCGCGCCGATCTGCCGCAGCCGCCGCGCGAGGGCGACGGGCTCTGCGGCCGCTTCGAGGTGGAAGGTGACCGATGCCGCGCCGATCTCCGCATAGCCCGGCGCCCACCGGTCGGCGTCGGTGATCATGAGGTGCACATCCAGCGGCACCGGGCTCGTGTCCTGGATCCGCTGCACCATCTGCGGGCCGAAGGTCAGGTTGGGCACGAAATGGTTGTCCATGACGTCCACGTGCACGAAGTCCGCGGTCGCGATGCGGGCGAGATCCGCCTGCATGTTCACGAAGTCGGCAGACAGGATGCTGGGGTTGATGCGGGCCACACCCCCACCCTATGCGGGCGGGTGTCAGCGGCGGCGCAGCAGCGAGATCGACATCGCGTCGGTGCCGTGACGGTGCGGCCACAGCTGCGCGCGTCCGCTGCCGTCGGCGAGGTCGATGGGGTTCTGCGAGACGGATGCCACGACGGCGCGGGCATCCAGTTCTTCCACCTCGCCCGCGTGCGTGCGCAGCGCCTCGGAAACGATGCCCGCGGTCTCGGCCAGGTGCGGCGAGCAGGTCACGTACGCGACGACGCCGCCGGGCCCCAGCGCCGCGATCGCGGCTTCGAGCAATTCGGTCTGCAGGGCCGCGAGCGTCGGCACATCGGCGGGCTGCTTGCGCCAGCGCGCTTCGGGGCGGCGGCGCAGGGCACCGAGGCCCGTGCAGGGCGCGTCGACGAGAATCCGGTCATAGCGGCCGCGGCCGGCGCGCGTGCGGCCGTCCTCTTCCGACACGGGCACCTCGAGCGGGATGCCTGAGACCGAGTCGCGCACGAGGCCGGCGCGCGCCGGCGACAGCTCGTTGGCCTCGACGTGGGCACCGTGCGCGAGGGCTTCCGCGGCGAGCACGGCGGTCTTGCCCCCGGGGGCCGCACACAGGTCGAGCCACTGCTCCCCCGCCCGCACGGGCAGTGCACGCGTCAGCGCGAGCGCCGCGAGCTGCGATCCCTCATCCTGCACGCGGATGCGACCGCCGGATGCGACGACGAGGGACGCCGGATCGCCGCCGGCCGACCGGAACCCGATCGGCGAGAACGGCGTCGGCACCGCCTCGGCGGGCACGTCGGCAAGACCCGGCAGTGCGGTCAGCGTCACGCTGGGCGACGCGTTGTCGGCCTCGAGCAGCGCCGCGAGCTCGTCGGCGCGGTCTTCGGCGGCGAGGGCACGCCGGAAGGCGCGGATGACCCACACCGGGTGGGCATACCGCAGGCCCAACCGTTCGTCCTCGGAGCGCGCGGCGGCGTCGAGGCGCTCGAGCCACTCCTCCGCGGTCCGCTCGGAAACCCGCCGCAGGACGGCGTTCGCGAAGCCCGATGCCGGCTTACCCGCCGCCTGCCGCACTTGCCGCACGGTCTCGTTGACGGCGGCGTGCGAGGGCGTGCGCATCGACAGCAGCTGGTGGGTGCCGAGCCGCAGGGCGTCGAGGACGGCCGGATCGATGGCATCCGTGCCCCGTCGCGCGGCTTCGGCGATGATCGCGTCGTAGGTGCCTTCGCGGCGCAGCGTGCCATAGGTCAGCTCGGTGGCGAGACCCGCGTCGGCAGGCGACAGGCCGGCACGCGCGATCGCGCGCGGCAACAGGAGGTTGGCGTACGCATCGGAGGTGTGCACGGCGCGCAGGGTGTCATAGGCGACCCAGCGCGCGGACTGGCCGGCGCCGCTCACGGGGAGCCTCCTGACAGGTCTGGCGGGCCCGGTAGGGCTGCCCGGTCCGGCAGGTCGGCGCGCGGCGCGTCGCCGCGCAGGCCGCGCCACCAGTCGGCGGCGTTCATGGCGCCCTTTCCAGCTGGTTGGACGGTCTTCAGCAGCACCGTGCCCTCGCCCGTGCCGACGACGACGTCACGGCTGTTCAGCGCGAACGCGCCGGGCTCGAGCGTGAGATCCGGTCCGCGCAGCGCCGCGAGCACCTTGAGGCGCTGGCCGTCGACCTGCACATGCGCGCCGGGCTCGGGCGTCGTGCCACGGAACCGGTCCAGCACGCGCTCGGCGGGGAGCGTCAGGTCGAGCGCGCCGTCGGCGAGCGTGAGCTTGGGCGCCAGGGTCGGCTCGCCGGCCTGCAGGATGGCCCGTGCGGTGCCGTCCCCGATCGCGGCGACGACGTCGGTGAGAAGGGCCGCACCGCGGTCCGCCAGCGCGGTGAGGACCTCCCCCGCGGTGTCGCCACGCGGGACGTCGTAGCGCAGCTGCGCGAACACGTCGCCGGCATCCAGCGCGGGCACGAGCTGGAACACGGCTGCGCCCGTCGTGCGGTCGCCCGCGATGAGGGCGTGCTGGACGGGAGCCGCGCCGCGCCAGCGCGGAAGCAGCGAGAAGTGCAGGTTGATCCAGCCGTGGCCCGGCAGCGACAGCAGCGGCTCGCGGACGAGCCCGCCGTACGCGACGATCACGCCGAGGTCGGGGCGCAGTGCCGCGATCTGGTCGGTCGCGGCGGCGTCGAGGCGATCGGCCTTGATGACGGGCAGACCGAGCTCGGCAGCCGCCGCGGCGACCGGTGACTGCGTCAGGACGCGCTTGCGCCCGATCGGGGCATCCGTGCGCGTGACGACGCCGACCAGCTCGTGGCCGCCGTCGGACGCGGCGGACGCGAGCGCACGCAGCGACGGGACGGCGGGGTCGGGAGTCCCGGCGAAGACGATGCGCATGGGAATCCTCGGGGCGTTCGAACGGGTCACAGATCGAGCTCGGGAACGTCGAGCCGCACCCTGAGTGTAGTCCGGGGCGCGAAGCGGTCTCCGCTCGAACCGCGCCGGCGGCGCCCGCGCAGGGCGTCCGCGACGACGGATGCCCGGAGGGTGTCGGCCACCGTCTTGCCCGCCGCGTACTCGAACCGCACGAGGGCACGCACGCCCTCGCCCTCGACCGGCACGGGTCCGAGGACGGCCGTGGGCTCCAGTCGCGGTAGCGCGCCGCGCAAGTCGGCGATCGCGTTCTGCACGCTGGCGGCGGTGCCCTCGACCGTCGCGACCCGCACGGCGGGCGGCATGTGCAGCGGCGCGCGGTCGGCAAGCTCAGCACGCGCGTACGCGGGCTGCGTCCACGTCGCGAGGGCCCGCGCGACGGGACCTGCCACCCCGACCAGGTGGACGGGTGCGCCGGGTGCTGCGAGGGCCGCGGCGTTGGACCACCAGCGCAGGCAGGACTCGCCGATCCGCAGCTGCTCGGCCAGCAGCATTCGGTCGCCGTCGAGCAGGATGATCGCGTGATAACCGCCCTCGGCGTGCGGTTCGGCGCCGCGCGTCGCGACGACGAGCGCGGGGCGGGCATCCACCGACACGACCGGATGGTCGCCGTCGGCGAGGATGACGCGCGTATTCGGGAACGCACGTCCGAGCTCATCGGCCGTCCGCTCACTGCCCGACGACGCCATCCGCAGTGTCGTGCTCTGGCAGTGCGGGCACGCCCACGACGAGATCGTGCGCCCGCACCACGTGCAGTCGGGCGCGGCGCCCTGGCGGCGGGCGCGGAGAGGTCCCGTGCAGTGCGGGCACCGCGCGGGCGTGCGGCACTGGGCGCACACGAGCACGGGCGAGTAGCCAGGCCGCGAGACCTGTACGAGCACGGGGCCGTGCGCGAGCGCCTCGCGCGCCGCGGCGAAGGCCGCCGACGGCACCCGCTGACCGCGAGACTCGCCTTCACGCGTCGCCGACAGCACGACGGTCGGGCTCTGCCGACGGTGGGCGGGCACGTCGCGGACCCAGCCCAGCTGCACGAGCCGCTCGACGTCGGTCGTGCGGGTGTGACCGGCGAACACGAGCGCGGAGCCTTCGAGCTCTTGCCGCACGAGCGCCGCATCGCGGGCGTGCACGCCCGGGCTCAGCGGCTCGGACAGCAGCGGATCGCCGTCGTCCCACACCAGCACCGCACCCACGTCACGGGCCGGCGCATACACCGTCGAGCGGTTGCCGACGACGATCGCGGCGGGCCCGCCCAGCAGCCGCAGGTAGCCGGCGTAGCGCTCCGGGTTCGGCCGCCGCGCGTCATCCCGCAGCACGGCCTCTTCGGGCGCACGCGCCGCGAGCACGGCAAGCACCTGGTCTTGGTCGCGCTGATCGGGCACGACGATGAGCGTGCTGCGTCCGCGTGCGAGCGTGTCGATCGCGATGGCCGCGAGCAGCTCTGCCCACGCGCCGACGGGCAGGTCACGCGCGGGCCGCGGCGGCGCGTCGACGGCGATCCGCGTGCCGGCGGCGACCGCGTCGTCCAGCCCGGGGAACTCTGCGAGCACGGCGCGCGCCCAGTCGACCGCTGCCGGGTCGGGTGTGGTGGCGGATGCCTCGGCATCCCGCTCTGCCGCGAGCCAGGCCTTCTCGGCGCGCACCATCCGTTTCGGGATCGCGAGCCGCAGGATGTCGCTGGCCGACCCCGCGGCCCGGTCCGCCGCGCGACGCGCGAGCGCGTACAGCTCCGGCGTCAGGACGGCGACGGGTGACACCACGGCATCCAACTCGGACAGTGGCTTCGACGTCGCCTGCGCGTGCGTCGCATCGACCACCTCGACGAGATACCCCTCGACGACGCGGCCCGCCGTGCGCAGCGGCACCTTCACGCGCACACCCGGCACCGCTTCGGCCTCTAGCCGCGCCGGGATGGCGTAGTCGAACAGCCGATCCAGCTGTGGCAGCGGCGAGTCGATCAGGACCCGCCCGACGAGCGGCATGATGCGAGCGGTGTCAGAGGCCGGCGGCGGCGCGGAGCGCGTCGACGCGGTCGGTGCGCTCCCACGTGAATTCGGGCAGCTCGCGACCGAAGTGGCCGTACGCGGCCGTCTGCGCGTAGATCGGGCGCAGCAGATCGAGCTCGTCGATGATCGCCTTCGGGCGCAGATCGAACACGTCACGGATCGTCTGTGTGATGACCTCGTCGGCGACGTGGCCCGTGCCGAATGTCTCGACGTACAGGCCCACGGGCTGCGCCTTGCCGATCGCGTACGCGACCTGCACCTCGAGGCGATCGGCGAGGCCCGCGGCGACCGCGTTCTTGGCGACCCAGCGCATCGCGTATGCGGCCGAGCGGTCGACCTTGGAGGGGTCTTTGCCGCTGAACGCACCGCCGCCGTGCCGGGATGCCCCGCCGTACGTGTCGATGATGATCTTGCGGCCGGTGAGCCCGGCGTCGCCCTTCGGCCCGCCCGTCACGAACGGTCCGGCCGGGTTGATGACGTAGCGGACGTCCGACACATCGAGCCCCGTAGTCTCGAGAATGGGGTCGATGACCTCGGCCCGCACCGCGGCGCGCAGCGCCGGAAGCGAGATATCGGGGTTGTGCTGCGTCGACAGGACCACTGTGTCGACGGTGCGCGGCACGGCGCCGTCGTACCCCAGCGTGACCTGGGTCTTGCCGTCGGGGCGCAGGAAGCCGAGCGCGCCCGAGCGCCGGGCATCCGTCAGGCGTTCGGCGAGGCGATGCGCCGTCCAGATCGCCATCGGCATCAGCTGCGGCGTCTCGGTCGTCGCGTAGCCGAACATGATGCCCTGGTCGCCGGCGCCGAGCGCGTCGACGGGGTCTTCCGACCCGCCTTCGCGGTGCTCGATCGCCGTGTCGACGCCGGCGGCGATGTCACCGGACTGCTCACCGATCGACACCGTGACGCCGCACGAGTCGCCGTCGAAGCCCGTCTCGCTCGAGGTGTAGCCGATTCCGTTGACGACGCGACGCACGATGCCGGGGATGTCGACGTAGCCGTCGGTGCGGACCTCGCCGGCGACATGGACGAGCCCGGTCGTGACGAGCGTCTCGACCGCGACGCGGCTGTTCGGGTCTTCAGCGATGAGCGCGTCGAGGATCGAGTCGGAGATCTGGTCACAGATCTTGTCGGGATGCCCCTCGGTGACGGACTCAGAGGTAAACAGACGCAGACTCATCGGACGCTCCTGAAGGTTCGGTGGTGACGCAGACAATCATGCCCGCCCTGTCCGACATCGGCGGAAGGGGCGGGCATGAGGATGCCACGGAGCGTCACACGGCTCCGTGGCATCCGAAGATCACTCGGCGTGACGCAGGCGCAGCTTGTCCTCGTGGATCTCGTGCAGCGCGATCGTCAGCGGCTTGTCCTCGACGCTTGAGTCGACGAGCGGGCCGACGTTGTCGAAGAGGTTGCCCTCGTGCAGGTCGGAGTAGTAGTCGTTGATCTGGCGCGCGCGCTTGGACGCGTAGATGACGAGCTGGTACTTCGAGTCGACCTTCTCGAGCAGTGCGTCGATGGGCGGGTCGATGATGCCCTTGTCGCGGTTTACCATGCGGACCTCCTGGGTCTGGCGGTGGGGAAAGTCGGATGCCGGCGCCTCGAGCAGCGAGGATGCCATGGCATCCGACCATTCTATCAGCGCGCGAGCCCCTCCTCCCACGACGCAACTGCAAGGTCCGGGGCGCGACACGCCGGGCATCCGCCCGCCTCCACGGCGCGTCTCGGGCGAAGCCTTGCAGTTCGGTTCCGCGAGCGGGCGGCGCGGCGCGGCGCCGTCAGCGGGCGAGCGCGGCGACCTCGCCCGCGGCGCGGGCGACCTCGTCGTTGACGACGCGGTAGTCGAACTCGCCCTGCGAGGCAAGCTCGCCCTTGGCGGTCTTGAGGCGGCGCGCACGCTCTTCGGCATCCTCCGTGCCGCGCCCCACGAGGCGCTGCACGAGCTCATCCCAGCTCGGCGGCAGCAGGAACACGAGCGTCGCGTCGGGCGCTGCGGCGCGCACCTGACGAGCGCCCTGCAGGTCGATCTCGAGCAGGACCGTCCGTCCTTCGGCGAGAGCCTTCTCGATCGGCGCCTTCGGCGTGCCGTAGCGGTAGCGGTTGTGCACCGTCGCATACTCGAGCAGCTCGCCGTCGGCGACGAGCCGGTCGAACTCGGCGTCGTCGACGAAGTAGTAGTGCTCACCGTGGACTTCACCCGGTCGCGGGCTGCGCGTCGTGGCAGACACCGACAGCAGGATGTCGGGGTGGTGGTCGCGGATGTGCGCCGCGACGGTGCCCTTGCCGACCGCAGTCGGCCCCGCCAGCACCACGAGCCGGCTGCGCCCCGCGCGCGCGACAGGCTGCGGGAAGCGGGTGTCGAGCCACTGCGCGAGGGCCGTGCGCTGGCGCGCGCCCAGCCCGCCGAGACGCTTGACCGGCGAGATCTCGAGGTCGGCGAGGATGCGGTCACGCTTGCCTTCGCCGATCGCGGGCAGCGCGGTCAGGAACTCCGTGATCCGCATCGCCCCGGCCGGAGACTCGGGGTTATCGAGCGCGCGCTGCAGCAGCTGCTGCGGCGTGATGACGCGCATCGCGACATCGTGCTTGAGCGCGGCACGCTCGCGTCGCGCGGCGACGGCGCGACGGGAGGCTGCGGCGCGGTCGACCTCGGGTGGGCGTCGCGAATCAGGCATTTCCCTCACTACGGTACAGGTTCGCGCGTTCCTCGATCCGCGCGGCGAGGCTGCCGGGACCGGCAGACAGGATGCTGCGGCTCTCGCTCACGATGACAGTCGGCGCCGCCCCTCCGAACCGGGCGAGGTCTTCCGCGGCAGCGCCCTGGAATCCGAAGCCGGGGCCGAGGATCGGCGCGGGCGGCACGGGGGCGATCAGCCCCGCCTCCGTCCAATCGACGGTCGCGCCGATGACGAACCCGAGCGCCGCCCAGTGGCCGGAGGGAGTGTGCTGCGCGTTGCGCGCCGACACCTCGGCGATGACGCCCGCCGACACCGTGTCGCCGCTGATGAGCCGAGCGCGCTGCGCGGTGAAGGCATCCGCATTGCTCGTCGCGGCCAGGACGAAGACGCCCTTGCCGTGCGCCTCGGCCAGATCGAAGGTGTGGTCAAGCGTGCCCACACCGAGGAACGGGTTCGCCGTCAGCGCGTCTGCCTCGAGCGGCGAGCCCGGAGTGAGCCACGCGTCGCCGTAGGCATCCATCGTCGTGCCGATGTCGCCGCGCTTGGCGTCGGCGATCACCAGCAGGCCGGCCGACCGTGCGGCGGTGAGGACCTCTTCGAGGGCGGCGAACCCGGCACTCCCCCAGCGCTCGAAGAACGAGACCTGCGGCTTGACGATGCCGACGCGGCCGGCGGCGGCATCCACCGTGCGCAGGCCGAACTCGCGTGCACCTGCAGCGGATGCCGGCAGGCCCCACTCCTCGAGCAGGTGCGCGTGCGGGTCGATGCCGACGCAGAGGCGACCGCGGTCGGCGAAGACGGTGCGCAGGCGTTCGCCGAAACCGGTCACGCGTTCGCCAGCCGCTCTGCGCGGTCCTTCGCGTATTCCTGCAGGCTGCGCACGGCGAAGCCCTCGCGCAGCACCGGCAGCGCCGACACAGCCGCGCCCAGCACGGCCATCGTCGTGAACAGCGCCTTGTCGGCGGCGACGGCCGCGGCGCGGATCTCGTAGCCATCGGCGCGCGCGATGCCGCCCGACGGCGTGTTCACGACGATGTCGATCTCGCCGGCGTTGATGAGGTCGACGACGTTGCGCTCGCCCGATTCCTGCGTGTCGGAGTACTTGTGCACGACGTCGACGCGGATGCCGTTGCGCGCGAGGATCTCGGCGGTGCCCTCGGTCGCCAGCAGGCGGAAGCCGAGCTCCTGCAGCCGGTGGGCGGGCAGGATCACGGCGCGCTTGTCGTCGTCGGAGACCGAGAGGAACACGGTGCCCGACGTCGGCATGCCGCCGTACGCGGCCGACTGGCTCTTGGCGAACGCCGTCGGGAAGTCGCGGTCGATGCCCATGACCTCGCCCGTCGAACGCATCTCGGGGCCGAGCACCGAGTCGACCGTGTGGCCGTCGGCGGTGCGGAACCGCTTGAACGGCAGCACGGCCTCCTTGACGGCGACCGGGGCGTCCAGCGGCACGCGGGAGCCGTCCTGCGCGGGCAGCATGCCCTCGGCCTTGAGCTGCGCGATCGTGGCGCCCGCCATGATGCGCGACGCGGCCTTCGCGAGCGGGATGCCCAGCGCCTTCGACACGAACGGCACGGTGCGCGATGCGCGCGGGTTCGCCTCGATGACGTAGAGCACGCCCGCCGAGACGGCGAACTGGACGTTTAGCAGACCCCGCACGCCGACCCCCTCCGCGATCGCGAGGGTCGCTGCGCGCACGCGGTCGATCTCGGTGCGGCCGAGCGAGATGGGCGGCAGGGTGCACGACGAGTCGCCGGAGTGGATGCCGGCCTCTTCGAGGTGCTCCATGACCCCGCCGATGTACAGCTCGTCGCCGTCGTAGAGCGCGTCGACGTCGAGCTCGATCGCGTCATCGAGGAAGCGGTCGACCAGCAGCGGCTTGCCCGGCTCGATGACGACCTCACCGGCCGTGCGGACGAAGTAGTCGCGCAGGCTCTCGGTGTCGTAGACGATCTCCATACCGCGGCCACCGAGCACGAAGCTCGGGCGCACGAGCACGGGGTAGCCGATCTCCTCGGCGATCGCGACGGCGCCGGCCTCGTCGATGGCCGTGTCGTGGCGCGGTGCGACAAGGCCCGCGCGGTCGAGCAGCTGCGAGAACAGCTCGCGCTCCTCGGCGATGTCGATCGCGGCGGGCGAGGTGCCGAGGATCGTGTACCCGGCCTCCTCGATGCCCTTCGCGAGGCCCAGCGGCGTCTGGCCGCCGAGCTGGCAGACGACGCCGTGGATCTCACCCGACGCGCTCTCTGCGTGCAGCACCTCAAGCACGTCCTCGAGCGTCAACGGCTCGAAGTACAGGCGATCCGACGTGTCGTAGTCGGTCGAGACCGTCTCGGGGTTGCAGTTGACCATGATGGTCTCGTACCCGGCATCCGACAGTGCGAACGACGCGTGCACGCACGAGTAGTCGAACTCGACGCCCTGGCCGATGCGGTTCGGGCCCGAACCGATGATGACGACCTTCTTGCGGTCGGAGGGGGTCACCTCGGTCTCGTAGTCGTAGCTCGAGTAGTGGTACGGCGTCAGCGCGGGGAACTCGCCCGCGCACGTGTCGACCGTCTTGAACACGGGGCGGATGCCCTGGGCCCAGCGGACGCCGCGGACCTCGGCCTCGCTGATGCCGCGCAGCTGCGCGAGCTGCGCATCGCTGAAGCCGTGCTCCTTCGCGAGGCGCAGCGTCGCGGCATCCAGTTCGGGAGCCGTGCGCACGAACTCGGCGACCTCGTTGATGAGGGCCATCTGGTCGAGGAACCACGGGTCGATCTTCGTCGCCTCGAAGGCCTGCTCGACCGTCGCGCCCTTGCGCATCGCCTGCTGCAGCACGACGATGCGGCCGTCGGTCGGCACCTTCGCGATCTCGAGCAGCTCGTCGACCGTGCGGTCCTCGGAGCCCCAGTGGAAGCTCGACCCGCGCTTCTCGAGCGAGCGCAGCGCCTTCTGCAGCGCCGTCGTGTAGTTGCGGCCGATGGCCATCGCCTCGCCGACCGACTTCATGGTGGTCGTGAGGGTGACGTCGGCGTTCGGGAACTTCTCGAAGTTGAACCGCGGCACCTTGACGACGACGTAGTCGAGCGTCGGCTCGAAGCTTGCGGGCGTCGCCTGCGTGATGTCGTTGGGCACCTCGTCGAGGCGGTAGCCGATCGCGAGCTTCGCGGCGAGCTTCGCGATCGGGAAGCCCGTAGCCTTGCTTGCGAGAGCCGACGAGCGCGAGACGCGCGGGTTCATCTCGATGACGATGATGCGCCCGGTCGCCGGGTCGACGGCGAATTGGATGTTGCAGCCGCCCGTGTCGACGCCGACGGCACGGATGATGTCGATGCCGATGTCGCGGAGCTTCTGGTACTCGCGGTCGGTGAGCGTCAGCGCGGGGGCGACGGTGATCGAGTCGCCGGTGTGCACCCCGACGGGGTCGACGTTCTCGATCGAGCAGACGACGACCGTGTTGTCGGACGTGTCGCGCATGAGCTCGAGCTCGTACTCCTTCCAGCCGAGGATCGACTCCTCCAGGAGCACCTCGGTCGTCGGCGAGTCGCGCAGGCCCGCGCCGCCGATCCGGCGGAGGTCCTCTTCGTCGTACGCGAAGCCCGAGCCGAGGCCGCCCATCGTGAACGAGGGCCGCACGACGAGCGGGTAGCCGAGCTCGGCGGCACCGGCGAGCAGGTCGTCCATCGTGTGCGCGATGACGCTGCGGGCGACGTCTGCACCGGCATCCAGCACGAGCTGCTTGAAGATCTGGCGGTCCTCGCCCTTGCGGATGGCATCGACCTTCGCGCCGATCAGTTCGACGCCGTACTTTTCGAGGATCCCCTGCTCGTGGAGTGCCATCGCGGCGTTGAGGGCCGTCTGGCCACCGAGCGTCGGCAGGATCGCGTCCGGCTTCTCCTTGGCGATGATCGTCTCGATGACGGCGGGCGTGATCGGCTCGACGTAGGTCGCGTCCGCGAAGTCGGGGTCGGTCATGATCGTGGCCGGGTTGGAGTTGACGAGGATGACGCGCACGCCCTCCTCGCGGAGCACGCGGCAGGCCTGCGTGCCCGAGTAGTCGAACTCGCACGCCTGACCGATGACGATCGGCCCGGAGCCGATGACGAGGACGCTCTTGATGTCGTCGCGCTTGGGCATTACTTGTCACCCTTCCGGTGATCGAGTGCGCGCGAAGCGCGTGTATCGAGATCAGCGGCGACGAGGTCGCGGAACCGATCGAACAGGTAGTTGGCGTCGTGCGGGCCGGCGGCCGCCTCGGGGTGGTACTGGACGCTGAACGCGGGGATGTCGAGGGCGCGCAGGCCCTCCACGACGTTGTCGTTGAGGCCGATGTGGCTCACCTCGACGCGGCCGTAGCCGTTCGGCGACTCGGTCGCGCCTTCGAGGGGCGCGTCGACGGCGAACCCGTGGTTGTGTGCCGTGATCTCGACGCGGCCGGTCTGCTTGTCGAGCACCGGCTGGTTGATGCCGCGGTGGCCGAACGGCAGCTTGTACGTGCCGAACCCGAGCGCGCGGCCGAGCAGCTGGTTGCCGAAGCAGATGCCGAAGAACGGCAGCTTCTGGTCGAGCACGGCCCGCAGCAGCGCGACGTGATCGCCGGATGCCGCCGGGTCGCCCGGGCCGTTCGAGTAGAACACCGCGACCGGGTCGATCGCGAGGATGTCATCGATCGTGACGTCCTGCGGCAGCACGTGCACCTCGAAGCCGCGCGCGGCGAGGTTGTCGATCGTTGCCTGCTTGACGCCGAGGTCGAGGACGGCGAGGTTGCCGATCCGCTCTGTCGTCGCGCGGGTGATCTGAGCCTGCGTGATCGAGACCTCCGCCGACAGGTTCTGGCCGGCCATCTGCGGGGCCTCGCGGACGATGCGCAGCTGCTCCTCGGCATCCAGGGCCGCGGCCTCACCCGAGAAGACGCCGCCGCGCATCGAGCCCGCCGAGCGCAGCACGCGCGTGATCGCCCGCGTGTCGATGCCGGAGATGCCGACGATGCCGTCGCGCACGAGGGCGTCGTCGAGCGACTCCTCGGCGCGCCAGTTCGAGACGACGCGCGAGGGGTCGCGCACGATGTAGCCGGCGACCCAGATGCGGCGCGACTCGGGGTCTTCGCTATTCATTCCTGTGTTGCCGATGTGCGGCGCCGTCTGCAACACGATCTGGCCGGCGTAGGACGGGTCGGTCAGCGTTTCCTGGTATCCGGTCATGCCGGTCGCGAAGACGACTTCGCCGAGCGTCGTGCCACGAGCGCCGTAGGCGCGCCCGGGGTGGCGGGAGCCGTCTTCGAGCACGAGGACGGCGGGGTCGGTGTGGAAAGTCATGCGTCGTGTCCCGTCATGGAAGCGGTGGGTTCGATGGGGGCGGATGCCGTGGCATCCGTCGCCGGCAGGATCGCGGCGATCGCGTCGGCGAGGGCGCGCGCCGAGCCGTCCTGCGGGCGGAGGTACGAGTCGACGGCCACGTCGGCGCCGTCGCGCCCCGTGGTGCGCCAAGAGAGGCGTACGAGGCCGCCCACCTCGACGACGCGGTCGATCGCGACGCGCGCGAGGTCGACGCCGTCGAGACGGGAGGCGGCGAGGAACAGGCGTGGCTGGCCCGTGAGGTCGAGCGCGACACCGGCATCCGTCACCGTCACATCGACGCGCGAGCGGAACGCGATGCCCGTGATCGCGAGGCGCTCGAGCGGCTGGTCACGGGGTGTCGTTGCGACGTAGAAGCCCGCGGTCACGCTCGCGACCGTGGCGCCTGCAGGGATCTCGGCGACGGGGGCGGCAAGGCCCGCGTCGCGTCGCGTGCGGCGCATCCACGCCACGACGCCGAGCGCTAGCAGCACGACCGCGAGCGCGACCATGAGGATGAGGGCGAGCTCGCGCGTCATGCGAGCTCCCCCGCGGCGAGCTCGACGAGCGCGCCGTCGGCGACCGTCGCGACGCCCCGGAAGAGCGTCCAGCGGATCTCGCCCGGCAGCTCGCGACCCAGGTACGGCGAGTTGACGCTGCGACCGCGCAGGTCCTCGCGCGCGAACGTGCGGCGCGGAGCCGGGTCGTGCAGCGTGAGCGACGCGATCTCGCCCGCGGCCAGCGGCGTACCGGCGTCCCCGCGGCGGCCGATGCGGGCGGGTGCCGTCGACATGACGCGCGCGACGTCGTTCCACGTGAGCATGCCGGTGTCGACGACCGCCTGCTGGACGACCCGCAGCGCCGACTCGAGCCCCACCATGCCGTTGGCGGCGGCGGGCCATTCGCACGACTTCGCCTCGTCGGGGTGCGGCGCGTGGTCGGTCGCCACGATGTCGATCGTGCCGTCGGCGAGGCCCTCGCGCACGGCCTGCACGTCTTCGTCGCGGCGCAGCGGCGGGTTGACCTTGAAGCGCGCGTCGTAGCCGCGCACGAGCTCTTCGGTCAGCAGCAGGTGGTGCGGCGTGACCTCGGCCGTGACGTTGACACCGCGCTTCTTGGCCCAGCGGATGATGTCGACCGAGCCGGCGGTCGAGAGGTGGCACACGTGCAGGCGCGAGCCGACGTGCTCGGCGAGCAGCACGTCGCGGGCGATGATCGACTCCTCCGCGACGGCCGGCCAGCCGGCGAGGCCCAGCTCGGCCGAGACGGTGCCCTCGTTCATCTGGGCGCCCTCGGTCAGACGCGGGTCTTGCGCGTGCTGGGCCACGACGCCGTCGAAGGCCTTCACGTACTCGAGCGCGCGGCGCATGATGAGCGGGTCGAAGACGCAGAAGCCGTCGTCACTGAAGACGCGCACACGCGCCCGCGACGACGCCATCGCGCCGAGCTCGGCGAGTCGCTCGCCCTTCTGCCCCACGGTGACGGCGCCGATCGGCTGCACGTTCACGTAGCCGGCGGCCTCGCCGAGGGCGAGTTCCTGCTCCACGACGCCGGCGGTGTCGGCGACGGGCGAGGTGTTCGGCATCGCGAAGACGGTCGTGTAGCCGCCCGACGCTGCCGCGCGCGAACCTGTGAGGATCGTCTCGGATGCCTCGTAGCCGGGCTCGCGCAGGTGCGTGTGCAGGTCGACGAGGCCGGGCAGGGCGATGAGCCCGTCGGCGTCGATGACGGTCGCGCCGGCGCGGCTGAGGCCCGTGCCGACCTCGGCGATGCGGCCGTCCGTGACGACCAGGTCTGCCGCGTCTGCGCCGTTCAGCTTCGCTCCGCGGATGAGGTAGGTCTCGCTCATCGTGTCGCCTCCTGTGTCGCGTGGGTGTTCCGCTCCCCCGCCAGCAGCAGGTACAGCGCCGCCATCCGCACCGACACGCCGTTGGCGACCTGCTCGAGCACGGTCGACTGCGGTGAATCGGCGGCATCGGCGGAGATCTCCAGGCCCCGGTTCATGGGACCGGGGTGCATGACGATGCTACCTTCCGGCAGCGCGCGCAGGCGTGCCGCGTCGAGCCCCCAGCAGCGGGAATACTCCCGCTCAGTGGGGAAATACGCGGCGTTCATGCGCTCGAGCTGGATCCGCAGCATCATGATCGCGTCGGGTCCCGCCGCGATCGCCTCATCGAGGTCATAGACGATGCGCACGGGCCACGCCGAGACGTCCTGCGGGATGAGGGTAGGAGGTGCGACGAGGGTCACCTCGGCGCCGAGCGTCGTCAGCAGCCACACGTTTGAGCGCGCGACGCGCGAGTGCAGCACGTCGCCGACGATCGTGACGCGGATGCCGGCCAGGTCGCGCCCGCGGCTGTCGTCGCCGAAGCGGCGCTTGCGGATCGTGAAGGCATCCAGCAGCGCCTGTGTGGGGTGCTCGTGCGTGCCGTCGCCCGCGTTGACGACGCCGGCCGAGATCCAGCCGCTCGTGGCGAGCGTCTGTGGCGCGCCGGAGGCGCCGTGGCGGATCACTACGGCATCCGCCCCCATCGCCTGCAGGGTCTGCGCCGTGTCTTGCAGCGACTCGCCCTTGCTGACCGACGACCCCTTCGCCGAGAAGTTGATGACGTCGGCGGAGAGGCGCTTCGCGGCCGCCTCGAACGAGATGCGGGTGCGCGTGGAGTCTTCGAAGAAGAGGTTGACGACGGTCTTGCCGCGCAGCGTCGGGAGCTTCTTGACCTCGCGCGACTGGGTGTCGCGCATGTCTTCGGCGACGTCGAGGATGCGCAGGGCGTCTTCGCGGGCGAGGGTCTTGGTGTCGAGCAGGTGCCTCATGATGCGATCGTCACCTCTTCGATGCCGTCGGTCTCGGCGAGGTGCACGTTGACCCGCTCGCTGCGTGCGGAAGGCAGGTTCTTGCCGACGAAGTCGGGGCGGATGGGCAGCTCGCGGTGGCCGCGGTCGACGAGGATCGCGAGCCGCACGGCGGCGGGGCGCCCGATGTCGTTCAGCGCATCGAGCGCGGCGCGGATCGACCGACCCGAGAAGAGGACGTCATCGACGAGCACGACGGTCTTGCCGTCGATGCCGCCGTCGGGGATCGCCGTCGGGCGTGGCGTACGCGTCGGATTGCGGTGCAAGTCGTCGCGGTACATCGTGACGTCGAGGGCGCCCACCGGTACGGCCTGGCCCGAGATGTCGGCGAGCAGGCCGCCGACGCGTTCGGCGAGCGTCACGCCGCGCGTTGGGATGCCGAGGACTACGAGGCCGTCGGGGCCCTTGTTGGACTCGAGGATCTCGTGGGAGATCCGAGTCAATGCCCGGGCGATATCGGCCGAGTGCATGACGGTCCGCGTGGACTCATTCTCACTCATCTGCCGCTCCCTTCTCCGCCTCACAGGACGGTGTTAAAGGTTGCTGTGGTTGTGAACCACCCTACCGCGTTTCGTCTCGTCGCGGCGCTCGTCGCTCAACGACCGGACGAGGATGCCGACGCGGTCTCTATGATGCGCGAGGCGCGAATGGGATGCCCGGGCGTTGTGATGCACTGGCCGGAGGCGAGGTCCCACTTCCAGTCGTGCAGCGCGCACGTGAGCACGCCGTCCTCGATCTTGCCGGTCTTGGTCAGGTCGGCGCGCAGGTGCGGGCACCGGCGCTGCAGCGTCCACTCACCGATCTCGGCATCCTCGGTCTGGTCGGTCTGCTCGGCGTACCAGTTCTCGACGTACTCGATGCGGTCGCGCGAGAGGCACTTCAGGAACGTCGTCAGGAACTCGTTGAACTTGCCCGAGCGGCCCACTTCGAACTGCATCGACAGGAAGATCGAGTTCGACCAGTCGATCTCGTGGTCGGCGATGTTGGTCGAGACGAGGTCGGCGGGGATCGTGTACCAGTAGATGCACTCCTCGCCCGCGTACTCGCGCACCTTCGCCTTCGGGAAGTCGACAACCATGTCGAGCTCACCGATGCGGAACCGCACGTTCCCGCCGACGCCGTTGCGGATCGTGCGGGCGCGGCGCAGCAGCGGCTCCCACCACTCCTTGATCGCGGCGAGCATCTCTTCGGGCGGCAGCACCGGCGCACGCCGGGTCTCCTCGGCCTGCACCTCGGCCTGGCGGTTGTCGCGCTGCGACGCGAGATAGTCCCACTTCTCGTCGAAGATGTGGTCGATCTCGCCCTGCGTGTAGAGCGTCTGCGTCACGGTGACCTGATCGTGGTCGAGGTCGACCTGCGTGCCCGGGACGAACTCGTAGCCGCGCTGGGTGGGACGCTGCTCGCGCATGTGAGCCAGGAACTGGCGCTGGTCGGTGAAGATCGAGTCGTTCTCGAGGCCCAGCCCGTTGAAGCGGAACAGCTCCTCGCGCAGGAACATCGGCGGACCCGCCATGGGGAACACGTGCGCGGCATCCACCTTCTCGATGTAGTACATCGCGCGCTTGTTCTGCGCGTCACGCTTGAGCTGTGCGAAGTTCTGCTTGGCATCTTGCGGCAGGTCGTAGACCATCGGCCACCAGATCGCGCCGGACACCTGCGTGAAGTAGGCGTCGGGCTTGCTGAAGCTCAGCAGCTTGTCGAGGTCGAGCGGGTGCGAGTCGTTCTGGTTCAGGATCGATGCCGTGCCGTCGTCGACCGACAGCGACGAGTCGCCGATCGGGCCGTCGCTCGGCGCCCGCAGCGGCGTGACCATGATCTTCAGGCCGTTCTCGTACTCGAGCGTCTCACCGGGCTGTGTGTAGATGAGGTTCTCGTAGCCGAGGGCGCGGAGGTCGGTCTCGAGGTCGTCGGTCGGGTAGGCCGGAAGCAGGACGCGGATGTCCTTGGGGACGTAACGCTCGAGCAGGGCCGGGTCGAAGTGGTCGCGGTGCCGGTGCGAGATGTAGAGGAAGTCGGCGCGCCCGAAGCGCTGCCAGTCCAGACCCCGGTTGTCAGGGAACGGGAACCACGAGCCGAAGAAGCTCGGCCCGATCACCGGGTCGCACAGGATGCTGCCGCCCGTCGTCTCGATGAACATGCCGGCGTGACCGAGACCTGTGATGCGCATGGATGACCCTCCTGGAACAAGCGACGACGAGTCTACGCGGGCCGGGCCACGCCACCCTGGCGACCGGCCGGGAACGCCGTCGCTACGTCTCGAGAAGCCCCCGGATGTCGTCGGCCGTCAGGCTGCGGGCGAGCAGGTCATCGTCACCCATCACCGACGCGAACAGGCGCGCCTTGCGCTGCTGCAGCGCGAGGACCTTCTGCTCGATCGTCCCGGCGGCGATGAGGCGATACACGTTGACCGGGCGCGTCTGCCCGATGCGGTGGGTCCGGTCGATCGCCTGCGCTTCGGCGGCCGGGTTCCACCACGGGTCGAGCAGGAACACGTAGTCGGCCTCGGTGAGCGTGAGCCCGAAGCCACCGGCCTTGAGACTGATCAGGAACACCGGCGCGGTGCCGGTGCGGAACGCCGTGACCACGTCGGCGCGGCGCCGCGTCGATCCATCGAGGTACTCGTAGGCGACGCCGTGCGCTTCGAGATCTGCCCGCACGAGGTCGAGGTATGACGTGAACTGGCTGAAGACGAGGGCACGGTGGCCTTCCGCCACCAGTTCCCCGAGCAGTTCACGCAGCGTGTCGAGCTTGGACGAGCGGATGCCCGGGCCTTCGACCGGCTCCGCGTCGACGAGCGCGGGCGCGAGCGCGAGCCGACGCAGCAACGTGAGCGAGCGGAACACGATGAACCGATTGCGATCGAGGTCATCGAGCAGACCCAGCACCTTCTGGCGCTCACGCTGCAGCACCGTGTCGTAGAAGGCGCGGTGCGCGGGCGACAGTTCGACGTGCAGTTCCTGCTCCTGCCGATCGGGCAACTCGGGTGCCACCAGTTCTTTCGTGCGGCGTAACAGGAAGGGATGCAGACGTGCGCGCAGCCGCGCGAGGCGCCGCTCGCGGTATGGCGCGCCCTCTTCGTTCTCAGGTACCTTGCCCTGCTCGATCGGTTTGACGTACTGGTCGCGGAACCGGCGCGCCGACGGAAACAGCCCGGGGCAAGCGAGCGAGAGGATCGCCCACAGCTCGGTGAGCGTGTTCTCCAGGGGCGTGCCGGTGACGGCGAGCACCATGTCACTGCGCAGGCCCGCGACCGCCTGATGCAGGCGTGTGCGCGGGTTCTTGACGAACTGGGCTTCGTCGAGCACGACGATCGCCCAGTCCACCGCGGTGAAGGTATCCTCATCGAGCCGCAGCAGCGTGTACGAGGTGACGACGACATCGGCATCCGCCAGCGCCACGTCACGCGTTCGGGTCGTCTTCTCCTGCACCGTCACCTGCAGATCGGGCGCGAAGCGGGCCGCCTCATCCCGCCACGTCGCGAGGACCGACGTGGGCGCGACGACGAGGAACGGTCGCTTCTCGCCGCCCTCGCGCGCATGGGTCAGCAGCGCCAGCACCTGCAGCGTCTTGCCGAGGCCCATGTCGTCGGCGAGGATGCCTCCGAGCCGGTGCCGCCACCACAGCGCGAGCCGGTCGAGCCCCTCCCGCTGGTAAGGACGTAGCTGCGCGTGCAACCCCGCGGGCACCGGCGTCGGCGCGGGCGTGCCGGCACTGCGCAGGGCCTGCGCGGCAGCACGCCAGGCGACGGACGGCTGGGCTTCATCGGCGAGGTCTTCGAAGTCTTCCCACCACGGCATCTGATAGCGGCTGATGCGCGGGCCGGCATCCCACTCAGCCAGCTCCCCCGCTTCGGCGATGAGGTCGCGCAGACGGTCGAGTGCGGGGTGGGCGAGCGAGAAGTAGCCGCCGTCGCTGAGCAGCAGCTTCTTCTGCCGCGTCGCGAGCGCCGTGAACAGCGGGCGGAACGGGATGCTGCGTCCGCCGATCTCCACGATCACACCGAGGTCGAACCAGTCGGCGTCGTCGCTCTCCATGGTCTTCACCGTGATGCGGGGGTCGCCGCTGAGTTCGCGATACGCACGCCGCTTACCGCGCGTCTCGACGCGGATGCCCTCGACGGCTTCCAGCGCCGGCAGAACGTGCGCCACGAACTCCGCCGCCTCGAGGCCGATGAGCGTGCGCGCCGGCGCGAACGCGAACTCGGGCGCGAACCGCCACGCCTCAGCGACGGCGGCGCGCAGTTCGCGCTCGACCCCATCGCCCTCGACGTGTTCGTCCCACGCCGCGCGCCCGTGGCCGTCCCGCACCCACTCGAGGCGGTAGTCGACGACATCCCCGGCGCGGAAGGCGACCGTCAGCGCGAGCGATGTCGGGTCGGGCTCGGGCATCGTGATGCTCGGCGGCACGCGGACGACGGTGTCGCGGCGCAGCCGCGGGTACGCCTCGAGGGCGAACGCCTCGGCATCCTCCGCCGGAACGATCACGGGACGATCCGCCGTCAGCAGCGCATGGATGCCGTCGCTCAGCGTCGCCGGCGCGAGCGTGACGCGCAGGCCCGCGCCATCGGCCGCGACGGCGTACACGCCACTCCGCCCGATCGGCCGGACGTTCGCCGTGTCGACCGCCGCGTCGTCGATCTCGACCTCCGGGACGAGCCGCCAGGCGCCCTCCGCCCCGTCGTCCACGCGGATCGCGACGTCGGCCTCGCCCGCGAGGGTGACGGCCTGCTTCTTTGCGGCGGGCACCAGCGGGATGCCGCGTTCGGCGGCACCCCGCAACAGCGGCCACAGCAGCGTCGAGGTCACGGTGTCGAGGGTGAGCCACTCCGAGGCATCCCGCGCCGACCCGAACAGCCGCGCGTCGTGCGCGATGCCGTACAGCTCGATGAACCACGCACGCTGATCGGCGCGGTGTCTGCTCGCATCACGCCGCAGGAAGTCCCACGACACCTCTGAGCGGATCCAGTTGCCCGTCCCGATGCTGCGCGTCATCGGCCGCACGCCGAGCGTGAAGTCCGCACCCGGCTGGGCGAGGTCGGCGGCGATCGCGGTGCGGACGCGGCGCGGCCCCCAGTGCGTGACGGCGGCGGGCTCGCGCAGTCGCAGCTCGAATCCGAGCGCCAGCGTGCCGGTCGCCGCCCCGGCACTTGAGCCGAGCAGCACGTCGCGCCAGCCAGGCGGAGCGGGTGGCGGTGACGGAGGCGCGGGCCGCGCCCAGGACGGGAGGTCGGGGCCTGCCGGCGCGCCCAGCGATTCGGCGCTGCCGAACGCCGGCGCGACGACCTCCGAACCTGCGCCGGCATTGCTGCGCAAGAGCGTCGCGACGGCGTGTTTGCAGCCTTCGCCGACGGGGCACGAGCAGCGCGTCGACGAGATCCGCACGGCATCCGCCGTCTGCAGCCGGATGGTGGCCCGGTACAGCTGTCGCGCGGAGCCCGCAACGAGACCGGTCAGCGTGCGCGTGGGCTCATCCCACGAGACGCGGCGCACCGCACCGTCGCGGGCGTACTCCACCCCTCGTTCGTACGAGTACCCGACGGCCATCGCGCGGATGGCGGCGTAGGGGACGAGGGGCGCGGTCACGGCATCTATCCTGCCCGGCAGCGGCGACATGACCCGCGCCGCGGGCCGTGTCTGCTCAGGACGAGCGGTCGACGCGAGCCAGCACGCCGTGCACGAACGAGCCGGAGTCGTCGGTCGAGAACTCCTTCGCGAGCTCCACGGCTTCGTCGATCGCGACGGCCGTCGGCACCTCGTCGTTGAAGACGATCTCCCACACGCCGATCCGCAGGATCGCGCGATCCACCGCCGGCATCCGCTCGAGCTTCCAGTCGCGCGCGTGCGTGACGATCTGCTCGTCGATCGCGTCACGGTTGTCGATGACGCCGTCGACGATCTCGCGCGCGTACAGCCACGAGGCCTCACGCGCCGGTTCGCTCGCGGCCCGCTTCGCCTCGGCGGCGAGCGTCACCGCGAGCTCGTCACCGCGGACGTCGGACTGGAAGAGGATGTCGAGGGCGCGCTTGCGCGCCTTGGAGCGAGCGCTCATCTGGTCAGGCGCCCGAGGTCAGTTGACGCGGCCGAGGTAGTCACCCGTGCGGGTGTCGACCTTGACCTTCGTGCCCGTCTCGAGGAACAGCGGCACCTGGATCTCGTAGCCGGTCTCGACGGTGGCGGGCTTCGTGCCGGCCGACGAGCGGTCGCCCTGCAGGCCCGGCTCGGTGTACGTGATCTCGAGGACGACCGATGCCGGTAGCTCGATGTACAGCGGGTTGCCGTTGTTCAGCGCGATCTGCACCTGCTGGTTCTCGAGCAGGAAGTTCGCCGCGTCACCGACGGTCGCCGCACCGACGGTGAGCTGGTCGTAGTCGTCGACGTCCATGAAGACGAAGCTGTCGCCGTCGTTGTAGAGGTAGGTGAAGTCGCGGCGGTCGACGTTCTCGATCTCGATCTTCGCTCCGGCGTTGTAGGTGCGGTCGACGGTCTTGCCGCTGACGACGTTCTTGAGCTTGGTGCGCACGAACGCGCCGCCCTTGCCCGGCTTGACGTGCTGGAACTCGATGACGCTCCAGAGCTGCCCGTCGATCGACAGGACGACGCCGTTCTTGATGTCTGCGGTGGATGCCATGAGTGTGGAGTTCCGTTCTTGAGGTTCGTGGGGGCGACAGCTGAGCACGTCGAAGCAGGCCCGACGTACGATTCTACGGGATAGCCGGGTTCAGCCCTCCGCACCACCCGTGATGGCGTCGATCAGCAGTGCCGTCGCCCGGGCGTAACCTGCGACACCCTCGCCGATGACGTGCACAGCGGCGACGTCGTGGACGTAGGAATGGTGACGGAACTCCTCGCGCGCGTACACGTCGGAGATGTGCACCTCCGCAACCGGCAGGGCGACCCCCGAGAGCGCGTCGCGCAGCACGACGGAGGTGTGGGTGAGGCCGCCGGGATTGATCACGATACCGTCGCACGTCGTGCGTGCGGCGTGGATCGCGTCGAGCAGTACGCCCTCGTGGTTGGACTGCACCGCCGTCACGGCGAAGCCGCGCGCCGCCGCGGCATCCGTCACAATCTTCTCGACATCGGCGAGCGTGTCGTGCCCGTAGACGTCGGGTTCGCGGATGCCGAGCAGGTTGAGGTTCGGTCCGTTGACGAGCAGGAGGCGGCGGGTGGTCACGCCTGCACGCTACCAGCCTGTTCACGCGTGCTCGTCGGCGCCGCGCGCGTCGTCCTTCCGGCCGATCGCTCGCCGCTGCCCGACCTTCGATCGCTGCTGCCGGGGCGTCGCAGGGCAGGTTGCTGCCGCGCAAGGCTCACGCTCAGCTGTTCGGCTCGCGAGTCGATCCCCGCCTGGCGACGAAGTCGGTCACGTTCGCTGCGCTTGTGATGCCACGCGGCCCCGGGGGCGACCGGATCACAGTCGTGCAGGAGCATCTGCATCGTCGGCCGCTCTGGTTCGGCATGAACGTCCAGATGTGCCGGTCGACGGCGACCGCCGAGGTCACGGAACACGTCACGGGGCATCGGCTCAGCCGTGCCCGCGTTCGCGTCGACGACCACGAGCCGCAGGCCAGCAACTGCAAGCAGCCGCTCGAAGGAACGAACGCTGACGTCACCGCCGCTCTCGATTCGGCTGATGACGGCCTGCGGGGTGCCCACACGCTCGGCAAGGTCCCGTTGACTCAGATCGGCCAGCCTTCGCACGCGCCGCACATACCCGGACACATCGAGCCCTGCGGACTCAGCCGCGTCGTCGGTCCGCGCGGCGTCGGTCCGCGCGGCGTCGGTCCGCGCGGCGTCCGTCCGCGTCGTGTCGGCGGCCAGCGTCGTGTCGGCGGTCCGCGTTGGGTTTTCGGTGTGCTCCATGCAGAGATGATCCAGCACCCCACCGACATCGGAGCCTGAACGCCGCCCGGCCGTCGTCACGTCGGCACACTCCCGAACTGATCCGCTCAGAGGATCAGATGGGGAGCACCGACTGCGCACGTTCCCGAACTGATCCGCTCAGAGGATCAGTTCGGGAGCATGCGCGGCATAGGTGTGGGCGCGCGAGTGGCGTCGACGCAGGAGGAGCGTCGGCGCAGGAGCTGTGTCAGCGCGGGAACAGGCAGGCAATCGGATGGGGCGAAACAACCGGATGGGGCGAAACAACCGGATGCCTCGGACGAGACGATCTCCTACGATGCGGCGATCTCCTGGTAGGCGGCGAACAGCAGCGACTCGTCGGGAGCCTGCAGGACGGTCGGCTTGGCGATGTCGTCGAGCACGATGAAGCGCAGCATCGCGCCGCGGGTCTTCTTGTCGCGCTGCATCGTTGCAAGAAGCTGCTGGAAGGCGCCGGCACGATACGACGTGGGCAGACCCAGCAGCTCAAGGATGGTCCGGTGGCGCGTCGCCGCGGCATCCGACAGCCGCCCGGCAAGACGCGACAGCTCGGCCGCGAACATCATGCCGACCGAGACCGCGGCGCCGTGGCGCCACTGGTACCGCTCGGCGTGCTCGATCGCGTGGCCGAGCGTGTGGCCGTAGTTGAGCACCTCGCGCAGTCCTGCTTCGCGCAGGTCCTCGCCGACGACCTTCGCCTTCATCTCGATGGCCAGTTCGATGCAGCGGCGGAAGGCGGGGCTCGTCGGGTCGGTAGCTGCCTCGGGGTCGGCCTCGATGAGGTCGAGGATCTCGGGATACCAGATGAAGCCCGCCTTCACAACTTCGGCGAAGCCCGCGACGCGCTCGTTGCGGCTCAGTGAGTCAAGCAGCGCGAGGTCGCAGATGACGGCCGTCGGCGTCCAGAACGCGCCGACGAGGTTCTTGCCCTCGGCCGTGTTGATGCCGGTCTTCCCGCCGACCGCCGCATCGACCATGCCGAGCACGGTCGTCGGCACCTGCACGACGGCGACGCCGCGCAGCCACGTCGCCGCGACGAAACCGGCGAGGTCGGTGACGGCTCCCCCACCGAAGCCGACGACGGCGTCGGTGCGCGTGAAGTCGGCCTGGCCCATGACCTGCCAGCAGAACGCCGCGACCTCGACGCGCTTGCCCTGCTCGGCATCGGGCACCTCGGCCAGCAGCACCTGCAGGTCACCCGACGCCATCAGCGAATCGCGCAGCGCGGATGCCTGGGCCGCCAGCGTCGGCGGGTGCACGACGAGCACCTTGCGCGCCGCATCGGGCAGCGCATCGGCGACCAACGACAGGATGCCGCGGCCGATCGTGACCTCATACGGACGTTCACCTGCGACGGGGATGACGGTGTTCTCGCTCATTCGGGTGCTCCTGTCTCGTCTTCATCGGTGGGCTCGGCCGCATCGGCCTGCTGCTCACGCGCCCACTGCACGATCGCGTCAACGACCTCCTGCAACGGGCCACCAGACGTGTCGAAGGTGATGTCGGCGAGCTCTTCGTACACGGGCTTGCGCGCCGCGTAGATCTCGTGCCAGCGCGCGATCGGGTCCTCGTCCTGCAGCAGGGGGCGACGCGAGCCGCGGATGCGGGATTCGACATTCTCCGGCGCGACGGTCAGCAACACGACGCGGTGTGCGCCCAGCGCGGATCGCGTCTCGGGGTGCAGCACCGCACCGCCGCCCAACGAGACGACGCCACCACCGGCGAGCCCGGCGGCGACCGCTTGGCGCTCCAACTCACGGAAGTGCGCTTCGCCGTGCGTGTCGAAGAGGTCCTCGATGGTGCCGTGCTCACGCACGACGGCGGCGTCCGTGTCGGAGAACGGCACGCCGAGCGCCTTCGCGACGCGGCGTCCGATGCTCGTCTTGCCGGCCCCCATCGGACCAATGAGGACGATCGCGACCGTCATCCGAGCGCGAGGTCGCTGTCGGATGCCGTGTGCAGAGACTCCGGGATGGCAGCGAGGTAGCTCTCGAGGTTGCGCCGTGTCTCGGCGATCGCGTCGCCGCCGAACTTCTCCAGCACGGCTTCGGCGAGCACGAGCGCGACCATCGCCTCGGCGACGACACCGGCGGCAGGCACAGCGCACACGTCAGAACGCTGGTGGTGCGCCGTCGCGGCTTCACCCGTCGCGACGTCGATCGTGCGCAGTGAGTGCGGCACGGTCGCGATCGGCTTCATGCCGGCCCGTACCCGCAGCACGGTACCCGTCGACATGCCGCCCTCGGTGCCACCGGCCTTGTCGCTCGAGCGGGTGATGCCCTCGCCCGCGGCGAAGAGCTCGTCGTGCGCGGCGGAGCCGCGGCGGCGGGTCGTCTCGAAGCCGTCGCCGACCTCGACGCCCTTGATCGCCTGGATCGACATGAGCGCCTGCGCCAGCCGCCCGTCCAGGCGCCGGTCCCACTGCACGTGCGAGCCGAGCCCCGGCGGCAGTCCGTAGGCGAGCACCTCGACGATGCCGCCGAGGGTGTCGCCGTCGCGCTTCGCGGCATCCACTTCGGCCACCATCGCGGCCGAGGTCGCCGCGTCGAAACAGCGCAGCGGATCGGCGTCCAGTGCATCGACGTCGTCGGGCGTCGGCAGCGCGGAGCCCTCGGGCACCTGCACCGGACCGATCGACAGCGTGTGGCTGACGAGGCGGATGCCCAGTTCACCGAGGAACGAGCGCGCGATCGCGCCGAGCGCAACGCGGGCGGCGGTCTCGCGCGCGCTCGCGCGCTCGAGGATCGGCCGGGCCTCGTCGAACCCGTACTTCTGCATGCCCACGAGGTCGGCATGGCCGGGGCGCGGGCGGGTCAGCGCGGCGCCGCGGCCGCGCGACTTCTCGGTCAGCTCGACCGGTTCGGCGCTCATGACCTCGGTCCACTTCGGCCACTCGGTGTTGCCGACGCGCAGCGCGATCGGGCTGCCGATGCTGAAGCCGTGGCGGACTCCGGCCGAGAGGGTCAGTTCGTCTTCCTCGAACTTCATGCGCGAGCCGCGGCCGTAGCCGAGCTTGCGGCGCGCGAGATCCGCCTGGATCGCGGCGCGCGAAATCGGGACGCCGGACGGCAGGCCCTCCATGAAGGCGACGAGTTCGGGGCCGTGCGATTCGCCGGCCGTGAGCACGCGGAGCATTCGTCTAGTCTCCCATGACCGCGCGGCGCATGACGGCCACGACGGCATCCTCGCGCTCGAGCGGATCGGTCGCCTCACCCGTCGCGAAGATCCGGATCTGCCGCACCGCCTGCTGCAACAGCATGCCCAGGCCGTTCACCGCCGGGTGCCCTGCCGCCTGCCACGCGGTCGCGAGCGCCGTCGGCCAGTGACCGTAAACGACGTCGTAGAGCAGTCCGCCGCCGGCGGAGAGCCGCGCTGTGACATCGGCAGGCAGGTCGGCACCGCCCGGCAGCGTCGAGATCGTGACGGGCACGGATGCCGGTGCTGCAGCATCCAGCGGCACCGCTGTGACCGAGAGTGACAACCGCTCCCCCAGCGCGACCAGCGGCGCGGCCGCCGCCGGCCTGCGTGCCACGACCTCGACGTGCGTCGCGCCAAGCTCGGCCAGTGCGACGAGGGCCGAGGTCGCTGTCGCGCCCGCGCCCACGATGCGCGCGCGGTCGATTCCGTCGACACCCTGCTCGCGGACGTCGGCGACGATCCCGCCGACGTCCGTGTTGAAACCGCGCGGCCCGGCCTCGGTCAGCAGCAGCGTGTTGACCGCGCCGGTGAGTTCGGCGGGCAGGTCACGTTCGGCGGATGCCGCATACGCGACCCCCTTCAGCGGGAACGTCAGCGACAGGCCGCGGTACTGCGTGCCCAAACTCGCCAGCTCGGTCGCGAAGGCCGCGTCATCGACGCGGCGGCGTCCGTACGTCCAGTCCCAGCCGAGCTCGGCATACGCGGCCGCGTGCAGCGCCGGCGACAGACTGTGTGCGATCGGATCGCCCCACACTTCGAGCAGAGAGCCGGTCATGACCTCAGCACCCGCGGTTGTCGTTCGCCGCGCACCAGGCATCCCACTTCGCGATGCCGGCCTGATGCTCGGCGTAGGTCGCCGAGAAGATCGTCTCGCCGGTGTCCATGTTCCAGGTGACGAAGTACAGCCAGTCGCCTTCGGCGGGGTTCATCGCCGCGTCGATCGCGGTGTCGCCGGGGTTCGAGATGGGACCGACGGGCAGTCCGTCGACGACGTACGTGTTCCAGGGATTGTCGTCGGCGAGGGCTTCGGCCGACGAGCTCGCCGTACCGTCGTGCATCTCGCCGTAGCCGTACTGCGCCGTCGAGTCCATCTGCAGCTGCATGCCGTCGGCGATGCGATTGGAGATCACCCGCGAGACCTTGTAGAAGTCATCCTCCAGCCGCGCTTCGCGCTGGATGATCGAGGCGATCGTCAGGATCTCCTGCCGCTGGTCAACAGGTACCCCCACGGCATCCAGCGACTGCACGGTGCGGTCGACGAGCGTCTGGATGACCTGCTGCGCCGTCGTGCCCGGGTCGAACGTGTAGGTCGCGGGGAACAGCCAGCCCTCGAGCGGCTGACCGCCCGCGGCGACGACGTCGGGATCCGGCGTGATGCCGTACACCGAGGCATCCGCCACGGCCGCTTGGAAGTCCTCGAGCGGGATGCCCGTGCCATCGGCCAACAGCGACAGGCTCTCGTCGACGGTGAGCCCCTCGCGCAGCTGGGCGGTGTTCTCGAGCTTGTTGGCTGGATCTTCGAGCGCCGCGAGCGCCGCCTCGGAGGTCATCTGTTGCTGCAGCTGGTACGAACCGGGGTAGAACGTCGGGTTGAGGCCCTGGTCGACGAGGTAGCGGTAGAACGCCGTCGGCGTCTTGGTGACGCCCGCGTCGTAGAGCGTCTGCGAGATCGTTGCGGGGATGTCGCCGTCGGCGATCGTGATGACCACTTCGCCGGTCGCCATGCCCGCCTCGTAGTCGCGCGGCTCTTCCCAGCCCATGAACTCGCGGATCTTGTCCTCGTAGGTGTTCCAGACGTAGAAACCGCCGGCCGTCAGACCGCCCAGGATCGCGATGATGACGCCGAAGACAACCCACCCGGCGATGCGGCTCTTGCGCCGGTCGCGCTGGTGCCGCGCCTGGCGGTGGCGCTCGTCGTCGTCCGGCTCGAACAGGGCGTCCAGAGTGCGGGCGGCCGGCGCAGCCGGCTGGGGCGCGGCCTGTGCAGGCGCCGCAGCCGTCGCAGCCGCGACGGGGTCCGCCGCCGCCGGCCCAGACTCGACCGCCGCGGCCTGCTCCGCCGCGGCGTTCTGTGCGGCTTCCCGCGCCGCGCGGCGGCTCGTCGGTGCGTCGCTGTGCGGGGTTTCGGGCATCAGGCAGGCTCCTGCGTCTCAGGAAGGACGGCGCCGGCCGGGGTACCGGTGCTCTTCTCGACGTCGATGGCCTGCTGAAGCAACACGACCGCCGCGACTTGATCGACAATCCTACGAGAAGACTTCTGGGAACGACCAGCACTGCGCAGGGCCGCGTGCGCCGAGACGGTGCTCAGTCGTTCGTCGACCATCCGCACGGGAAGCCCGGTTGCGGTCGCCAGCTCTGCCGCGAACGCGCGCGCGTCGTCGGTGGATGCCGTGTCTCCCCCCGACAGGCTCACCGGAAGGCCCACCAGCAGTTCGAACGCCTCGTACTCGGTTGCCAACGCTGCGATGCGCGCAGCTGCAGCATCGGTCCGCGCGACGGTCTCCACGGGCACTGCGAGCAGGCCGTCGCGATCGCAGCGCGCGACGCCGACGCGCGCTTTGCCCACGTCGACACCGAGGCGCACCCCGCGCCGGAAGCCGGTCACGCGGTCGTCGCCGCCAGCGCGGTCACGACGGCGGTCAGCGCTGCGGGCAGCGCCGAGGCATCCGTGCCGCCGCCTTGCGCGACGTCGTCGCGGCCACCGCCGCCTCCGCCGAGCGCGGCCGCAGCGGCCTTCGCGAGGACGCCGGCCTTCGCACCCGAGGTGCGAGCGGTCTCATCGGTCGCGACGATCACGACGGCCCGACCGGCCACCTCGGCACCGAGGGCGACGACGGCGCCGGACCCGACACGCTCGCGCACCTGGAGTGCGAGGCTGCGCACGTCGTCGCCGGATGCCGCGGTGCCGATCGACTCGGCCACCAGGCGATACGGGCCCTCGGTGCGTGCCGATGCGGCAAGCGCAGGGACGCGCCCCTCGAGCGCCTTCGCCTCGAACTGGGCGATCTTCTTCTCCGCCGCCTTCAGGCTCGCCGCCAGATCCGCGATACGCGCGGGCAACTGGTCCTTGGGGGTCTTCAGCGACGCCGACAGCTGCGAGACCAGCGCGCGCTCGGCGGCCAGCTCGCGGAAGGCATCGAGACCCACGAGGGCCTCGACGCGCCGGTTGGAGGCGCCGACCGACGATTCGCCGACGAGGTTGATGAGTCCGATCTCGGCCGACGTCGACACGTGCGTGCCCGCGCACAGCTCACGCGACCACGGCCCGCCGATGTCGACCATGCGCACGGTCTCGCCGTACTTCTCACCGAACAGCGCCATCGCACCGAGGCCCTTCGCCTCGTCGAGCGACAGCACGCGTGTCGTGACCTGCAGGTTGTCACGGACCGCGTTGTTGGCGATCTCCTCGATCTCGGTCTTGGTGGCATCCGACAGGGCCTGACCCCACGCGAAGTCGAAGCGCAGGTAGCCGGCGCGGTTGAGCGAACCGGCCTGCGTCGCCGTCTTGCCCAGCGTGTCGCGCAGGGCCGCGTGCACGAGGTGCGTGGCCGAGTGCGCCTGCTGCGCGGCGCGGCGGTTGACGGCGTCGACAACGGTGGTCGCGGCCTGATCGACGCCGACCTCGCCGCTCGTGACCTCAACCGTGTGGCTAATGAGGCCCGGCACGGGCTTCTGCACGTCGACGACCTCGAGCTCGTATCCGGGCCCGACGATGACGCCCTTGTCGGCGACCTGGCCGCCGCTCTCGGCGTACAGCGCCGTCTCGGCGAGGATGACCTCGACGATCTGACCTTCGGTCGCGCGCTGCACGGGCACGCCGTCGTTCAGGATGCCGAGCACCGTCGATTCGGTTTCAAGGTCGCTGTACCCGGTGAAGACCGTTTCGCCCTTGCCGCGCAGGTCGCGATAGACACTCGTGTCGGCGAGCTGACGCTTACGCGAACGCGCATCGGCCTTCGCGCGGGCGCGCTGCTCCGCCATCAGCGTGTCGAATGCGCCTCGGTCGACGGTGAGACCGGCCTCTTCGACGATCTCGAGAGTGAGGTCGATCGGGAAGCCGTACGTGTCGTGCAGCAGGAACGCCTCGGCGCCGCCGAGGCGGTCACCACCGGCGGCCTTGACGGCTGCGATCGAGGCATCCAGGTTCTCGGAGCCTGCCGCGAGCGTGCGCAGGAACGTCGCCTCTTCAGCGAGGGCGTACTGCGAGATGCGCGCGTAGTCGCTCTCGACCTCGGGGTACGACTCCTTCATGGCGTCGCGCGACACCGCGAACAGCTCGGCGAACGTCGGCCCGTCGACACCGAGCAGGCGCATCGCGCGGATGACCCGACGCATGAGCCGGCGCAGGATGTAGCCGCGACCCTCGTTCGACGGCGTCACACCGTCGCTCATCAGCATGAGCGAGGAGCGCACGTGGTCGGCGACGACGCGGAAGCGCACGTCGTCCTCGTGGTTCGCGCCGTAGGTCTTGCCGCTGAGTTCGACAGCCTTGTCGAGCACGGGACGCACCTGGTCGGTCTCGTACATGTTGTCGACGCCCTGCTTGATGAACGCGATGCGCTCGAGACCCATGCCGGTGTCGATGTTCTTGTTGGGAAGTTCGCCCACGATCGTGAAGTCGTACTTCGAGCGCACGTCGGTGATCTCGTACTGCATGAAGACGAGGTTCCAGATCTCGACGTAGCGGTCGTCGTCGGTGGCCGGCCCCCCGTCGATGCCGTAGGCGGGGCCGCGGTCGAAGAAGATCTCCGAGCAGGGGCCGGCGGGACCGGGCAGGCCCGTCGACCAGTAGTTTGTGTCCTTGCCGAGGCGCTGGATGCGCTCGACGGGCAGATCGGTGAGCGTGCTCCAGAGCTCGTGCGCCTCGTCGTCCTCTTCGTAGACCGTGACCCACAGGTCCTTCGGGTCGAAGCCGAGGCCGCCGTCTTCTTCGGAACTGGTCAGCAGCTCCCACGCGAAGCGGATCGCGCCCTCTTTGAAGTAGTCGCCGAACGACCAGTTGCCGAGCATCTGGAAGAACGTGCCGTGCCGCGGCGTCTTGCCGACCTCTTCGATGTCGTTGGTGCGGATGCACTTCTGGTTGTCCGCCGCGCGCTTGTACGGGGCGGGCACGTCTCCCGACAGATATGGGATGAACGGCACCATGCCGGCGACGGTGAACAGCAGCGCCGGGTCATCGGTGACGAGCGAGGCGGAGGGCACGATCGTGTGCCCCTGCTTCTGGAAGTAGTCCAGGTAGCGCTGGGCGATTTCAGCGGTCTTCATTGCGAGGGGTCCTCAGGCAGGGCTCAGCCGCGCGCTCTCAGAGCGCGGCAGCGGGCGGGGGTCAGTCGGCGAGCGAAGCGGCGGCATCCCGCGTCGTGGCGGTGGCATCCTTCACATCGGCGGCGATGCCGTCGATCTTCGCCTCCTGCGCGCGGTACGCCTCGCCGATCCGGTCGGTGAACTCCGTGATGCGCGCATCGACCTCGGCGAGCACCTCGTGGCCGCGCGGGTCCTTGTCGACGAAGTGCGCGGCGACGAAGCCGCCGGCGAGTCCGAGCACGAACCAGAGGACGTTCTTCATGGGTTCCATGTTAGGTGCAAACGCCGAAGGGCGCCGGGAGACCCCGACGCCCTTCGTGCCCCGCTCGCCTCGCGAGACGAGCGAGTCGAAACGCAGTTAGCGCGCTGCGTAGTACTCGACGACGAGCTGCACGTCACACGTGACGGGCACCTCGGCGCGCTTGGGACGACGCACGAACCGGGCGTGCAGCTTGTCGAGCTCGACCTCGAGGTAGGCCGGAACGTTCGGCAGCACCTCGGCGTGGCCACCGGCAGCGGCGACCTGGAAGGGCTCGAGCGCCTCGCTCTTCTCCTTGACGTGGATGAGCTGACCCGGCTTCACGCGGAAGGACGGGCGGTCGACGAGCTGGCCGTCGACGAGGATGTGACGGTGCACGACGAGCTGGCGGGCCTGTGCCGTGGTGCGGGCGAAGCCGGCGCGCAGGACGAGCGCGTCCAGACGCATCTCGAGCAGCTCGACGAGGTTCTCACCCGTCAGGCCGTCCTTGCGGCGAGCCTCGTTGAACGTGTTGCGCAGCTGCTTCTCGCGGATGCCGTACTGCTCGCGCAGACGCTGCTTCTCACGCAGACGGACGGCGAAGTCGCTGTCCTGCTTGCGCTTGGTGCGGCCGTGCTCACCCGGAGCGTAGGGACGCTTCTCGAGGTACTTGGCTGCCTTGGGGGTGAGGGCGACGCCGAGAGCGCGCGAGAGGCGCACCTTGCGGCGGTCCTGGGACTTCGTAGCCACGAAGTTCTCCTTCTGCTGACGCGGCCGTGGCTGTCACGGCTCGCGGACGTATCTCCCGCTCTTCGCCCTGCTCGGACTGCACGCCGGGGCACGCCGAGAGGTCTTCGTCAGAAGAGGGGGATGCCCGAAAACACGGTTTCGAGCCGATCAAGTCTATCAGAGCGCGTCAGCCGACCGCGATGACGAGCGTCGCCCCCGCCAGGACCAGACAGACGGGCGTCATCACGGCCCGTTCGGCGCGGGAACGGGATGCCAGATTCATGGCGACGCCGAGGCAGAAGTACGCGAACAGCATCCACGCCGCGACCCGGCTGAACTCCGTCGGCGTCGCGCTCGCGCGATCGACGAGGAGCCACGCCATCCCGGCGTAGAGCAGGACCGATGCCGCGCTCGCCCACCGCAGACGGCGCGGAAGCGTCCGATGCGCTCCGCCCCACACGAGCCGACCCCCCGGCGCGCCGCACGCGACGGCCAGCTGCAGCACCGCAAGGCCCGCGAGCAGCGCCAGCGCGACCGCGCACGCGACAGTCACGGCCACAGGAACACCGCGGACAGGAACACGAGATAGAGGATGCCGGCGCCGACGGCCAGCACCTGCGACGGCCGCCCCCAGCGACCGCGGGTGGCTGCGGCGGCGAGGGCGCCGGCCAGCAGCACCCAGACGCCCTGGTGCCCCAGGTCGACGATGACCCGCCGCGCCCCGGTCGCGTCGGGCACCTCGACGCCGTCGCCGACCGTCGAGAACACCACGGCGACGACCGCCGCGACGACGGCCGCGAGCGTGAACCAGCGCCGCCGCGGGGCGGGGATCGTCTCGGTCATGAGAAGTCGGCCTCGCACTCGCGCAACCACGTGATCAGCGTGTCGTGCGCGCGCAGCCCGTACGCGAGCGTCGCGCGCTGCGGCGCGAACAGCGTTCGAGCCGCCTCGTCGAGGTCGGATGACTGCGCGTCGAGGTCGCGCGCGAGCGCACGCAGCCTCGCTGCTGAGGCCTCGGCCTCTCCCCGGATCGCGGCGAGCACCTCCCGCCGCTCCCCCGCGTCGGCGACGCGTCCGAGGAGGAACACCTTCGCGAGCGCGGTGGTCTCGGCGTCGGCCCGCCGGGCCGTCGGCGCGTGCATCCAGTCGCGCCAGGCGTCGGCCCCGTCGGGCGTGATCCGGTACACACGGCGCCGCCGCCTGCTGTCCGGATCGTCCTCGGTCACGGCATGGCCGACCGCCACGATCTGCCGCAGCGCACGTTCGATGCTGCCGGAACTGGCGCTGTAGAAGTGCGCGAGGCCGCCCGCGAACCGCTTCTGCAGGTCGTACAGCGATAGCGGGCCGTCGAGCAGCAGTCCCAGGATCACGTGATGCACATCACTCATGCTACATCCCTCAGAGGGATATTGTCACCGGCCCAGATCGAGCGGCTGACGGGATGGAACGGCAGGGCGTCCGTGCCGAGCGTGTCGAGGCGGTACCAGCTGACGGTCGTGTCAGCGTCGCGCTGAACTCGCGCCGACGGCATCGTCAGCGCGCTCGCCGAATTCCATACCACCACCTGGTGCGCGGAGGAATCGGTCGCCCTCGCGGCCGACGTCCTCTTCGGCGAGCATCCAGCCATCGCTCCCCCGATGGGGCCGGGCCGGCCGTTTGGGTCTACTCGCCCAGAATCTTGCGGATCTTCTCCAGGCGGGCGGAGATGTCGCGCTCGAGGCCGCGGCCGGTGGGCTCGTAGTAGTGGCGGCCGCGCAGCTCATCGGGCAGATACTGCTGCGTCGCGACGCCCACCTCCAGATCGTGCGGATACACATACCCCTTGCCGTGGCCGAGCCGCTTGGCACCCGGGTAGTGCGCGTCGCGCAGGTGGGTCGGCACGCGCCCGAACCCGCCCGCGCGCACATCGGCGATCGCCTTGTCGATCGCCATGTAGGCGGCGTTGGACTTCGCGGTCGTCGCGAGATACGCCGTCGCCTCGGCGAGCGGAATCCGCCCCTCGGGCATCCCGATGAACGCGACCGCGTCGGCCGCCGCCGTCGCGATGACGAGCGCCTGCGGGTCGGCGAGGCCGATGTCTTCGGATGCCGAGATCACGAGCCGCCGCGCGATGAACCGCGGGTCCTCCCCCGCCTCGATCATCCGCGCGAGGTAGTGGATCGCCGCGTCGACGTCCGATCCGCGGATCGACTTGATGAACGCACTGATGACGTCGTAGTGCTCGTCGCCCTGTCGGTCGTAGCGCAGTAGCGCGCGATCGACGGCCTGGGCGACCTGCTCGGCGGTGATCACGCTGCCGGTCTCCGAGTCCGTCGAGGGGTCGACCATCGACGCGGCAGCCTCCAGCGATGTGAGCGCCCGACGTGCGTCGCCGGATGCCAGCTGGATCAGCGCCGTGCGCGCTTCGGGTGTCAACTCGATCGCGCCCGACAGACCGCGCGGGTCGGTCACCGCCCGGTCGATGAGGGTGCCGAGGTCGTCGTCGGTGAGCGGCTGCAGCGTCAGCAGCAGCGACCGCGACAGCAGCGGCGAGATGACGGAGAACGACGGGTTCTCCGTCGTCGCAGCGATCAAGATGACCCAACCGTTCTCGACGCCGGGCAGCAGGGCATCCTGCTGCGCTTTGGTGAAGCGGTGGATCTCGTCAAGGAACAGGATCGTCGACGTGCCGTACAGATCGCGCTGCGTCATGGCATCCTGCATCACCTCGCGCACGTCGCGGACGCCGGCCGTCACAGCCGACAGCTCGACGAACCGCCGACCCGAGGTGCGGGCGATCGCCTGGGCGAGCGTCGTCTTGCCGGTTCCCGGCGGGCCCCACAGGATCACCGAGACGGCGTTCTTGGCACTGCCGGCGGGGTCAGCGAGTGCGACGAGGGGCGACCCCGGCCGCAGCAGATGCGACTGGCCGGCGACTTCGTCCAGCGAAACGGGGCGCATGCGCACGGCCAGCGGTGTCTGACCTTGGAAGAGAGCGGATGCCTGTGCCACCTGTCCAGGCTAACCGTGGCCACCGACGCGGCGGCGCGCGCCGGAAGCAGAGAGCGTGCCGGGATAGGATTTGTGCGGCCCGGCACACCGGGGACGAAGGAGGTTCCCGTGGCAGCGGGCGCAGGCAAGAGACAGTCACGCGACGAGCGGGAGCGCACCCGTGTCTATCAGGCACGCCAGGAGTTCCACGAGGGTCTGATCGCACGTCGTCGCCGTGACAACCTCATCGCCGGCATCGCCGGTGGCGTCCTGATCCTCGCCGTCGTCGGCGGCCAGATCGCCTACTACACGCTCGGACCCGGCGCCCCGGTGCCCGAGCCCACCGCGACCGCCACGCCGACGCCGAGCGTCTCGGAGACCCCGGCTGTCGAAGAGTCGCCCGCGGCGACCGACACGGCGACCGAGACCCCGGCTCCCTGACCGGCGAACCCGCCTGTCTCCTGCCCCGCCGCCGTATAGGCTGGGGCGCGTGACTGACGCCACTTCTTCCTCGACCGACGAGACGGCTCCGCTCGAGCCCGCCGTCGACGAGACGACCATCGACGCCGCCGCCGACAACGCCGCTGCGGAGCCCACAACCGACGACGCCCCGGCGGATGCCGCGGAGGAGACTCCCGCGGAGAACGCTCCGGCTGAGGAAGCTCCGGCTGAGGACGCTCCCGCCGACGAGGCACCCGCGGCGGAGACTCCCGCTCCCGCCACGCCGGCCCCGCCCGTACCGAGCCCGTCGCGTATTCCGCTTCCGAAGCCGCCGGCGCAGCGCGCCGCGGTCACCCCGATCGTCACGGCACCCGCCGAGTCGTTTGGCCGGGTGGAAGACGACGGCACCGTCTCGGTGCGCGAGGGCGAGTCGTGGCGCGTCGTCGGCCAATACCCGGACGGCACTCCCGCCGAGGCCCTTGCCTACTTCGAGCGCAAGTACGCCGACCTCGCCGGCGAGGTCACGCTGCTCGAGACGCGTCACCTCGGTGGCGGCGCCTCTGCATCCGATCTGCGTGCCACGTCGAAGGCTGTGCGCGAGCGCGTCGTCGGCGCTGCTGCCGTCGGTGACCTCGCGGCGCTTGAGGCCCGGCTCACGGCGCTGGATGCTGCTCTCAGCGAGGCATCCGCCGAAGAGGCACAGGCACAGCGCGAAGCCGTCGACGGCGCCATCGCCGAGCGCACGGCGCTCGTCGAGCGCATCGAGGCGATCGCCGCACGCGACCCCAAGACGATCCAGTGGAAACAGACGTCGGCCGACGTCACGGCCCTGTTCGAGCAGTGGCAGTCGCACCAGGCCACCGGGCCGCGACTGCCCAAGGGCACGAGCCAGCAGCTGTGGAAGCGATTCCGCGATGCCCGCGCGACGCTCGACAAGCACCGCCGTGAGTTCTACGCAGGTCTGGACGAGCAGCACAAGAGCGCCCGCGATGCCAAAGCCCGCCTCGTCGAGCGTGCAGAAGCGCTCGCCGGCAAGGGCGAGGACGGCATCGGCGCGTACCGCACGCTGCTGGATGAGTGGAAGGTCTCCGGTCGCGCCGGCAAGAAGGTCGACGACGCACTGTGGGCGCGGTTCAAAGCGGCCGGCGACGCGCTGTACGCGGCGCGTGCCGAGCGCGAGCAGGCCGACGCCGAGGAGTCCCGCGAGAAGATCGAGGCCAAGCGCGCCCTCCTCGTCGAGGCCGCTGCGGTGCCCAAGGAGAAGGAGACTGCGAAGGCCCGCACGCTGCTCACGCGCATCCAGCGTGCGTGGGACGAGATCGGTCGCATCTATCCGCGTGAGGCCGAGCGCGCGCTCGACGACGATCTACGCAAGATCGAGCAGGGCGTGAAGTCCCGCGAGGATGCCGACTGGAAGAGCAACAACCCCGAGACCAAGGCGCGTCAGAACGACATGACGCAGCAGCTGCGCGATGCCATCGCGGGCCTGGAGGCCGACCTCGCAGGGGCCGAGGCATCCAAGGACAAGCGCGCGATCGCGAAGGCGACCGAGGCGCTCGAGGCACGCAAGGGCTGGCTCAAGGCACTCGGCGGCTGACCGCCTCCTCCCCAATCGCGGAATCGCGGCAACTTTCCACATTCGGCGGCACCAGCGCCCCACGGCGCTGCGCCGGCTGGCACACTCACGTGCATGTCGTCGACGTTTCTGTACTTCGCGAGTGAGCGGCTGTCCTCAGCCGAACTGACCGGCGCCCGGCTGGACGGCGATCTCGTCGAGATCGGTGAGGCGTTCATGCCGACCGATGCGGTGGAGACGCCTGAGCTGCGCGCCGCGTCGCTGCGCGCGAGCATCCCCGAGACCGTCGCCGTGACGCGGCAGACCGCGGCATGGCTGCACGGGGCGACAGCAGCTGCGCCGGCCCGCCACACGGTGCAGCGCCGGGTGGCGGTGCGCGGCAACCAGGTCATCGATCCGCGCCTGGAGTACCGCGGTCACCTTGTCGAGCAGCGGTACCTCACCTGGGTCGGATGCCTGTGGGCGACAACCCCCGCATACACGCTCACCGATCTCATCCGCGCGCACTGCGCGGGAGAGGACACCGCGTCAGCCGTCGCGAGCCTCCTGGCATGGCGACCAGAACTGGCCGCCGAAGCGCAGCAGTTGCTGGAAGACGGCAGGGCGGTGCACCACAAGCGACCCGCACTCGCCTTCCTGCGGGCCGTCAGGACGACGTGACGCGATACACGTCGTAGACGGCGTCGATGCGGCGCACGGCATTGAGCACCCGGTCGAGGTGCACGATGTCGCCCATCTCGAACACGTAGCGGCTCAGCGCGAGACGATCGTTGGTCGTCTGCACCGATGCCGACAGGATGTTCACGTGGTGCTCGCTCAGCACACGCGTGATGTCGCTGAGCAGCCCCGAACGGTCGAGCGCCTCGACCTGGATGTGCACGAGGAACACGCTCTTGGTGGTCGGCGCCCAGGACACCTCGATCATGCGCTCCGGGTCGTCCATGAGCGAGCGCACGTTGGTGCAGTCGGCGCGGTGCACCGACACGCCGCTGCCGCGCGTCACGAAGCCGACGATCTCGTCGCCCGGCACGGGCGTGCAGCACTTCGACAGCTTGACGAGGATGTCGGGGGCGCCACGCACCAAGACGCCCGAGTCGGCGCCGCGGGCAGCCTTCGACCGTCCCACGTGCGGGATCTCGATCGGGCCTGTGGAGGTGTCTTCCTGCGAGCTGACGAGCGCGGTGACCTTCTCGATCACCGACTGGGTCGACACGTGTCCCTCGCCGACCGCGGCGTACAGCGCCGTCACGTCCTCGTAGCGCAGCTGATGGGCGACGTCGGTGAACGAGTCCTGGTTCATCAGGCGTTGCAGCGGCAGGTTCTGCCGACGCATCGCACGGGCGATGGCATCCTTGCCCTGTTCCACCGCCTCTTCGCGGCGCTCCTTCGTGAACCAGCCGCGGATCTTGTTGCGCGCGCGCGTGCTCTTGACGAAGGTCAGCCAGTCCTGACTGGGTCCGGCGTCGGGGTTCTTCGAGGTGAAGACCTCGACGACTTCACCGGAGTTCAGCGGCGTCTCGAGCGGCACGAGCCGGCCGTTGACCTTCGCGCCCATCGTGCGGTGGCCGACCTCGGTGTGCACGGCGTAAGCGAAGTCCACGGGGGTGCCGCCGGCAGGAAGGCCGATGACACGCCCCTTCGGCGTGAAGACGTAGACCTCCTTCGCACCGATCTCGAAGCGCAGCGAGTCGAGGAACTCGCCGGGGTCGGCGGTCTCTGCCTGCCAGTCGGAGATGTGCGCGAGCCACACCATGTCGGCATCCACCGACTTCGTGTCGGTGTTCTTGCCCGACATCCGCTCCTTGTACTTCCAATGCGCCGCGACACCGTACTCGGCCTGCTGGTGCATCTCGTTGGTGCGGATCTGGATCTCGACCGTGCGGCCACCGGGACCGATGACAGTCGTGTGCAGCGACTGGTAGAGGTTGAACTTCGGCGTCGCGATGTAGTCCTTGAACCGGCCGGGGATCGGCGTCCACCGCGCGTGGATCGCACCCAGCACGGCGTAGCAGTCGCGCACTGTGCCCACGAGCACGCGGATGCCGATGAGGTCGTAGATATCGTCGAACTCGCGACCGCGCACGACCATCTTCTGGTAGACGGAGTACAACTGCTTCGGTCGCCCCATCACCCGGCCGCGGATGCGCAGATCGCGCAGATCCGACTCGACGGCATCGATGACGGTGTGCACGTACTCTTCGCGCTGCGGGGTGCGTTGCTTGACGAGGCTGTCGATCTCGGCGTACAGCTTGGGGTGCAGCACAGCGAACGAGAGATCCTCGAGTTCGCTCTTGACGGCCTGGATGCCGAGGCGGTGGGCCAGCGGCGCATAGATCTCGAGCGTCTCGGTGGCCTTCTTCGCCGCCTTCTCCGGCGGTACGAATCCCCACGTGCGTGCGTTATGCAGACGGTCGGCGAGCTTGATCAGCAGCACGCGGATGTCCTTCGACATCGCGACGATCATCTTGCGGACCGTCTCAGCCTGCGCCGCGTCGCCGTACTTGACCTTGTCGAGCTTGGTGACGCCGTCGACGAGCATCGCGACCTCGTCGCCGAACTCCGCCGTGAGCTGGTCGAGGCTGTAGTCGGTGTCTTCCACCGTGTCGTGCAGCAGCGCCGCGGCGATCGCGCGGGGCCCGAGTCCGAGGTCGGCGAGGATCTGCGCGACAGCGAGCGGGTGCGTGATGTACGGCTCACCGCTCTGTCGCTTCTGCGACTGGTGTGCCGCCGCCGCGACGTCGTAGGCGCGCTCGATGATCGCGACATCACCCTTGGGGTGATGCGTGCGGACCGTGCGGACGAGCTGTTCGACGCCGTTGCGCGCGGGCGTGCGCGAGAAGATGCGGGGAACGAGCCGCCGCAGCGACGAGCTCTGCGGCGGATTCTGGGCGGACGCGGGCGCTGTTTCGGTCATGCGCTCACCTCCGGCTCATACAGCCCGTCAATCCTACGCCCGGCGTACAGGACCTCGCGTCAGACCTCGACGGCCGCACGCTCGCGGGCAGCCAGCACCCGCGCATCGCGCGCCTTGATGTCGGGCTCGTTCTCACGCAGCAGCGAGTACAGCGGCGCCGCGACGAACAGCGTCGAGTAGGCGGCGACGATCGTTCCGACGAAGATCGACAGCGAGATGTCGGTCAGCGTCTGCGCACCGAGCCACAGGGCACCGATGAACAGGATCGCACCGGTCGGGATCGCGGCGACGACGGTCGTGTTGATCGACCGGATCAGCGTCTGGTTCACCGCGAGGTTGACCGATTCGCCGAATGTGCGCCCGGAGATCTCCCCGTCTTCGCGGGTATTCTCCCGGATCTTGTCGAACACGACCGTCGTGTCGTACAGCGAGTACGACAGGATCGTCAGGAAGCCGATCACGGCAGCCGGCGAGATCTCGAACCCGAACAGTGCGTAGACGCCGATCGTGATGACCAGCACGTCGACGAGGCCGATGATCGCGGCGACCGACATCTTCCAGGTGCGGAAGTACACCGCGAGGATCACGAAGGTCAGTGCGAGGAAGATCGCGAGGCCCCACAGCGATTGGCGCGTGACGTCCTCACCCCAGCTCGGGCCGATGAACGACGAGCTGACCTCGTCTTCGGCGACGTCGAACGCCGACGCGAGCGCGGTCGTGACGGCGCGCGTCTGGGCATCCGTCATCTGATCGGTCTGGACGCGGATCGACTGCTCGCCCTCGGTCGTACCGATCGTGGTGACCTTGGTGTTCGCGTCGGTCACGACGGACTGCACGGCCGTCGTCGCCACAGACTGGTCGGGGTTCGTCAGACCGCTGACGGTGAACTGCGATCCGCCGGTGAACTCGATCGAGAACGAGATGGGACGGATGAGCGGCACGAGAGCCGCGCCGATCACGAGGATCGCGGCGATGATGAACCACAGGTTGCGGCGGCCGACGAACGGGAACGAGGTCTTGCCGGTGTAGAGGTCGTTACCGAACTGGTTCATGGAGCGCATCAGTCGTCCCCCTCCGTCGTGTTGCGGGTACTCGCCGACAGCTCAGCCTGCTTGCGTTCGGCGATCGTCTGGCGACGCTCCGCCTCACCGCGCGAGCGGCTCGTACGACGTGCGGCCGCGCCCTTGCCTGCCGCCGCGGCGACTGGCTCGCGGAACTGCGCACGGCCGCGGTAGACGGCGCCGAGCGCCTCGGGGTCGAGGCCCGACAGCGGGTGGCCGCCACCGAAGAACCGCGTCCGCGCCAGCAACTGCATGACGGGGTGGGTGAACAGGATGAAGATCCCGATGTCGATGACGGTCGTCAGGCCCAGCGTGAACGCGAAGCCCTTCACCGTGGCATCCGCCAGGATGTACAGCACGACGGCGGCGAGGATGTTGATCGACTTCGAGATGTAGATCGTGCGCTTCGCGCGGCCCCAGCCGTCTTCGACGGCGCCCGTGATCGACTTGCCGTCGCGGAGCTCGTCACGGATGCGCTCGAAGTACACGATGAACGAGTCGGCGGTGAAGCCGATCGTGACGATGAGGCCCGCGACGCCGGCCAGCGACAGGCGGAAGCCCATGCGCCACGCGAGGATGCACAGGATGATGTACGTCAGCACGCCCATAACTGCGAGCGATGCGATGATCACCGAGCCGAGCGCCCGGTAGACGATCAGCGAGTACAGCGCGACGAGCGCAAGACCGATCAGGCCCGCGATGAGACCGATCTGCAGCTGCTGCGAACCGAGGGTCGCGGAGATCGAGTTCGAGCTCACGACGTCGAAGCTCAGCGGCAGGGCGCCGTACTTGAGCTGGTCGGCGAGCGTCTTGGCGCTCTCCTGATCGAACGAGCCGCTGATCTGCGGCTTGCCGTCGAGGATCACGCCGTTCATCGAGGGCGCCGAGATCACGACGCCGTCGAGCACGAACGCGAACTGGTTCTGCGGAGTGGTACCTGCCTGCGTGAACGCGTAGAGACGCTGGCTGACCTCGCCGAAGATCTGCGTGCCCTCGCTGTCGAACGTGATGTTGACGACCCACTGGCCGTTCTGCGTGTTCACACCGCTGGTGGCATCCGTGATCGCCGAACCGTCGAGCTCGACCGGTCCGAGCAGGTACTTCGCCGTGCCGGTCGGGTCACACGCGATGACCGGCTCGTCCTTCGGCTCGTTTGCCGGGTCGTTCGCCGGGTCAGAGCAGTCGTACGCCAGGAACTTCGCGTACAGCGCGTCGGTGATCCAGTTCAGGTCGCTGCCGTTGGTCGGCGCAACCGTGGGCGTCGAGTTGAGCGTGGGATCGGGCGTCGGGTACGGCGTCGCATTGCCGTCCTCGCCGACGTACGTCGTGCTCGCAGCCGTCGTGTACAGCACGGCACGCAGCTGCATCTGGGCGGATGCCTCGATGCGGTTGCGCGTCTCTTCATCAGCCACGCCGGGGATCTGCACGACGATCTGGTTCGCACCCTGCGTCGAGACGTCGGCCTCGCCGACACCCGACGCGTCCACGCGCTGACGGATGATGGTGGCCGCCTGGTCCATCTGCTCGGTGGACGGTGCCGATCCGTCCGGCGTGTTCGCCTCGAGGATGATCTGCGTGCCGCCCTGCAGGTCGAGCGCGAGCTCAGGGACCCACGAGCTCTTGCCGAACGCGTAGACGCCCAGGGCGTTGATGCCGAAGAGCACCACGACGATCGCGAGCAGGCCGGTCAGCGCGCGCCAGGCATGACGCACGGGGGTGGGTGTGGCCACGGAGGGTCAGCTTTCTTCGAAGAGCCGCGAAGACGCGGAGTGGGTCAGGACTGCGGCTTGTCGCCGGGCTCGGCGTCGGATGCCGCGGCGCGGTCTGCTGCCTGGTCATCGCTGAGCGAGGTGATCTCGCCGTCGGCGACGTCGGCTGCGTACTCGGCCTGGTCGGCCTCCGCCTCGATGAAATCGTCCTCGGTGAGCGTCTCTTCCTCGACGACGCGCAGGATCGCCTGACTGTGCACCTCGACCTCGAAGCCCGGAGCCAGCGCGACGCGTGCCGACTTCGACAGGTCTTCACCGTCGTACTCGACGAGCGTGCCGTAGAGACCGCCCTGCAGCAGCACCTTCACGCCCGGAATCATGGCGCGCGACTTGGCCTCCTGCTCGGCCTTCATGCGGGCAGCGCGGCGACGCGAGCTCCAGAACATGAAGATGAGCAGTGCCGCCATCGCGACGAGCAGAATCCAGTCCATGAATACAACCTCTCGGGAGCGCGCCCATCGGCGCGAAGCATGCGGCAGAAGCCTTCAGCGATTATAGGTCATCGAGTTGAAGTGCCTCGCCCGGGTGGGGCACGCGCAGGTGCGCGTAGGCGTCGGGGGTCGCGATGCGACCGCGCGGCGTGCGCCCCAGGAACCCGATGCGCACGAGGTACGGCTCGACGACCGACTCGATGGTCTCACCCTCTTCACCGACCGTGACGGCGAGCGTACTGAGCCCGACCGGCCCGCCGCGGAAGCGTCGCACGATCGCGTCGAGCACGGCACGGTCGAGGCGGTCCAGGCCGATGGCATCCACGTCGTAGAGATCCAGCGCCGCTGACACGTCGTGCTCGGTTGCCGGGCGCATGGTCCCCGAGCCTGTCGAGGGGCCGCCGCCGTGGACGATGACGTAGTCGCGCACGCGGCGCAGCAGCCGGTTCGCGATGCGCGGTGTGCCGCGCGAGCGCCGCGCGATCTCTTCGCGCGCGGCCGGCGGCACGTCGACGCCGAGCATGACGGCCGACCGCGCGATGACGCGTTCGAGCTCGTCGGGTTCGTAGTACTCCAGGTGCGCGGTGAAGCCGAAGCGGTCGCGCAGCGGGTTCGGCAGCAGCCCCGAACGGGTCGTCGCACCGACGAGTGTGAACGGTGCGAGATCGAGCGGGATGCTCGTGGCGCCGGCGCCCTTGCCGACCATGATGTCGATGCGGAAGTCCTCCATCGCGAGGTACAGCATCTCTTCTGCCGAGCGCGCCATGCGGTGGATCTCGTCGATGAACAGGACCTCACCGGGCGTCAGGCTCGACAGCAGTGCGGCGAGATCGCCGGCGTGCTGGATCGCCGGCCCCGATGACAGACGCAGCGGACGCTCGCTCTCGTGCGCGACGATCATCGCGAGGGTCGTCTTGCCGAGTCCGGGCGGGCCTGACAGCAGGATGTGATCTGCGGGGCGCTGTTGGATGCGCGCGGCATCCAATAGCAGCTGCAACTGACCGCGTACCTTCTGCTGGCCGACGAACTCGGCGAGCGAGGTCGGGCGCAGCGCGCCCTCGACGGCGAGTTCGGTCTCGTCCTCGGCGAGGCTCGGGTTGCGGGCGGCGTCGTCAGACACGTGCGCGCTCCGTTCGGCTCGGGCCGAGCTGCGCGAGCGCGAGTTTGAGCATCGCGGGCACGGATGCCAGGTCGGTCGACGCGGCCGTCTCGGTGATCTCGTGGACGGCCTCGGTGCTGACGCGCTCGTTCCAGCCGAGGGCGACAAGCGCCGCGACGACTTGGCCGGTGATCGCCGTCGGCGCGGACGCCGGCGCCGCGCCGGGCGTGGCGGCTGCATGGAGCTTGCCCGCCAGTTGCACGACGATCAACTTCGCGGTCTTGGGTCCGATGCCGGACACCTTGCGGAACGGCGCGTCGTCTTCGGCAGCGACCGCCGCGGCGATCTGCGGCACAGACAGGCCCGAAAGCACCCCCAGCGCCGACTTCGGGCCGACGCCCGACACGCTCAGCAGCAGGATGAATGTCTCGAGTTCGTCGCGCTCGGCGAATCCGAACAGCGACAGCGCGTCCTCGCGCACGACCAGGTGCGTGTGCAGCACGGCCTCATCGCCGGCGTGCAGTATGCGTGCGACGGGAGTGGGCACGGCGACCGAGAACCCGACGCCTCCGACTTCGACGATCACCGACTCGGCATCCGTATGCAGCACTCGGCCGCGCAGCGAGGAGATCATGCCGCCAGCCTACGTGCGCGTTCGCATGTTTGTTCGACCGACACGCCTCGGGGTTGCGCCTGCTCGTGGGGCGGCGGCGTCGTTCATCCGTCCCGAAGTGTCGCCTGCGGCTTTCGTCAGCGACAGAAGCGGACGGATGAGCGGCCGCTCGCGGCGAGGCATCCCCACTCATCCGTCCCAGCCTGTCGCCTCCGGCGCACGCCAGCGACAAAAGCGTACGGATGAAGGAGGATGCCTAGCGCCGCGCCGCGGCGCGTTCGGCATCCGCCCACGCGCGCTGCGCGGGGGTGAGCGCTCCGCCGCCCGAGCCCGCGGACGGGCCGCAGCGGCGCCAGGCGTGGCACAGCGCGATCGCGAGGGCGTCGGCGGCATCCGCGGGCTGCGGCAGCGCGTCGAGGCGCAGCACGCGCGCGACCATCGTCTGCACCTGCAGCTTGTCGGCCGAGCCGTAGCCCGTGATCGCGGCCTTCACTTCTGAGGGCGTGTGCGTCGCGGCGGGCAGGCCGTGCTCGGCCGCGAGCAGCAGCGCGACACCGCTCGCCTGCGCTGTGCCCATCACCGTGTTGCGGTTCTGCTGCGCGAACACGCGCTCGACGGCGACGACATCGGGCGAGTGCTCGGCGAGCACTCCGCGCAGGCCTGCTGCGATCACAGCGAGGCGCTCACCGATCGGCAGGTCGGTCGCCGACCGGACGACCCCGACGTGCACGAGCGAGGCAGACCGGTCCGCGCGCACGTCGACGACGCCGACGCCGCAGCGGGTGAGGCCGGGGTCGATGCCGAGAACGCGAAGAGCGGATGCCACTCCCCCACGCTAGGCGTCGGGTTCGCGGCATCCGCCCTGCGAAACGCGAGTTGCGGCTTACTCGTCGTCCTCGAGCTCGGCCTGCACCTCGGCGGTGAGGTCGAAGTTGCTGAAGACGTTCTGCACGTCGTCGCTGTCTTCGAGTGCGTCGATGAGGCGGAAGATCTTGCGCGCCGTGTCGGCGTCGATCTCGACCTTGAGGTTCGGCACGAACTCGACGTCGGCCGACTCGTACTCGATGCCGGCATCCTGCAGCGCCGTGCGGACGGTCACGAGGTCGGTCGCCTCGGTGACGACCTCGAAGCCCTCGGCGTGCGGCTCGACCTCTTCGGCGCCGGCCTCGAGCACGGCGAGCATGACATCATCCTCGGTCGTGCCGTCGCCCGAGACGACGATGACGCCCTTGCGGCTGAAGTTGTAGGCGACCGAGCCCGGGTCGGCGAGCGTACCGCCGTTGCGCGACAGCGCCGTGCGCACTTCGGCCGCGGCACGGTTCTTGTTGTCGGTCAGACACTCGATCATGAGGGCGACGCCGTTCGGACCGTAGCCCTCGTACATGATCGAGGCGTACTCGACCGACTCGCCGCCGATGCCGGCGCCGCGCTTGATGGCTCGGTCGATGTTGTCCTTCGGGACCGAGGTCTTCTTCGCCTTCAGAACCGCGTCGAACAGCGTCGGGTTACCCTGCAGGTCGGGGCCGCCGAGCTTGGCCGCGACTTCGATGTTCTTGATGAGCTTCGCCCACGACTTGGCACGGCGCGAGTCGATGACCGCCTTCTTGTGCTTCGTGGTGGCCCATTTGGAGTGTCCGGACATAAGTCTCCGCTCGTCGTCTCGCCCCGGCTCGCGCCCAGGGCATCGTCTATTCTAAACGGCCCGCGCCCCCGACCTACGGCCAGGTACCGCGACAACACTCAGCTCGCGTTCGCGATCTTCTCGAGTGTGCGCAGGTTCCGGGTCGTCGTGGTGGCCTTGTAACGCGCCTTCGCGAGGATCTTCGCGAACGGAGTGTCAACCGACCGGCCCTTCTCGGGACTCCAGTACAAAACGCCCTGGCCCGTTTGCACCGGGTCTTCGCCCGGGTCGACGGATGCCGTAGCCTCCGCCAGCTCTGCCCGCACCACCTCGTCGCTGCAGAAGATCACGTACGGCTGCCGCCCCGCGTCGGCGGCGTCAAACGGATACCCGTCGATCGCCGCGCGCAGCTCGTCGATGCTCACCAGGACGATCCACGCGTCATAGTCGAACCGCTCGCGCAACGCCTGTTCGATGCGGAGCTTCAGTTCGGTGCGGCTGGACGCCGGGGCATCCGCTTCGAACCGCACGTTGCCACTCGCGAGGATCGTCTTCACGTCGGCGATACCGAGGTCGCGGAAGAGCGTGGCGAGATCCGCGCTCCGGATCGTGATGCCGTTCACATTGACGCCGCGCAGCAGCGCCACCCAGGTGGTCATGCTCGTACGATAACGACCGCGTGCGACGTCCGTTGTATCTCACGGTCATCCCACCGACACTTAGGAGGTATGGATGAAAGAGAGCGAGCGCTCGATGTCGCCCATCGTGCGGCTACGGAGTTCTACGCATCACTCCCCGATCGGCCGGTCTGGCCGCGCACGACACTCGACGAGATGCAGGCCGTCTTCGGCGGTCCGTTGCCCGAGAACGGCGAGGATGCGGCGAGCATCATCGCGGACCTCGCGGGGCGCGGCGATGCGGGACTTGTCGCCATTCCGGGCGGACGCTTCTTCGGCCTGGTGGTCGGCGGCACGCTACCCGCGGCCCTCGCGGCCGACTGGCTCGTCTCAACGTGGGACCAGAACGCCGGCTCGAGCACGCTGACGCCCACGACTGTCGCACTCGAGCGGGTCGCGGGGGAATGGGTCTGCGACCTCCTGGGCCTTCCGACCGACGCGGCGGTGGCGTGGGTGACAGGCGCTCAGATGTCCAACTTCGTGTGTCTCGCGTCGGCTCAGCACGCCGTCCTCCGCCGCGCCGGCTGGGACCTCACCCGACGGGGCCTGCGCGGTGCGCCGCCGGTGCGCCTCGTCGTCGGCGAATACAGGCACGGGGCAATCGACCGCGCGGCGCGGTTCTGCGGCATCGGCCTCGACGAACTGACGATCGTCGCAGCAGACGATCAGGGGCGAATGCTTCCCGGCGCCCTCGCAGCGGCCCTCGACGCGACGCCGGCCGGGCGGACGATCGTGTGCCTGCAGGCGGGCGAGGTGCACACCGGTGCATTCGACCCGTTCGCCGAGCTCATCCCGATCGCTCGGCGTCACGACGCGTGGGTGCACATCGACGGCGCCTTCGGACTGTGGGCCGCGGGCGCGCAGGACCCAACCCTGCGCGCACTCACGACAGGGATCGGCGCGGCCGATTCGTGGACGACGGATGCGCACAAGACGCTCAATGCCCCGTACGACTGCGGGATCGCAATCCTCCGCGATCCGGAGGATGCCGTCGCGATGTTCCGTGCCGGCGGCGACTACCTCGTGCATTCGTCGCTCGATCCGTGGGACGTCACTCCCGAACTCTCCCGCCGCGGTCGCGGCGTACCGGTCTGGGCGGCGCTGCGCAGCCTCGGCCGTGACGGCGTCGGGCGCCTCGTGGACCGGCTGCACGACAACGCCGTGCACCTCGAGGCGGCGCTGCGCGGCATCCCCGGCATCACCGTCCTGAACGACGTCGTCTATACGCAGGTCATGTTCCGCCTCGAGGATGACGACGCGACGCGCACGCTCGGAGCCGCGATCCTCGAGGAGGGTACCGCCGCGCTCACCGGTGCCGTGTGGCAAGGGCGGGCGAGCCTGCGCTGCTCGATGTCATCGTGGGCGACGACGGCGGACGACGTCGATCGCACTGTCGCCGCCATCGCACGGATCGTGCGCGACCACGCCGCGCAGTGACATCACGCCGCGCGGACGAGATCGAGGAACAGCTCGTGGAAGCGGGTCTCGCCGGCGACCTCGGGGTGGAACGCCGTGCCGAGCAGATTCCCCTGGCGCACCGCGACAACACCGCCGTCGGGCAGCGCGGCCAGCGCCTGCGCCCGCGGCCCGACCTCGGTGACGAGCGGCGCGCGGATGAAGGCGGCATGCACGGGTTCATCGAACCCGTCGACCGTCAGCGCGGTCTCGAACGACTCGACCTGCCCGCCGAAGGCGTTGCGCTGCACCGTGACGTCGAGGCCGCCGACGCTCTGCTGCCCGGCGATCGGGTTCGCGATGCGGTCGGCCAACAGGATCAGGCCCGCGCAGGTGCCGTACACCGGCATCCCGCTCTCGATCGCGTCGCGCAGCGGCTGCTGCATGCCGAACGCGCGCGACAGCTTGTCGATCACGCTCGATTCGCCGCCGGGCAGCACGAGTCCGTCGACGGATGCCAGTTCCTCGGGCCTCCGCACGAGCACGACCTCCGCGCCGAGCGCCGTCAGCACCCGCGCGTGCTCGCGCACGTCACCCTGCAGGGCAAGCACCCCCACCCTCGTCACAGCCTCACCCCTCCCTGGCCATTCCTGTCCCGGGCATCCATGTCCCACTTACCGCAGACCATGTCCCACTTATGGCTGCTTCCGGATGCCGCAAACAACCGAAAATGGGACATGGTCGGTGTCACCAGCCGCGCTCGGCGAGGCGGTGCGGCGCGGGCAGGTCGGTCACGTTGATGCCGACCATCGCCTCACCCAGGCCGCGCGAGACGTCGGCGATGACCTTCGCGTCGTCGTAGAAGGTCGTCGCCTTCACAATCGCGGCGGCGCGCGCGGCGGGGTTGCCGCTCTTGAAGATGCCCGATCCGACGAACACGCCGTCGGCGCCGAGCTGCATCATCATCGCGGCATCCGCCGGCGTCGCGACGCCGCCCGCGACGAACAGCACGACCGGCAGCGTGCCGGTCTCAGCGATCTCGGCGACGAGGTCGTACGGCGCCTGCAGTTCCTTCGCGGCGACGTAGAGCTCGTCCTTCGACAGCGCGCCGAGCGCCGCGATCTCACCGCGGATCTTGCGGATGTGCTTCATCGCCTCAGAGACGTCGCCCGTGCCGGCCTCACCCTTCGACCGGATCATCGCGGCGCCCTCGGTGATGCGACGCAGCGCCTCGCCGAGGTTCGTGGCTCCGCAGACGAATGGCACGGTGAAGTCGTACTTGTCGATGTGGTTGACGTAGTCGGCGGGCGACAGCACCTCGGACTCGTCGATGTAGTCGACGCCGAGCTCCTGCAGCACCTGCGCCTCGACGAAGTGGCCGATGCGCGCCTTCGCCATGACCGGGATCGAGACGGCGTCGATGATGCCGTCGATCATGTCGGGGTCGCTCATGCGCGACACGCCGCCCTGGGCGCGGATGTCGGCGGGCACGCGCTCGAGGGCCATGACGGCGACGGCACCGGCATCCTCGGCGATCTTCGCCTGATCGGGGGTGACGACGTCCATGATGACGCCGCCCTTGAGCATCTCGGCGAGGCCGCGCTTGACGCGGGACGATCCGGTGGTGGGAGTGGACACTCGGGCTCCTTCGTATGACACGGCAGGATGCCGCGTTTGACCTAGGCCAAAACGTAGCATGTTCCGTGACATAGACTCGCAACGATGACGGATGTGACGACGAGCGCGCAGATCTCGGGAGCCGCGGCGACCGAGATCGCCGACAGTGTGCGGCAACTCGTCGAACGCGGCACGCTGTCGCCCGGCGCCGCTCTGCCCCCGGTGCGCGCGCTCGCCGACGACCTCGGCGTCAACCGCAACACGGTCGTCGCCGCCTACCGCCTGCTCACCCAGGCCGGCGTCGTCGAAGCACGCGGACGCGCCGGCACCCGCGTGACCGATCGCACGCCGGTCGCTCAGGAAGGGTTCGCGCACGGCACCGTCCTGCGCGACCTGGGCACCGGCAACCCCGACCCTGCACGCATCCCCGATCCGTCCGCCGCGCTCGGCCGCATCGTGGGACGCCCCGTGCTCTACGGCGAGCCCGTGATCGACCGCGACCTCGAGGCTTGGGCGACCGACTGGATGCGCACCGCCGTCGGCGACGACCGACCGCTACAGCTCACGATCACCGGCGGGGCATCCGACGCCATCGAGCGCCTCCTCGCGCAGACCCTCACCCGCGACGACGCGGTCGCCCTCGAAGACCCGTGCTTCCTCGCGAGCCTGAACACGGTGCGCCTGGGCGGGTATCGTCCGGTCGCCGTGCCGGTGGATGCCGAGGGCATGACCGTCGCGGGGCTGCAAGCTGCGCTGGATGCCGGCGTGCGGGCCGTGCTGCTCACGCCGCGCGCCCAGAACCCGACCGGCGCAAGCCTGTCAGCGCAGCGGGCCGCCGCGCTGCGTGCCGTGCTCGCGGCGCACCCGTACGTGCTCGTCATCGAGGACGACCACTTCTCGCTGCTGTCGGCGCAGCCGTTCCACTCGGTGATCGGCCCGGGTCACCACCGGTGGGCGTTGATCCGGTCGGTGTCGAAGTTCCTCGGGCCGGACATGTGTCTGGCCGTGACCGCCTCCGACCCCGACACGGCCGAGCGCCTCGCACGGCGCCTGAACCCCGGTGCGACGTGGGTCAGCCACCTGCTGCAACGGCTGAGCCACGCGCTGCTCACCGATCCGGATGCCACCGCTGCCGTCAGCGCGGCCGGCGCGCACTACGCGCGGCGCAACGCCGCGGCATCCGCCGTTCTCGCCGCACATGGCGTCGACGTGACCGCCGGCGACGGCCTGAGCCTGTGGGTGCCGCTGCCCGTCGCGGCACGCGCGGTCTCTGAGCAGCTCATGCGCCGCGGCTGGCTCGCCCGGCCCGGCGACGAGTTCGTCCTCGAAGGTGACGACGCGACCCGCCATCTGCGCCTGACCGTCCACGACCTCTCCGACGCGGAGCTCTCGCGTCTGGCATCCGACCTGGCCGACGCGATCGACGCGGCGGCCGCGACCTCGAAAGCAGGATGATCGTGAAGATCCTCTCCATCCAGTCCGCCGTCGCCTACGGACACGTCGGCAACTCCGCCGCCGTCTTCCCGCTGCAGCGCATCGGCGTCGAGGTGCTGCCGGTCTACACGGTGAACTTCTCCAACCACACCGGGTACGGCGCGTGGCGTGGCCCGCTCATCTCGCCCGACGACGTCCGCGACGTCATCACCGGCATCGAAGAGCGCGGCGTGCTCGGTCAGATCGACGTCGTGCTGAGCGGATACCAGGGCAGCGAGGGCATCGGTGACGTGATCCTCGACGCCGTCGCGCGGGTGAAGTCCGCGAACCCGGATGCCGTGTACGCCTGCGACCCGGTCATGGGCAACGCGAAGAGTGGATGCTTCGTCGCACCGGCGATCCCGGTGCTGCTGCGCGAGCGCGTCGTGCCGAACGCCGACATCATCACCCCGAACCAGTTCGAGCTCGGGTTCCTCACCGACACCGAGCCGAGCGACCTGGACTCGACCCTTGCTTCCGCCGATGCGGCGCGGGTGATGGGCCCGAGCACCGTGCTCGTCACGTCGGTCGAGCGCCCCGACCGGCCGGAGGGCACGATCGAGATGCTCGCCGTGACCGACGAGGGCGCCTGGATCGTGCAGACTCCGCACATCCCGATGAAGGCGAACGGCTCGGGCGATGTGACCGCGGCGCTGTTCACGGCGCACTACAAGGCGTCGGGCGACGCGTCATCCGCCCTCGCGCACACCGTCTCGAGCGTGTACGACCTGCTCCAGGCGACGTACAACGCGGGCTCACGCGAGCTGCTGCTGGTCGAGTCGCAGGAGTTCTACGCGCACCCCCGCCTGCAGTTCGCCGTCACCCGCGTGCGCTGACAGGGAGGGGCGACAACCGGTCGTTGAGCGAGCGCGGCGAGACGAAACGTCCCCCACCGCACGACGTTTCGTCTCGTCGCTACGCTCCTCGCTCAACGACCAGGAGGGCCCACCACCGGTCGTTGAGCGAGCGCAGCGAGACGAAACGTCGGGTCAGGCGGGCCAGGCGGATGCCAGGGCCTCGCGCACCTCGCCGAGCAGCTGCGGCAGCGCCTTGGTGCGCGCGATGATCGGGAAGAAGTTCGCGTCGGATGCCCATCGGGGCACGATGTGCTGGTGCAGGTGCTCGTCGACACCGGCGCCCGCGACCGCCCCCTGGTTCATGCCGATGTTGAACCCGTCGCACCGTGAGACCTCGCGCAGCACGCGCATACCGGTCTGCGTGAGGGCGCCGATCTCGGCAACCTCTTCCGGCGTGGCCTGATCGTAGGTCGCCACATGCCGGTACGGGCATACGAGCAGGTGACCTGAGTTGTACGGGAAGAGATTCAGCAGCACGTAGGACGTCACGCCGCGATAGACGATCAAGCCGTCGGCGTCGGACTTACCGGGTGCGGCGCAGAACGGGCATCCCGTGCCGCGCAGCGCGTCGGCGCCGGTGTTGATGTACGCCATGCGATGCGGCGTCCACAGGCGCTGGAACCCATCCGGGACACCGGCGAACGCGCTGGCCTCCTCCAGCCCCTCGACAAGCTCGGGGACCCCCTCGACAGGCTCGGGGACCACGGGGGGCTCCGTCACGCGAGGTCCGCGGCGGTGTCGACGAGGGCGTGCAACGCGATCGCGGCGGTGATCTTCTCGATCGCCTCGTCGACCGGGATGCCGTTGGTCTGCGTTCCATCGCGGAAGCGGAACGACACGGTGCCGGCCGAGCGGTCCTGCTCCCCCGCGATCAGCTGCAGCGGCACCTTCTGCGTCGTGTGGGTGCGGATCTTCTTCGGCATCCGGTCGGACGAGTGGTCGACCTCGGCGCGCACGCCACGTGCGCGGAGCCGGTCGATGATCTCATCGAGGTACGGCGCGAAGTCGTCCGCGACGGGGATGCCGACGACCTGCAGCGGCGACAGCCACACCGGGAACGCCCCGGCGTAGTGCTCGAGCAGAATCGCGAAGAAGCGCTCGATCGAGCCGAACAGCGCCCGGTGGATCATGATCGGGCGGTGGCGCTCACCGTCGGGGCCGGTGTACTCCAGATCGAAGCGCTCCGGCAGGTTCGGGTCGACCTGCACGGTCGACAGCTGCCAGGTGCGTCCGATCGCGTCACGTGTCTTGAGGTCGATCTTCGGGCCGTAGAACGCGGCTTCGCCCGGCACCTCGGTGAGCTTCAGACCCGACGCGACTGCGACCTTGCGCAGGGCATCCGTCGAGTACTCCCAGAACTCGTCCGAGCCGATCCACTTGCTCTTCTCGTCATCGCGCATCGACAACTCGAGCTCGAAGTCGGTCAGGCCGAAGTCGCGCAGCATCGAGATGACGAACTCGAGCACGCGGGTCGCTTCGGTCTCGAGCTGGTCGGGCGTGACGAACAGGTGCGAGTCGTCCTGCGTGAAGCCGCGCACGCGGGTCAGGCCGTGCAGTGCGCCGGAGAGCTCGTTGCGGTAGACCGTGCCGTTCTCTGCAAGGCGCATCGGCAGGTCACGGTAGCTGCGGGCACGCTCCTTGTAGATGAGGATGTGCATCGGGCAGTTCATGGGCTTCAGGTAATAGTCCTGGCCCTGCTTGGTGATGTTGCCCTCGGCATCCCGCTCTTCGTCCATGACGATCGGCGGGAACATGCCCTCGCGGTAGGTGACGAGGTGGTTCGAGGTGAGGAAGAGGTCTTCCTTGGAGATGTGCGGCGTGTACACGTAGGTGTAGCCGGCCTCGATGTGTCGACGCCGCGCGTGCTGCTCCATCTCGCCGCGGACGACACCGCCCTTGGGATGCCAGACCGACAGTCCCGAGCCGATCTCATCCGGGAACGAGAAGAGGTCGAGCTCCTTGCCGAGCTTGCGGTGGTCGCGCTTGGCGGCCTCTTCGAGGCGCTGCTGGTAGGCGCGCAGCTCGTCCTTGGTCGCCCACGCCGTGCCGTAGATGCGCTGCAGCTGCGGGTTCTTCTCGCTGCCGCGCCAGTAGGCGCCCGCGATGCGGGTGAGGTCCCAGCCGTTGCCGACGAGGCGGGTCGACGGCACGTGCGGGCCGCGGCAGAGGTCACGCCACGCCGTCTCGCCGTCACGGGTGACGTTGTCGTAGATCGTGAGCTCACCGGCGCCGATCTCGGCGGAGGCACCTTCGGCAGCGTTCGCGCCCGAACCCGGGCCTCCGGCGAGATCGATGAGCTCGAGCTTGAACGGCTCGTCGGCCATCTCGGCGCGCGCTTCGTCTTCGGTCACGACGCGACGGACGAAGCGCTGGCCCTCGCGGACGATGCGCTCCATCTCCTTCTTGATCGCCTTGAGGTCTTCGGGCGTGAACGGCTCGGCGACGCCGAAGTCGTAGTAGAACCCGTCAGTGATCGGCGGACCGATGCCGAGGTTCGCCTGCGGCTTGATGCGCTGCACCGCCTGCGCGAGCACGTGCGCCGTCGAGTGGCGCAGGATCGACAGTCCGTCGGGGCTGTCGATCGTCACCGGCTCGACCGCGTCGGTCGCCTCGACGACGACGGCGAGGTCCTTGAGCTCGCCGTTGACGCGCAAAGCGATCACGGAGCGGTCGGGGAACAGGGCGAATCCGTCGGCGGGGTAGGTCACCGCGGGCGACGGGATGGATTCAGGGGCGACGTCAGTCAAAGGGATTCTCCAGAAAAGGCTCGAATCTAGGCTACTCAGTTTTCGAGCACGTTCCGCGCCCCGCGCGGGGGCACAGCAGCCCGCGCGGCCGCGAGCCGGCGACAGAACGATCGCGTGGCTCATCGCGCTGCGCGCCGCGCACTCGGAGGAACCCGGGGAGCGCGCCCCTGCGCGACTGGGTCGGACGATCGCGAGCGATCAGGCGACGGTGAGGTCGACCTGGATCTCCCCCGCGAGCGCTTCGAGGGCGCGGGTGATCGCTTCAGCATCCGCACTCGCCGGCACGCTGACAGAGACGGATGCCTCGAAGAGCGTGCCGCCGGCCATGGGAGCCTCGAGGGTACGACTGCGGAAGGTGTCGATCGACAGGGCGTGTGCGGCGATCGCAGCCGTCACATCGCGGACGATGCCCGGGCGATCGTTGCCCAGCACGGTGAAGGCGAGGGTGTGACCGGACTCCCCGGCCGCAGCATCAGCGGCGGAGCCTGTATGCGCCGTGACGCTCAGCAGACCGTCAAGGTCGCGAAGCGCGGTGGTGAACGCCGCGACGTGGTCGTCGGGAACGGACACGAGCACGATGCCGGCGAATGCGCCCGCAAGCTCGGCGAGCTCGCTCTGTTCCCAGTTGCCGCCGACCTCGGCGATCTTCTGTGCGAGCGCGTTGACGAGTCCGGCGCGATCGTCGCCGACGACGGTGAGCACGAGCTGAGCCATGTGCTGAGCCTAACGAGAAAAGCCCCCGGAGAACCGGGGGCTTCATTCGGTGCGCGATACTGGGATCGAACCAGTGACCTCTTCCGTGTCAGGGAAGCGCGCTACCGCTGCGCCAATCGCGCCTATACAGGCATATTCAGTTGTGAGGCGAGGTGGCGACGGGATTCGAACCCGTGTAAACGGCTTTGCAGGCCGGTGCCTAGCCGCTCGGCCACGCCACCATGTGGTTCGACCCACGTGTCGGAATCATCCCGTAGGAAGACACCTGCACTCGAGCGGATGACGAGACTCGAACTCGCGACCCTAACCTTGGCAAGGTTATGCGCTACCAACTGCGCTACATCCGCGTGCTCCCTGGTTGCCCCGGGAACTTCATCGACTTTAGTCGAGGAATCTCCGAACGCCAAACTGAGCGCGTCTCGCGCGTGTCACGCCGCGGATTCGGTGCCGCGGCCCGGCATCGGGTAGCATCGGATCTCGGCCCTTGTGGGTCTTGGGCGATTGGCGCAGTTGGTAGCGCGCTTCCTTCACACGGAAGAGGTCGTCGGTTCGAGTCCGGCATCGCCCACCGAAATCTCTCGGCATCCGCCTGCTCAGTCGTGAATCCAGCCGTAGCGCCGCGACAGCACGCGGGCGACGCGGGCGAACACGTCCGCGGACACGGCGGATGCCTCGCGCCGGATCCCCGCGGGATGCACCCGGTACACCTGGTCGATGTCGAGCCAGCTCTGTCGTCCCTGCGCGTCCCACGGCCCTGAGCCGAGGGCGAGGTAGTCGCGGTCGCGATCGTGCGAACGGCTCGTCAGCTTCATGGCGAGCAGATGCTGCGCGTCCTGTCGCCCGATGATGAGCAGCGGCCGGTCTTTGCCGCGGGTCGGATCCTCTTGATAGGGCACCCAGGCCCACACGACTTCACCGGGGTCAGGTCTGCCGTCGCGCCGCGGCGCGTACGCGAGGCGCACTCCCCCGCGGTCGGGCAGCGGAACCTCGACCGTCGTGTGCGCGCCGATCCGGGGCGTGGATCCGTCTGCGGCCGGCGCGGTGTCGGTCTGCGCGCGCCGCAACCGCGTGTGGCGCCGTACGGGCCGCAGCGCGCGCTGCAGGCACCACCAGGCGAACAACGCCCACGCGACCCACACGACGATCCCCTGCGGTCCGTCGAGCGCTCCCGACGTCACACACGCGCTTGTCGTCGGGTCGACCGCGTCGTTGCACTGACCGACGGTCGTGAAGGTCAGCACCCACAGCACGACCCCGACGACGAGGGCCAGCACGAGCCAGCCGCCGGCGATCCGGCCGCGGCGGTCAGCCACCCACACTCCAGCCGTATCGCTTCTGCAGCGCCTGCGCGACCCGTGCGAACCGTGTCAGATCGAGGGCGGATGCCTCGCGACGCATGCCGTCGCGGTGCACGCTGTAGACCTGCTCGATGTCGACCCACGACGGGCGACCCTGCGAATCCCACGCTCCGGGTCCGATCGGCAGGAAGTCGCGATCACCCTCGTGCGACTTGCTCGTCAGTCGCACGGCGTATGCGCGCTGCGCGTTCTGCACGCCGATCACGAGAACGGGCCGGTCCTTGCCACGTCCGTCACCCTCTTCATAGGGCACCCACGTCCAGACCACTTCCCCGGCATCCGGATCCCCATCGCGCTGCGGGGCATACGTGAGCACGAGCCCGTCGGCAGCCGGCGGCTCGATCTCGATGGTCGCAGCCGGCCCCCTCTGCCCAGCGTGCTCATCCACGCCCGCGTTCTCGTCTGTGCCACCTCTACCGCTCGTGTCGCTCACGGGGCCAGCGTAGCAACGAGCTCGCCCAGCGGCCGGGCAACGACGGGTCAACGGCGAAGGGCGCCGGACCGGAGTCCGACGCCCTTCGTGCGTGCTGTGTTCGGTGGGTGTCAGTCGACCAGGGCGTAACCCTCTTCGCCGTGCACGACGGTGTCGATGCCCGCGATCTCGTCTTCGTTCTTGACGCGGAAGCCGATCGTCTTCTCGATCGCGAAGCCGAGGACGTAGGCGACGATGAAGGAGTAAGCGAGGACCGCGAAGGCGGCGATGAACTGGACGATGAGCTGGTCGGCGTTGCCACCGAGGAACAGGCCCGTGTCGGTGGCGAAGAAGCCGAGGTACAGCGTTCCGATGAGACCACCCACGAGGTGGATGCCCACGACGTCAAGCGAGTCGTCGAAGCCGAGCTTCCACTTCAGTTCGACAGCGAGGGCACAGACGGCACCGGTGAGGACACCGAGCAGCAGGGCCCAGCCCGGAGCCAGGTTGGCGCAGGAAGGCGTGATGGCAACCAGGCCCGCAACGGCACCCGAAGCGGCGCCGACCGAGGTGGCCTTGCCGTCCTTGAGCTTCTCGACGACAATCCAGCCGATGATCGCGGCCGCCGTGGCACCGAGCGTGTTGAGGACGATGAGGCCCGCGCCACTGAAGTCACCCGCGTACTCCGCGCCGGCGTTGAAGCCGAACCAGCCGAACCACAGGATGGCTGCGCCGAGCATCACGAGCGGCACGTTGTGCGGCTTGTGGATGCCCTTCTGGAATCCGACGCGCTTGCCGAGCACCAGGGCGAGAGCGAGCGCTGCCGCACCGGCGTTGATGTGGACGGCGGTACCACCGGCGTAGTCGATGACCTCAGCCGACAGGCCCATCGAGGTGCCGAGGTTGAGGATCCAGCCCCCGCCCCAGACCCACGCGGCGACCGGGAAGTAGACCAGCGTCGCCCACAGGCCGGCGAAGATCAGCCACGAGCCGAACTTGGCGCGGTCGGCGATCGCGCCCGAGATCAGCGCGACGGTGATGATCGCGAAGGTCGCACCGAAGGCGGTGCCGACGAGCGCCTCGCTGTCACCGGCGATGCCGCCCAGGCCGAAGTCCGAGAACGGGTTGCCGGCGAACGACCACGTGCTGTCGACGCTCGCCATGTTGGCGCCGTACAGGATCCACAGCACGGCGACCAGGCCCAGCGCGCCGAAGCTCATCATCATCATGCTGACGACGCTCTTGGCCTTGACGAGGCCGCCGTAGAAGAAGGCGAGTCCTGGCGTCATGAACAGCACCAACGCTGTGGCCGTGATCGCCCAGGCGAATGCTCCAGAGTCCATTAGGTGTTACCTCACTTGTTCGAGTGACATGTGCCAACGCCCGCGTTTCGGGATCGGGTCGTCGCTGGAGCAAGTTTCGCGAGGCTTCATTTCGGAGCGCATACGAGCCACATTTCGGGTTCGTTACGTGATGCTCCCTCCGGTAAACATCGCGTTTCGGCATCCTGCGCATTGAGCGCAGAAACGATCAAGAGTGCGTGAGAGCGTTCAAACGCGAGATGGCGCGCAGGTACTTCTTGCGATAGCCGCCGCCCAGCATCTCGGGGGCGAAGACCTCATCGAGCGGCAGTCCGCTCGCGTGCACCGGGATCTGCGCGTCGTAGGCGCGGTCGACGAAAGCGACGAAGCGCAGCGCCGCGGACTGGTCATCGAGTTGCACGACGTCGCGCATGCCGATCGCGTCTACGCCCTCGATGAGCCGGATGTAGCGCGACGGGTGCACGGTGGCGAGGTGGCGGATCAGCCCGGCGAAATCGTCGTCCGATGCCGTGCCCGCCGCCGCGGCATCCGTCACTGCCTGCGCGTAGGCGCCGTCATCGAGCGCGATCGCGTGCCCGTCGATCGCCCGCTGGCGGTAGTCGGTACCGTCGATGCGCAGGGTCTCGAAGCTCGCCGACATCGCGTGGATCTCGCGCAGGAAGTCCTGCGCCGCGAACCGCCCTTCGCCGAGCGCGTTCGGAGGCGTGTTGGACGTCGCCGCAAGCTTCGTCCCGGTCGGCACGAGCTCGCCGAGCAGCCGCGTCATGACCATCGTGTCGCCCGGGTCGTCGAGCTCGAACTCGTCGATGCACAGCAGATCGGCGCCGCGGAACAGCTCGACGGTCTTCTGGTAGCCGAGCGCACCCACGAGAGCCGTGTACTCGATGAACGACCCGAAGTATTTCCGGCGAGCCGGCATCGCGTGATAAATGGATGCCAGCAGGTGGGTCTTGCCGACGCCGAAGCCCCCGTCGAGGTAGACGCCCGGCTTCATCTCCGGGGCGCGCTTCGCGCGACGGAACAGCCCGCCGCGCTCGGCCGGCGCTCCCCCGCGGCTGAACGAGATCAGCAGATCCTTGGCATCCTGCTGCGACGGATACGCGGCATCGGCGCGGTACGTCTCGAACGTCGCGTCGTCGAACTGCGGCGGCGGCACGAGCGCGGCGACCATCTCGGCGCCGGACACCTGCGGACTGCGTTCGGTCAGGTGCACGACGCTCACGGGGCGAGCTCCTCGCTGGGCGCCAGGTCGTGTCGGCGCAACCAGTCGCCGATCGCGTCCGTCCAGCGCTGCTGGTCGTAGTTCCAGAGCTTGGTGTGCCGAGCCGTCGTGAACACCTGCAGCTCGACGAGGTCGGGCCGCGCCTGGGCGAGCCCGTGCGACGCGGTCGACGGCACGAAGCCGTCGTCGTCGCTGTGCAGGATGAGCACCGGATGCCGCAGCTCGCCCGCGCGCGCGACGATGTCGAGCCGGTCGAACGGGATGCCGCCGTCGGCGCGCGTCGCCGGCGCCGTCCAGTCGGCGCGCAGCGTCTCGATCGCCAGACCCGTGACGGGGCCAGGAAGCCCCATCTCGTGACCCTGGAAGTTCAGCACCGTCCGCCAGTCGACGACCGGCGAGTCGAGGATCAGCCCGACGATCCGCTCGCGGTGCGCGGACCCCAGCGCGACCTGCAGCGCGATCGCGCCGCCCATCGACCAGCCCATGAGCACGACCCGCTTCGCACCGCGACGCAGCGCCCACGTGATCGCGGCATCCACGTCGCGCCACTCGGTGGCGCCGAGCGCGTAGCTGCCGGTGCGGGTGCGCGGCGCCTCGCCGTCGTTGCGATACGACACGACGAGTGACGTGATCCCGAGCGCGTGGAAGACGGGCACCGCGCGCAGGCACTCGGAACGCGTCGTGCCGCGGCCGTGGATCTGGATGACCCACGTGTCGGTGGTCTCGCCGTCCTCCCCCGCCGGGAACAGCCAGGCCGGGCAGCTGCCGAGCGCCGCGTGCACGAACTCGTCGGTGAACGGCAGGTGCAGCTCACCGGGGCCTCGGTAGTACCAGCCACTGAAGGCGGCGTCGGAGCCGAGCGCCATGCCGTCGCCGACCTCGGTCAGCAGCTTCCGCTTGACGCTGTCTTCGCCGGTGGACAGCACCGACCCGATCTTGAGGTAGTCGGCCGCCCCCGTCGTGAACAGGCCGTAGCGCCCCGGCAGCATCGTGTCGGGCGTGCGCGAGAGGGTGATCGTCTGTGCGGCCACGTCGACGTCGAGGATCCGCGTATCGACCGCACGCGCGGCCGGCATGACGACGCGGCGCGCGACGCGGACGGTGAGGAACGCGATCGCGGCCGAGACCGCGACGAGAGCGGATGCCAGAACGACGGCGGCCCCTCGAAGGACCGCCGCGGTGCCGCTGCGTGAGTCGCCGATGGCGGCGCGCCTGGATGCCTTCATCGTCCCCACATCCTAGTCTGACACCGTGGATGAACCCCGTCCGCCGGCTGAACCTATGACGTTCGCCGGCGTCGCCGACGCGCTGCGCGCGATGGACTTCCGCGCGGACTTCACGGTACGCGAGATCGCAGCCCCTTCTTCACTGGCGCCGGATGCCTTCGCGATCGCCGGTGACGTGCGCCCCGACGAGGAGGGCGTCGACTCGGCTTACGGCACCGGGCGGCTCATCCTGTTGCACGATCCGGCCGAGCCGGATGCTTGGGGCGGAGCGTGGCGCATCGTCTGCTTCGCGCAGGCGCCGCTGGAGACCGAGATCGGCACCGACCCCCTGCTCGCGGATGTCGCGTGGTCGTGGCTCATGGATGCCCTGAAGGCACGCGGCGCGGGGTTCCACTCGGCATCCGGCACCGCCACCAAGACGCTCTCGAAGGGTTTCGGCAGTTTGGCCGACGAAGGCGATGGTGCTCAGATAGAGTTGCGCGCCTCGTGGTCGCCGTCCGGCGACCTGGCCGCTCACGTCGACGCGTGGGCAGAGCTGGTGTGCATGTTGGCGGGGCTCCCGCCGGGGTCGGAGGGGATCGCCGTGTTCGGATCGCACAGGACGACGCGTGGCTGAGTACGACGTGATCGCGGATGCCGCCGGCCTCCGCGAGGCCGCTGCCGCATTGCGAGACGGGACGGGCCCCGTCGCCGTCGACGTCGAGCGCGCCTCCGGGTTCCGCTATTCACAGCGCGCCTACCTCGTGCAGGCGTTCCGCCGCGATGCCGGCGCGTTCCTGTTCGACCCGCCCGCGATCGGCGACATGGCCGCGCTGCAGGAGTCCATCGGCGGCACCGAGTGGATCCTGCACGCCGCCAGCCAAGACCTGCCGTCGCTGCGCGAGCTGCACCTCGAGCCGCCGTCGATCTTCGACACCGAACTGGCGTCGCGCCTGCTCGGGCACGAGCGCGTGGGACTCGGCGCCGTCGTCGAAGACACGCTGGGCATCACCCTCGCGAAGGCGCACTCCGCCGCCGACTGGTCGACGCGGCCGCTGCCCCAGCCGTGGCTCGAGTACGCCACGCTGGACGTCCTGCACCTCGTCGACGTGTATGACGCGCTGGTCCTGGAGCTTCAGGAGCAGGACAAGACCGAGATCGCCGCGCAGGAATTCGAAGCCGTGCGCACCCGGCCCGACAAGCCGCCGCGCGAAGAGCCGTGGCGACGCCTGAGCGGGCTGCACACCGTGCGCGGTCGGCGCTCGCTCGCGATCGCCCGCGCGCTCTGGCAGGCACGCGAGGAGTACGCCCGTGACCAGGACACGGCGCCCGGGCGCCTCGTGCCCGACCGCTCGCTGATCGCCGCGGTGCTCGCCGACCCGTCGAGCAAGCAGGAGCTCTCACGCGTCAAGGAGTTCACCGGGCGCGCGAGCCGCACGCAGCTCGACCGCTGGTGGGGAGCGATCGAGGCCGGTCGCGCCGATCCCGCACTGCCGGTGGAGCGGGTGCCCGGTGACGGGATGCCTCCCGTCCGCGCCTGGGCCGACCGCAATCCGCCCGCGGATGCCCGGCTCAAGGCCGCACGCCCGCTCGTCGAGCAGCTCGCCGCAGACCTCAAGATGCCGACCGAGAACCTGCTGACCCCCGACACACTACGCCGCGTCGCGTGGATGCCCCCGGCCGAGATCGACGCGGCATCCGTCGGCGACGCGCTCGCCGCCCACGGCGCACGGCCGTGGCAGATCGCGCTCACGAGCCCCGTCATCGCGCATGCCTTTGTCGAGTCGGGCCAGGAGGCCGACGCCGACGAGGTAGCCGCCTCGTAGAATCGAACCAAGCGATTCCGCGGGACTGAGTCTCACGTTAGGCTGTACTCAATCCCATTTACTTTGGAGGCAGTGTGGCCGAGATCTCGGACGTCTACTTCGTCGACGGCATGCGCACCCCGTTCGGGCGCGCCGGCGAAAAGGGCATGTATTGGAACACCCGCGCCGATGACCTCGCGGTCAAGGCGACCATCGGCCTGATGGCCCGCAACGAGAAGGTTCCGGCCGATCGCATCGACGACGTCGCGATCGCCGCCACGAGCCAGACCGGCGAGCAGGGCCTGACCCTCGGCCGCTCGGTCGCGATCCTCGCGGGGCTGCCGCAGACCGTCCCCGGCTTCGCGATCGACCGCATGTGCGCGGGCGCGATGACGAGCGTGTCGATGATGGGCGCGTCGATCGCGTCGGGCATGTATGACCTCGCCCTCGCGGGCGGCGTCGAGCACATGGGCCACTACCCCATCGGCGGCAACGCCGACCCGAACCCGCGCTTCGTCGCCGAGAAGATGGTCGACCCGGGCGCGCTCAACATGGGCGTCACGGCCGAGCGCATCTTCGACCGCTTCCCGCACCTGACCAAGGAGCGCAGCGACCGCTTCGGCATGCTGAGCCAGCACAAGGCGCAGGCCGCCTACGAGGCCGGCAAGTTCCAGCCCGACCTGGTGCCCGTCGCGATCAAGGATGCCGAGGGCGGTTGGGGCCTCGCGACCGAAGACGAGGGTCGCCGCCCGCAGACCACGATGGAAGACCTCGCGGCCCTGAAGACCCCGTTCCGCCCGCACGGTCGTGTGACGGCCGGCACCTCGTCGCCGCTCACCGACGGCGCGACGATGTCGCTGCTGGCCGGCGGCAGCGCCGTCAAGGAACTCGGCCTCACACCCAAGATGCGCATGGTCTCGTTCGCCTTCGCGGGCGTGCAGCCCGAGATCATGGGTATCGGTCCGATCCCCTCGACCGAGAAGGCGCTGCGCAAGGCCGGCCTGAAGATCGACGACATCGGTCTGTTCGAGCTCAACGAGGCCTTCGCCGTGCAGGTGATCTCGCTGCTCGACCACTTCGGCATCGCCGACGACGACCCGCGCGTCAACCAGTGGGGCGGCGCGATCGCGCTCGGGCATCCGCTCGCCGCATCGGGCGTGCGCCTGATGATCCAGCTCGCTGCGCAGTTCGCCGAGCGCCCCGACGTCCGCTACGGCCTGACCGCGATGTGCGTCGGTCTCGGGCAGGGCGGCTCGGTCATCTGGGAGAACCCGCACTACAACGGCAAGAAGCGCTGAGGGAGCAGACCATGACGAACTACGAGGAGATCGACTTCTCCCCCATCCTCGCCGACACCGCCGACGAGGTCATCACGCACGCCCGTGTGCGCGACGTGACCCTCGCCTCGGGCAAGGTGCTGGCCCTGGTCACGCTCGACAACGGCCGCGACCACACGCGCCCGAACACTCTCGGCCCCGCCACCATGGCCGCGCTGGGCGACACGCTCGACGGCCTCAAGGCACGTGCTGCGGCCGGCGAGATCCAGGCGGTCGGCGTCACCGGCAAACAGTACATCCTGGCCGCCGGCGCCGACCTGTCCGACATCTCCAAGGTCGGTTCGAAGGCCAACGCCAAGCTCGTCGCGCAGCTGGGCCACAAGGTGTTCGGCAAGCTCGGCGGCCTCGGCGTGCCGACGTTCGCGTTCGTCAACGGCCTCGCGCTCGGCGGCGGACTCGAGATCGCGCTGAACTCGGACTACCGCACGGTGGATGCCTCGGCCGCCGCGATCGCGCTGCCCGAGGTCTTCCTCGGCATCATCCCCGGTTGGGGCGGTGCGTACCTGCTGCCGAACCTCATCGGCATCGAGAACGCGCTCGAGGTCGTCGTGTCCAACCCGCTGAAGCAGAACCGCATGCTCAAGCCGCAGCAGGCGTTCGACCTCGGCATCATGGACGCGATCTTCCCCGCAGCGACGTTCCTGGAGAGCTCGCTCGCGTGGGCCGACGGCGTGCTCACCGGCGCGACGAAGGTCGAGCGCAAGAACCAGCCCGGCAAGATCGAGCGCACCGTCAAGTGGCCCGTCGCCATCAAGATGGCGCGCGGCATGCTCGAGTCCAAGATCGGCACCGTGCCCCGCTCGCCGTACGTCGCACTCGACCTGCTCGAGAAGGCCAAGGGCGGCACGAAGGAAGAGGGCTTCGCCCGCGAGGACGAGGCGCTCGCCGACCTCGTCACGGGCGACCAGTTCGCGGCATCCATGTATGCCTTCGACCTCGTGCAGAAGCGCGCGAAGCGCCCCGTCGGCGCCCCCGACAAGGCCCTCGCGAAGAAGGTCACGAAGGTCGGCATCATCGGTGCAGGCCTCATGGCCAGCCAGTTCGCGCTGCTGTTCGTACGCAAGCTGCAGGTGCCCGTGCTCATCACCGACCTCGACCAGGCGCGCGTCGACAAGGGCGTCGCCTACATCCACGACGAGATCGGCAAGCTCGAGGCGAAGGGACGGCTCGACGCCGACACCGCCAACCAGTTGCGCGCACTCGTGACCGGCACGACCGACAAGAGCCTCTACGCCGACTGCGACTTCGTCATCGAGGCCGTCTTCGAAGAGGTCGGCGTCAAGCAGCAGGTGTTCGGTGAGATCGAGAAGATCGTCGCCGAGGATGCCGTGCTCGCGACCAACACGTCGTCGCTGTCGGTCGAGGAGATCGGGTCGAAGCTCGCACACCCTGAGCGGCTCGTGGGCTTCCACTTCTTCAACCCGGTCGCGGTCATGCCGCTCATCGAGATCGTGAAGACGCCCGTCACGACCGAGGCCGCCCTGTCGACGGCGTTCGTCGTCGCGCGCGGGCTCGGCAAGAACGCCGTGCTGACGGCCGACGCCCCCGGGTTCGTCGTCAACCGGCTGCTCGCGAAGGTCATGGGCGAAGCGGCGCGTGCCGTCTACGAGGGCACGCCCGTCGCCGACGTTGAGAAGGCGTTCGCGCCCCTCGGTCTGCCGATGGGGCCGTTCCAGCTCATCGACCTCGTCGGCTGGAAGGTCGCAGCCCACGTGCAGGACACGATGGTGCACGCGTTCCCCGATCGCTTCTACGCCAACGAGAACTTCCATGCGCTCGCCGAGCTGCCGGCGGTCGTCGAGAAAGACAAGGGCGGTCGTGTCACGGGCTTCACGAAGGCCGCTGCGAAGCTCGTGAAGGAGGCTGCGGGCTCTGCCCCGGCATCCGCCGACACGATCCTGCGCCGCGTGCAGGATGGACTTGCGACCGAGATCAAGCTGATGCTCGACGAGGGCGTCGTGCCCGAGGTCGAAGACATCGACCTGTGCCTCATCCTCGGCGCAGGCTGGCCGTTCATCGACGGCGGCGCCTCGCCGTACCTCGACCGTGAGGGCGCGTCGGAGCGCACGTTCGGCGACACGTTCCACCACCCGCCGATCCGGGGCATCGCCGGCTGAGCAGGAGTCGACAAGAGGGCGGTTCCGCGTGCGGGGCCGCCCTCTTGTCGCATTTCAGCCGAACGTTCCGGGACGCTTCGGTGAACATTCGCGTCACAACGCGTCGCGTGACGTTCGGAGCCTGCGGCACACGAGATCCTGTGGAGGTGATCGACACCATCACGTCGCTGTTCGGGACCTCCAACATGAACTCGCTCATCAAGACGGGCGGGGCGATCCTGACCGTGCTGCTGGTCGTGCCGGCGCTGTTCAAGCTACTCGTCGTGACGATCGACGAAGGTGAAGCGGCGATCCGCACCCGCAACGGGCGGCCCATCATCCGCCGGCGCACGCGCGGGGGTGTCGAGGCCGGCGAGGTCGTCGTACTGGGTCCCGGATCGCACGCCGTGTTCCCGATCCTGGCCTGGTACCGCCGTGTCGACACGCGCGTGCGGTCGACCGATCTGCCCGCCCGCCAGCTGACCGCCGGTGGCGGCCGCCAGCACCTCGTGCACGCGTCGTTCGACTGGCGTCCGTTCGTCACGGGCTCGGACCTGCGGGTGTTCGAGCTCGACGTCGTCGACGTGAAGGAGCGCACCGGCAACATCGTCGGCGCCGCCCTGCGCGACCTCGTGCACGGCGAAGAGGCGGGCCGCCTGCCGATCAACACCGACCTGTCCGCCGCGGTGCTCGACGCGTGCGCCGAGCGGGTGCGCAACGCGTGCGGCATCGAACTGCTGTCGGTCGTCATCACGGGTGACGCGCTGACCGACGGATATCTGCTCGCCGATGCGATCACGGGTCGCTCGCCGGCGCAGTCGCTCGAGACGGATGCCTGGGCAGGTGCCGTCGCCGTGCTGCGCAGCGTCGAGGCTTGACCCGGCACGACGGCGCGGCGCTGGGCTGCCCGTCAGGGTCTTGCGCGGCGCGGTCTTGCGCTGCGCGGTCCTACGCGACGCGGTCTTGCGCGGCGCCGTCTTGCGCCGCGCGCACACGCAGGTCGCGGGCGAGGCCGTCGCGCGATTCGATCACGAGGCGGCGCAGGGCAGCGGGGGCATCCGGGTGCATCGGCAGCCACGCGTCGACGGCGTCGAGCGTGTCGGAGGCCGGGAACAGTCCGACCACGAGTCGGCGTGCGATCTCGATGCTGCGACGGGTCCACACCGGTTCGATGCGGGCGAAGTAGTCGTCGTCGAACGCCGCGATCAGGTCGCGCCGGCCGCCCGCACGGACGCCGGCGATCGTCGCGTCGAGGTGATCGTTGGTGAGCGACTCGTCCTCCCACGCGGCGTGCCATGCGGCGGAACGCACCGCCGCGTCGGGCCGAGCCGCCAGCACCGTGCGGTGCGCCGTCAGGCCCTGCGAAGACGGGTCACGGTCGCGCTCGGCATCCGCATCGGCCTCGGTCGCGTGGCCCGTCGCTGCCAGCGCCGTGAGCCACGCCCACCGCAGCTCGGGGTCGAGCACCAGTCCCGCGGGAACGGGCCGCACGCCGGCGAGCATGTCACGGATCTGCCCCGCCCGATCGTCGCAGCGCGCCGCGGCGGCCCCGAGGGCGCGAGCCCAGGCGAGTTGGGCATCCGACCCCGCATCGGCCTGCGTCAGCGCCGCAACGGTGGTGGTGAGCCACTGCGCGGCCAGCCCCGGCCGGTCCACGGCGCGGGCGTAGTGGCCGATCGCGAAGTCGGCGTGTCCGAGCGCGTCCGCGAGCAATGCCGCGTTGGGCTCGCGCGGGGCGTGCTGGGCGACGATCTCCAGGTAGCGCGCAGCGGGCAGTAGACCGTCGCGGGTGGCGTTCCACAGCGCCGCCCAGACGACGGCGCGCGTCGTGGCATCCTCGATCGTGCTGAGGTGTTGCGCGACCGCCTGTGTGGACGAGGCATCCAGTCGCACCTTGGCGTACGTGCGATCGTCGACGTTCGGGACGATCAGCACGATGTCCTCCCCCGCCGTCGCCGCGAGCGGCGTCCGCGCACCCGCCGCGTCGACCTCGACGGCCGCGCGCGGCTCGAGGCGCCCCCGCTCGAGGGCGTACAGTCCGACCGTGAGCCGGTGCGGCCGCGGGTCGGTCTGCACGAGCGTGAGAGCGCCGTCCGCGCCGCGCTCGACCGAGATCTCCGACATGCCGGTGGTCTGCAGCCACGCGGCGCTCCAGGCCGCGAGATCGCGTCCGGATGCCGCCTCGAGCGCGGCGAGCAGGTCCGGCAGCGTCGTGTTGCCGTACGCGTGGTCGGCGAAGTAGCGCCGCGCGCCCGCGAAGAAGGCATCCTCCCCCGCGTACGCGACGAGCTGCTTGAGGACGGATGCCCCCTTCGCGTAGGTGATCCCGTCGAAGTTGAGCTTGGCGGCCTCGAGATCGGTGATGTCGGCCACGATCGCATGCGTCGTCGGCAGCTGGTCCTGCGCGTACGCCCAGCCCTTGCGGCGGCTCGCGAACGTCACCCAGGCATCCGGGTACCCGGCCGCAGTGACAGCGGCATGCGCGCCCATGAAGTCAGCGAACGACTCCTTGAGCCAGAGGTCATCCCACCAGCGCATCGTCGCGAGGTCACCGAACCACATGTGTGCCATCTCGTGCAGGATCGTGTTCGCACGACCCTCGTGCTGCGCCGCCGTCGCCGCCCCGCGGAAGACGTAGCGCTCGGTGAACGTGACGAGTCCGGGGTTCTCCATCGCGCCGAGGTTGTACTCGGGCACGAAGATCTGGTCGTACTTGCCCCACGGGTAGGTGAGGCCGAACGCGTCGGAGAAGAACGTCAGCCCACGGCGGGTGATCTCAAGGATCTCGTCGGCTCCGTTGCTGCCGTCGAGGTAGGAGGCCAGCGAGGCACGGCACAGGACGCCCAGCGCGACCTCGCCGTCGGGTCCGCGCCAGGTGCCGTCGACGCGGTGGTACGGACCCGCCGCGACCGCTGTGATGTAGCTCGACAGCGGCAGCGTCTCGGCGAACGCGACGCGCACGCCGTCGGTGAGGTCGGTGCGCGAGATCTCCGCGCCGTTCGACAGCACCTGCCATCCGGTGGGCGCGGCGACGGTGAAACGCCAGCGTGCCTTCAGATCAGGTTGCTCGAAGCAGGGGTACACCCGGCGGCAGTCGGCCGGCTCGTACTGCGTGTAGAGGTAGACCTCGTCGTCGACCGGATCGCGGAAGCGGTGCAGGCCCTCGCCCGAGGTGCTGTACCGGCCGCGGGCGCGCACCGTGACGGTGTTCTCGGCAGCGAGGCCGGTCACACTGATGCGGGCACCGTCCCACATGACGTCCTGCGGTACGCCGTTGACAACCACTTCGTCGACGGATGCCCCGATGAAGTCGATCCACGAGTCGGCGACGCTCGCGCTGAACACGAGCGTCGACACCGTCGCGAACGTCGCCTGCGCGCTGTCGCGCGCGTCGCGCAGGTCGAGCTCGACCTCGACCGTGCGCAGGCGGATTGAGGCTGCCCGACCCGCCGTCTCGTCGCGGGTCAGGTTCGCAGTGCGGGAGAGATCGGCGTGGGGCATCCCCCCATGCTGTCACGGCGGTGACTATGCGGGTGTTCAGCGCCACCGTTGCCGCCACCCGGCTCGGCCAGCCGCCGCAACAACTCAGGAGTTGCGCTCGCGCGCGCGACGGCAGCCCGCGTGATCTCGCGGCGCTGCGACTCACGCAGGCTCCACGCGGGTCGGCGTTCCTGAGTTATTGCGGCGCACGCGCTGCGACGGCGCTGAGAGGTCGCGGCGCAGCCGCGCGAGACGACGCCCCGCGGGAGCCCAGACCGAGCTCAGGAGCGCGAGTCGTCGCGCTCGGCGGCGCTGTCACCCTGCGTGACCGACCAGATCGCGCCGGTGTCGGCCGAGGGGCGTGCGACCGGGATGCGCGTGCCGAGCACCTGCGCGACGACGTCTTGCGCGATCTTGGCGGCCGTCAGGCCCGCGTCCTCGAGGATCTGCTCACGCGTCGCGTGGTCGATGAACTCGTCGGGCAGACCCAGCTCGTCGACCGCCGTATCGACGCCCGCTTCACGCAGCACCTGGCGCACGCGCGTACCGACACCGCCGACGCGGATGCCGTCTTCGATGGTGATGACGAGGCGGTGCGTCGCCGCGAGCGTGACGACACTCGGCTGCACGGGCACGACCCAGCGCGGATCGATGACGGTCGCACCGATCCCCTGCGCGCGCAACCGCTCAGCGACGTCGGTCGCCAGGTGCGCCATCGGGCCGATTCCGACCAGCAGCACGTCCTCCGCGCCCTCGCGCCACAGCACGTCGGTGCCGTCGGAGAGTCGCTCGAGCGCGGGCAGCTCCGGCGAGACGGCCCCCTTCGGGAACCGGATCACCGTCGGCGCATCGCCTATCGCGATGGCCTCGTCGAACTCTTCGCGCAGGCGCGCCTGGTCGCGCGGTGCGGCGATGCGGATGCCGGGAACGATCTGCAGCATCGCAAGGTCCCACACGCCGTGGTGGCTGGGGCCGTCCGGCCCTGTGACCCCAGAGCGGTCGAGCACGAAGGTGACGCCCGCCTTGTGCAGCGCGACGTCCATCAACACTTGGTCGAAGGCGCGATTCATGAAGGTCGCGTAGAGCGCGACGACAGGGTGCAACCCGCCGAAGGCGAGGCCCGCCGCCGATGCGACCGCGTGCTGCTCGGCGATGCCGACGTCGTACACGCGGTCGGGGAAGCGCTGGGCGAAGGGCTGCAGGCCCGTCGGGCGCAGCATCGCGGCCGTCATCGCGATGAGGTCTGTGCGTCGCTCGCCGGCGGCGACCAGGGCATCCGCAAAGGCGTCGGTCCAGGCGATGGCGGTGGACGAGCCCAGCGGCTCACCCGTGGCCGGGTCGATCTTGCCGACGGCGTGGAACTGGTCGGCCTCGTCGTTGCGGGCGGGTTCGTAGCCGCGCCCCTTCTCGGTGATGACGTGGACGATGACGGGTGCGCGGTATGCCTTGGCGAGCCGCAGCGTCTCCTCGAGCACAGGCAGGTCGTGCCCGTCGATCGGGCCGAGGTACTTGATGTCGAGGTTCGAGTAGAGGGCGACGTTGTTGGTGAAGCGCGAGAGGAACCCGTGCGTGCCGCCGCGCACGCCGCGGTACACCGCGCGGCCCACCGGACCCAGGCGGCGGAAGAACGAATCCGAACCGCGGCGCAGGTTCTCGTACCCCTCGGTCGTGCGGACGCGGTTGAGGTAGCGCGCCATGCCGCCGATCGTGGGCGCATAGGAGCGACCGTTGTCGTTGACGACGATGACGAGGTTGCGGTCGTTGTCGTCGGAGATGTTGTTGAGCGCCTCCCACGTCATGCCGCCCGTGAGCGCGCCGTCGCCGACGACCGCGACGACGTGGCGGTCGGTACGGCCCGTGCGCGTCAGGGCGCGCGAGATGCCGTCGGCCCAGCTGAGCGAGCTCGAGGCGTGCGAGGACTCGACGACGTCGTGCGGACTCTCCGAGCGCTGCGGATACCCCGCGAGCCCGCCGCGGGAGCGCAGCGCGCTGAAGTCCTGCCGGCCCGTGAGCAGCTTGTGCACGTATGACTGGTGCCCGGTGTCGAAGACGAACGGGTCTTGCGGCGAGTCGAAGACGCGGTGCAGCGCGATCGTCAGTTCGACGACGCCGAGGTTCGGACCCAGGTGTCCACCGGTGCGCGCGACGTTCTCGACGAGGAACTCGCGCACCTCCGCGGCGAGCTGCTCGAGCTGCTGCGGAGTTAATGCGTCGAGATCGCGCGGACCACGGATCGACTCGAGCAGGCTCATCCCCCGAGTCTACTTCGCAGACGCCGAAGGCCCCGGCATCCCTGCCTGCTCGGGGCAGGATGCCGGGGCCTTCGCACGCGGACCTCAGACGAGCGAGCGCAGAACGTACTGCAGGATGCCACCGTTGCGGTAGTAGTCGGCCTCACCGGGTGTGTCGATACGGACCTTCGCGTCGAAGACGATGGTCTCCTTACCCTCCGCCGAGAACTCGCTCGGCGCGGCGGTCACCTTGACCGTCTTCGGGGTGACGCCCTCGTTGAGCTGCTCCAGGCCCTCGATCGAGACGATCTCGGTGCCGTCCAGGCCCAGCGACTTCCAGGACTGTCCCTCGGGGAACTGCAGCGGGACGACGCCCATGCCGATCAGGTTCGAGCGGTGGATGCGCTCGAAGCTCTCGGTGATGACCGCCTTGACGCCGAGCAGCGACGTGCCCTTGGCCGCCCAGTCGCGCGACGAGCCCGAGCCGTACTCCTTGCCGCCGAAGACGACGAGCGGGGTGCCCTGCGCCTGGTAGTTCTGGCACGCGTCGTAGATGTACGACTGCGGGCCGCCGGCCTGCGTAAAGTCACGCGTGAAGCCGCCCTCGATGACCTGACCGTCGTTGACGGCCGCGACCATCTCGTTCTTCAGGCGGATGTTCGCGAACGTGCCGCGGATCATGACCTCGTGGTTGCCACGACGCGAACCGAAGGAGTTGAAGTCCTTCTGGGCGACGCCATGCTCGGTGAGGTACTGCGCGGCGGGCGTGCCCGCCTTGATGTTGCCGGCCGGCGAGATGTGGTCGGTCGTGACCGAGTCACCCAGGGTCGCCATGACGCGGGCCCCGGAGATGTCGCTGACGGGCGTGAGCTCCATCGACATGCCGTCGAAGTAGGGCGCCTTGCGCACGTACGTCGAGTCGGCATCCCATTCGAAGACCGGGCCCTCGGGCGTCGGCAGGCTCGTCCAACGCTCGTCGCCGTCGAAGACGGTCGCGTACTGCTTGATGAACTGGTCACGCGAGATCGACGAGTCGATGACCTCCTGCACCTCGTCGGGCGAGGGCCAGATGTCCTTCAGGAACACGTCGTTGCCGTCAGTGTCCTTGCCGAGCGGGTCGGTCTCGAAGTCGAAGTGCATCGACCCGGCGAGGGCGTACGCGACCACGAGCGGCGGCGAAGCCAGGTAGTTCATCTTGACGTCGGGGCTGATGCGACCCTCGAAGTTGCGGTTGCCCGAGAGCACGGCCGTCACGGCGAGGTCGTTGTCGTTGATCGCCGTCGAGACCTCTTCGATGAGCGGCCCGGAGTTGCCGATGCAGATCGTGCAGCCGTAGCCGACGGTGTAGAAGCCGAGGCCCTCGAGCGCCTTGTCGAGGCCCGACTTCTCGTAGTAGTCGGTGACGACCTTCGAGCCGGGGCCGAGCGTCGTCTTGACCCACGGCTTGCGCTTGAGGCCCTTGTCGACGGCCTTCTTGGCGAGCAGGCCCGCCGCGAGCATGACCGACGGGTTCGACGTGTTCGTGCACGACGTGATCGCGGCGAGCGTCACGGCGCCGTTGTCGAGGATGTACGACGAGCCCTCAGGCGTCGTCACCTTGACGGGCTTGGATGCCGCGGCCGGTGCGCCGCTGTTGATGTGCACCTCGCGCGTCTCGGGTTCTTCGTCGCCGGGGGCGCTACCGGGGTCGGAGGCCGGGAAGGAGTGCTTCGACTCGAGGTCGACGATGTCGTGCGTGACCGACGGCGTCGCGTAGTTCAGGATGTCCTTCTCGAACTGCGTCTTCGCCTCGGAGAGCAGGATGCGGTCCTGCGGGCGCTTCGGGCCTGCGATCGACGGCACGACGGTGCCGAGGTCGAGCTCCATGTACTCGCTGTAGACGGGCTCATTCGCGGCGTCGTGCCAGAGCTTCTGCTCCTTGGCATACGCCTCGACGAGGGCGACCGCCTGCTCGTCGCGACCGGTCAGGCGCAGGTAGTCGAGCGTGACGTCGTCGATCGGGAACATGGCGGCCGTCGAGCCGAACTCGGGGCTCATGTTGCCGATCGTGGCGCGGTTGGCCAGGGGCACGGATGCCACGCCGGCGCCGTAGAACTCCACGAACTTGCCGACCACGCCGTGCTTGCGCAGCATGTCGGTGATCGTCAGCACGACGTCGGTGGCCGTGACGCCGGCGGGGATCTCGCCGGTCAGCTTGAAGCCGACGACGCGCGGGATGAGCATCGAGACGGGCTGGCCGAGCATCGCGGCCTCGGCCTCGATGCCGCCGACGCCCCAGCCGAGCACGCCCAGGCCGTTGACCATCGTGGTGTGCGAGTCAGTGCCGACACAGGTGTCGGGGTAGGCGCGCAGCACGCCGTCACGCCCGGTGCGGTCGTAGATGACCTTCGCGAGGTGCTCGATGTTGACCTGGTGGACGATGCCGGTGCCGGGCGGGACGACCTTGAAGTCCTGGAAGGCGGTCTGGCCCCAGCGCAGGAACTGGTAGCGCTCGCCGTTGCGCTCGTACTCGATCTCGACGTTGCGCTCGAGGGCGTTCTCGGTGCCGAACAGGTCGGCGATGACCGAGTGGTCGATGACCATCTCGGCGGGCGAGAGCGGGTTGATCTTGTCGGGGTTGCCGCCGAGGGCGGTGACCGCCTCGCGCATCGTGGCGAGGTCGACGATGCAGGGCACACCGGTGAAGTCCTGCATCACGACGCGTGCCGGCGTGAACTGGATCTCGGTGTCGGGCTCGGCATCGGCATCCCAGTTGCCGAGTGCTTCGATCTGCGCCTTCGTCACGTTGGCACCGTCTTCGGTGCGCAGCAGGTTCTCCAGCAGAACCTTGAGGCTGAACGGAAGCTTCTCGTAACCGGCGACGGTGTCGAGGCGGTAGATCTCGTAGTCGGTTCCCCCGACCGTGAGGGTGCTCTTGGCACCGAAGCTGTCAACAGTGGACACGTCTGCTCTCCTTCGTCGGGGGCACGGGCGCGGGCTGAGATCGCGGTGGGCGACCGCAGCGGCCTGTCTCTCCATCTTCCCCGCCTGCGTCGCGCCCGGCTAGTGAGGCAGTCCTTACCGGACCGGTCTCCGCGGAGGGAAGATTTATCTTGATATCAAGATAAATCTATCACGGCTCGGTCGGGGTGTCGGCTGCGGCGCGCTGGGGGTAGACGGCGCGCACCGCGAGCCACGTGACCGCCACCAGCGGGGCGAAAAGCGGCAGACCCATCGCAATCTTGAGGGTGCCGAGCGTCGTGATCGCTTCGTCCGTGCCCGCGAGATAGAACGGCAGCTGCACGCCGAGGCGCGTGAAGAACAGTGCGGCCCAGGCGATCGCGAGCCAGAAGAAGACGCGGCGCTTGCGCGGCTCTTTGCGCCACGCCGTGCCCTCGTTCATGAGGAACCCGACGGCGAGCCCGATCAGCGACCAGCCGATGAGTGCCGAGATGAGGAACGCCGTGCCGTACGCGGCGTTCGTGAGCAGGCCCAGCACGAAATTGTCCTGCCCGCGTCCGGTCCACAGCGCCAGCGCCGCCGCCGCACCTGTCGCGATGAGCCCACCGAAGGCCGCACCGGCGGGCGAGCGCTGGACGAGCCGCACGACCGTGAAGATCGCCGCCATGCCGACCGATACGACAAGGGCGAGCACGAGGTTGCTCGTGAAGGTGAACAGCAGCACAAACGCGAGTCCGGGCAGCACCGACTCGAAGACGCCACGCCAGCCGCCCATGGCAGCCCACACGATGTGTCCCGTGTGGGCGTCGGCCGCAGGGTCGAGGCCCGCGCGCCGTGCCGCGCCACCGAGGGCCTGTCCGACGAGTTCGGATGCCGAGGGCACGCGCTCCTGGTCAGCGTCCTGCTCGGAGCGATCGTCGGGCGTGGTCATGCTGTGCCGGGAGCGGCGGGCATCTTCAGCGGGATGAGGTCGCGCGGGGGCATCGGCGTGCCGCCGCGGACGACGACGATCGAGCGGAACAGGTCTTCCACCTTCGCCGCGGCATCCACATCGTTCGTTGCCGCTCCCCCGATCACTCCGCGCAGGAACCAGCGCGGGCCGTCGACGCCGATGAAGCGCGCGAGGCGCTTGCCGGGCGTCGCGTTCGGGCCGGCCGCGACGGGCACCTCCGCGAGAAGCTCGGGGCCGAGCGGCCCTTCACGCTCTTCGACGCGGCCACCCTGCTGACGGATCTGCTGGCGGATCTGCTCGCGCGTCTCGCCCCACAGTCCCGTCGTGCGGGGCGCGGCGAACGGCTGCACCTGCAGGGTCGACTCGGCGTAGTCGAGGCCGACCGCGACGATGCGCTTGGTCTGCTCCTCGACCTCGAGCCGCAGGTTGAGGCCTTCGCGCGGCAGCACCTTGATGCCGCCGAGGTCGATGTAGGGCCGCACCGGGTTGGCTTCGGCTTCATCGAACGGGCCTGAGCTCGCCCGGTCGGCCGGGGCCGATTTGTCCTGCACGTCATCACTCATGACTGTGCTCCTGTCTGATAGCCGGTCGAGCCGAAGCCGCCCTCTCCTCGGGTGGAGTCGGGAAGTTCGTCGACCGGGATGAACCGGGCCCGCGGAACGGGCATGACGATGAGCTGCGCGATGCGGTCACCGACGGCGATGTCGTATGCCTGCGAGGCATCCGAGTTCAGCAGCGACACCTTGATCTCGCCGCGATAGCCGGCATCGACGGTGCCCGGCGCGTTCACGATCGTTATGCCGTGCTTGGCGGCCAGGCCGCTGCGCGGCACGACGAAGGCGACGAAACCGTCGGGCAGCGCGATGCGCACCCCGGTCCCCACGAGCGCCCGCTGGCCGGGCTCCAGCCGCAGCGCCTCGGTCGACACGAGATCGGCGCCGGCATCACCGGGGTGGGCATAGACGGGGACCTGCGACGCGATAATGGGAACGTCCACGGAATCGATCACCACAAGAGGCTAATGCACGCCCCCATGAACACAGACACCCGCTCCGCGCCGAAATCGCAGGCGATCTACCGCGAACGCCTCAGCCCTTCGCTGTGGGCGCTGCTGAGCGCCGCGGTGGCCGCGCCGATGGTCGCGCTCGTGTTCGTGCCGTTGGATGCCACGGTGGCGCTCGTCACGGGAATCGCGGTCGCCGTCGCGCTCATGGCGGCGCTGATCCTGCTCTCGCCCGTGGTCGAGGTGCGCGGCGGCGAGCTGCGCGTCGGGCGCGCGCACATTCCCGTCAATCAGCTCGGTGAGCCGATCGCCTACACCGGTGACGAGGCTCGCCTCATCCGCGGGCCGGCGCTCGAGCGCACGGCGTGGCACATGCTGCGCGGCGGAATCGACGGGGTCATACGTGTGCCGGTGATCGACGACCGCGATCCGATCACCGAGTGGGTGTTCTCCACTCGCACACCGGAGCGCGTCGTCGCCGTGATCACGCGGGCACAGACCGCGGCGGCCGGCGCCGCGGCGACGCAGGCCTGATCAGGCCGCGCACTCGACGCAGATCGCGCCGATCGAGGTCTCGTGGTCGATCTGCGTGCGGTGCTTGACGAGGAAGCACTCGATACAGGTGAACTCGTCTTCCTGCGGGGGCAGGACGACCACGTCGAGTTCGAGGTCGGACAGGTCGGCTCCGGGCAGTTCGAAGCCCGAGGGGTTGTCGGCGTCTTCGTCGCCGACGGCGCCGGAAAGCTTGTCCGGGACGCGCTCCTTCAGGGCCTCGATCGACTCGCTGTCGTCTTCGGTCTTGCGGGGTGCGTCGTAATCGGTCGCCATGCTCTCACTTCCAGGATCTGACAGTTGCAACCCCACACCGTGGGCGTGGGGCGGCGATAGTTTGCACGACGGGGCCGCTTTTCGCAAATGCCCACCTCGTGCCACCCGACTTCCGGTGGGTGCTCGTACGTGAACTCGCGGCGCGCCCGCGATATTCCCGCCGTCGGCGGTGCGCCGTGTCAGCATGGGCGCGGCACCATTGTCGTGCCTACGCAGGGATCTGGAGGCGTGTTTCCCATGGAGCAGCTCAAAGTCATCGGAATCGAAGAAGGCGTGCTCGTCGTCGCGACCGAGGCCGGTGAGCGCTTCGCGCTCGCCGTCGACGAGACGCTGCGCGCGCAGCTGCGCCGCATCCAGCGTGACGCCGAACCCCGCGCGCCGCGCCCGAGCCCGCGCGACATCCAGGCGCACATCCGCTCCGGACTGACTGCGGCGGAGGTCGCCGAGCTGCTCGGCGCACGCATCGAAGACGTCCAGCGGTACGAACGCCCGGTCCTCGCTGAGCGCGAGCACATCGTCGGCCAGGCACTTGCAGTGCCGGTGCTCATCGCGGGAGAACTCGACGCAGACGCCCAGCCCACGTTCGGCGTCGCCGTGCGTGCCAAGCTCGCCGATGCGGGCGCGGTGGGCGAGCGCTGGACCAGCTGGCGCGAAGAGTCAGGCTGGATCGTCAAGCTCGAGTTCACGGCCGCCGACGTCGACCACGACGCACGCTGGAGCTTCGACCCCCGCCGCAGCACGCTGGCGCCGCTGAACGCCGACGCGACGCAGCTGTCGCGTCAGGGCTCGCTGCCGGAAGGGCTGATCCCGCGCCTGCGCGCGCTGGACTCGTCGCCCCTGAAGGACTCGTCACGCTTCGACTCGGGCGCGTTCGGACCACGACGCATCGAACCGGATGCCGAGATCGCACGCCCCGAGATCCGTCCGACGGTCACCGCGGCCGTTCAGGAGGCCGCCATCAAGCGCGCCCCCGACCAGTCGGTCACCTCCGCTGAGACCGCTGATCTGCTGGAGGCACTGCGGCGCCGCCGGGGGCTGCGCGAGCCCATGCCCGCCGACGAGCAGGCCGACCAGGCGCACACGCCGGTCGCGCTGTTCGACGCGCTCGAGCCCGGGTACGACGACGCTGTCGAAGAGGCATCCGACGACACGCTCGATGACACCGTCATCTCGGAGTCGTCTCGCCGCAAGGGCCGCACGTCGATGCCCTCGTGGGATGAGATCGTCTTCGGCGCCCGCACCGAGGATGGTTCCTGAGCCCCACCGACGCGGGAGTTTCGGTCGCTTGAGGGGTCCGAAACTCGCCTCGCCGGAGTTTCGGTCGCTTGAGGGGTCCGAAACTGGCGCGGCCCGCGTCAGCGTGCGAACGCGCCGAGGCGGATGAGCGGCACGATCCGCTCCTGATCGGTGAGCGATCCGTGCTGGCCGATCATGCGCTGCGGCTTCTTGTCGGCAAGCCGGTCGTCGTAGTACGCGACGGCGCCGCGCGCAGCGATCAGCACGTCGCCGATGCGGGGACGCACCTCGGCATCCACCGTCTCGCCGTACAGGCCGGCGGCGATCGCCTCATCGCGGGTCAGCACCCACGAGCGCGCGTCCTCGCTCTCGCGCCAGCGCGCGGCGACGTCGTCCGCCGCGCCCGCGCGCGTGTAGAGCTGCAGCAGGCGCGGCTCGCCCGCGACGAGGTCGACGTCGTCGACCAGCGCGTCACCGTGACGCAGCAGCACGTGCCGATGAGCGGGCACGTCGACCATGCCGTGATCGGCCGTGACCAGGATGCCCGTGCCGGCCGCGGCCTGCTCATCGAGTCGGCGCAGCGCGGCATCCAGCCGCTCGAGCCCCGCGATCCACTCGTCGCTCTCCCACCCGCGCGCATGGCCGATCGTGTCGAGCTCGGGCAGGTAGACGTAGACGAGAGCGCCCGCATGCTCTGTGGCGAGGGCGGCCGCCACGTCGAGGCGTTCCTCGGGTGTCGCGCCCGCGACGAAGGTCGCGCCGCGCTGGATCGCCCGCGTGAAGCCCGACGTCGCGTAGATGCCCTTCGAGACGACGAAGCACGGGCGGCCGAGGGCCGCCTCACGCTCGAGCAGAGGCTCGGCGCGCTGCCACGTGTACGGGTCGAGCCCGTCGGTCTCCCACCCCTTGAGCTGGTTCGGTGCGGTGTCCGTTCCGGGCACGCGGGCGCGATAGCCGACGATGCCGTGCACACCGGCATCCACGCCCGTCAGCAGGCTCGTGAGGGCGGTCGCGGTCGTCGCGGGGAAGACGGTGCGTGCGGCATCCTTCTTCGCCATGTGCGACGTCAGGAACCGCGCGTGACCGGCGCGCGTGGCGAGGTTGCCGCGGCCGAGTCCGTCGACGAGGACGAGGATCGCTGACCGTGCCGGCGCGAACCACCCTTCCCTGCCGCTCAGAGACGTCAGCAGTTGCGGCACGACACCGGTGAGGCTCCGGGCAGTCGGCGGGTCCGCGGGTAGGCTGAAGGACATCGGGGCCAGTCTCGCACACGGCGCACAGGGCCCCTTCCCGTCACCGGAGGCCCGCTAGATCCATGGCAGCATCGCGCACCGAGTCCATCCCCGAAGGTCATGGCCGCATCGAGGACGTCGACGTCGCCGCGGAGATGCAGGACTCGTTCCTCGAGTACGCCTATTCGGTGATCTACTCGCGGGCGTTGCCCGATGCCCGCGACGGACTCAAGCCCGTGCAGCGGCGCATCCTGTTCCAGATGGCCGACATGGGGCTGCGACCCGATCGCGGCCACGTCAAGAGCGCGCGCGTCGTCGGCGAGGTCATGGGAAAGCTCCACCCGCACGGCGACTCGGCGATCTACGACGCGCTCGTGCGCCTGTCGCAGCCGTTCGCGCTGCGTGTGCCGCTCGTGGACGGGCACGGCAACTTCGGATCGCTCGACGACGGCCCCGCCGCCGCGCGCTACACCGAGGCGCGTCTCGCCCCGGCCGCACTCGCGCTGACCGAGAACCTCGACGAGGATGTCGTCGACTTCGTCCCGAACTATGACGGACAGTTCCAGCAGCCCGCCGTGCTGCCCGCCGCGTTTCCCAACCTGCTCGTCAACGGCGCGACCGGCATCGCGGTCGGCATGGCCACCAACATGGCACCGCACAATCTCATCGAGGTCGTCGCCGCCGCCATCCACCTGCTCGACAACCCCGACGCGACCACGGCCGAGCTCATGGAGTTCGTGCCCGGCCCCGACCTGCCCGGCGGCGGCATCATCGTGGGGCTCGACGGCATCACCGAGGCGTACGAGTCGGGCCGCGGCACGTTCCGCACGCGCGCCAAGGTCGCGGTCGAGTCTCTCGGACCCCGCAAGACGGGCCTGGTCGTCACCGAACTGCCGTACATGGTCGGCGTCGAGCGCGTGATCGAGAAGATCAAGGATGCCGTCAATGCGAAGAAGCTCACCGGCATCGCCGACGTCACCGATCTCACCGACCGCAACCACGGACTGCGCCTGGTCATCGGCATCAAGACGGGGTTCGACCCGAACGCCGTGCTCGAGCAGCTCTACCGGCTGACGCCGCTTGAGGACTCGTTCGGCATCAACAACGTCGCCCTCGTCGACGGCCAACCACAGACGCTGGGCCTCAAACCCCTGCTGCGCGTCTACCTCGACCACCGCATCCAGGTCGTCACGCGGCGCAGCCGCTACCGCCTCGCGCGCAAGCAGGAGCGCCTGCACCTCGTCGAGGGTCTGCTCATCGCGATCCTCGACATCGACGAGGTCATCCAGGTCATCCGTGCGTCGGATGACTCAGAGCAGGCACGCACGAGGCTCATGAGCGTGTTCGACCTGTCACAGCTGCAGGCCGAGTACATCCTCGAGTTGCGTCTGCGTCGCCTCACGAAGTTCTCCCGCATCGAGCTCGAGTCCGAGCGTGACGCCCTCAAGGCCGAGATCGCCGACCTCGAGGCGCTGCTGGCCAGCGAGACCCTGCTGCGTGCACAGGTCGCCCGCGAGCTCGACGCCGCCGCCGAGACCTTCGGCACGCCGCGGCGCACGCTGTTGCTCAACGGCGGTCCCGTCGCACCGCGCTCGCGCGCCGCGGCTCCGGCAGACCTGCAGATCGCGGATGCCCCGTGCCGGGTCTTCCTGTCGGCGACCGGTCGCATGGTGCGCGCCGAGCTCCGTGAAGCACAGGGCGACGGCGAGACGGGCGGCATCGTCCCGCCGACCCGGCGGTCGAAGCACGACGCGATCCGCGCCGCCGTCGACACCACGACGCGCGGCGCTGTGGGCGCCGTGACGACCGCGGGGCGCCTGGTGCGCTTCTCCCCCGTCGACCTGCCGTCTGTGCCCGCCAACGCCGTCCAGCTGGCTGCAGGCACCCGCGCCGACCAGTATCTGGGGCTCGGCGCCGGTGAGCACGTCGTGTCGATCGTGCCGCTCGGCGATGACGTGCTCGCCCTCGGCACCGCCCACGGCGTCGTCAAGCGCGTCGCCGCCTCCGAGCTGCCCGCCGGCAAGCACGACGTCGAGATCATCGCGCTCAAGCCCGGCGACCGGGTCGTCGGCGCTGATGTCGCCCCCGACGGCGCCGAGCTCGTGTTCGTGGCCTCCGATGCGCAGCTGCTGCGCTTCGATGCCGACGCCGTGCGCCCGCAGGGGCGAGCCGCGGGCGGAATGTCGGGCATCCGTCTGTCTGCGGGTGCCGCGGTCATCGCCTTCCTCACCGTGCCTACCGGGGCGGATGCCGCGGTCGTGACCGTCGCAGGATCCGCACAGGCGATCGCCGGCACCGACGCCGGCAGCGCGAAGGTGTCGTCGTTCAGCGAGTTCCCTGCGAAGGGCCGCGCGACCGGCGGCGTGCGCGCACAGCGCTTCCTGAAGGGCGAGGACTCGCTCACCCTCGCCTGGGTCGGCGTCGAGCCGCGTGCGGTCGGCGCGGACGGCTCGGTGCGTCAGCTGCCCGCCGGCGATGCCAAGCGCGATGCGTCCGGGCAGGCGCTGGATGCCGTGATCGGCGCGATCGGCACCGCGATCGCCTGAGCCCGTCGCCGGCTTGAGACGGGGAGCCGTCAGGAGATCGTGACGAGCCGCAGCTGCGTCGCGCGGATCAGCACCTGGATGCGGTCGCGGACGCCCCACTTGGCGGTGATGCGCCCCAAATGCGACTTCACGGTCGCCTCCGACACGAACAGCGTCGCCGCGATCTCGGCGTTGGACATGCCCTGAGCGAGCAGCGTGACGACCTCGAGCTCACGGTCGGTGAGCTCTTCGTCGCGACCCACGGAGCGCGGATGTGCGGGCTCGTTGCTCTGCACCGAGGAGATGAGCTCTTTCGCCACCCGCGGCGACAGCACGTACCCGCCCTCGTAGGCGAGCCGGGCCATCGGGCGACGTGTCCTTGACGAGGTAGCCCGATGCGCCGGCACTGAGCATGGGCACGATGACCCGCTCGGCCGAGAAGGTGGTCAGGGCGACGATCTTCAGCCCCGGGAACTCCTTGATCAACCGTCCCGTGGCCTCGATACCGTCCATGATCGGCATCTGGACGTCCATCAGCACGACGTCGGGACGGGTCTCACGTACGAGCGTGATGGCATCCGCGCCGTTCTCGGCCTCGCCGACGAGTTCGAAGCCCTCGGACGATTCCAGGAAGACGCGCAGCGCGGCGCGCACCAGCGACTCGTCGTCAACGATCATCACGCGTATGGAGTCAGTCACATCGCCATCCTACGGACCGTCCGGCCGCGCTCTCGCCGAACGGATATAGACAAAAGTCGCTATTGATGTAGCCATTCGTCGGTCGCGCGGGGGGACGTGAGTTTGAAGAATCGATTCGAGACATTGAAGGAGGTGGAACGTATGTGGTACTGGCTCGGACAGCTCATCGGCATCTACAAGTGAAGCGCGCACGCGGAATAATCACAGCATGACTCTATTGGGCGCACGCCTGCGCAGCGCGTTGCGCACACCGTGGTGGGAGTACCAGCCGCTCAGTCCCTGGGCGCGACGAATCCTCATCACCGTTGCGGGTGTGACCATCGTCCTCGACTCGCTCTTCCGAGCGACAAGCGGACGCCCCGATAACATCGCTTCCGCGGTCGTCACGACAAGCATCACCCTCGCGGTGGCGCTGTATGCGTGGAGACCACCCGTCGGCACTCTGGTCATGATCGTGGTCGCTGTTGTGGCCGCCGTGACCGGTGTTACTGACACGCTCCTGGCAGGAGCAGTCCCACTCGGACTCGTCGCATTCAGTTGCAGCGTGCCGCTCACTGTCACCTATGCAGTCGCGTGGACCGGATGGCTCTTGGCATCCATCCTGCGACCAGAATCTGGATTCCAGCCTCTCGGCGGAATCATCATCGCCATCGTCGGACTCCTGAGCCTCTTGATCGGACTGGCCATCCGTCAGCAACAGGAGCGGGCGAGAAACTTGACCTTGCAGCTGGAAGCGACCGAACGCGAGATCGCAGAGCAGCTGCGACACGAGCGTGACCTCATCGCCGACGAGCTGCACGACATCGTCGCCCACGAGATCACGATCGTCGCGTTGCACGCGGCGGTACTCGATCGCACCGACGACATGAAGACACGCGCACAATCCCAGACCGCGATCCGGGAAGCCGCCGTTCAGGCGCTGACCGACATCAGACGCGTCCTCGGCATGGTGCGCGGCGAAGAGAATCTCTCCCCCGAACGCGTGCCGTCCGCAGACAGCATCGAGGGCACGGTGGCAGCTGTCACGAAGGAACTCGCGCAGGCCGGCATCGCCGTGACCGCGCAGATTCCCGACGACGTCCGACTGCCCAGTGCCTCTCTGGTCGCGCTCGTCCGCGTGATCCGCGAGAGTTCGACCAACGTACTCAAGCACGCGACAGGGGCACGCAACGTCCACATCACGCTCCGGATCGAGCGCGGGTGGGCCCACCTCGACTTCACCGACGACTCACCACCATCGCGCACCGCGGGCCTTCCCGCCTCCGGCTACGGCATCATGCGCTTGCGTGAGCGCTTCCGGCTCTTCGGCGGGTCCTTCTCGTCAGAGCGCGGAGCCGCCGGCTGGGTCGTCTCCGCCGCGATTCCCTTGGAGTCGTGAGCCTGCCCACCCGATACCGACCTGACCCCAGAACTAGACAAAAGTCGCAACCGATGTAGCCTTTCGGCCATCGGGCATCCGGCGTCATGCCACTTACGCTTGATCTTGCCGAAGGACTGATCCCCAGTCAGCCTTCACTGAGCGTCAAGCTGCGATGTCTGTGATTTCGGGGACGATGGAAGCGGATCCGCACCATCGTCATCACGACTACGCGCTGGTGCCGCGGCGATGGCCCGAAATCGATCCCCCCAGCTCGGTTTCGGGCCCCGCGTCGTTCCCGGCGGGCTTCGCTGGGAACGACGCGGCATTCACGCGTCGGACGCGGCATTCACGCGTCGATGGCCTCGCGGTCGAGCCGGTCGCTCGATGACACGATGAAATCGCGCCGCGGCGCGACATCGCTGCCCATGAGCAGCTCGAAGACGCCCGCGACAGCCTCGGCATCCTCCACCCGCACGCGGCGCAGCGTGCGACCGACGCGATCCATCGTCGTCGTCGCGAGCTGGTCGGCATCCATCTCGCCCAGGCCCTTGTAGCGCTGCACCGGCTCTTGCCAGCGGCGCCCGCTCTTCTGCACCTTCGCCAGGAGGGTGTGCAGCTCTTGCTCGGAGTACGTGTACACCGTCTCGTTGGGCTTGGAGCCCGGGTTGACGATGATCACGCGGTGCAGCGGCGGCACGGCGGCGTACACGCGCCCCGCCTCGATCAGCGGACGCATGTAGCGGAAGAACAGTGTCAGCAGCAGCGTGCGGATGTGCGCGCCGTCGACATCCGCGTCGCTCATCAGGATGATCTTGCCGTAGCGGGCGGCGTCGAGGTCGAACGAGCGGCCCGAGCCGGCCCCGATCGTCTGGATGATCGCCGCGCACTCGGCGTTGCTCAGCATGTCGCTGATCGACGCCTTCTGCACGTTGAGGATCTTGCCGCGGATCGGCAGCAGCGCCTGGAACTCGCTGTTGCGCGCGTGCTTTGCCGTGCCGAGCGCCGAGTCACCCTCGACGATGAACAGCTCGGACTGCGCCACGTCGTTCGTGCGGCAGTCCGCAAGCTTGACCGGCAGCGACGACGACTCGAGGGCGTTCTTGCGCCGCTGCGTCTCTTTGTGGGTGCGCGCCGAGATGCGCGCCTTCATCTCGGAGACGACCTTGTCGAGCAGCAGCGCGGTCTGCGCCTTGTCGTCGCGCTTGGTCGACGCGAAGCGCGCGGTGAGCTCTTTCGTGACGACGTTCGCGACGATGTTGCGCACGGCCGGCGTGCCGAGGATCTCCTTCGTCTGACCTTCGAACTGCGGCTCAGGCAGTCGCACCGTCAGCACCGCCGTAAGGCCGGCGAGGATGTCGTCCTTCTCGAGCTTGTCGTTGCCCACCTTGAGTCGACGTGCGTTCTGCTCGACCTGGGTGCGGATCACCTTCATGAGACCCTGCTCGAAGCCGGCCTGGTGGGTGCCGCCCTTCGGCGTGGCGATGATGTTGACGAACGAGCGCGTCACGGTCTCATAGCCGGTGCCCCAGCGCAGGGCGATGTCGACGTCGCACGTGCGCTCGACCTCGGTGGGGACCATCGCGCCGCCGGGCTGCAGCACCGGCACGGTCTCGGTGAAGGTGCCCGCCCCGGTGAGGCGCCACGTGTCGGTGATGCCCGCGTCAGGGGCGAGGAAGTCCGAGAACTCCGAGATCCCGCCGTCGTAGCGGAACGACGTGGTCGCGGCCGCGTCGCCGCGCTCGTCGGCGATGTCGATCTGCAGTCCCGGCACGAGGAAGGCGGTCTGACGCGCGCGCTGCTCGAGCTCGTCGAGGGCGAAGGTGGCATCCTTCGTGAAGATCTGCCGGTCGGCCCAGTAGCGGATGCGCGTTCCCGTGACGCCCTTCGCGGCCTTGCCGACGACGCGCAGCTCGGAGGCGCGCTCGAACGGCGTGAAGGCGGAGTCAGGACTGGGGCCCGCGAACACGCCGGGCTCGCCGCGGTGGAACGACATCGCGTACGTCTTGCCGCCGCGGTCGACCTCGACGTCCAGCCGCTCGCTCAGCGCGTTGACGACCGACGCGCCGACGCCGTGCAGACCACCGGATGCCGCGTACGACCCACCGCCGAACTTGCCGCCGGCGTGCAGCTTTGTGAAGACCACCTCGACACCGGTCAGACCCGTGCGCGGCTCGACATCGACGGGGATGCCGCGGGCACGGTCACGCACCTCGACACTGCCATCGGAATGCAGCACGATGTCGATGCGATCGCCGAAGCCGCCGAGCGCCTCATCGACCGCGTTGTCGATGATCTCCCACACGCAGTGCATGAGGCCGCGTGAGTCGGTCGACCCGATGTACATGCCCGGGCGCTTGCGGACGGCCTCCAGTCCTTCGAGCACCTGAAGGTGATGGGCGGAATACTCGGCGGTCACAATCTCCAAGCGTATCCAGGGTCTCGGACACGGGGGCGGCGACACACGCGGCGGGCGCCGCAGGGCCGTATTCCCGCCTCCGACAAACGTACGCGCACAGCGAAATGTGACCGGATCGCGGCATTCTCCCGGCATCCGCGTGGTTGTATGTGATGCAACCGCACCGCAACGGACGCACCAAGGAGGAACCCGAAATGAGCATCTCGACCACCGCTGAGCCTGCCGTCCTCGAGTACCGCCTGACCGCCACGGATCGTTGCGACTCGTGCGGCGCCCAGGCCTACATCGCCGCCGAGGTCAACGGCAGCGAGCTTCTGTTCTGCGCCCACCACGGCCGCAAGTACGAAGAGAAGCTGCGCGCGATCGCCACCAGCTGGCACGACGAGACGGCCCGTCTGGCCGAAGCGCGCTGAGCCTCACCTTCTAGACTGGAGGGATCGTCTCCCCCAGTCCGGAAGGACTCTCATGGCTTCGAGCGGACTCGCTCTCAACGACCGTCTGCGCTTCCTCTGGCAGCGCGCCCGCGGCTTCGACGTCGCCTCCGTGACGGAGCGCGCGCGCAAGACCGCGCGCATCCACGGCAAGAGCTACCCGCTCGTGCTCGTCGACATGCTGTGGTCGGCTGCGCGTCATCGCGTCGGCTTCAACGACTACATGGAGTTCGACTTCGCGATCCTCACGCGCGCGGAACGCGCGACGTGGGTCACCAGCCCGCTCGCGCTCGAGCTGTCGAAGAGGTACGACGACCCCGCGTACGTGCACCACTTCCACCACAAGACCGATTTCAACCGCCTGTTCGACCGCTACCTCGGCCGCGAGTGGCTCGACCTCGAGACCGCCGGCCCGGATGAGTTGCGCGCGTTCGCACAGCGGCACCCCGTTCTCATCGGCAAGGAGCCCGTGAGCAAGTCGGGATTCGGTGTCAGCCGGTACGACACGACCGAGGTCACCGACTGGGCGGCTCTGCACGCCGAGCTCGTTCAGCGGGGACAGACGCTCGTCGAGGAGCGCATCGAGCAGCATCCCACTCTCGAGGCGATCGCCCCGGGCACGGCCAACACGACTCGCGTGACGACGTTCGTCAAGGACGACGGCACGGTCGAGATCGTCAACATGGCGCAGAAGTTCGGGCGCGGCAAGGTCAGCGACCAGGGCGCCTTCGGCGGCTTCTACACCGCCCTGCACGAAGACGGCCGGGCGATGGGCATGGGCTACGACATCCACGGCGAGCTGTACGCGACCCACCCCGACACGGGTGCGACGATCGCCGACTTCCAACTGCCCGACATGGATGCCGTCCGTGCGCTCATCACCGAAGTCGCCCTCGTCGTGCCGCAGGTGCGCTACGTCGGGTGGGACATCGTCGCGACAGCGAAAGGCCCCGTGCTCGTGGAGGGCAACTGGGGCGCCGGGGTGTTCGAGAACAAGCCCACCGCCACGGGCATCCGCCACGGACACCTCCCCCGCTACCGCGCCGCGATGGGCTTCTGAGCCCGCGCTCCGCCGAGTGCGCCGGTTCGTGCCGACAACGCCCCTTCGGGCGCGCGCACTACCGGCGCACTCGACGTCAACCGGCGCACTCGACGCGAACACTCGCGCCACGGCGCGCGCGGGTCAGTCGCGGCGGATGATGCCCAGCGGGGTGGACTGGTGGCCCTGACCCAGGGGATTATCGGCGAGGATGCGGACGAGCTGCTGCTCCCCCGGCTTGTCGAGGGTCGAGCCCAGGATGTTACCGCCGATGTCGTTGATGTCGACGACGGCGACCTCCGCACCGCCACCCAGCAGCGCCTTCAGGCGCGCCGCGACGGCATCCGGCTCGGTCGGGCCCAGCACGACTGCCTTGTTGTACGGCGGGATCGTGCCACTCGTGGGTCCGTCGATCGCACGCGCCTTGTCGCCCGCGATGCGGTAGAAGTCGCCACGCCGGCCGAACAGCTTCGTGACGGCGCTGACGGCGGCGGCGAACAGGATGCGCGGCGTGCCGCACTCGCGCAGGGCCATCTCCATCGTCTCGGGCATGCCGAGGCCGATCCCATACGAGGTCTTCGTCACGTACTTCGACAGGAAGCGCGCGAGCGGGCGCGGCGTGATCTCGTCGAGCGTGAACGAACGACCCTGCGTGATCGCGACGATCTTCTCCGTCACGAACAGCGTGTCGCCGTCGCGGACCACGCCGCGCGCGTACTCCGAGATGAACGAGTCCAGGTCGTCGCCGGGCATGACGACACGCGTGCGGATCGGGATCCGCTTGAACGTGCCCGCGTCGATCGTGACCGACAGGACCTTGCCGTCGTTGGGAGCCTCGCTCATTCGAGGTAGTCCCGCAGGGACTGCGAACGCGACGGGTGACGCAGCTTCGCCATCGTCTTCGACTCGATCTGGCGGATCCGCTCGCGGGTCACGCCGAACGTGTCGCCGATCTGGTCGAGCGTCTTGGGCTGACCGTCACCGAGGCCGAAGCGCATGCGGATCACGCCCGCCTCGCGCTCGGACAGCGAGTCCAGCAGCGACTCGAGCTGACGCTGCAGCATCGTGAAGCCCACCGCATCTGCCGGCACGACCGCCTCGGTGTCCTCGATGAGGTCACCGAACTCGCTGTCGCCGTCCTCACCGAGCGGCGTGTGCAGCGAGATCGGCTCGCGGCCGTACTTCTGCACCTCGATGACCTTCTCGGGGGTCATGTCCAGCTCGCGCGACAGCTCTTCGGGCGTGGGTTCGCGACCGAGGTCCTGCAGCATCTGCCGCTGCACGCGGGCGAGCTTGTTGATGACCTCGACCATGTGCACGGGGATGCGGATCGTGCGCGCCTGGTCGGCCATGGCACGGGTGATCGCCTGGCGGATCCACCAGGTCGCGTAGGTCGAGAACTTGAAGCCCTTCGTGTAGTCGAACTTCTCGACGGCACGGATCAGGCCCAGGTTGCCCTCCTGGATCAGGTCGAGGAACTGCATGCCACGACCCGTGTAGCGCTTCGCGAGCGACACGACGAGGCGCAGGTTCGCGCCCAGCAGGTGGCTCTTCGCACGCTGACCGTCACGGGCGACCCACTGCAGGTCGAGGCCCAGCTGCGACGACTTCTCGGCCGCCGTCATGTGCGAGAGCTTCTCTTCGGCGAACAGACCCGCCTCGATCCGCATTGCGAGCTCGACCTCTTCGGCCGCGTTCAGCAGCGGGACCTTGCCGATCTGCTTCAGATAGTCCTTGACCGGGTCGGCCGTGGCACCGGTGATCTGCGTCGAGTAGACCGGGACGTCATCCTCGTCGTTGGACGAGATGACGATCGCACCCGTGGGCAGCGGCTCAGAGAAGGCAGGCTTGGTCTGGCCTTCCTCGTCTTCGTCGTCTTCCTCGTCGTCAGCGGCGCCCTTGGCATCCTTCTTCGCGGGCGCAGTCTCGTCAGACTCGGTGTCGTCGTCGTCGGTCTCGTCGGCGTCGACGTCTTCGCCGTCGTCCTCGAGTTCGACGTCGTCGTCCAGCTCTTCTTCGTCAGCGTCGGATGCCTTGCCGGATGCCTTCTTGGCGGTGGTCTTGGCGGCGGTGGTCTTCGCCGCAGCGGTCTTGGCCGCGGGAGCCTTCGCCGCAGCGCTCTTCGCGGGCGCCTTCTTCGCGGGGGCCTTCTTCGCCGGCGCCTTGGCATCCGCCGCGGGCGTCTGCACAGCGGTCTCGGTTGCGGCCTGGTCGACCACGTCGGTGTCGTCTGCCTTGCGTGTACGGGGGGTCTTCGTAACGGAAGTCACGTCTCGCCTTTCACCGACGGGAGCCGTCGGGGTTTCGGACACTAGTAAGACCCTTGTCAAGTCCTGCGTCTTCCCGGGCATGGGATGACGCCGTCAAGACAACGGGTCGGTGTCCCATTGTCGCATACCCCAGCCTGCGAACATGCGCAATGGCCGGAAGTGCGTTCTGCTCTCTCGTTACAACCGTCTGGCGGCGCCGGGCATTCCGCCCGAAGCGCCGCGACGGGTCAGCGCCAGCCGCGCTTGTCGTCGTCCGGGCGGCGATCGGCGAGGAAGCGCTCGAGCTCGGCGGCGAGCTCATCGGCACTCGGCAGGTCGCCCGTGTGGATGATCGGCTGCGCGAGCGTCGACCCCGCCATATAGGAGTCGTAGCGATCCTCGAGGGTGCGCAGCATCGCCGTGAGCTCTTCATTGCCCTCGACCTGGTCATCGACCTTGGTGAGGTACTCGCGGTTCTCCTCGCGCACGCCGTCGGCATCGAAGACGAGACCTGTCGCGACTGACACGCTGTCCAGGCCCGCGATGGCAGCCGCCGGGTACTCGGTGTCGCCCAGGTAGTGCGGGACGAGCAGCACGAAGCCCGCCACAGGCATGCCACTCTGCGCGAAACGCAGTTCGAGCAGGTGGCCCATCGTGGCCGGAACCTGCGTGTGCGGCTTCCACACCGAGTGCGCCTCGGTCAGCTCGGTGCGCGTGCCGCTGACGGTCGTGCCAATGGGCCGCGTGTGGGGCACGGGCATCGGGATCGCGTGCACCCACGTGACCGTGGAGACCTGCAGGCCCTCCGCGAGACCGACGACGGTCTCAGCGAAGGCGTCCCATGCGAAGTCCGGCTCGTATCCGGCCAGCAGCACGAACGGCTGTCCGAGCGCGTCATGGGCGAGCGCGAGCTCCAGCCGCGGCGCGCGATAGTCGAGCAGGTGGTCGCCGTCGAAGGTGACCGTCGGGCGGCGGGCGCGGTAGTCCAGCAGGACGTCGGACGAGAACACCACGACCGGCGATGGCTCAAGGTCGTCGCGGAACAGTTCGATCATGCGCGAGACGGCGTTTCCGGCATCCGTGAATCCGGTCAGCGCGACGATCATCGGCAACCCCGCGGGGACGGGGGGCGCTGACGCAACACGCTCATAGAGAGGACCGTTCAAGGGCATGCATCCACTGTACGAGCCGCGCACGGGCGCGCGGCCGAGTCGCGCTGACAGCGAACACGGCATCCCACACTCGCCGCGTTTTCGTCGGACCCGGCGTACGCGGCAAACCTAGGATGGGTCGCATGGCGTTTCCCGAGTTGTCCACGTCCACCGCTGCCCTGCACTCGCCGGACGCCCAGACAGAAGTCGACGCGCTCGTGCTCGCGCTGCCGCCCCTCGACGAAGCCGAGGTGGCGCTGGCGGAGTGGCCGGGTCTCGCGGCAGCCCTGACCGGCATCGGCTTCACGGGTGCCCTCGCGACGGTGAGTCGGGTGCACGCGCCGGATGCCACGGAGCTGCCCCTCGTCGTCGTGGGCACGGGCACACAGCCGGGCGCCGCCGCTGTGCGTGATGCCGTCGGCGCCGCCGTGCGCACGACGACCGGATTCGCACGCCTGGCCGTCGCTGCCCCTGCCGCCGATGACGCCCTGTGGAGCGCGGCTGCTGAGGGTGCGCTGCTGGGCGGCTACCGCTTCGACGACTACAAGAAGCAGAGCACGGGATCTGCGCGTGCCGAGCAGGTTCGCCTGCACTGGTCGCAGCCCGCGGACGACGCACAGATCGCCCACGCCGGTGCGGTCGCCGCCGCCGCCGCACTCGTGAAAGACCTCGTCAACACCCCCGCGCAGTGGCTGGGCCCGCGGGACGTCGCCGACGCGGCGATCGCGTCGCTCGCGGACCTGCCCGTGACCGTGACCGTCCTCGATGAGACGGCTCTGGCTGAGCAGGGGTACGGCGGCATCCTCGGTGTCGGCCAGGGGTCGGTCCGCCCGCCGCGCCTCGTGCACCTCGACTACGCGCCGGACGGCGCCGACCGCCACATCGCCCTGGTCGGCAAGGGCATCACGTTCGACACCGGCGGCCTGTCGCTGAAGCCGCCGGCATCCATGGTCGGCATGAAGTACGACATGGCCGGTGCCGCGACTGTGCTCGCCGTCGTGCGCGCGGCCGCGCAGCTCGGTCTGCCGGTGCGCGTGTCGGGCTGGATGTGCGTCGCCGAGAACATGCCCTCGGGGTCGGCGCTGCGCCCCGGCGACGTCGTCCGCATCGCCGACGGCACCAGCGTGGAAGTGCTCAACACGGATGCCGAAGGGCGCGTCGTCCTCGCCGACGGGCTCGTGGCCGCGAGCCGCACCTCACCCGACGTGATCGTCGACGTGGCGACGCTCACAGGAGCGATCATCGTCGCGCTGGGCCACCGACACACCGGCGTGATGGGTGACACTGACGCTGTGGCCGCCTATCTCTCCGCTGCCGATCGCGCCGACGAGCTCGCGTGGCATCTGCCGCTGCCGGCGTACATGGAAGAGGAGCTGGACTCCCCCATCGCCGATCTGCAGAACGCGAAGATCGGCGACACCTCGGGCGGCTCGCTGTTCGCCGGCCTGTTCCTGCAGCACTTCATCGGACGCACGTCGGAGGAGGATGACGCTCCGCGCATCCCCTGGGTGCATCTCGACATCGCCGGCAGCGGCACGGCCCGTGCCGCGAGCGGCGCGACCGACAAGGGACCGACCGCGGCGACCGTCCGGTCGCTGCTGGAGTTCGTGCAGAAGGGTGGGCGATGACCGAGCACACGGCAGACCTCGTGGTCCTCGGCGGAGGCAGCGGTGGCTACGCCGCCGCGATCCGCGCGTCCGAGCTCGGCAAGAGCGTCGTGCTGATCGAGCAGGACAAGGTCGGCGGCACGTGCCTGCACCGCGGCTGCATCCCGACCAAGGCGCTCCTGCACACGGCGGAGGTCGCCGACCACGTGCGGGATGCCGCGAAGGTCGGCGTCGGCGCGAGCTTCACCGGCATCGACCCCGCCGCCGTCACGGCGTACCGCGAGGGCATCGTGGCGAAGAAGTTCAAGGGCCTCGAGGGTCTGCTCAAGGCCCGCGGGATCACGGTCGTCACCGGGAGCGGCCGGCTGCTGGCCGACCACGGCGTCGCGGTCGGCGACGACGTCTATCGCGGGACCGACGTCATCCTCGCGACCGGGTCGTACAGCCGATCGCTGCCTGGTCTCGAGCTCGGCGGTCGCGTCCTCACCAGCGAGGGTGCGCTCGCGCTCGAGGTCGTGCCCGACCGTGTCGTCATCCTCGGCGGCGGTGTGATCGGCGTCGAGTTCGCGAGCGTGTGGCGCTCCTTCGGCGCCGAAGTGACGATCGTCGAGGCGCTCGATCACCTCGTCCCCAACGAAGACCTCGCACTGAGCAAGGGCCTCGAGCGCGCGTTCCGCAAACGCGGCATCACGGCGAAGCTCGGCATCCGCTTCGCGGGCGTGACGCAGTCGGATGCCGGTGTGCAGGTCTCGCTCGAAGACGGCTCGACGATCGACGCCGACTACCTGCTGGTGGCGGTCGGCCGCGGCCCCGCGACGGCAGACCTCGGCTTCGAGGACGCCGACGTCACCCTGGACCGCAGCTTCGTCACGGTGGACGAGCGCCTGCAGACCTCCGCTGCGCACGTCTGGGCGGTCGGCGACATCGTCCCGGGGCTGCAGCTCGCGCACCGCAGCTTCCAGCAGGGGATCTTCGTGGCCGAGCAGATCGCCGGCCTGTCGCCTGTCGCCGTCGCCGAGACCTCTATTCCGCGCGTGATCTACAGCAGTCCGGAAGTGGCATCCGTGGGCCTCACCGAAGCGCAGGCGCGCGAGAAGCACGGCGATGCCGTCGCCACGACCGAGTTCAACCTCGCGGGAAACGGCAAGAGCGAGATCATCGGCACGGCGGGTCTCGTCAAGGTCGTCCGCGTCACGGACGGCCCCATCGTGGGCGTGCACCTGCTGGGCGACCGGGTCGGCGAGCTCATCACCGAGGGGCAACTCGCGGTCGGCTGGGAAGCCCACCCCGAAGACCTCGCGCCGCTCATCCACGCACACCCCACGCAGAGCGAGGCGCTCGGCGAAGCGTTCCTCGCCCTCGCCGGCAAGCCCCTGCACGCACTCTGACACCTGCCACCTGCGCGGGTCACTAAGCTAGAACAACATCGCACTTTCTGAAGGAGACACAGTCATGAGCACATCCGTGGTCCTCCCCGCGCTCGGCGAGAGCGTCACCGAGGGAACGGTCACCCGCTGGCTCAAGAACGTCGGCGACACGATCGAGGCCGACGAGGGACTGCTCGAGATCTCGACCGACAAGGTCGACACCGAGATCCCCTCTCCCGTCTCCGGCGTGATCGAGGAAATCCTCGTCGCCGAGGACGAGACCGTCGAGGTCGGCGCCATCCTGGCGAAGATCGGCGACGGCTCGGGCGCCGCCGCTGCTGAGCCGGCCGCCGCACCTGCTGCCGCTGAGCCGGCGCCCGCCGCTCCCGTCGCTGAGCCGGCGCCCGCCGCGCCCGTCGCCGAGGCTCCCGCCGCGCCCGCTGCCCCGCCCGCCGCGCCCGCTGGTGACGCGAAGGACGTCGTGCTCCCCGAGCTCGGCGAGAGCGTCACCGAGGGCACCGTCACGCGCTGGCTGAAGCAGATCGGCGAAGACGTCGCCGTCGACGAGCCGCTGCTGGAGATCTCGACCGACAAGGTCGACACCGAGATCCCCTCGCCGGTCGCCGGCACCCTGCAGGAGATCCTCGTTGCCGAGGATGAGACCGTCTCGGTCGGCGCAGTCCTGGCCCGCATCGGCTCGGGCGCTGCGCCCGCCGCTGCCCCGGAGGCCGCTCCGGCGCCCGCCGCTGCCCCCGCGCCCGCCGCTGCTCCCGCCCCTGTGGCCGCTCCGGCGCCTGCCGCCGCGCCCGCTCCGGCCGCAGCACCCGCCGCTCCGGCTCCCGCTGCACCCGCCGCTCCGGCCGCACCCGCTACCCCGGCTCCCGCAGCCGCCGCGGACGAGGACGTCGTCACCTACGTGACCCCGCTCGTGCGTCGCCTGGCGCAGCAGCAGGGCATCGACCTCGCGACGGTCACCGGCACGGGCGTCGGCGGACGCATCCGCAAGGAGGACGTCCTGCAGGCTGCTGAGGCAGCGAAGGCTGCCCCGGCCGCTGCCGCCGCTCCGGCTCCTGCCGCCGCCCCCGTCGCCGAGGTCTCGCCGCTGCGCGGCACGACCCAGCCAATGTCGCGCCTGCGCAAGGTTCTCGCCGAGCGCGCCGTGGCATCCATGCAGCAGACGGCACAGCTCACGACCGTCGTGAAGGTCGACGTGACCAAGGTCGCGGCCTACCGCACCGCTGTCCAGTCGGACTTCGTCGCCAAGACCGGCGGCAAGCTGTCGTTCCTGCCGTTCTTCGTGCTCGCCGCGGCCGAAGCGCTGAAGACGTTCCCCGTCATCAACGCCACGGTCAACGGCACCGACATCGTCTACCCGGCCACCGAGAACATCTCGATCGCGGTCGACACCGAGCGTGGCCTGCTGACCCCCGTGCTCCGCGACGCGGGCGACAAGACGCTCGCCGGCATCTCGAGCGAGATCGCCGACCTCGCCGCGCGCACGCGTGACAACAAGCTCAAGCCCGACGAGCTGGCCGGCGGCACCTTCACGGTGACCAACACCGGTTCGCGCGGTGCGCTGTTCGACACGCCCGTCGTGTTCCTGCCGCAGTCGGCGATCCTCGGCACCGGCGCGGTCGTCAAGGAGCCCGGCGTGGTCAAGGTCGACGGTGTGGATGCCATCGGCATCCGCTCGTACGTCTACCTCGCGCTGTCCTACGATCACCGCATCGTCGACGGCGCCGACGCCGCGCGCTTCCTGGGCGCGGTCAAGGCCCGGCTCGAGAACGCCGCGTTCGAGGGCAGCCTCGGCATCTGACACCCGTGATCATGGCTGGTCCGCGACGTCGTACACGTCGCGGACCAGCCATTTTCCGTTGCTGCTGACGAGCACCAGAATCTGCGGATCCGCGCCAGCCGCCTCGACGCGGTAGACAGCGACACCGCCGTACTCGTCGAGCATCGTCGCGGTCGCGCCCGACGTAGCCACCGCACCCTCGGGCACCGGAGCGCCCGGGTCCTCCATCACGTCGGGGCAGGATGCACCGGATGCCGCGGCACATGCGCCGATCTCGCGCAGCGCGGCGTCGGCCGCCGCATCAAGGTCGTCGCCGGTGGGCGCCGTCGCCGGGTCGGCCGTCGCCGGGTCGGCCGTGGCCGGGTCAGCCGTCGCCGGCGCAGGCTCGCCTTCGCCGACCGGCTCGCCCTCGTTGACCGGCCCAGTGGCGTCCGTCGGCATCGGTGACGCTGCCGAGACCGCCGTCGAGCGGTCCTCCGGCCATGCCAGCCCGACCACGATCACGACCGCCGCCGCGCCCGCAGCCACGGCCCACAGCGCCCGACGCGGCGCCCTTGTCTTCTCGGGACGCTTCCGCGCCATCCGATCGCGCAGCGCCGCGGGCGCGGCGAGAACTCCACGCAGAGCCGCCGGCGCGGCGAGCACGCCCCGCAGCGCGGCCGTGACGCGGACCGCCCACTCGGCATCCATGATCCGCGCCGGCCACGCGGCGACCTCTTCCACCGTGCCCACTTCGCGCCGCACCGACTCCGCGCGGCGCGGCGCGAGAGCCGTCACCGTCAGGTCCGTCGGCAGCACGCCTGCTGCTGGCGCGGCCGCGCCCAGCGCACCGAGCGGCGCGGGCTCTGCGAAAGTGAACAGCGCATCCTCGCACGCGATGACATCCTCGATGGGGCAGCGCGAACGCCCGAGCAGTGCCGCAACATCGTCGATCGCGTCGCGCAGCGGCGCGGCCGCCGTCGCGGCGAGTTCTCGCAGCAGCGGCACGCCCTCTGCAGACCACGCCCGGTCGCCGCCGGCGGCAAGCACCGGACGCCCCGACGCATCGAGCCACCACGAGCCGCACTCTATGCCCTCGCTTCGCGCCTCTTCGGCCGCACGCAGCATGCTGACGGCGACGGTCACGATCTGCCCCGGCGACGCGCCCGCGCGCACGGCATCCGCCAGTCGCTGTGGACAGTGCGGCAGCACGGCGACGTGACCGCCGCGCGTGCGCGCCAGATCGACCGGGGCGAGCAGGTGTCCGTCAGGTGCGCAGCGCCACACGACCTCGGGAATCGCCGCGAGCTCCACCCACACCGTCGGCGGGGCTGTCGCCTGCAGCATCCCCGGATACGGCGCCTCATCGTCGCGCAGCCGGCGCAGCGTCGCGGACGCGTCGAAGAGCGGGACGGGAGCGGTGGCCATGCTCACGAGTGTGCTCGTCACGGCGTCGCCCGTGCGGCGCGGGAGCGCAATCTGTGGACGCTCCGCGAGATCCGCGAATTGTGGAGGAGGCGGCGGCGAGAACCGGGCGGCCCGCAAAGGTAGGCTGTCAGCATGTCATCCCGCAGTACCGCGCCTGAGAAGCGCCCTGGATTATTCGCGCAGCTGCGCTCGCTGTTCACCTTCACCAAGGCCGAGTTCGCGTGGTTACCGTGGGTGCTCATCGGCGTCGTCGTCGTCGGTATCGGCCTCGGCCTGCTGCTCGGGTTCCTGATTCAGCCCGTCGCGGTCTGGAGCGTCATCCTGTGGAGCATCACGGGCCTGATGTTCGGCGTGCTCGGCGCCATGATCCTGCTGACGCGTCTGTCGACGCGCGCGATGTACAAGAAGCTCGACGGGATGCCCGGCGCTGCCGGCCACGTGCTGTCCACGTCGCTCGGTCGCAAGTGGGTCGCCTCCGACATGCCGGTCGGCATCAACCCGAAGACGCAGGATGCCGTCTACCGCGTCATCGGACGCGGCGGTGTCGTCATCGTCGCCGAGGGTGCCCGTGGCCGCCTCACCCGCCTCGTCAACGACGAGAAGATGAAGGTGCAGCGCGTGGCATCCGGCGTGCCGATCGAGGTGCTCTACGTCGGTCACGGCGAGGGCGACGTGCCCATCTCGAAGCTGTCCTCGACCATCAAGGCGCTGCCCAAGAAGGTCGACACGGCAACGATGGCCGCCGTCGTCAAGCGCGTCGACTCGGTGTCGCAGTCAGTCACGTCGCTGCCGATCCCGAAGGGCATCGACCCCACGAAGGCCCGCGCGCCCCGCCCGCGGTAACCTGCGCTCGCGGGGTGTGTCGAGAACAGGCGATCACCCCAAAACAGGCCGATTCACCAGGCTTCCGCCTGTTTTCGCGCGCTTGCCTGTTTTCGCGTCGGATGCCCCGCGCCAGATGACCCGCGCTCAGCCGCGCAGCAGCACCGTGCCTGCCGCCTTGTCGTGCAGGCCGCGCTGATCGGCATCCCACACGACCGCCGGGATCACGACGATCAGCAGCAACGTCCGCACGATCGGCCGCCACAGCCCGACCCAGCCACCGCCCACGAGCTGCAGCCGCATGCCCAGCAGGCGGTGCCCGGGTGTGCCGCCCAGCGTCGGCAGGAACACGAGGTTCATCGCCGCGAAGACGGCCATCGGGGCGAACTGGGTCCAGCCTGCTTCCTCCGGAAGCGCGAACTGGTCGTACCCGAAGAAGGCGATCGCGATGATGGTGGCGGCGGCGTAGTCGATCGCGAGAGCCCCGATGCGTCGCCCCGCACGGGCGATGCTGCCGGGGCCGGACTCGGGAAAACCGAGACGCTGCCCCGGATAGGTGTTCTCGCTCACGGCATCCGTCACTGCATCAGCCTAACGGCGACGTCGTAACATCCCTGAAACACGCGGGATACTGGTGAGCAACCCTCCCCCGATAGCGTCGAGGCGAGCCTGATCCCGTCAGGCGTGTTCCACACCCGATCTTGGAGACTCCATGTTCAAAGATTCATCCGAGGTTCTGAAGTTCATCAAGGACGAGGACGTCAAGTTCCTCGACATCCGTTTCACGGATCTGCCTGGTGTGCAGCAGCACTTCAACATCCCGGCCTCGACTGTCGACGAGGAGTTCTTCACGGTCGGCCAGCTGTTCGACGGTTCGTCGATCCGCGGCTTCGCGAACATCCACGAGTCGGACATGCAGCTGATCCCCGACGTCTCCACCGCCTACCTGGACCCGTTCCGCGAGGCGAAGACGCTCGTCATGCTCTTCGACATCTACAACCCGCGCAACGGTGAGATCTACTCGAAGGACCCGCGTCAGGTCGCCAAGAAGGCCGAGAAGTACCTCGCCTCGACCGGCATCGCCGACACCGCGTTCTTCGCTCCCGAGGCGGAGTTCTACATCTTCGACGACGTCCGCTACGAGGTGAAGCAGAACTCGAGCTTCTTCGCGGTCGACTCCGAAGAGGGCGCCTGGAACACGGGCCGCGTCGAAGAGGGCGGCAACCTCGCCAACAAGACCCCGTACAAGGGCGGCTACTTCCCGGTGTCCCCCGTCGACAAGACCGCTGACCTGCGCGACGACATCTCGCTGCACCTCATCGAATCGGGCCTGATCCTCGAGCGCGCCCACCACGAGGTCGGCACGGGTGGTCAGCAGGAGATCAACTACCGCTTCGACACCATGGTGCACGCGGCCGACGACATCCTGAAGTTCAAGTACATCGTCAAGAACGTCGCCGAGGCGTGGGGCAAGGTCGCGACCTTCATGCCCAAGCCGCTGTTCGGCGACAACGGCTCGGGCATGCACACGCACCAGTCGCTGTGGCTCGAGGGCAAGCCCCTCTTCTACGACGAGAAGGGCTACGGCGGGCTCTCCGACCTCGCCCGCTGGTACATCGGCGGTCTCCTGGCGCACGCGCCGGCGGTGCTCGCGTTCACCAACCCGACGCTGAACTCCTACAAGCGTCTCGTCAAGGGCTACGAGGCCCCGGTCAACCTGGTCTACTCGGCCGGTAACCGCTCGGCCGCCATCCGCATCCCGATCACGGGATCGAACCCCAAGGCCAAGCGCATCGAGTTCCGCGCGCCGGATGCCTCGGGCAACCCCTACCTCGCCTTCGCGGCGCAGATGATGGCGGGCCTGGACGGCATCAAGAACCGCATCGAGCCGCACGAGCCGGTCGACAAGGACCTCTACGAGCTGCCGCCCGAGGAGGCCAAGAACATCCCGCAGGTGCCCAACTCGCTGCTCGACTCGCTCGAGGCGCTGCGCGCCGACCACGAGTTCCTGCTCGCGGGTGGCGTGTTCACGCCCGAGCTGATCGAGACCTGGATCGAGTACAAGATCGAGAACGAGATCAAGCCGCTGGCCGCGCGCCCGCACCCCTTCGAGTACGAGTTGTACTTCGGCGTCTGACGCACACCTGATCGAAACGCCCCGGCATCCTCTCGGATGTCGGGGCGTTTCGCTTCGGTGCCGCCGCTCGAACTGCAAGGAATCAGGCGCGACACGCCGGCATCCTGACCCTCAACCCGGCGTGTCGGCCACGATCCCTTGCAGTTGGATCCACAACAGGATGCCCGCGGCGCTCGCGTCAGCCGTAGAAGAGCTTCTCGAAGTCGCGGCGGGCGCGGCGCGCGGTGCGCAGCCACTCCTCTTCGACGAGCGTCGCCGACCGGGGCGGATACTCCAGCAGGCGACCGATGCCGTCGAGCTTCCCGCGGTCGGTCGGCAGCACGTCACTCGTCTGGCCCGACAGCAGAGTGTTGGCCGACCGCAACCGGCTGGCAAGGCGCCAGGATGCCTCGAGGCGCGCCGCCGCGGCATCCGGCACCAGGCCCGCTTCGCGAGCGGCCTCGAGTGCCGTGAGCGTCGAGGTCGTCTGCAGTCCCACGATGCGGTGGGCGTGCTCGTGCTGCAGCAGCTGCACGAGCCACTCGACGTCGCTGAGCCCGCCCGGTCCGAGCTTGAGGTGACGGGCGCGGTCGACACCCTGTGACAGGCGCTCGTTCTCGACGCGCGCTTTGATGCGCTTGATCTCGCGCAGATCCTGCAGCGCGACCTGCGCCGGGTACCGCACGTCGTCCGCGAGCGCCATGAACCGCGTGATGAGCTTGACGCTGCCCGCGACGCCGCGCGCCCGCAGAAGCGCCTGAGCCTCCCACGAGAGCGACCAGCGGCGGTAGTACTCGGCGTACGACTCGATCGAACGCACGAGCGGGCCGTTGCGCCCCTCGGGTCGCAGATCGGCGTCCAGATCGAACGGGACGCGGTGATCCTCCGAGTACGCCCGCAACCCGGTCACGAGCTGCAGCGCGAGCTCATGGGCACGCTGCGGGTCAAGGCCGTTCGCATCGTAGACGTAGAGCACGTCGGCGTCCGACCCGAAGCCGAGCTCGCCGCCGCCGAACCGGCCCATCGCGATGACCGAGAAGTCCAGCGCGGCATCCTCCGGCGGCACGACCTCGCGGCGCACGGCGCGCAGCGTCGCCTGGATCGTCACTTCGCTCACGGTCGTCAGCCCGTCGGCGAGCTCGTCGATCGTCAGCGTGCCGAGCATCGAGCCGAACGCGAGACGCAGCAGTTCGCGCCGGCGCAGCGCGCGGACGGCGCCCATCGCCTCGACGATCGTCTCGTGCCGGGTCTGGATCGCCCGCGCCTCGTCCTGCAGGGCCCGACCCGTGCGCGGGCGCAGTTGCTCTTCCGCGTCGAGCCAGGCGACCGACTCGGGAATCCACTCCATCAGCTCACCGATGTAGCGCGATCCCGACAGCACGCGCGTGAGCCGCTCGGCCGCGCCGGATGAGTCGCGCAGCATCCGCAGGAACCACGGGGTGTCGCCCAGCCGCTCGCTCACCCGGCGAAACGCGAGCAGCCCGTAGTCGGGATCGACGCCGTCGGCGAACCACCGGATCATGATCGGCATGAGGTGACGCTGGATCGTGGCCTTGCGACTGAGACCGCCCGTCAACGCCGCGATGTGGCGCAACGCCCCCGCGGGATCATGGAACCCGATCGCCGCGAGACGGTCGTGCGCCTGCGCGGTCGACAGCACCTGCTCTTCGGCGGGCAGGGCAGCAACAGCCGACAGCAGCGGCCGGTAGAACAAGCGCACGTGGATCTCGCGCACTTCGCGCTTGATGCCCTCCCACACATCCCAGATCGCGCCGCTGTCGGGGGCCAGGTGCGAGGCACGCGCCAGCACGCGCAGCCCCTCGGGCGTCTGAGGCATGAGGTGCGTGCGGCGCAGCTGGCGCAGTTGCACGCGGTGCTCGAGTACGCGCAGCCGGCGGTAGTCGCGCGCGAACGCCGCCGCGTCGTGACGACCGATGTAGCCCTCGGTCACCAGGGCATCGAGCGCGTCGAGCGTGCCGCGCTGGCGGATGCGGTCGTCGGCGAGGCCGTGCACGAGCTGCAGCAGCTGCACCGTGAACTCGATGTCGCGGATGCCCCCGGGCCCGAGCTTGAGCTGGTACGGCACATCCGCGGCCGGGATGTGCTCGGTGACGCGCTCACGCATCCGCTGCACGCTGTCGACGAAGTTCTCCCGCGCGGCGCTCGTCCACACCTTCGGCTGCACCGCCGCGACATATGCCTCACCGAGCATGCGATCGCCAGCGAGTGGGCGCGCCTTCAGCAGCGCCTGGAACTCCCAGCTCTTCGCCCAGCGGTCGTAATACGAGAGGTGCGACTCGAGGCTGCGCACGAGCGCCCCCTGCTTGCCCTCCGGGCGCAGATTGGCATCCACTTCCCACAGCGGCGGCTCGATCTCCATGCCCGAGATGCCGCGCATCGTCTGCACGGCGAGCCGCGTCGCGATGTCGATCACGCGGCTCTCGCCGACCTCTTCGAGCAAATCGCCCGACGCTCCCCCGACGAAGATCACGTCGACGTCGCTGACGTAGTTCAGCTCGCGAGCCCCGGTCTTGCCCATCCCGATGATCGCGAGCTCGGTGCCGGCGACCTGATCCCGCGGGAACAGACCGGCGCCGACGCCGCCGCCTGCGACACGGGTGCGGGCGACGGCCAGGGATGCCTCGAGGGCCGCGCCCGCGGCATCCGCCAACGCTGCGGCGACGGCCGGCAGCACCTCGACGGGGTCTGGCGCACTCAGATCGAACGCCGCGATGCGGGCAAGTACGCGCCGATACCGCACGCGCAGCGCCACCCAGGCGCTCTCGTCTCCGGTGCCGGCGAAGCCCTCGGCATCCGCCCCGACCGACTCGAGCAGGTCGGCCACCAGCTCGTCCCCGGTCGGCAGACGCCCGTCGGATGCCGTGAGCTCGGCCAGTTCGGCAGGATGCCGCAGGTAGAAGTCCGCGAACCCGTTCGAGGCACCCAGCAGCAGCCACAGCGTCGGACCCACGCGCCGCACGGCGGCGCTCACGGCAGCCGCGTCGCGGCGCGCGATCCGCGCGAGCGCGGCGAGGGCTGCGTCGGGATCGGCCGCCGCGTCGGCACCGACGAGGATCTCTTGCCGGGTGATGCCGAGCCCATCGGACAGCTCGGTCAGCAGCTGATCGGCCTGCCCGATCTCACCGAAGCCGTCACGAGCCAGCTCGGTCCGTACGGACGTGCGCTCGCTCCCGGTCATGAGCGGCCTAGAGCATCTCCAGGTTGCTCTTCAGCTCGAAGGGCGTCACCTGAGAGCGGTACTCCGCCCACTCGCGGCGCTTGTTGAGCAGCACGTAGTTGAACACCTGCTCGCCCAGCGTCTCGGCCACCAGCTCGGAGTCCTGCATGTACTCGATCGCGTGGTCGAGGCTCGCGGGCAGCTGCGCGTAACCGAGCGCGCGGCGCTCGGAGTCGGTCAGCGACCACACGTTGTCCTCGGCCTCGGGCGGCAGGTCGTAGCCCTCTTCGATGCCCTTCAGGCCCGCCGCGAGCATGAGCGCGTAGGCCAGGTAGGGGTTGGCCGCAGAGTCGAGGGCGCGGTACTCGATGCGCGTGGACTGGCCCTTGTTGGGCTTGTACATCGGCACGCGCACGAGAGCCGAGCGGTTGTTGTGGCCCCAGCAGATGAAGCTCGGGGCCTCGTCGCCACCCCACAGCCGCTTGTACGAGTTGACGAACTGGTTCGTCACCGCCGCGATCTCGTTCGCGTGCGTCAGGAGCCCCGCGATGAACTGACGGCCGGTCTTGGAGAGCTGGTACTGCGCGCCCTCTTCGTAGAAGGCGTTCTGGTCGCCCTCGAACAGCGACATGTGCGTGTGCATGCCGCTGCCGGGCTGGCCAGAAAGAGGCTTCGGCATGAACGTCGCGTAGACGCCCTGCTCGATGGCGACCTCCTTGACGACCGTGCGGAACGTCATGATGTTGTCGGCCGTGGCGAGGGCGTCGGCGTAGCGCAGATCGATCTCGTTCTGACCGGGACCGCCCTCGTGGTGGCTGTACTCGACCGAGATGCCGAGATCTTCCAGCATGCGCACGCTGCGGCGACGGAAGTCGTGGGCCGTGCCACCGGGCACGTTGTCGAAGTAGCCCGCCGAGTCGACCGGCTCGGGGCCTTCGGTGCCGAACGACGACGACTTCAGTAGATAGAACTCGATCTCGGGATGCGTGTAGAACGTGAATCCGGCATCCGCAGCCTTCGCGAGTGTGCGCTTGAGCACGTGCCGCGGGTCGGCGACGGCGGGCTGGCCGTCGGGCGTCGTGATGTCGCAGAACATGCGCGCGGTGGGGTCGATCTCGCCACGCCAGGGCAGCGTCTGGAACGTCGTCGGGTCGGGGTGCGCGAGCAGATCGGACTCGTAGGAGCGCGTCAGTCCCTCGATCGCCGAGCCGTCGAACCCGAGCCCCTCGGTGAAGGCGCCCTCGACTTCGGCCGGGGCGATCGCGACCGACTTGAGCGTCCCGATCACATCCGTGAACCAGAGGCGGACGAACTTGACGCCCCGCTCCTCGATCGTGCGCAGTACGAAGTCCCGCTGCTTGTCCATCGCGTCCTCTCACACACGGCTTCGCACACGAAACCGAACCGAAGGCCAGACTATCGGCCCGCGTCACCTTGCGAGGCGCGCCGGGCCGGTCAGATCAGGCCGTTTGGTCGTCCTCACCGGTGCTGCCGCCCCAGGCATCCTCGGCGGCGTCCTCCTCAGCCCACGCGCGAGCGCGGTCGGCGAGCAGCTTGGGCGCCGCGGCCGCCTCTTCCGCCGTGTCGAACGGACCGGCCCGGTCGACGGCGGGCGACTCGAACCCGCGCTCCACGGCGCCGGTGGTCAGGTTGTACCAGAACTTCTCTTCGCCAGCGGTCATCGCGGGCTCCTTCCCGTGGATCACGTCACCGTCGCTCTGATCCTAACGAGCACACCTCCCTCTCACGAGCGCCGCCCGCGACCCGGTTAGGCTGAACCCATGACGACGAAGGCGACCCGCGCGGTCGGTGTGGACATCGGCGGAACCGGCATCAAGGGTGCCCTGGTAGACCTCGAGGCCGGTGAGCTGCTCAGTGACCGTGTGAAGGTCGCCACTCCCGTCGGGGCCGAGCCCGCCGACGTGCTCGCCGCAGTGCGCCAAGTTCTCGACACGCTGGGCGTCACCGATCGTCACGACGTCCCACTCGGCGTCGCCTTCCCCGCGATCGTCAAGCACGGCCGCACCCTGTCAGCGGCCAACGTCGCCGACACCTGGATCGGCTTCGAAGCCGAGAAGTTCTTCGAAGACGGTCTCGGCCGCGAGATCCATTTCGCGAACGACGCGGATGTCGCCGGCATCGCCGAGGTGCAGTTCGGCGCGGCGCACGGTGTCGACGGGCTGACGATCCTCACGACACTGGGCACGGGAATCGGCACGGCCCTGCTGTACAACGGCGTCCTGATCCCGAACGCGGAGCTCGGTCACCTGCAGCGCGCCGAGAAGAAGAAGGACTTCGAAGGCGTCGCCGCGTATTCGGCGATGGAGCGCGAATCGCTGTCGTGGCCGGAATGGGCGGGCCGCCTGCAGGCCTACTACGACCACCTCGAGTTCCTCTTCAGCCCCGACCTGTTCGTGGTCGGCGGCGGCGTGTCCAAGCACGCCGACGAGTTCCTGCCGCTGCTGAAGCTGAACACGCCGATCGTGCCGGCGCGACACCGCAACAACGCGGGGATCATCGGCGCGGCAGCACTCGCGCTACAAGACGCCCACTGATACGCGCCAGCACACGTATCAAGGCATCCTTCCTCCCTTCCATTGTCCCACGCGGGTGGGTGCTTGCGGCAAGACCCCCTCTGTGATGCAGAATCGCTGATCGCGCGCACTTTTCGCATGCGCGGGTACAGGGAACGGGATGCCGATGAACGATGCCGCCACGAGCGCTTTCGCACTGCCTGCACGCCTTCACGCCAAAGGTGAGCCGGCGCTGATCGCGATGGATGAGCGGGTGTTCACCCGGATCCGTCGCTCGCTCGACACGGCTGCCGCAGACACCGAGGCGCGACTGGCACGGACGCGACTGCTGCCGGGCAGGTCGGGCCAGGAGGCGATGGACCGCGACCTCGAGACGCAGCGGCTGAGCGCACGTCTGCGCCTGCTGCGCCGTTTCGGCCTCGACGCGTGCATCGGTCGGATGACCGCGACCGATGGCACGCACCGCTACGTCGGCCGCTTCGGGCTCGCCGGCGACACCAGCGGCAGCGACACCAGCGGCACCAGTGACACCGACGACACCGACGACACCGACGACCGGCTGCTCATCGACTGGCGTGCGCCCGCCGCCGAGCCCTTCTTCGCGGCGAGCCACGGCAACCCGATGGGGCTGTCGAGCCGGCGCCGCTATCGCTGGGCCGGCGGCCGCATCGTCGACTACTGGGATGAGGTGTTCACCCCGGACGGCCTCGACCATTCCGCGGCGCTCGACGATCAGTCGGCCTTCATCGCGAGCCTGGGTGCGGAACGATCCGCCCGCATGCGCGACGTGCTGGGAACGATCCAGACCGATCAGGATGCCATCATCCGCGCCGACTCGCACGGCGCGCTCGTCGTCGACGGCGGCCCCGGCACGGGCAAGACGGTCGTCGCGCTGCACCGTGCGGCGTACCTGCTGTACGCCGACCCTCGGCTGCAGACCGGGCGCGGCGGTCTGCTGTTTGTCGGTCCGCACCGCCCGTACCTCGACTACATCGACGACGTGCTGCCCAGCCTCGGCGAGGAGGGCGCGCTCGTGGCGACGCTGAACGATCTCGTTCCCGGCTTCGCGGACGCTCCGCAAGAGACGAACGCGGGCGCGCGTCGCGCGAAGGCCGACGCGCGCCTGGCGGACGCGGTAGATGCGGCCACCCGGCTGTGGGAGCGTCCGCCCCGTCGTGCGGTGCGGATCCCGACGCTGTGGGGCGTGGTCACGGTGACGGCCGCGGAGTGGGCCGAGGTGTTCGCCACGGCGGAAGACGGCCTGCCGCACAACGAGGTGCGTGGCCAGGCGTGGGATGCTCTGCTGGAACTGCTGACCGAACGCGTCGACGCGACGCTGCGCGATGGCGCGGCCGACGCGGTCGACGACCGCTGGGCGCAGGGCTGGGGGGATGCCTCGAGCGACGACGTCTACCGTGACGCGATCGCGGCCGACGGCGAGTTCGACGCGTACGGCCTCGACAGCGATGAGGGACCGACCCGGGGCATCCTCGAGCAGGACGAAGAGCTGCGCGCGCTGTTCGACCGTGCCTGGCCGCTGCTGGACCCTGAGGCGCTCGTGCGCGGCCTGTGGCGGGATGCCGCGCTGTTGCGGACGTGCGCGCCGTGGCTGAGCACGGAGGAGGTCGCGACACTCACCGCCGGTGCGCGCGCGGGTGCGACCCCCGCGTGGACGGATGCCGACCTCCCGATCCTCGACGCGGCGCGCTTGCGCGTCGGCGATCCCCGCGGCGAGGTGCGCCGGCGCCGGGCACGCGCCGAAGCGGCGGCCGACCGCGAGGTCATGTCAGATGTCGTGACGCACCTGATCGCCGCCGACGACTCGGATCTGAAGCTCATGTCGATGCTGCGGGGGCAGGATCTGCGGCGCACGCTCGCGACGGCGGCTGACTCCCCCGCCGACCCGCTGGCCGGCCCGTTCGCGCACATCGTCGTCGACGAGGCTCAGGAGCTGACCGACGCGCAGTGGGCGATGCTGTTGCGCCGTAATCCGGCGCGCAGCTTCACGATCGTCGGCGACCGCGCGCAGGCACGGCGCGGCTTCGCCGAGACCTGGGCCGACCGCCTGCGCCGGGTCGGACTCGATCACGTCGAGATCGCGCGACTTACCGTGAACTATCGCACCCCCGAAGAGGTGATGTCGGTCGCCGGGCCGGTCATCCGCGCGGTGCTGCCCGACGCGAATGTGCCGGTCGCCGTCCGGCGCAGCGGCGTGCCCGTCCGCTTCGGTCGGCGCGCCCAGCGCGACGGCATCGTGGATGCCTGGCTGGCTGATCACTCCGGCGGCATCGGTGTCGTCATCGGCGACCCGTCGTTCGCGCCCCGCGAGCGCGTGCGGTCGCTGTCGCCGCAGTTGGTGAAGGGTCTCGAGTTCGACCTCGTCGTGCTCGTCGAGCCCGACAGCTTCGGCGCGGGCATCACCGGCGACGTCGACCGCTATGTCGCGATGACCCGCGCGACGGGCGAACTGGTGATCCTCGCGGGCTGAGCGGAGCTGAGCGGAGTTGAGCGGAGCTGAGCTGAGCAGCGCGGCGCGGGCTGGGCGAATGGGCCGGCCTGTACGCCGGGTTCTGTCCTGGAGTCTGAGACATGCTCGCGCTCCGTGGACGGTCATCTCTCTCGGCGACACGTTGCCGTGCCGCTCCAGCGGCCTACCCGGGGACTCGGCGAGCCGCGTCAACATCCCCTGTCTGGCCTTGCTCCGGACGAGGTTTACCGTGCGAGCCGTGTCACCACGGCCCCGGTGGTCTCTTACGCCACCCTTTCACCCTTACCACTGGACCCCTCGACAAGCTCGGGGACCAGCGGCGGTCTGCTCTCTGTGGCACTGTCTCGCGGATTGCTCCGGGTGGGTGTTACCCACCGCCCTGCCCTGTGGAGCCCGGACGTTCCTCGGTGCGGATTGCCCCGCCACGCGACCGTCCAGCCGACCCATTCGCAACACGATTCTACGGGAGGGGTACCAAATCGCGCCGTGAGTGGTAGTTTGACCTCAAGCGGTCCACTGGGGGACAGGGATCGTGAGGGCTGGGGGGCCCGAAATAATGCACAAGAAGATGATTCTGTCTGTCTGTGCGGCTGCAGGGCTGGTGTTTGGGGCACCAGCGGCTGCGGTCGCCGTGGATACGTCCACCTCGACCACCGACGCGCCCGACGACGCGGGCAGCTACACGCCGGACAAGCCGGACGAGCCGTCGCTTGCCGGCTCGTCTGTCGCCGCGTACTGCCTCGACAACGCGCCGTGGATCGACTTCTCGGTCGAGCTGACCGATCCGGACGACATCGCGACGTCGCACGTCGCACGTCTGGTGTTCAGCAACGGCACGAACACCACGACCGTCACCCTGGGAACGCTTGTCGACGGAGCGCTGTCGGGTTCGGTGCTGTGGCCCGGTGCGGCGGTCGACGGTTCGACCGCGACGGCATGGCCTGGGTGGGAGTACTTCGGCGGCGCATGGCACGAGACCGGTGGCAACTTCGGCTGGACGAAGGGCGACGACGTCACCGCGACGATCGAGGTGAACCCGGTGCTGGTCTTGCCGGTGTCGTACCCGAACGCGACCTCGGCGTGCGAACCGGTCGTGGGTGAGGTCGCCGGAGGCTCGGTGCAGTCTGCCGGGCTCGCAGCGACCGGTGGCGACATCGTCACCGCTGCCGGTGTCGGCATCGCCGCCATCGCCCTCGTCGGTACCGGCGCGGCGCTCGTCGTGCGCCGCCGGAAGGCGTGACCGGACACCGAGCGACTGTCCGCATCAGCACCGGCCACCTCGTGGTGGCATCGGTGCTGCTCGGGGTGTCGCTCGTGGCTGCCATGGGGTGGATCGCGTTCCGCGTGTGGGACACAGCCACCTCGCTGCAGCGCGCCGCGGAGGCGGGCAAGACGGCGGCATCCGCCCTCGCTGCCGGTGACCTCGACGGTGCGCGCGCGGGGCTGGTCGAGCTCTCGTCGGCAGGGGCCGCCGCCGGCAGCGCCGCGCAGGACCCGACGTGGGCCGTCGCGGCGGCCATGCCGGTACTCGGAGACGACATCGCGGCGGTGGGCGTCCTCGCACGCGCCGTCGACACGCTGGCGCGGACGCTCGCAATCCCCGCCGCCGCGATGTTCACCGACAGCACGGATGCCACCGGTACCGCCGAACTGGCCCGCTGGGCACCGACTCTGGACTCGGCTGTCGCAGGCCTCGCCGATGTCCGCACCGAGCTCGCCGGCGTGGACACGACCGGGCTCGTCGGGCCGATCGCGAATGCCGTCGATGAGCTGACGGGCATCCTGGATCAGGCCGCACCTGCAATCGAGACCGCCCGCGCGGGCGCCGCCGTAGCTGGGGTGCTGAACGGGGGCGAGACCTCCGTGCTCGTGCTGATGCAGAACAGCGCCGAACTTCGCACCGGCGGCGGCATCACAGGCTCGTTCGCCCTGTTGCGCATCGCAGATGGCGAAGTCAGCCTCGAGGCGCAGGCCGACTCCTCGACGTTCCCGGCGCTCCTGGAGCCCATCGTCCCGGTCACCGCGGCGCAGGACGCACTGTACGGGGACGTCGTCGGGCGATTCGTGCAGAACGCGTCGATGCCCACCGACTTCGCCGAGACGGCGCAGCTCGCATCGGCATGGTGGCAGAGCGCCGGGCATGCGGCGCCCGACCTGGTCGTCTCGGTCGACGTCCCCGCAATCGGCGCGCTGCTGAACGTCGTGGGAGCGGTGCGACTGCCCGACGGGTCAGAGCTGACGGATGCCAACATCGTGCAGCGCGTGCTCGTCGACCCCTACCTGTCGCTCGACAGCGATCAGCAGACGCAGCTGATGCAGTCCGCGGTCGCGGCGACCGTCGACGGGATCGCGGGCGCGCAGATCGACCCGCTGCGCTGGCTCTCCGCTCTTGCGACACCCATCTCGGAAGGGCGGCTATCGGTGTGGAGCGCTGACGCCGACGTCGAGACGCTGTTGCAGCAGTCCGCCCTCGGTGGGCCCGCCGCCCGCGTCGCGGCGGCCGGCGACGATGCGTTCGGCGTGTTCTTCAACGACGGCACGGGCGGCAAGATGGACGTCTACCTGCACGTCGACATGGTGGTCACGAGCGCGGCCTGCCGCCCCGACGGCCTCGCCGACGTCGTCGTGCAGCTGACGATGTCGAGCAGCGCACCCGCGGACGCCGAGTTCGCGCTGCCCGGCGATGTCACGGGGCGCGGGCTGTTCGGCACCGGTGTCGGCGACATCGGAACGAGCGTGTCCGTCTCCGCGCCGCCCGGAAGCTACTTCGGCGGCGTCACGAAGGACGGAGCACGCGCACTGTCTGTCGACGTCGACGATGCGGGCCGCCCGACGAGCCTGGTGCGCGTCAACCTCTCCCCCGCCGAGGTGAACGTCGTCGAGTTCCACTTCACGATGGGCACGCCCGGTCAGGTGACGCCGACGATCGTGCACACACCGCTGCTGAACGCCGCCGCCGTCACCGTGGCTGAGGGCGGGTGCGGCTGAGGGCGGCTGTGACCGGGCCGGGAGCTCAGGTCTTCGCGGCATCCGTGGTGATCCGGAGGTCCAGCGGCACATCGATCGGGAACTCGCCGAACAGCAGACGCGCCGCGCGTGCCGCGGTGCGCTGCACAGCGGCCGCCACGAGCGCCGCGTGTGCGGCGGGCGTGTGCACGATGATCTCGTCGTGCAAGAAGAAGCACAGGTGGGCACGACGGCCGAAGACGGGCCCGGATGCCGGGGCCGCGTCGGCCTCGGCGACCCGCGGCAGCAGCGTCAGTTCGCCACGCAGGTCGGCCAGCCACGCCAGTGCCCACTCGGCGGCCGTCCCCTGCACGACGAAGTTGCGCGTGAACCGGCCCCGGTCGCGCGCCGATCTGCGGGCCCGCGTGCGATCGGCCTCGGTGGCATCCGGCGCTCCGGCACGATCCTGCGCATCCCGCCAGACATCCCCCGCGACGGGGCTCGACCGGCCCAGCCACGTGCTGACGATCCCACCCTCTTCCCCCGTGCGCGCGGCCTCGTCGACGAGGCCCATCGCGCGGGGATAGGCACGGCGCAGAGCCGGCACCAGCCGCCCGCTGTCGCCCGTCGTGGCCCCGTACATGGCGCCGAGCATCGCGATCTTCGCCTCTTGGCGGGTGCTGACGATGCCGCTGTCGACGATGCCGTCATACAGGTCTCGGCCGCGGGCGGCGCTCGCGAGTGCGCGGTCGGAGGCCATCGCGGCAAGCATGCGCGGCTCGAGCTGCGCGACGTCGGCCACGACGAGCATCCAGCCGGGGTCGGCGCGCACCGCCGGGCGCAGTTGACGCGGCAGCTGCAGGGCACCGCCGCCCGATGACGCCCACCGTCCGGTCACGACGCCGCCCGGCACGTAGACCGGTCGGAACCGGCCGTCGGCCGCCCACTCGTCGAGCCAGGCCCAGCCGTTGGCGCTTACGAGACGCGTGAGCTTCTTGTACTGCAGCAGCGGCGCGATCACGGGGTGGTCATACTCGGCGAGCTCCCACCGGCTCGTCGACTGCGCGAGGATGCCGATGCGATGAAGACTCCGCAGCAGCTTCGGCTGCGAGTCGAGGCTCGCTGCCGGGTCGCCCAGGGCTGCGCGCACGATCGCGCCGAGCTCCTGCACACGCGGCGCGACAGCGCCGGGCGCGGGCCGGGCGCCAAGCGTCTCTTCCAGCAGCGACTCGTGCACGGCGCGACTCCAGGGCATCCCCGCGGCGTGCAGTTCGACCGCGAGCAGGGCGCCGGCCGATTCGGCCGCCAGCAGCAGGCGCAGTCGGTCGGGGTCGGATGCCTGTGCGACGGCGGCGAGCTGGCGCCGCAGCTCGGCGAGCACCGACTCGATGTCGTCGGGGATCCCGCCGGGCGCGTCGGGGCCTGCCTCGAGATCGAACAGCGCGGGGCGACCGTCGGCGTCGGGCTCGGCCGGCGCGGCATCCCACGCGTGCGCCGCCCGCAGCGGCGCCGGGTCGGTGACCAGCGCACTGTCGCGCAGGATGGCGTGGCAGAGCCTCAGGTCGTGGCATCGCGCGATCGTGACGCCGGCCGCGACCAGGTCGGCGTACCAGCCCGGCGTGTCATTCCAGACCCAGCGCGCGTCGGGAGCATCCCCCGTCGCCGCGGACGCCCACGCGGGCAGGGCTGGCGTCGCGAACCGCTCGCGCGCGAGCTCTGACAACTCGGCATCCAGTTGCACGACCACGACGTCCGCACCGTCACGCGCGACGACCTGCCAGCGCGTACGGGCGCGTGGGGTCACAGCCCCGATTCGTCGGTGCGCACGAGGATCGCGCCGCACTCGGGGCACATCACGACGTCGTCCTCGGCCGCCTGGCGCAGCGTCTGCAGGTCGGTGCCCGAGAGCACCATGTGGCAGGCCTCGCACGTGCGACGCCGCAGCAGGCCGGCACCGTTGCCGCGCGCGGCGAGTCGGTCGTACACGGCGAGCAGCTCGGCGGGCACCTTGGCGGCGACCGCCTCGCGGTCGCGGGTCGCCGATTCGAGGCGTGCGGTGGCGGCGGCGACGGCATCCTTGCCCGCAGCACTCAGCCGAGCCCCCTCGGCGTTGGTCTCGGCGACGAGCGCCTCCTGCTCGGCGACGGATGCGTCGGCCGCCTCGAGGCGCTCCATGAGCTCGAGCTCAGCGTCTTCGAGGTCGCTCTTGCGCTTGGCGAGCGATGCGAGCTCGTGCTCGAGTCCCTGCGCCTCTTTGACGTTCGCGGTCGCGGCGAGCCGCTCGGTGTCGCGCGCCACGCGCGCCTCAACGAGCGCGACATCCGACTCGAGTCGCTTCATCTCGGCGCGTGCATCATCGCGCACACCCAGACGCGTCGTCAGTTCGGCCGACTGGGCCTGCCGCTGTGCGAGCAGCTCGGTCACGCGGGCACCCTGCTCGGGGTTGCGGCGGGCGTGGTCGGCGGCGCGGATGGTGGCATCCAGGCTCGCGACCTCGACGAGGAGCAGCTGGTCGGCGGGAGGTGCTTTCACGCCCTCCAACCTACCGTGGCCGGGCGACGCAGCGGATGCCTCGTAGACTGACTGCACCAGGGCCTTTAGCTCAGCTGGTAGAGCGCCACGTTTACACCGTGGATGTCGTCGGTTCGATCCCGGCAGGGCCCACTTCAGGCGGAACGTCGGATGCCCGACGCAGCCGCATGGCGCCGATGAACCCGAGCACGAGGAACACGGCCGCGACCAGCAGCGCCCAGCGCGTCGCGTCAGCGAAGCCCGCCGACAGCGCGTCGACCGCGGCGGCCGTCTGGTCGCCGAGCGAGCTGTGCGTGCCCTCGGCGCGCAGCTGGGTGATCGTGGTGCCGGCCGACTGCCGCGTGGCATCCGCCAGTGTCGTCGCCGAGTCGCCCGTGAGCCCGGCGGCGCTGAGCGCACTCGGCAGCGTCAGCGCGAGGGAGATCGACAGCGCCGCGCCGGCGAACGCCGTGCCGAGAGCCGAGCCGATCTGCCGCACCGTGCTCTGCGTGGCGGATGCCTGGCCCGAGACCTCGACGGGGATGTCGCGCAGCACCGTCCCGGTCAGTTGCGCCGACGCGAGGCCGAGCCCGAGTCCGTACACGGTGAGCGGGATCGCGACGAGCCAGCCGGGGGTCGCCGGTCCGATCAGGAGGGCGAGGACGACGACGCCGAGCACCTCGAGGCCCAGGCCGATGAGCACGGTGCCGGGCGAGCCGAACCGGGCGGCGAGGTGACGGGCGGCGGCGCCCGAGAGGAACGCGCCGACGGCCATCGCCGCGAGCACGAGGCCCGCGCCCATGACATCCATGCCGAGTGCGTTGATGAGATACAGCGGCAGCACGAAGATGATCGCGAACTCGCCCACCGCCACCATCGCCGCCGTGAGGTTTCCCCACGAGAACGTGCGGAACGAGAACAGGCCGAGGTCGAGCAGCGCCGCCCGCCGCGCCCTCTCGCGGTGCCGCTCCCAGACCACGAAGAGGACGAGAGCGACGACGGCGATCGCGAATGCGACCGGCACGGCCGAGATCGCAGCGTCGGCCGGCCACACCCACCCGAACATCGCGAGGTCGGTCTTCGGCTTCCACCAGCCGAGATCCGGCCCTTCGATGACGGCGAAGACGAGGGCGCCGAACCCGATGGCGCTCAGCAGTGCCCCGTCGACGTCGACGCCCGGACGCTTCTTCACACCGCGGGTCTCGGGCACGGTGATCAGCGCCGCGACGAACACGATGACGCCCAGCGGCAGGTTCACGAGGAAGATCCAGTGCCACGACGTCCACTGCGTGAGGGCACCACCCGCAAGCGGACCGATCGCGGCCGCGCCCGAGATGACGGCGCCCCACACGCCGAACGCCGCCGCGCGATACCGCCCGCGGAAGACGGCGTTCACGGTCGACAGCGTCGACGGCATGATGAACGCGGCGCCGATCGCCTGCACGGCACGCGCGGCGATCAACATGTCGGCCGCCGATGACGCCGCTGCCAGCAGGCTCCCCACGACGAAGATGGCGAGACCCGCGAGGAACAGGCGCTTGCGACCCCACCGGTCGGCGAGGTTGCCCGTCGACAGCAGCAGGGCCGCGAGCAGCACGGCGTAGAGGCTGTTGACCCACTGCGCGTCGGTGAGGTCGAGACCCAGGTCGCCGATGATGGCGGGCAGCGCCACACCGACGATCGTGCCGTCGAGCACGATGAGCCCGAGTCCGATCGACAGGACGGCGAGGGCCCACCATTCGCGGCGGGTCGGCGCGGGGGCCTCGGAGGCGGCGCCGGGAGTTGTCGTCACGAGCGGCTTTCCTTTCGCGGGTGGTGCACGGTCAGATCAGTCCGGTCTCCTGCGCGACGCGGATCGCGCGCGAGCGCCCGTCGACGCACAGTTTGCCGAAGATGTGCACGAGGTGGCTCTTGACCGTCGCTTCGGTGACGAAGAGGGTGCGGGCGATCTCTCGGTTCGTCGCTCCCGTCGCGAGCAGGCGCAGCACGTCGCGCTCGCGGTCGGTGAGCTTGGGCAGCGGGCTGCGCATGCCCTTCAGCACGCGTGCCGCGAGGTCGGGTGCGAGGACCGTCTCGCCGGCGGCCGCCCGCGTGATCCCCTCGATGATCGCGTCGGGTATCACTTCCTTGAGCAGGTAGCCCGCTGCGCCCGCCTCGATCGCACCGAGGATCTCGGCATCGCGGTCGTAGGTCGTGAGGATGAGCACGGCAGGGGCAGGGTCGAGCGCGCGCAGCGCCGCCGTCGTCTGGATGCCATCAAGACCGTCGCCCAGACGCAGGTCGCACAGCACGACATCCGGGTGAAAGTGGGACGCGAGCGTCAGCGCTTCCTCGCCCGTGGCGGCTTCGCCGACGACGCGCACGGTGTCGGTCGCGTCGAGCACGGCCCGCAGGCCGCTGCGCACGACGGGGTGATCGTCGACGAGGAGCACTGTGGTGGTCATCGTGTCTCCTCAGGTGTGCCGGGCGCGACGCTCGGCGACGGATCGGGGTGGATCGGCAGCGACACCGACAGTGCGGTGCCCTCGCCGGGTGCGGTCTCGATGTCGAGTCCGCCGCCGAGCTCACGCAGGCGCGTGCGCATGAAGCGCAACCCGTAGCTCGACGCCGCGTCGGCGCTGTGCTCCCACGCGGCCAGGTCGAAGCCGACGCCGTCGTCGATGATGTCGAGCCGCACGGTGTCGTCGGCGTCGATGAGGCTCATCACGATGCGGGATGCCCGGGCGTGCAGTCGCACGTTGGCAAGCGCCGACTGCGCCGTGCGCAGCAGGGCCACCTCGACGGGTGTCGGCAGCGCCGGAAGCGAGCCGTCGACGTGCAGCTCCGCGGCCAGGCCGGCTTCCTCGCGCGTGCGCTCCAGCATCCGCTCCAGTGCATCCGCCAGCGCATCGTTCTCGAGCTCTGCGGGGGCGAGCTCGGCGATGATCCGTCGGACGTCGACGAGGCTGTCACCCGCGAGCGCCTCGACCTGGGCGAGCGTCCGCGCGGCATCCACGTCGGTCGTACGTCCTGCCCCCGCGTGCGCGAGGAGGCGCACCGACGAGATCGCCTGGGCGATCGTGTCGTGGATGTCGCGCGAGATGCGCGTGCGCTCGGCGATCGCGCCGGAGTGCCGCTGCGCCAGCGCGAGCTCGTCCTGCAGCTGCGCCATCTCGGTCTGTGCTCGCCTGAGCGAAGTGACGAGGCGTTCCCGTTCCGCGGCGTCGCGCAGCAGCTGCAGGTAGCCGCGCGAGATGCCGAAGGTGAAGACGCCGCCGATCAGCGGCCCGAACACGTTGGCGTAGCTCGTCGTGCCGTGGTGCGCGACCGGTGCGACGACCACGACGACGAGCACCAGGGCAGAGAACAGCAGCCCCCACCGCAGGGGCAGCAGGTGCCCCGCGAGCAGCCAGAGCAGGAACGCGACCCAGATGAACTCCGCCGAGACGGCGACGGTGACGACCCAGATCGCGGCGAATCCCACGAGCCACCACGCCGCGAGGGCGCGCGAGTGGGTCTTCGACGGCAGCACGGTGCCGGCCGTGTGCCACACGAGGATCGCGATGCCGCAGGCGATCGCCGCGGGCATCCCGACACCATCGCCGACCGCGCGGGCCACACCGATCGTGGTGAGGACGAGCGCGATGAGGTGCTGACCGACCTCCATCGCCCGCACGGTCGCGCCGGCGACGGCCGAGCCGGCCGGCTCAGTGCGCGTCAGCGGCAATCGGACGAGACTCATGCGTCGATTCTCCCTGCGAGGCGGTCGGCTTTCCCGGCCACCAGATCCGATCTCCGACGATAGTGAAGATCGCGGGCACGATCACGGTGCGCACGACCAGCGTGTCGACCAGCACGCCGACGCCGACGATGAGCCCGAGCTGGCCGAGCACGACCAGGGGCAGCACGCCGAGCGCGGCGAAGACAGCGGCGAGCACGATGCCGGCGCTCGTTATCACAGCACCCGTGTGAGTCACAGCCTCGACCATGCCGGCGGCGGTGCCTCGGCGTGCGGACTCGGCATGGGCACGGTGCACGAGGAAGATCGTGTAGTCGATGCCGAGTGCGACGAGGAACAGGAACGCGAGGATCGGCACCTGCAGATCGAGCGCCGGCTGGTCGAGCAGCACGCGGCTCAGCCACGCTCCCGCGCCGATCGCGGCGACCGCGCTGGCGAGGTTCACGAGCAGCAGCAGCACCGGCGCGGCGGGCGAGCGCAGCAGGAACACCAGCACGAAGAAGCTCAGCGCCAGCACGAGCGGGGCGATCAGCAGCAGGTCGTGCTCGCTGCCCGCGCGCGCGTCGACATCCGTCGCGACGGCACCGCCGACGAGGGCATCTGCTCCGTCGATCCGATGCACGGCCGCACGCAACTCATCGGTCTGCGCGAGGCTCGCCTCGGTGCCCGGCGAGTACTCGCTCGTCACCATGATCTTCGTCAGCGTGCCGTCTGCGGTCTGCCCGGCCGGATGTGCCCGCACGACGCCTTCCACGTCACCGGCGGCGGTGGTGACGGCATCCGCTTCCGCGGTGTCGGTGATGATCCAGATCGGCTGTGCCTCACCCGCCGGGAAGTGCGCCGACAGCGTTTCGAGACCCGTCGCCGACTCGGACTGCACGCGGAACTTCTCGAGTTGATCCAGGCCCACGGAGGTGCCGAACAGGCCGGCCGCCATGACGGCGAGCAGGGCGACGCCACCCAGCAGGCTCACGACGGGGCGTGCCGACACGCGAGCCGCGATCGAACGCCAGACTCCCCGCTGACGGCGCTGCTCCCCCGGGCGCGGGACGAACGGCCAGAACACCCGGCGGCCGCACACGGCGAGAAGCGGCGGCAGCACGAACAGCACCGCGAGCAGTGCGATCACCAGCCCGATCGCGGCAGGCACGCCGAGGCCCCGGGTCGACGGGATGACCGCGAGCAGCAGCGTCAGAAGAGACAGGACGACCGTGACGTTCGACGCGAGGATCGCCGGGACGGTCTTTCGCCACGCGCGGGCGAGCGCCGCACGGTCATCGTCTGTGCGTCGCAGCTCTTCGCGGTAGCGCGAGATCAGCAGGAGCGCGTAGTTCGTGCCCGCGCCGAAGACGAGCACGCTCACGATGCCGGCATCGAACTGCAGGTTCCACAGCGACCCCGCCGCCGCCGTGACACGCCCGGCGAGTCCGTCCGCGAGGGCGACGACCACGAGCGGGATCAGCCACAGCACCGGCGAGCGGTAGGTGACGATCAGCAGGATCGCCACGATCAGGATCGTGACCAGCAGAAGCGTGAAGTCGGCGCCCTCGAACGCGCTCGCGACATCCACACCGAACGCGGGGCCGCCTGTCACCTGCAGCACGAGTCCCGTCGGGGCGTCGCCTGCGATCTCGGTCCGCAGGTCTGCGATGGTCGCCGCGGTCTGTGCCGTGTCGTCGCCGACGGTGATCGGCGTGATGATCACGGCGGCCTCGCCGTCGTCGCTCACGAGGGGGCCGGACGGCTCTTCGGCGGCTTGCGCGCCGATCGCGGGCAGCATTCCGGTGAGCGCGTCGACGTCGGATGCCGAGAGCGTGGCGCCGTCGCTGCGCGTCGCGACGATCAGAACCGACTGAGTGTCGGCGTCGGGGAACTGCCCCAGCAGGTCGCTCACCTGCGTCGACTCGGCGCCCACGGGTGCCTGACCCGTCCGTGCGGGCGCCTTCGCGCTGCCGAAGATGCCGAACAGCACCACCATCGCGAGCAGCGCGATGACGAGGGTGAACCAGGCGCCGCGTCGCGACGTCATGCGATCAGAGAAGCGCGTGGGAACGGAAGAATCTGCCATACCTACGACTTCACCAGCGCACGCGCCGGAGGACATCGCAAGCACGATGGAACTGAATGTCAACCATTCGGACGATGTGTACACGCCCGCTCCGACGCAGAGGCACGACGGGCATCCGATCCCCGCCGAAGTGACTAGGCTGATTCGGGATGCGTTGTTCGCGCTGTACAAAGCCGCGCGCATCCAGAAGCCCTATCCCTGGCATGATCTGCCAGACGACGAAAGGTGTCCCGTGACGGTCAACGATCAGGATCCGTACTCCCAGGGGCCGCAGGACAGCGACCCGGACGAGACCTCGGAATGGCAGGAGTCGCTGCAGCAGCTCGTCGACAGCAAGGGGGCGGGCCGCGGTCGCGAGATCATGTTGAGCCTGCTCAACAAGTCGCACGAACTGCAGCTGAACGTGCCGCAGGTTCCGGTCACGGACTACATCAACACGATCGCGCCCGAGAACGAGCCGGCCTTCCCCGGTGACGAAGAGCTCGAGCGCCGCTACCGCCGCTGGATCCGCTGGAACGCGGCCCTCACGGTGCACCGCGCGCAGCGCCCCGGCATCGGTGTCGGCGGCCACATCTCCACGTACGCGTCGTCCGCGTCGCTGTACGAAGTCGGCTTCAACCACTTCTTCCGGGGGCAGGATGACCCGAACGGCGGCGACCAGGTCTTCATCCAGGGTCACGCCTCCCCCGGCATCTACGCGCGCTCGTTCCTCGAGGGGCGACTGTCCGCCGACCAGCTGGACGGCTTCCGCCAGGAGAAGTCGAAGGCTCCCCTGGGCATCCCGTCGTACCCGCACCCGCGCCTCATGCCGGAGTACTGGCAGTTCCCGACGGTGTCGATGGGTCTCGGCCCGATCAACGCCGTGTACCAGGCGATGACCAACAAGTACCTCACCAACCGCGGGATCAAGGACCTCTCGAACTCGCACGTGTGGGCGTTCCTCGGCGACGGCGAGATGGACGAGGTCGAATCGCGCGGTCAGCTTCAGGTCGCCGCCAACGAGGGCCTGGACAACCTGACGTTCGTCGTCAACTGCAACCTGCAGCGCCTGGACGGCCCGGTCCGCGGCAACGGCAAGATCATCCAGGAGCTCGAGGCGTTCTTCCGCGGTGCCGGCTGGAACGTCATCAAGGTCGTCTGGGGCCGCGGATGGGACGAGCTGCTCAGTCGCGATACCGACGGTGCGCTCGTGCGCCTCATGAACACGACGCCGGACGGCGACTTCCAGACGTACCGCGCCGAGGACGGCAAGTTCATCCGCGACCACTTCTTCGGTCGCGACGAGCGCACCGCCGAGATGGTCAAGGACCTCTCCGACGACTACATCTGGGGCGGCCTGCGCCGCGGTGGCCTGGACTACCAGAAGCTCTACGCCGCCTACAAGGCCGCGACCGAGCACAAGGGTCAGCCCACCGTCATCCTCGCCAAGACGATCAAGGGCTACGGCCTCGGTCACCACTTCGAGGGCCGCAACGCGACCCACCAGATGAAAAAGATGACGCTCGAGGACCTCAAGCACTTCCGCGACTCGATGCGCATCCCGGTCACCGACGCGCAGCTCGAAGAGAACCCCTACCAGCCGCCGTACTTCCACCCCGGAGCCGAGGACGAGACCATCCAGTACATGGTCGAGCGTCGTCGCGCGCTCGGTGGGTTCCTGCCCGAGCGCCGCACCCACCACGTGCCGATCACCCTCCCCGACGACAGCGCCTACGCACTGCCGAAGAAGGGCTCGGGCACGCAGGAGATCGCCACCACGATGGCGTTCGTGCGACTGCTCAAGGACTTGCTGCGTTCGAAGGACTTCGGCAACCGGATCGTGCCGATCATCCCCGACGAGGCGCGCACCTTCGGCATCGACGCGTTCTTCCCGACGGCGAAGATCTACAACCCGAACGGCCAGAACTACACGTCGGTCGACCGCGAGCTGCTCCTGGCGTACAAGGAGAGCCCGCAGGGCCAGATCATGCACGTCGGCATCAACGAGGCCGGCGCCGTCGCTGCGTTCACCAACGTCGGCACGTCGTACTCGACGCACGGCGAGCCGCTGATCCCGGTGTACATCTTCTACTCGATGTTCGGCTTCCAGCGCACGGGCGACGCCCAGTGGGCCGCGGGCGACCAGATGGCCCGCGGGTTCATCATGGGCGCGACGGCCGGTCGCACGACGCTGACCGGTGAGGGCCTGCAGCACGCCGACGGCCACTCGCACCTGCTCGCCTCGACGAACCCCGCGACGGTGTCGTACGACCCCGCCTACGGCTACGAGATCGCGCACATCGTCCGCTCGGGCCTGGACCGCATGTACGGCGGTAACCACCCCGACCCGAACGTCATGTACTACGTGACGCTCTACAACGAGCCGATCGTCCAGCCGGCCGAGCCGGAGAACGTGGATACCGAGGGCATCGTCCGCGGCATCCACCGCATCTCGGAGGGCACCGGCGACGGTCACCGCGTCCAGCTGCTGGGCTCGGGTGTGGGTGTGCCGTGGGTGCTCGAGGCGCAGCAGCTGCTGCGCGATGACTGGGGCATCGCGGCGGACGTGTGGTCGGTCACGAGCTGGACCGAGCTGCGCCGCGACGGCCTCGCCGCCGATGAGCACAACTTCCTGCACCCGCTCGACGAGCCGCGCACGGCCTACCTGACCGAGAAGCTGCGTGACAGCCGCGGTCCGGTCGTCGCGGTGAGCGACTTCATGCACGCCGTGCAGGACCAGATCCGCCCGTGGGTTCCGCAGCGCTTCGTCACGCTCGGCGCCGACGGCTTCGGCTTCTCCGACACGCGTGCCGCAGCACGACGCTTCTTCAAGATCGACGGCCCGTCGATCGTGGTGCGCGCGCTGCAGGCGCTCGCGGAGGAAGGTCTCGTCGACCGTTCGCTGTCTGCCCAGGCGATCGAGAAGTACCGCCTGCACGACGTGACGGCCGGCACCACCGGCAACGCCGGCGGAGAGAGCTGACCGCTTCGATGCCTGCCCGCCCCACACCCGAGGAGAAGGCGGAGACCCTCGCCTGGTTGCGGCGGATCTCCGGCGACCTCGCGACGGCCACGATCAAGCGACTCGAGGATTCGCTGCCGTGGTACGCCGACATGCCGCCGGCGCGCCGCTCGGCCGTCGGACTCGTGGCGCAGGCGGGCATCACGTCGTTCATCCAGTGGTACGACGACCCGTCGTCGACCGCATGGATCGCCGCGGATGTGTTTGCGGCCGCTCCCCGCGAGCTGCTGCGCAGCGTCAGCCTGACCCAGACGCTGCAACTCGTGCGGGTGACCGTCGCGGTCACTGAGGAACGCATCGCGGGCCGCGGTGAAGACCTGCGCGAGAGCATCCTGCTGTACTCGCGCGAGATCGCGTTCGCCTCGGCCGACGTCTACGCGCGTGCGGCCGAGGCGCGGGGGCTGTGGGATGCCCGCCTCGAGGCCCTCGTCGTCGACTCGATCCTTACCGGTGAGGCCGACGGCGAGCTGCCCAGCCGCATCGCGGCCCTGGGCTGGCACGGTCACGGCGAGGTCGCAGTACTCGTGGGCACGACTCCCCCGCAGTTCGACGTCGACCAACTGCGCCGCCTCGCGCGCAAGATGGGCGTCGACGTCCTGATCGGGGTGCAGGGCTCGCGGCTCGTGCTCGTGATCGGGCGCGCCGACGCGCCGACCGGCGACGCGGCATCCGAACTGTCCTTCCCCGAGATCGCCCGGCGACTCGAGCCCGGCTTCGGCAGCGGCCACCTCGTGCTGGGCCCGCCTGTGCCGGCCCTCGTCGACGCCGGGGTCAGTGCCCGCGCCGCGCTGGCCGGGTTCGCGGTGGCAGGCGCCTGGCGCAACGCGCCGCGGCCTGTCGAGGCCGACGATCTGCTGCCCGAGCGGGCTCTCGCCGGCGACAGCGCTGCGAAAGCGACGCTCGTCGAGCGCATCTACCGTCCGTTGCAGGCGCACTCGTCCGACCTCGTGACGACGCTGTGGAGCTATCTCGACAACGGCCGGTCGCTGGAGGCGACGGCGCGCGAGTTGTTCGTGCACCCGAACACGGTCCGCTACCGCCTGAAGCGCGTCTCGGACGTCATCGGGTGGGATGCCACGGGCCCGCGCGAAGCGCTCATCCTGCAGACGGCCCTGATCATCGGCTCGATCGGCACGGAGGTCACGCGGCGCCGCTCCGTCGGCGCCCGGCGCCCCTCGTGACGCCACCGGCCACGGGCCGTATTGTGAGACACACACAAGGCTCTCCGCGGTTCTTGTGACATGACCCCCAGCACGCGCGGGGAGATCTTGGGAGGATAGAGCAGTGATCATCACCGTCTTCCCCGGACAGGGTTCGCAGACGCCTGGCTTCCTTGAGCCGTGGCTCGCCCTGGACGGCGCCCGCGAGAAGCTCGAGCAGTACTCGCAGGACAGTGGTGTCGACCTCGTCGCCGCCGGCACCGAGTGGGATGCCGACCGCATCCGCGACACCCAGGTCGCCCAGCCGCTCATCGTCGCGGCAAGTCTGCTCTCCTACACTGCCCTGACGGATGCCGCGGGCACCCGCCCCGCGGGCGTCGCCGGGCACTCGGTCGGCGAGATCGCCGCACTCGTCGCCGCCGGCGTGCTCACCGGCGCCGACGGCATGCGCCTGGTCGGCATCCGCGGCCGCGCGATGGCCGAGGCCGCCGCGATCGAGCAGACCGGCATGAGCGCGATCCTCGGCGGCGACCGCGACGCCGTCCTGGCGCGCCTCGAAGAGCTCGATCTCACGCCCGCGAACCACAACGGCGCCGGCCAGATCGTCGCCGCAGGCGCCCTGCCCGCGCTCGCTGAGCTCGCCGCCACCCCGGTGCCCGCGAGCCGCGTCATCTCGCTGCAGGTCGCCGGCGCCTTCCACACCCGCTTCATGGCACCCGCCGTCGAGACGCTGCGCGCGGCCGCGGCGGATGTCACGGCATCCGACCCCGCTCTCACCCTGTGGACGAACCACGACGGGTCGACGGTCGAGTCCGGCAGCGCCGCCCTTGATCTGCTCGTCGCGCAGGTCGCCTCACCGGTGCGCTGGGACCTGTGCATGCAGTCCTTCGCCGACCTCGGCGTCACCGGCATCATCGAACTCGCTCCCGCCGGCACCCTCGTGGGGCTGGCCAAGCGCGCCCTGCGGGGCGTGCCCACCGTCGCGGTCAAGACGCCCGACGACCTCGCGGCTGCCGCCGCCCTGCTGACAGGAGAAGGCGCATGACCGCCGCGCTCACCCAGTCCACCGGCCCGGCCCACACGCGCATCTACGCGTACGGCGCCGCCCGCGGCGAGAACGCCGTGCCCAACGACGACCTCGTGGGCCCGATCGACTCGAGTGACGAGTGGATCCGCCAGCGCACCGGCATCATCACGCGCATGCGCGCGAACGCGGAGACGACGGCGATCGATCTCGCCTCGGATGCCGCCGCTGAAGCCATCTCACGTTCGGGCGTCGACCCCGAGCTGATCGACGCCGTCATCGTCGCGACGATCTCGAACCCGAAGCAGACCCCGTCGGTCTCGGCGATCGTCGCCGACCGCGTCGGCGCCAACCCCGCCGCCGCGTACGACGTCAACGCCGCGTGCGCCGGCTTCGCCTACGGCGTCGCGCAGGCCGACGCCCTCGTCCGCGCGGGCGCCGCGCGCTACGCCGTCGTGGTGGGTGCCGAGAAGCTCAGCGACATCGTCGACCCGACCGACCGCTCGATCTCGTTCCTGCTCGGTGACGGTGCCGGCGCCGCGGTCGTCGGGCCGAGCGACTTCCCCGGAATCGGCCCCACGGTGTGGGGCTCGGACGGCTCGAAGGCGGATGCCGTCGCGATGAACCACACGCTCGTCGAGTTCCGCGACGGGCTCGCGCCCTGGCCGACGCTTCGCCAGGAGGGTCCGACGGTCTTCCGGTGGGCCGTGTGGGAGATGGTCAAGGTCGCCCGCCAGGCGCTCGAGGCGGCCGGCATCGAGGCATCCGATCTCGCCGCATTCGTGCCGCACCAGGCCAACATGCGCATCATCGACGAGTTCGCCAAGCAGCTGAAGCTGCCCGAGAGCGTCGTCATCGGCCGCGACATCGAGACGACCGGCAACACGTCGGCCGCATCGATTCCGCTGGCCACGCACCGCCTGCTCGAAGAGCACCCCGAGCTCAGCGGCGGGCTGGCCCTGCAGATCGGGTTCGGCGCGGGACTCGTGTTCGGCGCCCAGGTCGTCGTCCTCCCGTGACCGGCGAAGGCCCGCACCTAGACTGATCACCGACCCTGTCGGGTCGTCACCACCCGAGAATCACTCTCAGAAAACAAGGAGAAACCCCATGGCTTTCAGCAACGACGAGGTCCTCGCCGGGCTTGCCGAGCTCATCACCGACGAGACCGGCATCTCGGCCGACGAGGTCGCGCTGGAGAAGTCGTTCACGGACGACCTCGACATCGACTCGATCTCGATGATGACGATCGTCGTCAACGCCGAGGAGAAGTTCGGCGTGACGATCCCCGACGAAGAGGTCAAGAACCTCAAGACCGTCGGCGACGCCGTCACCTTCATCACCACCAACCAGGCCTGACCTGCCCTGCCGGTGGGGGCACGCGCCCCCACCGGAGCATCGCGAGGACACAATGAGCATTCCCCGAATCGTCGTCACCGGCATCGGCGCATCGAGCCCCATCGGCGGCACGGCGCCCGACAGCTGGTCGGCGCTGCTGGCCGGTGCCTCCGGCACCCGCACGCTCGAGTACGACTGGGTCGAGCAGTACAACCTGCCCGTCACCTTCGCCGCCCAAGCAGCCGTGCGTCCGGACACGATCCTCGAGCGCCCCATCGCCAAGCGCCTGGATCCGTCTTCGCAGTTCGCGCTCGTCGCGGCGATGGAGGCGTGGGCCGACGCCGGCAGCCCCGAGGTCGACCCGGAGCGCCTCGGAGTGGACTTCGCGACCGGCATCGGGGGCCTGTGGACCCTCCTCGACGCGTGGGACACGCTGCGTGAGAAGGGCCCGCGACGGGTCCTGCCGATGACGGTGCCCATGCTCATGCCGAACGCGGCAGCCGGCAACCTGTCGCTGCACTTCGGTGCCCGCGCGTATGCGCGTACGGTCGCGTCGGCCTGCGCCTCGAGCACCGAGTCGATCGTCAACGCGATCGAGCACCTGCGCGACGGCCTGGCCGACGTCGTGATCGCCGGCGGCACCGAATCGGTGATCCACCCGGTCACGATCGCGTCGTTCTCGTCGATGCAGGCGCTGTCCAAGCGCAACGACTCCCCCGAGACCGCGTCGCGGCCGGGCAGCATCGACCGTGACGGCTTCGTCATGGGCGAGGGGGCCGGTGTGCTGATCCTCGAGACGGAAGAGCACGCGAAAGCCCGCGGCGCGAAGATCTACGCGGCCGTCGTCGGCGGCGGCGTGACAGCGGATTCGTACCACATCACGGCGAACGACCCCGAGGGCACCGGAGCGGCACGCGCCGTCAAGCTCGCCCTCGCCATGGCGGATGCCTCGCCCGACGACGTCACGCACATCAACGCGCACCTGACCTCGACCCCCGTCGGCGACCCGAACGAGTACACGGCGCTGCACAGCGTCTTCGGCGACCGCGTCGAAGAGATCCCCGTCTCGGGCACGAAGGCATCCACCGGTCACCTGCTGGGTGGCACGGGCGCCCTCGAGGCGATCTTCACCGTGCTGGCGCTGCGCGACCGCGTCGCACCGCCGACCATCAACCTCACCGAGCAGGACCCGGCCGTGCCGTTCCTGCTGTCGACGCAGCCGACGACGCTGGGCGCCGGCGACCAGCTCGCGATCAGCAACTCGTTCGGCTTCGGCGGCCACAACGCCGTCGCCGCCTTCGCGTCGGTCTGACCCGCACTGCAGCCACACGAAAGTCGCCCCGCGGTCCTGTGACCACGGGGCGACTTTCGTGACAGACGGGGATGCGTGCTCTCGGTCTCCGGGAAGCCATCCGAAGCCGGTACCGGCGCCTCGACCCGTCTGGGTCCTGGTGCCGGCTCAGCCGACCTTGTGCAGCCAGACGACGGGTGCGTCGTCGCTTGCGTGGCGGAACGGGTCGAGCTCTTCGTCCCACGCGGCGCCCAGCGCGACCTGCAGCTCGCGCTGCAGCTCGAACACGTCACCGGCCGAGATCTCCATCGCGTACCGAATGCGGTCCTCACCTATCACGACGTTGCCGGCCGTGTCGGTCTGCGCGAAGTGGATGCCCAGGCCCGGCGTGTGCATCCACCGGCCGCCATCGCTGCGCGGCGTGGGGTCTTCGCTGACCTCGAAGCGCAAGTGCTCCCAGCCGCGGATCGCCGTCGCCAGGGCAGCACCGGTACCGACCGGTCCCTCCCAGTAGAACTCGGCGCGGCGGCTGCCCGCGAGCACCGGCTGGTCACCCCAGTCGAAATTCACCGCACGACCCAGCGCACGCCCCACCGCCCACTCGAGGTGGGGGCACAGCGCGCGTGGCGCGGAGTGGATATAGATCACTCCGCGCGCCAGTGTGGTCGCCTGTGTCGCCATCGGACTCTCCGTTTCTTCAGGTACGTCTTCCCCTACGACCTGTTCGCCGGAATGTCTGGCGGGCTATGCGGTTATGCGCCCATTATTGCCGATGGCACCGCGGAATCACAACTGTGTCATTCCGCGGTCACAGCTCCAGCACGAGCCGGGGGCAGGCAGCGCGCGAGACGCACACGAACATCGTGTCGTGGCGTGCCCGCTGGGCGGGGCTGAGGATCGCATCGCGGTGATCGACCTCGCCTTCCAACACCGGCGTCTCGCACGTGCCGCAGGTGCCTTCCGTGCAGCTGGAGAGCACGAGGGCGCCCGCCTCTTCGGCAACCTGCAGGATCGAGCGGTCGGGCGGGACCTCGACGGTGACTCCCGTGAGCGCCAGCTCGACCTCGAAAGATCCCGCCCACACGGGCGCCGACAGGGCCTCAGCCTCGAACCGCTCCATGTGCACATCGACGCCGTGTGCGGCGCCGGATGCCTCGAGCGCATCCAGCAGGCGCGCGGGGCCGCACGTGACGATCTGCGCCCCCACGCGGGCCGCGTCAGCGACGAGGGCGTCGACGTCGAGCCGCTCCCCCGCCTCGCTGACATGCAGGGTCAGCTGGTCGCCGTGCACCCCGCGCAGCTCATCGATGAACGGCATCCGATTCTCGTGTCCGGCGTAGTGGACGGACACCTCACGGCCCGCCGCGCGCGCGGCGGCCGCCAGCGGCAGGATCGGCGTGATGCCGATGCCGCCGGCGACGAAGACCAGCGGCACGTGGGCCTCGGTCTCGGGCAGCGCGAAGTGATTGCGTGGGCCCGCCGCACGCAGCACCGCTCCGTCCTTCAGCCGGTCGGCGATCCAGCGCGACCCGCCGCGCCCGGCCTCCTCACGCAGGACGCCGATCCGCCACGTGCCCGCCCCCGGCACCCCGGCCAGCGAGTACTGTCGCACGAGCCCTGACGGCAGCACGAGATCGATGTGTGCGCCCGGCTCCCACTCGGGCAGGGCTGCCCCGCGCCCGGCGAGCTCGACCTCCACGACATCGGCGGCCGCCGCATGGACGGCGACCACGTCGAGTTCGTAGTCGCCCTTCGGAGCGCTCATGCGCCCGACTCCTTCACGACGATCAGCCGGTAGGCTCGGCCGTCGGCTGCACGCCAGCGGTGGCCCGTGCCACCCGGCGTGTACGCCGAGTCGCGGGGGCCCAGTCGGTGCACCACCCCACCCAGTTCGAGTTCGATCGTGCCCTCGATGACGTGCAGGAACTCATCTTCGGCGTGGGCGACGACCTCGCCCCATTCGGCGTTCTCGCCCGTGTACTCGATCGGTCGGAACGGACGCCGTGCGCCCGACACGAGCACGCGTCCCAGGCCGCTGCCGAACCCGCCGACGACGCCGTCATCCGCCCGCACGATGCTGACCGCCGCGGCCTCATCGGCGGCGCCGCGTTCATCGGCCAGGAGTTCCACGACGCTCGTGCCGAGCGCGCTCGCGATCTTCTCCAGCGAGGCCATCGAGGGCCGCGCGAGGCCGCGCTCGAGCTGACTCAGGAACGGGTGCGACAGATCTGCCAGCGCTGCCAGTTGCACGAGCGTGAGCCCGCGCTGCGTGCGCAGGGCGCGAACGCGCGGTCCCAGGGGCAGCAGGGTGCCGGCGGCGGTCTCCGCCGGGCTGGGGGGTGCGGTGGTCACATCGCCTCCTCGAAGGGAATCTGCATCATTTGGTATCACGTCGGGCAGCGTCCGCGTGAATGCCGACGCCACGTGACACAAGGGCCGCGCACCGTGATTAACAGAGGGACACGATCATGTCACCCGCCCGAAACACGGCGGTCGTAGCGTCGCCAATGTTGAGGCTATCAACATCAGGCCGTGACAAACGCACACCCGAGTGCCACGCACACACCCGACCACCAGAGGAGAATCGTGTCCCTTCCGCGTCCCCTCCGCACTCTGCGCAACGCGATGCTGCCGGGCGGCTCGCGCGCCGATGTGGTGCTCGATGGCGAGACCGTCGCGCAGGTCGTCGCGCCCTGGACCGCGCCGATGACGCACGCCGATCTCGACCTGACCGGCTACGTCCTGCTGACGGCGGCAGCCGACCCACACGCGCACCTGGACAAGTCGCGCACGTGGGATCTCATCTCGCCCGCCTTCGGCGACCTGCCCACCGCGGTCGCGCAGTACGCCGAGTACGCGGATGCCGAGACACGTGAGTCGATCGCCGATCGCGCCCGCACGACGGCACTCGACATGCTCGCGCACGGCGTCACCGCGGTGCGTTCGCACGCGAACTTCCTGTCGGGCGAGGACCCGCTGCGCGGCATCGACGCGCTGCTGCAGGTGCGCGACGAGCTTCGCGACCTCATGGACATCGAGCTGTGCACGCTCGGCGACGAGACCGTCACCGACGACCTCCACACCGAGGCGATTGCCCGCGGCGTCGACCTCATCGGTGGGGCACCGCACCTCGCGACAGACCCGCAGACAGAGCTCGACCGCCTCCTCACCCTCGCGGAGCGGCTGGGAACGGGCGTCGACATGCACACCGATGAGGCGCTGCACGGACCGCTCACGATCGTCGAGTTGGCGCGGCGCACGGCATCCTGGACACACGGCACGGCGTCGGCCGGCCACTGCTCACGTCTGGGCACGCTGACCGCCGACGAGCTCTCCCCCGTCATCGACGCCGTCCGCGACGCTGACCTCGGCGTGATCACGCTGCCGATCACGAACCTGTATCTGCAGGGCTGGGATATGCCGACCTCGACGCCGCGCGGCCTCACCGCCGTCCGCGCGCTGTTGGATGCCGGGGTGCGCCTCGGCGCCGGCGCCGACAACGTCCGCGACCCGTTCAACCCGCTCGGCCGCTGTGATCCACTCGAGACCGTCGCGCTGCTGGTGACCGCGGCGCACCTCACGATCGACGAGGCGATCACGCTCGTCTCCGACGGCTCGCGCTCGGTGATGCGACTCGCGCCCGCGGGGGCGACTCCCGGTGCCCGGGCCGAGTTCGTCGCCGTGCGAGGCACGAGCGTCGCCGACGTCGCGGCATCCGCCGACCCCAACCGTCACGTCATCCACCGGGGACGACTCGTCTCGTCCACCGTCGCCACCGTGACCACCGCCGCGTGGTCGCCCGCAACCGAAAGGCAGGTGTCCGCGTGAGCGAGACCCTCCTCGACTTCACCAACGTCGAGATGACCTTCCCCGGCGGCACCGTCGCCCTGCGCGGCGTCGACCTCACCGTCGGCCGCGGCGAGTTCGTCACCGTCGTCGGCCCCTCGGGCTGCGGCAAGTCGACGCTGCTGCGCATCGCGTCGGGCCTCGAGACCGCCAGCGACGGCACCGCACAGGTGAACACCGACCGCATCGGCTACGTGTTCCAGGACGCGACGCTGCTGCCCTGGCGCGACGTGCAGGCCAACGTCGAACTGCTCGCCGAGCTGAACTGGCAGACGAAGGCTGTGCGCGCGAAGAAGGCGGCCGAGACGATCGAGCTCGTCGGTCTCACCGGCTTCGAGAAGCACCTGCCGCGGCAACTGTCCGGCGGCATGCGCATGCGCACGTCGCTCGCACGCTCGCTCACGCTCGACCCCGAACTGTTCCTGTTCGACGAGCCGTTCGGAGCGCTCGACGAGATCACCCGCGAGCACCTCAACGACGAACTGCTGCGTCTGTTCGTCGAGACCCGGTTCGCGGGCCTGTTCATCACGCACTCCGTGTCGGAAGCGGTCTACCTGTCGACCCGCGTCGTCGTCATGTCGGGGCGTCCCGGACACATCGTCGATCAGTTCGAGGTGCCCTTCGACATGCCGCGTGACCCCGACATCCGCTACACCGGCGCCTTCGCTGAGCTCGTCGGCCAGGTATCGCACGCACTGAGAGAGGGGCACCACTGATGTCCGACACCGAACAGGCCACTGCGCCGGAGACCGCGATGCCGGATGCCGCGCCGGATGCCGCGCCGGATGCCGCGCGGGATGCCGTGGCGCCCGCCGTCGATCCGCAGGAGATCGCGGCCGAGCAGGCGACTGTGCCACGTCGCCGCACGTCGCTGTGGGCCCGCCCGAGCTACTGGGTGCCCCCGATCCTGCTTCTCGCCCTGATCATCGGCGTCGTCTACCTGATCAACGCGCTGCTCGGCACCCGCGGCTACCTCATGCCGCAGCCGCACGTCATCTTCGCCGTCTACACCGATCCCAAGACGGGCCCGGAGATCTTCGAAGCGCTGTGGAACACCGCCCAGGTCGCGCTCGTCGGGCTGGTCATCGCGATCGTCATCGGCGTCGTCTGGGCCGTCGCGATGAATCTCGCGAAGTGGGTCGAGCGCACGACCTTCCCGTACGCGGTCATCCTGCAGTCGATCCCGATCCTCGCCGTCGTGCCGCTCATCGGCTTCTGGTTCGGGTACGACTTCATCGCCCGCACGATCGTGTGCGTGCTGATCGCGCTGTTCCCGATCGTCTCCAACACCCTGTTCGGCCTGCAGTCGGTCGACCGCGGCGCACGAGAGCTGTTCCAGCTGCAGAAGGCGACACGCTGGATCGTACTGCGCAAGCTCGAGCTGCCGACGGCCCTTCCCGCGATGTTCGCCGGCATGCGCATCTCGGCCGGCCTGTCGATCGTCGGCGCGATCGTCGGAGACTTCTTCTTCCAGCGCGGCACCCCCGGCATCGGCGCCCTCATCGCGAAGTACCAGTCGCGACTGCAGAGCCCCGAACTGTTCGCCTCGATCCTGCTGGCGTCGCTGTTCGGCGTCGTCATCTTCCTGTTCTTCGGCTGGCTCGCGAGGCGAGCCGTCGGCAAGTGGTACGACTTCGGCTGATCAGCCGCGGTTCGTCCGTCACAGCACCACCGTCCCGTCCGCACCACCAATCCCTAGGAGAACCATGCGCATCACCCGCAAGAGCGGCTTCGCCGCCGCCGGCCTCGTCGTCGTCAGCGCGCTGACCCTCGCCGGCTGTTCGTCTTCGTCGCCCGAACCGGCGGCATCCGAGAGCTCCGACGGGCTCGCGATCGGTGCCGTCGACCTGGCTGCGGCCGGATGCCCCGCCGACATCCGGATCCAGACCGACTGGAACCCCGAGTCCGAGCACGGTCACCTCTACCAGCTACTCGGCGACGACTACACGATCGACAGCGACGAGAAGTCGGTCACCGGCCCCCTCATGGCCTCGGGCGAGTACACCGGCGTCGACGTGACGATCCTCTCCGGCGGCCCCGCAACGGGCTTCACCCAGCCGAACGCCCAGATGTACAACGACCCGTCGATCTTCATGGCGTACGTGGGCACCGATGAGGCGATCGCCCACTCGGGCGACCTGCCGACCGTCGGAGTGTTCGCGCCGCTGCAGAAGGACCCGCAGATGCTCATGTGGGATCCGGAGACCTACCCCGACGTGAAGACCATCGCCGACCTCGGCACCGAAGGCGTCACGATCCGGGTCTTCCCCGGCGGCACGTACATCGACGCGTTCGTCGGTCAGGGCATCCTCTCGGCCGACCAGATCGACTCGACCTACGACGGCACGCCCGCCGTCTTCGTCTCGGAGGACGGCAAGATCGCCCAGCAGGGCTTCGCCTCGGCAGAGCCCTACATCTACGAGAACGAGGTCGCACAGTGGGGCAAGCCGGTGAGCTACCAGCTCATCAACGACGCCGGCTACCCGAAGTACGCCGCGGTCCTGAGCGTCATCCCGGAGAACATCGACACGTACAGCGAGTGCCTCACGGCCCTCGTGCCGGTGCTGCAGCAGGCCACGGTCGACTTCTTCGCCGACCCGCAGCCGACGATCGATCTGATCCTCGAGCTCGTCGACGCTTACGACACCGGCTGGGTCTACAGCCAGGGCGTCGCGGAGTTCTCCGTCGACACGATGCTCAGCGACGGCATCGCGGGCAACGACGCGGATGGCGCGATGGGCACGGTGGATGCCACGCGCATGACCGACCTGTTCGACCTGGTCACCCCGATCTACACCGAGCAGGGTCTGCCGGTGAAGGACGGCGTGAGCGTCGACGACATCTGGACCGACCAGTTCCTCGACTCGTCGATCACCTTCTGATCCGTCTCCGCACCATTCACTGATCCCCCGCGAAAGGCCCCTCCGATGACGACATCCACGACACGCCTGCACGGCGCCACGGCCATCGTCACCGGAGGGGTCGGCGGGATCGGTGCCGCCATCGTGCGTCGCCTCGTCGACGAAGGCGCAGCCGTCGTCATCCTCGACCTCGCCGGCGAATCCTCGGCGGCGCGTGCTGCCGAGTTGGGAGCACACTTCCTGCCCGTCGACCTGGCCGACCCGGTCGACACGCGGGCCGCCGTCGCGCAGGCCGTCGACCTGCTCGGCGGTGTCGACGTGCTGGTCAACTGCGCGGGGGTGTTCCGCCTCGTGCCGGTCCTGGAGATCACCGACGCGGAGTGGGACCGCGTCATGAACATCAACGCCCGCGGCACCCTCACGACCATGCAGGCCGTCGCGCCCGTCATGATCGAGCGCGGCGGTGGGCGCATCGTCAACCTCGCGAGCATGGCCGCGAAGGCCGGCGGCGCGATGGAGGCGCACTACGCAGCATCCAAGTCGGCCGTCGTCGCCCTCACCCGCGCCGCCGCGATCGAGTGGGGCGGCCACGGCGTGACCGTCAACGCGATCTGTCCCGGCTACGTGCTCACCGACATGGGCGCCGGTACCCGCACCGAAGAGCAGGTCGCCCAGTGGACGGCGAAATCTCCACTCGGCCGCCTCGGCGTGCCGGACGACGTCGCGGGCCTCGTCGCGTATCTCGCGACCGACGGCGGCTACGTCACCGGCCAAGCCCTCAACGTCACGGGCGGCATGGTCATGCACTGACGTGCGGGCCCTCACCGTCATCTTCGAAAGGAACCACCCCATGCCTCACGCCGACCTCGATCAGGCCACGATCGACGCACTGGCCGCAGAGCTGCGCGAACTGCTCGGCGCGGACGCTGTCAGCGATGAGCCGCAGGCTCTCGACCGGGCATCCATCGACGGATCGCACCTATCGCCCGTCATCGCCGAGCAACTGCCGCTCGGACGCGCGCAACTGGTCGCCTACCCCGCCACGGCGGAGGACATCGCGGCGACCGTCGGCGCGGCCGTGCGCCAGGGCGTGCCGATCACGCCGCGCGGCAAGGGCACCGCCAACTACGGGCAGACCCTGCCGATGGCGGGCGGCCTCGTGCTCGACACGTCTCGTGCGCGGAAGATCCTCGAGGTCGGCGACGGCTGGCTGCGCGCCGAAGCCGGGGCGACGATGATCGCGATCGAACAGGCGGCCATCCGCAGCGGCCAGCAGGTGCTGCAGTATCCGTCGACGGCGCAGTCGACCGTCGGCGGCTTCGTCTCGGGCGGATCAGGCGGCACCGGATCGATCGCGCACGGCATGATCCACACGGGTTTCGTGACGGCGCTCGACGTCGTGCACGCCGTACCCGACGCGACCCTGATCCGCGTCGAGGGCGAGGCGACCGAGCCGTATCTGCACAAGTACGGCACCGTCGGCGTCATCGCGACGGTGACGGTGCGGCTCGAGCCCCTGCAAGAGTGGCGCGCGTTCTTCGCGAGCTTCGACGACTTCCACGACCTGCTGAGCGTCATCCGGGCCTTCCCCGAGCTCGAGCCGACGCCCCGCCTCGTGTCGGGTGACCTGCCGACGCTTGCCGAAGCGTTGCCCGCCGACCCGGCGATCTTGCCCGGGCGGGCAAGCCTGCGCGCTATCCTCGACGCCGACAGCATCGCCGCCGCGACCGCTCTCGTCGAGGCCGCCGGCGGTCGCGTCGACGACGTGCGCGAGGGCGCGCAGGCGTGCATCAAGCTGTCGATGACGAGCTACAACCACCCGATCGAATGGCTGCAGAAGGCCTACCCGAACACGTATTTCCACGTCGAAGTGTGGGGCGACGCGATCATCGACCGCATCGACGAACTGCACGAGGTGTACGACGGCGGGATGCTGCACATCGAAGCCCAGCAGGGCCGCCCGATCGGCATGCTCGCGGGCGTCTACCACGGCGCCGACGAGGTGTACGCCGGTCTGCCGAAGATCGAGGCCCTCGGCGTCGGCTGGCACAACCCGCACCAGTGGTACGTCGACTATGAACCGGCCGCGACGATCGCGTTCGCCGCCGAGACCGACCCGCAGGGCCTGATGAATCCGGGCAAGCTCGTCGCCCCCGGCACCTTCCAGACCGGGAGCCAGATGTGAGCGCCCTCTCGTCGCGCCGGTGGGGCGACGCCCCGGGGCCCGCGCTAGCGGAAGCGCTGACCGAGGCATCCGTCCTCGTCGTGCCGGTCGGTGCGGTCGAGCATCACGGCCCGCACCTGCCTCTCGCGACCGACGCGATCATGGCCGAGCAGATCGCGACGCGCATCGTGGACGGCGCCGTTGCGGCCGGCCATGACGCGTGGCTGCTGCCGACCCTCGCCGTCACGAAGTCGGACGAACACGCGTGGGCGCCCGGAACCCTGTGGCTGTCTGCCGACACTTTTTCGCGGGTGTTGGCCGACCTCGGCCGATCGATTGCGACGACCCGCGCCCGCACCGTGCTGTTCTACAACGGGCACGGCGGCAACATCGCGCCGCTCACGGTCGCCTTGCGCGAGCTGCGGCGCCAGTTCGGGCTGCGCACGTTCCTCGACGGTGTGCAGGTGCCTGCGGGGCCGACCGAGCGCGGCTTCCGCATTCACGGCGGACACGGCGAGACCTCGCTGTTGATGCATCTGCGCCCTGATCTCGTCGACGAGGCGGCGTTCGCGCCCGCCGTCCCGGAGGCGATCGCAGGCTTCGAACGCATCGGGTTCGCGGGTCATCCCGTGCAGTTCGGCTGGTGCTCGGACGACTTCGGCACCGGCGGCGTCATCGGCGACCCGACCACGGCGACCGCCGCAATCGGCGAAGTGCTGGCGGCGCAACTGGTCGCCGACGGTGTCGCGACGATCGACGAGATCGTGCGCTGGCCCATCGGTCCGAGGGCGGTGTGACGATGTCGACCGACGAATGGGACGCCCTGACCGACAATCCGATGCCGCTGTTGAGCGCTTGGCTGCCGGGCAACGACGACGCCGCCCGCCCGCTGATGACCCTCGCCACCCTCGACGAGAACGGCGCACCGGATGCCCGGTCGGTGCTGCTGTCGGAGTGGGATGCCGACGGCTTCTACTGGCACACGGATGCGCGGTCGCGCAAGATCGCGCAGGTCACAGCGGCGCCGGCCGTCGCCCTCTGCATCCCGTTGCTGGGGGTGCCGCACGCCGATGCGAAGCACCAGCTCGTCGTGCAGGGCGTCGCCGAGCCGGCGCCGCAGGCGGAGCAGGATCGTGCCTACGCGGCACGCCCGCCGTACCTGCAGCAGCTCGCCTGGCAGAACACGCCCGAGTTCGCCGCTCTCCCTCAGCGTGAGCGCATCACCGCGTGGGCCGAGTTCGCCGCCGCGCATGCGGATGGCTTCACCGCGCCGGATGCCTGGACCGGGTGCCTCGTCCGCCCACACCGCCTGACGTTCTGGTTCGGCAGCGAACACACTGCCAGCCGTCGCGTGGAGTACACGCGCGGCGAGGACAGCACGGCCGGCACGATCGGCTGGAAGCGGCAGATCCTTGCCGGTTGACGAGCTCGCGCGGGTGGATGCCACCGCCGCGTGCCCGAAGCACATGGAGTACGGGCCATGCGGCGGGGTCGGCTTCGACGGCTCGTGCGAGATCGACGCCGCGCATGCCTGTCCCTTCGTGCAGCTCGACACCGTGCGCTGGCACGGCGTCGTCGCCGAGCGGAGCCCGCGGCCGGCCGACCCCGTGCCCGAGCCGACGCCATCCGCGGGCTCGGCGCGCGTGCGTGCACTGCTGGAGACCCGCCGGATCGTCGTCGCGGACTTCCCCGCCCGCGCCCTCGACGCCCGCTCGCTCGACGACTGCGTCGCCGAGATGGCGGGCACGGTGGATGCCGTGCTGTCGGGCGACGCAGGCCCCGCTCGCGTGCAGTTCGCACCGACCTACCGCGCGCGCCTCATCGCCGACGCGGGCATGCTGCCGTTCATCGGTGTCAACTGCCGCGACCGCAACCGGGTGGCGCTTGAGGGCGAACTCGCCGGCCTCGCGCACGCGGGGGCAGGCGTCGTGCACTGCGTCACGGGCGACCACACCGAGACCGGCTCGCGGCCCGATGCGAAGCCGGTGTTCGACCTGGACTCCACCGAGCTCGCCGCCCTCGCTCGTGCCGCAGGGCACCTCGTCTCGGTCGGCGAATCGCCCACGACCCCACCCGTCGATCGACGTGCCGCCCGCCTGCGCGAGAAGGAGAAGGCGGGCGCCGAGCTGTGCTTCGTCAACCACTGCGGCGGCGCCGATCCCGTCGCCCGCTTCATCGCCGAAGCCCGCGCGCTCGGCTCGACGTCACGGTTCATTCCGTGCATCCCCGTCGTGCTCGACGAAGGGTCGGCACAGTTGCTGCGCACCTTCACGACGCTCGTGCTGCCGCCGGGCTACCTCGAGGGCATCCTGCGTGCTGCCGACCCACGTGAGGCCGGCATCGCCGCCGCCGTCGAGCTGTCCCGCGCGATGCTCGCGGTCGACGGCGTCGCCGGCGTCGATCTGTCCGGCGGCGCGGCCCCGGGGCGTGAGACCGCCCACGCACGCGACCTCGCCGAGATCGCCCGACGACTGGAGGATGCCCTGTGACCGCACGCGGATACCGATTCACCGGCGCCGTCGCGATCGTGATCGACGGTCACACTGAACTCGCCGACGGCGCGGAGCTGATCGTGCGTGACGGGGTCGTGCAGGAGGCGGCGCGCGGAGACGAGATCGAGGTCGACGCGACGGGGTGCGTCATCACGCCGGGCCTCGTCAACGCGCACCATCACCTGTTGCAGAGCGCGTTCCGCACGCTGCCCGGCACCCGCAGCGTGCCGATGGCGGTGTGGCTGCCGACGATGGCCGCCGCGTATGCACGGGTCGGGGTGGATGCCGAGCTCGCGGGAGCCGCGGCATCCGTCGGCGTCGCGGAGGGTCTGCTCGCCGGTGTCACGACGGTAGCCGACCACCACCTCACGTGGCCTGCGGGTGCCGACGGGCTCGCGATCGCGACGGCGACGATCGACGCCGCCGCTGCGCTGGGCGGCCGGCTCGTGTTTGTGCGCGGGTCCGCGCGCGACGATCCGCAGGATGCCGCGGCGGGCGCCGACGCGATCGCGGCGGCATTCCTCGGCGGCGAGACGTCGGGCGGCGTGACCCGCGACGGCATGCTGCAGGTCGCGGTGGGTCCCGCGGGCGTGCACTCCGATGCCCCGGAGACGTTCGCACTGATGGCCGAGGTCGCGGCACGGCATGGCCTGCGCCGACGTACGCAAGCGAACGAGCAGGTGGATGTCGCGATCGCGCTGGAGAAGTGCGGGCGCCGTCCGCTCGATCTGCTCGAGGAGTGGGGCTGGCTGGCAGAGGACGTCACGATCGCGCACCTGTGCGACGTCACGCCGGACGAGATCGCGCGCGTCGCCGCGCACGGCGTGACCGCGACGCACGCACCCGGCTGCGACGTGCCGATGGGCTGGGGCGTCGCCCCCGTCGCGGCGCTCGCCGACGCCGGAGTCACCGTGGGGCTCGGCACGAGCGGAGGCGGGTCGAACGACGCGGGACACCTTTTCGCCGACGCGCGCCTCGCGATGCAGGTGTCGGGGCTGGTCGGTCCGGCCCTGGCCGCGCGGACGGTGATCGCGATGGCGACCTCCGGCTCTGCCGCTGGACTCGGGCGCCCCGAGCTCGGCCACTTGCGCCCCGGCGCTGCCGCCGACCTGTGCCTGTGGGATGTGTCGGGCGTCGCCGATGCCGGCGTCTCGGATCCCGTCGCGGGTCTGCTCTGGGCATCCCCCGGTCGACGTCCACGCGACGTCTACCTCGCGGGCCGCGAGGTCGTGCGCGCCGGCACGCTCGTCACCGCCGACGCGCACGCGGTCGGCACGCGTCTGCGGAGCCTGCTCGCCGCGCGCGGCGCCTGAGCGCCTCGCTGCGCCGAGTGCGCCGGTTGCTGCCGACCGCGCCACGTGATGCGCAGGCACAACGGGCGCTCTCGACACCAGGCGGCGCACTCGACGGCGCGCGAGTCGCCGTCCCGCTGGCGCCCGCTCAGCCCTGTGGCACCAGCACAGGCGCGGCCTGAGAAGCGACCATCTCGGCGAAGCGCTCGTAGTCGTCGATCATCCGTCGACGGTCGACCCGCGTGCGGGCCGCGACCGCGGCCTGACGGCGTGCGCGGCGCTCCTCCCACGCCTGATCCCACGCGGCGGCGACGCCCGCAGGGTCGCGGCCCGTCACCAGTCCCACGCCTGCAACCTCGCGCGCCGCGTCGCCGACGTCGGTCGTGACCGGGATGACACCGCTCGCGATGCCTTCGATGAGGCACAGCGGCGATGCTTCACCGAAAGCGCTCGTGAGGGCGACGATGTCAGCCGCCTGGTAGATCGCCGGCATGTCATCACGGATGCCGAGCGCGTGCACGCGAGAACGGTCGGCGATGCCGACGCGGTCGGCCAGCTCGGCGAATGCCGGGTTGTCCCACGTCATGCCAGCACCGCACAGCACGTAGTTGCTCACGCGGTTGGCCGCCATGTGGGCGCTGGTCGCCCGCAGGAACAGCTCGGGGTCCTTCATCGCGTCGAACCGGGCGGCGAGCAGGATGACCGGTCCACCGCCACGGATGCCGAGCGCCGCGCGCCGGCGCCGCCGGGTGCGCGCGGACGGCGGCTGGAACCGTGTCGTGTCGATTCCGTTGGGGATGACCGCGGAGGCACGCGCGATGACACCGGCATCCACGTACGCGTCCTTCGTGCTCTGCGCGCAGGCGATCACGCCGGTGACGAGGCCCGTGGAGGTTGCTTCACGCAGCCAGTCGAGGGCCGGGCCGGAGTGCTCGGGGTCGGATCGATGCAGGCAGGCGATGACCGGGATCTCGGGCATGAGCCGCGCGCGCTGCAGCTCGAGCAGCAGCGCGAGCGGCTGCTCCTTCAGCGTCAGGATGAGGTCTGCATCCGCGACGGCTGCGGCCGCCGTGCGCAGTTCGTCCGCCGTGAACGCGGACGGCGGCTCGGCACCGGCCGTGCGATCTAGCGCCGTGATGCTGACGCCGGACGCGACCAGTTGCTGGTAGCGGAGGTCGTCTTCGGCGCGCTGGACCGTTCCTTCCCGCTGCGCTTCGTCGGTCAGCGACAGGACCGAATGCTGTTGTCCGCGCTCGTGCAGCGACGCGACGACATCGGTATGGAGGATGCGGGCGCCACCCGCGAAGAAGCCTTCGTAGAGCGAGAGCACACGGCGTGTCTGAGGCATGATCCACATACCAACAAGACCGTGCCCGAGAGTCAACAGCGCGGAGGTAAACGTTCCCCGCCGGTCACCCGCGCGTGACGTCTCCGCAACATCTGACAGTGGACCGTGGGCATCGGGGCACTGCGGCACTCGGGCGCCTGTCAGCGGAGGACGAGCTCCGGCACACTCCGCAGCGCGTACTGTTCGTCGGCGAGACGTTCCACAGCAACCAGGACATCCATCGACGGGCTCACAGAACCGGACAGGTACGTGCTGAGCCGCGAACGTGAGGTGCCAAGCCGGGCGGCGAGCTCGCGCTGCGTCAGGCCCGTGGCCGCGAAAGCGTGGCGTAGGCGCTGGACAGCACGTTCCCGGTCGTCACGTTGGTCGTGCTCAATCAGTGCCCGGATCAGGCGCACCGTCGAGCGAGACTCGGCAGCCTCGGCGGCGTCCTCGAAAGTCGGTTCAAGGCCGGGGTCTGCGGCCACAGCGCTCGCAAGACGAGTCCAGTGCTCCGCGTACCCACGGTCGATCGCGGCGAGCATCCCCTCGAAGCCCCAGCTGGCGACCGGGTCGTCGGGGGTGGCTTCGATGTTTCGAAACCGCAGAGGCATGGACGTTCCTTTCAATGGGACATATGGACGGCAAGGGTGGTGCACTCGGCGATGACCGCGTCCCAGTTGTGCCACTTCACATCGAGAGCCTTGTAGCGCGGCAGCTCGTCGATCCGTCGATGGTCTTTCGGGGAGGGGTCCGCGAGTTGCCGCGCCAACTGGGATTTCACCGGGCGGTCCGCGGCGTGCGTGTCATCCGAGTAGTAGTCGTCGATCCCGGAGAGTGTCGCGCCGATCCGCTCGGGTGTGAACTTATGGGAAAGGGCGGCGACGTCGAGATAGTCGCGGACTTGGTTGCGCTTCACGATGAGGTAGCCCTTGATCCGGGCGATCTCGTCCACCGTGGGGACGGTGAGCGTCCGACCGGACGGGAGCGTCACCCGCTGCACTTCCAGCGGGCGCGTGCGGATCATCTGACGCACGCCCGCCTCGATGCCTCCGAGCTCTCCCAGGATGATCTTGCCGGGCGATGCCCGGTTGAGGATCCAGTCGCCGTCACGGTCGAGTGCATCCAGCACGACGTCGAACCGGTCCCGCAAGTCGGTGAGGATGTGGTCATGGTCGGTGGACATCCGATGCCGCGCGTAGAGCGAAGCCGCGGACCCGCCGACCAGAACCGCGTCCGGCACCATCTCCTGCAACCGTGCGGCGGACTCGAGGACTTCCTCGAGCCCTTCAGGTAGTGCCGTCAGCGCATCGATGGGCGCATCGTTGCCGTTCAGCGCGTGGCGTACGTCGTCACCATGCTCGTGCCCATTGCGATCCATCTCGTAAGCGTATCAGATGTGATACACCCAGTGAAGAGTAGGGCGGGTGGGACTTGAACCCACGATCGTCGGGTTATGAGCCCGCTGCCTTGACCAGCTTGGCCACCGCCCCGCGCCGAACGGATCCGGCGGGTTCGAGTTTAGCGGCGCCGGTCGTCGCCGCGTTCACGCACTGGCGGCTCGGGCCACACCTTGGAGACAGCCTCGGTGATCCGGATCGAACCGGTCTTCGGGTGCGCCGGGTCGCCGCTGCTCCCCCGCGGGATCGGCAACTCCTGACTGTCGCTGATCACCTGCGGGTGATAGCGCGCCAGCTGGAACACGCCGATCACGGCAAGTGCCCCGGCCAGGACGAAACCGATATAGGCCCCGAGCGGGGCACCGTCGGCCTCGTGCAACACCGTGAGACCGATGATGATCGCGACGATCGGATCGACGACGGTGAGCCCCGCGATCACGAGGTCCGGCGGCCCCGAGGCGTACGCCGTCTGGACGAAGTACGCCCCGACGGCGGTGCCGGCGATGAGTGCGATGGCGCACGTGAGCGTGAGCCAGTCGAAGTCGCCTGCCTGAATGCGGCTGATGACGACCTTCGCGAGGGTCGCGACGAAACCGTAGATGACTCCCGCCGAGACGATGTAGAACAGCGCCGACGTGCGACGGCGCAGCCACATCCAGCCGCCGCCGAGCATCACGATGACGACCGCGAGGATGATCAGCACCGTGATCAGCTGCTGGTCGGTCACGGCCGTGTCTACGGCATAGAGCGCGGCGATCGTGACGAAGATGAGGATGCCCACGACGCACAGCACGATCGCCGTGATCGACCGTGCAGTGGGCTTGTGCCCGCTGATGCGGGCGTTCAGCAGCGTCGTGATGACGAGCGAGATCGCACCGATCGGCTGCACGAGGATCAGCGGGGCGAATGACATCGCCGACAGCTGGCAGACGATCGCCAGCCCCAGCATGAGCGTGCCGACGACCCACGAGGGCCGCCGCAGCAGGTTGAGCAGCTGGCCCCCTGTGAGCCCCGTGTTGCCGGCGGTCGCGGTGAGCCGCTCGACCTTCTGCACGCCCCGGTGCTGGTACTGCGCACCGAACGACATGAAGACCGCGCCGAGAAGAGCCAGCGGAATGCCGATCAGGATTGCGGGGTCTTTGAAGATGCCGACGAGGTCGTCGGTGATGTCGACCAAGGCCATGACCGCGGCATCCACTCTTCGACACTAACCGGATCGCACCCTCGGTAGGCTCAGGGACGTGGCTGTTCTTCCGATTCGCATCATGGGCGATCCCGTCCTGCACGCCCCCGCCGAGCCCGTCGGCGAGATCACCGACGAGATTCGACAGCTCGTCGCCGACATGTTCGAGACGATGGATGCCGCGCCGGGCGTCGGCCTCGCGGCGCCGCAGGTCGGCGTCGGTCTGCGCATCTACACGTACACCTACCAGGACGACGAGGGCGAGCCGTGGCGCGGCGTGCTCATCAACCCCGAGCTGTGGATGACGCCGACGATCCCGGGAGCGCCCGACCCTGACGACGAGTCGGAGGGATGCCTGTCGTTCCCCGGCGAGCGTTTCCCGCTGCGCCGCTCCGAGCGCGTCCAGGTGACGGGCATCGACCTTGAGGGCGCGCCGGTGCGCATCGAGGTCGACGGCTGGCGTGCGCGCATCATGCAGCACGAGTTCGATCACCTCGACGGCATCCTGTACATCGACCGCCTCGACGACGGCGACTGGAAGACCGTGCAGAAGATCGCCCGCAAGCGCGGTTGGGGCCGCCCCGGCGCCGCGTGGATGCCCGGCGTCGACGACATCGACGCCTGACCGCGCTTCTCGCGGCACCAATGAAGAACGGCCCCAGAGTGGAGTCTGGGGCCGTTCGCTCCCCGGCTTGGACTCGAACCAAGAACCTGCCGGTTAACAGCCGGCTGCTCTGCCAATTGAGCTACCGAGGATCAGTCACCCGCGAGCGGGCAACCCGTCTATGTTAGCAAAGTCTGAGGGGTGCTCGTGCACGTGGGGCACGATCGCCGCTCGGTCATGAGGCGATGCGACTGCCCCCGTCGGGCGTCCACAGGACGTCCGCCATACCGTGGCCGAAACCGACCGGATGCCCCGCACGCAGCACCAGTACGTCGGCGTCCAGTTCGGCGACGGTGACCGGGTCATTGGTGACGACCAGCATCGCCATCGCGTGCTCGCCACGACGGCGCAGCAGCGCATCACGCGCGGCCTGCCGCACCTCGAGGTCAAGATTGGCGTACGGGTCGTCACCGATGAACACGCGCGGATCGAGCACGAGGGCCCGCGCGAGCGCGACCCGCTGGCGCATGCCCGAACTGAGCTCGTACGGGTACTTCGTCGCAGCCCCCAGGGGCAACTGCAGTTCGTCGAGCAAGCCTGCGATCCGCAGCGACAGCGCACGCTGATTCACCCTGCGGTCGCGTGAGGTGACCGGCTCGCCGATCACCTCCGACACCGTCAGACGCGCGGGCAGCGCCGCGCCGGCACCCTGCGCGAGATAACCCGTGACGTAGCGCCGCACGCGCAGCGAGCGGCCACCCTTGCGCACCGAGATGCCCTCCACGCGGGCAGACCCTCCGACGACGGTCAGCGACGGGTCGTCCGCGCCGGCGAGCACGCCGACGAGACTCGACTTGCCGGCACCGGTCGGCCCCATGATCGCGAGCGCCCCACCGGGCGCGAGGCGGAAGCTGATTCCTTCCGCGACACGGCTGCCGCCGCGGGCCACCGACAAGTCGTCAGAGGTGACGGCGGCATCGTCGGCGGAGCGCAGCTGCATGGGGTTCATCCTGCCTCGTCCGCTCGCCGTCCGCCACTTCGCCGGGCCGGCGCCGCGCGGGGCTCACTCGATCTGGGTGAGCGTCGCTCGCTGCGCGTCGAGGTCGCGCAGCGCGATCCGCACCGCCCGCCCCTCTTCCGAGTCGGCGGACAGCCGCTGGATCGCGCCCAGCAGCTCGCGCTTCTGATCGTCGACGGCGCGCACCCGCAGACGCCGCGCGAGTGATGCGGTCGAGAGCTGCGCCTCCGGCTCGGTGAGCGCGGGGAAGCTCGCCGTCAACAGCTCGACGGCGAGAGAGCGGTACGGCTCGCGCACCGCCTCGGCGGCCGTCGCCGCCCACCCGATGCGCGTGCGATCGGGCTGCGCCAGGATGCCCTGGCGCACGGCATCCAGCGCCGCGACGTGCATCGGCAGCGCGAGCGCCGCGTCGACGTCGGCGCTGTCGACGAGGTGACCGTACTGCAGGATGCCCATGAGCGCGTCACGCTCGAGTGCGGCATCGGCCGTGCGCGGCAGTGTCGCGATCGTCACGCGGGCGACGGGCGCCGATGCATCCGGCGCGCCTGCGGTGTCGGCGACCGGTGTCGCGCTCCCGGGTGCTCGCTCGGAGAGCACCGGCGTGCGCGACGCGCGCGCGGCGCGGTCCACCGCAGAGCGGACCTCGCCGAGGTCCATGCCCAGCTTGCGGGCGAGGACGCGCGTGTAGCCGGGCCGCAGCGCCGAGTCGCGGATGTCGGCGACGATGGGAGCCGCCGCCCGCAGCGCGCCGACGCGGCCCTCGACGGTGCCGAGGTCGAAGCCGGCGAGACGCTGGTCCATCACGAACTCGAACATGGGGGCCTTGCTGTCCATGAGGGCGCGCACCGCGGCATCCCCCTTGTTCAGCCGCAGGTCGCACGGGTCGAGCCCGTCGGGGGCGACGGCGACGTACGTCTGTGCCGCGAACCGCTTCTCATCGCCGAAGGCGCGCAGCGCCGCCTTCTGCCCCGCGGCGTCGGGGTCGAACGTGAAGACGACCTCACCGGCGGCGCTGTCATCGCCCATGACCCGGCGCAGCACCGTGATGTGGTCGGAGCCGAAGGCCGTGCCGCAGCTGGCGATCGCGGTCGTGACGCCGGCCAGGTGGCACGCCATGACGTCGGTGTACCCCTCGACGACCACGACGCGATGCGAGCGCGAGATGTCCTTCTTTGCAAGGTCCAGGCCGTACAGCACCTGCGCCTTCTTGTAGATGGGCGTCTCGGGGGTGTTCAGGTACTTGGGCCCCTGATCGTCCTCGTACAGGCGCCGCGCGCCGAACCCGATCGTCTGCCCCGTCACGTCGCGGATCGGCCAGACGACGCGACCGCGGAACCGGTCGTACACACCCCGCTGGCCCTGCGAGAGCAGGCCGGCGGCCAGAAGCTCCTCATCGGTGAAGCCCTGCGCCTTCAGGGCATCCCGCACGCCGTTCCACCCCTTGGGCGCGTAGCCGACGCCGAAGTGCGCGGCTGCGCCGGCGTCGAAGCCGCGCTCGCCGAGGAACCGGCGCCCCGCGTCGGCTTCCGGCGTCGCGAGCTGCGAGCGGAACCAGTCCGCCGCCGCGGTGTTGGCCTGGTACAGCCGCGTGCGGCCGCTGGTCTCGGGCGCCGCACCACCGTCTTCGTAGTGCAGTGTGTAGCCGATGCGCCCCGCCAGACGCTCGACGGCCTCGGTGAACGACAGATGGTCCATCGCGCGCAGGAACGAGTACACGTCGCCCGACTCGCCGCAGCCGAAGCAGTGGTAGTAGCCGACCTGCGGGCGGACGTGGAAGCTCGGGCTGCGCTCGTCATGGAAGGGACACAGTCCCTTGAGCGAGCCGACCCCCGCCGACTTCAGCGCGACGCGCTCGCCGACGATGTCGGCGATGTTGGTGCGCGCCTTGATCTCGTCGACGTCGGACTGCGCGATGCGGGCCATCAGTCCCCCTCGCCGGGCCAGAGTCCCGCGATCGGCTCGGGCATCGCGAACCCGCTGTGCAGGGTCGTGCGGCCGTCGCCCGAGCGCAGGCCCAGTTCGCGCAGGTCGACGGGTCCGATCATCCGCGCGTGCCACTCGATCGCGAATCGGTCGGTCAGGCTTGCGACCTGGTCGACGATGACGCGCCTGCGCGCGGCATCCGTCTCAGCCGCTGCGAAGTCCTCGGCGTGCAGGCGGTCGAGGTGCTCGGGCCGCTCCGACAGCGCGGTGGCGAGACGCTTGAGCACGCGACGCTGCTCCTTGTAGAGCCCCTTGCGCCCGTCGATCGACACGACGAACGCGCCGATGATGCCCTTGAGCACGGCCATCTCGACCTCGATGACACGCGGCACGACGACGCGGCCGCGGTAGCGGGTGAGGGATGCCGCGGTGTACGCCTCGCGCGTCGCGGTGGTCGCCGCGCGCGCGAACCGCCCGATCAGGTCGGAGGTGAGGTTCTTCAGCCCCGCAACGGCCGCCCGGTCACCCGAGAAGGCGGTCAGCCACACCGGCAGCCGCATCAGCCGGTAGAGGGCATCGCCCAGCTCGTCGCGCGAGTATCCGTAGCCGACCCAGTTCTGGATCGCCGTCAACAGTGCGTCGCGCTCGCGGGCGTCGTCGAGGCGAGCGGGGTCGAGATAGCCGTTGAGGACGGCATCCTCGAAGTCGTGCACGGAATACGCGATGTCGTCGGAGAGGTCCATCACCTCAGCCTCGATGCAGCGCAGCCGCCCGGGCGCGCCCTCGCGCATCCAGCGGAAGACATGCTCGTCTTCGGGGTACACGCCGAACTTGTCGCGTCCGCCCGGGTCGGGGATCGCGTGCTCGACCGTCCACGGGTACTTGCACGTGGCATCCAGGCTCGCCCGCGTCAGGTTCAGCCCGAAGCTCGCCCCGTCGGGGCCGATGACCTTCGGCTCCAGACGCGAGAGGATCCGCAGCGTCTGCGCGTTGCCCTCGAAGCCGCCGATGTCCTCGGCCCACTCATTGAGCGCGCGCTCGCCGTTGTGCCCGAACGGCGGATGCCCGATGTCATGACTCAGGCACGCCGTGTCGACGACGTCGGGTGACAGCTCGAGCGCGATCGCGAGCTCACGACCGACCTGGGCGACCTCGAGCGAGTGCGTCAGCCGGTTGCGCGCGAAATCGGCGGGGCTCGCCGGGCTCAGCACCTGCGTCTTGGAGGCGAGCCGGCGCAGCGCCGCGGAGTGCAGCACGCGCGCGCGGTCACGCGCGAAGCTGTCGCGCTGCGAACGGTGCGTCTCGGCCAGGAGTCGCTCGGCGTCGTGGTCGTCGTACCCCGCAGGGCGTCCGGCCGCGATGACGACGCCGCCGCCCTCACCCGCCACTGGTGTCCAACTCCGCATCGGCGAGCGTGCGGGATGCCTCACCGGACATCTCGCGCGTCGCGAGCCAGCCGTCCGGCAGTGCGGGGCGCTTCGGAGTGCCCGCCCGGCCGCGCTGACCCTCCGCCGCGGCGCCCGGGTACGGGGCGTCCCTGTCGAGCGTCGCAAGCAGGTCGTCGATCTCGGCAAGGGTCGACGCCGTCGCGAGCGCAGCCCGCGTGTCACCGCCGACGGGGTACCCCTTGAAGTACCAGGCGACGTGCTTGCGGATGTCGCGGCATCCGCGGCCCTCGTCCTCGAAGAACTCGACCAGCAACGCGGCATGCCGGCAGAACGCATCGGCCACGAACCCGAGGGTCGCATCGGGACGGATGCCAGGCGCCCCGAACGCGGCGGCGAGATCGCCGAACAGCCACGGGCGGCCGAGGCATCCGCGCCCGACGACGACGCCGTCGCAGCCGGTCTGCGCCATCATGCGCACGGCATCCTCGCCCGACCAAATGTCACCGTTGCCCAGCACGGGAATGCTCGTCACGGCCTGCTTGAGCTGTGCGATGGCATCCCAGTCCGCGTTGCCGGAGTAGAACTCCGCGGCCGTCCGCGCGTGCAGCGCGACCGCGGCGGCACCGGCATCCTCGGCGATGCGCCCCGCGTCGAGGAACGTGAGGTGGTCGGGATCGATGCCCTTGCGCATCTTCACCGTGAGCGGCACATCGCCGGCCGCGCGCGCCGCGCGCGTGACGATGTCGCGGAACAGCCCCGTCTTCCAGGGCAGCGCGGCTCCCCCGCCCTTGCGGGTCACCTTGGGCACGGGGCACCCGAAGTTGAGGTCGATGTGGTCGGCGCGGTCTTCTTCGACGAGCATCCGCACGGCGGCCTCGGTCGTGGCGGGGTCGACGCCGTAGAGCTGGATCGAGCGCAGCGACTCGGACTCGTGGTGCGTGATGAGCCGCATCGTCGTGGCGTTGCGCTCCACCAGCGCCCGCGTCGTGATCATCTCGCTGACGTACAGGCCGGTGCCGTACTCGCGGCAGAGCCGCCGGAACGCCGCGTTCGTGATGCCCGCCATCGGCGCGAGGACGACCGGCGCGTCCAGCTCGATGCGCCCGATGCGCAGCGCTGGCCGCACGGCGGCAGCAGCCGTCGAGGCGGAAGGGGGCGCGATCGTGGACATCCTGTCCATTCTCCCAGACTCCGTCGCGCCCGGTCGCCCCGCACGGGCATATCGTGGACAACATGGCCGAGACACAGACTGTGGATATCCGCGACATCGCCTTCCTCGACGCCGAGGGCACCGAACACACGCTCTCCGAGTACGCCGGCAAGGAGCTGCTGATCGTCAACGTGGCGTCCAAGTGCGGGCTCACGCCGCAGTACGAGCAGCTCGAGCAGTTGCAGAAGACCTACGGCGACCGCGGCCTGCAGGTGCTCGGCTTCCCGTGCAACCAGTTCATGGGGCAGGAGCCCGGCTCGATGGACGAGATCCTCGAGTTCTGCTCGGTGACCTACGGCGTCTCGTTCCCGATCATGGACAAGGTGCGCGTCAACGGTTCACACGCCGCACCGCTCTACAAGGCGCTCAAGAAGACTCCCAACGCCGAGGGCGCGAAGGGCCCGGTCATGTGGAACTTCGAGAAGTTCCTGGTGACCGCTTCGGGTGACGTGCACCGCTTCCGCCCGCAGACCAAGCCGGATGACCCCGAGGTCATCGCCGCGATCGAGGCGGGCCTGCCCGCCTGACGCCGGCGCGTGTCGGCGCGGGTCAGGCGTCCTGCTTCTCCGCCCACACCTGGCGCGTGATCTGCGCGAACGCCTCCGGCGGCTGAGCGCCGCTGACGCCGTACTTGCCGTCGATGACGAAGAACGGCACACCCTGGATGCCGTAGGCCTGCGCCTGCGCCTGATCGGCGCGCACGTCGGCGAGGTGACGGCTCGACTCGAGCGCTTCGCGCGCGGCGTCGGCGTCGAGACCCGCCTCTGCGGCGAGGTCGACGAGGTCGTCGACGCGTCCGACGTGACGACCCTCGGTGAAGTACGCCGACATGAGGCGCTCGGTCATCTCACGCTGCAGGCCCTGCGACTTGGCGAAGTGCAGCAGCTCGTGCGCCTTGACGGTGTTCGTGTGCTGAAGCAGGTCGAACCGGTACTCGAGCCCCGCGTTCGCGGCGACGCCCGTGACGTTCTCGAGCATCTCGGTGACGCGCTCACGGGGCATCCCCTTGCGTCCCGCGAGGAAGTCGACCTCGTCACCGTCGAAGTCGACGGGAGTGTCGGGCGAGAGCTCGAAGGAGTGGAAGGTCACCTCGACGATGGGCGCGTCCTCGTCGGTCGCGGCCTCGGCGAGTCCCTTCTCGAGGTTGCGCTTGCCGATGTAGCACCATGGGCAGGCGATGTCACTCCAGATGTCGATCTTGATGGCGTCTGTCACATCTGGGGCAACGCGTCGGATGCTGTGGTCTATTCCCGCACCGGCATGATCGGTCGGCGTGAGCGGCCTCGTCAGCTCTTGGGCGCGTCGACGGCTCCACCGAACCGACGGTCGCGGTCGAGGTACAGCTGGATCGCATGCCACAGGTCGGTGCGCGAGAAGTCGGGCCACAGGGTGTCGAGGAACACCATCTCGGCATACGCCGACTCCCACAGCAGGAAGTTCGACGTGCGCTGCTCACCGCTTGACCGCAGGAACAGATCGACGTCGGGCATGTCGGGGATGTAGAGGTGCTTGCGCAGAGACTTCTCGGTGATCGCCGACGGCTTCAGCCGCCCCGATGCGATCTCAGCACCCATCGCACGCATCGCGTCGATGATCTCGTGGCGACCGCCGTAGTTGATGCACATCGTGAGCGTGAGCACGTCATTGTCGCGGGTGAGGGCCTCGGCGACCCGGAGTTCCTTGATGACCGATCCCCACAGGCGCGGCGTGCGGCCCGCCCATCGGATGCGCACGCCCCACTCGTTGAGCTGGTCGCGCCGGCGGTGCAGCACGTCGCGGTTGTACCCCATCAGGAAGCGCACCTCTTCGGGTGACCGCGCCCAGTTCTCGGTCGAGAACGCGTAGACGCTGAGGTGCTTGACGCCCGCCTGGATCGCACCCGCGACCACGTCGAGCAGCACCTCCTCGCCCGCACGGTGCCCCTCGATGCGGGTCAGCCCGCGCCGGTTCGCCCACCGCCCGTTGCCGTCCATGACGATCGCGACGTGCCCCGGAACGCCGCCGCGCGGGAACTTCGGCGGGTGGATGCCCGTCCAGTCGAGCGGCCGGTACGGGACGGCGTCACGGTGCGTATAGGGCTTCGGGGTCACCGGTGGGTCTCCACTCGTTCGACGAGGGACAGCGATCGGATGCCGCGCTCGAGGTGGTACTGCGTATAGGCGGCGATGAGGCCGGATGCAGCCGCTGCGGTGCGATCGGTCGCGGCATCCACTGTCTGCCACTCCCCCGCGATCAGCGCGTGCAGCAGTGCGCGGGTGTCGGGCAGGATGCGCGCCGATCCCGCCGGCGCACAGTTGCCGCAACTGCTGCCGCCCAGCTGCGCGACGAACCAGTCATGCGGCCCGACCGCGCCACAACGCGCGCAGTCGTCGAGCGCGGGAGCCCAGCCCGACAGCGCCATCGTGCGCAGCAGGTACGAATCGAGCACCGACCGTGCCGCGTGCCCGCCCTGCGAGAGCGTGCGCAGCCCGCCGACGAGCAGCAGGTACTGCTGCGGGGTCGCCTCAGCCTCGCCGAGCCGGTCGGCGGTCTCGACCATGGCGTGCGCGGCGGTGTAACTGTCGTAGTCGCCGGCGATCGCGGCGCCGTACGAGCCGAGCGACTCGGCCTGCTGCACGATGTCGAGGCTGCGGCCCTGATAGAGCTGGACGTCGGCGACCATGAACGGCTCGAGCCGCGCGCCGAACCGCGACGACGTGCGCCGCACACCCTTCGCAACGGCGCGCACCTTGCCGTGACGGCGGCTGAGCATCGTCACGATGCGGTCTGCCTCACCGAGCTTGTGGGTGCGCAGGACCACGACCTCATCCCGGTAGGTGACCACTATCGCTTGCTCCGCACGCTTCCATTATCCCCGCCCCCTGCGACACGGGCCGGTGCGGCGCGGTGCGTTCCGCGCGATGGCGGGCCGCGAGCACGACAATGGAGGCGTGACCGAACCGCTCTTCGTGATCCCGCTATGGGCCGACCTGCTCGCCGTGGGCCTCGGCGGCGTGCAGGGCGCGCTGTTCGCCTCGGGCTTCGTCGGCCAGCGACGGCTCGACATGCTGGGAGTCGCGATCATCGGGATCGTCATGGGCATGGGTGGCGGCCTCATCCGCGACCTGCTCCTGGGCGTGAGCCCGACGACGCTGCAGAGCAACTGGTACCTGCTGACGGCGACAGGAGCCGCACTCGTGGGGATGCTCCTGGCGGGCACGTTCGCGCGACTCAACGGCGTGATCGTCGCCCTGGATGCCGTCGTCATCGGCCTGTTCGGCGCGTTCGGCACCTCGAAGGCGCTCGTGCTGGGGCTGCCGGACGTGCCCGCCGTGTTCGTCGGTGTGTGTGCGGCCGTCGGCGGAGGCATCCTGCGCGACGTCATCATGGGACTGCCGGTCGCCGTCATGCACGTCGGCTCGCTCTATGCCGTCGCGGCGGGTGTCGGCTGCGCCGTGCTCGCGGGTGCCGTCTCGCTCGGCGCGCCGGTCGTCGCGGGGGCGGTCGCGTGCGTCATCGTGACGGCCGTCATCCGCGTGCTCGCCGTGCTGTTCGACATCTCGCTGCCCGAGCAGCGCGCGCTGCACCGCCGCAAGGTCGCCCTCGAGACGAGCGCGATCCCCATCATCAAGCCGCCCGCCGACTGACCCCGCCCGCCGCGCCCCGCACCCCCGGTCGCGCCGCGCCGCGCATCCACCCGTGAGACTGCAGTGGTGCACCGAGACTGCGCGCGGTGGCTGCAGTCTCGGTGCACCAGTGCTGTTTCGCTGTCGGGGGCGCCGACCCCGGGACCGACCGTCAGACGGAGGCGAGGGCGGGGGCTGACGACCGGGTGCGGATCGCGCGGTTGACCGCCGAGATGATCGCCTTGAGGGATGCCGTGGAGATGTCGCCGTCGATGCCGACACCCCACAGCCGCTCGCCGTCGACCTGCAGCTCGACGTAGGCGGCGGCCTGCGCGTCACCGCCCGTGCTCAGGGTGTGCTCGACGTAGTCGTACAGCGTGATGTCGAAGCCCTGCGCGCGCACCACTTCGAGGAACGCCGACACGGGTCCGTTGCCGACCCCCTGCGTCACAACCCGGTCATCCCCGTCACGCAGCGTGACATCGAGCGAGACCTCGCCCGACATGTCGCTCTGCGTGCGCGTGGACAGCAGCTCGAAGCGCCCCCACTTGTCGTCGGCGGCGGCCGCCGGCAGGTACTCGTCGGTGAACACGTCCCAGATCTGGTCGCTCGAGACCTCGCCGCCCTCGGCATCGGTCTTGGCCTGCACCACGCCCGAGAACTCGATCTGCAGCTTGCGCGGCAGATCCAGCGCGTGGTCGGTCTTCAGCAGGTACGCGACCCCGCCCTTGCCCGACTGCGAGTTGACGCGGATGACCGCTTCGTACGAGCGGCCCAGATCCTTCGGGTCGATCGGCAGATACGGCACGGCCCACTCGATGTCGTCGACGGTGACACCGGATGCCTGAGCCCGGGCATCCATCGCCTCGAAGCCCTTCTTGATCGCGTCCTGGTGCGAGCCGCTGAACGCCGTGAAGACGAGGTCACCCGCCCACGGGCTGCGCTCGGGCACGGGCAACTGGTTGCAGTACTCGGCCGTGCGTTTGACCTGGTCGATGTCGCTGAAGTCGATCTGAGGGTCGATCCCCTGCGTGAACAGGTTGATGCCCAGCGCGACGAGGTCGACATTGCCGGTGCGCTCGCCGTTGCCGAACAGGCATCCCTCGATGCGGTCGGCGCCGGCCATGTAGCCGAGCTCGGCCGCCGCGATCGCCGTGCCGCGGTCGTTGTGCGGGTGCAGCGACAGGATGACGTTCTCGCGGTGTGCGAGGTGGCGACTCATCCATTCGATCGAGTCGGCGTAGACGTTCGGCGTCGCCATCTCGACGGTCGCGGGCAGGTTGATGATGACCTTGCGCTCGGGCGTGGGCTCGAAGACCTCGATGACCTGATTGCAGACGTCGAGGGCGAACTCGAGCTCGGTGCCGGTGTACGACTCGGGCGAGTACTCGTAGTACACCGTCGTGTCGGGGATGCGCTTCTCGAACTCGCGGCACAGGCGCGCGCCCTCGAGCGCGATGTCGATGACGCCCTGCTGGTCGGTGCGGAAGACGACCTCGCGCTGCAGCACGCTCGTCGAGTTGTACAGGTGCACGATGGCCTGCTTGGCACCGGCGATCGCCTCGTAGGTGCGCTCGATCAGGTGCTCGCGCGCCTGCGTCAGCACCTGGATCGTGACGTCGTCGGGGATCAGGTTCTCGTCGATCAGCTGGCGCACGAAGTCGAAGTCGGTCTGGCTCGCGCTCGGGAAGCCGACCTCGATCTCCTTGTAGCCCATCTTCACGAGCAGCTCGAACATGATGCGCTTGCGCTCGGGGCTCATCGGGTCGATGAGCGCCTGGTTGCCGTCGCGCAGGTCGACCGCGCACCAGCGCGGCGCGGTCGTGATGCGGGCGTCAGGCCACGTGCGGTCGGGCAGGTCGACGCGGATCTGCTCGTGGTACGGGCGGTACTTGTGGACCGGCATGCCGGAGGGAGTCTGGGTGTTCTTCATTGGTCGCTTCTGTCTCGTCAGATCGTGGGGGCCCGTGGCGTCAGACAATGACGAAGCTCCGCGACGAGGAAGGCCCTAGATCGAGGCCTCGTCGCGGCAGCTAAGAAGGAGCTGGCCGAAGCGCATGCGAACAGGTTACACCCGTGCGGCGGGTGAGACGAACGCCCGCAACGCGACACTGTCAGGGCATGAGGAACACTCGGGCATCCGCCATCGCCGCCGTCGCCGCGTTGTGCGGCCTGCTGCTCACCGCCTGCGCGACGTCGGCCGCGCCCGGTACCGCCGGCGCTCCCGCGCTCCCCGACGTCGTCTCGGGCCTGCCCGACGGCGAGGTGCTCGCGCAGGGCACTGTGATGGATGCCGGCGGCGAGCTCGAACTGTGCCTCGGCGCGATCATGGAGTCCTATCCCCCGCAGTGTCACGGCATCCCGCTGGTCGGCTGGTCGTGGGGCGGCGTCGAGGGATCCGAGCAGGAAGGCGACATCCGCTGGGGTGCGTACGCCGTGCAGGGCACGTACGACGGCACCTCGTTCACGGTCACGCAGCCGCCGATCATGCTCGCGCTCTTCGATCCGGCGATGCGCGACGACCCGACCGGCGGCGTGCCCGGACCGGCCGACGAGGCGACGCTGACCGCGACGCAGGATGACCTGAACACCCAGCTCGGCGACCGCGTGCTCTCGTCGTGGCCGCAGGACGGGCGCGTGTGGGTACAGGTCGTCTGGGACGACGGAATGCTGCAGGATGCCGCGGATGCCCGCTACGGCGACGACGTCGTGCTCGTGCAGTCCGCGCTGCAACTCGTCAGTGCACCATAGCCCAGGCATAGGAACCGCAAAGGAGGGTCGGTTGGAATCGTCTCATTGAAAGCGTGTGCTGACAGGAGACGATGATGAGACGACGGACGAAGATCGCCACAGGCGTGATAGCTGCGACGCTGCTGCTCGCGGGCTGCGGAGCGACCGCTCTGGAGAGCACCGACAGCACGGCGGTCTCTGCCGGCACCAGCACGACGACCACCGAGGAGTCCTCGACGTCGACCACGGTCGACACGACGGTCTCGGGCGTCGACGTCGACTGGAGCTCTCTGCCCACGACCGATGTGACTCTCACCGATGACGGCATCACGATCACCGAGGCCGGCACCTACGTGCTGACTGGCTCGTCGACCGGACAGGTCGTCGTGAACAGCGATGGCGCCGTGCGCCTGATCCTCAACGGCGTGACGATCGACAGCTCGGCAGGAGCCGCGATCCAGGTCGACAACGCCGAGCTCACCGTCATCGAGCTCGCCGACGGCACGACCAACACGGTGTCGGATGCCGGAACGCGCAGCGACGAGGCGATCGACGGAGCCATCTATTCGTCTGACGATCTCTACATCACCGGCACCGGTTCGCTCACGGTCACCGCGAACTTCGCCGACGGCATCGTCGGCAAGGACGACCTGTGGATCCTCGGCGGCACGATCTCGGTGACGAGCGTCGACGACGGCATCCGCGGCAAGGACTCGCTGACGATCAGCGGCGGCACCCTTACGATCGACGCGGCCGAGGATGCCCTGAAGTCGAGCAACGACACCGACGCCGGCAAGGGTGTGCTCACGATCACCGGCGGCGACATCACGATCACGGCGGGCGATGACGCGATCAAGGCCGAGCAGGCGATCTCGATCACGGGCGGCACGATCGACATCACGACCTCGGTCGAGGGATTCGAGGCACCCGTCATCGTGATCGACGGCGGCACGATCAGCCTCTACGCCTCGGACGACGGCATCAACGCCTCGGCATCCGCGATCGTCACCTCGGGCCTGAGCATCACGATCAACGGCGGCGACATCACGATTGAGATGGGCTCGGGCGACACCGATGCGATCGACAGCAACGGTGACCTCACCATCACGGGCGGAACGCTCAACATCACCGCCCAGTCGTCGTTCGACTACGACGGCACCGGCACGATGACCGGTGGCAACATCACCGTCAACGGGTCGACAGTGACGCAGCTGTCGAACTCGATGATGGGTGGCGGAGGCGGCAGCCGCCGGCCCTGATTCCTCCGGCGCGCTGCTCTGCGGCGGGGTCCACGCAAGTGGGCCCCGCCGCTTCGCGTGGGTGCGGCGATGCGGGTGTCTCGCCGCGGTGGTGTATCTAGCCGTGCGCTGGGCGCCTCATTACGATCAGCATCGAGACATCGTGGGATGCCGCGTGCGTGGTGGGGGTGCCATGAGATCGCCGGAGGAACGGGCCGTCGAGGTCGTCGTGCTCGCGAACAGCTTTCGCGCGGGACGCGATGCGATCGCGCGCGACTTTCCCGCCTCGGTCACCGCGCTGTATGACGCGGTCATCACCCGTCCCGAGTGGGCGTCGGCGGCGACGCTGACCGAGCAGGCGCTCGTCATCGCGCACGTGCTCGAGGACTCCCCCGAGCTCGCCGCGGCCTATCAGGCCGACGTCGACGCGGGCCTCCTCGGCTTCGGCGCCGGCGACGATGCCGAGGTGGATGCCGCGATCCACAGTGTGCAGGATGCCCTCGAGCCGAAAGCCGAGATGGCGGGGCCGGATGATGGGCTGCTCAGCGGCCCGGTCGACGGCGACACCGACACGGCGTGGCGTCCTCTTCCCGGCGGTGAGCCCGGGCCGCCGCCGGTACCGTCTCCGTCGCCGGCTCCGTCCGTGCCGCCGGCTCCGTCCGTGCCGCCGGCCACGCCGCCACCGCCTCCAATGCCTGCCCCGGTCGTGCCACCGGCCACCCCGGCCACGCCACCGCCTGCAGACGCACCACCCGCCGACGCGGTCCAGACCTGGCTCAACGCCGAACTCAATGATCCGCACGCTGCCCTTCAGGTGGCGCAGACGCGTACTCTCGCTCTCTCCTACGGCGAGAAGAGCGAGCAGGCCGTCGCCGCGGCCGCCGCGACGCTCATGATCCCGCGCGACGAGGCGACGATCGACGTCACCGTCACCCTCGCGAGCACCGACTTCACGGTGCCGCCGTTCCCGCAGCAGCTGCGGATCGGTCGCGACGGGCACTCGGTCGGGCGCGCCCTGTTCGACATCACGCCGCTGCATTCCGGCCCGTCGACGCTGAGCGTCCTGGTCGATGTGAAAGGCAACTTCCTGCAGCGACTCGAGATCACGTTCGACGTCGGCGCGGCATCCACCCCCGACATCACGAACTACGGTCGTCCGGCGGCCGCGGCATCCGTCCTCGAAGAACGCACCGCCACGATGCAGTTCATGCCCGCCGTCGGCGGCTATCAGTTGATTGCGCCGGCCGTCGCGGCCGAGCCGATCGACGTGCTCGTCACGCAGGATCAGCTCGCGGCGCGCATCCAGAGCGTGCGCGACGCACTGCTGGGCGTTGTGTCAGATCCCGCCGTGTCACTCAATCTCGACATCGCCAAGGAGCTCGGTGATCAGGCGCTGAGCACGCTCGCTTTCGAGGGGTTCCGGCTGTTCCAAGCGATCTTCGCAGGCCCGCAGGCGGGGGCCGAGCTGCGCTCGGTCGGTGCGTGGCTGCGCGAGACCCTCAGCGGCGATGTGACGACACTGCAGGTCGTCTCGAGCGGATTCCCGGTGCCGTGGGCGCTCATGTATCTGACCGAGCGCTTCGATGCGACCCCGCTCACGTGGGACAACTTCATCGGCATGCGGCACGTCGTCGAGCAGATTCCGATGGCCGAGATCGCCGCAGTGCCTCCGGCCCCGACGATCGCATCGACGCCCGAGCTGAGTGTCCGCGTGCTGCTCAACGAGGGCATCGACGCCCAGATGCCGTCGCATCCGATCGCGACGCAACGCGAGTATTGGACAGGTCGGGGCGTGGCTTTGACCGAGGGCACGAAGGTCGACGACCTCGTGAGGTCCGCGCTGCTGCCCGCCGCGACCGACAAGGTGCTCTACCTCTTCTGCCACGCCGTCGCGTCGCCGACCGACTCCGACGACTCGCACCTGATCCTGTCGGGCGGGCAGAGCGTCACCCTCGCCCAACTGTCGGTATACGCGCCGATCGAAGACGCCCTGCCTGCGCATCCGCTCGTCTTCATCAACGCGTGCGAGTCGGCAGAGCTCTCGCCCAACTTCTACGACGGCTTCGTGCCGTACTTCCTCGCGAAGGGCGCGCGCGGCGTCATCGGCACCGAGTGCAAGACGCCGGGGCTGTTCGCGAGCGAGTGGGCGAAGGCGTTCTTCGACGAGTTGTTCGCGGGCAAGTCTCTCGGCGAGGTCGTGCTCGACCTGCGGCGGCGCTTCTTGGCGGAGCACAACAACCCGCTCGGCCTGCTCTACGGCATCCACTGCGACACCGATACCCGGGTCGACCCTGCGCTGGTCGGCGCAGTGCACTGAACCGGAAGGATCTCGTATGTCTCTGAGGCGCATTCCCGGTAAGAACCAGGAGTACTTCCTGATCAGCTACGACAAGAAGGGGCGCGAGGTGCCGGATGCCGACGGGTCGTCGGCGAGCCAGGCGATGCTCGACGCGCTGACGGCGCCGGGCAGCGCCGTCACCGACGTGTTCGTCCTGAGCCACGGCTGGCAGGGCGACTACGACGACGCGATCAGTCAATATGACAGGTGGGTCGGTGCGGCGGACCCCGACACCGCAGACGACGGCATCCGGCCATTCGTCGTGGGGCTGCACTGGCCGAGCAAGGCATGGAGCGACCGCGAGTTGCGCAGTGCGCCGAGCGGTCTTCTCGGCGACGACCCGGAACCCGCCGCGGACGGCATGACGGTCGACGAAGCCGTCGACGAGTACGCCGCGACCCTCGGTGACGATGCCGACACGCGTGCCGCTCTGGCCGCGGTGCTGACGTACGCGTCGACCGTCGATCCGGCACGGGATGCCTCAGCCGCCGACGCGCTGCCGACGTCGGTGGCATCCGCCTATCGACAGCTCGCCGGCGCCGCGGGCGCGGAGCCCGGTGACGACCCGCTGCTCGGCGGGGGGTGGGATCCGGCCGTGGCGTTCGCGGGTGCGCTCACTGGGCCCGCCGACGACGGACTTCTCGGCGACGGGATCTTCAGCAAGCTGCGCGAGGCGATCTTGACGCCGCTGCGGCAGCTGACGTTCTGGCACGGCAAGAATCAGGCGCGCGAGTTCGGCGAGAGCGGAGCGGCCGACCTCGTGCGCGAGATCATGCGCGCGACACCGGCCAAGACGCGCGTGCACCTGATGGGCCACAGCTTCGGGACGATCGTGGTGTCGGGCGCCGTCCGCGGGCCGGGCGCGCGGCCTGCGCCACCGCCGCGGCCCGTCAGCTCGATGCTGCTCGTGCAGGGCGCCGTGTCGCTGTGGGCGTTCGCCGAGAGCGCTCCGGCGGTCTTCGGCGGCGGGCGCGGGTACTTCGCCGATGTCGTGACGCCCGCGTTCGTCTCGGGGCCGATCGTCGTGACGCGCTCGAAGTGGGACTACGCGGTCGGCAAGTTCTATCCGCTCGCCGTGCGGCTGGCGGGTCAATACCTGCTGGGTGACGAGCCCAAGTACGGCGGGATCGGCGCGTTCGGGGCCGTCGGCGTCTCGGGCTCCGTCGAGCTGCCTGCCCTCGCGCCGAGCGCACGCGTCGACGGCCCGTTCACACCGCACACGCTCTACAACATCGATGCGAGTGGCGTGATTGCCCACCTCGACGGCGCCGCGGGTGCGCACAACGACCTCGCGCATCCCGAGCTGTCCTGGCTCGCCTGGACCATGGCGACCGCCCGCCCCGCGCACTGAGACGCACCCGGTCCGCGCGCTGGTTTCGATACGCCTCGCTGCGCGAGGCTACTCAACCTTGACCCGGACCGCGTCAAGTCCGCTCCGCGGCCGTGACCCGGACCGCGTCAAAAACCGAGGCGGCCGAGCTGCTTGGGGTCGCGCTGCCATTCCTTCGCGACGCGCACGTGCAGCTTCAGGAACACGCGCGTGCCCACGAGCGGCTCGATCTGGGCGCGGGCGCGCGTGCCGACGTCGCGCAGGCGCGAGCCCTTGTGCCCGATGATGATCGCCTTCTGGCTGTCGCGCTCGACGACGACGTTCGCGTAGATGTCGGTCATCGACCCGTCCTCACGCTCGGCCAGGTCTTCGATCGTGACGGCGATCGAGTGCGGCAGCTCGTCGCGCACACCCTCAAGCGCCGCCTCGCGGATGATCTCGGCGATGCGATCCTCGAGCGACTCATCGGTGACGACGCCCTCTTCGTACAGCGCCGGACCCTCGGGCATGAGCGTCAACAGCTCGTCGGCGAGCACGTCGAGCTGCTCGCCCGCGACGGCCGACAGCGGGATGACCGCGGCCCAGTCCTCGCGCAGGCTGTCGACCTCCATGAGGCGCTCGGTGATCTCGTCGCGTGACGCGATGTCGGTCTTCGTGACGATCGCGACCTTCTTCGCGCGGCCGTAGCCGTCCAGCGACGCGGCGATGCGGCGGTCACCGGGGCCGATCTTCTCGGTCGCCGGCACGAGGAACCCGATGGCATCCACGTCGCCGAGCACCTGCTCGACGAGATCGTTGAGACGCTGGCCGAGCAGGGTGCGGGGCTTGTGGATCCCCGGCGTGTCGACGATCACGAGCTGCCCGCCGGGACGGTTCAGGATGCCCCGGATCGCGCGCCGCGTCGTCTGCGGCTTGTCGGATGTGATCGCGACCTTCTCACCCACCAGGGCGTTGGTCAGCGTGGACTTGCCGACGTTCGGCCGCCCCACGAACGTCACGAACCCCGATCGTGTCTCGGTCATCTCTGTTCGCCCTTCTGCACGTCGACCTTCTTCGTGTCGACCTTCTTGGCGTCGGCTTTCGGCGCGTCGCTCTTCTTCCGTTCAGACTTCTGCCGTTCCGGTTTCTGCACCGGGACGGCGCCCGTGCGGGGCGCCCGTGTCGGCTTCGCGGTGGATGCCGGGGCGAGGGCCGCTTCGGCCGCCACGAGGGCGTCACTGGCCTGCACGAAGACGGTCGCCAGGCCCCGCCCGCGGCCGCGCGCGGTGCCACCGGTGAGGATGAGTCCGCCGTACTCGGCCGTCGCGCCCGGCTGCGGCACGCGCTCGAGAAGCTTGCCCAGAAGACCGCCGATCGAATCGACGTCATCGTCGTCGAGTTCGATGCCGAACAGCTCGCCGACCTCGTCGAGGCCGAGTCGCGCGCTGACGCGGAAGCGCCCGTCGCCGAGGTCGGTGATCTCGCTCGAGCGCGGGTCGTACTCGTCGGCGATCTCGCCGACGAGCTCTTCGATGAGGTCTTCGAGGGTCACGAGCCCCGCGACGCCGCCGTACTCGTCGACGACGAGGCACACGTGCACGGCATCCCGCTTCATCTGCTGCAGCAGCGTCTCCACCTTCATCGATTCCGGAACGAAGACAGCCGGGCGGGCGATGGGAGCGATGGGAGCGTCGCGCCAGCCGGACTCGTCGCGGAAGCCGAACTGCACGAGGTCCTTCAGATAGAGGACGCCGACGACGTCGTCCGCGTCGGCGTCGACGATCGGCGCCCGCGAGATGCCCTTGTCGAGGAAGATCCTCATCGCCTCGCGGGTGGAGGTCGAGGCATCCACCGTCACCATGTCGGTGCGCGGGACCATGACGGCGCGCACGATCGTGTCGGTGAAGTCGAACACCGAGTGGATGAGCTCGCGATCGTCCTCTTCGATGAGGTCTTGCGAGGCGGCCTCGTCGACCATCGAGAGCAACTGCTCCTCACTCGCGAACGACGTGCCGCGCTGCACGCCGGGCGTGACCCGATTGCCGATCACGACGAGCAGATGCGCGAGCGGCCCGAGGATGACGCGGGCACCGCGGATGACCGGCGCGCACGCGCGCAGCAGGCCCTTCGCGTGCTGCCGGCCGACCGCGCGCGGACTCGCACCCACGAGCACGAACGAGACCGCCGTCATCAGGACGGCCGCCGCCAGCATCGCCCACCAGATGTTGCCGAACAACAGCGTGAAGGCGACCGTGACGATCACCGCCGCGGTCGTCTCGGCCAGGATCCTGATGAAAACGACCGCATTGCCGTGTGCTTCGGGATCGGCGGCGACGGCCGCCAGCGCTGGGCGGTTGCGACCGCTCGCCGCGAGGTCGAGCAAGTCGGCTCGCGAGGTGACGCTGAGTGCCGCATCGAGCGCCGCCATCAGACCGCCGAGTGCGACCAGCAGCACCGCCGCGACCAGCAGCAGGAACTCGGTCATGTGCGACGGCGGCGCTCGGAGCCGTGGAAGGACTGGATCAGGTCACGCTGCAGACCGAACATCTCGCGCTCCTCCGCGGGCTCGGCGTGGTCGAACCCGAGCAGGTGCAGCGTGCCGTGCGTCGTCAGGAGGATCAGCTCGTCCAGCGTCGAGTGCCCGGCGGCCTGCGCCTGCGTCTCAGCCACCTGCGGGCAGAGCACGATGTCGCCGAGCAGGCCGGGCGGCGTCGGCTGCTCGGCTGTCCCGGGCCGCAGCTCATCCATCGGGAAGCTCAGCACGTCGGTCGGCCCCGGCTCGTCCATCCACTGCACGTGCAACGCTTCCATGGCGCCCTCGTCGACGAGCAGGATCGCGACGTCGGCATCCGCGCTCACGTGCAACTCGCCGAGGTTGTGCTCGGTGAGGCGCAGCAGGACCGTCTCGTCGATGTCGATCCCGGACTCGTTCGTGATCTCAATCGTCATGACATGCCTCGCTTCGGAAGGTGGTCTCGGGGGCCGCCGGGGCGGGATTGCTGTCCGCGGCGCGTCGCACGGTTCGCGAATGCGGATGCCTCGTCGTGCTCGCGCCGCGAGGCGAGTCGCTGCTCGTCGTACTCCGTGTAGGCATCCACGATGCGGCCGACGAGCGTGTGGCGGACGACGTCGTCGCTGGTGAGGTAGACGAACTCGATGTCGTCGATGTCGCGCAGCACGCGGGTCACGAGGCGCAGGCCAGATGCCCCCTGCGGCAGGTCGATCTGCGTGATGTCGCCCGTGACGACCATGCGCGTGCCGAACCCGAGGCGCGTCAGGAACATCTTCATCTGCTCGGGCGTCGTGTTCTGCGCCTCGTCGAGCACGACGAACGAATCGTTCAGGGTATTGTGCGTCACCAGGAAATCATCGGTGACATACAGCGAGTCCTCCGCGGCAACCTGGATGCACACCGTCTCCACCTCGCCCGCGGGCTCGATGGAATGCACATAGCGCTGCGGGCGACCTACCGGGGTCGCGCGGTAGCGGTCACGCTTTCGTGTCAGCCGGAAGGGCTCCACGTGGTCGGGCAGCCGAATGTCCATCACATATGCGTCGTGCACGTACGGCACGGGCCGACCGCCGGCAACGCCGGGTGTGCGTCCCTCGGCCGCTCGGGTCCGCACGTACGCGACGCCTCCGAGCGAACGGACCAGGTACACGACATCGTCGCGCAGCCGCGCTGAGGTCGTCGTGTACTGCACACGACACGACCGGCTCCGCTGCGCCACCGGGCCACCGTCGGTGTCCAGGAGTCCCTGCAACAGCGCCAACCGCACCTCGACAGAGTTCACGAGGTACTGCGACGGCACGAACTTCGTAGACGAAGTCGTGCCCGCCAGGCCGAGGTCACGAATGATCGTGGTCAGCGGGTTCGCCGTGATGACCCCGCCGCGTCCACCCCCACCCTTGCGCTGGAGCACGTAGTCATACCGGTCCTTGTGGACGACATCGATCTCGGGGATGCAATCGCTCAGCCGCTCGACGAGTTCCGCGTCGGCCGTGCAGAACGTCGGTGTCGTCCGAGTCGTGATGCAGCCGTCGCCGAGGAGCAGTCCAAGAGCATAGGCATCCAGTGGTATCGGCTGTGCGACCATGTGCACCGGCTCGACGAGTGGTAGCTCGTAGCGGTGATAGTGACTCGCACGCAGGTTGCCGACCATGTCGGATGTCTGGATGACGCGAGAGCGACCACGTCGCTTGTCGTCCCGGGTTGTGACCGTCCAGAGATGCTCCCCACAGGCCAACGTCGCGCCGCCGTCTTGTGTGCCGACGCGGTACACCTGCTTCTTCCCCTGGGGAAAGACACCCAGAACGGCTGTCGGCTCACCATTGGATCCGATGACGAAATCGCCGACCTTGAGGGAGCCGATCGGTACGAAGCCATCGGGAGTGAGGACGTTCGCATCGAGGGGTTGCGCACGGCCACGCATATACGCCAGCGGGGCGACTTCGATCGTTCCGGATGCCATGAGCTTCGGCACGATCTCGGGATCCATCATCTCGTTGAGCGCGTCGTAGAGCGGCCGCAGGTAGGGATCGATCTTGTCGGTCAGCGTTCCGGGCAGGAAGCCGAGCCGCTCCCCCGCCTCGATCGCGGGCCGGCTCAGGATGATGCGGCTGACCTCCTTGCGCTGCAGCGCCTGCACGGCCTTGGCCATCGCGAGATAGGTCTTGCCCGTGCCCGCGGGGCCGATGCCGAACGTGATCGTGTTCTCGTCGATCGCGTCGACGTAGCCCTTCTGGCCGAGGGTCTTCGGGCGGATGATCCGCCCGCGCGACGACAGGATCGCCTCGCCGAGCACTTCCGACGGACGCTGCCCGGAGTCGCCGCGCAGGATCCGGTCGCTGCTGACGACGTCGGACGGGTCGAGGCCGTGACCGGTGCGCGACAGGGCGATGAGCTCGTCGACGAGCGCGTGGGCGCGCGCTACGGCATCCGCCGAGCCTCTCAGCGTGATCTCGTTGCCGCGCACGTGCACCTGCACGTCGGGGTGCTCGCGTTCGACGACGCGTAGCAGGCGGTCCTGCGGGCCAAGCAGCTGCACCATCGCGACGCCGTCGGCGTAGATGCGCTCGACGACGTCATCGCCCGCCGTGTGGTGCGCGGCGTCGTCCGCGCTGCGCTCTGGGCCCTCAGGCACCGAGGCTCCCCTCAGACAGCCCACCCGCGAGCACGTGCGCGTGCACATGGAACACGGTCTGACCCGCGCCCGCGCCGGTGTTGAACACGAGGCGGAAGTCACCGTCGGAGTGCTCGGCGGCGACAGTGTTCGCAAGACCCACGACCTCGGCGAGCAGCGCCGGGTCACCCGCGGCGAGCTCGACGACGTCGCGGTACTGGGCCGTCTTGGGGATCACGAGCAGGTGCACGGGAGCCTTCGGCGCGATGTCGCGGATCGCGAACGCGTTCTCGGTCTGCGCGATGATCTCGGAGGGGATCTCGCCCTGCAGGATGCGCGTGAAGATCGACGGTTCGCTCATGCGTTCAGTCTATTGCGGGCCCGCCTCTGCGTGGCGGCGACGCGTCACCAGCGCCCGAGGCGGGCGTTGAGCAGCGCGAGCGCGGCGGGGCCGGCCGTCGAGGTGCGCAGGACCGTGCCGCCCAGGCGTACGAGCTCGGCGCCGGATGCCTCGAGGGCGGTGAGCTCTTCGGGGGCGATGCCGCCCTCAGGTCCGACGATCAGAACGAGATCGCGGGTGTCACCGGCATCCTGTTCGATGCTCGACAGCGCGACGGATGCCGTCGGCTCGAGCACCAGCAGCCGGGCATCGCTCAGCGCGGCCAGCTCACGCGTCCTCACCGGTGCGGTCACCTCGGGCACCCACGCGCGGTGGGCCTGCTTGGCGGCCTCGCGCACGATCGTCTGCCACCGCGCGACGCCCTTCTGCGCCTTGGCGGCATCCCACCGCGACACGCTACGCGCGGCCTGCCACGGCACGATGCGGTCGACGCCCAGCTCGGTCGCGGCCTGCACCGCGAGCTCGTCACGGTCGCCTTTCGCGAGCGCCTGCACGAGAACAAAGCGCGGGGATGCCTCGGGGCGCGTCTCGTGCGCCGCCACACGCACGGCTACGCGTCGCGGCGCAGCTTCGGTCACGACGCCGGTCAGCCACGTGCCGCGCCCGTCGCCGACCGTGACCTCCTCATCGACGCGGACGCGGCGCACGACCGCCGCGTGGTGTGCCTCGGCGCCGGTCAGCTCGACGACGTCGCCCGGCCTGGCACCGCGCACGGCGACCTCAGCCTCGTCGACGAGGAAGTGCAGCGCCATCTCAGCCCCGGAACTTGTCGCGCAGCTTGGAGAACAGTCCCTGGTGGAACTGCGCGAGCTGCGGCGCGGGTGCCTTCGTCTTCTTCGCGAAGTCTTCGATGAGCGCACGCTCCTTCGCGCCGAGCTTCGTCGGCGTCACGACCTGCACGCCGACGCGCAGGTCGCCGCGGTTGCCGCCGCGCAGCGGCGTGATGCCGCGGCCCTTGATCGTCAGCACGTCACCCGACTGCACACCCGCGCGCACCTCGAGGTCGACCTCACCGTCGAGCGACGAGATCGTCGTCTGCGTGCCGAGGATCGCGTCGGGCATCGAGACCTCGAGGGTCGCGAGCAGGTCGTCGCCGTCGCGGCTGAACACGTCGTCGTGGGCGACGGTGACCTCGAGGTAGAGGTCACCGTTGGGGCCGCCGGCGGGGCCGACCTCGCCCGAGCCCGGCAGCTGCAGCCGCAGCCCCGTCTCGACGCCACCGGGGATGTCGACCGACACGGTGCGGCGTGCGCGCACGCGACCCTGGCCCTGGCACGTGGCGCACGGGTACGGGATCGTCGTGCCGTAGCCCTGGCAGGTCGTGCACGGCTGCGACGTGACGACGTTGCCGAGCAGGCTGCGGACCGTGCGCTGCACCTGGCCGGAACCGTGGCAGATGTCGCACGTGACGGGCTGGGTGCCCGGCTGGCAGCACGAGCCCTCGCACGTCTCGCAGAGGATCGCGGTGTCGACCTCGAGGTCGCGATGCGTGCCGAAGACGACGTCCTTCAGGTCGAGGGTCACGCGCACGAGGGCATCCTGCCCCCGTTCACGACGCGACCGGGGGCGCCCGCCGCGGCCGCCCGCTCCGCCGCCGAAGAACGTCTCGAAGATGTCGCCGAAGCCGCCGAAGTTCGCGCCGCCGCCGAACGGTGAGCCGTCGCCGCCCATGTCGTAGCGCTGACGCTGCTCGGGGTCGCTCAGCACGTCGTACGCGTGCGTGACGAGCTTGAACCGCTCGGACGCCTCTTCACCCGGGTTCACATCGGGGTGCAGCTGGCGCGCGAGACGGCGGTACGCCTTCTTGATCTCTTCGGGACTCGCGTCACGCGCGACGCCCAGTACTTCGTAGTGGTCGGCCACAATCGCCTTTCCTGCCCGCTGCGGGCGCGGTGGGTTGTTCGTCGGTGGGGCCGCTCAGCGGGACGTGTCGTCCTCGTCGAGCAGCCGACTGAGGTAGTGTGCGACGGCACGAACCGCCGCGAGGTTGGTGGGATAGTCCATGCGCGTCGGGCCCAGCAGCCCGACCCGGGCACGCGTGCCGGCGCCGTCGTAGTCGCTCGTGACGACGGATGCCTCGGCGAGCCCGAACGGCGCGTTCTCGCGGCCGATGCTGGCCGCCAAGCCCTTGTCGTCGGCGACCATCTCGCCCATGAGGCGCAGCAGTGTCACCTGCTCTTCGATGGCCTCCAGCAGCGGGTAGATGCTGCCGCGGAAGTCGCCCTCGCGCTTGGCGAGGGTCGCACTGCCGGCCATGACGAGCTTGTCCTGCCGGAAGTCGTCGAGCTCCTCGGCGACGATGCGAGCAACCGTCCGCACCGCGTCGTCGACGCGCGTGCCCGTGGCAGCGCCCGCCTGCAGGTCGGCGATCGCCTGCGCGGCATCCGCCACCGGCTTCCCCGTGACCAGGGCCGCGATCTCGGCCTTGACGAGGGCGACATCGTCTTCATCAAGCTCGTCGCGCAGGAACGCGAGGCGCTGCGAGACCCGCCCCGTGTCAGTCACGACGATGACGACGATGCGTGCGCCGCCGAGGTGCACGAACTCGACGTGCGAGACGCTCGCACGTGCAAACGACGGGTACTGCACGATCGCGACCTGTCCGGTCAGCTGCGTCAGGGCCCGGACGGTACGCATGAGCAGGTCGTCGAGATCGACAGGGTCGGCGAGGAACGTCGAGATCGCCGCGCGCTGCGCGCCGGACAGCGGCCGCAACTCGGCGAGATGATCGACGAAGACGCGGTAGCCCTTGTCGGTCGGGATCCGCCCCGACGAGGTGTGCGGAGCCGCGATGAGCTCCTCATCCTCGAGCAGCGCCATGTCGTTGCGGATCGTCGCTGCTGAGACCCCGAACTGGTGCCGATCGACGATCGTCTTGCTGCCGACGGGTTCGTTCGTGTCGACGTAGTCCTGCACGATCGCGCGGAGGACCTGCAGGCCGCGTTCCGAGACCATCGCTCCTCCTCCGCCAGCTGGCACTCCGGGTCTTCGAGTGCCAATCTTACCGCGGTCACCCTACGATGATCCGTATGCGCGACGATGCCATCGACTCCGTCCCCGTCCATACCCTGCACGGACCGGTCATCGGCCGTCGATCGGGCGAGACCGTGCGCTTCCTCGGCATCCCGTATGCGTTACCGCCGTTCGGGGCGCGCCGCTTCGCCCTGCCCGAGGAGGTTCCCGCGTGGACCGAGCCGAGGGATGCCACGGCGCACGGCGCGACAGCCCCGCAGGACCCGTACTTCGGCGCCCTGGGCGAACTGCTCGGGTCGGTGGAGATCCCCGGCGACGACATCCTCACCGTCAACGTGTGGGCGCCGGTCGATGCCCTGTCGACGGGCGGGGCGCCCGTGTTCGTCTGGTACCACGGCGGGGCGCTCGAGCGCGGAACGGCCGCGCTTCCGGCGTATGACGGTGCGGCGTTCGCCCGCGACGGCATCGTGTTCGTCTCGATCAATCACCGCATCGGTGCGGAGGGCCTCTCTGTGCTCGACGGCGCGCCGCGCAACCTCGGCCTGTCGGATGCGGCCGCGGGTCTGCGCTGGGTGCAGCGCGAGATCGCGGCCTTCGGCGGCGACCCCGCTCGGATCACGATCGCGGGCGAATCGGCGGGCGGCGCGCTCGTGGCGGCGTTGCTCTCACGGCCCGACACGGCGTCGATCCCCCGAGCGGCGATCATCGAATCGGGGCCGCTCGAGGCGGTGCCGGTCGCACGCGCCGCGCGTGTCACGCAGGCGACCGCCAAGAAGCTCAAGGTCCCGGCGACGCGCGAGGCGTTCGCCGCCCTCACGCCGCGCCAGCTGCTCGATGCCCGGCGGGCACTCGCCGAGGGGTCCAGCCCGCTGTCCGGCGTGGCCGGATACACGCTCGCGATCGACCCCGACAGCCTGCCGGTCTCGCCCGTCGAGGCGTTGCCTCGCCTCGGCATCCCTCTGCTGATCGGCACCAACAGTGACGAGTACCGTCTCTGGTTCACGCCCGCTCAGCTCGCGGCCATCTCGCCGCTCAAGCTCGAGCTCGCGCGGCTCGCGACGCGCATCCGTCGCAGCGCCGTGCACGCCTACCGCGAGGCGCTGCCGGGCGCGTCGGTGGGCGAGATCCTCGGCCAGATCGTGACCGACCGCATGCTGCGCGGCCCCGCCCTGAAGGTCGCCGGCGCGAAGCGATCCCCCACCTACGTGTACGAATTCGCGTGGCGCAGCCCCGTGCGCGACCTGCGCGCGGCGCACGCGCTCGAGATCGGGTTCGTCTTCGACCGGGTGGATGCCGCCGAGTCGCGCCAGCTCGTCGGCGACGCTGCTCCGCAGCAGCTCGCCGACCGGATGCACGCCGATTGGGTGCGCTTCACCCGCACCGGCGACCCCGGCTGGCCCGTGTACGACGCCGGGCGCCAGGTGCAGGTGTTCGACACCGAATGCCGCGTCGAGCCCGTACGCCGCGCCGCAGCCGTGGATGCGCTGGCCAGCTGACCGCCGGTCAGGCGGTGAGTGCGCGCACCACGGCATCCGCCAGCAGGCGGCCGCGGCGGGTCAGCACGACGCGCCCGCGCACGGCGGCGGCGCCCTCGATGAGCCCGTCGGCGATGAGGGATGCCACGGCGTGCCGCCCCGTGTCTTCGAGTTCCGACACGGCGAGGCCCTCGGCGATGCGCGAGCGCAGCAGCACGTCCTCAAGGCGCCGCGCGGCGGCATCCGGCCGTTCCCGCGCGGCGGCGGGCGACTCGCCGGCTGCCAGTCGCTGTGCGTAGGCGGCGGGATGCTTGACGTTCCACCAGCGCAGCCCGTCGACGTGGCTGTGTGCGCCCGGGCCGTAGCCCCACCAGTCGGTGCCGCGCCAGTACGCGAGGTTGTGACGCGAGCGATGCTCGGGTGCCGTCGCCCAGTTCGACACCTCGTACCAGTCGAACCCGCTGCCGCCGAGCAGGTCGTCGACGAGTTCGTACATGTCGGCCTGCAGGTCGTCGTCGGGCGCGGCGATCTCACCGCGGCGGATCCGGCGCGCCAGTTGGGTGCCGTCCTCGACGATGAGGGCGTACGCCGAGATGTGGTCGGGCTGCAGCGCGATCGCGGCGCGCACCGAGCGCTCCCAGTCGCCCAGCGACTCGCCCGGCGTGCCGTAGATCAGGTCGACGCTCACGTCCAGCCCCGCGCCGCGCGCGGCGACGACGGCACCGGCCACGCCCTCCGGGTCGTGCGTGCGGTCAAGCGTGCGCAGCACGTGCGGCACGACCGACTGCATGCCGATCGACAGCCGCGTCACCCCGGCGTCGGCGAGCACTGCCGCAAGCGCCGGCGTCACGGTGTCGGGGTTGGCCTCGACCGTCACCTCGGCGCCGGATGCGAGGCCGAACGCCTCGCGGATGCCCGCGAGCATGCGCGCCAGGTCGCCGCCGGGCAGCAACGTCGGCGTGCCTCCGCCGAAGAAGACCGTCTGCGCTTCGCGCAGCGGGCCGCGTGCGGCGAGCACACCGCGCGACAGCGCGATCTCGCGCAGGACCTCGTCGGCATAGGCATCCTGCCGTGCCCCGCGCAGTTCGGATGCCGTGTACGTGTTGAAGTCGCAGTATCCGCACCGCACGCGGCAGAACGGGACATGCAGATAGACGCCGAAATCACGCTGCGGGTCGATCGTGAGGTCATCCGGCAGCGCCCCGTCAGCCGGCGCGGGGTCACCCAGGGGAAGTGCGGAGCCCATCAGGACGGCGTCGTGTACATCGGTGAGATCGCGCGCAGGTACCCCTGGAACAGCTCGCGCCGGCGACGCTTGACGAGCTGCGGGAGCACTCGGTACAGGAACGAGACCGGGCGGTCGAAGGCCCGCACCGTGAAGCGCACCTCGTCGGTGTCATCCCACTCGATCATGAACGACTCTTCGCCGCTGACGACCGAGCCGCCCACGGTGCCGAGCGCGAAGCCGACGCGGCGCGCCTCTTCGATCGCCGAGATGACCCGCAGCTCGCCGTCGGCGTTCATGCCCTTGACGCGCCCCTGCGCGCGGATCGTCGTGCCGGCAGCGACGTACGGAGTGCCGTCGGCATCGAAGCGCTGGTCGGCCTCGAGGCGCGACGGTGCCACCGGCGCACCTTCGGCGTCGAAGCCGACGCCCGAGTACATGGGTCCGGATGCCGGACGCACGTCGGCGACCGTGAGGCCCGCACCACGCAGTGCGCCCCACGACAGCAGCGCGTCGGCCGAGCTCTCGAACCGCGCCTGACCGCTGCCGATGCGCCAGGATGCCTCGGCCGGGACGCTGTGCTCGGGCGGATAGGTCATCAGGTCATGGGCGTTCGTGGCCCCCACGGCCGCGTAGTCGACCGTGCCCTCCTGGAAGTTCCCGCGGCGCATATGCGATCTCCCGTCGCTGACTCGTGTTCCCGACGTCACTTCTTGGCTTCGACGTCACCCGACAGGGCAGCGATGAACGCCTCTTGGGGCACTTCGACGCGGCCGACCATCTTCATGCGCTTCTTGCCCTCCTTCTGCTTCTCGAGCAGCTTGCGCTTGCGGGTGATGTCACCGCCATAGCACTTGGCGAGCACGTCCTTGCGGATCGCGCGGATGTTCTCGCGCGCGATGATGCGCGCGCCGATCGCGGCCTGGATGGGCACCTCGAACTGCTGACGCGGAATCAGCTTGCGCAGACGCTCGGTCATGAGCGTCCCGTACGCGTACGCCTTCTCGCGGTGCACGATCGACGAGAAGGCATCCACCTTCTCGCCCTGCAGCAGGATGTCGACCTTGACGAGGTCGGCCTCCTGCGAGCCGGCCGGCTCATAGTCGAGCGACGCGTAGCCCTGCGTCTTGGACTTCAACTGGTCGAAGAAGTCGAAGACGATCTCACCGAGCGGCATGTTGTAGCGCAGTTCGACGCGGTCTTCGCTGAGGTAGTCCATGCCGAGCAGGGTGCCGCGGCGGCTCTGGCACAGCTCCATGACCGTGCCGACATAGTCCTTCGGCAGCAGGATGCCGACCTTCACGACCGGCTCGGAGACCGACGCGACCCGCCCGTCGGGGTACTCGCTGGGGTTGGTGACGGTGACCATCTCGCCCGTGTCGGTCGTCACCTCGTAGGTGACCGACGGGGCCGTCGTGATGAGGTCGAGGTCGAACTCACGGCTCAGCCGCTCGGTGATGATCTCGAGGTGCAGCAGCCCCAGGAACCCGCAGCGGAAGCCGAAGCCGAGCGCGACCGAGGTCTCGGGCTCGTACTGCAGCGAGGCATCCGAGAGCTTGAGCTTGTCGAGCGCTTCGCGGAGGTCCGCGTAGTCGCTGCCGTCGATCGGGTAGATGCCGCTGAAGACCATCGGCTTCGGATCGGTGTACCCGGCGAGGGCGTCGCTCGCGGGCTTGCGCTGATTGGTGATCGTGTCGCCGACCTTCGACTGGCGCACGTCCTTCACGCCCGTGATGAGGTAACCGACCTCGCCGACGCCGAGCCCCTTGGTGGGCACCGGCTCAGGGCTCGACACGCCGATCTCGAGCAGGTCGTGCGTAGCCTTCGTGGACATCATCTGGATGCGCTCGCGCGGTTCGAGCTTTCCGTCGACCATGCGCACGTACGTGACGACGCCGCGATACGCGTCGTAGACCGAGTCGAAGATCATCGCGCGCGCGGGTGCCGTCGCGTCACCGACCGGGGCGGGAATCTGCTCGACGATGCGGTCCAGCAGCTCCTCGACGCCCATGCCGGTCTTGCCCGAGACACGCAGCACGTCCTCGGGCTTGCCGCCGATGAGGTTCGCGAGCTCGGCCGCGTACTTCTCGGGGTCGGCCGCCGGCAGGTCGATCTTGTTGAGCACCGGGATGATCTGGAGGTCGTTCTCCAGCGCCAGGTAGAGGTTCGCGAGCGTCTGGGCCTCGATGCCCTGCGCCGCGTCGACGAGCAGGATCGCGCCCTCACACGCGGCGAGCGACCGCGAGACCTCGTACGTGAAGTCGACGTGACCCGGCGTGTCGATCATGTTCAGCGCATACGTGCTCGCCGCGCCTGTCGACGGGTCGGTCAGGGCCCAGGGCATCCGCACGGCCTGCGACTTGATCGTGATGCCGCGCTCGCGCTCGATGTCCATGCGGTCGAGGTACTGCGCCCGCATGTCGCGGTCGCTGACCACGCCGGTGATCTGCAGCATGCGATCGGCCAGCGTGGACTTGCCGTGGTCGATGTGGGCGATGATGCAGAAGTTGCGGATCAGCTCGGGAGGGGTCGCAGACGGCTCGAGAGGCTTCAGGGCACGGGGTGACATGTCCCGAGCAGTCTACCGGCGGTCGGCTGTGCGCAGCGGCGGATGCCTCGGCTGAGCCGTTCGTGCCGCGAACGATAGCGGGCCGCGAGGGAGACACGCCAGGGGTCTGGGCGATGAGAAAGAGTTAACCCAGCTGTCTCTTGCCCAACCGATAGCGGGCACAGAATGCTCGATCTGGCGGCCGACGTCTGCGCGAGCACCCTTTCGCGCGCGGACCGCCTTCGGAGAGACGATCGTGTCGCATTTGCAGCATCCCTCAGTTCCCCCCGCTTCCCACCCGCTCCGCAGATCGCTGGCGATCATCGCCGCCATGGCGACTGCGACGGCGGGCGCCGTGCTCGTGCCGACTGCGGCACAGGCGGCGGTGTCGACGGACGCCCCCGTCGTGATCTCGGAGGTGTACGGCGGCGGCGGCAACAGCGGCGGCGCGTTCAACCGTGACTTCATCGAGCTCGCGAACGTCTCGGGCGCGCCGATCGACCTGTCCGCGTACAGCGTGCAGTACGCGTCGACGAGCGGCAGCTCGTGGCAGGTCACGGCGCTCACCGGTATCACCGTCCCGAAGGACGGCCAGGTGCTCATCGGTGAGGCGTTCGGCACGAACTCGGCGCAGCCGGCCATCGAGGCCGACGTCGAGGGCAGCATCCCGATGTCGGGCACGGGCGGCAAGGTCGCACTCGTCTCGAACCAGACGGCCCTGTCGGGATCGGCCGACCTGACCACGCGCGACGACGTCGTCGACTTCGTCGGCTGGGGCGCGGCCACGCACTTCGCCGGCACGGGCGCGGCGCCCGCGACCACCAATGGCACGAGCGTGTCGCGCTCGGCGTCGTTCGCGAACACGGCCGACAACAAGGCCGACTTCACCGCCGGCACCCCCACGCCGACGGGCCTCGGCTCGGATGACACCGACCCGACCGACCCGACCGACCCGACCGACCCGCCGGTTGACCCGACCGATCCCCCGGTCGACCCGACGATCGTCGCGATCGCCGACATCCAGGGCGCAGGCGCGGCATCCCCGCTGGTCGGCACGACCGTCACGACGGAGGGCGTCGTCACGGCGTACTACCCGACCGGTGGTTTCAACGGCTACGTCATCCAGACCGCAGGCACGGGCGGCGCGATCGACCTCGCCGCACACACCGCGTCGGACGCGATCTTCGTCTACTCGCCGAGCGCGACCGGTGAAGTGGCCCTCGGCGACACCGTGCGCGTCACGGGCGCCGTCTCGGAGTTCAACGGCCTGACCGAGCTCACCGTCGGCGCCGGCGGCGCCGTGAAGGTCGCCGCACAGACCGCCCCGACTCCCGCGACCGTCGGCTGGCCGACGGATGCCGCGCAGCGCGAGTCGCTCGAGTCGATGCTCGTCGCCCCGCAGGGCGAGTTCACCGTCTCGAACACGTACTCGACGAACCAGTACGGCGAGGTGGGCCTTGCCGCCGGCAGCACTCCCCTGCAGCAGCCGACCGACGGTGCACGCCCCGGCACCGACGCGGCAGCGGCCATCGCGGCCGACAACGTCGCCCGCGGCGTGACCCTCGACGACGGCACGAGCATCAACTACCTGTCGTCGGCCAACAGCGGCCTCACCCCCGCGTACGTCTCGCTCACCGAGCCGATCATCGTCGGGGCATCCGTCACCTTCACCGACGCCGTGATCGTCGACTACCGCAACAACGCGTGGAAGCTCAACCCCACCGGCCCCCTCGCCGGTGACGGCACGGGCACCGACGGCGTCGTGTTCTCCGACCCGCGCACGACGGCCCCCGAAGAGGTCGGCGGCGACGTGCGACTCGCGTCGTTCAACGTCCTGAACTACTTCACGACCCTCGGCAACGAGAACCCCTCCTGCGTCGCGCACACCGACCGCTTCGGCGACGGCGTCACGGTGCGCGAGGGCTGCGACCAGCGCGGTGCGTGGGACGCCGATGACCTCCAGCGTCAGCAAGACAAGATCGTCGCGGCGATCAATGCCCTGGACGCCGATGTCGTCGGTCTCATGGAGATCGAGAACTCGGCCGCGCTCGGCGAGCAGGCCGACGAGGCGACTGCGACGCTCGTCGCGGCGCTCAACGCCGCCGCGGGTGCCGACACGTGGGCCTTCGTCCCGTCGTCGACCGACCTGCCCCCGGCATCCGAGCAGGACGTCATCACCAACGCGATCATCTACCGCACCGCGTCCGTCGACCGTGTCGGCGAGTCGCGCGCGCTGGGCGACCAGAGCGGCGCGGGCGAGGCGTTCAGCAACGCCCGTGAGCCCATCGCGCAGGTCTTCGAGGCCGCCGGCGGCGGCGACCCGTTCCTGTTCGTCGTGAACCACTTCAAGTCGAAGGGTTCGGCGGGCCCCTGGCCCGGCGACGCTGACGCAGGTGACGGTCAGGGCTCGTCGAACGAGTCGCGCGTGCGTCAGGCGACGGCCCTGCGCGACTGGGTCGCCGAGATCCAGGGTGACGTCGACACCGTCGCACTCGCTGGTGACTTCAACTCGTACACGGCGGAGGACCCGCTGCAGGTGCTGTACGACGCCGGCTACGTGGATGCCGCGCAGGCGCTCGACGTCGACACGTCGTCGTACAGCTTCTCGGGTCTGTCCGGCTCGCTCGACCACATCCTGCTGAGCGGTGCTGCGAAGGACCGCGCAACGGGTGCCGACATCTGGAATATCAACTCCGGTGAGTCGGTCGCGCTCGAGTACAGCCGCTTCCGTTCGCACGGTACCGAGTTCTACGCTGCCGACGCCTACCGCTCCAGCGACCACGACCCCGTGCTCGTGGGGCTGTCGGCCGAGGCTGCTCCGGTTGAGCTGACCCTGCTCGGCATCAACGACTTCCACGGTCGCATCGACGCCAACACGGTCGCGTTCGCCGGCACCATCGAGCAGGAGCGCGCCGCGGCATCCGGCCCGACGCTGCTGCTGTCTGCAGGTGACAACATCGGCGCCTCGCTGTTCGCGTCGTCGGTCGCGCAGGACCAGCCGACGATCGATGTCCTCAACGCCCTGGGCGTGCAGGCCACGGCGGTCGGCAACCACGAGTTCGACCGCGGTTGGGCCGATCTCTCGGGCCGTGTGACGGATGCCTCGGACTACCCGCAGCTCGGTGCGAATGTGTACCTTGCGGGTACCGAGACTCCGGCCCTGCCCGAGTACGCACTGCTCGATGCCGGTGGCCTCGCGGTCGGCGTCATCGGCGCCGTCACCGAGGAGACGCCCACGCTCGTCTCCCCCGGCGGCATCACGGACATCACCTTCGGCGACCCGGTCGAGGCGGTCAACCGCGTCGCCGGTCAGCTCACCGACGGCGACCCGTCCAACGGCGAGGCGGATGTGCTCATCGCGCTGTACCACGAGGGTGCCGGAGCGGGAACGCCCGACGGCGCCACGCTCGACGAGGAACTCGCCGCCGGCGGGCCCTTCGCGTCGCTCGTGAACGACACCGCCCCGAGCATCGCCGCGATCTTCACCGGTCACACGCACAAGGAGTACGCGTGGTCGGCGACGATCCCCGGCACCGACCGCACCCGTCCTGTCGTCCAGACCGGCTCGTACGGCGCGAACGTCGGCAAGATCACGCTGACGATCGACGGCTCGGACGGCACCGTCACGGCGCACACCGAGCAGCTCGTGAAGCGCACGACGACGCCGGCGGCCGACCTCATCGCGACCTACCCCAAGGTCGCGGCCGTGGACGGCATCGTGAAGCAGGCGATCGCTGCGGCGGCCGAGGTGGGCAACACCGCGGTCGGCGAGGTCGCCGGCGACATCACGACGGCCTACTCGGGCGGCGCGTTCGTCGACGGCGTATGGACCGGCGGCAGCCGTGACGACCGCGCGAGCGAGTCGACGCTCGGCAACACGGTCGGCAATATGCTGCGCGACAGCCTGTCGGGCCTGCCGAACGGCGCCACGATCGGTGTGACGAACCCGGGCGGTCTGCGCGCAGACCTGTGGGACACGCAGGCCGAGTTCGGCGCGACGGCTGTGGCCGGTCTCGCCGACGGCACGGTCTCGTTCTCGCAGGCGAACGCCGTGCTCCCGTTCAACAACACGCTGGCGCTCGTGAGCCTCACCGGTGCCCAGTTCAAGACGCTCCTCGAGCAGCAGTGGCAGCGCGCCGCGGACGGCACCGTCCCGCAGCGTCCGTACCTGCAGCTGGGTCTGTCGGACAACGTCTCGTACACGTTCGATTCCACCCGCCCCGAGGGTGACCGCGTCACGTCGGTCACGATCGACGGTGCCCCGCTCGATGTGGCGGCGACGTACCGTGTCGGCACGTTCTCGTTCCTCGCGACCGGTGGTGACAACTTCCGGGTCTTCACCGAGGGCACGGACTACGTCGACACCGGCCTGCTTGACTACGAGGCCTGGATGGACTTCATCGCCGACGGCTCGCCGCTCGCGCCCTCCTACGCCAAGCAGGCGGTCGAGGTCACGGGTGCACCCGCGACGGTGAAGGCCGGCGAGCAGGTGTCGTTCGGTGTGGCGGGTCTCAACCTGACCAGCCGTGGCGCGCCGGAGAACACCTCGCTGCAGGTCTCGCTCGGCGGCATCGACCTGGGTGAGGTCGCTGTCACCGGTGGCGCCGCGCAGGTGAGCGTGACGGTTCCGGCCGGAACCCCGGCGGGCGCAGCGACGCTGACACTCACGGCTCCGGCATCCGGCACGGTCGTCGAGGTTGCGATCACGGTCGAGCAGTCGGTGCAGCCGGCGGCGACGTCGACGAACCTGTACGCACTGCTGCCCGTCCACATCAACCGCCTGCTGCCGACGACGCTCGTCGCGACGGTGCGTCAGGACAAGGGCACGCCGGACGGTGTCGTGGTCTTCCGCGAGGGTGACAAGGTCGTCGCGAAGGTGGCCGTCAAGTACGGCATCGCGACGTACCGTCTCGGCACGCTGAGCCGCGGCACGCACACCTACACGGCGACGTTCGAGCCGAACGACGCCACGGTCGCTAAGAGCTCGAAGAGCTCGGCGGTCAAGGTGCGCTCGCTGTTCTAGATCGCACGGCGTCACGCCGAATGCGGCGTCGTCCTTCGGGGCGGCGCCGCATTCGCGTGTTCAGGCGCTGTCACGGCGCCTCGTGCCTAGGCTGGCTTCGTGGTGACGACGGTGGTGATGGTGCACGGCATCCGCACATCCGCAACGATGTGGCGCGCGCAACTCGCGCACCTCGAGGCGCGCGGCACGCCCGGGGTCGCCGTCGACCTTCCCGGCCACGGCGCGCGGATGGCGGAGCCGTTCACGCTCGAGGGCGCGTTCGCGACGATCGACGGGGCGGTCCGTGACGCCGCCGCCGACGGCAAGGTGCTGCTGGTCGGCCACTCGATGGGAGGCCTGCTGTCGACGGCGTACGTCGGGCAGGAGACCAAACCGCCCGTGGATGCCTTCATCGCGGCATCCTGCACCGCGATCCCCCGCGGTGCGGGCCTCGCGACCTACCGCGCCCTTGCGCGCGGGTTCGACCTGCTGCCGCAGCGCGGCGATCCGATCAGCGCGTGGGTGCTCGCGCACACGCTGCCGCCCGAGACGCGTGCCGATTTCGGCGCCGGTGGGTATGCGTACGACGCGCAGGATGTCGCGCTGCGCAGCCTCTCGGTGCTCGATCTGCTCGCCGCGCTGCGACGCATCGACGTGCCGATGTGGTTCATCAACGGGCAGTACGACCAGTTGCGCATCAACGAGCGCCTGTTCGTCTCGCAGGTGCCGGGAGCGGAACTGATCGTCGTGCCGCGCACGAGTCATCTCGTGACGGCGATGCGTCCGCGCGTGTTCAACGCGCTGCTGGATCTCGCGTTGGCCACGATGGATGCCGGGGCATCCGGCGCGGTCTCAGACGCGGCGGGCTGAGCGGGGGCGGTTGCGGATCGCGAGTGTCATCGCGCCGCCCGCGATCGAGAGCACGCCGCCGACGGCGAACAGCAGCCAGAAGTTGCCGACGAGGGCGACCAGGCCCGCGCCGATGAGCGGACCCAGGAGTTGCCCGAGGCTCGCCGACACGTTGAACAGGCCGAGGTCGCGGGCGCTGTCTTCGGGTGACGGCAGCAGGTCGGTCGCGAGCGCCAGGCTCACCGACATGTACGCGCCGTACCCGACGCCGAGCAGCGCCGCGGCGATCATCGTCGTCTCGTACGACGGGGCCAGGGCGATCAGCAGCGACGCGATGCCCTGCACGATCGCCGCGCCCACGGTGAGGACGATGCGGTGCCCGCGCCGGTCGGAGATCCGGCCCGAGACGATCGCGGCCGCGACGACGAACACGGTGTACACGACGATGAGCAGCAGCAGGTCATCCTCGGCAGTCGCGGCATCGCGATCGAGGCCGTAGAGCAGGTAGAAGAGCAGGAGTCCCGTGCCGAGGGCGTTGCCGATGTTGACGATCAGGCGGCCCCACAGCAGCCAGGCGAAGTCGCGGTCGCCGAAGGCGGCGAGTCGCTCGCCGATGGTGCGCGACGAGCGCGCCGCCGCCGACGCACGCGGGGCCGGCGGGTCGGGCAGCAAGAGTGCCGCCGCGACACCCGCGACCAGGAGGAAGCCGGCGAGGGCGAGATATCCCGCCACCAGGCCGAGTTCGAGCAGGACGATCACGCCGACGCCGACGACGATCCCGACGGCCTGGCTCGACGAGACGACAGCGGCGGCGGCGCCGCGCTGAACGGTGAGCTGATCGGCGATGAGGGCCGTGAAGGCAGAGGATGCCACGGCCGTGCCGACCGAGACGCCGACCCAGGCGATGCCGACGCCCCACGGGCCTGTCGCGAAGCCGATCGCGACGAGCGACGCGGCGCCGAGGACGACACCGCCCAGCGCCCATGGGCGTCGGCGGCCGAACGCGCCACGGGTGCGGTCGCTCATGGCGCCCGCGAGCGGTGCTGCGATGACACCCGCGAGTCCGCCGGCGGCGAGGACGAGCCCCGACGAGATCACGCCCGAGATCCAGCCGTCCGCGTCGTCGGGAGTGTTCAGCTGCAGCGGGATGAGCAGCTGCAGCGGAGTGAGTTGCACCGTCCACAGGGCGAGCCACGCGAGGGTGAAGAGCGTGAACCAGCGGGCGCCTGCGCGCACAGGCCGGGTGGTCGCTGGGGTGGTACCGGGAGGAAGCGACGACACGGGTGGGGGCTCCTTCGTCGATGAGCGGCCGGTCGGGCACCGGTGAGTCGATCATGCCGCATGCGGAGGCGGCCTGCGCGCATTGGGTGGGTGCGGTGGGTGGGCGGGGGCATCCGCTCATCCGTCCCGACACGCGGCAACCCACGCCGACACCCGACCGATCGGGACGGATGACGCGCGGATGCCGAGGCGCACGCTGGCGGGCATCCCCTCATCCGTCCCAACACGCGGCAACCCACCCCACCACCCGACCGATCGGGACGGATGACGCGCGGGCGCGCAACGCAGAAGAGCCCGCCCCACGCGGGGACGGGCTCTTCTCGAAGGTGATGCGGCTCAGAGAGCGGCGACCTGCTTGGCGATCGAGGACTTGCGGTTCGCCGCCTGGTTCTCGTGAATGACGCCCTTGCTCACGGCCTTGTCGAGCTTGCGGGTCGCCTTGGCGAGTGCCTTCTCGGCAGCGGCCTTGTCGCCGGCTGCGATGGCCTCGCGGGTGCGACGCACCTCGGTCTTCAGCTCGCTCTTGACGGCCTTGTTGCGCTCGCGGGCCTTCTCGTTGGTCTTGTTGCGCTTGATCTGCGACTTGATGTTCGCCACGTTCGACGGCTCTTTCGTTCGGAGTTTTCGATGGATGTGCCGGGGTAGCGGTAGAGGGGCGCCTCCGGCGGCGTGCAGGGTGGGACCCGCACGCAAGCCAATCACCGAGTCTACCAGGTGGATGCCGCGATGCCGGAATCACGCATCCCGGCGCCGCGCTTACGCTCATCCGTCCCGATCTGCGGCATCCGCAGCCGCGAAGCGGCACAACGGGACGGATGAAGGGATGCCACGCGCCGCGGGCGGCCACGCCCACGCGTCCCGCCCGACTCAACCCCCGAACGGGGCGCGGGTCGCGATGACGGTGACGAGGCGCTCCACGGCGAAGACCGGGTCGCGGGAGGCGCCTTTGACCTCGGCATCCGCCCGCGCCGCCGCCTGGATCGCCATGCCGAGGGATGCCTCGTTCCAGCCGGTCAGGTCGCGCCGGGCGCGGTCGACCTGCCAGTCCTTCATCCCGAGACGCGCGGCGAGGGCCGACGACGACTCGCGCGCGCCGGCGACCCGCGCCATCGTGCGCAGCTTCGAGGCGATCGCCGCAACGAGCGGCACGGGGTCGGCACCGCTCGCGAGCGCATGCCGCAGGGCCACGAGGGCATCGCCGTAGCGGCCGGCGATCGCGGTGTCGGCCACCGTGAACGCCGACGTCTCGACGCGCCCGCCGTAGTACCGCTCGACGACCTGCTCGGTGATGTCGCCGGGCACATCCGCGATGAGCTGCTGACAGGCCGCGGCCAGCTCCGTGAGGTCGTCGGAGAACGCGCCCACGAGCGCCCGCAGCGCAACGGGCGCGATGCGCTTGCGCGCGGCTTGGAACTCGCCCGCCGCGAAGTCGAACCGGTCGGAGTCGCGCTTGACGGCCGGGCACGCGATCTCGACGCCGCCCCCGGTGCCGGCGCGGATCGCGTCGAGCAGCTTCTTGCCGCGCACGCTCGAACCGGTGTGCCGCAGCACGACGGTCGCGCCGTCCTGCGGCGCCTCGAGGTACGCGAGCGCTTCGGTCAGGAACGTGTCGGAGCACTTCTCCACGCCCGACACCCGGACCAGTCTCGGCTCGCCGAACAGCGACGGCGACGTCAGCCCGAGCAGACTGCCCGATGCGTAGTCGTCGGCGCGCAGGTCGGACACCTCGAGGCTCTCGTCTTCGGCACGCAGGAAGTCGCGGATGCCGGCGATCGCCCGCTCAGCGCACACCTCTTCGGGCCCCGAGACCAGCACGATCGGCGCCGGCTGCGGCGCACGCCAGGAGATCTGCGGAATCGCGGACGCCGTGCGACCGGTTCCGCCCCGCGAACTGGAACGGCGCGGCGCGGGACTCATGCCAGCCAGCCTACCCATCGCCCCCGACACCAGAGCCCGCAGCACCCGAGCCCCCGACACCAGAACCCAATGCTCCATCACCCGCGGCACCACGGCGCTCATGCCACAGCCGCAGGCCGGCATCGTCGGTCCACGCCGCGATCATCCCCTCGTGGTCGGTGCGCGCGACGCGGGCACCGAGCGCCGTCAGCATCTGCAACGTCTCGGCGCGGGGATGCCCGTAGTCGTTCTCGCCGACCGTGACGAGGGCGAGTCTCGGCCGCAGCCGCGTGTACAGCGACGCGGACTGGTCGGCGCTGCCGTGGTGGGCGACCTTCACGACGTCGTAGCGGGTGCGTAGCACAGCGCCGGATGCCATCGCCTGTTGCCCCGCTTCGGACAGATCCCCCAGGAACAGCGCCGTGGGAACTCCCCCGCCGATGACCTCGACGACGACGCTCGCGTCGTTGCCCGGCGTCGTGTCGGCGCGCGGCCAGAGCGCGCGCCAGCGGGCCTCGCCCAGCGCACCCGTCATGCCCCGCACGGCCGTGATCGACCGGGCGCCGGATGCCACGAGCCCGGCCAACAGCGCCGCATCGGCGTCACCGGCCGGCGGTCCGTGCAGCACGGTGCCGATCCGGCCGTGCACGGCATCCACGCCGCCGCGGTGATCGAGGTCGAAGTGCGTCAGCACGAGCAGGTCGATGCGGTCGATGCCGAGCCGGTCCAGGCACTGCGCGAGCGGCTCGGGCGCCGGTCCCGTGTCGATCAGCGCGATCTGCCCGGCGGACCGGACAAGCACGGCATCGCCCTGTCCGACGTCGCACGCGACGATCGCCCAGCCGGTGGGCGTCTCGGCGCGCGTGATCGCCTCGCGCACGGGCCCGAGCGCGACCCCCGCGCCGACCGCTGCCGCCAGCACGAGCACGCCGACGCTGCGGACGCGCGCCGGGACGGGCGCGATGACAGCGGCGACCGCCGCGCCGAGCACCGCCAGCGCGAGGAGTCCGAGCGGCCCCTCCTGCCACGCGACGACACTGCCGGGTAGCGTCGCGAAGGTGTCGGCCGTGCCTGCGATCCACGCGGCGGGCAGCCATGCGACCGCGACCAGCCCGCTCCCGAGCAGCGGCACTCCCGCCGTGAGGCACGCGGCGAGCCCGACGACGGTGCCCGCCGGCGCCGCGGGCGCGGCGAGGATGTTCGCGACCACGCCGAACACCGACACCTGCGGCGCGATCAGCACCAGCAGCGGGCCGCACGCGAGCTGCGCGGCCAGCGGCACCGAGATCGCGAGGGCGAGCGGCTGCGGCATCCATCGCGACAGTCCGTCGGCGAGGGGACCGGCGCCGACGAGCAGCGCGCCGGTCGCGGCGACCGACAGCGCGAACCCGAGCGAGAGTGCGAGCCACGGATCCACGATGAGCAGCACGACGACCGCGGTCGTCAGCAGCGACAGCCCCGCGCCCGGTCTGCCCAGCAGCAGCCCGAGCATCGCGATCGCCGCCATCGCGGCGGCGCGCACGACCGACGGCTCCGGCGAGACGAGGATCACGAACGCGACGAGTGCACCCAGACCGGATGCCACACGGATGCCCCGCGGTGCCCGTAGCAGCGCCGCGATGCCGAACGCGATCGCGACGACGAGCGCGCAGTTCGCCCCCGACACGGCCGTCAGGTGCGACAGCGACGACGTCTTCATCGCGGCATCCAGCTCGGGCTCGACGGCACTCGTGTCGCCGACCGCGAGCCCGGCGATGAGCCCGCCACCGGGCTGCGGAAGCGACGCTGCCGACGCGACGAGACCGCGACGCAGGGCGGATGCCACGGCGAGCACCCCCGGCGGCTCGCTGAGGATCTCGGGGTCGGCCATCGCGTCGATCACAAGGACGGCACGCTCGCCGGCATCCGCGTGCCATGCCGTCGCCCGCATGCGCAGGCGTGCCCCGAGGTCGAGCTCGGGCGAGGCCTCATCGATGCGGACGAGTACCGGCACACCGGCCCCGAACGACTCCGGCTCGCCGGTGCGTGCGCCGAGCCATGCACGATCGAGCGTCGCGTCGAAGCGCCAGCCGGTGGCGCCGCGCTCGATCTTGCCGACAGCCGTCACCTCGACGACGAGCGCCCTGCCGCCGGATATCTCGAGGCCACGTGCCGCCGCACGCGCCGGCTCGGCGACTGCCACGTGGGTGCACACCGCGGCGGCCGCGGCGAGGCACACCGCGAGCACAGCCCACCAAGTCGAGCGCCGCACGCCGCGGCGCGTCGCGACCACGAGCACGCCGCCCGCCGCCACCCACAGTGCCGCGGCGGCCGGCGCCGCGAGTTCCGCGTGCAGTGTCGCGAGCGCCGCCGCAAGCCACGCGAGCGCGGCCACCGGAACGAGCCGCGCATCGCGCCGACGAGCTCGACGCAGCGACGTCACACCGTCACCAGGTCGCGCAGGCTCGCGAGCATCTTCTCGCCGATGCCCGGCACCGACAGCAGGTCATCCACGCTCGTGAACGCACCGTTGGCCTCGCGCCACTGGATGATGCGCTCCGCGATCGCAGGCCCCACGCGCGGCAGCGTGTCGAGAGCGGCGACATCGGCCGTGTTGAGGTTGACGCGCCCGTCACTTGCCACGCCGCCGGTCGCGCTCGCGGGCGGCTCCTCCCCCACGACCGGCACCCGCAGCTGCTCGCCGTCGGTGACGCGCCGCGCGAGATTGACCGCCTCTTCGTCGGCGTCGGATGCGAGACCGCCCGCCGCCGCGATCGCGTCGACGACCCGAGCGCCGTCGTCGAGGCGATACAGCCCGGGGCTGCGGACGGCTCCCGAGACGTGCACGTACAGCGCGGGAAGCTCAGCGGATGCCGTGCTGTCGATCTGCTCGCTGACGATCTCGCCCGCCGCATCCGGCGCACCGGCAGCACGGACCATGCCGATCACGACCGAAACGGCGGCGGCCACGAGCACCAGCACGATCGCCGCACCCACGCCGAGGCGGCGACGTGCCGGTCTGTCGATCGTCGCCCCGGTCACTCCGACACCCTGACAGGGTCAGAGCGCCCGTGGTGGCCCGCTCCCCGGATCAGTGGACGGATCGCGAAATCCGCCACTTGGGGAGGAGGCTATGCGGTGGTGAAGCTCACGACCTTCGGCGCGCGCACGACGGCGCGAGCGATCTCGCGGTCACCGAGCGAACGCACGACCTTCTCGTCGGCGCGAGCCAGGGCCTCGAGCTCATCCGCCGAGATGCGTGCCGGCACCGTCAGCGTGCCGCGCACCTTGCCGTCGATCTGGACGACGGCGGTCACCGACTCCTCCACGAGCAGCGTCGGGTCAGCCTGCCGCCACGTGGCGAGGCCCACGAACGGCTCGTGGCCGAGCAGCGACCACATCTCCTCCGCGGTGTGCGGCGCGAACAGGTCGAGGACCATCGCGATCGCCTCGGCCGCTTCGCGCACGGCCGGGTCAGCCGGGCCTGCCGGACCATCGATCGTCTTGCGTGTCACGTTGACGAGTTCCATGAGGCGCGCCACGACGACGTTGAACTTCGTCTGCTCGACCAGGCCCGGGGCATCCGCCCACAGTCGATGGGTGGCGCGACGCAGGTTCTGGTCGCCGTCCGCCCAGACGACGTCCGGGCTGCTGGACACGTCGTGCGCGATGCGCCACGCCCGCGCGAGGAACTTCTGGGCGCCCGTGGTCGACACGTCTTCCCAGTTGATGTCGTCCTCGACGGGGCCGGCGAAGGCGATCGCGACGCGCACGGCGTCGGCGCCGGGGTCGACCATGCTCGAGGCGAACTCGACCAGGTTGCCCTTGCTCTTGGACATCTTCGAGCCGTCCAGCAGCACCATGCCCTGGTTCACGAGGCTCGAGAACGGCTCGGTGAACTCGATCAGGCCCATGTCGAAGAGGACCTTCGTGATGAACCGAGCGTAGAGCAGGTGCAGGATCGCGTGCTCGACGCCGCCGATGTACGCGTCGACGGGCTCCCAGCGGTCTGCCTCGGTCGTCGAGAACGCCTCGTTCTGGTCGCCCGGGTTCAGGAACCGCAGGAAGTACCACGAGCTGTCGACGAACGTGTCCATCGTGTCGGGGTCGCGCAGCGCCGGCTCGCCCGTCTCGGGGTCAACGGTCTGCATCCACTCGGTCGCGCCGCCCAGCGGCGACGTGCCCTTGGGCGCGAGGTCGAGACCGCGCGCGTCGGGCAGCGTGAGGGGCAGCTGGTCGTCGGGCACGGGGACGACCCGGCCGTCGGCGGTGTGCACCATCGGGATCGGCGTGCCCCAGAAGCGCTGACGCGAGATGAGCCAGTCGCGCAGGCGGTACGACTTCGCCGCACGGCCGGTGCCGGATGCCTCGAGCTGCTCGATGCTGCGCGCGATCGCGTTGCGCTTGCTCAGGCCGTCCAGCGGGCCGGAGTTCACCATGCGGCCGTCGTCGGTCAGGGCGATGCCCGTCACTGCGGGGTCGATGTCCTCGAGCACGGGGCCCGGATCAATCGGTACGCCGTCGTCGTCGAGCTCGATGACCGGGATCGCACCCGTGACGGGGGCGGTCGTGTCGACGACGACCTTGACCGGCAGACCGAACGCGCGGGCGAAGTCAAGATCGCGCTGGTCGTGCGCGGGGACGGCCATGACGGCGCCGTGACCGTAGTCGGCCAGCACGTAGTCGGCGGCCCAGATCGGCAGTCGCTCTCCGTTGACCGGGTTGATCGCGTACCGACCGAGGAAGACACCGGTCTTCGGACGGTCGGTACTCTGCCGCTCGATGTCGGTCTGCTTCTGCACCTCGTCGAGATATGCCTGGAAGCGCATGCGCACCTCGGCATCCGCACCGGCTGCCAGTTCGGCGGCGAGATCGCTGTCGGGGGCGACGACGAAGAACGTCGCGCCGTACAGCGTGTCGGGCCGCGTCGAGAACACCGTGACGGTGCCCTCGCGGCCTTCGATCGTGAAGTCGATGTCGGCTCCGACCGAGCGGCCGATCCAGTTGCGCTGCATCCGGATGACCTTCTGCGGCCAGAAGCCCTCGAGCTGGTTGAGGTCGTCGAGCAGGCGGTCGGCGTAGTCGGTGATCTTGAAGTACCACTGCGTGAGCTTCTTCTTGATCACCTCGGCGCCGCAGCGCTCGCAGTGCCCGTCGACGACCTGCTCGTTGGCGAGCACGGTCTGGTCGTTGGGGCACCAATTGACCGGGCTCTCCTTGCGGTAGGCCAGGCCACGCTCGTACAGGCGCTGGAACAGCCACTGGTTCCAGCGGTAGTACTCGGGGTCGCTCGTGTGCAGCACGCGGCTCCAGTCGTACGACGACCCGAACTCGCGGAAGCTCTTCTTGTGCTGGTCGATGTTGCGGTACGTCCACTCGCGCGGATCGCTGCCCGCACCGCCCTTGATCGCGGCGTTCTCGGCGGGCAGGCCGAACGAGTCCCAACCGATGGGGTTCAGGACGTTGTAGCCGCGGTGGCGCCAGAAGCGCGCGACGACGTCGACGTAGGCGTAGTTCTCGGCGTGACCCATGTGCAGGTCACCGGACGGGTACGGGAACATGCCGAGCACGTACTTGCGCGGGCGGGTGTCTGCCTCACCGCCGGCGCGGAACGGGTCATCCTGGGCCCAGCGCGCCTGCCACTTCTGCTGAATGGCGTACGGATCGAAGCCGTCGCCGGGCGCGACAGACTCTTCGGAGGCATGGATCGTGGACACAGGTCACCAATCGTGGAAAGTCGGGAACGCGCGAACGCGTCTATCCAGATTACCGGACCGCGGCTGGATCGCCCCCGGCGCCCTCCCCTGCCGCCCACTCGGGCGGCAGGGCCACGCCCAGCGCGGCGAGCGGCCCGCGTGCCTTGACAGCGACTTCGGCGACTTCGTCGGCGGGATCGGAGAGCCACGTGATGCCGCCGCCGGCGCCGACGTACGCGCCACCGGGATGCACGACGATCGACCGGATCGTCATCGCGAGGTCGACCCTGCCGCCTCTGCCGACCCAGCCGAAACACCCCGCGTAGACGCCCCGCGCCGCGCCCTCGAGGCTGTGCAGGATCGTCATCGCCGACAGCTTCGGCGCCCCCGTCATGCTCCCCGCGGGGAACGCGGCATCCAGCAGCTCCCCCAGCGTCACGCCGTCGCGCAGTCGTCCCGCGACCGTGCTGACGAGCTGATGCACGGCGGGATACGACTCGACCTCCAGCAGACGCTCGGCCGCGACCGTTCCGGGCAGGCACACGCGCTGCAGGTCGTTGCGCATGAGGTCGACGATCATCACATTCTCGGCGCGTTCCTTGACGCTCTCGACGAGCTCGTGCGCCAGCGCCGCGTCGGCGACGGCATCCGCTCCGCGCGGGCGCGTGCCCTTGATCGGCCGCGTGCGCACGATCCCATCCGCGACATGCAGAAACTGCTCGGGGCTCGCGCTCAGCAGCGCGTGGTCGCCGACGCGGATGTATCCGCCGTGGTGGGCAGGCTGCGCGTCGCGCAGCCGCAGATACACCGCGACCGGGTCGATCGGTGCCGCCGCGTCCGCCGCGAGCTCGAACCGCGTCGTGAGACACAGCTGGTAGGCATCCCCCGCGCGGATCGCGCCGCGGCACCGCTCGATGAGGTCGACATAGTCATCGGGCGCATGACGTGCTGAAGCGATGCGAACGGATGCCTGTGCCGCAGGCCCCGCGGCGAGGTCTGCGAGGCGCGCGCGCCAGACATCGAGTTGTGCTCGGGCATCCGTCAGCTCCGTCTGTGGCGCGATGAGCCACGCAGAGCGGGCCGCGTGGTCGAAGGCGACTAGCCGTCGCACCGCGAGTGCGGCGCGGTCGGGCGCGAGGCCGTCGCTCGTCGCCGGCGCGCCCGCGGTCGCCGCGGCGCCGTCGTACCCTGCCCAGCCGACCCAACCGCCGGCGAACCCGCCGGGGATGGACCCCGTCTCGCGCTGTTGCAGCGGGATGTCGGTGGGCAGCCCGGCGGGCTCGCCGATGCCCATCCAGCTCCAGCCGGTGCGCGCGTCGGGCCCTGCGTCGAGCCAGAACGCGTGCGACGCTCGCGCGGGCCCGGCGCGGAACAGGTCGGCGGGATCGACCCAGTCGATCCGCGCGGCGACGGACTCGGCAGACACTCATTCAGGGTAGAGGTCGGCGGCATATTCTTGAGCGGTGAACGACTTTCTGACGTGGCTGTTGGATGCCGTGCAGAGCGTCGATCCCGTCCTGCGAGCGGTGCTGGCGGGCGTCGCGATCATGCTCGAGACCAGCGTCCTGGTCGGGCTCGTCGTGCCCGGTGACACGGTCGTCATCGTCGCGTCGACCGCCGTGGGGAGCTTCACCGAGGCCGTGATCCTCACCGTGACCGTCATCGTCGGGGCTCTCATCGGTGAGAGCGTCGGCTTCTGGCTCGGTCGGTGGCTGGGGCCGCGCATCCGGCATTCGCGGGTCGGGCGATGGCTCGGCGAAGACAACTGGACGCGCGCGGAACTGTATCTGCGGCGCCGTGGCGGTCCGGCGATCTTCCTGTCGCGCTTTCTGCCCGTGCTGCATTCGCTCGTGCCGCTCACGGTCGGCATGAGCGGCTTCGCCTACCGGCGCTTCCTCGCGTGGACGGCGCCGGCCTGCGCGGTCTGGGCGATCGCCTACGTCGGCGTCGGCGCGGCCGCTGCGGGCACCTATCGCGAGCTGTCCGACCGGTTGCACGGGGCGGGCTACATCTTCGTGGGGATCATCGCGGTCTTCCTCGTGCTGGCGTATCTCGCCAAGCGCCTCATCGTCCGCGGCGAGGCTCGCCACATGAGCCGCCAGAGCACGGAGGGTGACTCGTCGTCCGACGACGTGGGACAATGAGGCGATGCCTTCCGAACCCGCACCGCGCACCAAGGTGCTGTGGATCGCCCGTCTTGAGTACCGCTTTCACGCCTGGCGCGAGCGGCGTGCGCGAGCCCGTGGGAATACCCCGAGCGTCTCCGGATATCCGGGCTACGGCACCGAGGAATGGATCCGTGTTCTCGGGCGCGTGCTGATCGTTCCACCGCTGCCGACGCGTCACCGCGGTGAGTACGCGAGTGTGCGCGGCTGGCGGGCCTTCGCCTCTGTACCGGTCGGCTACGCGCAGGTGACCGTGACCGTCGACGGAGTCGACCACGACGTCGTCGCCGACCGGGGCGGCGTGATCGACACCGTCCTCCCCGCGCGGCTGGCGCCGGGATGGCAGACCATCACGATGTCGGTGGAAGGCTCGGAGCCGTTGGAGACCCGGGTCTTCATCGTCGGCGCCGACGTCCGCTTCGGCGTCGTCTCCGACGTCGATGACACCGTCATGGTGACGGCGCTGCCCCGGCCGTTCGTGGCCGCGTGGAACTCGTTCGTCCTCGACGAGCACGCGCGCCAGCCCGTCCCCGGTATGGCCGTGCTGCTCGAACGCGTCCTGCGCGGGCACCCGGGTTCTCCCGTGATCTACCTGTCCACGGGCGCCTGGAATGTCGCGCCGACCCTGCAGCGGTTCCTGCGTCGGAACCTCTTCCCCGCCGGTTCGCTGCTGTTGACCGATTGGGGTCCGACGCACGACCGGTGGTTCCGCAGCGGCCGCGAGCACAAGGCCGAAAACCTGCGCCGTCTCGCCCGCGAGTTCCCGCACATCACATGGCTGCTGATCGGCGACGACGGCCAGCACGACGATGCGCTGTACACCGAGTTCACGAGCGAGTTCCCCGATCGCGTCGCAGCGGTCGCGATCCGGCGCCTCTCGCCCACCGAGGCGGTGCTCGCCGGGGGGCGCACGGCGGTGAACGACCACTCCGCGGCGGACGTGCCGTGGGTGAGCGAATCCGATGGTGCGGGGCTGCTGGACCGGCTGTCCGAGCACGGCATCGTCGCGCCGGAGTGATCCGTCGCGACGCGCGTCGCGCGTGTGTCCGATGCCCGTCGTAGGCTGACGATCATGTGCGGACGTTTCGTGGTCGCTTCCCGTGGCTCAGAGCTGGTCGGGGTTCTGCGCGTCGATCTCGAGGGCGACGAGCTGCCGGCGCCATCGTTCAACATCGCGCCGACCGATCGCGTCGCGATCGTGCTCGACTCGGCCAAGACCGAGCCGCCGACGCGGCGGCTCGAGAGCGCGCGGTGGGGCCTCGTGCCGGCGTGGGCGAAAGATCCCGGCATCGGCGTCAAGGCGTTCAACGCGCGCGCCGAAGAAGTCGAAGACAAGCCGATGTTCCGCCAGGCCCTCATCAAGCGGCGTGCTGTGGTCCCGGCATCCGGATATTACGAATGGCACACCGAAGACGGCGTCAAGACGCCGTACTACATCCATCCGACCGACGACTCCCCCCTGATGTTCGCGGGGCTCTACGAGTGGTGGAAGGATCCCTCGAAGGCCGACGACGATCCGACCAGGTGGCTGCTCAGCTTCACGATCATGACCCGGTCGGCCCTCGGTGCGCTCGGTTCGATCCACGACCGGATGCCCCTGTTCATCGACGCCGACTACGCGGATGTCTGGCTCGATCCGACGACCGACAACGTCGGCGACCTGCTGGATGCCACGATCGACGCCGCCCCCGAGATCGTCGACAGCCTGTCGATGCGCGAAGTCGGTCGCGAGGTAGGCAACGTGCGCAACAACGGGCCCGAGCTGATCGAGCCGGTCAGCTGATTCGGGCTGATTCGGGCTGCATGCCCGGCCACTGGCGACTCGGCCGCGCGGCTCGCCGCGCTCGAGGACGCGATCAGCGGTTGACGTAGCCCATGTGCAGTGCGTTGTACCGGTCGCCCTGCACGCCGATGCGTGCCGCGAGGGCGTCGAGATCGGCGAGGTCGTCGGCCGACAGCGCGACGGTCGTGGATGCCGCATTCTCCTGGATCCGCGCCGTGCGCCGAGTGCCGGGAATCGGCACGACCCACGGACGCTGTGCGAGCAGCCAGGCGAGTGCGACCTGGCCGGGCGTCGCACCGCGTGAGGCGGCGAGCTCCGCGACGTGGCTGACGAGCGCCTGATTCGCCGCACGGTTGTCGGCGGTGAACCGCGGGATCGTGCCGCGCACGTCGCCGTCGCTGAAGGAGGTCGCAGCGTCGACGATGCCCGTCAGGAACCCCTTGCCGAGTGGGCTGAACGGGACGAACCCGATGCCGAGCTCGGCGAGCGTCGGCAGGACGTCGGCCTCGGGGTCGCGCGTCCACAGCGAGTACTCGCTCTGCACGGCCGTCACAGGAAACACCGCGTGGGCCGCACGGATCGTGGCGGCGGATGCCTCAGATAGCCCGAAGTGGCGCACCTTGCCCGCGGCGACGAGGTCGACGACGGTGCCGGCGACGTCTTCGATGGGGACATCCGGGTCGACGCGGTGCTGGTAGAACAGGTCGATCGTGTCGGTGCGCAGTCGCTGCAAAGATTGGTCGGCGACGCGGCGGATCTGCTCGGGGCGGCTGTTCAATCCGACGCTGCGTCCAGCCTGGATGTCCCAGCCGAACTTCGTCGCGATGACGACATCGTCGCGCAGCGGCTCGAGTGCTTCGCCGACGAGCTCTTCGTTGATGTAGGGCCCGTAGACCTCCGCCGTGTCGAAGAATGTGACCCCGGCATCCGGTGCCGAGCGCAGCACCGCGATCATGTCATCGCGGTCGCCGGGGTTCGGCCCGTAGCTCTGCGACATGCCCATCGCGCCGAGGCCGATGGCCGACACCTCGAGTCCCTGTCCGAGTGTGCGGGTGTGCATCAGTTTGTCTCCTCGACGGTCGACGGGATCGGCGCGGCCGGCTCTACCCGTGTGGCCGGTGGGGCGGGCTGAGTCGCGACCCAGCTGGCCAGCAGCTTGAGGCGCTCTTCGGAGGGCGACCCCGGTTCGGCGGTGTAGATGAGGAACGACATGCCAGGCTCGGCGGTCAACTCCATCCCCTCGTAGCTGAGGGTGAGGTCGCCGACGACGTGGTGGTAGAAGTTCTTGACGCCCGAACCGTGCCGGCGCACGTTGTGCGCGCCCCAGCGCGTGCGGAACTCGTCGCTGCGCGTCGACAGCTCGCCGATGAGGTCGTGCAGTTGCTTGTCGCGCGGGTCACGGCCGGCCTCGATGCGCAGGATCGCGACGCTCGTGTCGGCGGCGGTGTTCCAGTCGGGGTAGAACTCGCGCGAGCGCTCGTCGAGGAAGTTGAACTTCGCGAGGTTACCGTCCGCCGGGCCCTCGAGCACCCAGTCGTAGAACGCGCGGCCGAGGTCGTTGACGGCCAGCACATCCATGCGGCCATTGCGGACGAAGGCGGGGCCGGCGGTGATCGCGTCGAGCGCGAACTGCAGGCCCGGGCGCGTCGTCCACTGCTTCGGCTTGCGGCGTGGGGGGACGACGGTGAGGCCGTTTGCGGCGTGGGCGAGGTCGAACAGGTGCTCGCGCTCGGCGTCGTCGAGCTGGAGGGCACGGGCGACGGCATCCAGCACCGAATCAGAGACGCCGGCGAGGTGGCCGCGCTCGATCTTCGCGTAGTACTCGATGCTGACGTCGGCGAGCATGGCGACCTCGCTGCGGCGCAGCCCCGCGACGCGTCGGTTCGCGCCCGCGGTGAGTCCCGCGGCCTCCGGCGTGATCCGGTCGCGGCGGGTGGTGAGGAACTCCCTCACCTCGTTGCGGTTGTCCATGACCTCGACGTTACGCCGCCCACAGGATCGCAGGGATGCCCTATCGGTACACCCCAGACGCTCAGCGCAGCGCGAGTCGTGTCTGTGTCTGCACCGCGCGGCCGTCGGATTTGAGAGTCCGGAGCAGCCGATTGAGTGTCTCGGTGTCGCGGACGCGCACGTGCAACAGGTAATCGTACGGACCGGTCACGTGCACGGCATCCCAGATCTCCGGAACACCGCGCGACCACGCGAGGAAGTCCTCGGACTCTCGCTCCGCGTCGAGCCGGACGTCGATGAACGCCCCGAGTCCCCCGGCACCATCGGCGACGTCGGGGGCGAGGACGACGCGGTAGCCGAGGATGACGCCTGACTGCTCCATCCGCCGGATCCGGGCGGCGGCCGCGTTCGTACTCAGGCCGACCTGGCGCCCGACCTCACTGAACGATGCACGCCCATCTTCACGAAGAATGTCGAGGATCTTGTCGTCGAGGGCATCCATGGCACTCATTCTCGCAGTGATGCTGCACGATCGCGCAGTTCTGCGCGCACGCCGTTCGCAAGATGAGGCACATGGATGCCCTCGTCACGTTCCCCGTCGGCGCACTCGCCGGGCTCGCACTCGCCGCGCCGCTGGGCGCGATCGGCGTGCTGCTGATGCAGGAGGGACTCGAGCGCGGCCTGCGCGGCGGACTGCCCGCGACGGCCGCTGTCGCGACCGTCGACACGCTGTACTGTGTGATCGCCGTCGTCGCGGGGACGCTCGCGGCACCCGCGATCGCGGGTCTTGCGCCCTGGCCGCAGCTCGGCGGAGGCGTGGTGCTGATCGCGATCGGCATCCGCGCGCTCGTGCGGAGCCTGCGAGCGACCGGCGCCGCGCCGGGGCGACCGCGGACTGCCACGACTTCGACACGTGGCCGCTATCCGCTCTTCCTCGCCCTCACCGCGATCAACCCCGCCACGCTCCTGTACTTCGTCGCGATCTTGCCCGGCCTGGCGCAAGTCGCCGGCTCCGCGACGTCTCGCTTCGCGTTCGTGGCGGGCGTCGCCACCGCCTCGTTCGCCTGGCAGATGCTGCTGGTGGTGGTTGGCGCCGCGCTGCGCCGCACGACCGGCCCGCGGTTCCGATTCGGGACGGCACTGGTCGGCAACGGCGTGGTCATCCTGTTCGGCATCCTGCTGATCGCCCGGGCGCTCTGAAATCGCCTGAGCCGCCGCGCCGCCGGGTCTCCGTCGCCCGGTCTCACGCCGAGAGCGTGCCGAAATACTGCTCGCTGGTGCAGAAGTGGCCTCGGCGGGGTGGCTGAGGCGACTTCAGCACCGTGCTGCAGGACTTCGGCACGCGAGCGCCGCGAGCCGCGCCACACCCGGCTCCAGGGACAGCGCGATCATCCGGTGAAGCCATCCAGACTCAGACTCTGACCACTGCGCGCGCCTGTCGTCGCGATGCGGGAAAATGATCGGAGAGTCGACAGTCGCAGTGTCCAGGAGATGATTCAGTGCCCGAGTGGTTTGTCGTGGTGCTGGGCGTGCTCGGCGGCTTCATCCTGCTGTGGTTGGTGTTGCTGCTCGTTCTGCTGAATCAGCAGCGTCGCGCGGGCGCGGACGTCGATTGGAAGGGCCTGCTGCGCTTGGTGCCAGATGTGATCCGGCTGGTCAAGCGGCTCGCGAGCGATGCGACCGTGCCGCGAGCAACCCGGTGGTGGCTCATGGCACTGCTCGGGTACTTGCTCATGCCGATCGATCTGGTGCCGGACTTCATTCCCGTGCTGGGATGCGCCGACGACGCCATCGTGGTGGCGATCGTCCTCAGATTCGCGATCCGGCACGCCGGGCTCGAAGCGATCGAGCGGCACTGGCCGGGAACACCGGCAGGCCTGCACAGCGTACTGACCCTCGCCGGATACGGGAGAGTGACGAGCGCACCGTAGCGATGCCTATTTCGCGATGACGTACACGTTCTCCGACAGACGGATGTAGTCGCCGTCGGGCGCTTGGCCTCTGCCCGGAACGAGCAAGTAACTGACCGCGCTACCTTCGCTCACGCTGATGTCATGACCCGCGACGTCGCAGGCAACCTGAGCGTTGCCATCGCTCGGCGCGATCACGAGGCACGCGCTGTCTTCGGATGCCCCCAGCGAAACCCGGACCTGCGTGCCCTTGTACTCACCGACCCGCCGGGCCGACTCCGCATCGCCAGCAGCGTCGGACGCCACCGCATCTGGCAGTTGGTCCGACGGCTGTGCCGTCCGATCCAGATCCGAGTATGGTGAGCCGACCGCAGCGCAGCCAGCGAACGCAAGTGCACTTGCTGCCAGCGCGACTGCGAAGCCGACGGGTCGGAACAATCGTGCCGATGTCATGCGAGTCAGGATAGTAGCGCCCCGAGTTCGCGGCCGTCAGCTTTCCAGCACGCGCGCCAACCGACGATCATCATTGCGCGACTCTCGCTGGATCTGTCGACGAAGGAACGGTTCAGCGATCCGGGCTATGCCATGGAGGCTGAACTGCATCTCGCACGTCACCAACGTGCTTGGCACCACGGCCGGACCGACCGAGGCGGAGGCATCCTCGGGCTCAGCTGCGCCGAACCGATAGGTGACGCGACCAGAAACCGTACCGTCATCGACCTCGAACGCCACCAGCCTGTCAGGCTCGTAGTCGACATAGCGTGTGCGCGACTCGTACCGCCGCCCCAGCATCGAGCGCACGAAAACATGCTCCGTGCCGACGCCGATCGGGCCAGGCGTTATGCGCCGCACTTCCACGAGCCCGGTCTGCCAGCGCGGTGTGTTCGTCTGATCCGCGACAAAGGCAAATACCTCGGCAACCGCGCGATGGATGAGGATCTCGGTGTTGAGCGTGAACAAGTTGACCTCCTCGCTGCATCGCATTTGGAGTCCCTATGTACGCTCAATGTAGGCCGCAATGTCAAACGTGACCATACTGGCGAAACCAAAAACGAGAGCCCGGCCGATGGCCGGACTCTCGTGAGTGACATATCTCGCGACTCATCACACTGTGGACCTGAGGGGACTCGAACCCCTGACCCCCTGCATGCCATGCAGGTGCGCTACCAGCTGCGCCACAGGCCCATTTCTGGGATGTCACCGCTCGCGCGGCAACCCCTCGATATTACTACATCGCGGGGCGTGCAACGAATCGGCGCACTCAGTCGGGCGCGTCGACCGGGACAGCCGTCGGGATGACGGGGCAGTCCTTCCACAGCCGCTCGAGGCCGTAGAACGTGCGCTCCTGCTCGTGGAAGACGTGCACGACGAGGTCGCCGAAGTCGAGCAGCACCCAGCGAGCCTCGCTGCGCCCCTCGCGGCGCAGCCGCTTCACGCCCTCTTCGAGCATCGCCTCTTCGACGGCATCCGCGATCGCCGCGACGTTGCGCTCGCTGCTTCCGGTCGCGAGCAGGAAGGCATCCACGAGCGGCAGCGGCTCGGACACGTCGAACGCGACGAAGTCCTCGCCGCCCTTGCTCTCGGCGGCAGCAGCGGCGATGGTCACGAGCTCGCGCGTGCGCTCACTTGCCGTCACTGGAAGGCCCCCGTCACCAGCGCGACGATGAGCACGCCGGTCAGTGCCAGCGCGAGCGCGCCGGCGGTGATCACGAGAGTCAGCATCAGCCGACTGCCCTTCTCGGGCGCCGGAGGTTTGATGATGTCCTCCGCGCTCTTGATCGTGCTGATCGCGGCACTGGCGGCGATCGGCGTCGGCGACGACGTCGCCGGCAGCTCGCCGTCGACGAGGATCGCGTCGATCTCCTTGCCGTCGGATGACCCGCGCGACGTGCCGGTCGACCCGAACGCCTCGGGCAGGTTGTACGTCCCCGTGATCAAGACCTCGCCGGTCGCGGTGACCGGCGACACGAGCGACGCCGTCTCCGGAGTCTGCGACAGGATCAGCGCGTTCGAGGCCGACAGCGCGCCGGTCGCCGGGCTGCGGGTGAGCAGCTGGTCGAACGACGCGGGCAGTTCCAGTTCGACGTTCTCGCCGGCGAGAAGCTCCGATCCAAACGTCGGCGCCACGACGGGACGCGGCTCTTCGGATGCCTCGGGCTCGGCGGACGGCGCTTCGACAGGCTCAGCGGCCTCGGAGGCCTCGACAACGTCGGGAGCGTCGGCCACCTCCGAGGCGTCGTCCTCGTCCGACGACGCTTCGACAAACTCAGCGACCACGGAGGCGTCGTCCTCGGCCGACGCCGCTTCGACAGGCTCAGCGACCACGGGGGCGTCGGTCTCGCCCGACGGCGCTTCGACAGGCTCAGCGTCCAGCGGCGCGTCAGCCGCTTCGACAACTTCAGCATCCACGGGAGCAGCGGCCTCGGAATCGTCGCCGCCCTCGGGGACATCCGCCACGTCGATGACCGCGGCCGGCTCGACCGCGTCGACGGAGTCGACGACATAGGTGTCGCCCACGGCATCCGCATCTTCCGGCTCGATGACGGGGACGGATGCCGTGCGCAGACGCTCCTGCTGGCGGGCCGCACGCCGGGTGAGTGCGGGCGCGTGCAGATCGACGTCCTCGGCGACCGGCGGCTCTTCGGCGGCCGGCAGCGGTTCGACGGCACGCGGCAGGGGCGCGACCGGCGCCGCCGGCGCGGGCGACTCGTCGGCAGACTCACTGACTGCAGCGGCGGCGGCTTCCGCCTCTTCGGGCGTGATGATCGGGGTCGACGCAGTGTTGCGCAGCTCGCGCAGCTGGCGTCGGGTCAGCTGGGGCGTCTCAGGCTCGTCGGGTGTGGTCATGCCTCGCTCCGGTACAGGTGATGCTTCGCAATGTATTGGACGACGCCGTCGGGCACGAGGTACCACACCGGGTTTCCCTCACGAACCCGCCGGCGGCAGTCCGTCGATGAGATCGACAGCGCCGGGATCTCGAGTTGGCTCACGTCGTCGCTGGGCAGTCCCTCGGTGTTCAGAACGTGCCCCGGGCGCGACACCGCGACGAAATGCGCGAGCTCCCACAGCTCATCGTGATTGCGCCAGCTGAGGATCTGCGCAACGGCATCCGCGCCCGTGATGAAGAACAGCTCGGCATCGGGCCGGGATGCCTTCAGGTCGCGCAGCGTGTCGATCGTGTAGGTCGGGCCGTCGCGGTCGATGTCGACGCGGCTGACGGTGAACCGGGGATTCGATGCGGTCGCGATGACCGTCATCAGGTAGCGATGCTCGCCCTCGGTGACCTTCTCCTTCTGCCACGGTAGACCCGTGGGCACGAAGACGACTTCATCGAGGTCGAACGACTGCGCCACCTCGCTCGCGGCGACCAGGTGCCCGTGATGGATCGGGTCGAAGGTGCCGCCCATCACCCCGATCCGCGGGGCGCGTGCCGAAGCCATGAAACCGGCCTCAGTGGTGGCCGTGGCCCGCCTGTGCCGCGTCGGGGTGAGCCTTGGCGTAGGCCTCGGCCTTCTGCGAGTGGCGGTTGGCCACGTTGCGGTAAGACAGCGTGACGAGGCCGAGCGCGATGAAGATGACGAACGCGATCGCGCCGTAGATGAACGTCTCCGCCTGGACGTTGCCGTGGTGCTCGGCGCCCTCTGCGGCGAGGGTGACGATCGTGGCGAGGGTCATGCGGACTCCGTTCGGTTCGGGTGATTCAAGTTTAGGTGGTCAGGCGCGGATCTGCCCGGACCCGCGGGCGAGCCATTTCGTGCTGGTCAGCTCGGGAAGTCCCATCGGGCCGCGCGCGTGCAGTTTCTGGGTCGAGATGCCCACCTCGGCGCCGAAGCCGAACTCGCCGCCATCGGTGAACCGCGTCGATGCGTTCGCCATGACGACGGCGGCATCGACCTCAGCGAGGAAGCGCTCGGCGCGGGCATCGTCGGTCGTGATGATCGACTCGGTGTGGTGGGTCGAATAGCGGCGGATGTGATCGAGCGCCTCGTCGAGATCGTCGACGACACGCATCGACAGATCGAGGCTCATGTGCTCGGTCGCCCAGTCCGCCTCTTCCACTGGCACGGCTCCGGCAACCAGCGCACGCACGGCGTCGTCTCCATGGATCGTGACGCCGGCATCCTCGAGCGCCGCGGCGACCGGCGGAATGAGGCGCTCTGCGGCATCGCGCAGCACGAGCACCGTCTCGACCGAGTTGCACACGCTCGGCCGCTGGACCTTCGCGTTGACGACGATCTGCTCGGCCCACTCGAGCGGCGCGGTCGTGTCGAGCACGATGTGCACGACGCCGGCGCCGGTCTCGATGACGGGAACGGATGACTGCGTCACGACGGTCTCGATCAGCTGCGCGCTGCCGCGCGGCACCAGGACGTCGACGAGACCACGCGCCTGCATGAGGGCGTTCGCGCCGTCACGACCGAAGTCGTCGACCGTCTGGATCGCCTCGGGATCGATGCCGTCAGCGGCAAGAGCCGCGCGCATCACGTCAATGAGCGCCGCGTTGCTCGACCGGGCGGCGGTGCCGCCGCGCAACACGACGGCGTTGCCCGAGCGCAGCGCGAGTGCCGCGATGTCGACCGTGACGTTGGGCCGCGCCTCGTAGATCGAGCCGATGACACCGAACGGGACGGAGACCTTCTGCAGCGCAACGTCGTTGTACAGCACCCGCTCGTCGAGAACGCGCCCCACCGGGTCGGGCAGATCGGCGACATCGCGCACGGCGTCCGCGAGCGCCTGCACGCGCGTCTCGTCGAGACGCAACCGGTCGAGCAGACCCGCCGAGAGGCCGGTCTCGCGCCCGCGCGCCAGGTCTTCCGCGTTGGCGGCGACGATCTGCGCGGTCGCGGCCTCGAGCCCGTCCGCGATCGCGCGCAGCGCGTGCGCCTTGGCCGCGTCGGTCAGCAGGCCGACACTGCGCGAGGCATCCTTCGCGCGCACCATGCGCTCGTGCGCTGTCGTCGCGGTGATCGTCATATCGTCAGTGTACCGAGGGTCCTGATGCGGCGGCGTGCGCAGCGTCATGCCCCCGGCGTCGTGCGCAGGACGCCGGTCGCCGTCAGCGGCTGGACCGTGGGGTCGGGTGCGAACCACGTGCCGATCTGCTCGCCCGCCAGCGCCTCGGCGATCAGGTCGGCGCTCGTGACGAGCACGCCGATGCCGGATGCCGCCGCAAGGCGCGCGGCCGACACCTTGGTCGCCGCTCCCCCGGTGCCGACGCTGTTGACCACGACCGACCCGAACTCGAAGCCTGCCAAGTCATCGCCGAACTCGACGGTGTCGATCGGCAGGGCGCCCGGCTCGTCCGGCGGCCGCGTGTACAGCGACTCGATGTCGCTCAGCAGCACGAGGCCGTCGGCGCCGATCAGGACGGCCACGAGGGCTGCGAGACGGTCGTTGTCGCCGAAGCGGATCTCGTGCGTCGCGACGGTGTCGTTCTCGTTGACGATCGGCAGGATGCGCAGGCCCAGCAGCCGGTCCAGCGCGCGGCGCGCGTTGGAGCGGTGGGTCGGGTTCTCGAGGTCACCGGCGGTCAGCAGCACCTGGCCCGCGAGGATCGTGAACCGGTCGAGCGAGGTCTGATACCGCCACATCAGCACGTTCTGCCCGACCGCGGCTGCGGCCTGCTGCGTCGCTAGGTCGTTGGGGCGACCCCCCAGATCGAGGAACGGGATCGCGGTCGCGATGGCACCCGATGACACGAGCACGACCTCGGTGCCGCGTGCGTGCGCCTGCGCGATCGCGGCGACGATCGTGTCGATGCGGAACGCGGCGTCACCGCTGATCGATGACGAACCGACCTTCACGACGATGCGTCGCGCACCCTCGATGCCGGCGCGGTCGCGCAACGTCATGCGTCATCCTCCACCCAGTCGTCCTCCCACCCGTCGACGCCGCCCAGGCGCTCGCTCTCGAGCTCGGCGCGGGCCTCGGCCTTGGCATCCATGCGGTCGTGATAGCGCTCTCGACGCTGCGACGTCGTCCGTCGCGGGTTCAGATCCAGTCGCGGGTCGGTGCCGCGCGGCGCCGTCATGAGCTCGGCGGCCGACGACAGCGACGGATGCCAGTCGAAGACGACACCGTCGTCCACACCGATCACCACGGTCGAGCCGGCGACGGCGCCGACGCGGAACAGCTCGTCTTCGATGCCCAGCTTCTCGAGACGGTCGGCCAGGAACCCGACCGCTTCTTCGTTCTGGAAGTCGGTCTGCTGCACCCAGCGCTCGGGCTTCGCGCCGATGATCCGGTACAGGTTGCCGTACGTGCCGCCTTCGACACGGATCTCGAACTCGCGATCGGCGCCCTGCGGGCGGATGATGATGCGCTCGGGCGCGGGGACGGCAGCCTGCTCGACCCGGTGCCGCGCGACGATGTCGCCCAGCGCGAACGTCAGCGGGCGCAGTCCCTCGTGGCTGACCGTGGAGATCTCGAACACGCGGTAGCCGCGTGCCTCGAGGTCGGGGCGCACGAGGTCTGCCAGATCCTTGGCCTCGGGCACGTCGACCTTGTTCAGGGCGACCAGCTGCGGGCGCTCGAGCAGGGGCAGCTGCCCCTCCGGAACGGGATAGTTGCCCAACTCTTCGAGGATGACGTCGAGATCGCTCAGCGGGTCGCGCCCCGGCTCGAGCGTGGCGCAGTCGAGCACGTGCACAAGGGCCGTGCAGCGCTCGACGTGACGGAGGAACTCCAGGCCCAGGCCTTTGCCCTCACTCGCGCCCTCGATGAGGCCGGGCACGTCGGCGACGGTGAAGCGCACGTCGCCCGCCTGCACGACCCCGAGGTTCGGGTGCAACGTCGTGAAGGGGTAGTCCGCAATCTTGGGGCGCGCGGCCGACACGGCGGCGATGAGGCTCGACTTGCCCGCCGAGGGGAAGCCGACCAGCGCGACGTCGGCGACGGTCTTCAGCTCGAGAAGGACATCACCCTCCCAGCCGGGAGTGCCCAGCAGCGCGAAGCCGGGGGCCTTGCGCTTCGGGTTCGCGAGAGCCGCGTTGCCGAGGCCACCCTGACCGCCCGGCGCAGCGACGAGGCGCATGCCCGGCTCGATCAGGTCGGCGAGCGTCGTCCCGTCGGCATCCTTCACGACGGTGCCCACCGGAACAGGCAGCTCAAGGGTCTCGCCGTGGTAGCCCGAGCGGTTGTCGCCCATCCCGAACCCGCCGTTGCCCGCATTGCGGTGCGGCGAGTGGTGGTACGACAGCAGCGTCGTCACCTGCGGGTCGGCGACCAGCACGACGTCGCCGCCGTGGCCGCCGTTGCCCCCGTCCGGGCCGGCGAGCGGCTTGAACTTCTCACGGCGCACCGACACACAGCCATTGCCGCCCTTGCCGGCACGCAGGTGCAGCGTGACCTGGTCGACGAAGCTGACCATGTCGGTCTCCTTACATACAGATGAGGGGCGAGCACGAAGCCCGCCCCTCACTTTGGCATCTCGTCCGTTGGCGTACCACCGGACGAAACCTGAGTCTGTTACTCCGCGACAGCCGCCACGATGTTGACGACCTTGCGGCCGCCCTTCGTGCCGAACTCGACCGCGCCGGCCTCGAGGGCGAACAGCGTGTCGTCGCCACCGCGGCCGACGTTCGCGCCCGGGTGGAAGTGCGTGCCGCGCTGGCGGACGATGATCTCGCCGGCGAGGACCTGCTGGCCGCCGAAGCGCTTCACGCCCAGTCGCTGGGCGTTGGAGTCGCGACCGTTACGGGTAGAGCTTGCGCCCTTCTTGTGTGCCATCTCTGCGTCTCCGAATCTTTACTTGATGCCGGTGATCTTGACGCGCGTGAGGTCCTGGCGGTGGCCCTGGCGCTTCTTGTAGCCGGTCTTGTTCTTGAACTTCTGGATCACGATCTTCGGACCGCGCTCCTCGCCGAGGACCTCGGCGGTGACCTTGACCTTCGCCAGCTTGTCGGCGTCGGTCGTCACGGCGTCGCCGTCGACGAACAGGACAGCGGGAAGCTCGATCTTGTCGCCGATCTTCGCCTGCTGGCGGTCGAGCACGACGACCGTGCCGACCTCGACCTTTTCCTGCCGGCCGCCGGCGCGCACAACTGCGTAAACCACTTCACACCTGTTTCTTCTGTGGAGCGCTCGGCTCCGAATTGTCCTTGTGGGACGTGTACGTCCTCAGGGAAAGTCATGGTGCGGATGTCCACCGGACGGGCCGGGACGCGACGCACCAAGCGACTACTTTACCGGATGCCGGGCCAAGGGGCAAAAGCGCCGCCCGGGCGTGTCGCCGGTCCCTACGATGGGGACGTGGTGATCCTCATCGACGATGCCCGGTGGCCCGCCCACGGGCGCCTCTGGGCGCACATGGTCAGCGACAGCGATCTGGCTGAGCTGCACGCGTTCGCTGCCGCCAACGGCATCCCGCCGCGCGCCTTCGATCTGGACCACTACGACGTTCCCGAGGACGCTCTCCCCCGGCTCGTCGCAGCGGGCGCCCACCACGTCAGCGGGCACGAGCTCGTGCGCCGCCTGATCGCTTCGGGCCTGCGGATCACGGCGCGCGAGCGCCGCGGCCGCTAGGACTCGCTGACCTCGGGCGTCGCCGGTGTCGCCGCGACGGGCGTTCCGCTGAGCGCCGCCGTCGTCACGCGACGCCGTCCACGACCCTGACCCGGGGCCTTCGGCTCGGGCAGCGCGCTGAGCACCGAGTCGAGCAGGAGATCCTTCTCGGTCTTGGGCGCGGCACCGGCATCCGACTTCGCACCGTTCTGACGCGGGCTGTCGGTGCGCTTCTTGCGCGCCTTCTTCGGCCGCTCGACGGGCGCCGCGAGCGGTGCCTCGAGGTCGATGATCACGGGCGCCGCGGTCTCATCCACGGTCGGGTGAATGGTGGATGCCGCGATCTGCGCAAGCGCCGACTTGGCGCCCTCGGTGATCACGTGCGTGCCGCCGTTGCCGTTCGAACCGGATGCCGTGGCCTGCTGCCGCGGGCGGCGTCCGCCGCCGGACGAACCCGAGCCGGTCTGCTGGTTCGGGCCGCGGTGCTTGACGACGGGGTCGTGGTGCACGATGACACCGCGCCCGGCGCAGACCTCACACGGCTCGCTGAAGGTCTCGAGCAGGCCGAGGCCGAGCTTCTTGCGGGTCATCTGCACGAGGCCGAGCGAAGTGACCTCGGCAACCTGGTGCTTCGTGCGGTCACGGCTCAAGCACTCGATCAGGCGGCGCAGCACGAGGTCGCGGTTGGACTCGAGCACCATGTCGATGAAGTCGACGACGATGATGCCGCCGATATCGCGCAGACGCAGCTGGCGGACGATCTCCTCAGCCGCCTCGAGGTTGTTCTTGGTGACGGTCTCTTCGAGGTTGCCGCCCGACCCGACGAACTTGCCGGTGTTGACGTCGACGACGGTCATCGCCTCGGTGCGGTCGATCACGAGCGAACCACCCGAGGGCAGCCAGACCTTGCGGTCGAGCGCCTTCTCGATCTGCTCGGTGACGCGGTACCGGTCGAACGGGTCCTGGTCGTCTTCGTACTTCTCGACCCGCTCGAGCAGGTCGGGGGCGACGCCGGTCAGGTACGCGGTGATCGTCTGGTGCGCGTCTTCGCCCTGGATGAGCATCTTCGAGAAGTCCTCGTTGAAGACATCGCGGACGATCTTGACGAGCAGGTCAGGCTCGGAGTGCAGCAGCGCGGGCGCCTGGATCGTCTCGACCTGCTGGCTGATGTGCTCCCACTGCGAGGTGAGCCGCTGCACGTCGCGCGTGAGCTGGTCTTCGGTCGCGCCCTCGGCCGCCGTGCGGACGATGACACCGCTCGACTCGGGCAGCACCTCCTTGAGGATGCGCTTGAGACGCGCACGCTCGGTGTCGGGCAGCTTGCGCGAGATGCCGTTCATCGCCCCACCCGGCACGTACACGAGGTAGCGGCCCGGCAGCGAGATCTGGCTCGTCAGGCGTGCACCCTTGTGGCCGACCGGGTCCTTGGTGACCTGGACGAGCACGCGGTCGCCCGACTTCAGGGCGAGCTCGATGCGGCGCGGCTGGTTGCCCGTCTCGACGGCATCCCAATCGACTTCACCGGAGTACAGCACGGCGTTGCGTCCGCGGCCGATGTCGACGAAGGCGGCCTCCATCGAGGGCAGGACGTTCTGCACGCGGCCGAGGTACACGTTGCCGATGAGCGAGGACTCCTGGCTGCGCGCGACGTAGTGCTCGACGAGCACGTTGTCCTCGAGCACCGCGATCTGGATGCGGCCGTTCTTGGAGCGCACGATCATGTCGCGGTCGACGGCCTCACGGCGGGCGAGGAACTCGGCCTCGGTCACAACGGTGCGTCGGCGGCCGGCCTCACGACCGTCACGGCGGCGCTGCCTCTTGGCCTCCAGACGCGTCGAGCCCTTGATGCGCTGCGGCTCGGTGATGAGCTCGACGGCGCGCTGGCGCGGCGGACGGCCGCCACGCTCGGTGCGCTCGGCCGCGGGCTGGTCCTCACTGTCGGATGCCGCGGCGGCGCCGCCACGACGACGGTTGCGTCGGCGGGCGCTCGACCCCGGCTCACCGGGCAGACCCGGCATCCCCGGCTCGTCGCGGTCGTCGCCACGTCCCGGACGCGCCGGGAGCGCGATGATCTCGGGCGCGTAGAACATGAGCTGCGTCGAGACCTGCGAGACGAACTCCTCGGGCAGCAGGCCCAGAGAGACGGCGGTCACGGGGGCTGTGGGGGCCTCCTCGGCTACCTCGCCTACCTCCACCTCGGCGGGCTCTGCGGCCTCGGCGATCGCGATTTCTTCCGCGACGACGACTTCCTCCGCAATCTCTTCCGCGACGACCGCGTCCTCCGCGACTTCCTCGGCGACAGCCGCGTCATCGACGATGCTCTCCGCATCGGCCACGACCTCGGCATCCGCCTGGTCCTCGCCGGCGACGATGGCATCCGCTTCGGCGACGACCTCTGACGCGGCGGCCGTGTCAGCCTCCGGAGTCAGAGGCTGTTCAGCGTCATCGTGGGCGAGTTCGACATTGTCATTGTGCTCATCAGCCATCACTGGCGTACTCCTTGCGAGTCGGCTCCGCGGGCCGGCCCGGGCAAATCTGGCGACGTCGCTCCGGTCCGGAGGTGTCGCGTACTCGTACGGTCTGCAGACTCACCCGCTCGTTGGCGGGGCTCGTACTGCGAAGGGCGTTCATCGCCCGAAGTCTTCGGTGATGCCGGGTCGCGGCGCGGCCGCGAGGGCATCGGCCTTCATTATCGCACTTTCCGCTCGCGTTTGTGCGAAGGTGCGGATCCCGCGCGCGTGACACTCGGGTTCGTGCGCCGCAGCGGTGCGATAATCGCGGAATGCCGCAACGCACGATCGACACCCGTCCGAACGCTCTGGCTGTGTGGCTGGTGATCGCGGGAGTCATCGGCTGGGTGGCTGCCTTCGCGCTCACGGTCGAGAAGTTCCACGCGCTCGCGAACCCCGATGCCGGACCCGCGTCGTGCGACTTCAGCGTCGTCGTGCAGTGCACCGAGAACCTCAACTCGCCGCAGGGCAGCGTCTTCGGGTTCCCCAACCCGATCCTGGGGCTCACCGGCTGGGTCGCGCCGATCGTCGTCGGCATGGCGATCCTCGCCGGGGCGCGGTTCGCCCGCTGGTTCTGGTGGGCCTTTGCGGCCGGGATCACCTTCGCCTTCGGGTTCGTCGTGTGGCTCATCGGCCAGAGCATCTACATCCTCGGCACGCTGTGCCCGTGGTGCATGGTGACGTGGCTCGTGACGATCCCGACGTTCTTCGCCGTGATGGTCCACCTGCTCCGCTCGGGCGTCGTCTCGCGCGCGCCGCGCGTGCGGGCGATCGGCGCTGCCCTCAAGCCGTGGGTGCCGCTCATGACGGTGCTGACCTACGCGCTCGTGCTGCTGCTCGCCCAGCTGCGCCTGGATGCCATCCCCCAACTGCTCGACATCATCTTCTGACGCCTGTGCGGGGGCGCGCGCTGCGCGGGTTGCGTGCTCTGCGAGGCATCCGCCCCGTACTGCAAACGAGGTGGCGCGGCCGACCAGTTGGATGCCTCTGAGCTGGTCCGGCGCGCCACCTCGATCTGCGGCGCGCAGACGAGGTGGCGCCGCAGACCAGATGGATGCCCCTGAGATGGTCCGGCGCGCCACCTGCGTCCGCGCCGCGTACCCCCTGGCGCACCCGAGATGGGTGGCGCAAATGAGCACATGGATGCCCCCGAGGGGCGCATTCGCGCCACCGATACCCGGGCGCTACCGAAACCCGGGCGCCACCCAAACCCGGGGCCCCGCCCAGACCCGCCCGGCGCTCACGCGCCGGCGGGCTCAGAACCAGATCGCGAGCTCGCGCGCGGCGGAATCGGGGCTGTCGCTGCCGTGCACGAGGTTCTGCTGCACCTTCAGGCCCCAGTCGCGGCCGAAGTCGCCACGGATCGTGCCGGGCGCGGCGGTCGTCGGGTCGGTCGTGCCGGCAAGCGAGCGGAAGCCCTCGATGACACGGTTGCCCGCAAGGCGGATCGCCACCGACGGCCCCGACATCATGAACTCGAGCAGCGGCTCGTAGAACGGCTTGCCCTCGTGCTCGGCGTAGTGCTTCTCGAGCAGCTCGCGGTCGGGCTCGACGAGCTTGATGTCGACGAGGGCGTAACCCTTCGCCTCGATGCGGGCCAGGATCGCGCCGGTCAGGCCGCGCGCGACGCCGTCCGGCTTGACGAGGACGAGGGTCTCTTCCGTGGGCATGTCAGTCTCCGTTCGTTGCGGCGCGTGCCGCGTTGCGGCGGTCGAGCGTTCCGCCTTTGATCGTCGCATACGCGTACATCGCACCGAAAATGACCGCCACGATCGCCAGCGCCGGCACGAGCAGCGCGCCCAGCAGGACGATCCCCTGCAGCACCCATCCGAGGACGATCCCCCAGCGGTGACGCAGCAGGCCCGTCGTCGCGATCATGAGGATGGCGAGCACGGTGCCCGCGACAATCCCCCACCACGGCTCGAGGCCGCCGGGCGTCTGGCGCAGACCGTAGATCACGAGCCCGCCGAGGAAGACGATGATCGACTCGAATCCCAGCACGATGGCGCCGAGCGACTCCGCCGCCCCGCGCGCACGCCGCTGACGCGGCGCAGCCGCGCCACCCTCCGGTGCCGAGCCCGGCTCAGACGACGCACTCACGCCTGCCACCCGTCCTTCCAATCCTCCGCGGCGGCAAGCTGCACGGCCTCGCCAGCAAGCACGACGCTACCGGCGATGACCACGGCACGACGATCGGATGCCGAGGCCCACTCGCGCGCCGCGTCCGCGGCTTCGGCGAGGTCGCGGTGCACGCTCACGCGCCCGCCCGCCGCCTCGACGAGGTCGGCGACGGTGTCGGGCTCGGCGGCGCGGTCGGACTCGGGGGCCGTCGCGAACACCTGCGCGGCGACGGGGACGATCGCCGACACGATGCCGGGGATGTCCTTGTCGGCGAAGGCGCCCAGGACGATGCCCCACTCATCGAAGTCGAACGAGTCTGCCAGCGCCGCGACCAGGGCGCGGGCGCCGTGCGGGTTGTGCGCGCTGTCGACGAGCACGGTCGGCGCGACGCCGACCAGCTGCAGCCGACCGGGCGAGGTCACCTGAGCGAGGCCGTCGGCGAGCACGTCGGGCGCGAGCGCCTGCGATCCCGCGCCGATGAGCGACTCGACGGCCGCGATCGCGAGCGCCGCGTTGTGCCCCTGGTGGGCGCCGTAGAGCGGCAGGTAGAGCTCGTCGTAGGTGCCGGCGAGCCCGCGCACGCTGATCTGCTGCCCGCCGACGGCGAGCTGCTGCGCCGTCAGGCCGAACTCCGCGCCGTCGACGGCGAGCGTCGCGCCGCGCGCGGCCGAGGCATCCTTCAGCACCGCGAGCGCCGCAGAGTCCTGCTGCGCCGAGACGACGGCGGCGCCGTCCTTGATGATCCCCGACTTGACGGTCGCGATCTCGCTGATCGTGTCGCCCAGCTTGTCGGCGTGGTCGATGTCGATCGGCGTGATGACCGCGACGTCTCCGTCGGCGGTGTTCGTCGAGTCCCACGAACCGCCCATGCCGACCTCGATCACGGCGACGTCGACGGGGGCGTCGGCGAACGCGACGAACGCGAGCACCGTCAGCAGTTCGAAGAACGTGAGCGCCGCGTCGCCGGATGCCGCCAGTTCCGCGTCGACCATGTCGACGAACGGGCTGATCTCGTCCCAGGCATCCGCGATCAGAGCGTCGTCGATCGGCTCGCCGTCGATCATGATGCGCTCGGTGTACCGCTCCAGGTGCGGACTCGTGAACAGCCCCGTGCGCAGGCCGTGTGCACGCACGATCGACTCGACGATCCGCGCCGTCGACGTCTTGCCGTTGGTGCCTGTCACGTGCACGACGCGATACGTGCGTTGCGGGTCATCGAGCAGCTCGAGCACACGCCGCGTGCGCTCGACACGCGGCTGCACCCACCGCTCACCCTGCCGGGTCAGCAGCGCCGAATAGACGGCGTCGGCGCGCGAACGGTCGCTCATGCGGGGGCTCCGATCCGGGTGACGGCGATCGTGATGTCGCCGGTGTTGGCGTAGGTTCCCGCGGCGAGGGTTGCGGTGTGCTCCGCGTCGATCGTACGGCCGGATGCCAGCACCGAGCCCTCCCCCAGCAGCACGACGTCGTCGGGCCCGACGACGGCGTAGTCCAGCGCGAGCGTCTCGGCCGCAACCCCGGCGACCTCGAACGCCGAGGCCACGGCACGCGCGTCGTCTTCACCGGCGAACAGCAGCTGCAGGCGGATCCGGTCGCTCACGTCGAACCCTGCGGCCTTGCGCGTGTCCTGCACGGCGCGGATCACGTCGCGCGCGAGCCCTTCGGCCTCGAGTTCGGGCGTCGTCGTCGTGTCGAGCAGCGTGAAGCCGCCTGCGCGCAGCAGTGCGATCGCGGTGCCCTCAGCGACACCGCCTGCCTCGAGAGTGAGCTCGTACTCGCCCGCCTCGAGCGCGACGCCGTCGACCGTCACGACGTCGTCCTCGACGGTCCACAGACCCGCCTTGGCGCCCGCGATGACGTGCTGCACCTGCTTGCCCAGGCGCGGCCCCGCCGCGCGGGCGTTGACGGCGAGACGCTGGCTGATGCCGTACGTCTCGGCGAGCCCCTCGGTCAGCTCGACGAGTTCGACGCGCTTGACGTTGAGCTCTTCCCGCAGGATGCCCTCGAACTGCGCGAGCTCCTCGGCTCCAGCCACGGCGACCGTCAGCGTCGGCAGCGGCAGGCGCACACGCTTGCCCTCCTTCTTGCGCAGCGCGTTCGCGACCGACGACACCTCACGGACGGTGTCCATCGCGGTGCGGATGTCGGTGGATGCCGGGAAGGCGTCGGCGTCGGGCCAGTCCTGCAGGTGCACGCTGCGCCCGCCGGTGAGGCCCTGCCAGATGCGCTCCGAGACGAGCGGGATCAGCGGCGCCGCAACACGCGTGAGCGTCTCGAGCACCGTGTACAGCGTGTCGAACGCCTCGGTCGATGCGGGGTCATCCGAAACACCGACCCAGAACCGGTCGCGCGAACGGCGGATATACCAGTTCGTCAACGCCTCGGCGAAGTCGCGCAGGCGCGCCGCGGCCGTCGTCGAGTCGAGCGCCTCGAGGTCGGCGGCGACGTCGCGAACCAGCTCGCCCAGCAGCGCGAGGATGTACTGATCGAGCACGTCGGTCGAATCGGTGCGCCAGCGCGCCTCATAGCCGGCACCGTCAGCGCCACCGGAGGCATTCGCGTACGTCGCGAAGAAGTACCACGCGTTCCACAGCGGCAGCAGGAACTCGCGCACACCCGCACGGATGCCTTCCTCGGTCACGACGAGGTTTCCGCCGCGCAGCACCGACGATGCCATCAGGAACCACCGCATCGCGTCGGATCCATCGCGGTCGAACACTTCGCTGACGTCGGGATAGTTGCGCAGCGACTTCGACATCTTCTGCCCGTCGCTGCCGAGCACGATGCCGTGGCACGCGACGCCCGAGAACGCGGGGCGGCCGAACAGCGCCACCGACAGCACATGCATGACGTAGAACCAGCCGCGGGTCTGCCCGATGTACTCGACGATGAAGTCGGCCGGCGCGTGCGTGTCGAACCACTCGCGGTTCTCAAACGGGTAGTGCACCTGCGCGTACGGCATCGATCCCGAGTCGAACCACACGTCGAAGACGTCCTCGATGCGGCGCATCGTGGACTGCCCCGTCGGGTCATCCGGGTTCGGTCGGGTCAGGTCGTCGATGTACGGACGGTGCAGGTCGACCTCGCCCGCCTCGTTCACCGGCAGCCGGCCGAAGTCGTTCTGCAGCTCGTCGAGCGAGCCGTACACGTCGATGCGCGGGTACTCGGGGTTGTCGCTGCGCCACACCGGGATCGGCGAGCCCCAGAAGCGGTTGCGGCTGACCGACCAGTCACGCGCGCCCTCGAGCCACTTGCCGAACTGGCCGTGCTTGACGTTCTCGGGCGCCCAGGTGATCTGCTCGTTCGCGGCGAGCAGGTCGTCCTTGAAGTCGGTCACGCGGATGAACCAGCTCGACACCGCCTTGTAGATGAGGGGGTTCCGGCAACGCCAGCAGTGCGGGTAGGAGTGCTCGTAGCTGGCTTCGCGCAACAGGCGGCCCTGCGCGCGCAGCAGCCGGATGAGCGGCCGATTGGCATCCATCCACAGTTCGCCGGCGACGTCGGTGACCTGAGGCAGGAACTTGCCGCCGTCGTCGAGGCTCATGATGAGCGGGATGCCCGCAGCTTCCGTGACCCGCTGGTCGTCCTCGCCGTAGGCGGGAGCCTGGTGGACGATACCGGTGCCGTCGCTCGTCGTCACGTAGTCGTCGACGAGGATGCGCCACGCGTCGCCGGTGCCCCACGTCTCGGCATCCGCGTAATAGTCGAACAGCCGGTCATAGTGCACATCGGCGAGGTCGGCACCCACGATGCGGCGCTCGACGGCGCCCTCCGCGTCGGCGGCGCTCTCGTAGCCGAGGTCCTTCGCGTGACCACCGAGCAGATCGGATGCCAGAAGGTAGCGATGCGCCGCTGCCTCTTCGCTGTCGGAGTGCACGTCCGCGGCGCCGTTCGGCCCGCCGGGAACGACGACGTACTCGATGGCCGGTCCGACGGCGAGCGCGAGGTTCGTCGGCAGGGTCCACGGCGTCGTCGTCCAGGCGAGGGCGCGCACGCCGGTCAGACCCAGCGCCTCGGCCTTCTGTCCGACGAGCGGGAAGGTCACCGTCACCGACGGGTCCTGGCGCATCTTGTAGACGTCGTCGTCCATGCGCAGCTCGTGATTGGACAGCGGCGTCTCATCACGCCAGCAGTACGGCAGCACGCGGTAGCCCTCGTAGGCCAGGCCCTTGTCCCACAGGCCCTTGAACGCCCACAGCACCGACTCCATGAACCCCGTGTCAAGCGTCTTGTAGCCGCGCTCGAAGTCAACCCAGCGCGCCTGGCGCGTGACGTAGTCCTCCCACTGCTGGGTGTACTCGAGCACCGATGCCTTCGCCTTGGAGTTGAAGACGCCGATGCCCATCTCGACGATCTCCTCCTTCTCGGTCAGGCCCAGCTGCTTCATCGCCTCGAGCTCGGCGGGCAGACCGTGCGTGTCCCACCCGAAGACGCGGTCGACCTTCTTGCCGCGCATCGTCTGGAACCGCGGGAAGAGGTCCTTCGCGTAGCCCGTGAGCAGGTGCCCATAGTGCGGCAGGCCGTTGGCGAACGGCGGGCCGTCGTAGAAGACCCACTCGTCAGCGCCCTCGCGCTGCGAGATCGACGCACGGAAGGTGTCGTCGCTCTCCCAGAACGCGAGCACGTCGCGCTCGATCTCGGGAAAGCGCGGGCTCGGTACGACGTCGGCCGCCGGGCCGAACGCGGAACTGGTCCCCGAGCTTGTCGAGGGGCGGGGGTAGGTCATGTCACTCCAGCAGGTTGCGGTGCTTCCTGCGAGGACGATCGTGAGACCGCGGTACCACCCCGCTTGCTCTCTTCATCTTTCGAATCCGAGGGCCACTCATCTGCGGCTGTGACGGGCCTGCCCCGCGCGGTTCTAGTTGGTCCCCGAGCTTGTCGAGGGGCCGTTCTTCCGCGAGCTCCCCGGTGATGGCCGGATCACAGCTGGTGGAACCAGTGTACGCGTAGAGTTCCCCAATGGCCCGCCGCAGTTCTACCCTCCAGCTGCCGCGCATCATCGACCCGGAACTCCCCGACGTTCTGGACGACGCAGGCATCCTCACGCCGCGCATGAACGTCGTCGGCGTGCAGCTGGACCTGCTCACGGGGCAGGTGCACGCGTCGCACAGTTCGTTGGCCGAGAGCCTGATCCCGTCGGCGCGACTGAACGACGTGCTGTTCGATGACTGCGAGATCGGGACGCTGGATCTGCCCGAGGCACAGCTGTCGCGCGTGCAATTCCTGCACAGCCGGGCCGACGAGGTCGATACGCGCGGCCTGCACGCCGCCGACCTGGACCTGCGGGGTCTCGAGGCGTTGTCGTTCACCGATCCGCGCGGCCTGGCCGGAGGGACCCTCTCGCCGCACCAGGCACAGTTCCACTCCGCGGCTTTCGCGAGAACGCTCGGCATCCACGTCGAGCCCTGATCCGGGTAGAATCGCGGGACAACCCACACTCAGGCACGCTCACACAGTGCCGCCTATATCGCTCGAGGAGATCCACCATGGCCGACGCACAGATTCCCGACAAGCCGGCTCTGGAAGGCCTCGAGCAGAAGTGGGATGCCGCGTGGAGCGCCGCCGGAACGTACCTGTTCGACCGTGACGCCGCCAAGGCCGCTACTGAAAAACTGGGCCGCGCGGGTGTCTACTCGGTCGACACTCCCCCGCCGACGGCATCCGGCTCGCTGCACATCGGCCACGTCTTCTCGTTCACGCACACCGACGTGAAGGTGCGCTACGAGCGCATGCAGGGCAAGACGGTCTTTTACCCGATGGGCTGGGACGACAACGGCCTGCCGACCGAGCGTCGCGTGCAGAACTTCTACGGCGTGCGCTGCGACCCGTCGCTGCCGTACGACGCCGACTTCACCCCACCCTTCCACGGTGACGCGAAGAGCCTCAAGCCGGCCGACCAGGTGCCGATCAGCCGCCGCAACTTCATCGAGCTGTGCGAAGAGCTGACCGTCGAGGACGAGAAGGCGTTCGAGGCGGTGTTCCGCCAGCTCGGCCTGTCGGTCGACTGGACGCAGACCTACCGCACGATCTCGGACGAGACGATCCGCACGAGCCAGCTCGCGTTCCTGCGCAACCTCGAGCGCGGCGAGGCGTACCAGTCGCTCGCTCCGACCCTGTGGGACATCGACTTCCGCTCCGCGATCGCGCAGGCCGAGCTCGAAGACCGCGAGCAGCAGGCGAGCTACCACCGCATCGCGTTCCACAAGACCGACGGCTCGGGCGACATCCACATCGAGACGACGCGCCCCGAGCTGCTCGCCGCGTGTGTCGCCCTCGTCGCCAACCCCGACGACGAGCGCTACCAGCCGTACTTCGGCAAGACGGTGCGCACCCCGATCTTCGACGTCGAGGTGCCCGTGCTCGCGCACCACCTCGCCCAGCAGGACAAGGGGTCGGGCATCGCGATGATCTGTACCTTCGGCGACGTCACCGACATCATCTGGTGGCGCGAGCTGGACCTCCCCAACCGCACGATCCTCGGTCAGGACGGCCGCATCCTCGCCGACGCCCCCGAGGCGCTCGTGACGGATGCCGCGAAGAGCGCGTACGCCGAACTCGCGGGCCTGACTGTCTTCAGCGCGAAGAAGAAGATGGTCGAGATGCTCGAGGCATCCAGCGAGCTGCTCGAGATCTCGAAGCCCTTCAGCCACCCGGTGAAGTTCTATGAGAAGGGCGACCGTGCGCTGGAGATCGTCTCGACGCGCCAGTGGTACCTGCGCAACGGCGCGCGTGACGCGGACTTCCGCGACAAGCTCATCGCGCTCGGGGCCGGCATGGACTGGCACCCCGACTTCATGCGCGTGCGCTACGAGAACTGGACGAACGGCCTCACGGGCGACTGGCTGATCTCCCGCCAGCGCTTCTTCGGTGTGCCGATCCCCGTCTGGTATGCGCTCGATGAGAACGGCGAGCGGGTCGAGGACGGTGTCATCGTGCCCGACCTCGCGACCCTTCCGGTCGACCCGACGACCGATGTGCCCGCCGGGTACACCGAGGCCCAGCGCGGCGTCGCGGGCGGGTTCGAGGGCGAGAAGGACATCTTCGACACGTGGGCGACGTCGTCGCTCACACCGCAGCTCGCGGGCGGCTGGCAGCGCGACGACGAGCTGTGGAACCTCGTCGCGCCGTTCGACCTGCGCCCGCAGGGGCAGGACATCATCCGCACCTGGCTGTTCTCCACGATGGTGCGCTCGGCGCTTGAAGACGACCGTGCGCCGTGGACGGATGCCGCGATCTCGGGCTTCATCGTCGACCCCGACCGCAAGAAGATGTCGAAGTCGAAGGGCAACGTCGTGACGCCCGCCGACATCCTCGAGGCGCACGGCACCGACGCGGTGCGGTACTGGTCGGCCTCGAGCCGGCTCGGCACCGACGCCGCGTTCGACCCGCAGAACCCGACGCAGGTGAAGATCGGCCGCCGCCTCGCGATCAAGGTGCTCAACGCCGCGAAGTTCGTGCTGTCGTTCCCCGTGCCCGAGGGCGCCGAGGTCACACACGCTCTGGATGCCGCGATGCTCGCGACGCTCGATCAGGTCGTGCGCGACGCGACGAAGGCGTTCGAGGCGTACGACCACGCCCGCGCGCTGGAGATCACCGAGGCGTTCTTCTGGACGTTCTGCGACGACTACCTCGAGCTCGTGAAGGAGCGCGCCTACAACCAGACCGACGTGGGCCAGGCATCCGCCGCCCTCGCCCTGCGCCTGGCCCTGTCGACGCTGCTGCGCCTGCTCGCGCCGGTGCTCGCGTTCGCGACGGAAGAGGCGTGGTCGTGGTTCGAGGAGGGCTCGATCCACACCGCCGCGTGGCCGACGCCGCTCGAGATCGAGGGCGACCCGACGGTGCTGTCCGCCGCGAGCGCGGCCCTCATCGGCATCCGCCGGGCGAAGACCGAGGCGAAGGCCTCGCAGAAGACGCCCGTCGCCCGCCTCGTGCTGCGCGGCGACGACGCGACGATCGCCGCGCTCACGCTCGCCGAGGGCGATCTGAAGGCCGTCGGCCGCATCGCCGACCTGGAGTTGATCGGCGGTGGCGACACGCTCACCGTCGACACCGTCGAACTCGCACCGGAGGTCTGACATGCAACTCGGCACGCGATGGACCAGCGGTGACGAGCCGCCCGCGGCGGTGCCCGCGACTCTGCGCCCGCAGATCGCGGCCGTCGACCGGTCGATTCCGGCCGACGACCTCGGTCAGCCGCGGCCGCGGTGGACGCTCACGTTCCTCGAGGGTCGGCCGATCGCCGAACTCGACACGGGCGTGATCGTCGAGCAACTCGCGGACGGCTCGGTCGTCGTCCGTCACGACGACGAGGACGAGTTCGCCTGAGTCGCTGATCAGGCAGGGTGGTCGGCCTCGTCGGGCTGGCTGGCGTTGTCGGCCACGCCCGGCTCATCGGTAGCGTCGGGGTGATCGGGCTCGTCGGCGCCGTCGGGCTGGTCGGCGAACGCTCTGCGCGTGCCACCGATCAACAGAGGCGCAGCCACGAGCGCCGCGAGCGCGGCAACGCCACCGCCAACGAGGAACGGCAGCCGCAGGTCGACGCGACCGAGCCACCCGCCGAGCAGCGTCGCGACGGGGAAGAGACCCCACGTCAGGGTGCGGATGACGCCCAGCACGCGACCGAAGATCTCGGGCGGCACGATCTGCTGGCGCAGGCTCCCCCACGGCACGTTCCACACCGACACGGCGAACGCCGAGGCGGCGAAGGCGACGACGGCCATCCAGACGTTCGGGGCGAGGCCCGTCAGCAGCAGGGTCACACCGCCGACCAGGATCGCCGAGAACATCACGATGCCTCGCCCGAAGCGGGCGACGAGCCGCGAGGCGACGAGGGAGCCTGCCAGCGCTCCGATGCCGATGCCGGCGGTGATGAAGCCGATCGCGGCGACCGGCACCTCGAGCAGGTCGAGGAAGAACAGCAGGATGACCGCCTGCGCGAACGACAGCGACGAACCGATGAGCGAGGTGAAGACGACCATCGCGCGCAGATAACGGTGGCGCCACAGGTAACGCAGCGCTTCACTCGTGCGCACGTGCGTGGGTGCGGATGCCGCGCTGCCACCGGGGCCGTCGCCTTCGCCTGTGCCGTCGCCTTCGCCTTCGCTCGGGCGATGCAGCACACGAGCCGCGCTCACCGGGAGCAGCAGAGCCAGCACGACGGGCACGAGGTAGCCCGCCGAACCCAGCCACAGCGGAAGCGTCAGCGACACGGCGAACAGCACGCCGGCGATCGGCGTCGCGACGAAGCTGTCGATTGTGATCTGCGCCGCCTGCATCCATCCGTTGGCACGATCGAGCTGGTCGCGGCGGACGACACCCGGGATCACGGCGTTGGTCGCGTTGTCGAACAGCGTCTCGCCAAGACCGAAGATCAGCGTCGCGACGAACAGCGTCCACAGGCTCATGCCGCCCGTGACGCCGAGCACCGACAGCCAGACCGCGACACCGCCGCGGATGATGTTCGCCGCGGCCATCACGAGCCGCCGGTCGACGCGGTCGACGATCATGCCGGCCGGCAGCCCGAACACGAGCCACGGGAGGTACGCCAGGGCGCCGATGACCGAGATCGCCAGCGGATCCTGCGTCAAGCTGATGGCGACCAGCGGCACGGCCGTGCGGCCGAGGCCGTCGGCGAGATTGCTGAAGGCGGCGGCCGTCCACAGCTTGCCGAAGTCGCGGCCGAGCGGCCGCCGCGCAGTGCGTGCGCGGGGAGCTGCGCTGGTCATCGCGGCAGGATGTGCAGCGCGTGCAGGGCGCCCTGATCGCGCGCAGCCTGGTCGCATTCCGCAGACGACGCGGGACGTGGTGGCACGATCCGGGTCATCATGGTGCTTGTGCGGCTCATGATGCACCTCCTTCTTCTGGCAGTGGGAACACATCGGTGCGGATGCTGATGGGGCGCAGCCCCTCACGCTTCTGGTCGCGGTACTTCGTGTTGAACTCGTCGATGACCTGCTGCAGGTGTGAGATGAGCTCGATCGTCTGCTCGTGAGTGAGCCGCAACGTCGCCGTCGAGATCATCGCCTCTTCTTCGTCGAGGACGTCGGGGTTTGCGAGCGACGTCGCCATGTAGCGCATGAGCTGCTGGTGCCGGCGAGTGAGGAACTCGGTCATCACGACCTGCGTCGCCGCCTTGCCCGACGGAGTCTTCATGGCTTCGGGGTTGGTGAACGAGATCCCGCCCTTCGGGCGCTCCCACCACCGCTCCCGGCCTGTGCCGCGGTCATCGACCTCACGGATGAGGTCGTGCTTCGCGAGCGCCCGCAGGTGATAGCTCGTCGACCCCGACGACTCCCCCGTCATCGACGCCAGCGTGCTCGCCGTCTGCGGCCCGTACTGCGACAGGATGTCGTAGATCTGCACGCGCAACGGGTGCGCGAGGGCGCGCAGCGCACCGGTATCCAGCATGCGCTCGGGACGATACGGCGTCGGCTGCGGGTTCTCGTCGGTCATGATGCAAAGATACCTTTGCAATCACTCTCTTGCAAGCATTTCTTTGCAATTGATTCTTTGCATGTGCGAGCCCGCCGTCTACGCTGAAGGAATGACGGATGCCGTGACCAATCCCCTGCTCGCCTCCAGCACGCTCCCTTACGGGCTGCCCGACTACCGCGACATCCTCGCCGAGCACTATCTGCCCGCGTTCGCCGAGGCGTTCACGCAGCACCGCCGCGAGATCGACGCGATCACGCGGGTGCGCTCCATGCCGACCTTCGAGAACACGCTCGTTCCGCTGGAGCGCTCGGGTGAGCTGCTCGGCCACGTCGCGCGGACCTTCTACACGGTCTCCTCCGCCGACGCGACGGAGGACATCCAAGCGATCGAAGAAGAGCTCGCTCCCCTGATGTCGGCGCACGAGGACGCGATCCAGCTCGACGGACAGCTCTTCTGGCGCATCAAGGCCGTGTACGACCAGCTCGACGATCTCGACCTGCCCGCCGAAGACCGCTATCTCGTCGAGCGCCACTTCCGCGAGATGAGCCACGCCGGCGCGGGCCTCGACGACGCGCAGAAAGAGCGGCTCACCGAGCTCAACCAGCGGCTGTCGATCCTGACGACGACGTTCGAGAAGAACCTGCTCGCCGACACCAACGACCTCGCCGTCGTCTTCGACGATGCCGCCGAGCTCGACGGTCTCACCGAGGGCGAGCTGTCGGCCGCGGCCCAGAACGCGGAAGACCGGGGCCTTTCGGGCCGCTACGTCGTCACACTGACGCTGTTCACGGGGCATCCGTATCTGTCGACCCTCACGAACCGCGAGAGCCGTCGCCGCCTCATCGAGGCCTCGCGTGCGCGCGGCTCGCGCGGCAACGACAACGACAACCGCGACGTGCTGCGCGAGATCGTGCGCCTGCGCGCCGAGCGCGCGGCGCTGCTGGGCTACGACAGCCACGCCGCCTACATCACGAGCGACGAGACCGCCGGGTCGCCCGAGGCCGTGCATGCCCTGCTGCGCAAGCTCGCCGTGCCCGCCGCGGCGAACGCCCGGCGCGAGCAGGCGGCTCTGCAGCAGATCGTGGATGCCGAGGCGGCGCCCTTCGCCCTCGAGGCGCACGACTGGGCGTTCTACACCGAGCGCGTGCGCGAAGCCGAGTACGACCTCGACCGCACAGCGCTGCGCCCGTGGTTCGAGGCGGAGCGCGTGCTGCAGGACGGCGTGTTCCGCGCCGCGACGCAGCTGTACGGCGTCACGTTCACCGAGCGCGCCGACCTTTCGGCGTACCACCCTGACGCGCGCGTGTTCGAGCTGCACAATGCCGACGGCGGCGCGCTCGGGCTGTTCATCCTCGACCTCTACACCCGCGACACGAAGCGCGGCGGGGCGTGGATGAACTCGATCGTGTCGCAGTCGCGCCTGCGCGGCACGTCGCCGATCGTCGTCAACAACCTCAACGTGCCCAAGCCCGCGCCCGGCCAGCCGACGCTGCTGACCCTGGACGAGGTCACGACGATGTTCCACGAGTTCGGGCACGCGCTGCACGGGCTGTTCGCGACGGTCACCTATCCGCATTTCGCCGGGACGGCGGTGTTCCGCGACTTCGTCGAGTTCCCCAGCCAGGTCAACGAGATGTGGATCCTCTGGCCCGAGGTGCTCACCGAGTACGCGCGGCACGTCGAGACCGGCGAGCCGCTGCCGCAGCAGGTCATCGACAAGCTGCACGCGTCGGAGGCGTTCAACCAGGGCTTCGCGACCAGCGAGTACCTCGCGGCGTCATGGATCGACCAGGCCTGGCACTCGCTCAGTGCGGCGGATGCCGCGGCATCCATCGACGTCGCGGAGTTCGAGGCGGCGGCTCTCGCCGACATCGGGCTCGACAATCCCGTCGTCCCGACGCGGTACTCGTCGACGTACTTCGCGCACGTGTTCTCGGGCGGGTACAGCGCCGGCTACTACTCGTACATCTGGAGCGAGGTGCTCGACGCCGACACCGTCGAGTGGTTCAAGGAGAACGGCGGCCTCACCCGCGCGAACGGCGACCGCTTCCGCGGGCGCCTGCTGGGCGTCGGGGGCTCGAAGGACCCCCTCGAGGCGTACCGCGACTTCCGCGGCCGCGACGCCGACATCGCCCCGCTGCTCAAGCGCCGCGGGCTCGACGGCTGACCCCGCGCTCCCGCGTTCGCGCGGGCGCGGGTCAGGCGCTCTTGCGTTTGCGCTCCAGGACGAGCGTCGGGGCGGCGCCCTCGGTGACGGCGGCGCGGGTCACGATGACCTTCGCGACGTCTTCGGTCGAGGGGATCTCGAACATGATCGGGCCGAGGACGTCCTCGAGGATCGCGCGCAGGCCGCGCGCGCCGGTCTTGCGCGCCACGGCGAGGTCGGCGATCGCGCGCAACGCGTCGTCTTCGAACTCGAGCTCGGCGCCGTCAAGTTGGAACATGCGCTGATACTGCTTCACGAACGCGTTCTTCGGGCCCGTGAGGATCTCGATGAGCGCCGCCTGGTCGAGCGGCGCCACCGACGTGACGACAGGGAGTCGACCGATGAACTCGGGGATCAGGCCGAACTTGTGCAGGTCTTCGGGCTCGACCTCGCTGAACAGGTCGAGCTCCTTGCCCTTCTCTTGCAGCGGAGCCCCGAAGCCGACGCCGTGCTTGCCGACGCGCGACGAGATGATGTCTTCCAGACCCGCGAACGCGCCGGCCACGATGAACAGCACGTTCGTCGTGTCGATCTGGATGAACTCCTGGTGCGGATGCTTGCGTCCGCCCTGCGGCGGAACCGACGCGACCGTGCCCTCGAGGATCTTCAGCAGCGCCTGCTGCACGCCCTCACCCGACACATCGCGCGTGATCGAGGGATTCTCGGCCTTGCGGGCAATCTTGTCGACCTCGTCGATGTAGATGATGCCCGTCTCGGCGCGCTTGACGTCGAAGTCGGCAGCCTGCAGCAGCTTGAGCAGGATGTTCTCGACATCCTCACCGACGTAACCGGCCTCGGTGAGGGCAGTGGCGTCCGCGACCGCGAACGGCACGTTGAGGCGCTTCGCGAGCGTCTGAGCGAGGTACGTCTTGCCGCAACCGGTAGGCCCGAGCAGCAGGATGTTGCTCTTGGCGATCTCGACCTCGTCGGCGCGCTGCTCGGCGGGCTGCAGAGTGCCGTGCGCGCGCACGCGCTTGTAGTGGTTGTAGACGGCGACCGAGAGGGCCTTCTTCGCGGCATCCTGCCCGACGACGTACTCTTCGAGGAACGAGTAGATCTCACGCGGCTTGGGCAGATCGAAGTCGGCGACGGCGCCCTCACCCGACTCGGCCATGCGCTCTTCGATGATCTCGTTGCACAGTTCGACGCACTCGTCGCAGATGTAGACGCCGGGGCCGGCGATCAGCTGCTGCACCTGCTTCTGGCTCTTGCCGCAGAAGGAGCATTTGAACAGGTCGGCGCTCTCACCGATACGAGCCATGGTGCCCCTCCTCAGAGAACTCTCAAGATGCTGTTCGAGCCTAACCGCTGGCTGCGACATCCGGCGGATTTGCGGCACGATGCGTGCACAAGAAAACGCGGATGCCCCGCCGCAGCCGGGCTGTGACGGGGCATCCGATGTGATCAGTCCGCGATCAGGACGTGATCGCAGCCGGAACGCGCTTGCGCGTCGTGAGCACCTGGTCGACGATGCCGTACTCCATCGCCTCTTCGGCCGAGAGGATCTTGTCGCGGTCGATGTCCTTGTTGACCTGCTCCTGCGAGCGGTTGGTGTGCCGCGCCATGGTCTCCTCGAGCCACGTGCGCATGCGCAGGATCTCAGCAGCCTGGATCTCGATGTCGGATGCCTGGCCGTGCCCGGACTCGCCGACGGCAGGCTGGTGGATGAGGATGCGGGCGTTCGGCAGCGCGAGCCGCTTGCCGGGCGCACCTGCCGCGAGCAAGACCGAAGCAGCGGATGCCGCCTGGCCGAGCACGACCGTCTGGATCTGCGGCGAGACGTACTGCATCGTGTCGTAGATCGCGGTCATGGCCGTGAACGAGCCACCGGGCGAGTTGATGTACATGATGATGTCGCGGTCGGGGTCCTGCGACTCGAGCACGAGCAGCTGGGCCATGACGTCGTCGGCGGAGGCGTCGTCGACCTGCACCCCGAGGAAGATCACGCGGTCTTCGAACAGCTTGTTGTACGGGTCCTGGCGCTTGTAGCCGTAGGCGGTGCGCTCTTCGAACTGGGGCAGGATGTAGCGGCTCTGCGGCAGCTGCAGCCCGGCGGCCGAGTGCTGGGGGGCGCCGAAGGCGGGGGTGTTCATGCGGAGTGTCTCCTTCGGGTTCAGTTCTCGGTGCCGCCGCCGCCGATGACGTCGGTCGCGGACTCGCGGATGTGGTCGACGAAGCCGTACTCGAGCGCCTCGTCGGCGGTGAACCAGCGGTCGCGGTCGCCGTCGGCGTTGATCTGCTCGACGGTCTTGCCGGTCTGGGCGGCGGTGATCTCGGCAAGACGGTTCTTCATCGAGACGATGAGCTGCGCCTGCGTCTGGATGTCGCTCGAGGTGCCGCCGAAGCCGCCGTGCGGCTGGTGCAGCAGCACGCGGGCGTTGGGCGTGATGTAGCGCTTGCCCTTCGTGCCGGCGGTCAGCAGCAGCTGCCCCATCGAGGCGGCCATGCCGATGCCGACGGTGACGATGTCGTTGGGCACGAACTGCATCGTGTCGTAGATCGCCATACCGGCGGTGATCGAACCACCGGGCGAGTTGATGTAGAGGTAGATGTCCCTCTCGGAGTCTTCGGCCGCGAGCAGCAGGATCTTGGCGCAGATCTCGTTGGCGTTCTCGTCGCGCACCTCCGACCCGAGCCAGATGATGCGGTCCTTCAGCAGCCTGTCGAAGACGCTCGTCGCGACAAGTGGTTCAGCCATGGGTACTCCTGATTCCGGGTTTCGGTTCGTCAACGAATCTACCGACGTGCGCGGGGGCACCTGCCCGTGTTCGCCGTCGGCGGAGAGCGTGTCGGCGACGCCGGCCCGAGAACGACGAAGGGCCGGATGCCGAGGCATCCGACCCCTGTCGATTCGACGCGTCTTACTCGGCGTCGGCCTTCTTCGCGGGAGCCTTGCGCGCGGCCGGCTTGCGGGCGGCGGGCTTCTTCTCCGCTGCGGGCTCGGCGGCAGCGTCGTCGGCGGGCGCCTCGTCGGCAGCAGCCTTCTTCGCGGCGGGCTTGCGGGCCGGGGCCTTCTTGGCCGCAGGCTTCTTCTCGGCCGGAGCCTCGTCAGCGGCAGCCTCTTCGGCGGCAGCCTCAGCCGCGGGGGCCTCTTCGGTCTCGTCCTCGTCGTCGACGGCGACGAAGCCGGTCAGGTCGACAGCCTTGCCGTTGGTGTCGACGACCGTGACCTTGCCGAGCGCGATCGCGAGCGCCTTGTTGCGGGCGACCTCGCCGACCATGGCGGGCAGCTGGTTGCCCTGCTGCAGCGCGTCGACGAACTCCTGCGGAGCCATGCCGTACTGCGCAGCCGACTGGATGAGGTACTGCGTCAGTTCGTCCTGCGAGACCTGCACATCGTGCGCCTCGGCGAGCTTGTCGAGGATCATCTGGGTGCGGAACTGCTTCTCGCTGGCCTCGGTGACCTCGGCGCGGTGGACGTCGTCCTCGAGACGACCCTCACCCTCGAGGTGCTGGTGCACCTCGTCTTCGACCAGCTGCGCCGGGACGGGGATGTCGATCTTCTCGATGAGGGCCTCGATCAGCTTGTCGCGCGCGGCGGCACCCTGCACGAACACCGACTGCTCGCTGACGCGGGCGACCAGGCTCTCGCGCAGCTCGGCGATGGTGTCGAACTCACTGGCGATCTGGGCGAAGTCGTCGTCGGCGTCCGGCAGCTCGCGCTCCTTGACAGCCGTGACGGTGACCGAGACCTCGGCCTCGTCGCCGGCGTGGTCGCCGCCGACGAGCTTCGAGCGGAACGTGGTGTCCTCACCGGCGGTCAGCGAGTCGATGGCCTCGTCGATGCCCTCGAGCAGTTCGCCCGAGCCGACCTCGTACGAGACGCCCTCGGCGCGGTCGATCTCGTTGCCGTCGATCGTGGCGACGAGGTTCAGCTCGACGAAATCGCCGGTCGCGGCGGGGCGGTCGACCGTGACGAGCGTGCCGAAGCGGGCGCGCAGGCGGTCGAGCTCGGCGTCGATGGCGGCGTCGTCGGTCTCGACGGCGTCGATCTCGACGGTGAGGTCGGCGAGCTCGGGCAGGTCGAACTCGGGACGGACGTCGACCTCGACCTCGACCTTGAGGTCGCCGGAGAAGTCCTTCTCGTTCGGCCACTCGATGACCTCCGCGGCCGGGCGGCCGACGGTGCGCACCTCGTTGGCGGTGACGGCCTCGCGGTAGAAGCCGTCCAGGCCCTCGCTGACCGCGTGCTCGATGACGGCGCCACGGCCGACGCGCTGGTCGATGATCGGCGCGGGGACCTTGCCCTTGCGGAAGCCGGGGATCTGGATGTCCTGCGCGATGTGCTCGTAGGCGTGCGCGATGCTCGGCTTCAGCTCTTCGGGCGTGACCGAGATGTGCAGCTTCACCCGGGTGGGGCCGAGCTTCTCGACGGTGCTGGTGACCATGCCTGTTCGTTCTCCTCTTGTTCGGCCGCGCGCATGCACGTCCGTGGGTCTGGGGTCTGTGGGGCCGATGTGTCGGGGCGACAGGATTTGAACCTGCGGCCTCCCGCTCCCAAAGCGGGCGCTCTACCAAACTGAGCTACGCCCCGGAGCGCGCACGCGAGCGCGCGTCGAAAACCGGCTCGGATCAGTCTAGCCGACCTCACCGGGCGCACCGCGAGACGAGCGCGTGCGACTGTGTATTACGATGGGTCGGTACTCGGGAGAGAACGCCCGGGGATGTAGCTCAATGGTAGAGCCTCAGTCTTCCAAACTGATGGCGCGGGTTCGATTCCCGTCATCCCCTCCAATGTCCCCGTGGTCGGCCGCAGGCCGGGCGCGGGGACATTTGCATGGATGCCGGAGGCACGGGCATCCTGCACCTTCGGCAAAAAGGTGGTGCGAATGCCTAGCTCAGCACCCGCGAGGTGGTCATTTGCGCCACCTATTTCTGGCAGCGCAACAGCGCACCCGCGGCGCAACCACGCGCGCCGTCACGCGGGCGACGCACCGGCGTGGTTCGCGGAGTGCTCGCGATAGATCTGGGCATTGTGCAGGATGCCTGCACGCTCGCCCTCTGTCAGTGCACGCCGCACCTTTGCGGGCACCCCGGCGACAAGCGATCCGTCGGGGACGACAGTGCCCTCGAGCACGACCGCTCCCCCGGCGACGAGGCATCCGGCGCCGATGACCGCGCCGGAGAGCACCACACTGCCCATGCCGATGAGCGACCCGTCGCCGATCGTGCAGCCGTGGACGACGGCGTTGTGGCCGACCGAGACGTCGCGGCCGATGACCACGGGCGAAGCCGAGTCGACGTGTACCGAGACGTTGTCCTGCAGGTTGCTACCCGCTCCGAGCGTGATCGACGCACTGTCGCCGCGCACGACGGCGTTGTACCAGACGCTGGATCCCTCCTCCAGAATCACGTCGCCGATCACGCGCGCTCCGGGCGCGACGAAGGCGGTGGGATCAAGCTGCGGCGTGTGGCCCGCAACGGTCAGGATCGAGGCGTCATCGGCGATCGTCATGCCCCCGAGCGTACCCGCGCGGATGCCCCGAGCGTACCCAGGCGACGGCCGCTGAAGAGCCCCGATTTCCGCCTCCGATCAGCCCTGTAAGCCCAGCCTTTGCTTGCTTGCGGAATTGTTCCGGCTGAGTAGCGTTGTCTTCAACGGGGCACGAATGGCCCCAGTGGAGGAGCAGAGAAATGACCAAGACGCAGACGATTTCGATGACGGCAACGAGCCCCGAGGCATCCGCCGGCACCGCCCAGTTCCTCACGCCCGTCGTCCTCGGCCTGCAGGCCCTGGCCGTCAACGGCAAGCAGGCGCACTGGAACGTGCGCGGCGCGAACTTCATCGCGATCCACGAGCTGCTGGACTCTGTCGTCGACCACGCGCAGGGCTTCGCCGACCTCGCCGCAGAGCGCATCGTCGCCCTCGGCCTGCCGATCGACGCCCGCCTGGGCACGGTCGCCGAGAAGACCAACCCGACCGCCGTCCCCGCCGGCTTCACGCAGTGGCAGGACGAGATCACCGCGGTCGTCGCCGACATGGATGCCGTCATCGCCGACGTCCAGGCCGCGATCGACGGGCTCGATGAGAGCGACCTCACCAGCCAGGACGTCGCGATTGCGATCAAGGCAGGCCTCGAGAAGGACCGCTGGTTCCTCTCCGCGCACCTCGCCGCGTGACGCACAGACACTGACACAGACGGATGCCCCGGGCCGAGCGCCCGGGGCATCCGTCTGTCTGCGGCCCGTGAAGGATCGCCCGCCAAAGCCGCCGCGCGCGGGCGGCGCCCCACCTCACGCCACGTGCGTGAGCCGTCCCTCGAGAAGCGTCGCCGCCACCCCGGTCGCCCGCAGCGCGGGCTCGTCGGCGGTGAGCGGGTCGCGGTCGACAACGATCAGGTCGGCAGTATCACCGGGCATGAGCGACGTGCGCGCATGCGATCCCTCGGCCGTTGACGCGGCCAGCGCCGTCGCGGCATCCACGCCCTGTTCCGGATGCCACGCGGGCCGGCCGTCGCGCGTCCGGTGGATCGCCGCGGCCATCGCTGCCCACGGGTCGAGCGGCGCGACAGGCGCATCCGAGCCGAATAGCAAGGTCGCGCCGGCGTCGGCGAGCGCGCGCAGCGGATACGGGATCGCCGTCTGGGTCGCCCAGATCGAGTCGGTCAGGTCGCGGTCGTCGATCGCGTGCTCGGGCTGCACGCTCGCGCTCACGCCGAGGCGCGCAAAGCGCGGAATGTCGGCGTGGGCGACCAACTGCGCGTGCTCGATCGTCCCGGTCGCACCGGTGGCGGCGAACGCGTCGAGGGCGTGCGAGTTCGCGACGTCACCGATCGCGTGGACGGCGCAGGCGAGCCCGCCACCGGTGGCCGCCGTCATCAGTTCGAGCAACTCGTCGGGCGCGATCGTCAGCAGTCCGTGGTTGTGCGGATCGCCGGGGTAGGGGTGCGACGTCGCCGCCGTGCGCGTACCGAGCGACCCATCGGTGATGAGCTTGAACGCGCCGACGCGCACGAGGCCCGCGGCATCCAGCGCGTCGCCCGTCTGCAGGCCCGCGGCCAGCGCCCGCTCGAGCTGGGCGGGGTAGATGCCGAAGCGGATGCGGGTCGTGTCGAACCCGGCGTCGAGGCGGCGCGCCCACGCTTCGGCGTTCCAGGCCATGTCGAAGTCGACGACGCCGACGATCCCGCGGGCCGCGGCCGCCTGCAGCGTGTCGCCGACGAGCCGATCGCCGACGGCGGGGTCGGCCGCGTTGAGTCGCCGCGAGATCTCGAACGCCGGCTCTTCGCGCAGGAAGCCGGATGCCTCGACGGGCATCCCTTCGCGCCGGAACGCCGCCGAGTTCAGCCACACGCTGTGCACGTCCGCGTTGATGAGGTAGGTGGGCACGTCTCCCGTGACCTCGTCGAGCATCGCGAGCGTGGGGGCATCCGCCCACAGCGCGTCGCGGAAGCCCGTGCCGATCCGCCGGCCGTCGCTGAGGACGGGTGCGCGCCCCATGAGCCCCGCCGCCTGGGCGGCGGAGGCCGACTCTCCCAGCGGCTCGCGCTGCGCGACGAGCGCCCACTGCACGGTGTGCACGTGGTGGTCCCAGAGCCCCGGCAGCACCCAGCCGCCGGCCGCGTCGACGACGACCCCGGTGCGCGGCAGGGCGCGCGCGGGCGCGATGTCGGTGATGCGTCCGCCCGCCAGGTGCACGTCGACGACGTCGTCACCGAACGGGTCGAGGCGGTCGCCGCCGGTGAGTCGCGCGTTCACGATCACGTCGGCGACCGCGCCACGCTCTGCGCGGGCCGAGGAGCGACCGCTCAAGAGCCGGCTCCGTGCGCCGCGCGAGCGGCGCGCAGCGCCTCGTGGGCGCGACGCATCTCGCCGGGCAGACGCGGGTCGGCGTACGGGCCGCTGCCCGCCTCGAGTTCCGCGATGATCGTGTCGACGACCTCGTCGGTCTTGTTCTGGCTGAGCTTGCGCTTGGCGACCACCTTCGTCGGGGTCAGGCGGAACCCGACCGTGCCGCGCTCGAGGCGCCGCACGTAGTCCTCGTCGTTCGGCGGCTCCCACATCAGCCGCGGCTGCGGCATCGACTGCTCGAACCGCGCGACGAGGCGATCGAGCACCCGCAGGTTCTCCTCGGCGGTGAGCACTTCGGGGATGCCGCTGAGGTGCACCGACACGAAGTTCCACGTCGGCACGTTCGGGCCGTCGTCGTACCAACCGGGCGAGATGTACCCGTGCGGCCCCTGCACGATGACCAGGAGCTCGCGCTCCCCCATCCCGTGGATCGCGTCGTCGGGCTTGCCGACGTGCCCGACGATCGACAGGTCGTCGCGGTCTTCGTCCAGCAGCACGGCGTAGTGCGAGGCGACGAGTCCGTCGTCGGTGGCGCTGACGAGCGTCATCCAGGGATTCTGGTCGATGACGCGGCGCAATTCTGCCACGTCGGTCATCGCGAAGCTCGGGTTCTGTCTCACCGGTCGACCTCCAGTTCGGTTCCAGGCCGCAGCGGCGCGGCTACTTCTGACACGACGGGCACCAGTACAGCTTGCGCGACGCCATCTCTTCGAGCACGATCTCGGTGCCGCAGACGCGGCAGGGCAGCCCGGCGCGGTGGTACACCCAGTGACGATCGTCGCGGTGCGCCATCGCCCGCCGGTAGGCCTCGGGGTCGAGGTCATCCATGGTCATCATCTGACCGGTCTCGACGCCGATCTGCAGCAGTCGCGTCCAATCGCGCCAGATCTCCCGCACGACCTCTTCGGGCACGAGCTTGCCGGGCGTGTGCGGGTCGAGCAGCGCGCGGTACAGCAGCTCGGCGCGGTACACGTTGCCGATGCCGCTCACGACACTCTGGTCCATCAGCAGCAGCCCGATCGGCGTCGGCTTGCGCCGCACCGTCGCGGTGAACCGCTCCTCGCCCTCGGCCAGGTCATCGACGAGCGGATCGGGCCCGAGCTTCGCGATCGTCGCCGCCACCTCGTCTGGCGTCTGCAGCTCGCACGCGGTCGGGCCGCGCAGGTCGGCGCACGTGGTCTCGGTCAACAGCCGCAGGCGCACCTGCCCGACGACCGGCGGCGGCCACTCGTCGATGGCGGCGTCGTCGAGGTCGCGGGTCTGCTCGCTCATCCGCACGTGACCGCGGGCCTTCCGCGGGGCCCCTATCGACGTGAGCGAGTTCTCGCCCGCGGCATCCAGCACCGGCGCGGCGTCCAGGTCGGTGCCGCGCTGATTGGTCTGCCCCATCCGCCCGTTGGCGGAGGCGATCGTCGGGTCGACGATGATCTCGCCGGCGAAGTCCCACGCACCGTACATCCCCAGGTGCACCCGCAGCCACAGGTCGCCCTCGAACTCGAGGAACATCTGCTTGCCCACGGCACGCACGCGCTGAGCCTCACGGCCGGAGAGCACCGCAGCACCCTCGGCGAAACGGCCCTGCGGGCTGGATGCCTCGACCGCGCGCCCCACGACGTTGCGGTCGAACTGGCGCGCGATGCGATGGACGGAATGCCCCTCGGGCATCAGCCGGCTTCGGGGTCGATCGCGTCCGCCGACTCGCCGCCGAGTACCGCGGGGCCCGTGGCGCGCGGGTCGGGCTGTAGCGAGCCGTCAGCCTCGTACGCCGCGAGCTGCGCGATGCGGCGCGCGTGGCGCTCCTCGCCCGAGAACGGCGTCTCGATGAAGCGGTCGATGAAGGTCACGGCCTCTTCGAACGTGTGCTGACGCGCGCCGATCGCGATGACGTTGGCGTCGTTGTGCTCGCGCGCGAGTTCAGCCGTGGAAAGGTTCCACACGAGGGCGGCGCGGATGCCCGTGACCTTGTTGGCCGCGATCTGCTCGCCGTTGCCCGAACCGCCGAACACGATGCCGAGCGTCTCGATACCGGCGGCCTGGTCGCGCACGACCGCCTGGGCGGCACGGATGCAGAAGGCCGGGTAGTCGTCGAGCGGGTCGTATGAGATGGGGCCGTGGTCCACGACGTCGTGTCCCTGCGCGGCCAGGTGCTGCTGCAGCTGGGTGGAGAACTCGAGCCCCGCGTGATCGGTCGCGATGTGGATGCGCATGCGTCCATCCTAGGGATCCGCCGCGCCGGTGGAACCTCACGATATGATGATTCCATCATGCCATTCAGTCAGCGTCAGCGGCCCCTGTATGAGGTGAAGGCGAACCTCTTCAAGGGCCTCGCGCATCCGTTCCGCATCCGCATCCTCGAGCTGCTCGCCGCGTCGGCTGAAAGCAGTGTCGCCGACCTGCAGTCGGCGACGGGCCTCGAGGCATCCCACCTGTCCCAGCACCTCGCGGTGCTGCGCCGGCACCGGCTCGTCACCTCCGAACGGCGCGGCAGCCACGTCTACTACCGCCTGAGCGACCCCGCCGTCGCACGGCTACTCGCCGCCGCGCGCGAGCTGCTGCTCGGCGTGCTGGCGACCGACGGCGAACTGCTGCGCGACGCCCTCGACCTGCCCGCGATCGCGGAGACGGCATGACGATGACCGGGTCTCTGCCCACCGCCCCGCGCCGCAGCGCCCTCGCGTCGCTGCGCGCGCTGCTACCCGCGCGCGCCGACTACGCACAGCTGCGCCGCACATGGCGCGGTGACCTGCTCGCCGGTCTGACCGTCGGCATCGTCGCGCTGCCCCTGGCCCTCGGGTTCGGCGTCAGCTCGGGGCTCAGCGCCGAGGCGGGCCTGGTCACCGCCGTCGTCGCCGGGCTCATCGCGGCTGTCTTCGGCGGTTCGCACGTGCAGGTCTCCGGTCCGACCGGGGCGATGGTCGTCGTGCTCGTCCCCATCGTCGCGTCGCACGGCGTCGGAGCCGTCGCGGCCGTGAGCCTGCTGGCCGGGATCATCGTCGTGGTCGCCGGCGTGCTGCGGCTGGGCCGTGCGGTGTCGTACATCCCGTGGCCCGTCATCGAGGGGTTCACGGTCGGCATCGGCGTCATCATCTTCGCCCAGCAGATCCCCGCGCTCGTGTCGCCGCACACGGCAGCGGCATCCGAGCACAGCTCGAACGCGATCGTCGCCGCCGTGCAGTCCTTCGCGCACCTCGACCCCGTCTATCTGCTGTGGGCGCTCGGCGCCGTCGCGATCGTCGCGGCCTGCATGCTGGGCGCGCCGCGCATCCACCGCGCGATCCCCGGGTCGCTCGTCGGGATCATCGTGGTCACGGTGCTGACGCTCGTGCTGCTGAGCCCGCTCGCCCGCATCGGCGTGCTCCCCTCGACGCTGCCCGCGCCGGCGCTGCCGACGCTCGACTTCGAGACCCTCAGCGCACTCTTGGTGCCCGCCGTGACGGTCGCCGCCCTCGCCGCGATCGAATCGCTGCTGTCGGCGCGCGTGGCATCCGCTCTCGCCGACACCGGCACGTACGACCCCGACCGCGAGCTCGTCGGTCAGGGTCTGGCATCCATCGGCTCATCGCTGTTCGGCGGGATGCCCGCGACGGGCGCGATCGCGCGCACCGCCGTCAACGTGCGCTCGGGCGGACGCACCCGCCTGGCCTCCGTGACACACGCCATCGTGCTGCTGCTCGTCGTGCTGGCCGTCGCCGGACCGGTCGGGCAGATCCCGCTCGCGGCGCTCTCGGGCGTCCTGATGATGACAGCCGTGCGCATGGTGCACATCGACACGGTGCGGGCGATCCTGCGGTCGACGAAGGCGGATGCCACGGCGTTTGTCGCGACAGCCCTCATCACCGTTTCGTTCGACCTTATCGTCGCCGTCATCATCGGCGTCGTCTTCGCCGGAGTCTTCGCGCTGCGCAGCCTCTCCCGGGCATCCGCGGTCCGCCGCGATCCGCTGACCGGCGACCCGCAGCCCGGCGACGAACGCATCGCGATCCTGCATTTCGAAGGCCCCCTGTTCTTCACGGCGGCCGACCGCGTGTTCGCGCAGGTCGAGGGCATCCGCGACGTCTCCGTCGTCATCCTGCGCATGAGCCAACTCGAACTCGTCGACGCGACCGGTGCCCGCATGCTCGGCGACATCGTGCAGGCGCTCGAGCGGCGCGGCATCACGGTGCTCATCAAGGGCGTGCAGCCCCGCCACGAAGACCTCTTCCGCACGGTCGGCGTGCTCGACTCGCTGCGCCACCACAACCACTTGTTCACCGAGCTGCCGCCCGCGATCGAGCACGCGCGCAGTCACGTGCGCCGCGAATCGTCGACCGCGTAGGCTTGCAGAGTTGCCGTCGGCGCCAGCAGCGCCGGTCTGCGACAGCCCACACCCCTCACCCACGGGAGTCCCGCAGTGCCTGGAGAGAACCTCACCCGCATCGAGGCGCAGGAGCGCCGCGCGATCGTCGACACGCAGTCGTACGACGTCGCCCTCGACCTGACGAAGGGCGCCGAGGTCTTCGGATCGCGCACCGTCGTCCGCTTCACCGCCGCCGCGGGCGCGTCGACGTTCATCGACCTGATCGCCGGCGAGGTGCGCGAGATCACGCTCAACGGCCGGTCGCTCGATGCCGCGACGGTGTTCGCCGATTCGCGCATCGCGCTCGACGACCTCGCCGAGACCAACGAGCTCGTCGTCGACGCCGACTGCCTGTACACCAACACCGGTGAGGGCCTGCACCGCTTCGTCGACCCGGTCGACGGCGAGGTGTACCTGTACTCGCAGTTCGAGGTGCCCGACTCGCGGCGCGTGTTCGCCGTCTTCGAGCAGCCTGACCTGAAGGCGACGTTCGCCTTCACCGTCACCGCGCCGTCGGCGTGGAAGGTCGTCTCCAACTCCCCCACGCCCGAGCCCGTCTCGACGCGCGAGGGCATCGCGACGTGGGCGTTCGAGCCCACCCCGCGCATCTCGTCGTACATCACGGCGATCGTCGCCGGCCCGTACGAGCAGACGTTCTCTGAGCTGACGAGCGCGTCGGGCCGGGTCATCCCGCTCGGCGTCTACGGCCGCAAGAGCCTGTGGCAGCACCTCGACGCCGACTACATCTTCGACAAGACGCGCGAGGGCTTCGCGTACTACGAAGAGAAGTTCGGCGTCCCGTACCCGTTCGCGAAGTACGACCAGCTGTTCGTCCCCGAGTTCAACGCGGGCGCGATGGAGAACGCGGGCGCCGTCACGTTCACCGAGACGTACGTGTTCCGCTCGAAGGTCACCGACGCCGTCAAGGAGCGCCGCGTCGTCACGATCCTGCACGAGCTGGCGCACATGTGGTTCGGCGACCTCGTCACGATGAAGTGGTGGAACGACCTCTGGCTCAACGAGTCGTTCGCCGAGTGGGCGTCGACCATCGCGACCGCCGAGGCCACCGAGTGGACCGAGGCGTGGACGACCTTCAACGCGATGGAGAAGACCTGGGCCTACCGCCAGGACCAGCTGCCCTCGACCCACCCCGTCTTCGCCGAGATCAACGACCTCGACGACGTGCAGGTCAACTTCGACGGCATCACGTACGCGAAGGGCGGCTCGGTGCTCAAGCAGCTTGCCGCCTGGGTCGGCATCGACGCGTTCTTCGGCGGTGTCGGCGCGTACTTCCGCAAGCACGCGTGGGGCAACACCGAGCTTGCCGACCTGCTCGTCGAGCTCGAGGCCACGAGCGGCCGCGAACTGACCACCTGGTCGAAGAAGTGGCTCGAGACGGCCGGAGTGAACACCCTCTCCCCCGAGCTGAAGACGGACGCCGACGGAAAGCTCACGCGCTTCGCGATCGTCCAGACCGCTCCCGCCGACTACCCGACGATCCGCCCGCACCGTCTCGGTGTCGGCTTCTACAACCTCGAGGGCGACGCCCTGGTGCGCACGCACCACGTCGAGCTCGACGTCGACGGCGACCTGACCGAGGTGCCCGAGCTCGTGGGTCTCGCTCGCCCCGACCTCGTGCTGCTCAACGACGAAGACCTCGCCTACGCGAAGATCCGCCTCGACGACCGCTCGCTGCAGACCGCGATCGCCCACCTCGGAAAGATCAGCGACCCGCTCGCGCGGTCGCTCGTGTGGGGTGCCGCATGGGACCAGACCCGTGACGCCGAGGCATCCGCTTCGGACTACGTCGACCTCGTGCTGAGCAACATCGGCGCCGAGACCGAATCGACGACCGTGCGCACGACGCTCGCGCAGCTGCAGCTCGCCGCGAACGCGTACGTGTCGCCCGAGAAGCGTGACGCGACGCGCACGAAGGTCGCCGACGGTCTGTGGGCGCTGGCGCAGGCGGCGGATGCCGGCAGCGACAGCCAGCTGCAGTTCGTGACGACGTTCGCGAGCGCCGCCGCGACGCCCACGCAGTGGGAGGTCGTGCGCACCCTGCGTGACGGCGCGATCGCGCTCGAGGGTCTGGAGATCGACGCCGACCTGTCGTGGGCGCTGCTCGTGTCGCTCGCCGCGGGTGGGCTCGTCACGACCGCCGACATCGACGCCGCCCTCGCCGCCGACAACACCGCCAAGGGCGGCGAGTTCGCCGCGCAGGCCAAGGCGGCACTGCCGACGGTCGCCGACAAGCAGGCATCCTGGTCGTCGCTGATCGACTCGGCCGATCTGCCGAACACGGTCGTGCGCTCGGCCGCGCTCGGATTCGTGCACCCGGCCGGCGTCGAGGCGCTCGAGGCGTTCGTCGCCCCGTACTTCGACATGCTGCTGCCGATCTGGAACGGCCGCACCTACCAGATCGCGAACTACCTGATCACGGGGCTCTATCCGGCGCCGCTCGCCAACACCGCGCTGCGCGACGCAACGCGCGCGTGGCTGCAGGCGAACGCCGACGCACCCGCGGCCCTGCAGCGTCTCGTGAAGGAGAACGTCGCGGGCGTCGAGCGCGCCCTTGCCGTGCAGGAGCGCGACGCGCAGTAACACCCGCTGAGCTCGTCGAAGCGCCCGGGGCCCTGGTCCCTGAGCCGGCATCCTTCGCCTGGCAGTTGTGGCGGACTCCCGGGCGCGGAGGCCGCCACTGCTGCCATCCCGACCCGCGGTGCGACGCCGTCCGGCGATGCTCAGCCGCCGCATCGGCATCCGTAACTAGGATCGTGGGGATGCAGATCTTCACCGACAGCAGCTCGGGCGACACGCCCGCCATCGTCGACCCCGACGTGTGGGCGAGCATCCTCGCGTGGCTCGGAGACGCCGGCCTGAAGCTGCTGTCGGTCGCGGGGATCGTCGTCGGCGCGATCCTGCTGGCGTGGCTGCTGCGGCTCGTGATCCGGCGCGTCGTCAAGCGCATCGTCGAAGGCGCGAAGAGCAAGGCCAACGTCGACGACACACAGGCGCTCGAGCGCTCACCGCTCGCGAGCGTCCGCGTCGTGCAGCGCACGCGCACGCTCGGATCGATCCTGCAGAACATCGTCAACGTCGCGATCGTGATCATCGCGACCATGCTGATCGTGTTCGTCGTCAACAAGGACATCCTCAGTTCCCTGACGCTGCTGACGGCCGCGATCGGCGCGGGCCTCGGCTTCGGCGCGCAGAACATCGTCAAAGACGTGCTCAACGGCATCTTCATCGTCGCCGAAGACCAGATCGGCATCGGCGACGTCGTCGACCTGGGCCTGGCGACCGGCGTCGTCGAGTACGTGGCGATCCGGGTGACGCACGTGCGCGACGTCAACGGCACGCTCTGGTACGTGCGCAACGGCGAGATCACCCGCATCGGCAACATGTCGCAGGGCTGGTCGCGCGTCATCATCGACCTCGCCGTCCCCGTCGACGCCGACATCCGTGCCGTCGAGAAGGCCATGCACCACGCCGCCAAGAGCGTCTTCACCGACCCGAAGTGGCGTTCGCGGGTGATCGAGCAGCCCGAGGTCTGGGGGCTCGAGTCGATCACGGGCGACGCCCTCGTCATCCGCCTCGTGATGAAGACGCGCGCCAACGCGAAGGACGACGTCGCTCGCGAACTGCGCATGCGCCTCAAGCACGCGATGGACGAGATGGATATCACCCTGCCCGCCATGAACACGATCACCCTTTCGGGTCTCGAGGGCGCCCAGCGAGTGCGCGGCGCCAATCCGCCCAAGACGAAGCCGATCACCACCGCCGACGCGAACCCCGTGTGGAAGCCGAAGTCGACCGGCACGAAGAAGGGCGCGCAGGCATCGGAGAGCGATTCCGAAGAGGAGACGACATGACGGATGCCTCATCGGCAGACACCCCGCCGAGCAGCTTCTACGACGAGGTCGGTGGCCACGACACGTTCGTGCGCCTCGTCGATGTCTTCTACCGCGGCGTCGCCGACGACGAACTGCTGCGCCCGATGTACCCCGAGGAAGATCTCGGCCCCGCCGCGGAGCGGCTGACGCTCTTCCTGGAGCAGTACTGGGGCGGCCCCACGACATACAGCCAGCAGCGCGGCCACCCGCGGCTGCGGCTGCGCCATCAGCCCTTCCACGTCGACCCGGCGGCCCGCGACCGCTGGCTCGCCCACATGCGCACCGCCGTCGACGAGCTCGGCCTGTCGCCGCTGCACGAGGCCACCCTGTGGGACTATCTCGAGCGCGCCGCACACGCGATGGTGAACACCTTCGAGCCGGCGGGCATCGGCCCGACACCCCCAGCAGCCTCCGCGCACCTGCCGTTGCACCCTGAGACCGACTGACCCCATCACCCCGCGCCCGCCAAACGACGAAGGAGTCGTCACATGCCTGCACCCACCACTCACCACCGCGCCGACGTGCTCGTCATCGGATGGGGGCTGGCCGGTCTCGTCGCGGCAAGTGAAGCGGCATCCGCTGGCAAGAGCGTCATCATCGTCGACCAGGAGCCTCGGCCGAATCTCGGCGGGCAGGCGTTCTGGTCGTTCGGCGGGCTGCTGTTCATCGACTCTCCCGAGCAGCGTCGATTCGGCATCTCGGATTCGCTCGAACTCGCCCGGCAGGACTGGTTCGCGACGGCCGGGTTCGACCGTGACGAGGACCATTGGCCACGCCAGTGGGCCGAGGCGTACTTGAACTTCGCGCACGGCGAGAAGCGCGCGTGGCTGCGCGAGAAGGGCGTCGGGTTCTTCCCCGTCGTCGGCTGGGCCGAGCGGGGCGGCTACACCGCGACCGGACCCGGCAACTCGGTGCCGCGGTTCCACATCACGTGGGGCACCGGCCCCGGGCTCGTCGCACCGTTCCAGGCCGCGGTCGAGCGTGCCGAAGGCGAAGGTCGTCTCACGATCCTGCCCCGCCACAAGGTCGCGAGCCTCACGGTGACCGACGGCACCGTCACCGGAGCTACCGGAGACATCCTCGCGCCGTCCGGTGCCGCGCGCGGCGTCGCGACCTCGCGCGAGGTCGTCGGAGCCTTCGAGATCACGGCGGCGGCCACGATCGTGGCCTCGGGCGGCATCGGCGGCAACCACGAGCTCGTCCGCGCGCAGTGGCCCGAGCGCCTCGGCACGCCGCCCGAGCACATGGTCACGGGCGTGCCCGCCTATGTCGACGGATCGATGCAGCCCGTGTCGGCCGCCGCCGGCGCGCACCTGATCAACGGCGACCGCATGTGGCACTACGTCGAAGGCATCCAGAACTGGGATCCGGTGTGGCCGCAGCATGGCATCCGCATTCTGCCCGGACCGTCGTCGATCTGGCTGGATGCCACGGGCGCCCGCCTGCCCGTGCCGCTGTTCCCCGGTTTCGACACGCTGGGCACGCTCGCACACCTGCGCCAGACCGGGTACGACCACTCGTGGTTCGTGCTGTCGCAGCAGATCATCGAGAAGGAGTTCACCCTCTCGGGCAGCGAGCAGAACCCCGACTTGACCGGCAAAGACCTGCCCCTGCTGCTGAAATCCCGCCTCGGCAAGGGTGCGGCAGGTCCCGTGCAGGCGTTCCTCGACCACGGCGCCGACTTCATCGTCCGTCGCACGCTCGACGACCTCATCGACGGGATGCGCGCGCTGCCCGGCGGTGACGTGCTCGACCCGGCTCGCGTACGGTTCGAGGTCGAGGCCCGCGATCGCGAGATGGACAACGACTTCACGAAGGATGCCCAGATCGCGATGCTGCGCTCGGCCCGCGCGTATCGCGGCGACAAGCTGATCCGCACGGCGACGCCGCACAAGATCCTCGATCCCGCCGCGGGTCCGCTGATCGCGGTGAAGCTGCACGTGCTTACCCGCAAGTCGCTCGGCGGCATCGAGACCGACCTGTCCGGTCGCGCTCTCGGCGTGGGCGGCGCCCCCGTGCCGGGACTGTATGCGGCCGGCGAGGCCTCAGGCTTCGGCGGCGGCGGCGTGCACGGCTACCGGGCGCTGGAGGGCACGTTCGTCGGTGGATGCCTGTTCTCGGGTCGGGTCGCCGGCCGCGCGGCAGCGGCCGCCGTCTGACCACAGGCCGTCTGTCGGGCTCCTGGCGGTCAGGCGCCGTGTAGCGGTCGGTCAGGCCGCCGCACGCCGGGCGGTCAGGCCGCGGGGCCGGTCGCGCGCACGGTCGTGAGTCCCGACCGGACGGTGTCGCGGGTGAGGACGTGCCCGCGCGTGAGGCTCACGCGCGTCCACGGCCCGTTGCGGCGGATCACGGCGGACTCCTGCCCGCCGATGAACCCGAGTGCGAACGCGGCGAAGGCGACGCCTCGAGGCAGCTGTGCGAGCGCATCGTCGGGGGCTCCCCACACGGCCGAGCGGACGGCGTGGACGGCATCCTCACCGGCATCCGTAGGCACCTGCTCGGCGACGGCGGCGATGCCCCACTGGGCGCGCGAGGCGAGGTCGGATGCCGCGAGCTCGCCGTCTGCCGACCAACCCGCGCGCGGCGGCGACACACCCGCCCACGTCGCCGTCACGGCTGTCTCGGGCAGCGTCAGGGCGAGCGGATCGGCCGAAGCCTGCAGCGTCGACGCGTCGACGACAAGGTCGCACACGAGTTCGGGGTCCACGCGCACGATCCGCATGCCCAGGATCGTCGGCGTCGCCTCGAGCAGCGTCCGCGGCGCGAGCGGCGCAGATGTCAGCACGAGCGCGCCGCCCTGCGCCTTCACGCGCAGCGCGCCGTCGCCGAGGCGCGCGGCACGCTGGGCGAAGACGAGAACGTCGGAGGCGGTCGGGGCGTCGGGGAAGAGCAGGCGTTGCGACATCCGCCCTAAACTACCAAGCGGACCACGCACGCGGCGGACAGGAGCACGGTGAGCGAGACGACGGGCACGGAGCAGAACCCGGATCCTGTCGCGCGGATGCTCGACGTGCTCGACCTCGATTCGAGTGCCGCGCGCACGACGGAGGACATCTTCACCGGATCGTCGCAGGCGATGCCGTCGGGCCGCATCTTCGGCGGCCAGGTGCTCGCGCAGGCGATCATCGCCGCCGACCGGACGACCGCCGACGATCGCGTCCCGCATTCGATGCACGGGTACTTCCTGCGCCCGGGCGACGCATCGCAGGGCATCACGCTGTCGGTCGACCGCATCCACGACGGCCGGTCTTTCTCGACGCGGCGCACGCAGGCCTACCAGCAGGGCGTCCCGATCTTCTCGATGATCGCCTCGTTCGAGCACGAAGACCCGGGTCTGGACCACCAGGCGACCGCGCCGGAGGGCGTGCTCTCGCCCGACGAGGCGCGCGCGCACGCGTTCGCGGGCGCCGAGCACCCGCTGTCGCGGCGACTGCTCGCCGGCAGCGCGATCGAGGTCGTGCACGCCGACGGCGCGATCTACGACGCCGTGCCCGGCGAGCACGTGCCGCACCAGAACGTGTGGGTGCGCACGCGCCGCCCGATCGGCGACGACCTCGCCGTGCACCGCGCGGTGCTCGCGTACCTGAGCGACCTGACGATCCAGGAGTCGGTGCTGCGCGCGCACGGCGTGCCGTGGGCGCAGGCGGGCCTGAAGGTCGCCAGCCTCGACCACGCGATGTGGTGGCACCGCCCCGCGCGCGTCGACGAGTGGCTGCTCTACGCGCAGGAATCGCCCAGCGCCCGCGGCGGCCGGGGCCTGGCCACCGGTCGGATCTTCACGCGTGACGGCGTGCTCGTCGCCTCCGTCGCGCAGGAGATCATGGTGCGCGTGCCCGACGCCGACTGATCAGCGCCGACGGATCAGTGGCGACGGAACTCGACGGCTTCGCCGAGATACGGCTGCCACGCGGCGCGCATCCGGTCGCTCAGTCGGATCGGCCGGAACGACTGCGCATCGACGAGGACCACCGACGAGGATGCCCGGGCGTACAGCTTCTGCGCCTCGTCGCTGGTCGGGCTGAACACCTCGTAGCAGACCTCGACGCTGGATCCGCCGAGCTTGCTGAACCACATCTGCACGTCGAGCGGCTCACGCCGGTAGGGTACCGGCGCGAGGTACTCGATCTCCTGGTGCGCGATGAGCGTCAGCTCACCGGCATCCAGCCCCGTCTCGAGCACCGCGGTGTCGGGGGCATCCTCCCCCGCGACGGGGCTCCAGAACACGCGCACGCGCGCCTCTTCGAGGAGCTTGAGCATCGTGGCGTTGTTGACGTGGTTGAACGCATCGAGATCGCCCCACCGCAGGTGGATCGGGACGTGGATCCGGCTTCGGGACATCAGTCGCGCGTCAGCTTGCGGTGGGTCGAGCGGTGCGGGTTCGCGGCATCCGGACCGAGGCGCTCGATCTTGTTCGCCTCGTACGCCTCGAAGTTGCCCTCGAACCAGTACCACTGGTCGGGCTCTTCATCGGTGCCCTCATAGGCGAGGATGTGCGTCGCGATGCGGTCGAGGAACCACCGGTCGTGCGTGATGACGACGGCGCAGCCGGGGAACTCGAGCAGCGCGTTCTCGAGCGAGCTCAGGGTTTCGACGTCGAGGTCGTTGGTCGGCTCGTCGAGGAGCAGCAGGTTGCCGCCCTCCTTGAGCGTCAGCGCGAGGTTGAGACGGTTGCGCTCACCACCGGAGAGCACGCCTGCCTTCTTCTGCTGGTCGGGCCCCTTGAAGCCGAACTTCGAGACGTAGGCGCGCGAGGGGATCTCGGTCTTGCCGACCGTGATGATGTCGAGGCCGTCGGAGACGACCTCCCACAGCGTCTTGTTCGGGTCGATGTTGGCACGGCTCTGGTCGACGTAGCTGATCTTGACGGTCTCGCCGACCTTCAGGTCGCCACCGTCGAGCGGCTCGAGACCGACGATCGTCTTGAACAGGGTCGTCTTTCCGACGCCGTTCGGGCCGATCACACCGACGATGCCGTTCGGCGGCAGGCTGAAGCTCAGGCCGTCGATGAGCGAGCGGTCGCCGAAGCCCTTCTTGAGCTTCTTCGCCTCGATCACGACGCTGCCCAGGCGCGGGCCCGCGGGGATCTGGATCTCTTCGAAGTCGAGCTTGCGCGTGCGCTCGGCCTCGGCCGCCATCTCTTCGTAGCGGGCCAGACGTGCCTTCGACTTCGTCTGACGGCCCTTGGCAGAAGAGCGCACCCACTCGAGTTCGTCCTTGAGGCGCTTGGCGAGCTTGGCATCCTTCTTGCCCTGGATGTCGAGGCGCTCGGCCTTCTTCTCGAGGTAGGTCGAGTAGTTGCCCTCGTAGCCGATGAGCCGGCCGCGGTCGACCTCGGCGATCCACTCTGCGACGTTGTCGAGGAAGTACCGGTCGTGGGTGATCGCGATGACCGCGCCCTTGTACGACTGCAGGTGCTGCTCGAGCCAGAGCACGCTCTCGGCATCGAGGTGGTTGGTGGGCTCGTCGAGCAGGAGGAGGTCGGGCTTCTGCAGCAGCAGCTTCGCGAGGGCGACGCGGCGGCGCTCACCACCGGAGAGCTTGGTCACGGGCTCGTCGCCCGGAGGCGTGCGCAACGCGTCCATGGCCTGCTCGAGCTGCGAGTCGAGGTCCCAGCCGTCGGCCGCGTCGATCTCTTCCTGCAGCACACCCATCTCAGCCAGCAGCGCGTCGAAGTCGGCGTCGGGATCGGCCATCTGCGCGGAGATCTCGTTGAACCGGTCGAGCTTGCCCTTGATCGCGACGCCGTCCTGGATGTTCTCCAGCACGGTCTTGGTCTCGTCGAGCTCGGGTTCCTGCATGAGGATGCCGACGGTGAAGCCCGGTGTGAGCTTCGCCTCGCCGTTGGAGGGGGTGTCCAGGCCCGCCATGATCTTCAGGATCGTGGACTTACCGGCGCCGTTCGGACCGACCATGCCGATCTTCGCGCCCGGCAGGAACGACATCGTGACGTCGTCGAGGATCAGCTTCTCGCCCACTGCCTTGCGGGCGCGGACCATGGAGTAGATGTATTCGGCCATAACGGCCCCAGTCTACGGGGCACCCAGCCGAACGGATGCCTTCAGCTCACCAGTCGATGGGGCTCAGTCGATGGGGCTCACCAGTCGATGGCGCGCGTCTGCCCGACGAGGCACGTGCCCGTCGGTGTGAGCGGCAGCACCAGCGCCGTCGGTACGGCGACCGACGGGCCGACCTGGCCGACGAGGCACTCGCCTGCCCACCGCACCGAGAATTGGATCGAGTCGGCGGCGTTGCCCACCGTCGTGAGATCCTGCGTGACCTCCATCGCGTCCTTCGGGAAGCCCGCCGTCACGAGCGCGTCGATGTAGGCGCGGCCCTGCACGCTGGCATCCGTCGCGGCAACGGCGTTCATCACCTCGGTGAACAGCGGCAGGTTGTCGGCCGCCGTTCCGTCGGGGACGAGCACCGCACTGGTCGCTGTCGGCGTGGGCGTCGCGCTCGGCTGCGAAACCGACGCGGTCGGCGACGAAGTCGGCTCGGTCGTCGGGGTGCAGCCGGCGAACACGAGTGCGCCGATGACGAGAAGCGTCATCACGAGGGGTCGAGACGAGGACAGATCGGATCGGCGCACCCGTCGAGTCTAAAACGGTCGCACGGCGCGGCCGCGCCACGGCTTCACCACGGCTCCACCACGGGCGGAGCGCTCAGAACGGCGTCGGGTCGTCGCCCCACGCTCCTGCCGCCACCAGTTCGGGCGCGTCGACCGGCGGCGCTCCGGCCGCGTCCTCGGCTGGCACGGTCGCCGTGCGCGCTTCGACGGCTTCCAGCGGAGGTCGCGAGTCGAGTGCGCGAGCGGCCTCACCGGGCGTCGCCCACGCGTCGGCCCCGACCTGAGGGGCGGGCCCGGACTGCGCGCCTGCCCCGACCTGCGGGGCGGCCGACGACGACGTCGCGGCCGCGTCGCGCACGAACGACGCGACACCGAACTTGAGATCGGGACCGAGAGCGCTCGCCTCCAGATCGACGGTCACACCGCTGTGGCCGTTCGAGTCCCATTTGCGGACCTTGAGCTTGCCCATGACGATGACGCGCTGACCGCGCTGCAGCGAGGCGAGCGCGTGCTCGGCGAGCCGTCGAAAGACGGCGACATCGTAGTAGTTGGTGTGGACGTCGGTCCACGTGCCGTTCTCGAGCCGGCGCTCCGTGCTGGCGAGCCCGAACGTGGCCATCACGACTCCGTTCGAGAGTTCGCGTCGCTCGGGCGCCGAGGTGAGGTTGCCGGTCACGGCGATGAGATCTGACATGGCGGTTCCTTTCGTCGATGACCGCGGTCCCTCCGCGGCCCTGCTCCGGCGCCCGCGTGCCCTGTCGGACGCCGGAGCAGGGCCAGCATGTTCCGTCGCGGCACCCCGTGGGACGGCACACCCGCGATCTGTGGGCAGTTTCGGAAATTCGTCGATTGTGGAGGAGGCGATGAGACCGATCCACGCGCGGCCCTCAGCAATGTCGGCGGTCGTACCTATGTTCGAAGCAGGAGGTCCGACATGACACTCATCGATGGCTTCACCACCCCGACCGTGCGCGGAGTGACGCTGCGAGCCGTATCCGCACGGCGCTGGCGTGTGCTCGACCGCACAGGCCGCATCCTCGGTCACCTGCGCGCCGAGGCGGTCAGCGCGGGCACCCGGTTCCACGCCGAGCGCTTCGACCTCGCGGGGCGCCGATTGCGCGAACTGGGCGCGTTCTGGACCGCCGTGGAGGCCGTGGAATGCTTGCGCTACCTGCGCTGAACCGGCGTCACACCAACGCCTCGAGCAGGTCGCCCGCAGCCACGGGCGCCGCCGCGCGGACGGTGGGCCATGCGTCGGCGAGCACGCTGACGGCGCGGCGCAGGTGGGGCACGGGTGCCGTGAACGGGATGCGCAGATGCCGATCATGCGTGCCGTCGACGGCGAACCGCGAGCCTGCCGACAGATACACACCGCGCTCGCGCGCCGCGAGTGCGAGTCCCGAGCTGAGCGGGGCATCCAGCTCGACCCACAGCGCGACGCCTCCCCCGACCTGCGGAACGCGCCACGCAGGCAAGCGCGTGGCGAGTTCGTCGACGAGGGCGTCGCGGCCGGCGCCCAGCACGTCGGCCCGTTGCGCGAGCACCTCGGGCATCCGCTGCAGCGCGCGCACGGCGACCGCCTGCTCGAACTCGGGCGTCCCCAGGTCACGAGGCGGGCGGGCGGCGATGACGCGGGTCACCAGGTCGGCGTCGGCGCGGATCCACCCGATCCGCAGTCCACCCCATACGGTCTTGCCGAGCGAGCCGATGCGGACGACCTCGTACGCGGCGAATGCCGGCACCGACGGCTGCGTGCCGATCGCCAGTTCGGCCGTCGTCTCATCGACGACGAGCACCGTACCCGCCCCCGCAGCGGCGAGCGCGAAGGCATCCTCCTCTGCGGCTGTCATGATGCGGCCGGTCGGATTCTGGAATCTCGGCATGAGGTAGGCCAGGCGCGGTGTCGTGCGAGCGAACGCCTGCGTCGCGCGATCGATGTCCCATCCGTCCTGCGTCGACACGGGCACGCCGACCAGGCGCGCACCCGCGCCGCGCAGCGCTTCCGCCGCGTGCGGGTAGGTGGGGGTCTCGATGAGAGCGCGATCGCCGCGTCGCAGCAGCGTCTGGGCGAGCAGATGGATCGCGGACTGCGCACCGGTCGTGACCATCACCTCGTCGGGACTCGTCGGCACACCCGCCGCGCTGTACCGGTCGGCGATGGCGCAGCGCAGCGCCAGCGACCCGCGGATGTCGTAGCCGGAACGCGCGACGAGCGACGCGGCATCCGCGGCCACCTCGCTCATCACTCCGGCCAGCCCCGGCCACGCGGCAGGACTGGCCTGTTGAAGATCGATGGCGTCGGCCTCGACGGCGACAAGCCCCGGTTCACGCGCGGGCTGCGGCATCGTCACACTGCCCGACCCACGCAGGCTCTCGATGTGCCCGCTGTCGCGCAGACTGCGGTACGCCGCGGCGACCGTCGTGCGACTCATTCCGAGCGCGGCGGCTAGCTCGCGTTCGGCGGGCAGCGCCGTGCGTGCCGCGATGCGATTGTCCAGGGACAGCAGGCGGATGCCGTCGGCGAGCGCCTCGTATGCCGGCTCGCGCGTGCGCCAGCCGCCGAGCGCGGCCGCGAGCGCACGAGCCGTGATGCGGGAGTCCATGCGGCCACGATAGTGCAATTGGACTGGTGCGCGAAGTCCAATCATGCGGTGAACTATCCATATGCTCTCTCGCGTCATCCGCCTGTTCGTCGGCCTCCTGCTCTACGGTGCCGGGTGCGCGATCATGGTGCGCGCTGGAATCGGCGTGGACCCCTGGACGGTGTTCGCGGAAGGTGTCTCCCGCCAGACTGGTGTCGGCATCGGCTGGGTGACGAACATCGTCGGCTTCCTCGTGCTGCTGCTGTGGATCCCGTTGCGTCAGAAACCTGGCCTCGGCACGATCGCCAACATCCTGCTCGTGGGCACGAGCATGCAGGTGACGCTTGCCAACGTGCCGGCAGCGCACGGCGAGGGCTGGCTCGGATTCGTGTGGCAGGTGACTGTCTTCATCGGCGGAATGGCGCTCGTGGCCATCGCGTCAGGCCTTTACATCGGCGCAGACTTCGGCGCGGGCCCGCGCGACGGCCTCATGACCGGGATCCACGCACGCTGGGGCTGGCCCATCTGGGCCGCACGCCTCGCCGTCGAGGCGACGGTGCTCGCGGCGGGGTGGCTGCTGGGTGGCACGGTGGGACTCGGCACCGTGATCTTCGCCGCAGGCATCGGCCCCCTCGTGCATCGCGCGCTGCCCTTGCTACGCCCGCGGGCGGGCAGGGCGATGCCGCGCTCCGCGGCGCGAGCAGCGCAGAATGCCCGGGCCTGAGCGCTCCGCGCTCCCGGAACCGAGCGCTCCGCGCTCCCGGAACTGAGAGCTCAGTGCTCCCGGAACTGCGGCCAGTCCGAACCCGGCGGGAGGTGCCCGTGCAGGGCATTCTTCGCGATATCCATCGTCGGGTACGTGCCGAGACTGGCATCCGCGCCCGCAATGGTGGCGGTGTAACCGGCGTCGTCGCGGCGGATGGTTCCGACGACGCTCCCCTCTGAGCCGTAAGCGACCCAGAGGCTGGACGATGTGGTGCTCATGGTGACTCCTCTCGTCACCTGCGACGCTACGCCGCAGCCGGCCAAACCGCCACCGTCCACGTCACGGTGCGACCCGGATAACGGCGGTGAGACGACTCCGGCCCGGCGACACCATGGTCAACCGGGCCGGAGCGTGTCAGCGCATTAGCCGGAGCGCGTCAGCGCCTTACTTGACCAGTGCGAACCCGGCGGTCCAGCTGACCTTCTCGCCGACGGCGAGCGTCAGCTGAAGGAAGCCGAGAGCCTCGAGCTCGTGCGCACGCGAGAGCGCACCGGCGTCGACGGCCGAGACGCCGCCGGCCTCGACGGCGGCGATGAGCGCGGCCTTGGCATCTGCGTCGTCACCGGCGACCAGCACAGTGGTCTTCTCGCCACCGACCGTGCCCGAGACGAGGGTCGCGGCGAAGTTGGTGTTGAACGCCTTGAGCACCTTCGCCTCGGGGAACGCCTGCTGCAGCTGCGCGGCGGCCGAGCTGCCCGCCGGCACGACGAGCGAGTCGAACGTCGAGAAGTCGAGCGGGTTGGTGATGTCGACGATCGTCTTGCCGGCGAACTGCTCGCCGTAGGCGGCGGTGATCTGCGCGATCGAGGGGTACGGCACCGCGAGGACGACGATGTCACCGGCGATCTGCTCGCCGGTCTGGGCGCTGCCGATGTGCTGGATCGAGGCGCCGCTGCGGGCGAGGATGCCAGCGATGGCCTGGCCCATGTTGCCGGAACCGAAGATCGTGATGGTGCTCATGTGAGGTGTCTCCTTGTCGTTTTGTTGTATCTACAACTGTCAGATGGAACACGGCTCCCCGGACCTCTATTCCCGCTTTCTCCTTAGGATCGGAACATGAGCACCTCGCGCTTCTACACGCCCGACGAACTGGCGACGTGGGTGCCTTTCGCCGCTCTCCTTGAGCTGCTGCCCCGCGAGCTCGACGGCCAGTTGCTGCGTGACGAGGACCTCACGCATTTCGATTACTTCACGCTCTCGATGCTGACCAACGCGAAGGAGCACCGCCTGCGGATGACCGAGCTCGCCTCGATGACCAATGCGACACTCCCCCGCCTGTCGCACGTCGTCACGCGGCTGGAGAAGCGCGGCTTCGTGCGGCGCGAACCGTGCGCCGACGACGCCCGGGCGACGAACGCCGTCATCACCGCCGAGGGGCGCAAGAAGGTGCTGCACGCGACGACGGGCCACGTCGCGAACGTCCGGCGCATCTTCCTCGACGCGCTCACTGCCGAGCAGGCGCGAGAACTGCGGACGATCACCCGCGCCGTGCTGGAACGGGTCGACCCCGAGGGCAAGATGGCGGCGACCCAGCGCTGATCGCACTGTCGGACCTACGCAGAAGGTGCCCCCGGCAGGATTCGAACCTGCGACCAACGGATTAGAAGGCCGTTGCTCTTCCGCTGAGCTACGGAGGCGCGTACCCAGCGTATCGTCCCGCGCAGGTGGTGTCGGAAGCGCTCGTTAGGATGATCAGCATGGTGAGTGCCGCAGAGAATGACCGTCTCGTCTGGATCGACTGCGAGATGACGGGCCTCGACCTCGAGGTCGACGAACTCGTCGAGATCGCCATCGTCGTTACCGACTTCGAACTGCAGCCGCTCGACCCGGGCTTCCAGATCGTCATCAAGCCGGATGCCTCGGCGCTCGCCAACATGAACGAGTTCGTCACCAAGATGCACGAGACCTCGGGTCTGCTCGCCGAGATCCCGAACGGCGTCAGCCTCGCCGAGGCCGAGTTCGAGGCGCTCGAGTACATCCAGCGCTTCGTGCCCGAGGGCAAGGCACCGCTCGCGGGTAACACGATCGGCACCGACCGCATGTTCCTCGCGAAGTACATGCCGCGCATCGACCGCTGGCTGCACTACCGCAACGTCGACGTGTCCAGCATCAAGGAGCTCTCGCGCCGCTGGTATCCGCGCGCCTACTTCAACGCGCCCGCCAAGGACGGTGGACACCGCGCCCTCGCCGACATCCGCGAGTCCATCCGCGAGCTCGCGTACTACCGCCAGGCCGTTTTCGTGCCCGATCCCGGACCCACGAGCGACGAAGCCCGCGATGCCGCGGCGTCGGCCGTGTCGTCGTACAGCTCGGGCGTGTAATACAATCGTCTGGTTGCCTGGAGACAGGCACATGGTGGCTATAGCTCAGTTGGTAGAGCACCGCGTTGTGGTCGCGGGGGTCGCGGGTTCAAGCCCCGTTAGCCACCCCATCCGCAACAGCCCGGATCCGCAACGGATCCGGGCTGTTGCGTTCTGTCAGCGGGTAGCGTTGAGGACGATGCTCGAGATGGATGCCCCACAGTTCGAAGCGCTCGTCGCCGACGAACTCGATCGCCTGCCCGACGACATGGTCGACGGTCTGGACAACATCGTCTTCGTCGTCGAAGACCGCCCCGAGGACGGTTCCCTCGACCTGCTCGGGCTCTACGACGGACTCGCCCTCACCGAACGCGCGCAGTACGGCCTCGGCGACCTGCCCGACCGCATCATCGTCTACCGCGAGCCGCATCTCGACGTCTGCGACGATGTCGACGAGCTGCGCGACGAGGTGCACACGACGCTCGTCCACGAGATCGCGCACTTCTACGGCATCGACGATGACCGCCTGCACGAGCTGGGCTGGGCATGATGGCCGCCGTGGCATCCACCCTGCCCCTTGAGCGCACCGATCTCGACGCGGCGTCTGCGACCGCGGGGCCATGGCAGACCGTCGTATGGAACGACCCGGTGAACCTCATGAGCTACGTGACGTACGTCTTCCGCACCTACTTCGGCTACTCGCGCGACCGGGCCGAGCAGCTCATGCTCGCCGTGCACCACCGCGGCCATGCCGTGGTCGCCGAGGGCGCGCGCGAGCAGATGGAACTGCACGTGCAGGCGATGCACGACTACGGCCTGTGGGCCACGGTCCGGGAGGGCGAGGCATGACGAAGCTGCTCATGGAGATGTCGCTGCTCGAAGCCGCGCACCTGACCGGCCTCGTCGAGCAGTTCGCCGAATTGATCGCCGGCACGGTGGATGAGGACGGCCTCGACGACCCCGCGATCCTGCGGCTCGTCCCCGACGCCTATCGCGACGATGCGGAAGCTGCTGCCGAGTTCCGCGGTCTCACGCAGGGCGACCTGCTCGACCGTCGCCGTGATGACGCCGGGCTCGTGCTCACGACGCTGCAGCGCGACGGCGTCACCCTGCATCCGGGCGATGTCGCCGCTGCGGATGCCACGTCGGCGTTCGTCGTCGAGTTGGACGCGCCCGCGGCATCCGCCTGGCTGCGCACCCTCACCTCGATCCGCCTCGTCATGGCGACACGGATCGGCATCTCCTCCGACGACGAGCAGGGCGACCCGGACGACCCGCGCGTGGGCGTTTACGAATGGCTCGGCTTCCGCCTCGAGGGGCTGCTGCAGGCGCTCGAGGACTGACCCGCCGGGGGCCCGGGACTGCCCGTCCGACTCAGGGCACGTCGATGATGATCGTGGCGAGATCGCGCGGGGCATCCGCGGTCAGGTGCACGTCCTCCTGCGCAGCCCAGCGGTCCCAGTGCGGGCGATACGTGTCGCCGTCGCGCGCGAGCGCGCGCTCGCGACGCGACGCGGTCGGCGACTCCAGCCACACACGGATCGGCGCGAGCACAGCGGATGCCGGTGTCAGCACGCCCGATCCCTCGATGATGACCGGCGTCGTGGCATCCGTCACCATCGTCTCCCCCGGCTCGGCGCGCGCCCAGTCCCACCGCCGCCAGTGCGCGGATGTGCCGTTCGCCAGGGGTTCGAGGATCTGTTCGCGGACGATCTCGGCGCCAGCGGCAAGTCCGTCCCATCCGGGATAGACGTCGTCGAGCGCGACGATCTGCACGTCACCGCTCCAGCGCTCTCGCAGGAGCGCGGCGAGGGTCGTCTTGCCGGCGCCGGACCGTCCGTCGATGAGGATGACGGCGCGCGCGAGGCCGGCTGCGACCACGGCATCCTGCACCGTCTCGGCGGCGCGACGGATCGCCGCGTCGAACGCGTCAGCGCTTGAGGGCACGGATGATGCGGCTGAGGACGCGACCGGCGACCCACACGAACGGAATGCCGACCGCGATGAGCGAGATGAGGTTCGGCTCGAATCGCAGGTCATCGCCCTTGCGGATGTACGCGCCCACGGGGATCGCGGCGCCGCCACCGCCACCACCGCTTCCGCTGCCGGGCTCTTCGCCCGCGCCGAACCCGTGCCACGACAGGGCGACGGGGATGATGCGGATGCCGTCGACATCCTGCTGCTCGCCATAGACGCTCGTGACGCCGATGGATGCGGTCTGCTTGCCGAGTTCCAGTGCGAGATTGGGCATGCTCCCACCGTAGTCGTGGGAGTCAGTGCTCGCGAGGGAGCCGTGGGTTCGTGGGCAGCGCGTTCACGTCGCGCCGCGGGCCGAGCGTGCTCGCGCGGGTCACCGCTCCCCCGCCGAAGCGCTCGCGGGCATCGTCGAGGGCCGTGTCGACGCGGCGCCAGTCTTCGTCGTCGTCCCACAGTGCAAGACCGCCGGTTCCGCCCGGACGCAGCTTCTCGGCGCGTACGCCGATGAGGCGCACGGGTTGGCTGAGCTCGACGGCATCGAACAGCCGCGTCACGACGTCACCGATGCGCTGGCCCACATCGGTCGGCTCGGGCAGCGTGCTCGCGCGCGAGATCGTCGTGAAGTCGGCGTAGCGCAGCTTCAATGCGACCGTCGCCGCCTCCCAGCCGCCGTCGCGCAGGCGCGCCGCGACCCGGTCGGAGAGGCGTCGCAGCTCGCTGCGCAGGGTGCCGGCATCCGCGATGTCGTGCAGGAAGGTCTCTTCGTGGCCGATGCTCTTCTCGATGCGCTCGGTCTCGACCGTGCGCGGGTCCTCTCCGTGCGCGAGCTGCCAGATGCGTGCCCCACCCGCGGGCCCCAGGGCGCGTTCGATGACGCGCTGCGGCGAGGCGAGGATGTCGGAGACGAGCCGGATGCCTCGCGCCTCCAGCGCCTCGGCCGCCTTCGGCCCGACGCCCCACAGCGCGCGCACCGGCAATCCCGCGAGGAACTGTGCCGTCTCGGGCTCGCTGACGATGAGCAGGCCGTCGGGCTTGGACAGCGTCGAGGCGATCTTGGCGACGTGCTTGGTGGCGGCCACCCCGATGCTGCAGACGAGGCCCGTCTCGGCCTTGACGCGCGCGCGCAGCATCCGGGCGATCTCGCCGGGCGATCCCCACAGCCGCCGCGCACCGGACACGTCGAGGAACGCCTCGTCGATCGACAGCGGCTCGACGAGCGGCGTGACGTCATGGAAGATCGCCATCACCTGGCGCGAGAGGGCGGCGTAGCGCTCGAAGTGCGGCACGACGACGATCGCGTGCGGGCACAGGCGCAACGCTTGCGCGACGTTCATCGCCGAGCGGACGCCGAAGCGGCGCGCCTCGTAGGTCGCGCTGGAGACGACTCCGCGCCCCTCCATGCCGCCGACGATGACGGGCTTGCCGGCGAGCGACGGGTCGTCGAGCACCTCGACGGACGCGTAGAAGGCATCCATGTCGACATGCAGGATGCGGGTGCCGGTGTCATCGGCATCCGCCGCCGATACCCGCCTTCCGCTCCCGTCGCCGCGTCCCACGCACCCATCCTCCCCCACCCCACCGACACGCGGGAGATGGGGCGCACGCCGCGGCACGGGGCCGGGGCGGCGCGAGGGATGCCGCGGGGTCAGCCCGCGGCTCGCTCGAGGACGAGCTCGCGCACGCGCGCGGCATCGGCCTGGCCGCGCATCGCCTTCATGACGGCGCCGATGACGGCACCGGCGGCCTGCACCTTGCCGTCGCGGATCTTCTCGAGCACGTCCGGCTGGGCCGCGAGGGCCTCGTCGATCGCGGCGATCAGCGCACCATCGTCCGAGACGACCGCGAGCCCGCGGGCGTCGACGACCTCTTGCGGCGTGCCCTCACCGGCGATGACGCCCTCCAGCACCTGGCGCGCGAGCTTGTCGGTGAGCGAGCCGGCGTCGACGAGCTGCTGCAGCGCCGCGACGGATGCCGGTTCGATGAGCGACGATGCCTCGACGCCCTCCGCGTTCGCGAGCCGCGAGATCTCGCTCATCCACCACTTGCGGGCGGATGCCGGCGATGCGCCGGCGGCGACGGTCGCCTCGACCTCGCTCAGCAGCCCCGCGTTGACGACACCCTGGAAGTCGATGTCGGCGAAGCCCCAGGCATCCTTCAGCCGGCGACGGCGTGCGGCCGGCGGCTCGGGCAGCGCGGCGCGCAGGCTCTCGATCAGCTCGGTCGACGGCGCGACGGGCAGCAGATCGGGCTCGGGGAAGTAGCGGTAGTCGTCGGCATCCGACTTCGGACGACCCGGAGAGGTCGTGCCGGTGTCCTCATGCCAGTGGCGCGTCTCCTGCGTGATCGTGCCGCCCGCGGCGAGGATCGCCGCCTGCCGCTGGATCTCGTAGCGCACGGCGCGCTCGACCGACCGCATCGAGTTGACGTTCTTCGTCTCGGTGCGGGTGCCGAGCGGTGCGACAGGCTCACCGGCCGCAGCGCGCGGGCGGATCGACACGTTCGCATCGCAGCGGAGGTTGCCGCGCTCCATGCGCGCCTCCGAGATGCCGAGACCGATCACGATGTCGCGGATCGCGCGCACGTACGCCGCGGCGAGCTTCGGAGCGTTCGCCTCGGCGCCGTAGATCGGCTTCGTGACGATCTCGACGAGCGGCACGCCCGCACGGTTGTAGTCGACGAGCGAGTACTCGGCGCCCTGGATGCGACCGGTCGCACCACCCATGTGGGTGAGCTTGCCGGCATCCTCTTCCATGTGCGCGCGCTCGATCGGGATCTCGAACGTCGTGCCGTCTTCGAGTTCCACCTCGACCTGACCCTCGAACGCGATCGGCTCGTCGTACTGGCTGATCTGGTAGTTCTTGCCGAGGTCGGGGTAGAAGTAGTTCTTCCGCGCGAACCGGCTCGACGGCGCGATGTCGCAGCCGAGCGCGAGACCCAGCGAGATCGAGTACCGCACGGCGGTCTCGTTGACGACCGGGAGAGACCCGGGCAGGCCCATGTCGACAGGCGCAACGAGGGTGTTCGGCGCGGCATCGTGGTTCGACGGGTGCGCGGGGTTCGCGGCGGCCGAGAACATCTTGGTCTCGGTGTTGAGCTCGACGTGCACCTCGAAGCCGAGGACGGGCTCGAACCGCTCGAGCGCCTCGTCGAAGTCCATGAGTGCGACCTTGGCCATCAGCGGGCTCCTCCCAGCTGGGGGGCACGGTCAAGCAGCGGACCACCCCACGAATCCACGAGCAGTGCCTCGAGCGCCGCACCGACGCGGTAGAGGCGGGCATCCTCGCGCAGTGGCGCGATGAACTGGATGCCGACGGGCAGTCCGTCTTCGGCGGCGAGGCCCGACGGGATCGAGATCCCGGGGACGCCCGCGAGGTTCACGGGGATCGTCGTGACGTCGTTGAGGTACATCTGCAGCGGGTCGTCGAGCTTCTCGCCGAGGCGGAACGCGGTCGTCGGCGCGGAAGGCGTCGCGATGACGTCGACCTGCGCGAAGGCGGTGTCGAAATCGCGCTGGATGAGCGTGCGCACCTTCTGCGCGCTGCCGTAGTACGCGTCGTAGTAGCCTGCCGACAGGGCGTAGGTGCCGAGAATGATGCGGCGTTTGACCTCGTCGCCGAACCCGATGTCGCGCGAGCGCGCCATGACGTCCTCGACCGTGCCGCCGGGCACGTCGACCCGCAGGCCGAATCGCACCGAGTCGAACTTGGCGAGGTTGCTGGATGCCTCGGCAGGCAGGATCAGGTAGTAGGCGGCGACGCCGTACTCGAAGTGCGGCGCGCTGATCTCGACGATCTCGGCCCCCTGCGCCTCGAGCAGCGCGAGCGACTCGCGGAATGACGCCGAGACACCCGCCTGGAAGCCCGAGTCGGGCAGCTCGCGGATGACGCCGACCTTGAGGCCCTTGAGCACCTCACCCGTGGCGCCCTCGCGCGCTGCCGCGGCGAAGGACGGCCAGGCATCCGTCAGCGACGTCGCGTCGTGCGGGTCGTGGCCGGCGATGACATCGTGCAGGAGCGCCGAGTCGAGCACGGTGCGCGAGACGGGACCGACCTGGTCGAGCGAGGATGCCAGCGCGATCGCGCCGAACCGGCTCACGCCGCCATAGGTCGGCTTGACGCCGACCGTGCCGGTGACGTGCGCGGGCTGGCGGATCGAGCCGCCGGTGTCGGACCCGAGCGCGATCGGCGCCTCGAAGGCGGCGACGGCCGCGGCAGAGCCACCGCCCGAGCCGCCCGGGATGCGGTCGAGGTCCCACGGGTTGTGGGTCGGTCCGTAGGCGGAGTGCTCGGTCGACGAGCCCATCGCGAACTCGTCCATGTTGGTCTTGCCGAGCGGCACGAGGCCCGCGGCGCGCGAGCGCGCGACGACCGTCGCGTCGTACGGCGAGAGGAAGCCCTCGAGGATCTTCGATCCGCTCGTGGAGGGCATGTCGGTCGTGACGAGCACGTCCTTGATCGCGAGCGGCACGCCGGCCAGCTCGCCCAGCTGCTCGCCCGCGGCGCGGCGGCGGTCGATGTCGGCGGCGACCTCGAGCGCGTGGTCGCTCACGTGCAGGAACGCGTGCACCTCGGTGTCGACGGCGGCGATGCGGTCGAGGTGGGCCTGCGTCGCCTCAACGCTCGACACCTCGCCCGCCGCGAGCTTGGCCGACAGGTCGGCGGCGGTCAGACGGATCAGGTCGCTCACTGCTCCTCCCCCAGGATCGCGGTGACCTTGAAGCGGTCCTCCGTGGCATCCGGCGCATTCTGCAGCACCTGCTCGACGGTCAGCATCTCGCCGACGACATCGGGACGGTAGACGTTCTGCAGCGGCACCGGGTGGCTCGTCGCGGGCACGTCGGGGGTCGCGACCTCCGACACCTTCGCGATGTTGTCGACGATCGCGGAGAGCTGGCCGGTCAGGCGCTCCACCTCGTGGTCGTCCAGCTGGATCCGGGCCAGCACGCCGAGATGGCGCACGAGATCAGGGGTGATTTCAGACACCACGCCAGTCTACTTGGGCCGCTCCGCACCGCCGGTCCGCCGTGGCGCGGCGGATGCGCCGGACAAACCCCCGTCGCTAGGCTGGCCCGCGTGACCACGTTCGAGCCACCACGCCCCTGGATCCGCAGCTACGCCGAGGGGGTACCCGCCGAGCTCGAGCCGGTCACCGGCACCCTGCTCGACATCGTCGCGGCATCCACTCGTGACTATCCGGACGCCCCGGCGCTGCAGTTCTTCGGCCGCGAGACGTCATACCGCAACATGTCGGATGCCATCGAGCGCGCCGCCGCGGGCCTGAAGGCCCTGGGTGTCGGCAAGGGCGACACGGTCGCGATCGTGCTGCCGAACTGCCCGCAGCACATCATCGCGTTCTACGCGATCCTGCGGCTCGGCGCGATCGCCGTCGAGCACAACCCGCTGTACACGCCGCGCGAGCTGCGCAAGCAGTTCGAGGACCACGGCGCGAAGACCGCGATCGTGTGGAGCAAGGTCGTCTCGACCGTGCAGCAGTTCCCGGCCGACCTCGCCGTGACGAACCTCATCTCGGTCGACGTCACGCGTGCGATGCCGTTCACGTTGCGCTTCGCGCTGCGCCTGCCGATCGCGAAGGCCCGCGAATCGCGCTCCGCGCTGACCGAGCGCACCGCCGGCGCGATCTCGTGGGACAAGCTCGTGCAGACGCCGCCGCTGCCGGAGAGCTTCCCCGGGCCCGCCACCGACGATGTCGCGATCATCCAGTACACGAGCGGCACGACCGGCACCCCCAAGGGTGCCGTGCTGACGCACCGCAACCTGCTGGCGAACGCGCGGCAGGCACAGGCGTGGGTGCCGTCGATCCAGCGCGGCAAGGGATGCGTCGTGTACGCCGTGCTGCCGATGTTCCACGCGTACGGGCTGACGCTGTGCCTCACGTTCGCGATGTCGATGGGGGCACGCCTCGTGCTCTTCCCCCGGTTCGAGCCCGACATGGTGCTCGAGGTGACCAAGAAGCACCCCGCGACGTTCCTGCCACTCGTCCCGCCGATCGCCGACCGACTGCTGAAGGCCGCGCAGGCCGAGGGGATCTCGCTCGCGGGCACCGAGGTCGCGATCTCGGGTGCGATGGCACTGCCGCACGAGCTCGTGGTGCCGTTCGAAGCGGCGACCGGCGGATTCCTCGTCGAGGGCTACGGACTGTCGGAATGCTCGCCCGTGTTGATGGCGAACCCCGTCGCTGGCAACCGCAAGCCCGGAACAGTCGGGTTGCCGCTACCGGGCACCGAGTGCCGCGTCGTCGACCCCGACCAGCCCACGGTCGACGTCGCCGCCGGTGAGCGCGGCGAGCTGCTCGTGCGCGGCCCGCAGGTGTTCCAGGGGTACTACGGCAAGCCCGAGGCGACGGAAGAGGTGTTCGTCGACGGGTGGTTCCGCACGGGCGACATCGTCCAGATCGACGAGGACGGGTTCGTCCGCATCGTCGACCGCATCAAGGAGCTCATCATCACGGGCGGCTTCAACGTGGCGCCCACCGAAGTCGAGAACGCGCTGCGTCAGCATCCGCACGTCGTGGATGCCGCTGTCGTGGGCCTGCCGAGCGAGCACTCCGGCGAGGAGGTCGTCGCCGCCGTCGTGCTCGACGGGTCGGGCGACGTCGACGTGGAGGCGATCCGGGACCATGTCCGGGGCATCCTCACCCCGTACAAGGTGCCGCGCCGGATCTTCGTCGTCGACGAGCTCCCCAAGTCGCTGATCGGCAAGGTGCTGCGCCGTCAGGTGCGCGAATCGCTGCTGCAGCTCACGACGGGAAGCTGAGCGCGCCGGGGCCCTGCTCGACGAGGATGCGGAACTGCGCGGCATCCAGGATGCGCACGCCCAGTTCCTCGGCCTTCGCGAGCTTGGAACCCGCGCCGGGGCCGGCCGCGACGAAGTCGGTCTTCTTCGAGACACTGGATGCCGCCTTGCCGCCCGCCGCGATGATGGCCTCCTGCGCGCCCTCGCGCGTGTAGCCCTCGAGCGTTCCGGTCGCCACGACGGTCAGCCCCTCGAGTACCCCACCGGCCGCGACGGCCGCACCAGGACCGGGATGCCCCGGGGTCGCCCACTGCACGCCCGCCTCCGTCCAGTGCTGCACGATCTCCTGGTGCCAGTCGACGGCGAACCACTCCCGCAGCGACTCGGCGATGATGCCGCCCACACCGTCGACGGCCGCGAGCTCTTCCGCGGACGCGGCACGGATGGCATCCAGCGACCCGAACCACTGCGCCAGCGCGCGCGCCGCGACCGGCCCGACGTGCCGGATGTTCAGCGACACGAGCAGCCGCCACAGCTCCTTCGTCTTGGCCTTCTCGAGTTCGGCCAGCAGCCTGATCGCCTGCGCCGAGGGCTGCGGACCCTCCAGCCCCTCCTTGCGCTCGGCGGGGGTCGGATTGCGTCGGAACGGGGCGCGCATCTTCGCGACGCCCTCCTCGTCCTCTTTCACGAGTCCCGTCTCAGCATCGCGCACAACGAGCTCGATCGGCACGAGTTGCTCGAGGGTCAGACCGAACAGGCCCGCTTCCGTCACGAGCGGCGGCGTCTCGGGGAACGACGGCTGCGTGAGCGCGGCCGCCGTCACCTCGCCGAGCGCCTCGACATCCAGCGCGCCGCGCGAGCCGATGTGCTCGACGCGGCCGCGCACCTGCGCGGGGCACGAGCGGGCGTTCGGGCAGCGCAGGTCGATGTCGCCTTCCTTCGCCGGCGCCAGCACCGCGCCGCACGACGGGCAGTGCACGGGCATGACGAACGCGCGCTCGGTGCCATCGCGCAGATCGACCACGGGGCCGAGCACTTCGGGGATGACATCGCCGGCCTTGCGCAGCACGACCGTGTCGCCGATCAGCACACCCTTGGCTTTCACGACGTCCTGGTTGTGCAGCGTCGCCTGCCGCACGACACTTCCCGCGACGTGCGCGGGCGCCATGACGGCGAACGGCGTCGCACGCCCGGTGCGGCCGACCGACACGACGATGTCGAGGAGCTTGGTCTGCACTTCCTCCGGCGGGTATTTGTACGCGATCGCCCAGCGCGGCGCGCGACTGGTCGCGCCGAGCTCGGCGTGCAGGTCGAGTTCGTCGACCTTGACGACGATGCCGTCCAGCTCGTGCTCGATGTCGTGCCGGTGCTCTCCGAAGTACGCGACGAAGTCCGCGACCTCGTCAATCGTGCGGCACACCTTCGTGTGCGGGCTCGTCGGCAGCCCCCACGCGGCGAGCAGGTCGTACACCTCGCTCTGCGCGGCGACCGGCGGGTTCGGCCACGCGCCGATCCCGTGCACGTACAGCGCGAGCGAGCCCACGCGGACGAGCCCCGCCTCGAGCTCGAGTCCGTCCTTCTTGTCGAGCTGCTGGCGCAGGCCACCGCTGGCCGCGTTGCGCGGGTTCGCGAAGGACGGGAACCGCCGCGCCGCCGCTGTGCGCGCCTTCTCTTCGTCGAACGGAGGCTTCGCGCCGGAGCGTGCCTCCCACCGCGACAGCGCTTCGCCGTAGGCGCGCTCGCGGAAGTCGGCCTGCGCCGCATTGAGCCGCTCGAAGGCGGCGACGGGGATGAACACCTCACCGCGGACTTCGACGAGAGGCGGATGCCCCGTGCCGCTCAACCGCGCGGGGATGCCCGCGACCCGCAGCGCGTTCTCAGTCACGATCTCGCCGACGCGGCCGTCGCCGCGCGTCGCGGCGGAGGTCAGCACGCCGGCCTCGTAGCGCAGGCTGATCGCAAGACCGTCGATCTTCAGTTCCGTGAGCCAGGCGACCGGTCGACCCGCCGCGGCCTGGGTCTTGGCGGCCCACTCGCGCAGCTCGTCGATCGAGAAGACGTTGTCGAGGCTCAGCATCCGCTCGGCGTGCTCGATCGTCGCGAGCCCCGTCGTGTCGGCTGCTCCGACGAGCTGCGTCGGCGAGTCCTGCCCCTGCAGCTGCGGGAAGAGCCGCTCGACCGCTTCGAGCTGGTGCATCCAGTCGTCGTACGTCGCGTCGTCGACCAGCGCGGTGTCGCGACCGTAGTACGCGTCGCGCGCGTCCATGATGAGTCCCGTGAGTCGCTCGGACTCGGCCCGGGCGTCTTCGAGGGTCTGCGGGAGGGTGTCGGCATCCGTCACCCCGTCAGTCTAGGCAGTGCCCCCGACACGGTGTCAGGGGTCGGGTTTACCCTCGGGGCATGGCCATCGAAGTGCTGCCGGCGACCGGACGATGGAACGATTTCGCCTCTTTCATGGTGCCGCGAAAACCCGGCGGAAGCGGATGCATCTGCATGGCGTACCGCGGCCGCGGTCTCGACACGGCCGGCCGCATCGCCTACATGCACGACGAGTGCGATCGTGGGCCCGGCCCCGGCGTGCTGGCGTACCGCGACGGCGTCGTCGCGGGCTGGGCGTCGGTCGCCCCGCGATCGACGTACAGCCGCCTGATGAACTCACGGACGATTCCGCTGCTCGACGATCAGGACCCCTGGTCAGTGGTCTGCTTCGTCGTCCGCGCCGGCCATCGCCGCCAGGGCCTGATGCACGACCTGCTCGACGGCGCCGTCGCGCACGCCGAGCGCAACGGCGCCGCGGTCGTCGAGGGCTACCCTGCCGACGCGGGCGGCGAGCGCCTCGACACGATCAGCGCGTACGTCGGCACGGTCGATCTCTTCGAGCAGCACGGCTTCACCAGAGCCGCACCGACGACGGGGCACTCCGGTCACCGCGAGCGGTGGATCATGCGACGGGAACTGCGCTGACCGTCCGGTCGATCGTGAACTGGCCGATCACGCGGGTGCCGTCGTAGAGCACGGCCGTCTGCCCCGGCGCGACGCCATCGAACGGGGCATCCGGTGTCACGGTGAGTCCGTCCGGGGTCCACTGCGCGACCGCCGGCACGGGCTCGGCGTGCGCACGGATCTGCACGTGGCAGTCGAACTCGGTCGACGACGGTGCCCGCCCCGCCCAGGTCAGTCGGGCGCCGGCGATCTGCGCCGTCGCGAGCGCCTCCTTCGGGCCCACCACAACGGTGTTGGAGACGGGACGCACCTCGAGCACGAAGCGCGGCTTGCCGTCGGGGGCGGGAACCCCGAGCGACAGTCCGCGGCGCTGCCCCACGGTGTAGGCGTGCGCGCCCTCGTGGCTGCCGACGACCGCGCCCGAGCGGTCGATGATCTCGCCCTGCGTGGCGCCGACCTTCTCGGCGAGCCAGCCGCGCGTGTCGCCGTCGGGGATGAAGCAGATGTCGTGGCTGTCGGGCTTCTGCGCGACCGTCAGGCCGCGCGCGGCGGCCTCGGCACGCACGATCGCCTTCGACGGCGTCGATCCCAGCGGGAAGTACGTGTGCGCGAGCTGCTCGGCCGTCAGCACGCCCAGGACGTACGACTGGTCCTTCGCCTCATCGCTCGCGCGGTGCAGTTCGCGACCCTCCGGCCCCTCGACGAGCGTCGCATAGTGGCCCGTGCAGACGGCGTCGAAGCCGAGTTCGAGTGCGCGCTCGAGCAGCGCCGCGAACTTGATCTTCTCGTTGCAGCGCATGCAGGGGTTCGGCGTGCGGCCGGCCTGATACTCCGACACGAAGTCGGCGATGACGTCGTCGCGGAACCGCTCGGAGAAGTCCCAGACGTAGAACGGGATGCCGAGCAGGTCGGCCGCCCGGCGCGCGTCGAGGGCATCCTCGATCGTGCAGCAGCCGCGGCTGCCGGTGCGGAGCGTCCCGCCGGCGCGAGACAGCGCGAGGTGCACGCCGACGACGTCGTGCCCCGCCTCGACGGCCCGTGCGGCCGCGACGGCGGAATCGACGCCGCCGCTCATCGCCGCAAGGATCCGCATGGTTCCAGTCTACGGACGCGTTGCTGTGCGGGATCCGGATGCCCGGGCGTAGGCATCCGGCAGCGCCGCGAGCACGGCGTCGACGTCCGCCTCCGTCGACGTGCGGCCGAGCGTGAACCGCAGCACCGACCGCGCGGCGCGCTCGTCGAAGCCCAGGGCCATCACGACGTGCGAAGGCTCGGCGATGCCCGCCTGACACGCGGATCCGGTCGAGACCGAGATGCCCGCCCGGTCGAGCAGGAACAGCAGCGACTCCCCTGCCGCGCCCGGGAACAGCGCGTGCACGTTGCCCGGCACCCGCTCGACGAGGTCGCCGAGAATCCGCGCGGCGGGCACGGCAGAGCGGATGCCCTCGGCGAGCCGCGCGGTGAGCGCCCCCAGCCGGGTCTGCTCATCGAGCCGTTCGGCCTCGGCTTCAGCGAGCGCAGCGGCGAGCGCCGCCGCCCCCGCGACGTCGGGCGTGCCCGAGCGCAGGCCGCGCTGCTGCCCCCCACCGTGCAGCCCGGGGATGAGCGTCGCATGCCGCGAGACGACGAGCGCGCCGGTGCCGACGGGGGCACCGAACTTGTGTCCCGACAGGCTGAGGGCGACCAGGCCCGTGGGGCCGGTGGCGTCAGCGCGCCAGCCCGAGAACGACACCGGCAGGTGCCCGACGGCGCCGACGGCGTCGAGGTGCAGCGGCACACCGGCGGCGGCGGATGCCGAGGAGAGAGCCGCGGCATCCTGCACCGTGCCCACTTCGTTGTTGACGACGAGCGCCGTCGCCAGCGCCGCGCCCGGCAGCGCCGCCGCGAACGCGCCCGCGTCGATGCGCCCCAGGCCGTCCAGCGGTACGGCGCGGACCTCCGCGCCCTGCGTCGCGAGCCACCCGACCGTGTCGAGCGTCGCGTGGTGCTCACCGTCCGGAAGCACGATCGCAGCGCGCGCATCAGAGCCGTCAGTGCCACCAGGCCGCGCCCACCACAACCCCTTGATGGCGAGGTTGATCGACTCGGTGCCACCGCTCGTGAAGACGACCTCGATGGGCTGGCAGTCCAGAATCGCAGCGATGCGCTCGCGCGATTCCTCCAGCAGCCGGCGCGCCGCCTGCCCGGCGCCGTGCACCGACGAGGCGTTGCCGACCTCCTGCGCGGCGGCGAGCCAGGCATCCCGTGCGACGGGTCGCAGGGGCGTCGTCGCCGCGTGATCCAGATAGACCACGAGCACCTCTCCTCCCCGCATGCAACGTGCTGCAACATGCATGCCACACAGCGTTACTACTGTAGAGCGCATGGCCATTCCGCAGCCGATCGCACCCCCCGCACTCCTCGACCCGGCCTATGACGGATTGGGAGTGACGCTCGGCCCCGACGGCGGCACGTTGCGCGTGTGGTCTGAGAACGCGACGAGCATCGAACTGGTCGTGTGCGACCCCGTCGATCTCGACTGGATCACCGAGGTCGTGCCGCTCGCCCCGGTCGGCGGTGGTGTCTGGCAGGTGACCACCAGCGCCCTCGAGCTCGGCACGCGCTACGCCCTGCGCGTCGACGGCCCGACCGATGCCACCGACACGTTCAACCCCGCGACGCTCCTGATCGACCCGTATTCGAAGGGCCTCGTGCGCGTCCGCCGCGGGCAGTGGCGTTCGGTCGTCACCGACGACAGGTACGACTGGGAGGGCGTCGGGCGCCCCGCGACCCCACTCGACCGCACCGTCATCTACGAAGCCCATGTCAAGGGGCTCACGAAGCGGCATCCCGACATTCCGCCGGCCCTGCACGGCACCTACGCAGGCCTCGGGCACCCGGCGATGATCGAGCACCTCACGTCGCTCGGCGTGACAGCCGTCGAGCTGCTGCCCATCCACGCGTTCGTCACCGAGCCGCGTCTGCTCACGCAAGGCCTCACGAACTACTGGGGCTACAACACGCTCGCCTTCTTCGCCCCGCACGCGCCCTACGCGACAGCCGAGGCGAACGCCGCGGGCCCCGACGCGGTGCTGCGCGAGCTCAAAGACGCCGTCAAGGCGCTGCATGCCGCGGGCATCGAGGTGATCCTCGACGTCGTCTACAACCACACGTCCGAGCTCGAGCTGGGCGGGCCGCGCACGAGCTTCCGCGGAATCGACAACGCCCGCTACTACCGCCAGCACGACGACGGCGCCTACATCGACGTGACCGGCTGCGGCAACGCGGTGAACACGTCGACGGATGCCGCGGCGCGCCTCGTCCTGGACTCGCTGCGCTACTGGGCGCAAGAGGTGCAGATCGACGGGTTCCGGTTCGACCTGGCTGCCACGCTCGGTCGCGACGCCACGCACGAGTTCCAGCCCGATCACCCGCTGCTCGAGGCGATCGTGTCAGACCCGGCCCTCGCGGGCCTGAAAATGATCGCCGAGCCGTGGGACGTCGGCATCGGCGGCTGGCAGACCGGCAGCTTCGGCGTCGGCTGGAGTGAATGGAACGACCGCTATCGCGATCGGGTGCGCAACTTCTGGCTCAGTGACGTCGACTACATGCGTCGGGCGGGCGTGCCGCCCGTCGGCGTCGGCGGTTTCGCGACGCGACTGGCCGGCTCGTCCAACACCTTCAGCACCGAGCGCGGCCCGCTCGCGAGCATCAACTTCGTGACCGCGCACGACGGTTTCACCCTGCGCGACCTCGTCTCGTACGACGTCAAGCACAACCTGGGCAACGGCGAGCAGGGGCGCGACGGCACCGACACGAACCGCTCGTTCAACCACGGCGCCGAGGGGAAGACCACCGACCTGGGCATCCTCGCCACTCGGCGCAAGGCGATGCGCAACCTGTTCGGAACGCTGCTGCTGTCGGCCGGCGTACCGATGATCACCGCCGGCGACGAGTTCGCCCGCACGCAGCGCGGCAACAACAACGCCTACTGTCACGACTCTCCCCTCACCTGGATCGACTGGCGGCACGCGCCGTGGCAGGACGACCTGCACGCGCACGTGCAGCGGCTCACGCAGCTGCGGCGCGAGAACCCGGCCCTGCGGCCGCGGAGGTTCGCGGATGCCGTGCGCACGGTACCGAGCGCGTCGGTCATCGACTGGTACGACGAGCACGGCGAGACGATGTCGATCGATCGGTGGACCGACTCGGGCCACCGGACGCTGCAGTACGTCGCGCAGTCCACGCCACAGGAGGAAGCCCCCAACCGCATCCTGCTGGTCGTGCACGGCAACGAGCGTCCGATCGATGTGACCCTGCCCCGCATTCCGGGCGTCACCGCCTACCGGTCGCTGTGGTCGAGCGTCCCCGATCGGCCGAGCACCGACGAGCCTGTCTTCGCGCCGGGCGACGTCGTCTCACTGCCGGGCACGGCGCTGCATCTGTTCCGCGTGGAGTGAGCCGCGCGCCGACGCTGTCTTCGCACCGCCGACGGCGGTAGGTTCGAGACGTGGCCACGAAGACGCGTACCGCTTCCCCCGACCCAGCAACCGCTGCCGCCGTCACGCTGCGCAGCCTGACGCAGATCCCGTTGCGGCCGGCGGACGCATGGCAGCCCGACGCCGACACGCGCACGGGGCGCATCCCACTCGCCCTGCCGCGCCCGATCGCCCCCGATGCGCGGTTTCGCCCGTCGGCGTTCTCGGGTGAGGCGCTGCCGTTCCAGGTGACCGCATTCCGCGAGGGTCATGACCTCATCGGCGTGCACGTGAGGCTGTTCTCGCCATCCGGTGTCGAGTCGCTGCACCGTCTCGAACCCCTGCGCGACGGCTTCGACCGCTGGCGCACGCTCATCGCCCCCGGCGAGCAGGGAGTGTGGCGCTTCCGCTTCGAAGGGTTCGCCGACGACTTCGCGACGTGGGAGCACGCGGCCGACCTGAAGATCGCGGCCGGCGTCGACGCGCCGCTCATGCGCGAGATGGGCGCCCTGCTGCTCGACCGCGCGCGCAAGCAGAAAGACCGGGATGCCGCGCAGCGGCGCACGCTGACCGCGGCATCCGCAGCCCTGCGCGACCCACAGACGAGCGACGACGACGCCCTGCTGATCGTCCGCGACGAGACCATCGCGACGTACTTCCGCGACCGCCCGCTGCAGTCGCTGCTCACGATCGGCGACGAGCACGAACTGCTCGTCGAGCGGGAACGGGCCGGCGTCGGCGCCTGGTACGAGTTCTTCCCCCGTTCGGAAGGAGCCAAGCGGCTCAAGGACGGCACGATCAAGAGCGGTACGTTCCGCACCGCGACCAAGCGCCTGCCCGCCGTCGCCGCGATGGGCTTCGACGTCCTGTACCTGCCGCCCATCCACCCGATCGGCGAAGTGAACCGCAAGGGCCCCAACAACACGCTGACGACCGGCCCCGGCGACCCCGGATCGCCCTGGGCGATCGGCTCGGCGGCGGGCGGTCACGACACCGTGCACCCTGACCTGGGCTCTCTCGCCGACTTCCGCGCGTTCGTGCGCGCTGCCCGCAGTGAGGGGCTCGAGGTCGCGCTCGACCTCGCCCTGCAGGCGGCGCCCGACCACCCGTGGGTCGCCGCGCACCCGGAGTGGTTCACGACACTGCCGGACGGCTCGATCGCCTACGCCGAGAACCCGCCGAAGAAGTATCAGGACATCTACCCGATCAACTTCGACAACGACCCCGAAGGCATCCGCGCCGAAGTCCTCCGTGTCGTCCGGCACTGGATCGCGCAGGGCGTCAAGATCTTCCGCGTCGACAACCCGCACACCAAGCCGCTGCAGTTCTGGGAATGGCTGATCGCCACCGTCACGGGCGAGCACCCCGACGTCGTGTTCCTCGCCGAGGCGTTCACACGGCCCGCTCCGCTGCTGGGTCTCGCGCAGGTCGGATTCCAGCAGAGCTACTCGTACTTCACGTGGCGCAACACCAAGGCAGAGCTCGAGGAGTTCCTGACCTGGATCTCCGACGAGACGGCCGACATCATGCGGCCGAACCTGTTCGTCAACACTCCCGACATCCTCACCGAGTACCTGCAGTACGGCGGTCGCCCGGCCTACAAGATCCGCGCGGCGCTCGCCGCGACCGCGGGCGCGTCCTACGGCGTGTACGCGGGGTACGAGCTGATCGAGAACGTCGCCCGGCCCGGGTCGGAAGAGAACATCGACAACGAGAAGTACGAGTACAAGCTGCGGGACTGGGCGGCGGCGGATGCCGCGGGCACGACCCTCGCCCCTTATCTGACCCGCCTCAATGAGATCCGCCGCGCCCACCCGGCCCTGCGCCAGTTGCGCGGACTGACACTGCACTGGAGCGACGACGACGCGATCCTCGTGTTCAGCAAGCACATCCCGGGTGCACTGACCGCGTCGGGTGAGCCCGACACGATCCTCGTCGTGGCCAACGTCGATCCGCATTCGACGCGGCAGACGACTGTCCACCTCGACTCGACCGTGTGGGGCGTCCCGCGCGGCGACGACTACGAGGTCGAGGATCTGATCACCGGCGCCACCTGGACCTGGAACCAGGATGCGTTCGTGCGCCTCGATGCCTTCTACGAACCCGTCCACATCCTCCACGTCAAGGAGTCACGATGAGCAGCGTTTCCGACGAGGTCCTGGATGCCGTCGCGGCGGGGTCGTACTACGCGCCGCACGACATCCTGGGGCCCCACCAGCAGCAGGACGGCTCGTGGGTCATCCGCGCGCGACGCCCCATGGCACAGACGGTGACCGCGGTCGCGGACGACGGTGTCGAGATCCCCCTTCAGCACGTCCGCAGCGGTGTGTGGGAGGGCGCGGCGGCCACGCGGCCGAACGCGTACGAGCTCGTCGCGACCTACGACGGAGCGCCCGACTTCCGCGTCGACGACCCGTACCGTCATCTGCCGACGCTCGGTGATGTCGACCAGTACCTCATCGGCGAAGGCCGCCACGAGCAGCTGTGGGACGCCCTCGGCGCGCACGTGCGCCACTACCCGGGCGTCAGCGGCGTGTCGTTCTCGGTATGGGCACCGCACGCGCAGGCGGTGCGTGTCACCGGTGACTTCAATTCGTGGGACGGCGCGTCGCACGCGATGCGCAGCCTCGGCTCGGTCGGCGTGTGGGAGCTTTTCGTGCCGGGCCTTGCCGCCGGCACGACGTACAAGTACGAGATCCTCACGCCGCACGGAGGGTGGATCCTCAAGGCAGACCCGATGGCGCAATGGGCCGAGGTGCCGCCGGCGACGGCATCCGTCGTCACCGAGAGCGCCTACGAGTGGGCCGACGACGAGTGGATGACGGCGCGCGCGCAGCGCTCCCCCGCCGACCAGCCGATGTCGACGTATGAGTTGCACCTCGGATCGTGGCGCCCCGGGCTCGGCTACCGCGACGCGGCCGACCAGCTCGTCGACTACCTCACCGAGGTCGGCTACACGCACGTCGAGTTCCTGCCGCTCGCCGAGCACCCCTTCGGCGGGTCGTGGGGCTACCAGGTGTCGGGGTACTACGCCCCCACGAGCCGCTTCGGCACGCCCGACGACCTGCGCTACCTCATCGATCGCCTGCACCAGGCCGGTTTCGGCGTGATCATGGACTGGGTGCCCGGACACTTCCCGAAGGATGCCTTCGCCCTGGCCCGCTTCGACGGCGAGGCCCTCTATGAGCACCCCGACCCGCGCCGCGGCGAGCACAAGGACTGGGGCACGCTCATCTTCGACTACGGCCGCAACGAGGTGCGCAACTTCCTCGTCGCCAACGCGCTGTACTGGCTCGAGGAGTTCCACGTCGACGGCCTGCGCGTCGACGCCGTCGCCTCGATGCTGTACCTGGACTACTCGCGCAAGGACGGCGAGTGGGAGCCGAACATCTACGGCGGCCGCGAGAACCTCGAGGCGATCCGGTTCCTGCAGGAGGTCACCGCGACGGCCTACAAGCGCTACCCGGGCATCGCGATGATCGCGGAGGAATCGACCAGCTACCCCGGTGTCACGGCGCCGACGGACTTCGGCGGGCTCGGGTTCGGGTTCAAGTGGAACATGGGCTGGATGAACGACTCGCTCGTGTACATGCAGCGTGACCCGATGTACCGGTCACACCACGAGGGTGAGCTGTCGTTCTCGTTCGTGTACGCGTTCAGCGAGCACTTCATCCTGCCGATCAGCCACGACGAGGTCGTGCACGGCAAGGGCAGTCTTTTCAACCGGATGCCGGGCGACCACTGGCAGAAGCTCGCCAACACTCGCGCGTTCCTCGCCTACATGTGGGGCCACCCGGGCAAGCAGCTGCTGTTCATGGGTCAGGACTTCGGGCAGCTGTCGGAATGGTCGGAGAACCGGGCGCTGGACTGGTGGATGCTCGACCAGCCGCCGCACCGGCAGCTGCTGGAGTTCGTCGGAGCGCTCAACCGCGTGTACAAGGAGCACGCGCCGCTGTGGTCACGTGACGACGACGGCAACGCCTTCCGGCGACTGGGCGCGCCGTACTGGAACACGAATGTCATCGCGTTCAGCCGGGTCGACCACCACGGCAACACGGTCGTCGTCGTGTGCAACTTCTCCGGCGAGCCGATCCGCGACTATCCGCTCGACCTGCCCGAGGCCGGCGAGTGGGTCGAGCTGCTCAACTCGGATGCGCAGCAGTACGGCGGCTCCGGTGTCGGCAACTTCGGAGCAGTGCACGCTGACGAGAACGGTCGCGCCACGATGGTGCTGCCGCCGCTCGGCGTGCTCTGGCTCGGGCACAGCGCCTGAGCGCTCGCCCGTCAGAACAGCAGCGAAGCGAGGCGTCCGCGAGCGCGCAGGACGCGCGCGTCGCTGTCGCCGACGAGGGCGAACAGCTCGAGCAGGCGCTCGCGCACGGGGGCACGCTCGTCGGACGGAAGCGCGGCGAACAGATCCAGCAGTCGTCCGAACGCGTCGTCGACGTGTCCGCCCGCGAGGTCGAGATCTGCGACCGCGAACTGGGCCGCGACGTCGGTCGGCGCCGCGGCGGCCGCGGCACGGGCCTCCTGCAGGTCAAGATGCTGAACGCGCTCGAGCAGACGCACCTGACCGAGCCCGGCACGGGCCTGCTCGTCACGCGGGTCTTCCGCCAGGGCAGCCTCGTACGCGTTGACGGCGCGCGCGTAGTCGCCCGCCTCGATCGCGTCGAACGCCTCCTGGTGATGCGGCGGCAACACCTCTTCGGCGGTGTCGGATGCCTCGGCATCCGCCGCACCGGTCGGCACGACGCCGGTCACACCTTGCTGCGCCGCCAGCTGCAGCAGCTGCGCGAAGACCTCGCGCACCTGCTGCTCGGGCACCGCGCCGGTGAACAGCGGCACGGGCTGCCCGGCGACGAGAGCGACGACCATCGGGATCGACTGCGCGCGGAAGCCCTGCGCCAACTGCGGGTTGGCGTCGACGTCGACCTTGGCCAGCACGAGACGTCCGCCGAGTTCGGTGACGACCTTCTCGAGAATCGGGCTGAGCTGCTTGCACGGGCCGCACCACTCCGCCCACAGGTCGACGACGACGGGAACCGAGCGCGATAGCTCGAGGACCTGTCCGAACGTGGCGTCGGTCACATCGAACACGAGCGCCGGTGCGCCCGTCGCACCCGTCGCCCCCGACTCGCCGGCGGGCGCGTCTGCGGCGGCCCCGCGTGAACGCAGCGCAGACAGGTCGACGGCGCCGCGCAGGACGGCTCCAGGACGGGCATCGCTCATTATTCGATCACCTTCGCGTCGAGGATGGACGAGGAGTAGCCCAGGAGCGTGATGCGCTCCTTCGAGCTCTGGCTCGGGACGAAGAAGAACAGCTGGTCGGCGTACGTCGTCGTGAAGCCGGTGGACGACTGCGAGACGCCGGTGAGCGTCTGCACGACCGGGTTGTTGTCGAGCTTGATCACGGCCTCGCTGTTCGTCGGTGTGACGGAGTCGCGGTCGTACACGGTGACGACGACGATCGCGCCCGAGTCCAGCGTCGCGAGCGCCACCGGCGCGGCGGTGCCGCCTTCGGCTGAGAATGTGAGCGATCCCGTCTCGGCGCCGGTCTCGTTGAAGGTCGCGAGGCGCGTGGTGCGGTTGTCGTCGAGGCTCTTGATGAACGCGTCGTCGTCGGTGTCGAACAGGCTCGCATACTCGCTGCTGTCGGCGTTGGTGAGCACGTCGGCGTAGGCAGCCGCGAGGGCGTCGGGCGCAAGAGTGAGGAACGGCGAGTCCGGAAGGATCGGAATCGCGCCCACGTAGGGCGGAGCGAGCTTGAGCGTCGTGTCGGAGGTCAGCTGCGCGATGTCGGTGACCTTGTACTCCGACCAGGGATCCTGCTGGGTCACGCTCATCATGACGTCGGCGCCGCCATCGGTACCCGGCGCGACCGCGAAGAACGTGCGCGGCCACTCGTCGTTCGCCTCCGGCAGCACGACCTGCAGCGTTCCGTCCGGGATCGCGGGAAGCGCCGTCTGGTCGGACAGTGAGCCGCGCAGGACGTAGTTGGTCTCGCGGACGGCGAGGGCGGTGCCGTCCAGCCGCGTCGCGGCTGCGGTCGCGTCCATCGCGTCGTCGGCGGCGGCGACCGCCGTGGCGACCCGGCTCACGATGCGTTCGGCCTGCGCCTGCGTCACGACCGGGCTGCCCTGATCTTCGGGCACGACGATCGACGGCGTCGCAGACGGCGTCGGCGACGGCGCAAGATCCGGCCAGGCATCGGCGGAGCACCCGGTGAACAGCAACGCCGAGACGGCGACGGCGGGCACGGCGATGAAAGCGCGCGATCCGCGCGTGCGTCGCGTGAGCTTCTTGGCATCCGGCGTCGCGCTGATGACGCCCTTGTCTTCGCTCTCGATCGCGACGTTGATCGGCTCGGTGGTCGGCACCGGCAGACCCTTCCGGCGCGGCCCGCGCGCTCGGCGCGCGTGGCGCACGCCCAGGATGTACAGCACGATGCCGACGGCCAGCACGATCGCGCCGCCCACGATCAAGGGGCCCGCCCACGGCGTGGAGTTGTGCACCGGCCAGGTGATGCTCAGCGACTGCGGCGCCGGAGCAGACCCGTCGGTCGCGACGAGCAGACTCATCTCGGCCGGCAGCTGCAGAGTCGCGATGAGCACGTCGTCCTGCTGGAACTCGTCGAGCCAGAGGTCGGAGCCGACGGGGCTCAGCGCCGCGGCATCCGCACTCGTCGCGTCATCACCGGTCGTGGCGTCGCCGGTTGTCGTGTCGTCCGTGGTGGTGTCGTCTGTGGTGGCGGCGTCGTCCGTCACGGTGTCATCCGTCACGGTGGCCGCGACAGAGTCGGAGACGATCTGATCGTCAGCCAGCGTCACGTGCGTGTAGTCGGACTTCGCGAGCCACGCCGCCATGTCGGCGGTGCGACCGTAGGCGGCGAAGATCGCGCCGTCCTCCTGCACCCGCAGCGTCTGCGATCCCTCGTGGCTGTTCAGGACGCCGCCATCGATGAGCACATATGGCGCATCGCCGCTGACCTCGATCTGCTGGCTCTCGGTTGTCGGCCCCTCGAAGATCGTGCGCTGGGCGATGCCGGCACCGATCATGAGAGCGGCCAGCACGAAGGCGGCCACAGCCCAGACGAAACGCACGAATCACACCTTCCCGCGCCCCGGTCGGGTCCAGTTGGGTCCAGGGCGCGCACACTCGACGTTCCAGACTAGCGAAGACGACCTGAACGTGGCGTGGGAAGGACCAGCCTGCACGGTTTCGACGTACCGCGTGCGTATCCTGGCAACACTGTTCCGTACACCCGGGAGACCTCGCGTGAAGCTGCACAATCCGTTCCGCACGGCGCTGATCGCCACGCTCGGCGTCGGCGTCGGCATCCTCGTCATCACGAGCATCGAGTCGCTCTCGACGATCCTCCTCTACGTCGGAACGGCGCTGTTCCTCGCGCTCGGCCTCGATCCGCTGGTCTCGTGGCTCGAGCGGCGGGGCCTGCCGCGCTGGGCCGCGCTGCTGATCACGTTCGTCGTGGTGCTCGCCGTCTTCGCCGGGATCATCCTCATCATCGTCCCCGTCTTGGTCGGGCAGATCTCGCAGTTGGTCGTACAGATCCAGAGACTCGTCCAGTCGGCCATCAATCAGGACTGGAACCCCGTCGAAGAAGTCAGCAACTGGCTGCACGAGCAGTTCCCCGCACTCGATGTCGACCAGGTCTTCCAGTACATCGAGAACTGGTACAGCTCGCTCGATCTCGGCCAGGTCGGCAGCGCTGCCGGCACCGCCCTGATCGATATCGGTGCGGGGATCATCGCGGGGTTCACCGGGGCGATCATCGTCCTGATCCTGACGATCTACTTCACGGCATCCACACCCAACCTCAAGACGGCGGTGGCGCAGCTCGTGCCGGCATCCAAGCGAGCCCGGTTCGTCGACCTCTCCGACCAGATCACGGCGTCGGTCGGCTTCTACGTCATGGGGCAGGTGTCGCTCGGCGTCATCAACGGCGTGCTCAGCGCGATCTTCCTCTCGATCATCCAGGCGCCGTTCCCTGCTGTGCTCGCCGTCGTCGCGTTCTTCTTCTCGTTGATCCCGCTGGTGGGAACGCTCACCGGCTCGGCGATCATCATCCTCACGTGCCTGATCCCGGGGCTGGGCTCACCGCTGACGGCGCTCGTGGCCCTCATCTGGTACGCGATCTACATGCAGGTGGAGGCCTACGTGCTCTCGCCGCGCATCATGAACCGCGCCGTGTCGGTGCCCGGCGCCGTCGTCGTCATCGCCGCTCTCGCGGGCGGTTCGCTGCTGGGTCTTCTCGGCGCCCTCGTCGCGATCCCGATCGCGGCGAGCATCCTGATCATCTACCGCCAGGTGATCGTCCCGCAGCAGAACGAGCGTTGACGCGACCCGGATCACTGCCGCGCAGCGGCATTGATGCGGGCCGGGTCCGCTACTCCCACTCGGTCGGCAACGGCAGCGCGTCAGCGTTGACGGCGGCCACGATCTCGGTGAGCACACGCCGGGTCTGGGTCTCGCCCACCCACAGGTGCTTGCCGCCTTCGACGGGGACCAGCGTGGCATCCGGCACCGCAGCGAACCGCTCACGAGCCTCGTCCGGTCGCAGATAGTCGTCGAACTCGGGGATCACGACGACCATGCGGCGGTCATCGCCCGCCCACGCCGCAACCTCTTCGGCGGTGGTGCGGTGCAGCGGCGGCGACAGCAGGATGACACCCTCGATGTCGTGGTCGCGGCCGTACTTGAGCGCGAGTTCGGTGCCGAACGACCAGCCCAGCAGCCAGGGCCTGGGCAGCCCGCGCTCGCGTACGAAATCCATCGCCGCCGCGACGTCGAACGACTCGGAACGACCCCCGTCGAACGCACCGTCGCTCGTGCCGCGCGGTGACGAGGTGCCGCGCGTGTTGAACCGCAGCACAGCGAGGTCGGCGAGGGCGGGCAGACGTCCGGCTGCCTTCCGCAGGATGTGCGAATCCATGAAGCCGCCCGCCGTCGGCAGCGGGTGCAGCGTCACGAGCGTCGCGACCGGCTCGGCATCCAGCGGCAGTGCGAGCTCGCCGACGAGCATCAGACCGTCGAGCGTCTGCAGCTCGATGTCTTCGCGGCGCGCGGGCAGCGTCACAGGTCCACGGATCTCCATCTCAGCCGATCCTCCAGCAAGCGGTGTGCCAATGGCGCCGTGCGGCCAGGTCGGCCGCGTCGCCGAGGACGCCGTCGGCGCGCCACACCACGACGTGTGCGACGCCCGGCGCGACTTCGCGACCGCAGCCCGGGCACGTGTACGACTTCTGCGCTTGCGGGGCGCCCACCGGCTGCACGGTCCAGGTCACGCCGCGGCGTTCTTCGGTGCGCTTCCAGCCGCTCAGCAGGCGGTCGAAGGACTCGTCGTCGGGTGTGGGACGACGGCGGTTCGCGCGGGGCATCGACTCAATACCAGCCCGTGGACTGCGAGTGCCCCCAGGCGCCGCACGGCGTGCCGTAGCGGCCGCCGATGTATCCGAGGCCCCAGGCGATCTGCGTCGCCGGGTTGGTCTCCCAGTCGGCGCCGGCCGATGCCATCTTGCTGCCGGGCAGTGCCTGCGGGATCCCGTAGGCACCGCTGCCCGCGTTGTAGGCGTTGACGCGCCAGCCGGACTCCTTGTTCCACAGCGCGACCAGACACGCGAACTCGTCGTCGCCCCAGCCGCGCTCCTGCACCATGGCGTAGGCGACCGCCTGGGCGGTGCCCGGGTCGGGCGAGACGAACGGCGGCGACCAGGAGGTACTCGTCGATGCTGTGGAGCCGGTGGCAGCCTCGGGCGTCGGTGTCGGCTTGGGCGCCACGTACACGTCGTAGACGATGCCGTCGCGGCCCAGGTCGATCGAGTCGCCGGATGCCGCGAGGAACGACTGCGCATCGGCGATCGTGTCGGCGTACAGCGACACCGGGTCGAGCTCGGTCGCCTCGGCCGGAGTGGTGGCGGCGCTGAGCGGTCCGATGTAGGCAACACCCAGACCTGCGACCGACAACACGGCGAAGAAGCTCAACACTCCGCGGCTGCGCGACCGCCGCGGACGCGGCGTCGAGGGCCGTGAGCCGACCGCGGCGCGACGCGAGAGCTCGCGGTGGTCTCTCCGGGTCAGCTGGGCGTCAGATGTCACAGTGCCCCGAGTCTACCGTGAGGTTCCGAAGCTGTCATCGACCGCGCGCTGTCGAGGTTCACACGACGGCGAGCATGACCTCGACGACGGCATCGAGCACGGCATCCACTTGCGCTTCGCTGTAGCCGCGGCGCTGCATGCGGAACGCGACGCCGCGCACCTGGTCGACGCTGAGCTGCTCGCCGCTCTCGAGGAAGCGTGCGAGCTTGTCGGCCACGAGGTCGACCTCATCGACCCGGTAGCCGAAGCGCAGCACGCCGGCGCGGCGGAATCGGCGTCCCTTGGGCCGGGTCAGGCGATCGAGCACCTCCTGCGCGAGCTGGCGGGACTGGCCGACCCACGCGCGGGCACCCGCCTGGCTGAGCGCTCGCTCGCGCTCGCGTGCCGCGAAGGCATCCTCGATGCGGCCCAGTGCCGCGTCGACCGCGGCGACCTGGTAGCCGCGCTTGACGAGCGGGAAGGCCACGGTGCGCACCGTGTTCGCGTCGATGTCTACCGCGCCGGATGCCTCGAAGGCCGTGCGCGCACGCGCGAGGAACTCATCGACGTCTTCGGGACGGTAGCCGCGCTGACGTCCGGACGTGTGCGGGAAGGGCGCGGCCGGTGCCGCAGTCTGATCGGTCATACGCTCACCAACGGGAAGAAGAGGAAGTACATCGCCAAGGCTGCCGCCGCCGACGGAAGGATCGAATCGAGCCGGTCGAGGACTCCCCCGTGACCGGGCAACCACGAGCTCATGTCCTTGATGCCGAGGTCTCGCTTGATCATCGACTCGCCCAGGTCACCCGCGGTGGCGCTGCCGAGCAGCACGAGGCCGAAGATGGCGCCTGCCCACCACGGGACGTGCAGGACGAACATCCCGTAGAGGATCGCGACGACGGTCGTAGCGACCGCGCCACCCGCGAAGCCCTCCCAGGTCTTGTTCGGGCTGATGCGCGGCGCCATCGGGTGCGATCCGAACGCGAGTCCGCTCGCGTACGCACCGGTGTCTGCCGCGACGACGACGATGATCATGCCGAGCACCCAATACTCGCCCTGGTCCTGACGCAGCAGCACGAGCGTCATCGAGGCCAGGAACGGCACGTAGATCGGGATGAAGCCCGCAACGAGGATGTCCGAGAGCACGTCACCGTAGCGACGTCCGTCGCGTGCGGCCATCTGCCCGAGCATGCGCCAGACGATGACGACGACGACGCACGCGATCGTGACGACCCAGTGCGTCCAGTGCCCCTGGAAGAACGCCACCAGCGCGATGACGGCCCCGACGATCAGCTGCGGGACGATGTCGACGCGTCGCCCGGCGGTCTGCAACGCGCGGGAGAACTCAAACACCCCGAGCAGTGCCACCGGGATCGCGAACAGCAGGAACAGCCATTTCACGAACAGCAGGGTCGCCAGCACGACGGCGCCGATCGCGACGCCGATGAGGATCGCCATCAGCAGATTGCGGCCCGTGCGCTCGTTGATGCGCTCGTTGACCTGCTCGAAGTCCGCGCGCGCCCGATCGATCTGCTGCTCGAACTCGTCGCGTCGGGCCTTCACATGCTCGTGGAACGACGACGGCTCAGGCTGCACAGGCTCGTGCTGCGACGCGGCGTTCTCCGCCGCGCGACGGGCCTCGGCGCGACGCGGGGCCGTCTCGTCGCGGGCAGCGGAATCCCCGGAGGGGTCGGTCATCGCCTCAGACCTCGAGAAGCTCGGCCTCTTTGCGCTTGAGTGCCTCGTCGATCAGGTCGACGTGCGTGCGCGTGATGGTGTCGAGCTCCTTCTCGGCGCGGACCAGCTCGTCCTCGCCGACGTCGCTCTTGAGCGCGTCGAGCTCATCCTTGGACTTGCGGCGGATGCCACGCAGGTGCACCTTGGCATCCTCACCCTTCGTGCGCACGAGCTTGACGTACTCCTTGCGCCGGTCGGCGGTGAGCTCGGGCATCGTGACACGCACGAGGTTGCCGTCGTTGGTGGGGTTCACACCCAGGTTCGGGATGTCGCGGATCGCCTGCTCGATCGCCTTGAGCGCCGACTTGTCGTAAGGCGTCACGACCAGCGTGCGCGCTTCGGGTGCGTTCAGCGACGCGAGCTGCGACAGCGGCGTCGGCGAGCCGTAGTAGTCGACCATCACCCGCTGGAACAGCTGCGGGTTGGCGCGGCCCGTGCGCACCGTCGCGAAGTCGTCCTTCGCAGCCTCGACGGCGCGTTCCATGCGCCCGATCGTTTCGGCCAGGATCTCGGCGATCACGGTCACTCCATTCGTTGTTGCGTACCTACAGATTCTAGTGGCGCGAGCCGGGTCAGACCGTGACCAGCGTGCCGATCGGCTCGCCCAGCAGCGCGCGCGTGACGTTGCCCGCAGGCTCCATGCCGAACACACGCATGTCGATCCCGTTGTCCATGCAGAGGCTGAACGCCGTTGAGTCGACGACCTTGAGTCCGCGGTGCAGTGCGTCCTGGTAGGTGATGCGGTCGATCTTCGTCGCCGCGGCGTCCTTCTTCGGATCGGCCGTGTAGACGCCGTCGACACCGTTTTTGGCGACGAGCACTTCGTCGGCGCCGATCTCCAGCGCGCGCTGCGCGGCGACCGTGTCGGTTGAGAAGTAGGGCAGGCCCGCGCCCGCGCCGAAGATCACGACGCGACCCTTCTCCATGTGGCGCTCGGCGCGGCGAGGGATGTACGGCTCAGCGACCTGCGTCATCGAAATAGCCGACTGCACGCGGGTCGCGGCACCCGCCTGCTCGAGGAAGTCCTGTAGCGCGAGGGCGTTCATGACGGTGCCGAGCATGCCCATATAGTCGGCACGCCCGCGGTCCATGCCGCGCTGGCTCAGCTCGGCACCGCGGAAGAAGTTGCCACCGCCGACCACCACGGCGACCTCGACACGGTCGACCGCCGCGGCGATCTCACGAGCTATCTGGCCCACGATGTCGGGATTGACTCCGAGCTGACCTCCCCCGAACGCTTCTCCAGACAGCTTCAGCAGAACGCGGCGGCGTCCGGTGTTCTCGTCGATCATGGGGTTCCTCTCGTCACGTGCAGATTATCGAAAGCGGGCACGGAAAAGGGGTCCGCATCACCCGGAATGCGGACCCCCTTGACCGATTTACGCGCCGACCTTGAAGCGGGCGAAGTCGGTGAGCGTCAGCCCTGCGTCGCCGGCGACCTTCGCGACGGACAGCTTGTTGTCCTTCGCGTAGTCCTGGTCGAGCAGTGCGACCTGCTTGAAGAACGCGTTCACGCGACCTTCGACGATCTTCGGCAGGGCGGCCTCGGGCTTGCCCTCGTTGCGGGAGATCTCAGTGACGATCTCGCGCTCCTTCTCGACCTCGGCCGCGGGGACCTCGTCGCGGGAGAGGTAGGTGGGGTTCGCGAACGAGATGTGCTGCGCGATCGAGCGAGCCGTCTCTGCGTCCTCACCCGTGTACGCGAGCACCACGCCGACCTGCGGGGGCAGGTCCTTGCTGGTCTTGTGCAGGTAGATCTCGAACTTGTCGCCCGAGAGCGTGCGCACGCGGCGCAGTTCGACCTTCTCGCCGATGATGGCGGCCTCGTCGGAGATGAGCTCGGCGACCGTCTGCGCGCCGGCAGGCGCTGCCAGGGCGGCCTCGACCGAGTCGGCGTCGACGGCGGATGCTGCCTCGATGACCTTCTCGGCGAGCGCGATGAAGCGCTCGTTCTTCGCGACGAAGTCGGTCTCGGTGTTCAGCTCGAGGATCGTGACCTTGCCGTCGTGGGCAACGGCCGTGACCAGGCCCTCGCTCGTCGAGCGGTCAGCGCGCTTGGCGTTGCCCTTCGCGCCCTTCAGGCGAAGGATCTCGACGGCCTTCTCGAGGTCGCCGTCGGCCTCCTCGAGTGCCTTCTTGGTGTCGACCATTCCCGTGCCGAGCTGCTCGCGCAGCGCCTTGATGTCGGCGATCGTGAAGTTTGCCATGGGTGGTGGCTCCTAGTGATGAGTTCTGTGTGTGAGTTCTCGCGGGATGCCGACGCGGGACCGCCGCCTCACGGCGACGGCCCCGCATGCGGCGGGAAGGTGTCTTACTCGGCGGCGGCCGCTGCGGCGTCGCCTTCGGCCTTGGCCTCGGCGGCGGCCTCGTCAGCAGCCGACTCGGTTGCGATGGTCTCGACCTCGGCGACCTCGGTCACGACGGTCTCAGCCTCGGCGGCAGGGGCCTCAGCGGCGGCCTCGGTGACGGGGGCCTCGAGCAGCTCGCGCTCCCAGTCGGCCAGCGGCTCGGCATCCGCCGACTCGTCGGTCGGCTGGTGGCGCTGGATCAGGCCCTCAGCGGCGGCGTCGGCGATGATGCGGGTGAGCAGGCCCACCGAGCGGATCGCGTCGTCGTTGCCGGGGATCGGGTACTGGAACTCGTCGGGGTCGGCGTTCGTGTCGAGGATGCCGATCACGGGGATGCCGAGCTTGCGGGCCTCGTCGATCGCGAGGTGCTCGCGCTTGGCATCGACGACCCACATCGCCGACGGCGTCTTCTGCAGGTTGCGGATACCGCCGAGCGACTTGTGCAGCTTGTCGAGCTCGCGCTTCTTGAGCAGGAGCTCCTTCTTGGTGAAGCCGCTGTCGGCGGGGTTGTCGAAGTCGAGCTCCTCAAGCTCCTTCATGCGCGCGAGACGCTTGCTGACCGTCGAGAAGTTGGTCAGCAGACCGCCCAGCCAGCGCTGGTTGACGAAGGGCTGGCCGACGCGCGTGGCCTGCTCGGCGATGACTTCCTGCGCCTGCTTCTTGGTGCCGACGAAGAGGATCGTGCCGCCGTGGGCGACCGTCTCGCGCACGTACTCGTACGCCTTGTCGATGTAGCCGAGCGACTGCTGCAGGTCGATGATGTGGATGCCGGAGCGCTCGGTGAGGATGAAGCGCTTGACTTTCGGGTTCCAGCGGCGGGTCTGGTGCCCGAAGTGCACGCCGCTGTCGAGCAGCTGGCGAATGGTGACGACGGCCATGGCCGTTCTCCTGTTCTTTCGGTTGTTCGCTCGATCGGATGATCGATGCTCCTGGCGCCCGGCGCACACCCGCCCGCCGCAAGCGGAGGGACCTGTGGGTGTGGATGCCACGCGGGCGGACCTCTCGGTCGGCCCTGCGTTCTGGGCACGCGTAGTCACCCCGACGAGCGGGGTGCGGTCTCCAGTGTAACAGCCGCGCCCCGTCGGCACGCGCGGGGATGCGGGGGCCTTCCGGCGTGGGCGTCGCACCGACTCCTCCACAATTCGGCGATCTCGCGATGCGTCCACAGATGCGCCCTTCCGCGTCCCACGGCACGGCCGTGGCGCGCACAGTGGGGTCATGTTCCTGCGCCGTCGCTTCCGTCCCGTCGTGGCCGCCGCCGCGCTGGCGGTCGCCGCGGCGGTGCTCACGCCGGCCGCGGCTTCTGGCGATGGCATTCGGGGGTCGGCCTCTGGCGATGGCATCCATTCTTCGTCCGCAGTTGCCGGTGTCGGAAGCGCCTGGCAGTGGCCGATCGCGCCGCCGCGCATCGTCGCCCCGTTCGTCGCGCCGGCGCACGAATATGGCCCCGGGCACCGTGGCATCGACCTCGCCGCCCCCGAAGGGTCGGACGTGCACAGTCCGGCCCCCGGAGTCGTCGCATTCGCGGGCTCGGTCGCGGGGCGCGGCGTCATCACGGTCGACCACGGTGACGGCCTGGTCTCGACGTTCGAGCCGGTCGTGCCCGGCCTCGCGATCGGTACCGTCGTCGACGCGGGCGCGGTCGTCGGGACTGTCGCGTCCGGCGGCCACACGCCCGCCGACGCCGTCCACTTCGGCGTGCGCGAGTACGGCGAGTACATCAACCCGATGCTGCTGCTGGGCGGCATCGAGCGCGCCGTGCTGCTGCCGTGCTGTTGAGCGGCCCGCGCGGCGCGGCGCTCATCCGTCCCGAAATGCCGCTACGGGGCATCCCCACCGACAACTTCGGACGGATGAAGGTATGCCCGCGCCTACCCACCCCCGCTCATCCGTCCCGATTTGCCGCCGCGCGGGGATGCCAGCGACAACAACGGACGGATGAAGGATGCCCCGCCGCGCACGCGCGCGCGGGTCACGCCCGCGGGTGGGCGAGACGGTACGCCGCGGCGAGCTTCTCGGCCGAGACGTGCGTGTAGATCTGCGTCGTACCGAGGCTGGCGTGGCCGAGCATCTCCTGCACGGTGCGCAGATCCGCTCCCCCGTCGAGCAGGTGCGTCGCGGCCGAGTGGCGCAGAGCGTGCGGACCCACCGTCTCGCGCCCGACGACGGGCGCGAGCACGCGCGAGACGACGTCGTACGCGGCGCGTGCGCCGAGGCGCCCGCCTCGGGCACCGAGGAACAGCGCCGGCGTCCCCTCGCCGCGCCCGACGAGCACGGGCCGCGCCCGGGTCAGGTAGGCGTCGAGGGCGTGCGCGGCCGGATCGCCGTACGGGACGACCCGCTCCTTCGACCCTTTGCCGAGCACGCGGACGGTGCGCCGGCTGCGATCGAGGTCGTCGAGGTCGGCGCTGCACAGCTCCGCGACGCGCAGCGCCGAGGCGTACAGCAGCTCGAGGATCGCCGCATCCCGCAGTGCGAGCACGTCACCGCTCGTCGCGCGGGCACCTGCGCCGTCCAACACGGCGTCGAGCGCGACCGCCGTCGCGACCTTCGGCAGCGTCCGGCCGCGCTTGGGCGCGACCAGTCGCAGGCTGGGATCAAGCGGCACGAGGCCCTCATCGACCGCCCACGCGAAGAACCCGCGAACGGATGCCGTGCGGCGCGCGATCGTCGACCGGGCGTCACCGCGCTCGGTCGCCCGCCACAACCAGTCGCGCAGCGTCTCGAGATCGATGTCGGCGAGCTCGACCTCGCCGACGGTCGCAGCGAGGTCGCGCAGGTCGGCGGCGTACGCACGCACCGTCGCGGGCGACAGCCTGCGCACGTCGGCCAGGTGCGTGGCATACGCCGCAGCAGCGTCCGACAATCTCATCCCCTCAGCATGCCGCCTCCCGCCGCCACACGACCGTCGATCACCAGAGTGTCGCCGCGCCCGGCGCGCGCTGCACCCAGCCGGTCGCACGCCGCTCGACGACACCATCGAGCTCGAGCAGACCGAGCAGCGCCGCAGCCTCGCCGACGGCGAGGCCCGCCCGACGGGCCACGTCGGCGGTCTCCCGAGCGCTGCGCGCGCTCAGTGCGTCGAGCACGCGCGTGCGATCATCGATGTGATCGCCGACCTGCGCGCTCGAGAAGATCGTCTGCCCCAGACCGATCAGCTCACGCACGTCGTCGAGGCCGGTGATGCACACGGCATCCCCCTCGCGCAGCAGCCGGTGACAGCCCATCGAGGATGCCGAGGTGATCGGCCCCGGCACGACACCCAGCGGCCGCCCGATCGCCTGCGCGTGGTGGGCGGTGTTCAACGCGCCACTGCGCCAGCCTGCCTCGACGATGACCGTCGCGTCGCTGAGTGCGGCGATGAGCCTGTTGCGTGCCAAGAACCGGTGCTTCGTCGGCGTCGTGCCGCACGGTACCTCCGCGATCACCACGCCCGTGCGCGTGATCCGCTCGACAAGATCGACGTTGCCGACGGGGTAGGTCCGGTCGAGGCCGCCGGCCATGATAGCGACGGTCACGCCGCCTGCAGAGAGCGCGGCCGCATGGGCTGCCGCGTCGATGCCGTACGCGGCGCCGGAGTACACCGCGATGCCTGCGGCAGCACCGCCGGCCGCGAGATCTGCCGCGACGAACTCGCCGTACGACGACGATGCCCGTGCGCCGACCACCGCGAAAGCCGGGGTCATGCCACCGAGCAGCGCCACCTCGCCCCGCGCCCACAAGCACACCGGCGCGTACGGGCCGAGGTCGTAGGCGCGCTGCGGCCACGCGTCGTCTCCGGGGATCACGAGCTGCACGCCGGCCCGCCGAGCCGACTCCAGCGCCGGCGGTGCAGCACCGATCCGCGGATGCCAGCGTCCACGCGCCTGCGTGAGCTCGTTCCGCGTGAGGCCCGCCAGCGCGGCTTCATCCCATCCGCCGGAGGTGGCGCACGCCATTTCGAGCGCTCGCACGGCACCGACAGTGTCGATGAGGGCTCCCGCGACGCGGTCGCCCGGTTCGACCAGCGCCGACCACAGCGCCCGCGCGTACGCGTCGACGGGGTCGCCGTCGCCGCGCTCGGCGCCGAGCGGGCCGAGGGCGCGCGCCGCGGCATCCGGTGTCAGTTCGATCCCGTTCATCGGTCGGTCCCCCGCTTCAGATACAGCGCTCGGCCGATGTCCGCGACAGCGAGCCGCTCTCGGCCGGAGAGGTCGGCGTGCGACCACGCCACGCGCAGCACACGGTCGTAGCCGCGCAGCGTGAGCGCGCCGCGCTGCAGCGCGGCATCCAGCGGACGCCGGATGATCGGTTCGGGCGCGAGAGGCCCGTCGCGCAGCCACGCGCCGGACACCTCCGCGTTCGTGCGCCACGGCGTCTGAGCGAGCCGCACGGCCGCGCGGGCCCGGGCTTCCAGCACGCGTGCTCGCGCGTCGACGCTGGTGACCCGCGACGTGTCGTCGGCACGCAACTGCGCCACCGCGACACGCTGCAACGACAACTCGATGTCGATGCGATCGCGCAACGGCCCTGAGAGCTTTCCGAGGTACCGGCGAATCGCGAGCGACGGGCAGCGGCACTCCGCGTGCGGCACGCCGTAGTTGCCGCACGGACACGGGTTGGTCGCGAGCACGAGCTGGAACCGCGCGGGGAAGGTCGCCCGGAACCCGGCCCGGTGGATCTCGATGCTGCCCGACTCGAGCGGCTGCCGCAGCGAGTCCAGTGCGTGGCCCGCGAACTCACCGGCTTCGTCGAGGAACAGGACTCCCCCGCTGGCGCGGGCGATCGCCCCGGGCCGGACCGTCCGGCTGCCGCCGCCGATCAGGGCGGCGACGCTCGCGCTGTGGTGCGGCGCCTCGAAGGGTGCGACGCGGCTCAGCCGCGTGACGGGCAGTCCCGCGAGCGACCGCATCGACGCCGCCTGCACCGCCGCGTCGTCGTCGAGATCGGGCAGGATGCCCGGCAGACGTCGCGCGAGCATGGTCTTGCCAGCCCCTGGTGGGCCGCTCATCAGCACGTGGTGGCCACCGGCGGCGGCGAGGACGAGCGCGTCGACGGCATCCCGCTGCCCGATGACGTCGGCCAAGTCGGGCACGAGCTCGTCGGCGTCGAGCGCGGACCGCCCGGGCGGCGCGGCGACCGGTTCGAGGTCGGCACCCTCGAGTTCGGCCAGCTCGAGCCCGTGTCGGCGGAGGACGTCGCGCAGCGTCACCGCGCCGAACACCTCGACGCCGGGCACGAGCTCGGCCTCCTGCCGGTTGGCCCACGGGACGATCACCCGCTGCATGCCCGCCCGCGCCGCCGCCGCGACGGCGGGCAAGACGCCGGGAACCGGGCGCAGGCGTCCGTCGAGACCGAGCTCGCCGATGTGCACCGTGGACAACAGCGACACGGCATCCATCGGCGCCTCGGTCGCAAGCGCCGCAACAGCCATCGCGACATCGAGGCCTGACCCGTGCTTGGGAAGGTTGGCCGGCGAGAGGTTGACCGTGAGCTTCCGGCGCGGCAGGGGCAGCGCACTGTTCGCGCAGGCGTTGTGCACGCGTTGGTGCGCCTCGCCGACGGCCTTGTCGGCGAGCCCGATGATCGTGAAGCCGGGCGTCTGGTTCGACAGGTCGGCCTCGACCTCGACGAGGTCGCCCTGCAGTCCCGTCAGCACGACGCCCCACGTGCGTGCGACGCTCATCGCAGGTCCTCGAGGTGCTCGAGCACCGCTGTCGCGGGGTCTTCGCCGGTGATGCCGATCAGATCGAGCCGCAGTGTGCGGCGCCGCGCGACCTCGGGGTGCGCGACGGCCCACGCGCAGGCGAGGCGCCACAGCCGGTCGCGCTTGCGCTTGTCGACCGCTTCGAACGGGTGCCCGAACCACTCCGTGCGCCGGGTCTTGACCTCGACCACGACCAGGTGCGGCCCGCGCGCGGCGACGATGTCGAGCTCGCCCGCGGCGGTGCGCCAATTGCGGTCGAGCACCGTATAGCCCTGCGCCTGCAGGTGACGCGCCGCGCGCTCTTCACCGGCGCGCCCGCGGATGTCCTTGTCTGCCATGAATGGCATCGTGCCCGCGCGGCACGCGCCGTGGCGGCCGTTTCCGGCGATCCGTGGACAGTTCGCGAAACTCCTCGATTGTGGAGGAGACGATGCGCCGGCTCAGGAATCCAGCGAGAGCTCCTCCGGCAGCTGGAAGTCGCGCCGCTGCAGCTCTTCGACGTTGACGTCCTTGAAGGTCAGCACCCGCACCGACTTCACGAACCGATCGGCGCGGTAGATGTCCCACACCCACACGTCGGTCATCGTGATCTCGAAGTAGAAGTCGTGCTCGGTGTCGCGCCGCACGACGTTCACGTCGTTGGCGAGATAGAACCGACGCTCGGTCTCGATCACATACTGGAATTGCGAGACGACGTCGCGGTACTCCTTGTAGAGGGCGAGCTCCAACTCACGGTCGTAATCCTCGAAGACTTCGTCATCCATGGTGAGAACAGTCTAGAGCCGGGGCCGACTCGCCGTCGCCGCTGCGGGACACCCCGGAGCCGCCCCGCGTCGCCCGGATCCGCGTCAGAACAGCGTCGGAGCGTCGGCGATGGCCCACGACGCACGGTGGTGCGCACTCAGACCCTGCGCCCGGATGGCGGCGCGGTGCTCGGCACTCGCGTAGCCCTTGTTGCGCGCCCACTGGTAGGCGGGCGCTTCTTCGTGCAGCGACACCATCAGCGTGTCACGGGCGACTTTCGCGATGACGGATGCCGCCGATGCCGAAGCGCAGTCCCGGTCGGCCTTCACGATCGGCTGCACGTGCAGACCCTCGCCGCCCGCGGGTGTGATGTAGTCGTGGTTGCCGTCGAGGATGACGATCGCGTCCTCGACGAGCACACCGCCGCTGCGGAGGTCCGCGATCGCCCGGAGGGCTGCGAGCCCGAGCGCGCGCATGATGCCGACCTCGTCGATCTCGGCCGCGCTCGACCAGCCGACCGCCGACGCACCGACCCACGCCGCCGCCCGCGCCGCGACGTCGGGGCGGCGGTGCTCGGTGACGAGCTTCGAGTCGCGCAGTCCCTCGGGCACGCGGCGACGTGCTGCCGTGGCATCCACCGCGACCGCACCCACCGCGACCGGCCCCGCCAACGCACCGCGTCCGACCTCGTCGCACGCGATGACGAGGGCGTGCTCACGCAGCAGTCGGCGCTCGACCGTCAGCCGCGGTGCGACGACCGTCATCCGTTGCCGTCCGGCACACCTTCGAACACGTCGTGATGGAAGTCGATCGTGCCGAAGCGGCCCAGCGGCCACGTGATCAGGAACGCGCGCCCGACGACGTTCTCGACGGGGACGAAGCCGCCGGAGGGCTGGTCCATGTGATAGCGCGAGTCCTGCGAGTTGTCGCGATTGTCGCCCAGCACCCACAGGGATCCCTCGGGCACCGTGACGTCGTACGGCAGATCGCGCGGCGCGGTCTGCCCCTCGGAGAGATTCAGGTAGGAGGTCTCGTCGATCGGGGTGCCGTTGACGGTGATCTGGCCGAGCGCGTTGCAGCAGACGACGTGGTCGCCGCCGACGCCGATGATGCGCTTGATGAGATGGTCTTCACTGTCGGACGCGGTGATGCCGACGAGCGAGAGCAGCCAGTCGAAGGACTGCACGATCGGCGGCTGCGCCGGGCGCGTCGAGACAGGCAGCCAGCCGCCCGGGTCACGGAAGACGATCACGTCGCCGCGCTCGTAGTCGGAGAAGCGCGGCGTGAGTTCGTCGACGAGGATGCGGTCCTTGACCAGCAGCGTCTGCTCCATCGACCCCGAGGGGATGTAGAACGAACGCACCAGGAAGGTCTTGATGACGAAGGAGATCAGGATCGCGACGGCGACGATCACCAGGATGTCGCGCACGAGTGGCCAGATGCTGCGGCTGCGGCGGGCACGGGGCCGCAGCACCGGCTGGCCGTTCGGGCCGGGTTGCCCAGGTTGCCCGAGTCCGGCATCCGTCAGGTTCTCGGAGGTCATTCGCGTCTCTCTGGCTCGGCGCACCACGAATCGGTCCGCGCCCCCTCCAAGGTTCGCACATCCCGCGCCCGGTCCCGACATCCGTGGTGCGTCGACCGACGCAAAAGCCCCGGACGACGCGAGGCCGGTCCGGGGCTTGAGCACGCAGGCAGCGAGCCTGCGGAACGCGTCAGTTGTCGCGCTTCTCCTTGATCTTGGCCTTCTTGCCACGGAGTTCGCGCAGGTAGTAGAGCTTCGCGCGGCGCACGTCACCACGGGTGACGACCTCGATGTGGTCGATCACCGGGCTGTGCACGGGGAAGGTGCGCTCGACGCCCACCTGGAAGCTGATCTTGCGGACCGTGAAGGTCTCGCGCACACCGTCGCCGGAGCGGCCGATGACGACGCCCTGGAACACCTGGATGCGCGAGCGGCTTCCTTCGGTGATGTTCACGTGCACCTTGACGGTGTCACCGGGGGCGAAGGCGGGGATGTCGGAGCGGAGCGAAGCCGCGTCGACGGAGTCGAGGATCTGCATGATCGTCACTTCCTGCGACCGCCACAGGTCGATCGCGAGAGAGATGGTTGAAAAGAGTGGTGTGCGCCCGGGACGCCGACCAGCGGCGTCGTGCTCCCCTGAGGCAGAGCCTGATCAGGGCACAAACAGCTATTCTGCCACGAATGACGCCCGCCGCCAAAACGACGGCAGCGGCTCAGGATGCCTGCTGGTCGCCGCTCTCTCGGACGATGATGACGTCGGCATCCGAACTCTGCGCCTGCGTCTGCGTCTGCGTCTGCGGCGCCGGCACGTAGCCCATGCCGTCGGGCGTGTGCAGCACGATGCCCGCCGGCCGCGCCTCGCGCCACAGCTGCGCGAGCACCGACCACAGCGCCACGACGCCGACGATGACGGTGAGGGCGAACAGCGCCCACCACCACGGGTTGGAGAAGACGCCGAGCGCGACGATCAGCACGTTCCAGCCGCCGATGAGGCCGATGTCGGTCCACGACACGGCGCGTTCTGCGCGAGCCGTGCCACGTGCGCGGACGAGCAGCGTGAGGATGAGCTGGCCCACCATGACGATCGGGGCCGACAGCAGCACCCACAGCAGGGAGAGCGGGTTGGCGCCGAAGATGATCCAACCGACGAACAGCCACAGCGGCAGCACGAATGCAGCCGGAATCAGCCATCGATAGAACCCACTGCGTAGTGCCATGCCCTCGATGCTACGCCGGTCAGCCACAATGGAAGCTGACGAAAGGATCACGATGATCGAGCTGCGCACTCCCGCTGAGATCGAGGCGATGCGGCCCGCGGGGCGCTTCGTGGCGGAGGTGCTGGCGACGCTCCGAGACGACACGAAGGTCGGCACCAACCTGCTGACGATCGACAACCGCGCGCACGAGATGATCCGCCGCGCCGGCGCCGAGTCTTGCTACATCGACTACCACCCCTCGTTCGGCGCGAGCCCGTTCGGCAAGGTCATCTGCACGTCGATCAACGACGCGGTCTTGCATGGACTCCCCCACGACTACACGCTGCGCGACGGCGACCTCGTCTCGCTCGACTTCGCCGTCTCGGTCGACGGCTGGGTCGCCGACTCGGCGGTCTCGTTCGTCGTGGGCACACCGCGCGACGAGGATCTCGCCCTCATCGACACGACCCAGCGCGCACTCGATGCGGCGATCGGCGCGGCCGTGGCGGGTGACCGCATCGGCGACATCTCGCACGCGATCTCGCAGGTCGCCCGCGCCGACGGCTACTCGATCAACACCGACTTCGGCGGACACGGCGTCGGCCGCGTCATGCACGGCGACCCGCACGTGCCCAACGACGGCAAGCCCAACCGTGGCTACCCGCTGCGCTCGGGCCTGGTCGTCGCCCTCGAGCCGTGGTTCCTGCAGACGACCGACGAGCTCGTCACCGACCCCGACGGCTGGACGCTGCGCAGCGTCGACGGCTCGCGCGGCGCGCACGCCGAACACACCGTCGCGATCACGGCCGACGGCCCGATCATCCTCACCGACCGGTCGTTCCTCGGCGTCGACTGAGCGCGTCAGCCCTCGAGCAGGTCGGGACGGCGCTCGCGCGTGCGCTGCACCTGCTGGTCGTGGCGCCACTGCGCGACCTTGCCGTGGTGGCCGCTGAGCAGCACCTCGGGCACGTCGTAGCCGCGCCAGGACGCGGGCTTCGTGTACGACGGGTACTCGAGCAGGCCGTCCTCGTGCGACTCCTCGACGAGGCTCTCGGGGTTGCCGACGACGCCGGGGACGAGCCGGCCGATCGCCTCGATCATGGCCATCGCGGCGACCTCGCCGCCGTTGAGCACGTAGTCGCCGAGGCTAATGAGGCGCACGCGTCCGAGGGTGGCGGCATACGCGAAGACGCGTTCGTCGATGCCCTCGTAGCGGCCGCAGCCGAATACGAGGTGTGACTCGTCCGACAGCTCGCGGGCCGTCGCCTGCGTGAAGACCTCGCCGGCCGGCGACGGGAAGATGAAGACGGGCGGCTCGTCCGCGGCATCCGTGATGCCGTCGAGCACTTCGCCCCACGGCTCGGGCTTCATGACCATGCCCGCTCCCCCGCCGTACGGGGTGTCGTCGACCGTGCGATGGCGGTCGTGGGTCGCGTCACGCAGGTCGTGCACGTGCACATCGAGGATGCCCGCGCCGCGCGCCTTGCCCAGCAGAGACACTTCGAGCACGTCGAAGAACGCCGGGAAGATCGTGACGACGTCGATGCGCATCCCTCGAGTCTAGAGCGCGTGTTTCCAGCGCGTGACGGCGCCCTCACCTGCCGCCTCCCCCGCGCGTGACGGAGGTGTTACCCAGCGCTAACCGCGCGGGCGCGGGCGCCGAAACACCGCGTCCCTAGCGTGTGGGTAACGTCCGAGCCCACCCCAGGAGTCGTCATGACCACGAGCGTCACCCCTGCTGCACCACCGGCCGCACCCGCCCTCACCCATCGCCCGGGCCGCTGGATCGACGGCTGGAACCCCGAGGACAACGCCTTCTGGAACAGCGCGGGTCGCGCGATCGCGCGGCGCAACCTCGGCTGGTCGATCTTCGCCGAGTTCCTCGGCTTCATCATCTGGCAGCTGTGGAGCATCGTCGTCGTGATGCTGCCCGGTGCCGGGTTCACGCTCGAGAGCTCGCAGCTGTTCTGGCTCATCTCGCTGCCGAGCCTCGTCGGCGCGACGCTGCGGTTCCCGTACACGTTCATGGTCGCCCTCGTCGGCGGTCGCAACTGGACGATCATCTCGGCCGCCCTGCTGCTGATCCCCGCCGTGTTGCTGGGCGTCGTCGTCGCCAACCCCGAGACGCCGTTCGGCGTGCTGCTGCTGGTCGCGGCGCTCGCGGGTGTCGGCGGCGGCAACTTCGCGAGCTCGATGGCGAACATCACCTACTTCTTCCCGCAGCGCGAGAAGGGCTGGGCGCTCGGACTGAACGCGGCCGGCGGCAACCTCGGCACGTCGGTCGCGCAGTTCGCCGTGCCGATCGTCGTCACGATCGGCGCCGGCACGACCCTCAACCTGTCGCTCGCCGGCTGGATGTGGATCCCGCTGATCCTGGTGGCGATCTGGGGCGCGTGGCGGTACATGGACAACCTGTCGTCGGCGAAGGCTGACTTCGCCGGCTCTGCCGCGGCGCTGCGCCAGCCCCACCTGTGGCTCATGTCGCTGCTGTACATCGGTACGTTCGGGTCGTTCATCGGCTTCGCGAGCGTGTTCCCGAAGCTCATCGCCGACCAGTTCCCCGAGTACTCGACGTTCCAGGTCGGCCAGGCATCCCTCACGCTCGCCTTCCTCGGTGCGCTCGTCGGCTCGCTCGCACGCCCCTACGGCGGCAAGCTCGCCGACCGTGTCGGCGGTGCCCGCATCACGGTCGCGGCGTTCGCCGTCATGGCACTCGGCGCGCTGACCCTCGTGTGGATCCTGCCGCTGCACAACTTCTGGCTGTACCTGGGGTGCTTCCTCGTGCTGTTCGCCGCGACGGGCGTGGGTAACGGGTCGACGTACCGCATGATTCCGACGATCTTCGCGGCCCGCGCCGTCGCCCACGGCGTGCAGCCCGGCACACCCGAGGCCGCCGCGATGCAGCGCACGTCGGCGGCGTCGCTCGGGATCATCTCGGCGATCGGCGCGTACGGCGGGTTCCTCGTGCCGCAGGTGCTCAACCTGTCGCAGCAGGCGACAGGCGGCTACTCGGCCGCGTTCATCGGCTTCGTCGTCGGCTACGCCGCGCTGCTCGCCCTGACGGTCGCGATGTACCTCGTGCCGCGTGCGTCGCTCGGGCGTCAGCGCATCTGACGCCCGCGGTCATTACGCGCAGCGCCGCTCACCGCAGGGTGGGCGGCGCTGCTGCGTTGCGGTGCGCGCCCGCAACGCGGCAGCATGCGCGGCAACACACGCCCGCGCGACCGCGCGTCGGCACGCCACGCGACCCCACACCGCGCGGCAGCACCCGCGACAACGCGCGAATCAGTACACGTCGCGCGCGTAGCGACCGGATGCCGCAAGCTCGGACCGGTACTCGACCGCCGCGTCTTCGCTCAGCCCGCCGTGGCGGCGGATGATGTCGAGCAGCGTCGCGTCGACGTCGGTCGCCATGCGCGCGGCATCCCCGCACACGTACACGTGGGCGCCGTCGCCGAGCCAGCGCCACAGCTCGGCGCCGTGCTCGATCATGCGGTCCTGCACGTAGATCTTCTGCCGCTGGTCGCGCGAGAACGCGAGGTCGAGCCGCGTGAGCACGCCATCGTCGTGCAGGTCGGTGAGCTCGTCGCGGTAATAGAAGTCGCTCGCCTCGTGCTGCTCGCCGAAGAACAGCCAGTTGCGGCCCGTGTGGCCGTCGGCGCGGCGGTCGTGCAGAAACCCGCGGAAGGGTGCGACGCCCGTGCCGGGGCCGATCATGATCGCGGGAGCCGTGCCGTCTTCGGGCGGGCGGAAGTGCGGTGAGCGCTGCAGGAACACCGGGGCCTCCTGCGCCCGGTCGGCGAGGAACGTCGAGCACAGCCCGCCGCGCTCGCGCCCGCGCTCGGTGCGGAAGCGCACGACCGACACCGTCAGCTGCACTTCACCGGGGTCGGTCTTGGGGCTCGACGAGATCGAGTACTGGCGCGGCTGCAGCCGCCGCAGCACCAAGACCCATTCGTCGGGCTCTGCCCGCATCGGGAACTCGTGCACGACGTCGATCGCCTGCATGCTCCAGAGGAACTGCTCGAGCTTGGTCTTGTTCTCGCGCCGCAGGAGGGTCTCCAGACGCGAATCGCGGCTGCGGTCAGCGACGAGCGCGAGGAACTCCGGCGTGACGCGCGTGATGTCGAGCCGGGTGCGCAGCGCGTCGATGAGGGTGTGCTCCTGCCCGTCGACGTCGACGATCGCGTACGGGGCGGATGCCGTGGCGGTCAGCCACTCGTTCACGAGCGCGTCGGCGTTGACGCACACGACGCCGAGCGCATCGCCCGCGGCGTACGTCGCGCCGGTGCCGCTCAGGTCGAAGCCGAGCTGGCGCACCTCCTTGCTCGAGCCGGTGCCGCTCAGCAGCACGTTGCGCACGAGCGCCGCCCGCACGGGGTTGCTGCGGGTGAACAGCCGGCGCGTCGCCGGCGGGGCGGCGGGGGTGGCGGGGGTGGCGGGAACCGCAGTATCCGTCGCACCCGCACCCGTCGCGAGCAGCCCCGCGACGGTCTCGATCCAGGAGGCGGCGGATGCCTCGAAGTCGGGTTCGCAGTCCACCCGCTCGAGCAGTGCGGTCGCGCCGAGCTGCCCGAGGCGCTCGTCGAGGCTGCGGCCGTGGCCGCAGAAGTCGTCGTAGCTCGAGTCGCCGAGGGCGAGCACGGCGTAGCGCAGGCCCGCGAGGCCCGGCGCGTCGTCGGCGGCCAACTCGTCCCACAGTCCCGATCCGTTGTCGGGCGGTCCGCCGTCACCGAAGGTCGACGTGATCACGAGCAGCTGCTGCGTCGCGGCGAGATCCGCGACGTGGATGCCACACATGTCGGCCGTCCGCACCGGCACGCCGCGCGCCTGCAGCGCCGCCGCGCAGGCCGTCGCGACCTCCTCCGCGTTGCCGGTCTGCGAGGCCCACAGCACGGTCACGGGCACGCCGCCGGAGGCGCCCTCCGCGGCGTCCGCAGCGCCCCCAGGCAGGGAAGGCAACCCAGGCAACGCGGGCAACTCGACCCGTGAGTAGCCGCCGGCCAGCAGCCCTTCGAACCAGGCGCGAGCCTCCGCCCCGAGCGGGGCGGCCGGCGGCAGCGCTGGCGCCGTCCCCGGCGCCGGCGGCGCGGCGGCCAGGGCCGCGAGGAATCCGGCGATGTAGCTCCGCTCGGCGCCGGCGAGCACGGGCACGGCCGTCAGGTCGATTCCGGCGGCTGCCACGACGGCATCCAGCGACACCGCGGCACCCGCCTCGACCGGCGCGGCCACCGGCGCAACCGCCTCGGGCGCGGGGCCCACGCGCCGCACCGCGACGGCGGCGTACTTGAACTCGGGCTGCAGCGACGCGGGGTCGACGGCGTCGCTCGTGACGGCGTTGACGGTGAGGTCGGCCCCGTGCTCGTCGTTCCAGTGGAACGGAGCGAACAGGCCGCCGGGGCGCACGCGGTCGGTGACGACGGCCGACAGCACGACACGCCCGCGGCGTGACGCCACCTCGACCTGGTCGCCGTCGGCGATGCCGTGCGCGGCGGCATCGTCGGGGTGGATCTCGACGAAGGGATCCGGCGTCAGCTTCGCGAGCTTGCCGACCTTGCCGGTCTTGGTCATGGTGTGCCACTGGTGCTGCAGCCGGCCCGTGTTGAGGATCCACGGGTGGTCGTCGTCGGGCAGCTCGGCCGGGTCCAGATGCGGGCGCGCGAGGAACTGCGCGCGGCGCGACGGGGTCGCGAAGGCGAGCCGCGGAGTCACCCCCGAGGCATCCGTGAACAGTGACTGACTGACGCCGTCGTTGACGTAGCGGATCGGATGCCGTTCGGCGTCGTCACCCGGCGGGGCGGGCCACTGCACGGGTCCGCGCCGCAGTCGCTCATAGCTGATGCCGCGCATGTCCCAGCCGGTCTGCGGGTTCCAGAAGCGGCGGATCTCGTCGAAGACCTCTTCGCTCGAGGCGAAGTCGAAGCCGTCGGCGTAGCCCATCGCGCGCGCGATGCGGCAGATGAGCAGCCAGTCCGGCTCGGCCTGCCCCGGCGGTTCGGCGGCGCGGTGCACCAGGTTCACGGTGCGATCGCTGCCGACCGTCACCCCGTCCGATTCGATCCACAGCGTCGCCGGCAGCACCACGTCGGCGTACGCCGCCGTCGCGGTGCTCGCGTAGACATCCTGCACGAGGACGAACTCGGCGGCTTCGAGGCCCGCGATCACCGTGCCGCGATTGGCGACCGTGGCCACCGGATTCGTGCAGATGATCCACGCCGCCTTGATCTGACCGTCCGCCATCGCGCGGAACATGTCGATCGTCCCGGTGCCGCTCTCGGCGCGAATGCTGCCGGACGGCAGCCCCCAGATCTCCTCGACGACCGCGCGATCGTCAGCCGAGAACACGGCCCGCTGCCCGGGCAACCCCGGGCCCATGTATCCCATCTCACGGCCGCCCATCGCGTTGGGCTGCCCCGTGAGCGAGAACGGGCCGCTGCCGGGGCGGCAGATGGCGCCCGTCGCGAGGTGCAGGTTGCAGATCGCGTTCGTGCTCCACGTGCCGTGCGTGGACTGGTTCAGACCCATCGTCCACAGGGTCATCCACTCGCCGGCCTCGCCGATCCACTGGGCCGCCGTGCGGATGTCCGCTTCCGGGATGCCCGTGATCTCGGCGACCCGCGCAGGCGGATAGTCGGCGAGCAGGTCGGCCATCGCGTCCCACCCCTCGGTGTGCTCCGCGATGAAGTCCTCGTCGATGTGACCGCCGGCGACAAGCAGGTGCAGCAGGCCGTTGAGCAGCGCGAGGTCGGTGCCGGGGCGGATCTGCAGGAACAGGTCGGCGCGCTCGGCGGTCGCGGTGCGCCGCGGATCGACGACGATCAGCCGCGCACCCTGCTTGAGCCGGTCGGCCATGCGCAGGAACAGGATCGGGTGGCAGTCGGCCATGTTCGACCCGATGACGAAGAACAGGTCGGATGCCTCGAAGTCCTCGTACGACCCGGGAGGGCCGTCCGCACCGAGCGACTGCTTGTACCCGGTGCCCGCCGAGGCCATGCACAGGCGCGAGTTCGACTCGATGTGCAGCCCGCGCAGGTAGCCCTTGACCAGCTTGTTCGACAGGTACTGCGCCTCGATCGACATCTGACCCGAGACGTACAGCGCGAGGGCATCCGGCCCATGCTCGTCGACGATCGCGCGCAGTCTCGCCCCGGCATCCCGCACGGCGTCGTCGACGTCCGTCGCAATCGGGTCCGCACCCCGCGCGGGGCGCACGAGCGCCGTCTCGGCGCGGCCGGGAGTGCGCATGAGCTCGACGTGGGTCGCACCCTTCGTGCACAGCCGGCCCGCGTTGGTCGGGTGCGCCTTGTCGCCGACGGCGCGCGCGGGGGCGCCGTCGGGCCCGGGCGTGACGACGATGCCGCAGCCGACACCGCAGTACGAGCACACGGTGCGGTGCTCCTGCGGCGGCGCCGCGGGAGCCGCCGAGACCTCACCCGTCGGTGCCACATTCCGATGATGCGCGGCCGAGATTCCGCCGTGCTTCCGAACGTGTTACCCGAAGGTCACATCCTGCTCACACGCGAGGGCAGAGTGGAGTGAGGTTCAGTCTTCCGCGGCGACGTCTGCCGCGGTCTCGTCGTCGGGCTCCGCGGGCAGTTCTTCGAACAGACCCGCGGGCGGCGTGACGATGACGCGTCCGGCGGCGAGATCGACCTCGGGGACGATCGCCTTGACGAACGGCACGAGGATCTCGGCGTCGGCGTCGCCGCCGGAGGGACGCACGATCAGCAGGTCCTGCGCCGGGAAGTGGTCGACGCGCACGACGCGGCCGACGGTCACGCCCTCGCGCACGACATCGAGGCCGACGAGCTGGTGATCGAACCAGGCGTCGTCCTCGGCGGGCGCGGCGTCGTCCTGGTCGATCCAGAGGATCGCGCGCACGAGCGACTCCGCGCCGTCGCGGTCGTCGATGTCCTCGAAGAAGACGACGGGGTGCGTGTTCATCCAGCGGAACTCCCGCACCGTCACGGTCTTGCCGTGCCACGGGGATGCCGCCGGGACCTGCAGCGTGAACACCGCGCCGGGGACGAAACGCCCGTCCGGGTCGTCGGTGTACAGCTCGAGTTTGAGGGCGCCCTTCAGGCCATGGGCCTTGACGAGGCGCCCGACGCGCAGCTGATTGCGCGTCGGTTCTGCCGAGGCCATCTCAGTCGTCCGCGACGTCGACGCGCACGCGGCGGCCGTCGGCGAGCGCGGTCACAAGGGTGCGCAGGGCCTTGGCCGTGCGGCCGCCGCGCCCGATGACCCGACCCCGGTCGTCGGGGTGCACGCGCACCTCGAGGACGTCACCGCGAGGCGACGTGGAGGAACGGATGGTGACATCGTCCGGGTGATCGACGATCCCCTTGACGATGTGCTCGAGCGCGGCGGACAGCAAGGTCTTACTCGGCGTCGGTCTGCTCGGCGTCGGCCGCGGGGGCCTCGACCTCGTCAGCAGCCTCGGCGACGGGCTCTTCGGCCTTCTTCTCGACCTTGGGCTTGATGACCGACTTCTTCGCGGCGTCGACCTGGAACTCGCCCTTGTCTTCGGCGGTCTTCACGGTCGAGACAGCGTTCTTGTCGCCCTTGAACTTGCCCCAGTCGCCCGTGAGCTTGAGCAGCGCGGTGACCTGCTCGGTCGGCTGGGCGCCGACCGACAGCCAGTACTGGGCGCGGTCGGAGTCGATCTTGATGACCGAGGGCTCCTCGGTCGGGTGGTACTGACCGATCTCCTCGATGACGCGACCGTCGCGCTTGGTGCGCGAGTCGGCGACGACGATGCGGTAGTAGGGCGCACGGATCTTACCGAGGCGCTTGAGACGGATCTTGACAGCCACAATTCTCCTGAATGGTGTGATGTGAGGTGATGAACGTCGCCTGGAGCGTGGGGTGCACACCCGGCGGAAGCTCTGCGGTGGACCGTTCGCCGCTGGATAGAGGGTCGAGCGGGTGGTCCAACCGTCCATTTTGCCAGATTGTTGCGGATGCCGCGAACCGGCGACGCCGATTGCGCGGGTGCGTGCCAGACTGACGCCATGACGGTGCCGTTCGCGACCTCCGCCCGCTCGACCGTGGGACTCGAGTGGGAGCTCATGCTCGCCGACCGCGAGAGCGGCGACCTCGTCGGCCGTGCACCCGAGTTCCTGCCCGAACTGGAGGAGCGCACGGCGCTGGAGCGCTACACCGTGACCGGCGAGTTGCTGACGAACACGATCGAGGTCACCAGCGGGATCGGCGACACCGTGGCATCCGCCGTCGATGACATCGCCGATGCGATCGCCGACGTGCGCACGCTCACGAACCCCGCCGCCGTCGAGCTGCTGTGCGCCGGCAGTCACCCGTTCGCGCAGTGGTACGACCAGCAGGTCACCGATAAGACGCGGTACCACACCCTCATCGAGCGGACGCAGTGGTGGGGGCGCAACATGATGATCTGGGGCATCCACGTGCACGTCGGCGTCGACGACGTCGACAAGGTGTTCCCGATCATCGGCGCCCTGTCGACCTACCTCCCCCACCTGCAGGCGCTGTCGGCGTCGAGTCCGTTCTGGGCGGGTGAGCGCACCGGCTACGCGTCGAACCGCGCGCTCGTCTTCCAGCAGCTGCCGACGGCTGGCCTGCCGTGGCCACTCGACGACTGGGCGCAGTACGAGTCGTACCTGCAGGACCTCATCCGCACGGGAGTGATCACCGACGGCACGGAGGTGCGCTGGGACATCCGCCCGGCACCGCGCTGGGGCACGATCGAGGTGCGGGCCTGCGACGGCATGTCGACGCTGCCCGAGCTCGCCGCCGTCGCGGCGCTCGTCCAGGTGCTCGTCGAGCACTTCTCACGCGAGCTCGACGAGGGGCGCACCCTCGAGCGTCTGCAGCCGTGGTTCGTGCGCGAGAACAAGTGGCGCGCGGCACGATACGGGCTGGATGCCCGTGTCATCGTCGACCGCGCCGGTACGCAGCGCCTCGTCACCGAGCACCTGCTCGAGACGATCGAGCAGCTGGCGCCGGTCGCGGCCGATCTGCACTGCGCGCGCGAGTTCGCCGGTCTCGAGCGCATCGTCGCTCAGGGTGCCAGCTACGCGCGGCAGGTCGTGGTGGCCGAGGCCGCCGACGGCGATCTGCGCGAAGTGGTGCACCACCTCATCCGCGAGTTCCGCAACGGCCCGACGCTGCGCGAGCATCTGGCCGACCCGGCCAACTGACCGCCGCGGCCGCTCAGTCCTCGAAGCCCTCCGGCACGGCGGAATCGGTGCCCGGGATGCCTTCGGCGGTGGCCTTCTTGTCGGCCATCGCGAGCAGGCGGCGGATGCGCCCCGCGACGGCATCCTTCGTCAGCGGCGGATCGGCGTGATGGCCGAGCTCGTCGAGACTCGCGTCGCGGTGCGCGAGACGCAGCTCGCCGGCTTCGCGCAGGTGCTCGGGCACCTCGTCGGCGAGGATCTCGAGCGCTCGCTCGACGCGCGCGCATGCCGCGACGGCGGCCTGAGCCGAGCGGCGCAGGTTGGCGTCGTCGAAGTTCACGAGGCGATTGACGCCGGCGCGCACCTCGCGGCGCTGACGCTGCTCTTCCCAGGCTCCCGCCATGCGCACGGCGCCCATCTCGGCAAGCGCCAGACGGATCGCCTCGCCGTCGCGGACGACGACACGCGGCACGCCGCGCACCTCGCGGGCCTTCGCCGCGATGCCCAGGCGGTGCGCCGCGCCGACGAGCGCCATCGCGGCCTCACCCGACGGGCAGGCGATCTCGAGCGCCGCGGAGCGGCCGGGGTCAGACAGGGTGCCGGCGGCGAGGAACGCACCGCGCCAGACGGCGGCGAGGTCGGGGCGCGCGCCCGTCGTGAGCTTGTTCGGCAGCCCGCGCACCGGGCGGCGGCGCTGGTCGAGCAGGCCGGTCTGCCGGGCGAGGGTCTCTCCCCCGTCGATGACGCGCACGGCGAACGAGCCGCCGGCGCGACCACCCGATGCCTGCACACGGTGCAGCTCAGGGCGCACGCCGTAGAGCTCCATGATGTCGCGGGCGACGCGGCGCGCCAGCAGATCCGACTCGAGTTCGGCCTCGACCGCGACGCGGCCGGCGATGGAGTGGAGGCCGCCCGAGAAGCGGAGGATCGCGGTCAACTCCGCCACTCGAGCCGTGGGACGAGGGTCGCGAACGGCGGCCAGCTCGGTCTTCACGTCAGCGGTAGGCGACACAGCAATCCTTCGTGCGGGGGTCGGGGGACAAAGGAACAGCCTACTCGCGTCCGAGGTCGCGGTGCTTCACCCGTACGGCTACACCCGGCACCTCCGCCAGCCGCTGGGCCAGTTCGATCGCGGTGACGACCGAGCGGTGCTTGCCGCCGGTGCACCCGACCGCAACGACGGAATGCCGCTTGTTCTCGCGCTGGTAGCCCTCCAGAACGGGGTGCAACGCGCGCGCATACGCGTCGATGAACTCCAGCGCTCCGGGCTGGGCGAGCACGTACTCGCGCACCTGTTCCTCTTCGCCGGTGTGCCCCTTCAGCTCGGGCACCCAGAACGGGTTCGGCAGGAACCGCATGTCGGCGACCATGTCGACGTCGGTGGGCAGCCCGTACTTGAACCCGAAGCTCATGACGGTGACGGTGTGCCGCGCCGCGCCCTCGTCGGTGAACAGGTCGACCACCCGCGTCGCGAGCTGATGGATGTTCAGCGCGCTCGTGTCGATCAGCATGTCGGCGCTCGCGCGGATGATCGACACCCGCTCGCGCTCCCGCTGGATGCCATCGAGGATCGTCCCGTCACCCTGCAGCGGATGCGGGCGGCGCACCGACTCGAATCTCCGCACGAGCACGTCGTCGGAGGCATCCAGGAACAGGACGCGCAGCTGGCGGCCCGCGCGCAGCGCCGCGGCGATCGTGGGCAGTTCGGTGAACAGGTCGCGGCCACGCACGTCGACGACGGCGGCGATCTTCGGCAGCGCACCGCCGGCAAGCTCCGACAGCTCGAGCAGAGGCCTCAGCATCTGCGGCGGGAGGTTGTCGACGACGTACCAGCCGAGGTCTTCGAGGGCGTTCGCCGCGGTCGTGCGGCCTGCCCCCGACATCCCCGTCACGATCAGGATCTCGCCAGGTGCCTGATCCTCTGCCACGTCTGCTCCCACGCTCGGCCTGCTGTCGCCCGTCCGACCAGCCTATCGATTCGCGAGACGCTGCTCGATCGCGGCCGCCAGCTTCGGTCCGATGCCGGGCAGTTCGGTGATCTCGTCGGCAGTCGCCTTGCTGAGCGCTGTGACCGATCCGAAGTGCTTCAACAGCGCCTTGATGCGGGCTTCGCCCAGGCCCGGCACTTCGCTCAGCACCGTCGTGATGTCGCGTCGGCGCCGCTTGCGCTGGTGCGTGATCGCGAAGCGGTGTGCCTCGTCGCGCAGACGCTGGATCAGGTACAGCGCCTCCGACGTGCGCGGCAGGATGACCGGATAGTCCTCCCCCGGCAGCCAGATCTCTTCGAGTCGCTTCGCGATGCCGCAGAGGGCGATCTCGGTGTGGCCGGCGTCGGCGAGGGCGCGGGCCGCCGCCGCGACCTGCGGAGCACCGCCGTCGACGACGAGCAGCTGCGGGCGGTAGGCGAACCGTGGGCGCTTGCGCTCGGTGACGACCGGCCCCTCGACAGGCTCGGGGGCCAGGGTTCCAGTGGTCACTGAGCTTGTCGAGGGGCCGTCGGGGGCTTCAGAGGCGTCGGGGGCCTCGTCGCGGTCGACGTGGGCGAGGCGGCGTGTGAGCACCTGGTAGAGCGAGTCGGTGTCGTCGGTGGTCTCGGCGACGCTGAACGAGCGGTACTGGTCCTTGCGCGGCAGTCCGTCTTCGAAGACGACCATGGATGCCACGACGTTCGTCCCCGACAGGTGCGACACGTCGTAGCACTCGATCCGCAGCGGTGCCTCGTCAAGCCCCAGGGCGAGCTGCAGATCGGTCAGCGCCTTCGTGCGTGCCGTGTAGTCCGAAGTCCGCCGGGTCTTGTGCAGCATGAGCGCCTGCTGGGCGTTGAGCGTCGCCGTGCGCATCAGATCGGCCTTGCGGCCGCGCTGTGCGACCTGCAGGGTGACGCGCCGGCCACGGCGCTCTTGCAGCCATTGCTCGAGCTCGGCGGCGTCCTCCGGCATCGTCGGGACGAGCACCTGGCGCGGAATCTCGCCCGCCCCCGCCGACCCGTAGGTGCGCTGCAGCACCTGGTCGACGAGCTCTGCGCCCGAGATGTCGAGTTCCTTGTCGATCGTCGTCGCGCGCACCCCGCGCACGCGTCCGCCGCGGATCACAAAGTGCTGCACCGCGGCCGACAGCTCGTCCTCGGCGATGCCGAACAGGTCGGCGTCGGTGTCTTCCGCGAGCACGAGTGAGCTGCGACTGAGGACGGCGTCGATCGACTGCAGCCGGTCGCGGTAGACGGCCGCCGACTCGTAGTCCATGGCGGCGGATGCCTCACGCATCCGCGTCGTCAGTTCGCGTGTGAACCGCGCGTCGCCGCCCGACATGAACGCGACGAAGTCGTCGACGATCGCGCGGTGCTCTTCGACCGTCACCTTCATCGAGCACGGGCCGCCGCAACGGCCGATCTGACCGGGGAAGCACGGGCGGCCGGTGGCCATGGCCTTCTTGTACGAGGCATCCGAACAGGTGCGGATCGGGAAGACCTTGATCATCAGGTCGATCGTGTCGTGCACAGCCCACACTTTGGGGTACGGGCCGAAGTAGCGGGCGCCGGGGATGCGCCGGTTGCGCGTGACGATGACGCGCGGCGCCTCGTCGCCGAGGGTGATCGCCATGTAGGGGTAGGACTTGTCGTCCTTGTACCGCACGTTGAACGGCGGCGAGAACTCCTGGATCCACATGTACTCGAGCTGCAGCGACTCTACGTCGCTGGCGACGACGGTCCACTCCACCGACGTCGCGGTCGTCACCATGCGGCGCGTGCGCTCGTGCAGCGTGTGCAGCGGCGCGAAGTAGTTCGACAGCCGCGCGCGCAAGTTCTTCGCCTTGCCGACGTACAGCACGCGGCCGTCGGCATCGCGGAAGCGGTAGACGCCGGGCTGGGTGGGGATCTCTCCCTGCTTCGGCTTGTAGGGCAGTTGGTTCGCCATCTCAGCCCGCCTTGCGGACAGGCTGGGCCGCGAGCACCTCCGCAAGGAATGCGCCGGTGTGGCTGCCCTCCACCCGCGCGACCTGCTCGGGGGTGCCTGTCGCAACGATCTGGCCGCCGCCGGACCCGCCCTCGGGGCCGAGGTCGATGATCCAGTCGGCCGACTTGATCACGTCGAGGTTGTGCTCGATGACGATGACGGTGTTGCCCTTGTCGACGAGCCCGCCGAGCACCTGCAGCAGACGCGAGACGTCTTCGAAGTGCAGGCCCGTCGTCGGCTCGTCGAGCACGTACACGCTGCGCCCGTTCGAGCGGCGCTGCAGTTCGGTCGCGAGCTTGACGCGCTGCGCCTCGCCGCCGGAGAGGGTCGTCGCGGACTGGCCGAGTCGCACGTAGCCGAGGCCCACGTCGACGAGCGTCTTCAGGTAGCGGTGGATCGCCTGGATCGGCTCGAAGAAGTCAGCCGCCTCGGAGATCGGCATCTCGAGCACCTCGGCGATGTTCTTTCCCTTGTAGTGCACGCTCAGGGTGTCGCGGTTGTACCGCTTGCCGTGGCAGACCTCGCAGTCGACGTACACGTCGGGCAGGAAGTTCATCTCGATCTTGATCGTGCCGTCGCCCGAGCAGGCCTCGCAGCGGCCGCCCTTGACGTTGAAGCTGAACCGGCCCGGCTGGTAGCCGCGCACCTTCGCCTCGCTCGTCTCGCTGAAGAGCGTGCGGATGCGGTCGAACACGCCGGTGTAGGTGGCGGGGTTCGAGCGCGGTGTGCGGCCGATCGGCGCCTGGTCGACGTGCACGACCTTGTCGAGGTTGTCGAGGCCCGTGACGCGCGTGTGCTTTCCGGCGACGCGGCGGGCGCCGTTGAGCTTCGTGGCGAGCACTTCGTACAGGATGCCGTTGACGAGCGACGACTTGCCCGAGCCGCTCACGCCGGTGACCGCCGTGAGCACGCCGAGCGGGAACTCTGCCGTCACGTTGCGCAGATTGTTCTCGCGTGCACCGACGACGGTGACCATGCGCTTCTTGTCGATCTTGCGCCGTGTGCTCGGCGTCTCGATCGTGCGGCGGCCGCTGAGGTAGGCGCCCGTGAGCGACCGCTGCTCATCGAACAGCGACGACAGCGGCCCCGAGTGCACGACCTCACCGCCGTCGACGCCGGCGCGCGGGCCGATGTCGACGATCCAGTCGGCCGCGTGCACGGTCTCTTCGTCGTGCTCGACGACGATCAGGGTGTTGCCGAGGTCTTTCAGATGCACGAGCGTTTCGATGAGGCGCCGGTTGTCGCGCTGGTGCAGGCCGATGGACGGCTCGTCGAGCACGTACAGCACACCGGTCAGCCCCGACCCGATCTGCGTCGCGAGACGGATGCGCTGTGCTTCACCGCCCGACAGCGACCCTGCCGCGCGGCTCAGGCTCAGGTAGTTCAGGCCGACCTGGATGAGGAAGTCGAGGCGCGCGCGGATCTCGCGCAGCACGGCCGCCGCGATCTGGGCCTCGCGGTCGGTGAGCTGCAGCTGCGCGAAGTACTGCTGCGCGTCGCCGAGGCTCAGCCGTGAGGCATCCGCGATGGAATGCCCGTGCACGAGCACGGCGAGCACTTCGGGCTTGAGCCGGTCGCCGTTGCAGGCGGGGCACGGCACTTCGCGCAGGTACTCGGCCCAGCGCTGCCGCTGCGAGTCGCTCTCGGCCTGCGTGTACTGGCGTTCGATGTACGGCACGACGCCCTCGAAGCCCGACGAGTACCGCATCTCGCGGCCGTAGCGATTGCGCCACTTGACGGTGACCTTGTAGTTCTCGCCGCGGAGGACCGCTTCTTTCGCTTCATCGGGCAGCTCGCGCCACGGGGTGTCGAGCGAGAAGTCGAGGTCGTCGGCGAGACCCACGAGCAGCCGCTCGTAGTACTGGTAGAGGCCCTTGCCCTGCGTCGTCCACGGGATGATGACGCCCTCGTTGATCGAGAGCTCTTCGTCGCCGAGCATGAGCTCGACATCGACCGACATGCGGGTGCCCAGGCCCGAGCAGGTGGGGCACGCGCCGAACGGCGCGTTGAACGAGAACGTCCGCGGCTCGATCTCGGTCAGCTGCAGCGGGTGGCCGTTGGGGCACGACAGCTTCTCGCTGAAGCTCTGCCACGCGGCATCCCCCTCTTCGTCGACGAAGTTGACCTGCATGATGCCACCGGCAAGGCCCAGCGCCGTCTCGACCGAGTCGGTCACGCGGCCGAGGATGTCGGGGGCCGCGACGAGGCGGTCGACGACGACCGCGATGTCGTGCTTGTAGCTCTTCTTCAGCGTCGGCGGCTCGGACAGCTGGATCAGGTCACCGTCGACGACGGCGCGGGCGTAGCCCTTGGCCGAGAGCTCTTTGAAGAGGTCGACGAACTCGCCCTTCTTCTGCGTGACGACCGGCGCGACGATCTGGTAGCGGGTGCGCTCGGGCAGCTCCATCAGCTGGTCGGCGATCTGCTGCACGGTCTGACGCTGGATCTGCGCGCCGCACTCGGGACAGTGCGGCACGCCGATGCGTGCCCACAGCAGACGCATGTAGTCGTGGATCTCGGTGATCGTGCCGACGGTCGAACGCGGGTTGCGGTTGGTCGACTTCTGGTCGATCGAAACGGCGGGGCTCAGGCCCTCGATGAAGTCGACGTCGGGGCGGTCGACCTGGCCGAGGAACTGGCGTGCGTACGCGCTCAGCGACTCGACGTAGCGGCGCTGGCCCTCGGCGAAGATCGTGTCGAACGCGAGCGAGGACTTGCCTGATCCGGACAGTCCGGTGAACACGACGAGAGAGTCGCGTGGGATGTCCAGATCAACGTTCTTGAGGTTGTGGACACGGGCTCCGCGGACGCTGAGCTTCGAGTTTGCGACGGGGACGATAGGCACCGGACAAGTCTAGGTCGGGCCTCGGACATGGGTCTCGGGCTTCGCTTCCGGCGGAGCCTCGGGCCGCTCCCCCCGGCGCTACGCGATGCGCCGGCCGGCGAAGGGGGCGAGGCCGTCGCGGACGGCCGCGACCTGCGCGACGGACATCCCGGTGGCCTCCATGACCCGGCCGGGCACGTCGAGCGCCTGCGCGCGCAGCGCGCGGCCCGCGTCTGTGAGCCCGAGTTCGAGCACGCGCTCGTCGCTCGCGCTGCGGGCGCGGGTCACGAGTCCCTGGGCTTCGAGGCGCTTGACGAGCGGCGACAGGGTCGCCGACTCCATCGCGAGCTCGTCGGCGAGCTCGCCGAGCGCGCGCGGCGCGCGCTCCCACAGCGCCAGCATGACGAGGTACTGCGGATGCGTGAGCCCCAGCGGCTCGAGGATCGGCCGATAGATCGCGACCACATTCCGTGCCGCCGTCACGAGGGCGAAGCACAGCTGGTTGTCGAGCTTCAGGAGTTCGTCACGGGCATCCACGCACCCATCCTACCCAATTACTTAGTACGCTAAGGATCATGACGCAGCGAGACGACGACCGACCGCCCCTGCGGGAACGCGTGCGCGAGGCCGGTGGCTGGTACTCCTACCTGAACAGCAGACTGATCCGGTTCGCCGGCCCCGCGTCGGTCGGGCCCTACGACACCGAGCCCGAGCCGGTGCGCACCGAGCGCGCCTGCCCGTTGTGCGGGCATCCGATGTCACAGCACACGTTCGACCGCTCGGGGCCCAAGCCCCTCATGCACTGCCCGTGATCCGCTGCCTCTGATCCACTGTCGAGGATCCACTGCCTCTGATCCACTGCCCGGCAGTCGGCGCCGACCGCTCAGCCGATCGTGATCGAGCCGTCGTCGCCGATCGGCCACCCCGGGTTGACGGCAACCTCCCACGGGTGACCGTCCGGATCGACGAACACGCCGGAGTACCCACCCCATTCGGTCGCAGCTGCGGGCCAGGCGACCCGCGCGCCCGCGGCGAGTGCGTCGGCCAGGATCGCATCGACTTCAGGCTCCGTCCGCACGTTGTGCGCGAGCGTGATCCCGCCCAGCCTCCCCCGTCGGCGACTCCCGAATCTGCGGCCAGGGCCGCACGAGACCACAGCGCGACGACCATGCCGCCCGCCTGGAAGAACGCAACCTTTCCCGCGACGGACGACGGATGCGGCTGCCAGCCGATCGCACGGTAGAACGCGATCGCCCGATCGAGCTCGGCGACCCCGGGAGTGACGAGGCTGACGCGCTGGTCCGTCAGGCGTGCCCGGCCTTCTCCATCGCGCGCAGCTCTTTCTTGAGGTCCTGCACCTCGTCGCGCAGCCGCCCGGCGAGCTCGAACTTCAGTTCTGAGGCCGCCGAGAGCATCTGATTCGTGAGGTCTTCGATCGTCGCCTCGAGCTGCATCGCACCCTCGGCCGCGATGCCCTCGCGGCGCAGCTGCGGCGTGGGCGACTTGCCCTTTCCGGACTTGTTCTTCGCGGTCGCCTTGCCACTCAGCAGCGCCTGCGTGTCGGATGCCTCGCGCGCGAGCGCATCGGTGATGTCGGCGATCTTCTTGCGCAGCGCCTGCGGCTCGATGCCGTGCTCGGTGTTGTACGCGATCTGCTTCTCACGCCGGCGGTCGGTCTCGTCGATCGCGAGGCGCATCGAGTCGGTCATGTTGTCGGCGTACATGTGCACTTCACCCGACACGTTGCGGGCCGCGCGACCGATCGTCTGGATGAGCGAGGTGCCGCTGCGCAGGAACCCCTCCTTGTCGGCGTCGAGGATCGCCACGAGCGACACCTCGGGCAAGTCGAGGCCTTCGCGCAGCAGGTTGATGCCGACGAGCACGTCGTACACACCCTGCCGCAGCTCGGTGAGCAGCTCGACGCGGCGCAGCGTGTCGACGTCGGAGTGCAGGTAGCGCACCCGAACACCGTGCTCGCCGAGGAAGTCGGTGAGCTCCTCGGCCATCTTCTTCGTCAGCGTCGTCACGAGCACGCGCTCGTCGCGCTCGACCCGCACCCGGATCTCTTCGAGCAGGTCGTCGATCTGCCCCTTCGACGGCTTGACGATGATCTGCGGGTCGACCAGGCCCGTCGGGCGGATGATCTGCTCGACGACCCCGTCGGCGATGCCCATCTCGTACCGGCCTGGCGTCGCCGACAGGTAGACGGTCTGGCCGACGCGCTGCTTGAACTCGTCGAAGCGCAACGGCCGGTTGTCAAGCGCGCTCGGCAGCCGGAAGCCGTGGTCGACGAGGGTGCGCTTGCGCGAGGCATCCCCCTCGTACATCGCACCGATCTGCGGCACCGTGACGTGCGACTCGTCGATGACCATCAGGAAGTCGTCGGGGAAGAAGTCGAGCAGCGTGTGCGGGGCCTCCCCCGGTTCGCGGCCGTCGAGGTGGCGCGAGTAGTTCTCGATGCCCGAGCAGAACCCGAGCTGCTGCAGCATCTCGAGGTCGAACGTCGTGCGCATGCGCAGGCGCTGCGCCTCGAGCAGCTTGCCCTGCCCCTCAAGCTCTTTCAGCCGGTCGGCCAGCTCGGTCTCGATCGTGCCGATCGCGCGCTGCACGGTGTCGGTGCCGGCGACATAGTGGGATGCCGGGAAGATCGGCACGCTCTCGAGCTTCTGCACGATCTCGCCCGTGAGCGGGTGCAGCATGTACAGCGCCTCGATCTCGTCACCGAACAGCTCGATGCGCACGGCGTACTCCTCGTACACCGGGATGATCTCGATCGTGTCGCCGCGGACGCGGAAGTTGCCGCGCGAGAAGTCGACGTCGTTGCGGTTGTACTGCATCGCGATGAACTTGCGGATCAGCGCGTCACGGTCGTAGCGCTCGCCCACCTGCAGCGCGACCATGGCGCGCAGGTACTCTTCCGGCGCACCGAGGCCGTAGATGCACGACACGGTGGAGACCACGACGACGTCGCGGCGGCTGAGCAGCGAGTTCGTCGTGGAGTGCCGCAACCGCTCGACCTCGGCGTTGATCGACGAGTCCTTCTCGATGAAGGTGTCTGTCTGCGGAACGTACGCCTCGGGCTGGTAGTAGTCGTAATAGCTGACGAAGTACTCGACGGCGTTGTTCGGCATGAGCTCACGGAACTCGTTCGCGAGCTGCGCGGCGAGGGTCTTGTTGTGCGCCAGCACGAGCGTCGGCCGCTGCACCTGCTCGATGAGCCACGCGGTCGTCGCGGACTTGCCGGTACCGGTCGCGCCGAGCAGCACGACATCGGTCTCGCCCGCGTTGATGCGGGCCGCCAGGTCGGCGATCGCCTGCGGCTGGTCACCACTGGGCTCGTACTCGCTGATGACCTCGAACGGCCGAACGGATCGCGTGGTCTGCATCTTTCCAGCGTAGGCGTGGGCACCGACATCGGGGCGGCCCCTCGACAGGCTCGGGGGCCAGGGGTGTCTACGCTGGGGGCATGCTGGAGTTCGTCGTCGGATCGAGCCTCGCGGCCTCGGCGGGCCTGAATGCCTGGATGCCGCTGTTCGTGCTCGGCATCCTCGATCGGTTCCTGTCCGGATTCGACCTGCCCGCGGGCTGGGCGTGGCTCTCCAGCGACACGGCGCTGTGGATCGTCGGGGCGCTGCTGGTCGTCGAGATCGTCGCCGACAAGATCCCCGCCGTCGACTCGGTCAACGATGTGATCCAGACCGTGGTGCGCCCGGCCTCGGGCGGCATCGCGTTCGGTGCGGGCGCGAGCGCGCAGGCCGTCACCGATCCGACGCATCTGTTCGAGAACGGTGCGTGGGTGCCGATCGTCGTGGGGATCGTGATCGCGCTGGTCGTGCATGGTGCGAAGGCGACGCTGCGACCTGTCGCCAACGTCGCGACCGCCGGGCTCGCCGCGCCCGCACTGTCGACCGCCGAGGATGCGTCGTCACTCGCCCTAGCCGTGACGGCGATCGTGGTGCCGATCGTCGCGGGCATCCTGCTGATCGCGCTCGTCGTCCTGATCATCGTGCTGCTCGTGCGCCGCCGGCGGCGTCGCGCCGCGGCGAAGGCGTCTGCGGCCGCGCCCTGACTACTGCAGAGCGACGGATGCCTCGGCGCGCAGCCGTTCCCAGAGCGCGTCGGTCTGCGCGAGCGTGTGCTCGATCGTCCCCGACGTGTCGATGACGACATCCGCGACAGCGCGGCGCTGCTCATCGCTGACCTGCGACGCGATGCGCGCCGCCGCCTCGGGCTCGCTGAGCCCGCGCAGTGCGACCAGGCGCTCTGCCCGCAGCGACGCGGGCGCGTCGGCGACGACGATGAGCTGCCACGGGTCGTCGACGCGTGCTTCGACCAGCAGCGGCACGTCATAGACGACCACCGCACCGGGATCTGCGGCGAACGCCTGCGCGAAGCGGCGTGCCGACTCCTCCCGCACGGCGGGATGCACGATCGCGTTGAGGCGCGCGAGGGCATCCGCATCGCCGAACACGCGCGCGCCGAGCGCGGCACGGTCGAGCGCACCGCCCTCGCCGATGACGTCGGCGCCGAAGGCATCCGCGATCGCCTCGAGCACCGCCGACCCCGGCGCCTGCACCTCGCGCACGATCGCATCGGCGTCGACGATCACCGCGCCGTGCTCAGCGAGGCGGCGCGCGATCGTGGACTTGCCCGACGCGATTCCGCCCGTCAGTGCGATCAGAGGCATGCCGATCAGCCTGTCACGACGCCCGTGAGGCGTCGAGCACGACGGACGCTCCCGGCGTGTCGGCGGCCCGCTGCGCCGCGGCGCGCGCACCAGCGAGCAGCCGGTCGACGTCGTACCCGGCATCCTCGGTCACCGCGACGCCGACACTGACGAACGGGAACAGACCGGATGCCGCGCCGGCGAGCTCTTCGGTGCAGCCGCGGTAGATCGTCGCCGCGAGGCGGCGCGCGTCGGCCGCCGTGGCCGCGACAGCACAGACGACGAGCCGCCCGTCGCCGTCTTCGCCGACGATCGACGAGGCGGGCGCGTAGCGGCGGACGGCGAGACGGTACGCGGAGTTGACGTCGTCGGCGGCTTCGGGCCCGAACGCCCCGCGGATCCGGGCGATGCCGTCGATGTCGATGACGACGAGCGCGATGCCCTCCGACCGCCACGATGCACGCTCGACGATGTCGGCGCCGGCGCCGGCGAACGTGCGCGCGAGCAGAATGCCGTCGGCGGCGACCCCGCCCCGCGTGAGCCACGCGTAGCGCTGCCGGGAGGTGCGGTTCGCGCGCAACACCGACGTGACGATGACCGCGACCATCGTGAGCACGACCGTCACGATGTTCGCGGCGGTCGGCCCGAACCACTGCTGGAACACGGCGCTCTCGGGGCCGGCAATGACGAAGACCATCAGCCGGACGGCGTAGAACAGCGCCGCCGCCAGCAACACGGCCGCGAAGGCCCACGAGCTGCGGATCAGTCGCAGCGGCGCGCGCAGGGCCTCCACCGCGGCTGCGATGAACAGCACGACGAGACTCGCCGCCATCACCGGCCACCCGCCCCAGCCGTCCGGCTGCGCCGCGTCGATCAGGGCGGCGGCGAAAGTCGCGACGGCACCGACAGCAACGACGACGGCCGGGGTGCGCAGCGCGCGGTCGCTGAACTGCCGCGACCCCAGCCACACGAACCCCGGCACGAGCACGAACATGACGTTGCCGACGGCGATCGCGAACGTGCCGCCCACTCCGGCCGCCCAGGCCGCGTACGCGAGGGTCGCGGAGAGGCCGCAGAAGTACCCGGTCGCCCAGAGCCGGCCCGGCCCGGTGTCTCGACGGATGACGGTCTCCAGGATGAACGCGATGCTCGCAACCGCCCCCACGAGGGCGGTCATGAACGCTGCCGTGTACTCGTCGAGGGTCATCGGGGCATCCTCGTCTGTGCGCTCGCGGGCAGCTCGATGATGAACGTCGTTCCGGTGCCGGGCTCGGACTCCACGCTCATGCGCCCGTCGTGCGCGGCGATGATGTCGTGGCTGATCGACAGCCCCAGGCCGCTGCCGGCGACGTCTTCCGACGCGCGGAAGAACCGGTCGAAGACGTGCTCCTGATCGGCGGGCGAGATCCCGATGCCGGTGTCGCGCACCTCGATGCGCGTCGTCTCGCCGTCGGTGCTCACCGAGAGGTCGATGGCACCGCCGTCACGGTTGAACTTGATCGCGTTGCTGAGCAGGTTGTCGACAACCTGCCGCAGGCGGCCCGGGTCGGCGAGAGCCGTCGCACTGTCGGCGCCGCTGGTCGTCACCTTGATGACGCGCTCGTCGGCGAGCGGGCTGAGCGCGACCACCGACGCCCGCACGATCTCGACGACATCCGTCTCACGAGGGTGGACGGCCGCTTCGACCGACCGCACCGAACGACGTGAGGCCGAGAGGATGTCCGCGACGATCGCGAGCAGGCGCTCACCGCTGCGGAACGCGTTGTCGACGTAGCGGTGTGCCCGCTCGGGGACGTCCTCTTCATCCAGCGCGAGCTCGAGATAGCCGAGCACCGACGTCAGCGGCGTACGCAGCTCGTGCGACACCGAGGCGACCAGATCGTCGCGTGAGCGCAGCGCTTCGCGTTCAGCGGTCACATCGCGCGCGACGACGACGGCGCCCGAGTCGGCTCCGCGGTGGTCGATGAGCCGGCGCGCCGTGAACGTCAGTGCGGTGCGGCGCCCCTCGGCATCCTCCGACCACACCACGACGTCCTCGAACGACTCACCACGGCGGGCGCGGGCGAGCGGGTGATCCTGTTCGGGCAGCTCAGTGCAGCCATCCTCGGCACGCAGCAGCGTCGTCGCGGAGTCCCCGTGCAAGCCCGGAACGGCGCTGCTGATGCGCCCCGCCGCGTCGTTCTCGTACACGATGTCACCGCCGACCGAGAGCCGCACGACGCCGAAGTCGACGGTGTCGAGCACTTCCGCGACCATCTGCTCCTGCCGCACGGCCGCCGACCGCGCGAAGGCGAGCCGCGCGGCCTGCGCGTCGAGCAGCTCACGCTGCGCAGCGAAGCGGCGCGTCGACGAGTATGCAGCGATGCTGAGCGCGACGACCACGAGCGGCAGCAGCAGCGTCGTGAAGCCCCAGTGCGACGCCGGCCCGAAGCCCACCGTCGCCCAGTACGTCGCCGGGATCGCGATACAGCTGAAGATGAGACCGGCACGGCCGAGTGTGGCCAGCCACATCGCCGGCAGCGCCCACAGCAGGCCGAGGCCGCCCGCCGGGTCCGACACCCGCAGCAGCGCGATCGCCGCGATGTCCGCGATCGGCACGACCGCGATCCACTCGGGGCGCAGCCGCTCCCACGGCACCGACATCGTGGCGATGGCGCACACGATGAGCCCCAACGTGCCGAGGGCGAACAGGCCGGCGTCGGGAAGTGTGCCCAGGCTCAGCCCGATCATGAACAGCAGCACGACGGTGCCGCTGAGCAGCAACTGGCTGCCGGCGGTGACCCGATCGCGCGGGTCGGCGCGCAGGATGCCACGGCGCATCATCCGCCGGGCTCCGCCGGGCGCCTTCTCCGAGACGGCCCGCATCATTGGCAACTCACTCCTCGACGTTAGCGCGCACAGGCATCCACTCGGACCGTGCCATGACCGAAAGCGCGAAACGGGGCCGGGGCCCGAAGGCTCCGACCCCGTTTCGGGTGTTTGTCAGTCGATCAACGACCCGACAGCTTCTCGCGCAGAGCCGCGAGAGCCTCGTCGTCGGCGAGGGTGCCGCCACCGGTGCTCTCCGAGGAGAACGACGATGCTCCGGTCTCGACGGGGGCAGCAGCCTCGGCCTCGAGGGCCTTGGCGACGGCGACCTTGTGCGCCTCCCAGCGAGCCTGGGCTGCAGCGTAGTCCTGCTCCCACTTCTCGCGCTGAGCGTCGAAGCCCTCGAGCCAGGCACCCGACTCGGGGTCGAAGCCCTCGGGGTACTTGTACTCGCCGTTCTCGTCGTACTCGGTCGCCATGCCGTACAGCGCCGGGTCGAACTCGGTGCCGTTGGGGTCGACCGACTCGTTGGCCTGCTTGAGCGACAGCGAGATGCGGCGACGCTCGAGGTCGATGTCGATGATCTTGACGAAGACCTCTTCGCCGACCGACACGACCTGCTCAGCGAGCTCGACGTGCTTGCCCGACAGCTCGGAGATGTGCACGAGACCCTCGATGCCGTCGGCGACGCGGACGAACGCACCGAACGGAACGAGCTTGGTGACCTTGCCCGGCGCGACCTGACCGATCGCGTGCGTGCGGGCGAAGACCTGCCACGGGTCCTCCTGCGTCGCCTTCAGCGACAGCGAGACGCGCTCGCGGTCGAGGTCGACCTCGAGGATCTCGACGGTGACCTCCTGGCCCACCTCGACGACCTCGGAGGCGTGCTCGATGTGCTTCCAGGACAGCTCGGAGACGTGCACGAGGCCGTCCACGCCGCCCAGGTCGACGAACGCACCGAAGTTGACGATCGACGAGACGACACCCTTGCGAACCTGACCCTTGTGCAGGTTGTTGAGGAACGTGGTGCGCGACTCGGACTGCGTCTGCTCGAGCAGGGCGCGGCGCGACAGCACGACGTTGTTGCGGTTCTTGTCGAGCTCGAGGATCTTCGCCTCGATCTCCTGGCCGAGGTACGGCGTCAGGTCGCGGACGCGGCGCAGCTCGATGAGCGACGCGGGCAGGAAGCCGCGGAGGCCGATGTCGACGATGAGGCCACCCTTGACGACCTCGATCACGGAGCCGGTGACGACACCGTCGTTCTCCTTGATCTTCTCCACGTCGCCCCACGCACGCTCGTACTGCGCGCGCTTCTTGGACAGGATCAGACGGCCTTCCTTGTCCTCCTTCTGGAGAACCAGGGCCTCGACCTCGTCACCGACCTGGACGACCTCGTTCGGGTCGACGTCGTGCTTGATGGAGAGCTCGCGCGAGGGGATGACGCCCTCGGTCTTGTAGCCGACGTCGAGGAGGACCTCGTCGCGGTCGATCTTCACAACCGTGCCCTCGATGAGGTCACCGTCGTTGAAGAACTTGAGGGTCTTTTCGACCGCGGCCAGGAAGTCCTCAGCAGATCCGATGTCGTTGATGGCGACCTGCTTGGTGGCCGGGGCGGTCGTTGCGGTAGTCATGTAGTGGGTTGTCCTTGGATGGTGGTGTGTCGGGCTGCGACCGGACCGTGCGCAAGCGCGCGGATGCCGAGACAGCAGCGGTTGGATTGTTCGTGCGATGTCGCGCGCGCATGACAAAGAGCCACACGCGTGACATTTCATGGTATCAGACCGGGGTCGGGCACGGGTGGGCTCATCGCCTCCTCCACAATCGGCGACTTTCCGGATCTGTCCACAGATCGAGGGATGCCCCGCCCACGCGGATCGCCTGCCGCGCAGGCTGGGCGCATGAGCACTCCTGCATTCGCCGAGCCGGCCCCCACTGCTTTGCCCCGTGGCTCCTCCGCCCCGCCCCGCGGGCGGCATCGCACGCCCGTCGGGCTGTGGATCTGGGGGTACGTCACGCTCGGGTTCGCGGCCTTCGGCGCCGGCATCCTGGGCTTCTGGTGGCTCGCGGCGCTGCAGGATCCCGACGGCGGCCTGCTCGTCGGACTGTTCGCGATCGGGTGGCTGCTGCCGTCGCTGGTGATCGCGCTCAGCGGCATTGTGCTCGCGTTCTACGCGATCGCAGAAGAGCGGCTGGGGGTGTTCCTGGTGGCGATGGCGTCGCTGATCTGTCATCTGCCGATGGCGCTCACGGTGCTCGGGATCGCGGGGCTCGGTGTGCTGTGACCGCGTGGCGCCGACCTCGGCGTCACTGCTCGAGCTGCTCGACCTCGCCGTCGACGTAGTACCAGCGGCCGGCCGCGAACCGGAAGCGGCTCACTTCGTGCAGCACGCCGCGAGTCGCGCCCGGGCGCCAGAGCGCACGGAACTCGACGGTGCCCCGCGTGGCGGTGGCCTCTGCGCGGACGATCTCCAGTCGCTCCCAGTGCAGCGCCGCGTCGAGGTCGAGCCGTTCCGGCGCGGTCGACGGATGCCACGTCTCCGACAGGTAGGCCGCGTCGCCGAGCGCGAACGCCGTGAACCGCGAGCGCATGAGCTGTTCCGGCGTCGGTGCAGGTGCGCCCGCGAGAAACGGACCGCAGCACTCGCCGTAGCGTGCGCCGCCGCGGCCGCCGCCGCACGGGCAATCGGCGTCGCCGGGCAGGGCGCGGGCGCGCTGCGCGGCGGAACCGAAGGACATGCCGTCGAGCGTACGCGGCTGTGGATAATTCCCCGGCGCGGCGGCCGCAATGGCTAGCGTGGACACCATGGCTCGACGGACGGCGCGCGGTGCGATGGTGGGAGCCGTCGTGCTCACCCTCGCGCTCGTGACCGCCTGCACCCCCGATCCCGAGCCGACGCCCACGCCCACGGGCTTCGCGTCGGAGGAGGAGGCGTTCGCGGCGGCGGAGGCCACTTATCGGGCGTACGTGGATGCCCTGAACCGATCGCGAACCGACGCTAGCGCAGTGCCCCCTCCTGAGTCCTTCTTGTCGGGCGACGCCCTCACACAGAGCATCGAAGTTGATCAGCAGCTTGCTGACGCGGGGCTTCAACTAGTTGGCCCGGCAGTCGTGATCGGCATCCAAGGGATCGAGTGGCGCGCCGAAAGCGCGTCAATCGGCGCATGCATGGACTACACAGAGGCACGCGTCGTGGACAGCGCTGGCACGGACGTCACCCCCGCAGACCGCCCCAACCGAGCGTCGCTGATCATTGAAGTGGTTTTTGCTGCACCAGCCCCCCTCATCGTGCAGTCCAACGTTGGAGACCAAGAGTGTTGACTGCACTTGTCCTATCGATCGCGCTGCTGGGCTCAGACTCCAGTTGTTCGTTGAACCAGCAGATCGCTGGCCTGTGCACCACGGTCGAGAACACCGGATCGTCAGTTGAGGTCGGTGCGACGCGGCCGGGCGGCACGGATACGGGTCCGCGCACCGGTTCGAGCGACCGTGGTCGCGCCGACACGGAGCCCGTCGCCGACACCGGCTCGACGTGCGCCACGAGCGACTCGCTGCTCGACCGCGGCTGCTACGCGGTGGTGATCCTGCGGCCGACGCTGGAGGATGTGGCGTCGTTCGCCCCGGCATCCCTCCCCCTCATCGACGAGCCGGACGGCGTCGGAGTCGTGGGCATGCCGGTGAACTTCGTCGTCGCGCCAGCGGTCCACGAGCAGAACGGTGAGTTGTTCGACCTGCCCGTGACCGTGCGGTTCACGCCGGCATCCGTGCAGTTCCGCCACGGCGACGGCACGACCCGCGAGGCGGCGAACGGCGGCAGCACCTGGGCGGCCCTGGGGTTGCCGCAGTTCAGCGCGACGCCGACGAGCCACGCATATGCCGCGCGCGGCACGTACACGGCATCCGCCGTCGTCCGCTACGCGGCCGCCGTCGACTTCGGGCGCGGCTGGGTGCCTGTGCCTGGCCTGCTCGAGATCCCGACCGGAGCGATGGCGATCGAGATCCTCGAGGTGCGCACCGCACTCGTCGAGAAGACCTGCACCGAGAATCCGACCGGCCCGGGATGCTGATGCGGCGCGTGCTGACGCGGCGCGTGACATAGACTCCCGCCCGTGACCGATCGCCTCATGCTGCTCGACACCGCGAGCCTCTACTTCCGCGCGTTCTACGGCGTGCCCGACACGGTGAAGGCTCCGGACGGTCGGCCGATCAACGCGGCCCGGGGCCTCCTCGACATGATCGCGAAGCTCGTCACCGCCTACGAGCCGACGCACCTGATCGCCTGCTGGGACGACGACTGGCGCCCGCAGTGGCGCGTCGACCTGATCCCGAGCTACAAGGCGCACCGGGTCGCCGAAGTCACCGAACAGGGCCCCGATGTCGAAGAGGTGCCCGATCCGCTCGAGATCCAGATCCCGGTCATCCGCGCCGAGCTCGCGGCGCTCGGCATTCCCGTGGTCGGCGTCGCCGCACACGAGGCCGACGACGTGATCGCGAGCTTCGCGACGCAAGCGACACAGCCCGTCGACGTGGTGACCGGCGACCGCGACCTGTTCCAGCTCGTCGACGATGCCCGGGGCATCCGTGTCATCTACACGGGACGCGGCATGAGCAACCTCGACGTGCTCGACGACGCCGCCGTCGTCACGAAGTACGCCGTGCTGCCGACGCAGTACGCCGACTTCGCCGTCATGCGCGGGGATGCCTCGGACGGTCTGCCCGGCGTCGCGGGCGTCGGTGAGAAGACCGCCGCCACGCTGCTCGCGACGCACGGCGATCTCGCCGGCATCCTCGCCGCCGCCGAAGCCGGCACCGGCATGACCGCCGGCGTGCGCGCCAAGCTACTGGCCGCCGCCGACTACCTCGCCGTCGCCCCGACCGTCGTCGAGGTCGTGCGCACGCTCGACCTGCCCGACGCCGACGCGCGCCTCACCACCCCGGATGCCGCCGCCCTCGCCCGCGTCGCCCAGGACTGGGGCCTCGGCTCGTCCCTCGACCGCGCCGCCGCCGCGATCTCGGCCCGCGCCTGACCCCCACTGCTCGCAGCGGGGCCGCGGCGCGCCCCATCCCGGTGGCGCCCCCGACCAGCTCAGGCACCTCGAGGTAGTCCGGCGCGCCACCCACTTCCCGCCCGCGCCATCCGGGTGGCGCCCCCGACCATCTCAAGCACCCCGAGGTGGTCCCGCACGCCACCTGTTGCGCGGGGGCACAAAAGCTCGGCGCGAATGCGCCCCTCGACGGATACCAGGGGCGCATTCGCGCCATCACATCCACCCGGGTGGCACTGCGGACCAACTCGGCGCGCGCCAAGTGGTCCCCAGCGCCACCACACCCGCCCCACCCCATGTTTGGGGTCGCCTCAGGTCGCCTCACCCCCGCGCAAGCGACCACACGCGACCACAAACCCCTACGGCGCGGCCCAGCCACCCCCTCTCACCGCGCGCGGTGCAACCACTCGCGCAAGCGCGGCAGCGGCCAGGTCGTCACGATGCGCTCGGCGGGCACCCCGGCGCGCTCCGCGCGCGCGGCGCCCTCGTCGAGCAGGCCGAGCTGGCCAGGAGCGTGCGCGTCCGAGTCGATCGAGAACAGGCATCCCACCTCGAGCGCGAGCGCGATCAGGTCGTCGGGCGGGTCTTCACGCTCGGGCCGCGAGTTGATCTCGACCGCGACGCCGTGTGCGGCGCACGCCTCGAACACGGCGCGCGCGTCGAACTGCGAGGGCGGCCGCAGCCCGCGCTCCCCCGCGATCAGCCGTCCGGTCACGTGGCCCAGCACGTCGACGTGAGGGTCGGATGCCGCGGCGACGAGCCGGCGCGTCATGGGTCGCGCGTCCATCCGCAGCTTCGAGTGCGCCGATGCGACGACGACGTCGAGCTCGTCCAGCAGCTCGGGTTCCTGATCGAGCGCCCCGTCGTCGAGGATGTCGACCTCGATCCCGCTGAGCAGCGTGAACCCGGCGTCCGCGCCGTCGAAACCCGCGACGACCTCCAGCTGCGCCCGCAGCCGCTCCGGAGACAGCCCGCGCGCGACGCGCAGGCGCGGCGAGTGGTCGGTGAGGGCGAGGTACTCGTGCCCCAGCGCGCGGGCGGCGTCGACCATCGCGTCGATCGGCGTCGTGCCGTCCGACCAGTCCGAGTGGCAGTGCAGGTCGCCCCGCAGCCGCGTGCGCAGCGTCGATGCGGCCGGCGCGTAGCGTGCCCGCAGCTCGGCCAGGTACTGCGGCACGCGCCCCGCGAGGGCCTCCTGGATCACGGCGAAGGACGTGTCACCGATCCGGGGGCGGCGGCGTAGCGACGCCGCGTCGGCCAGCTCGGCAGCCGACAGGCCCGCGACGGTGGCCGCAGCCGCGCGGAACGCCTTCGACCGGTAGCGCGACGCGCGCTCCCGCTCGAGCAGCGTCGCGATCTCGGTGAGCGCCGCGATCGGGTCCATGCCGCCGACGCTACGACGGATCCCCCACGCAGAGAAGGCCCGCGCTCCGATTCACGAAGCACGGGCCTTCTCAAGCCGGGCAGACCGACCAAGCCGGGCCAGCCGACCAAGCCGGGCCAGCGAACCAAGCCGGCCAGCCGGATCAGCCGCTGGTGACGGCCGATCGACGCACGACGACGGGCACGGATGCCAGGCGCGACAGCGCCGCACCGAACAGGATCGACAGGACGCCGATGCCCATCGCGAAGGCCGCGACACCGAACGACACGACCGAGGTGAACAGCGATGCCCGCAGGAACGACGCGTTCATCATCGTGGCGCGCACCGGGTCATCCTGCGGCAGCTCGGCGTAGGTCTTGCCACCGGACGCCTCGAGAGCGTGGTGCTGGATGATGTCGGCCTGCACGTAGGCCGTGAAGGGGCCGGCGACCGTCTGACCCTGGAAGGCCATCGCGTCATCCGGGATGGTGATGTTCTCGGCGCGGAGCTGGCTCGAGACCATGATCCAGACGACGAGGCCGACGACGATCAGGGCGATGCCGCCGAGGATGCCGAGGATGCCGGCGACCTTGACGAAGCCGACCTTCTTCTGCGGCGGCTCGAGGGTGTCGGCCGTGGCGGCCGCTTGTTCTGACATGGGGGCGTTCCTCTCTGGGGATGCCGGGGTGTTGCCCTCAACGTATCGTCAGCGCGCCGACGACCACCAGAGATTCGGGCCGGATCAAATCCGAACTGTCGATGTGGTCAGGCCACAGAGGACGAGGTCGTCTCGACCCACCGTGCGAGCACGCCCGCCGCCGCACCGCTGTCGATCGCCGCCGCCGCGCGATCTCGTGCCGCCGCGAGGCGCTCCACGATGGGGTGCTGCACCTGCGCGGCATCCTGGAACAGCTCGTACGACACGATGCCCGCAGCCGCGTTCAGCAGCACGATGTCGCGCACCGCTCCCCGCTGGCCGTCGAGCACGCGGTGGACGACCCCGGCGTTGTGCGCGGCGTCGCCGCCGAGAAGGTCGTCGATGTCGGCTAGCGGGATGCCCAGGTCGCGCGGGTCGAGGTCGTGCTCGTGCACGTCACCCCGACTGATCTCCCACAGGCGGCTGTGGCCGGTCGTGGTGAGCTCGTCCAGGCCGTCGTCGCCGCGGAACACGAGCGCCGTCGCACCGCGCGTGCGGAAGACGCCCGTGATGAGCGGCACCCGGTCGGCGTGCGCGACGCCGACCGCGTTGGCTTCGGCGCGAGCCGGGTTGCACAGCGGCCCGAGGTAGTTGAAGACGGTCGGCACGCCGAGCTCCTTGCGGGTCGGCCCCGCGTGCCGGAAGCCGGGGTGGAACGCCGACGCGAAGGCGAACGTGATGCCGACTTCGGCCAGCACCTCCGCGACACGCTCGGGCGACAGCGTCAGGTCGATGCCGAGCGCGCCGAGGACATCCGACGATCCGGATGCCGAACTGGCGGCCTTGTTGCCGTGCTTGACGACGGGCACACCGGTCGCAGCGGCCACGATCGCCGACATCGTCGAGATGTTGACGGTGCCGTAGCGATCACCGCCCGTACCGACGATGTCGAGCACCGCGGCCGGCACGGGAAGCGGCAGCGCGGCCTCGAGGATCGCGTCGCGGAAGCCGACGATCTCATCGACCGTCTCGCCCTTGGCGCGCAGCGCGACCAGGAACGCGCCGAGCTGCGACGGCGTCGCCTCACCCGACATCACCTGCCGCATCGCCCACGTGGACTCTGACACACTCAGATCGCGCCGGTCGAGAAGGGCCGTGAGGATTTCCGGCCACGAGTAGAGCTCCGCCATGAATCACGATCTTATCGGCAGACTGTCAGCACACTCGCGGGCGGCTCCGAGCGCCCTCCAATCCCCCCGAAAGTCAACGACACCTTCAGGGATGCGAAAACCGAGCGCCAAATCCGCCATAATGGGTGGCGTGACGACCACTTCAGCGACCTATTCCCAGGCTTTGCGCTCCGTCAAGCGACCGGATCCGGTCGCTGTCGGCACCATCGTGTGGCTGGGCAGCGAGGTGATGTTCTTCGCCGGCCTGTTCGCGATCTACTTCACGCTGCGCAATGCTTCGCCCGATCTGTGGGCCGAGAGCACCCCGACGCTCAACGTGACCTTCGCCGCGGTCAACACCGTCATCCTGGTACTGTCCTCGTTCACGGCGCAGGCGGGCGTGTTCGCCGCCGAGCGGTTCCAGCCGTACCGCAAGGGATCGTTCTGGCAGTTCCGCCAGTGGGGCATGGTCGAGTGGTTCTTCCTCTCCTTCCTCATGGGCGCCGTCTTCGTCTCCGGCCAGGTGTGGGAGTACGCGACGCTCGTCGCCGAGGGCCTGCCGATCTCGGCGAACTCGTACGCGTCGGCGTTCTACCTGACCACGGGCTTCCACGCCCTGCACGTGACGGGTGGTCTCATCGCCTTCCTGCTCGTGATCGGCCGCGCCTTCGCCGTGAAGAACTTCGGGCGCAAGGAGATGACCTCCTCGATCGTCGTGTCGTACTACTGGCACTTCGTCGACGTCGTCTGGATCGTCCTGTTCTTCGTCATCTACGTCGTCAAGTGAGAGCGGAGCAGACCACTTCCATGTCTTCGAAGACCCCGCGAGTCAAGACCGGCCGCCGCAGCAAGTGGGCCGCCGCCGCGCTCATCGGCATCGGCCTGCTCGTCACCGGCGGCATCTACGCCGGCGCCTCGGCCGCGATGGCCGCGACCGAGCCCACCACGGCATCCACCGCGCTCACCGTCGACGACGGCAAGAAGCTCTTCCAGGCCAACTGCGCCACGTGCCACGGCCTGAACATGGAGGGCACCGTCGACGGGCCGTCCCTGTACGGCGTCGGCGAGCTCGCGGTCGAGTTCCAGGTTTCCACCGGCCGGATGCCTCTGCAGATGCAGGGCCCGCAGGCGCCGCAGAAGCCCGTGCAGTTCACCGAGGACCAGATCCTCGCGATCGCCGCGTGGGTGCAGTCGACCTCGCCCGGCCCGTCGTTCCCCGACGCCGACATCCTCGACGGTGAGGGCGACGTCGCCAACGGCGCCGAGCTGTTCCGCATCAACTGCGCGATGTGCCACAACGTCGCCGCGGCCGGCGGTGCGCTCACCGAGGGCAAGTACGCGCCCGCGCTGACCAGCACCAGCCCGCTGCACATGTACGCGGCGATGGTCACCGGCCCGCAGAACATGCCGGTCTTCAACAACATGACCCTCACGAGCGAAGAGAAGCGCGACATCATCTCGGCGCTCCTGTTCATCCAGGAGAACCAGTCGCCCGGCGGCCTCTCGCTCGGCTCGCTGGGTCCTGTCTCCGAGGGTCTGTTCATCTGGATCTTCGGCATCGGAACCCTCATCGGCCTCACCGTGTGGATCACGGCGAAGTCGAACTGATCGATCACTGACGTACGGAACGGACGCACCATGGCACACGAGGAAGACGCGCTCGAGCACGAGAGGGCTTCATGGAAGCCCTCCCCCGGGCTCGCCGTCGCGGTTCCCGACCCCGTGCACAACCCCGGCCTGCCGCCGCACCGGGAGCGCGTGACCGACAAGGACCCGGCCGCTATGAAGCGCGCCGTCCGCACGGTCTACACCCTCTTCTACCTCTCCCTCGCGGGCAGCATCTGGGCGATCGCCGCCTACATGCTGTTCCCGATCGAGAGCGGTCGGGTCATCGACATCCGCGACAACAACCTGTTCATCGGTCTCGGCATCGCCCTCGCGCTGCTGGCCCTGGGCATCGGTGCGATCCACTGGTCCAAGGCCGTCATGAGCGACAAGGAGTTCATCGAGCCCCGGCACGCCACGCGCGGCCGCGACACGACCCGCGAAGCGGCCGTCCAGGCCTTCCGTGACGCGAACGAGGAGTCCGGCTTCGGCCGGCGCACCGCGATCCGCGGCTCGCTCATCGCGGCGCTTATCGCCTCGATCCTGCCCGGCATCACGCTGTTCCGTGGCCTTGCTCCCGAGAGCAAGCCGAACGGCACGGCCGAAGAGCAGATCGCGGGCGACCCGGTCGCCCTCCTCAGCCAGACGATGTGGAAGCAGGGCGAGCGCCTCGCGCACGACCCGTCCGGTGAGCCGATCCGCGCCGCCGACCTCACGCTCGGCTCCGCCGTGCACGTCATCCCCGAGTCGCTTGCTGAGCTCAGCCACAGCGAGGGCTACCTCGAGCAGAAGGCCAAGGCCATCGTCCTGCTCATGCGCCTGCTGCCCGAGCAGCTGCCCGCCGAGCACAACAAGCTCGAGTGGTCGTACAACGGCATCGTGGCCTACTCCAAGGTCTGCACGCACGTGGGATGCCCCGTGGCGCTCTACGAGCAGCAGACGCACCACCTGCTGTGCCCGTGCCACCAGTCGCAGTTCGACGTGTCGCGGTCGGCCGCCGTCATCTTCGGCCCGGCTGCCCGTCCGCTGCCGCAGCTGCCGATCACCGTCGACGACGAGGGCTACCTCATCGCGCAGAGCGACTTCACCGAACCCGTCGGCCCGAGCTTCTGGGAGCGCCATTGAGCACCGCGACTGTCACTGAGGCCCCCGCCACACCGAAGGACGACAAGCCGCTCGGCGGCCGCTTCGTCGCGGCCACGGCGAACTACATCGACGAGCGCACGAGCCTCTCCGGCTTCGTCAAGGAGCTCGGCCGCAAGATCTTCCCCGACCACTGGTCGTTCATGCTCGGTGAGATCGCGCTGTGGAGCTTCGTCGCCGTGCTGCTGTCGGGCACGTTCCTGACGTTCTTCTTCCAGGCATCCATGGTCGAGACGCACTACGCCGGCTCGTTCCTGCCGCTGCGCGGCGTCGAGATGTCGGCCGCCCTCGACTCGACGCTGCGGATCTCGTTCGACATCCGCGGTGGCCTGCTGGTTCGCCAGATCCACCACTGGGCCGCGCTCGTGTTCGTCGCCGGCATCGGCGTGCACATGCTGCGCGTGTTCTTCACGGGTGCGTTCCGCAAGCCCCGCGAGCTGAACTGGGTGATCGGCTTCGTCCTCTTCGTCCTCGCGATGGGTGAGGGCTTCACGGGCTACTCGCTGCCTGACGACCTGCTGTCGGGCAACGGTCTGCGCATCATCGACGGCATGGTCAAGGGCATCCCGCTCATCGGCACCTGGTTCTCGTTCCTGCTGTTCGGCGGCGAGTTCCCCGGCACGGCGATCGTCGGCCGCCTGTACACGCTGCACATCCTGCTGCTGCCCGCGATCCTCGTGGGGCTGCTGGTGGTGCACCTCATGCTGATGGTCATCAACAAGCACACGCAGTTCGCCGGCCCCGCCCGCACGAACAGCAACGTCGTGGGCTACCCGATGATGCCGATCTACATGACGAAGATGGGCGGCTTCTTCTTCATCACCTTCGGTGTGATCGTGCTGATCGCGTCGCTGTTCACGATCAACCCGATCTGGAACTACGGCCCGTACGACCCCTCCCCGGTGTCGGCCGGTACGCAGCCTGACTGGTACATCGGCTTCGCCGACGGCGCCCTGCGCCTCGTGCCGCCGCACCTCGAGTTCGTGCTGTGGGACCGCACTTGGTCGTTCAACATCCTCATCCCGCTCGTCGTGCTGGGCCTGTTCATCGTCCTCGTGGCCGTGTACCCCTTCATCGAGGCCTGGATCACCGGCGACAAGCGCGAGCACCACATCGCGCAGCGGCCGCGTCACGCGCCGACCCGCACCGCGATCGGTGTCGCCGGCGTCGTGTTCTACGCCGTGCTGTGGGCTGCCGCCTCGTCGGACATCATCGCGACGCACTTCCACCTCACGATGGAGGGTGTCATCCACGCGCTGCAGGCGCTGCTGATCATCGGCCCCATCCTCGGGTACTTCGTCACCAAGCGCATCGCGATCGCGCTGCAGAAGAAGGACCGCGAGATCGCCCTGCACGGCTACGAGTCGGGCCGCATCGTGCGTCTGCCCGGTGGTGAGTACATCGAGGTGCACCAGCCCGTCGACGCCTACGAGCGGATCAAGCTCGTCGACTTCGAGACGAGCGCTCCCCTCGTGGTCCGCCCGAACGATCAGGGCCGCATCCCGTGGCACGAGAACCTGCGCGCGTCGCTGTCGCGCTGGTTCTTCGAAGACCGGCTCACGCCCGTCACCCAGTCCGAGATCGAGGCCGCTGAGGCGCACGCTCACCACGCGCTCGCCCACGACGAGGCCGAAGAGGCTCACGAGATCGAAGAGGGCAAGGACCACTGAGTCCTCAGCTTGGCTGAAAAGCGGCGGGGTCTGACCGACAGGTCAGGCCCCGCCGCTGTCGTTGTGCCCTAGTGTCGGTGGCATGACGGACGCCGCGTACAACCCCCTCGCCTACTTCTCTGCCAAGCTGCTGCACGAGACCGACCCCTCCGACGTGTACGTCGCGCAGCGCGCGGGTGAGGCGCTCACCCTCGTCGATGTGCGCAGTGTGGATGCCTGGAACCAGGGTCACGCCGCCGGCGCCATCCACATGCCCTACAGCGAGATCGCGCAGCGCGCGCCCGTCGAACTCGACCCGGCCGTCCCCGTCGTCGTCTACTGCTGGAGCCCCGGGTGCAACGCCGGCGCGAAGGGCGCCCTCGAGTTCGCGAAGCTCGGCTTCGAGGTGCGCGAGATGATCGGCGGCTTCGAGTACTGGGCACGCGAAGGCCAGCCCGTTGAGGCGGCGTCAGGCCCGCTCCCCCGCCAGTTCGACCCGCTCGTCATGCACGTGCGGGGTTGGACACCACCGACCGCCTGAGGGGCCGCTGTCAGCGCGATCGCTCGCTGACGCCTCCCAGCGCGATCGCCCACCGGCGTGTCTCAGCCTGCGAGCTCGATGTCCTCGGCAAACCGCGCGGCGGCAGCACCCGCGAACCGCGGCCGCTCGGCCCGCACCGGGCCCGTGACGAGGTCGGCGACGATCGCCGTGACGTTGTCGCGTGAGCCGGCTTGCAGCGAGAGTGCGACGAGCGCCTGCGCGGCATCCGTCACGTCGGTGTGGCTGCGCAGCACCTCGCCGATCGCGTCGTCGGGCAGGTAGTCGCTCACGCCGTCACTGCACAGCATCCAGCGGTCACCGGGCACGGGCACGCGTTCGGTGACGCGCACCAGGTCGGATGCCTCGCCGCGCAGCGACGCCGTGATGAGGTTGCGGCGGGGATGCGTCATGGCATCCTCTTCGCGCACGATGCCCTGGTCGACGAGCACCTGCACGAACGAATCGTCGCGGGTCTGCCGTACCAGCTGCTCTTCCCGCAGCAGATAGGCGCGTGAATCGCCCGTGTGCGCGACGAGCAGGCTACCGCTGTCGGTGAACCAGATCGACGTGAACGTCGTCGCCATGCCGGCCAGCGACGGATCGCGGCGCACGTGGGCACCGAGATCCCAGTTGGCCTCATGGATGCGTCCTGCGAGCGCCGCTGCGTCGGGCACGCGTGAGCCGCCCGCCACGAGCCGGTGGACGAGCGCTGCCGACGCGAGGTCGCCCGCAGGGCCGCCTCCCACGCCGTCGGCCACGCCGACGCCCCAGGGCGCCGTGAAGGCGGCATCCTGGTTCACGTCGCGGTACCCGCCGACGTCACTGGAGACACCGGCCCGCAAAGAGAAGGCCATAGAGGAAAGACGCGTCAGCGCGCGAAGTACCCGCGGTAGTACTCGTAGACCCAGCCGACGATCGCGACGAGGAACAGGCCGGCTCCGATCGGGATCAGGAACGTGCCCACGGCAAGCCCGATCATGAAGACGGCAGCCGAAAACGCGAGCAGCAGCGGCCACCACGACCACGGGCTGAACTCACCGACCTCGGGGTCACCGTCATCGATGTCGGCCGTGAGGGTGTCTTCCGGCAGCTCTCCGCCCTGCGCGCGGTGCACGCGGTCGACGTAGAACGCGATCATGATCGACATGAACACGGTGAACAGCAGGGCGATCGTGCCGACCCACTCGATGGCGTGGTACCACTCGAGGCTCGAGTGCTCGATGATGTTCCAGCCCGTGTACAGCGCCGAGGTGATCAGGAAGAACGCGGCGAGGATCCACCAGAGATTGACGTTGGTCTTCACTTACTTGACCCCTCCAGCGACCGTGGCGGTATCCGCGGCGTGCCCGACGGGGGCCGCCTCGGGGTGGTTCAGGTCGAACGCGGGGCGCTCACTGCGGATGCGCGGGATCGACGTGAAGTTGTGACGCGGCGGCGGGCAGCTGGTCGCCCACTCGAGCGAGCCGCCGTAGCCCCACGGGTCGTTGACCGTGACGCGCGGCGCCTTGCGGGCCGTGATCCAGACATTGAAGAGGAACGGGATCATCGAGGCGCCGAGCAGCATCGCGCCGACCGTGGAGACCTGGTTCTGCCAGGTGAAGCCGTCGGCGGCCGAGTAGTCGGGGTAGCGGCGGACCATGCCCTCGACGCCCAGCCAGTGCTGGATGAGGAACGTCATGTGGAAGCCGATGAACAGCATCCAGAAGTGCACCATGCCGAGGCGCTCGTTGAGCATCCGTCCGGTCCACTTCGGCCACCAGAAGTAGAAGCCGGCGAACATGGCGAACACGACCGTGCCGAACACGACGTAGTGGAAGTGCGCGACGACGAAGTAGGTGTCGGACGTGTGGAACGTCAGCGGTGGGGATGCCAGGATGACGCCGGTCAGACCGCCGAAGACGAACGACACGAGGAAGCCGAGCGTGAACACCATGGGCGTCTCGAACGTGACCGACCCTCGCCACATCGTGCCGATCCAGTTGAAGATCTTCACACCTGTCGGCACGGCGATGAGCATCGTCATGAGGGAGAAGAACGGCAGCAGCACGGCACCGGTGACGTACATGTGGTGCGCCCACACCGAGACCGACAGGGCGGCGATCGCGATCGTCGCGTAGACGAGCGTCTTGTAACCGAAGATCGGCTTGCGGCTGAACACCGGCAGGATCTCGGAGACGATGCCGAAGAACGGCAGCGCGATGATGTACACCTCGGGGTGACCGAAGAACCAGAACAGGTGCTGCCACAGCAGCACACCGCCGTTGGCCGGGTCGTAGATGTGCGCGCCCAGCACACGGTCGGCGCCGGCGGCAAGGATCGCGGCGGCCAGCACGGGGAACGCCATCAGGATCAGGATGCTCGTGACGAGCGTGTTCCAGGTGAAGATCGGCATGCGCCACATCGTCATGCCCGGGGCGCGCATCGTGATGATCGTCGTGATGAAGTTGACGGCACCGAGGATCGTTCCGAAACCGCTCATACCGAGGCCGAGCATCCACAGGTTGCCACCGGCCCCCGGCGAGAAGCTCGCGCCGGCGAGCGGCTGATACGCGAACCAGCCGAACGCGGCGGCACCCTGCGGCGTGAGGAAGCCGGCGACGGCGATGATCGAGCCGAACAGGAACAGCCAGAAGGCGAACGCGTTCAGGCGCGGGAAGGCGACGTCGGGGGCACCGATCTGCAGGGGCAGGATCGCGTTGGCGAAGCCGGCGAACAGCGGCGTCGCGAACATCAGCAGCATGATCGTGCCGTGCATCGTGAACAGCTGGTTGTACTGGTCCTTCGTGGGAAGGATCTGCATTCCGGGCTCGAACAGCTCCGCGCGGATGATGAGGGCCATCACACCGCCGAGCAGGAAGAACAGCACCGAGGCGATGAGGTACATGTACCCGATCGTCTTGTGGTCAGTGGAGGTGATCCACTTGACGATGATGTTGCCCTTCTGCTCGACGCGCGAGGAGCTCATCAGAGCAGCCTGACGCGGCGGCAGAGTCGTCGAGCGGCGCGGGCCTTCGCCCTGCAGAGGAAGCGTCGTCGCCATCAGTTCTCTCCCTCGGTCGAGGATACGCCCGTGCCCGGCAGGTTCTGCAGGCGGTCGTAGGCGTCGTTGATGTCACCGGTCTGGCCGGCCTCGCGCAGCGTCGCGAGGTACGCGTCGTACTCGGCCGGCTCGACGACCTTGACCTTGAACAGCATCATCGAGTGGTACTGGCCACACAGCTCGGCGCACTTGCCGTCGTACTCGCCCACGCGGGTCGGCGTGAACGACCAGTAGTTGTCCTTCCCGATGTACATGTCCTTCTTGTACAGGAAGTCGATGATCCAGAACGAGTGGATGACGTCGCGCGAGGTGAGCTTGAGCTTGACCGTCTCGCCCACGGGCAGATACAGCGTCGGCAGCTCGTTGCTGATGTTGCCCTCGGCATCCGTCTGCGCCTGGACACCCATCGTCCAGACCGCGTCGTCGCCGGCCTCACAGTTCGCGGTGTCGTCGTTGTACTGGAAGTCCCATGCCCACTGCTTGCCGATCGCGGTGACGCAGACATCGGGGTCGTCGTACTGCGTCTCCAGCACCGCCTGGTCGCGCGCCGTGAACGAGAAGAACCCGAGCACGAGGATCAGCGGGACGATCGTGTAGAAGATCTCGACCGGCATGTTGTAGCGCAGCTGCACCGGCAGGCCCGACTGTCCGCGACGACGGCGGTAGGCGATCGCCGCCCAGCCCATGAGCGCCCACGTGATGACACCCACGACCAGCAGCGTGATCCAGGAGTTGACCCACAGACCGGACACTCGCTCGGTGTGGTTCGTGGCCTGGGTTCCGTCATCGGTGAATCCCGGAAGGAATCCGTTCAGCTGGCTGGTCGTGCAGCCGGCGAGGATGATCGCCGTGGCGATCCCCATCGGGATGACGGCCCAGCGGAGACGGCGTGAGACGCGCACGGTGCACCTTTCGGGGTCATGAAGGTCGAACACCGTTCAGTCTAGGGCAACCTCCCACCCGATTCAGGCCATCCACCCAGGATGTCTGCCACTATCGGAGGGATTTCGCCGCGCTGATCGCGGGTTCTGCCCGATCAGTGGAAGCTGTCGCCGCACGCGCAGCTGCCCGCTGCGTTGGGGTTGTCGATCGTGAAGCCCTGCTCCGAGATCGTGTCCTTGAAGTCGATGGTCGCGCCGTCGAGGTACGGCACCGACATGTCGTCGACGATGACCTCGACACCGTCGAAGTCGACCGCCTGGTCGCCGTCGAGGAAGCGCTCGTCGAAGTAGAGCTGGTAGATCAGGCCCGAGCAGCCGCCGGGCTGCACCGCGACACGCAGACGCAGGTCGTCGCGACCCTCCTGCTCGAGCAGGTTCTTGACCTTGGCGGCAGCCGCATCGGTCAGTCCGACTCCGTGCGCCTTGGCGTCGGTGGTCGCAGTGGTGATGGCGGTGTCGGTCATGGCGCACTCCCCGGTTGGTCGGGCCGGTGTCATCCGGCTGGATGCCACGATTCTACGCCGACGGGAGCCTTAAAGCCTCGACGCGTCGAGGCTTTCCAGCAGCAGCGCCTCCGACACCAGCGCATGCCGGAAGGTGTCGAGGTGCAGCGACTCGTTGGGGCTGTGCGCGCGGGCGTGCGGGTCTTCGACCCCCGTCACGAGGATCTGCGCCCCGGGGAACTCCCGCACGAGGTCGGCCACGAACGGGATCGATCCTCCGACGCCGATGTCCACCGGCGCGACGCCGTAGCCGGTCTCCAGCGCGGCACGGGCCTGTGCGACCGCGGCGCCGCTCGTGTCGACCAGGAACGGGTTGCCGCAGTCGACGTCGCTGAACGTGAGCTCCGCACCGAAGGGGGCGTGCGCACGCAGGTGGGCCTCGATCGCGGCGTAGGCCTCACGGGCATCCTGCCCCGGCGCCACGCGCGCGCTGATCACGAGCGACAGCTCGGGGGTCAGCGTGTTGGAGGCGTTCTTGACGGACGGGAAGTCGATGCCCGTCACGGTGACGGTCGGCTTGTTCCAGATGCGGCTGAGGATCGTGCCGCGGCCGATCGGCTGCACGTCGGCCGGAAGCCCCGCCTCGTCGCGCAACGTGGCCTCGCTGTAGTCGGGCGTCTCCGCGTCGCGCTCGGTGAGGCCCGCGACAGCGACGGCGCCGTCGTCATCCCACAGTGTCGAGAGCAGCTTGACTGTCGCGAGCATGGCATCGGGCACCGCTCCCCCGAACATTCCGGAGTGCGACGCGTGCTCGAGGGTCTTCACCGTGAGGGTGAAGCGGACGTTGCCGCGCAGCGACACTGTCAGGGCCGGCGTCGTGGCATCCCAGTTTCCGGAGTCGGCGACGACGATCACGTCAGCCCGCAGCGCGTCGGCGTTCTCGCTCAGGAACGCGGCGAACGAGGCCGACCCCGCTTCCTCCTCGCCCTCGATGAACAGGTTCACGCCGAGGTCGAAGTCGGTGCCGAGCACCTCGACGAGTGCGCGCAGCGCCCCGACGTGCGCCATCACGCCGGCCTTGTCATCGGCGGCGCCGCGGCCATAGAGACGACCGTCGCGCACGGTCGGCTCGAAGGGAGCCGACTCCCAGAGCGACTCGTCGCCCACAGGCTGCACGTCGTGGTGCGCGTACAGCAGGATCGTCGGGCGGCCGTTGCGGGCGGCGCGGGATGCCAGCACGGCAGGCATCCCCTCGGCTCCCGTCTCGGGGATCACGGCCGTCTTGACCTCAACGCTGTCGAAGATCCCGAGGTCTTCCAGCAGGCCCTGCACGGCGGCGGCGCTGCGGGCGACTTCGGCCCGGTCGAACCCGGGGAAGGCGATCGACGGGATGCGCACGAGGGTGCCGAGATCGGCGAGGGCGGCAGGAACCGCGGCCAGTGCGGCTTCGCGAACGGACTCGGGGCGGGACGGCTCGACGGTCATGCGGGTAATCTTAGAGTGCGGCTCTCGCGCCGCAGCCGACCCGATGCTTTTGAGGACCCGACCCCGTGGCCAACACCCCCGCTTCCCCCGAGACCGAACCCGACGCCCCCAGCGGGCCGGGCAAGAACCGGCCGACGCCCTCGCGGGCGGAGCAGGAAGCCGCGCGCAAGCGCCCCCTCGTGCCCGACACGAAGGAGGCCCGCGCCCGCGCGAAGGCCGACATGGCCGCGCAGCGTGAGAAGGCCCGCGTGGGCATGGCCAACGGCGACGACAAGTACCTGCCGGCCCGCGACAAGGGCCCGCAGCGCAAGTTCGTGCGTGACTACGTGGATGCCGGGTGGCACGCGGGCGAGCTGCTCATGCCGCTCATGCTCATCGTGATCCTCGTGAGCCTCATCCAGAACCAGGCGATCGTCTACTACTCGTTCGTCGGGCTGTGGGTGTTCATCCTCTTCGTCGTCGCCGACATGATCATGACGAGCAGCCGCGTGAAGAAGGCCGCGCGCGGCAAGTGGGGCGACCGCACCGAGAAGGGTCTCGGCTGGTACGCCGCGATGCGGACGGTGCAGATGCGCTTCATGCGCCTGCCCAAGCCGCAGGTCAAGCGCGGTCAGCACCCCGCCTGAGCCGCGGGCATCCGCCCGCTCCGCGGCTCAAAGCGCCTGCGCGAGCCCGCGGTTGATCTGGCGGGCCCAGAACGGGCCGCGGTAGATGAACGCGGTGTAGCCCTGCACGAGGTTCGCACCGGCGGCGAGGCGCTCGCGCACGTCTGCGGCGGTCTCCACTCCCCCGGCCGAGATCACGCAGAAATCCTCCGGAACGGCCGCGCGCACGGTGCGCAGCACCTCGAGCGAGCGCTGCCGCAGCGGAGCGCCGGAAAGTCCTCCCGCGCCCATCGCGGCGACCTTCTCGGCATCCGTGCTGAGCGGCTCGCGCGCGATCGTCGTGTTGGTCGCGACGATCCCGGCGAGGCCGACGTCGACGACCAGCCGCGCGATCGCCTGGATCTCGTCGTCCGGCAGGTCGGGGGCGATCTTCACGAGCAGCGGGGTCGTGCCCGCGGCGTCCCGCACCGACTCCAGCAGCGGACGGAGCGTCTCGACGGCCTGCAGTCCGCGCAGGCCCGGCGTGTTCGGTGACGAGACGTTGACGACGAGATAGTCGGCGACCGGTGCGATCTGCATCGTGCTGGTGACGTAGTCGGCTGCGGCGGAATCGACGTCGACGACGCGACTCTTGCCGATGTTGGCGCCGAGGATCGCGCGGCGCGGGTGCCGACGTGACTTCGCCAGTCTGCGCGCCGCGGCGGCGGCGCCCTTGTTGTTGAAGCCCATCCGGTTGATGAGGCCGCGGTCTTCGATGAGTCGGTACAGCCGCGGACGCGGATTGCCCTCCTGCGCGATCGCGGTGACGGTGCCGATCTCGACGTGCCCGAAACCGAGCGCGTGCAGACCCTCGGTCATGACGGCGTTCTTGTCGAAGCCCGCGGCGACGCCGAACGGCGAGTCGAACGTGAGCCCCAGCGCGCGCGTCTGCAGGCGCGGGTCGGGCTTCGTGAGCGCCCGCGCGATGGGCGCGAACGGCCACACGCCGAGCATGCGGATGATCGGGACGACGAGGTGGTGAGCGTTCTCGGCATCCATGTGCGAGAAGACCGTGCGGAAGATGAAGGGATACACGACGGCCCGCTTACTGGTCTGCCGCGGCGGGCGCGTGGGCGTGGTCGGCACGCAACTGGGCGATGGATGCCTCGAAGTCTTCGAGGGAGTCGAACGCCTGGTAGACGCTGGCGAAGCGCAGGTAGGCGACCTCGTCGAGTTCGCGGAGTGGCCCGAGGATCGTCAGTCCGATCTCGTTCGTGTCGATCTGCGACGACCCGGTCTGGCGCACGGCCTCTTCGACGGCCTGTGCGAGCACGGCGAGGTCGGCCTCGGTGACGGGCCGCCCCTGGCAGGCCTTGCGCACACCCGACATGACCTTCTCGCGGCTGAACGGCTCGATGACGCCGGAGCGCTTGATGACGTTGAGGCTCGCCGTCTCGATCGTCGTGAAGCGACCGCCGCACTCGGGGCACTGGCGGCGTCGGCGGATGCTCAGTCCGTCGTCGCTCGTGCGCGAATCGATGACCCGCGAGTCGGCATGGCGGCAGAAGGGGCAGTGCATGGCTTCTCCAGCGTAGCGTCGTCGGTTATGACTCGAAGCGGGCCGTGACGGCCTCGCCGTGTGCGGGCAGCGCCTCGGCATCCGCCAGTGCCACGATCGCGTGGCGGACGCCCTCGAGCGCGGTGCGGTCGTAGACGATCACCTGCTGCGGGCGCAGGAACGTGGATGCGGACAGGCCCGACGCGTACCGGGCCTGACCGCCCGTGGGCAGCACGTGGTTGCTGCCGGCGAGGTAGTCGCCGAGGCTCACGGGCGAGTGCCCGCCGACGAAAACGGCTCCCGCGTTGACGAAGTCGGCGGGGCGCGGGTCGGCGAGGTGCAGCTCGAGGTGCTCGGGCGCGTACGCGTTGCTGAACGCCGTCGCCGCCGCGAGGTCGTCGACCAGGACGATCGTCGACTGGGGGCCGGCGAGAGCCTGCGCGATGCGGTCGGCGTGCAGGGTGCGCGCGGCGCGCTCGGCGATGCGCGGCACGACGGCATCCGCCAGGGCTGCGGAGTCAGTGACCAGCACGGCGGCGGCCTGTTCGTCGTGCTCGGCCTGGCTGACAAGATCGGCGGCGACCCAGTCGGCGTCGGCGGAATCGTCGGCGACGATGAGGATCTCGGTGGCGCCGGCCTCCGAATCGGTGCCGACGACGCCCGCGACGACGCGCTTGGCGAGCGCGACGAAGTTGTTGCCGGGGCCGGAGATGACGTCGACGCGACGCAGTCCGAGCGCGGGCACCCCGTAGGCGTAGGCGCCGATCGCACCGGCGCCGCCCATCGCATAGACCTCGGTGACGCCCAGCAGCTGCGCGGCGGCGAGGATCGTCGGGTGCACGCGTCCGTCGAACGCGGCCTGCGGCGGCGACGCGAGCGCGACTTCGGCGACGCCGGCGACCTGCGCCGGGACGACGTTCATGACGACGCTCGAGGGGTAGACGGCTTTGCCGCCGGGCACGTACACGCCGACGCGCTGCACGGGCTGCCAATGCTGCTCGACACGCGCGCCCGGCGCGAGGGTCGTCACGGTCGGCGCGGGTACCTGCGCGGCGGATGCCTCGCGTACGCGGCGGATCGCCTCTTCGAGTGCAGCGCGGACGCCCTGGTCGAGCTGCGCGAGCGCCTCGTCGAGGTGCTGCTGCGGCACGCGCACGGCGTGGCCCTCGACGCCGTCGAAGCGAGCGGCCTGCTCGCGCAGCGCCACCTCGCCGCGGTCGGCGACGTCGTGGACGATGCGGGCGGCCGTCTGCAGGGCCTCATCGCGGGCAGCGGTGGCCCGCGGGACGGCGGCGAGCAGCTCATCGGGCGTGAGGGAGCGGCCGCGCAGGTCGATCGTACGGAGCATCCCTCCAGGCTACCGGCCCGCGCGCACTCCACCTGGCAGTCGTGGCGGACTCACCGCACGCGAGGCAGCCACAACTGCCAACCGGACGGTGGCGCGAGGCGTCAGCCGCGGGTCACGCCGGAGACGTCGGTGAGGTAGCCGATGCGGCCGTCTTCGTGGCGGACGACGAAGCTGTCGCCGCGGTCTTCGATCACGAGCGCCCACGCGGTCGGGCCGACCGTGAAGATCGGCACACCCGACTCGTCGACGACATCGCGCTCGACCGGCGCGAGCGCCCAGAACGCCTGCGAGGCAGCCGGCGCCTCGACGACAGCCTCACCCTCGACGGGCGCCTCGGCGACGTCGGTGGCCAGAACCGTCGTCTCGGTCGCCGCGTACGGCGAGGCGGCGGATGCCACAGGGGCCACGCGCTCGACCTGCGGCCGCGCCACGATCGGGCGGGCGGGGCTGGCGAAGCGGTGCGCGGGCACCTCGGTGCGGTGACGGAAGTCCTCACCGATCGTCGGGAACAGCGGTGCGAACACGGTCAGCAGAACGCCCGCGAGCATGAAGATGAACTCGACCCACACGACCCACGTCGCGTAGAACAGTCGCTGCCCGGCGAGCGAGACGAACGACGCCCACAGGATGCCGAGCCACACGATCGTCGAGACGGTGAACGCCACCGAGGCGAACTGGTCGATGCCCAGCGATCCGACGCGGCGGATGCCCTGCGGCGAGAGGCGGCGCAGGCCCAGCAGGAACACCGCGACGGTCGGCGCACCGATCGTGAGCACCCAGTCGATGCCGGCGACCCACACCGACGCCGAGTTGCCGATGCTGTAGATAGGGAAGAACGACACGACGAAGGCGACCAGCCAGATGCCGCCGAGCGCGACCTCACGGATCGAGAACGGGCCGACGCCGTACTGCGGCGGCGCGCTCTCGTCGACGCCGTCGGGTCCGTCGGTCGCGGCGGCAAACGCGGCCGCCACCGACTCGAAGGTCACGTCCGCGTCGTCGGATGCCTCGGCATCCGCCTGCTCGTCGACGTTCTCGGCGGCGTCGCCCGCAGTGACCGCGTCGACGCCGGCAGCGTCAGCGACCACGTCGACGCCGTCGACAGCCTCGACGGGCTCGGCGTTCTCGACGGGTTCGGCGGCGGACTGGGGGGTGTTCTGCTCGTCGGTCACGTGATCGATCCTTCCACGACGGGTTTCGGCGGGTGAGATCCTACCCGCACAGTCTTTGCGCGCTCATGGCATCGGTCTGCGCGCGCGAGCGGCTCAGCCCAGGCACTGCGGGCCGAGCAGGCCCTTCAGCTCGCCGTACAGATCGACCGACACGCCGACGCGCGCGGGCACCTCGAACACCTTCGCCGTGCTCCCCCGGTGCAGCTTCAGCGTCACCTCGGTGTCGCCGGGGTGCCGTTCGAACACGCGGGCCAGTTCGCCCACCGTCACCTCGGTCGCGCGGTGCTCGGGCATGAGCAGGATGAGCGGGCCGGATGCCTCGAGGTTGCCGAGGTCGGGAGTGAACGCCGACTGCCCGTGCAGGTTGAGCCCGTCGTCACGGCGCGACACCCGGCCGCGCACGACGAGGATCGAGTCGGCCATCAGCATCGAGGAGAACTCGGTGTAGGTCTTGCCCATGAACATGACGGTCACCTCGCCGTCGAAGTCCTCGACGGTGATCATGCCGTACGGGTTGCCGCTCTGCTTCGCGACCCGGTGCTGCACGCTCGTGACCAGGCCCGCGACGGTCACGATGTCGCCGTCGGAGACGTCTTCATCGGCGAGCAGGTCGTGGATCGACGTCGACGCGTGCTTCGCGAGCGGGATCTCGAGCCCCGCGAGCGGGTGATCCGACACGTACAGGCCGAGCATCTCGCGCTCGAAGGCGAGTTTGTCCTTCTTGGTCCACTCCGGTCGCTCGGGCACCTTCGTGACCTGCTGCGGCTCGTCGTCGCCCCACAGGCTGTCGAAGTCGAAGCCGACCTCGCCGTTGGCTTCGCGCCGCTTGTCGAGGACGGCCTGCTCGGTGGCATCCTCGTGGATCTCCATGAGCGCGCGCCGCGTCGGCCCGAGCGAGTCGAACGCGCCGGCCTTGATGAGCGACTCGATCGTGCGCTTGTTCGCGACGTGCGCGGGCACCTTGGTCAGGAAGTCGTGGAAGGTCGTGTACGGACCGTCGGCGCGGGCGGCGATGATGCCGTCGACGACGTTGGCGCCGACGTTCCGCACGGCGCCCAGGCCGAAGCGGATGTCTTCGCCGACGGCGGCGAAGTAGCGGATCGACTGGCCGACGTCGGGCGGCAGCACCTGGATGCCCATGCGGCGGCACTCGTTGAGGTACACCGCCATCTTGTCCTTCGAGTCGCCGACGCTCGTCAGCAGCGCCGCCATGTACTCGGCCGGATAGTGGGCCTTGAGGTAGGCCGTCCAGTACGAGACGAGGCCGTAGGCGGCGGAGTGCGCCTTGTTGAAGGCGTAGTCCGAGAACGGCAGCAGGATGTCCCACAGTGCCTTGATCGCGCCCTCACCGTAGCCGCGCTCGATCATGCCGTCGTGGAAGCCCTCGTACTGCTTGTCGAGCTCGGACTTCTTCTTCTTGCCCATCGCGCGGCGCAGGATGTCTGCTTGACCGAGCGAGAACCCGGCGACCTTCTGCGCGATCGCCATGACCTGCTCTTGATAGATGATCAGGCCGTAGCTGATGTCGAGGATGTCCTTCAGGGGCTCTTCGAGCTCGGGGTGGATCGGGGTGACCGGCTGCAGGCCGTTCTTGCGCAGCGCGTAGTTGGTGTGCGAGTTCGCGCCCATCGGGCCGGGTCGGTACAGCGCGATGACGGCCGAGACGTCTTCGAAGTTGTCGGGCTTCATGAGGCGCAGCAGCGACCGCATCGGGCCACCGTCGAGCTGGAACACGCCGAGCGTGTCGCCGCGGGTCAGCAGGTCGTACGCGTCGGCGTCGTCGAGCGCGAGGTGCTCGAGGTCGAGCTCCTCACCCCGGTTCATGCGGATGTTGTCGAGGGCATCCGAGATGATCGTGAGGTTGCGCAGCCCCAGGAAGTCCATCTTGATGAGGCCGAGCGACTCGCACGACGGGTAGTCGAACTGCGTGACGATCTGGCCGTCCTGCTCGCGGCGCATGATCGGGATGATGTCCAGCAGCGGTTCGCTCGACATGATGACGCCGGCGGCGTGCACACCCCACTGGCGCTTGAGGCCCTCCAGGCCCAGCGCGCGGTCGAAGACGGTCTTGGCCTCGGGGTCGGTCTCGATGAGCGCGCGGAACTCACTGGCTTCCTTGTAGCGCTTGTGCTCGGGGTCGAACATGCCGCCGAGCTCCATGTCCTTGCCCATGACGGCGGGCGGCATGGCCTTGGTGAGCTTCTCGCCCATGCTGAACGGGAAGCCGAGCACGCGACCGGCATCCTTCAGAGCCTGCTTCGACTTGATCGTGCCGTACGTGACGATCTGCGCGACGCGTTCGGAGCCGTACTTCTCGGTGACGTACTCGATCACCTCGCCGCGGCGCCGGTCGTCGAAGTCGACGTCGAAGTCGGGCATCGAGACGCGGTCGGGGTTGAGGAAGCGCTCGAAGATGAGGCCGTGCTCGAGCGGGTCGAGGTCGGTGATCTTCATCGCGTACGCGACCATGGATCCTGCACCCGAGCCACGACCGGGACCGACGCGGATGCCGTTGTCCTTGGCCCAGTTGATGAAGTCGGCGACGACGAGGAAGTAGCCCGGGAACCCCATCTGCAGGATGATGCCGGTCTCGTACTCGGCCTGCTTGCGCACCTTGTCGGAGATGCCGCCGGGGTACCGGTAGTGGAGGCCCTTCTCGACTTCTTTGATGAGCCAGCTGTCTTCGGTCTCGCCGTCGGGCACGGGGAAGCGCGGCATGTAGTTGGCCGAGGTGTTGAACTCGACCTCGCACCGCTCGGCGATCAGCAGGGTGTTGTCGCACGCCTCGGGGTGGTCGCGGAACATCTGCCGCATCTCGCCGGCGGTCTTGATGTAGTAGCCGTCGCCGTCGAACTTGAACCGGTTGGGGTCGTCGAGCGTCGACCCGGACTGCACGCACAGGAGCGCTTCGTGCGCATCGGCCTCGTGCTGGTGCGTGTAGTGCGAGTCGTTGGTGGCGACGAGCGGGATGCCCAGGTCTTTCGCGAGCCGCAGCAGGTCGGTCATGACGCGGCGCTCGATGGAGAGGCCGTGGTCCATGATCTCGGCGAAGTAGTTCTCTTTGCCGAAGATGTCCTGGAACTCGGCGGCCGCCGCGCGCGCGGCGTCGTACTGCCCCAGGCGCAGGCGCGTCTGGACCTCACCCGAGGGGCATCCGGTGGTCGCGATCAGTCCTTTGCCGTAGGTCTGCAGCAGCTCGCGGTCCATGCGGGGCTTGAAGTAGTAGCCCTCCATGCTCGACAGCGAGCTCAGCCGGAACAGGTTGTGCATGCCCTGCGTGCTCTGGCTCCACAGTGTCATGTGGGTGTACGCGCCCGAACCCGAGACGTCGTCGCTCTTCTGGTCGGGAGACCCCCACTGCACGCGCGACTTGTCGCTGCGGTGCGTGCCCGGTGTGACGTAGGCCTCAAGGCCAATGATCGGCTTGACCCCGGCGTTACGGGCCGCGTTGTAGAACTCGAACGCGGCGAACGTGTTGCCGTGGTCGGTGACGGCGATCGCCGGCATGTCGTACTCGGCGGCCGCCTGGGTCATCGCCGCGATCTTGGCGGCACCGTCCAGCATCGAGTACTCACTGTGCACGTGCAGATGAACGAAGGAGTCGGATGCCACCCATCGAGTCTACGAAGAGCCTCCGACGTTGCGGGTCGCGCGGCGCGGGTCGCGGAACGTCGTCTCACCCTCCACTTGAAGGTCAGCCCCCGCGTGCCCTCTGGCGCGCTCTACGCTGGGAGGATGGCCACCCCCGAGTTCATCCTGTCTCTGCGCGAGAAGATCGGCACGGCTCCCCTGCCGCTGGTCGGCGTCACCGCGATCGTCTTCAAGGACGAGAAGGTGCTGCTCGGCAAGCGCGCCGACACCGGCGCGTGGCAGAGCGTGTCGGGCGTCGTCGATCCGGGTGAGGAACCGGCGGATGCCGCCGTGCGCGAATGCCTCGAAGAGGCGGGCGTCGTCGTGAAGGCCACCCGCCTCGCGCTCGTGCAGCAGATCCCCCGCATCACGTACGCGAACGGCGATCAGGCCGACTATCTCGACCTCGTGTTCCGGTGCGAGTGGGTGTCGGGCGATCCCCACCCCGCCGACGGTGAGCTGACCGAAGTCGGCTGGTATGGTCTGGGCGAGCTCGTCGAGGTCGACCAGTTCCACGTCCGCAAGATCGCGCTGGCACTCGCCGAAGACGACCCGGCCGTCTTCCAGGGTGGGCGCTGAGCTCAGACCTCGTCGAGCGCGTATGCCTCGATCCACGAGCGCGGCAGGGTGATCGGCACGCCGTACAGGTAGCGGATGAGCTGACCGTGGTGCTGCGTCTCGTGCTCAAGCAGGTGCAGCGCGATCGCCCAGCTCGCCTCGTCTTCGGCGTCGAGCCCGGCGACCCAGGCATCCATCGCTTCGCCTGAGCTCTCCAGCGCCGCGTGGACGGCACCGGGGTCACCGGTCTCGGTCAGCGTGCACTCGAAGCCCTGCCACGCGCCCGCGCGCGCCCACCGCTCATAGCTCTCACGGGCGGCGATGACGCACCAGAGCTGGTTCCACACCGGCGCGGAGCGCACTCCGGGCAGACGTGCCGCCAGAAGCTCGGGCGTGAGCTGTGCGGCGAAGTCGCGATACAGCCCGCTCGAGGCGGCGAGGCGCCTGCGCAGCAGCGCGGGAAAGTCGGTCATGTCGTGCCCTTCTGCCGGCGACGCACGAGTTCGTCGCGCACCTCTCGACGCAGAACCTTACCGACCATCGAGCGCGGCAGCTCGTCGAATCGCGTGATCGAGCGCGGCACTTTGTAGGCGGCCAGGTGCGCACGCGCGGTCTCGCGGATCCGCTCGGGCTCGAAGACGGCTCCCTCACGCATGACGACGGCGGCGGCGACCGCCTCTCCCCCGTCAGCGCGCGGGATGCCCACGACGGCGGCATCGACGATGTCGGGGTCAAGCAGCAGGGCATCCTCGACCTCGCTCGGGCTGATGTTGAAGCCGCCCGTGATGATGAGCTCTTTGAGGCGGTCGACCACCGTGACGAAGCCGTCGGCGTCGGCCGTGACGATGTCGCCCGTGCGCAGCCACCCGCCCGCCAGCAGCGTGCGTGCCGTCTCTTCGGGCTGATTCCAGTACCCCTGGAACACCTGCGGACCGCGCACCAGCAGTTCGCCGGGTTCACCGAGCGCGCGGTCGACGGTGGGGTCATCGGGGTCAACCACGCGGATCTCGGTGCTCGGGAACGGCACACCGACCGTGCCGGTGCGTCGCCGCGGCCCCATCGGGTTGCCGATGCTGATCGGCGACGACTCGGTCATGCCGTAGCCCTCGACGAGGATGCCCCCGGTCGCCTCTTCCCACCGCAGGACGGTGGCGGCGGGCAGGGCCATGGCACCCGAGATCGCGTTGCGCAGGCTCGAGAGGTCGATGCCCGCCCGCGCCGTCGCGCGTGCGAGCGCGTCGTAGATCGGCGGGACGGCGGGCAAGAAGGTCGGCGGTGTGCGGCGGATCGCGTCGAGGGTCATCCCCACGTCGAAGGTCGGGAACAGCACGATCCGCGCGCCCACCGAGATCGCGGTCGTCATGCACAGGGTGAGTCCGTACGCATGGAACAGCGGCAGTACGCCGTAGAACACCTCGCTGCCGAGCTGCAGGTCGGGCACCCACGCGGCCGACTGAGCGGCGTTCGAGCGCAGGTTGCGGTGCGTCAGGACCGCGGCCTTCGGCCGCCCGGTGGTGCCGCTCGTGAACTGCAAGACGGCGATGTCGTCGAGGGTGGGCGCGAGAACGGATGCCGAGACGCGCCGGGCCTTCACGAGCGTCGCCCAGGGGGTCACGCCCTTCGCCCGCGGTCGCAAGGTCAGCGCGGCACGCTTCTCGCGCGCAGCCCGCACGGGCAGACGCAGCAGCAGGCGCATCCGCCGTGGCATGGCATCCGGCAGCGTCACGGCGACGATCCGGTCGGGCCGGATGTCGGAGGGGAACTCCGCGATGGTGTCGGCCATGGCATCCCACACGATCGCGACCTTCGCGTGATGCACCTCGAACAGGTGCCGCAGCTCGGGTGCTGTGTAGCGCGGATTGTGCTCGACGACGATCGCACCGAGCCGCTGCGCGGCGTAGAACGCGACGACGTGCTGCGGAGCGTTCGGCATGATCAGGGCGACCCGGTCGCCCGCCCGCACACCCATCCGGTGCAGGGCGCCGGCGACGCGGCCCACCTCGTCGGCGAGCTCGCGATAGGTCGTGACGGCGCCGAAGAACTCCAGCGCGGGGCGTTGGGGGTAGCGCGCGACCGCCTCGGCGAGCATGTCGACGAGAGTCTGCGTCACCGGCTCGATGTCAGCCGGCACGCCGTCCGCGTAGGACGAGAGCCAGGGCCGCGCGGCGAGGGGGTTCATCCCCTCAGGCTAGGCATCCGCGCGTACGCCGCACGGCATGCGTTCGCGCGGGGCGCCAGCATGGTTTCGCGCGCGGCGCCGACCGAACTGCAAGGGATTGTGGCCGACACGCCGCGCCGGGCGCCCGGCCACCGGCGTGTCGCGCGCGCGGCCTTGCAGTTCGTGCGGGCGCGCGCGGCGGGGGTCAGCCGCCGAGCACGTCGAGGGCGTGCTGCAGGTCGACCGGGTAGGTGCTCGTGAAGGTCACCCAGTCGGTCGTGACGGGGTGTGCGAACGACAGCTCGCGCGCGTGCAGCCACTGCCGCGTCAGGCCAAGTCGCGCCGACAGCGTCGGGTCGGCGCCGTACAGCGGATCGCCGACGCACGGGTGCCGGTGCGCGGCCATGTGCACACGGATCTGGTGCGTGCGGCCCGTCTCGAGGTGGATCTCGAGTAGGGATGCCGAGGGGAATGCCTCGAGCGTCTCGTAATGCGTGACCGAGTCCTTGCCGTCGGGGGTGACGGCGAACTTCCACGAATGCGACGGATGCCGCCCGATCGGGGCGTCGATCGTCCCGGCGAGCGGGTCGGGGTGGCCCTGCACGACGGCGTGGTAGATCTTCTCGACCTCGCGCTCCTTGAACGCGCGCTTGAGCGCCGTGTAGGCACGCTCGGTCTTGGCGACGACCATGAGGCCGCTCGTGCCGACGTCGAGTCGGTGCACGACGCCCTGGCGCTCTGCCGCGCCGCTGGTCGCGACGCGGACGCCGGCCGCCAGCAGGGCGCCGACGACCGTCGGGCCTTCCCACCCGACCGACGGATGCGCGGCGACGCCGGCCGGCTTGTCGACGACCACGATGTCTTCGTCGTCGTAGACGATGCCGAGCTCCGGCACGGCGATCGCGATGATCTCCGGCTCTCGCCGGTCTTCCCACTCGACCTCGAGCCAGCCGCCCGCGTGCAGCCGATCGGACTTTCCGAGCGCGCGACCGTCCATGCGGACGCCGCCCGCTTCGGCGACCTCAGCGGCGAAGGTCCGCGAGAAGCCGAGCATCTTGGCGAGGGCGGCGTCCACGCGGGCGCCGTCCAGGCCGTCGGGAATCGGAAGAGTGCGAGACGGCATCAGTCTTCGTGCGCGGGCGTGGTGTCGTCTCCCGAGGCATCCTGCTCGGGCGTGTCACCCGCCGCATCTCCGGTCGGCTCGTCGGCTGCCGCGGTGACCCCGCCGCGCTCACGCGTGCCGTCGAGCCGCAGGCCGATGAAGACGAGCAGCGCAACTCCGATCATCATCGTGACGATGAACATGTCGGCGACGTTGTAGATGGCGGGGTTCATGCCCAGCCACATCCACGGCGTGTTGATGAAGTCGACGACGTGCCCGACGAGGAAGCCGGGGTCACGGATCAGACGGTCAGTGAGGTTGCCGAGGATGCCACCCAGCAGCAGCCCCAGGACGATCGCCCAGCGGCGCGAGCGCACGCGCGTGATCGCGAGGACGACGATGAACACCGCCGCGGCGGCGAGGATGATCGTGAACACCCACGTGACGCCCTCGCCGAACGAGAACGCCGCGCCAGGGTTGCGCGTCAAGTAGAACTGCAGGAAGTCACCCCATACCCGCACCGGTTCCTGGTACGGCAGGTTCTCCAGCGCGAGATGCTTCGTGAACTGGTCGACGGCCAGCACCAGCACCGCGAGAATCGCGATGAGGATGCTGGCCGTCGCAGGACGCAGTCGTGTGCGGCCCTCCACCGGCTCGCTCAGGAGGCCGAGACGGGGGCGGCGCCGGCGACGTCGAGGTCGCGGAGCTTCTCTTCGATGAAGCCGCGCAGCTGCGAGCGGTAGTCACGCTCGAACTGACGCAGTTCGCTGATGCGGCCCTCGAGGGTCGAGCGCTCGGCGTCGAGGCGCGCGATCTCGTCGCGGCTCTTGGCCTCGGCCTCGGCGAGGATCGACGCAGCCTGCGCCTGAGCCTCGGACACGAGCTTGTCGCGCTGCGCGACACCCTCGGCGACGTGCTCGTCGTGCAGGCGCTGGGCCAGCTCGATGATGCCGGCCGAAGCAGCGGCACCGCCGGTGGCGGCGGGGGCGGCGACCGGTGCGGGCGCAGGCGCGGGCACCTCTTCGACGACAGGCTCGGGCTCAGGCTCGGCCTCGACGACCGGGGCGGCCTCGACGGGGGCTGCGGCGGCAACAGGCGCGGCGGCGGCGCCGGCCTCGAGCTCGGCGACGCGGGCCTTCAGTTCCTCGTTCTCGGCGATCGTCTTGCGCCACTCGACGACGATCTCGTCGAGGAAGTCATCGACCTCGTCCGGGTCGAAGCCCTCCTTGAATCGCACGTGCTGGAACTGCTTGGTGACGACGTCTTCGGGGGTCAAAGCCATGGTGTTTCCTCTTTCGGGGCTCACGACGCGGGCCGATTTCGGGGGGCCCGCTGGCGGCGGACCGTATTGAGACAGCATAGTCTGCACACCCCGGGGGGTGCGAGATGGGCGTCACACGCGCGCGATGGCGCTCGTGATGGCCAGAAGGACGAACAGCGCCAACATCGTCAGCGGGAAGCCGAGATCGATCGCGACAGGCCCGATGCGCAACGGCGGCAGCATCCGTCGGAACAGTCGCAGCGGAGGATCCGTGACTGTGAAGACCGACTCGGCGAAGACCAGGCCGAACCCGCGCGGACGCCATTCACGGTTGAACAGCGGAATGTACTCCAGCACGAGGCGCGCGAGGAGCACCAGCAGGTAGATGAGCAGCAGTGTGTTGACGATGGATGCCGTCAGGCGGACGATCTCCACGACTACTGCGTGAAGGCTGCCGCCTCGGGGTCAGCCGGCGCAAGGGTGCCGTCGCCCGAGATCGCGACGTTCTCGGGCGAGAGGAGGAACACCTTGCTGGTGACCCGCTCGATGCGTCCGTAGAGACCCAGCGACAGACCGCTCGCGAAGTCGATGAGACGTCGCGCGTCGGCGTCGCTCATCTGCGACAGGTTGATGATGACGGGGATGCCGTCACGGAAGTTCTCCGCGATCAGCTGGGCATCCCGGTACTGCTTGGGGTGCACGGTGAGGATCTCGCTGACGGTGCCGGCGGTCGGCTGACGCACGACGGCGGGGCGGTGCAGTGGCGTCACAGGAGCGGCCTTCTCGATCGTGCGCTCCGCCGTGCGCTCGCGGCGGGCAGGGGTCTCGGCGACGGGCTCGTCGTAGGTTTCTTCCTCATCGGCGAGGCCCAGGTACACCATGGTCTTCTTGAGCGGGTTCGACATCGCATCCTCCGTTTGCTCGTCTGTGTCGAGGTTAACCGTGCTCGGGCCGCGGGCCCGTTATTGCCGTGCCGATCCGCAGGTGTGTCGCGCCGGCGGCGATCGCCTCGGCGAAGTCGCCGGACATTCCGGCCGACATCCAGGTGGCATCCGGTACGACGCGCCGCACCGCGGCGGCAGATCTCGCCAGCCGCTCGAAGGCGGCGGCGGGGGCATCTGTCAGGGGCGCGACCGCCATGACGCCGCGCACCCGCAGCGACGGGCACGCCTGCGCGATGTGCTCGGCGAGGCGTTCGACCTCGTCTGGCGCCGCGCCGCCGCGTGCGGGGTCTTCGGTCAGGTTGACCTGGACGAAGACGTCCAGTGGGTCTCCCCCGGGGTCGGCGGCGTGCAGCGCGTCGGCGAGGCGGTCGCGATCGACGGAGTGCACGACGTCGGATGCCGCGCGCACCGCCCGCGCCTTCTTCGTCTGCAGTTGGCCGATGAAGTGCCAGCGCACGCCGTCCAGCCCTGGCACCTGAGCCTGTCGAAGGGCCTCCCGCTTCGCGGTCAGCTCCTGCTGCCGGTTCTCGCCGACGTCGCGCACCCCGAGTGCCGCGAGGTCGGTAACGAGCTGCGCGGGGTGGAACTTCGTGACCACGATGCGGGTCAGGTCCGACGGGTCGCGACCCGCCGAGTGGGCGGCATCGGCGATGCGCGCGTCCACTTCGGCGAGCCGCGAAGCGAGGTCGGTCACTTCAGGAAGTCGGGGATGTCCAGGTCGTCGGCTCCGTACACGGAGTCGTAGTCGCTGGAGACCGCGACCGACACGGACTCGCGCTCTTCGGCATCCGCAGCGATCTCGCGGGCCGCTTCGTCGGCGGGCACCGACGGCACGACGGGCGTCGCCGCCGGACGCTGCACCGCGATCGGCTCGATGCGAGCCTGCGGCTCGCCGCCGTCGAATCCGGCCGCGATGACCGTCACGCGCACCTCGTCGCCGAGCGTATCGTCGATGACCGTACCGAAGATGATGTTGGCCTCGGGGTGCGCGGCCTCCTTGACCAGCTGCGCAGCATCATTGATCTCGAAGATGCCGAGGTTCGACCCACCCTGGATCGACAGCAGCACGCCGTGCGCGCCCTCGATGGATGCCTCGAGCAGGGGCGACTCGACGGCGAGCTCCGCAGCCTTGATGGCACGGTCGGCGCCGCGAGCGGAGCCGATGCCCATGAGGGCGGAACCAGCGCCCTGCATGACCGACTTGACGTCGGCGAAGTCGAGGTTGATCAGGCCCGGCGTCGTGATGAGGTCGGTGATGCCCTGCACACCGGCGAGCAGCACCTGATCGGCCGTGGCGAACGCCTCGATCATCGAGATGCCGCGGTCGCTGATCTCGAGCAGACGGTCGTTGGGCACGACGATGAGGGTGTCGACCTCTTCCTTGAGCTTGGCGACACCGGCTTCGGCCTGGCTCTGGCGGCGGCGACCCTCGAACGAGAAGGGCTTGGTGACGACACCGATCGTGAGCGCGCCGATCGACTTCGCGATCCGTGCGACGACGGGCGCACCGCCGGTGCCCGTGCCGCCGCCTTCACCGGCGGTGACGAACACCATGTCGGCGCCGGCGAGGGCCTCTTCGATCTCCTCCGCGTGGTCTTCGGCGGCGCGGCGGCCGACCTCGGGGTCGGCGCCCGCGCCGAGTCCACGGGTCAGCTCGCGTCCGACGTCGAGCTTGACGTCGGCGTCGCTCATGAGCAGCGCCTGTGCGTCGGTGTTCACCGCGATGAACTCGACACCCCGCAGCCCGAGTTCGATCATCCGATTGACGGCGTTCACGCCGCCGCCACCTACACCCACGACCTTGATCACCGCGAGGTAGTTCTGGTTCTGGCTCATGCCGGCCTCCATCTTGTCCCGAACCGCTAAACCTTGAACCTCTAGTTGAGGTTTAAAGAATTGCCGAGTATGCAATTCCTTGGATTGAAGGTAAGCGGCGGCGACGCCGCGCCCGGCCAGGACATGGGCGTGTCGCGCACAAATCCGGCGCGCCTGACCGACTCCGCCTCAAGTGCTGGTTGAGGGTTGTGGGCTCAGCGGATGACGACGGCGTTCGGCGACGAGACGTCGTAGCTGTAGACCGTGTCGGGCGGCCGCGCCGTCATGGCCGATGCCAGCACGACGGCCTTGTAGGCAGAGTCATCGGCGTTGCCCCAGACGACCTCGGTGCCGGTGCCGCCGAGGGTCAGCGTCACGTCGTTGGCGGTCGTCGCCGACATCGCCGTGACCTGCGCGCGGATGTCGTCCGGCAGCGAGCGGTACACCGTGCCGACGGCGGTGAAGGCGGGCGAGCCCACTCCCCCGGTTGCCGTGATGACCGGATGCCCCGCGTCGGGCTGCGGGGTCGTCGCGAGGGCGACGCCCGCGGCATCCACCAGTGTGTATCCCGCGGCGGACTCGATCGAGCCGATCGGCGTGCGCTCGACGATGCGCACGACGAGCTCGTGCGGTGGGCGGGCCTCGAGGGCGTACGACTCGACGAGCGGGAACTGCACGAGCGCAGCCTTGACCGCGGACGAGTCCACGCGTGCCAGGGGCGTGCCGAGCTGGTCGGAAAGGGCCGCTTCGACCGTGGCCGCGTCGAGGCTCTCGGTGCCGACCACGCTGATCTGCTCGACGGCGAACAGCGGGCTGTACGCGGCGCCGAGGGTGCCGAGCACGAGCAGCACGAGTGCGCCGATGGCACCGATCCACACCATCCGGCGGCGGCGCTGGCGCACCGTGAAGCGGCGGACTTCGGCCCGCAGCGCCTTGCGCCGGGCGCGCGCCGCAGCCCACACCTCTCGCACGCTGACGTGCTCGGGCAGAGCGTCGAGACCATCGAGGTCGGGGTCTTGCTCGATCGCGTCGAGGTCGGGGTCGCGGTCTTGTTCGATCGCGTCGAGGCTGGGTGCGGCGGTGGCGATATCGGGGCCGGCGGATGCCGGGGCCCACGCCGGCGGCGCGGGCTGGGCGGCCGGCTCAGGCCGGGTCGCGGGCGGCGCGAGCGGCTCGGGCCGTGCGGCCGACTGCGCGGACGGCGGAACGAGCGGCGCGGGCGGCGCGAGGTCGCGCACCGCGGGTTGCTCGTCGCGGGTCGACGGGCGGCCAGACTCCGCGGGCGCGGCCGGGCGCGGCGCGGCGGACTCCGCCGGCAGGGGCGCGGGCCGACGCATCCGCTACGCCTCGGTCTCGGCGAGCGCCTGAAGCACCTGCGGGATGATCAGGTAGACGTTGCCGCAGCCGAGCGTGATGACGTAGTCGCCGTCGCGGGCGATGGAGGCCGTGTAGTCGGCGGCCTCCTGCCAGTCCGGCACGTAGTGCACGTGATCGGGGTCGGCGAAGGCGCCGCTGACGAGCTCGCCGGTGACGCCGGGCACGGGGTCTTCGCGGGCGCCGTAGACGTCGAGCATGACCGTGTGGTCGGCGTAGCGCTCGAGGACCTCGGCGAACTCGCGGTACATCTCCTGCGTGCGCGAGTAGGTGTGCGGCTGCTGGATCGCGATGAGGCGCCCGTCTCCGACGACCGTCCGCGCGGCTTCGAGCGCCGCGGCGACCTCGGTCGGGTGGTGCGCGTAGTCGTCGAAGACGCTGACGCCGCGCTCGACGCCGTGCAGCTCGAACCGGCGGACGGTGCCGCCGAAGCCCTCGACCGCACGCAGCGCGGGCTCGAGGTCGTGGCCGAGCGTGAGGAGCACCGCGACGGCGCCCGCCGCGTTGATGGCGTTGTGTGCGCCCGGGACGGCGAGCTGTCCCGTGACGCTCTGCCCGCCGTGCCGCAGCGTGAACGAGACCGGGCCCTCGGTGACGATGTCGGTGACGCGGACGTCGGACGAGGCATCCTCACCGAACGTCACGATGCGGGGGTGCGTGAGGGATGCCGCGACGCGCCGCGCGCCCGGGTCGTCGGCCGAGATGACGACGGCCTCGCGCGCCTCGTTACCGAAGCGGGCGAAGGCGTCGTAGAAGGCATCCCGCGTTCCCCAGTGGTCGAGGTGGTCGGGATCGACGTTCGTGATGAGCGCGATCGACGTGTCGTACAGCAGGAACGTGCCGTCGGACTCGTCGGCCTCGATGACGAACAGGTCGTCCGATCCGGTGCCGCTCGAGATGCCGAGGTCGGCGATGACTCCCCCGCTGACGAACGTCGGGTCGGCATCCAGCGTGCGCAGAGCGGTGACGAGCATGCCCGTCGACGTCGTCTTGCCGTGGGCGCCCGCGACGCTGACGAGCCGGCGTCCGCCGATGAGCCAGTGCAGCGCCTGCGAGCGGTGGATGACGTGCAGGCCGCGCTGCTTCGCGAGCAGGAACTCGGGGTTCTCGGGCCAGATCGCGCCGGTGTGGATGACCGTGTCGACGTCGCCTGGCAGGTTCGCGGCGTCGTGACCGACGTGCACGGTGGCGCCGCGCGCGGCGAGCGCCTGCAGTGCGGCGCTGTCGGCGCGATCCGATCCCGACACGCGGATGCCGCGGTCGAGGAACATCCCCGCGAGCCCGGACATGCCGGATCCGCCGATGCCGATGAAGTGCGCGGCGGTGATGTCGTCGGGGATGGGCAGCGTGAGATCGGGTCGAATCATGGCCCGTCAAGTCTAGGTCGGGCCGCCTGGGAGCCGGGTGGCGGCGCGCTGTGGGTAACCGCCCCACGGGCGTGTTTGGGGTCGCGTGCTGTCGGGTCGTCTGCAGTTTGGGGTCGCGTGCTGTCGCCTCGGGCATCCTGACCCGACCACACGCGACCCCAAACCCGGGAACGGCGTTCGTTGCAATATTTCTGCAATGGGAATATCTTCAGGCCATGACGACCTTCGGCGATACGGCGTTCTGGATCCTCACTTCGCTCGCGGGCGGGCGCAAGCACGGGTACGCGATCCTGCGCGATGTCGAGTCGGCCGCAGGCAGCGCGCCCCGCGTGACGACGCTGTACGCGGGGCTCGAGCGCCTCGAACAGCAGGGACTGGTGCGCGCCGACGGCGACGAGATCGTCGACGGGCGCGCGCGGCGCTATTTCGTCGTGACGGATGCCGGGCTGGAGCGCCTGCAGCACGAGACCGCCGCCCTGGAGGCACGCACGCGTGCGGCCCGCGCCGCGCTCGGTCGTGCAACCGCGACCAGCCCTCGCCTGACGCGCACGGCCGGATCGTGGGCATGACCGACGACGAGCGCTTCCGCCGGGTGCTGCGCTGGTACCCGGCATCCTGGCGCCGCGCGAACGGCGACGTCGTCGTCGGCACGATGCGTGAGGTCGCCGAGGCGGACGGGCGCGATCGACCGTCCCGCGCCGAGACCCACGCTGCTCGCATCAACGGGCTCGCACACCGCCTCGATCGCCGTGTCGCCGTCGGCAGTGCCGTCATCGCCGTCGTGCTGTCGATCGTCGGCATTGCGGCGACCATCTTCGTGCCCGCGGTGATCGGCGCGCCGATCGACAGCGTGCTGCGGAGTGTCATCGGCCCGGCCGCCATCTTCAGCGCGCCGACGTTCCTCGTCGTGTCCGCCATCGCGACGCTGCGCGTCCGCGGGTTGCGAGCGAGCGCTGCGCTGTGGGCACTGGTCTGCGCCGCGCTCGCGACGGTGCCGCTGGGGCTGGCCGCGGCAGCATGGAGCGTCGCGTTCGACGAAGCCGATGCCGGTCTGCCGCGATCGATGTTCGGCGCCGCGTGGATGCTGTTCGCCGCAATATCGGCGCTCGCGTGCGCGGCCACCGGCGCTGTCCTGGTGACCGCCGCCCTCGCGCCGCGACTGCGCGGCTGGGAACCCATCGTGGGCATCGCTGCTGGTGTCGTCGCGTGGCCGATCCTCGTGACCACGATGCCCAGCCCCGGGACGGCCACGCTCGCCGCCATCGCCATGCTCGTGCTGGCCGTCACCGGCACACGCCCGCGGGGCGATGTCACTCAGCCGGCGGATGCCGAGCCGATGGGACGCGCGGCGGCGAGTGACGTTCGCCGCTTTCCCCACCGCTGGTGGATCGTCGCGCTGGCCGGCGTGTCGTTCGTCCTCGGCATCGCGGCCATCGTCTTCGCCCTCGCGGGGTCGCAGTGGGCTGAGCTGGACGCCACGCAGGCGATGCGCGTGGGGATCGGGGCCGGCGCACTGGCGACGATTCCGCTGATCGGATGCCTCGGATTGGTGCGACCGCGCCACCGCCCGCTTGATCGCTGGGGCCCCGTCGTGCTCCTGGCCTCCGCTGCGATCGGCGTGGCGATCGTCAATCTCACCTCCGATGGCGACGGCGACGCGACCGTGTGGCAACTGCTGCTGTGCGCGTTGCCGGTGGCCGGCGCCGCCGTCTGGATGATCCTCGCGTCCCGCTGGAGAGGCGACGTGCGCGTGATCCTGGCGGTCGGCGCCGCTCTGACAACGCTCGTGCTGTCGAGCGGTCTGCAGGCTGTCCCGTTCGTCATGCCGCTCGTGGCCGTGGTCGTTGCGATCACCGCGCTGCTGCGCCCGCGCCGGCGCGTGCAGGCCTTCGCGGGGCTTCCGCCGCGGGCATCCATCACCGAGTGACGCCGCAAGTTTGGGGTCGCGCGCTGTCGGGTGGTGCGAAGTTCGGGGTCGCGTGCTGTCGGGTGGTGCGAAGTTTGGGGTCGCGTGCTGTCGCCTCGGGCATCCCGACCCGACCACACGCGACCCCAAACCGGAGCGCGGCCGCGGCGCGGCGGCAACCACCCAGCGGGGCTCAGCGGGCGAGTGCCTCGTCGAGCATCGCGATGACGTTCTCGGTGCCGTTGCGCGTGCCGACGGATGCCGCGGCGACAGCCATCGCGGCGCGGCGCGCGCCGTCGGCGAGCAGGGGCACCACCTCGGCGCGCACGACGTCGCCCGTGAACCCGGCATCCGGAATCAGGATCGCGGCGCCCGCGCGCACGGCCGACCCGGCGTTGAGCGCCTGCTCGCCGTTGCCGACGGCGTAAGGGACGTACACGGCGGGGATGCCCAGCGCGCTGATCTCGCTCACGGTCGCCGCGCCCGCGCGCGAGACGATGAGGTCGGCGAGGGCGAAGGCGAGGTCCATGCGGTCGACGTAGCGGCGCACGGAGTAGCCCGGGGCGCCGGGATCGGCGAGGTCGGACCGCTCCCCCGTCACGTGCAGCAACTGCCAGCCCGCGCCGAGCACGTCGCGCCACGCGGCGCCGTGCCCCTCGCCGAACGCCTCGTTGAGGCGCAGCGCGCCGAGCGACCCGCCGAAGACGAGTAGTACGGGGCGGGCCGGATCCAGCCCGAAGTACGCGGCGGCCTCGTCGCGCAGCGCCGCACGGTCGAGCTCGACGATCTCGCGGCGCAGCGGCATGCCCACGACGCGCGATCCCTTCAGGCGCGTGCCGTCGAACGCCACGCCGACGCCCGCCGCACGACCCGCGCCGAGGACGTTCGCGAGCCCGGGCTTCGCGTTCGCCTCGTGCACGATGAACGGGATGCCCTCGCGGCGCGCGGCCACGTATGCCGGCGCCGAGGCGTACCCGCCGAATCCGACGACGACGTCGACCCCGTGGGCGCGAATGTGCGCGCGCACCTGCGCGATCGCGCGGCGCCACGCGGCCGGGAAGCGCAGGGCCGCGCCGTTCGGGCGCCGCGGGAAGGGCACCTTGTCGACGATGAGCAGCTCGTACCCGCGCTCGGGGACGAGGCGCGCCTCGAGTCCCTCCTTCGTGCCGAGCACGAGGACGGATGCCTCGGCATCCCGCGCCCGCAATCCATCGGCCACAGCCAGCAGCGGGTTGACGTGCCCGGCGGTGCCGCCGCCGGCCAGGAGATACGTCGGGTGCTCTGCAGTCACCGGAACGACGATACCCGTCCGTGGCCCGGTCTCATGTGTGCGGGGGTGCGCCGAGGCGTCCCACCACAACTGCCGACTGGAGCGTCGTCCGCACGAGCCACCCGGCTCGAGCTGGCAGTCGTTGCGCACTCACCCGCACTGAGGCAGCCACAACTGCCACACGGATGCCCACGCTCGCCCCCGACCTGAACTCCGTCATTGCGCACTCAACCGCGTTGAGCCAACCACAACTGCCAACTCGACGCAGAATGACTGATGCCCGCGAGGGCGCGCCCCGCGATCCGCTACCGCGCCGCGCGCACGCGCGTCGGCCGCGCCGCGGCGCGAGCCCCGCCCGAACCGCCCCCACCCGCAGCACCACCCGCCGGCAGCGTGCGGGCGAACGAGAGCAGCACCCCGCAGGCGATCAGCACCGACAGCAGCGAGGTGCCACCCTGCGACATGAACGGCAGCGGCACGCCGAGCACGGGCGAGAGCCGCAGCACGACGGCGATGTTGATGAGGGCCTGTCCGACGATCCACACCGTGATGCCACCCGCGACGATGCGGATGAACGGGTCGTGCGTCTTGCGGATGACGTGGAATGCACCCACCGAGAACAGCGTGAACAGGGCGAGGACGACGAGGCATCCGATGAGCCCCAGCTCTTCACCGAGGATCGCGAAGATGTAGTCGTTCGACTGCGCGGGCAGCCAGCCGTACTTCTCGCGCGAGTTGCCGAGTCCGAGGCCGAAGATCCCGCCGCCGGCGAGTCCCCAGATGCCGTGCAACGGCTGGTAGCAGCTCGTGTCGTAGCACGAGACGCTGTCGACGTCGAGGAAGCTCATGATGCGCGCCATGCGGTTGGGGCTCGTCACGGCGAACACGGCCGCCGCCGCGACGACGAGCAGCAGCGGAATCAGGAACAGCCGCAGCTTGACGCCCGAGAAGAACAGGCAGCCGAGCAGGATCAGCATGAGGATCATCGCGGTGCCCAGGTCGTGGCCGGCCATGACGGTTCCGATGACGAGCGCACCGACCGGCACGACGGGGATGAACACGTGCCGCCACAGTCCCAGTAGCGTCTGTTTGCGGTACAGGACGTAGCCGAGCCACAGGGCGAGGGTGAGCTTGAGGAACTCCGACGGCTGCGCCTGGAACCCGGCGATCACGATCCAGTTGCGGTTGCCGTCGTTGGCCGACCCGAGGCCCGGCACGAACACGAGCAACTGGAACAGGGTCGCACCGATGAGAGCCGGCCACGCGATCCGCTTCCAGAAGGTGACAGGCAGCCGGCTCGCGAGGAACATCAGCGGGATGCCGATGACGGCGAAGGCGGCCTGCTTGAGCACGACCTCGAACGGGCTCGCTCCGTCGGCGACGGCGGTCGCCATCGTCGCGGACAGCACCATCATGAGGCCGAAGCCGGTGAGGATCAGCGCGGTCGACGCGATCAGCAGGAACTCGCTCGGCACCGGCGCGAACACGCGGCCGAGCGAGACGCGGGCTACGAAACCGCGCGGCGCAGACTCGAGCGACGCCTCCGGTGCACCCGACGCCTGCGGCGTGGCCGACGTCTGTTGGCCAGGCAGCGCCTGCGGTCGGGTACGCCCCGTCGTGGTCGTCGCCACCGGCTCCCCTTCCGTTTCGGCGCTGCTAGCCCCGCTCGATCCAGTCCTTCACGGCCGCCGCGAACCGGTTTCCCCGATCCGCGTAGGACGCGAACTGATCGAAGGATGCCGCAGCCGGAGCGAGGAGGACCACGTCTCCGTCACGGGCGATTCCTGCCGCCAGTTCGACGACCTGCGCCATGACGTCTTCAGTCTGTGCGTCGTCGACCTCGAAGACGGGAATCGCGGGCGCGTGTCGCCCGAACGCCTGCGTGATCTCGTCGCGCGCCGCGCCGATCACGATCGCGGCCTTCACGCCGTCGCCGCGCGCGGCGACCAGCGGCGCGATGTCGACGCCCTTCAGAAGCCCGCCGACGACCCATACGGCGCCCGGGAACGCCGCGAGCGACGACGCAGCCGCGTGCGGGTTGGTCGCCTTCGAGTCGTCGACCCACGTGACGCCGGCCGCAACCGCGACGACCTCGATGCGGTGCGCGTCGAGCCGGAACTCGGCCAGGGCCGCCGCGATCGCGGCGGGCTCGACATCGAGCGAACGCGCGAGAGCGGATGCCGCCAGGATGTTCGCGACGATGTGCGGCGCGGCGAGTCCCCGCGCGGCGAGGTCGGTGACCGTCGTCAGCTCGAGCGCGCTCGTGTGCCGCTCGGCAAGGAAGGCACGGTCAACGAGGATGCCGTCGACGACGCCGAGATCGCTCGGCCCCGGCACCCCGAGGTCGAATCCGATGGCGCGGCATCCCTCGATCACATCGGCATCTTCGACCATCTCGCGCGTCGCGACGTCGGCCTTGTTGTAGATGCACGCGACGCGCGCGTTCGCGTAGACGACCGCCTTCGCGTCGCGGTACGCCTGCGCCGACCCGTGCCACTCGAGGTGGTCGTCGGCGAGGTTGAGGCACACGCTCGCGTACGGCGAGAGGTCGGACTGCAGCGAGAGGTACCAGAGCTGGTGGCTGGACAGCTCGACGACGAAGACATCGAACCCGCTCGGGTCACGGACGGCGTCGAGCACCGGCGTGCCGATGTTGCCGACGGGCACGGCACGCAGACCGCCCGCGACGAGCATCTCCGCCGTCAGTTGGGTCGTCGTCGTCTTGCCGTTGGTGCCCGTGATGAGCACCCACTCGGCGGGTGTGCCGTCGGCGCGCAGCACTTTGTCGCGTACGCGCCACGCGAGCTCGATGTCGCCCCACAGGGCGATGCCGCTCGCCTGCGTCCACGCGATGACCGGGTGGTGCGGGGCGAAGCCCGGCGACGCGACGACGACCTCCGGCGCGAACTCGACGAGCTCCTCCGGAACTGAGGCGAGCGGGCCCGTCCACAGGCGCGCACCGATGACCGGCAGCAGCCGCGCGTACTCGGGGTCTGCACCCTCGCTCACGACGAGCACGTCGGCACCGAGCTCGGCGAGGGTATCGGCGACCGAGAATCCGGTCACCGACAGGCCCAGCACGGCGACCCGCAGCCCGCGCCAGTCGGCGTGCCAGCTGCGCAGCGCGTCGAGGTCGCGTGCGGATGCCCCGGTCACAGCGCCGCCAGCCAGGCGACGTAGAACATGCCGACACCGGTCACGGCGAGCATGCCGGCGATGATCCACATGCGCACGACGATCGTGATCTCGGGCCAGCCGCGCATCTCGAGGTGATGGTGGAAAGGGCTCATCAGGAACAGGCGCTTGCCGCCGGTCGCCTTGAAGTAGTAGCGCTGCAGGATCACCGATCCCGGGCCGATGATGAACACGCCCGCGACGATGACCGAGAGGATCTCGGTGCGCGAGAGCACAGCCATCGCGACGATGACGCCGCCGATCGCCATCGAGCCGACATCGCCCATGAAGATCTTCGCCTTGGGAGCGTTCCACCAGAGGAACCCGACGAGCGCGCCGACGAAGGATGCCGCGATGATCGTGAGATCCATCGGGTCGCGCGTGTCGTAGCACCCGGACTGGTAGGCGGTCACGAGGGCATTCGAGGTGCAGCGCTGCTGGAACTGCCAGAACGTGATGAGGCTGTACGCCGAGATCGTGAAGATGCCCGACCCGGTCGCGAGGCCGTCGAGACCATCGGTCAGGTTCGTCGCGTTCGACCAGGCGACCGACAGGAACGACACCCACACGAGGTAGGCGATCCAGCCGATGACGGCACCCAGCGCCATGAACGAGAGCATCGGGATGTCGCGGAAGAAGGAGATGTACGGCGAAGCGGGCGTCTCGCCGACGCTGTTGGGGAAGTTCAGCGCGAGGATGCCGAACGGCACCGCCACGATCACCTGGCCGACGATCTTGCGCCAGCCCGACAGGCCCAGGCTGCGCTGCTGGCGCACCTTCATGTAGTCGTCGATGAAACCGACGACCCCGAGGCCGACCATCATCCAGATCACCAGCAGGCCGGAGATCGTCGGTGGGGCACCACCGGTCAACGTGCCTGTGAGGTAGCCCACGATCGAGCCGAGGATGAAGATCACGCCGCCCATCGTGGGCGTACCGCGCTTGGCCTGATGGCTCGGGTTGTGCGCGTTCTCGGGGGTGCGGATGACCTGCCCCCACCCGAGCTTCTCGAACAGCCGGATGAACAGCGGCGTCAGCAGCAGGGTGAAGGCGAGCGAGATCGTCGCGGCGGCTAGAAGTGACCTCACGAGAACGATTCTCCCAGACGATCACCCAGATGCCGGAGTCCGGCCGAGTTCGACGACTTCACAAGCACGCGATCACCGTCGCGCAGTTCGCCCAGCAGGTAGTCGTACGCTTCGTCGGCGGTCTCGAAGAAGACGGCTTCGCCATCCCACGACCCTTCGCCGATCGCTGCGAGGTACAGGCGCCGCGCGTCGCGGCCGACCACGACGATCCGCTCGATGCGCAGACGCACCGCCTGCAGTCCGATGCGGTCGTGCTCGTCGCCCGCGTAATCCCCCAGTTCGCTCATCGCACCGAGGACGGCGACCTTGCGCTGGCCCGGTTCGGCGATCTGGGCGAGCGTGCGCAGTGCCGCCGCCATCGAATCGGGGCTCGCATTGTACGCGTCGTTGATGATGCGCACGCGGTCGGATCCGAGCGGCTGCATGCGCCACCGCTCGGCGATCTCGACGGTCTCCAGGCGCGCGATCCCGTCGGCCAGCGGCACACCCATCGCCTGGGCGGCGGTGAGCGCGGCGAGGGCGTTCATGACGTGGTGCTCGCCGAGCACGCGCAAGCGCAGCGGCATCCGCTCGTCACCCGCGACCACGACGCACGTTGCGCCGGATGCCGTGACTTCGACGTCTTCTGCGCGTACGTCGGCCGTCGCGCCGCGGCCGAACCAGCGCACGCTGACTCCCCGAGCCGCAGCGACGGCGGCCATCGTCACGACGCGCGGGTCGTCGGCATTGAGAACCGCGACACCGCCGGGGCGGATCGCCTCGACGAGCTCGGTCTTGGCCCGCAGGGTCGCCTCGACGCCGCCGAAGCCGCCGGCGTGCGCGAGACCGACCATCAGCACGATGCCGATGTCCGGCGTCACGAGGCCCGCGAGGCGGGCGATCTGGCCGGGGCCGGCGGCGCCGAACTCGCTGACCAGGTAGCGCGTGTCGTCGGTGACGCGCAGCATCGTCAGCGGTGCGCCCACCTCGTTGTTGTAGGAGGCGCGCGGGGCGACCGTCTCGCCCTCGTCCTGCAGGATGCGCGCGAGCAGGTTCTTCGTCGTCGTCTTGCCGTTCGAGCCGGTGATGCCCGCGACCGTCAGCTCGCCGCCGGCGCGCACGCGCGCGACGACCGTCTGCGCGAGCGCGGCGAGGGCCTCGACGACATCGGCCACGACGATCTGGGTGATGGGCGCCTCGACCGTCCGTTCGACGATCGCGAGGGCTGCGCCCGCCTGGGCGACGGCGTCGACGAACAGGTGCCCGTCGGTGGTCTCGCCGGGCTTGGCAACGAAGATGTCACCGGGGCCGAGCAGGCGGGAATCGGTGTCGACGGTGCCGGCGACGGTCGTCGCGGCGGAGTCGTCCCCGAAGGTCTCGAGGCGCCCCGAGACGGCGTCAGCCAGTTCGGCGAGGGTCATCCGGATCATGAGTGGTTCCTCCGGCGCGCGAACGCGTCAGTTCACGGGCAGCAGCGGGGTCGTGGAGTCAGACGGCATGACGCGGTAGTGGGTGAGGACCTGCGTCATGGCCTTCTTGAACGAGATCCGGTTCGCCGACGACATGCGATTGTTCTTCGGCTCATCGAACACCGTCATGACAACGTACTGCGGATCGTCCGCGGGCGCGTACCCGACGAGACTCGTGAAATAGAGACCGTCCTTGTAACCACCGGCCCCGTCGCTGATCTGTGCCGTTCCCGTCTTGCCTGCCATCCGGTAGCCCGGGATGGCGACGTCGGCGGCGAGCGTGCCCTGTGCGAACACGTTCTCGAGCATGAGCGAGAGCTGGCTGGCCGTCTCGGGCTTGATGACCTGCTCGGGCTCGGGAAGGTCGGGGGTGATGACGGTGCCGTCAGCCTCGGTGCACGATTCGACGAGCGACAGCGGCATCTTCACGCCGCCGTTGGCGATCGTCTGGTAGACGCTCGCGACCTGCGGAACCGTGACAGTGAAGGCCTGACCGAACGTCGTCGTGTAGTACGTCTGGCTGTCCCAGTCGGAGACCTCGTGGTACTCGCCCTTCGGCTCGGCCGACCAGTTCAGCGCGGTACCGCTGCCGACACCGAACTTCAGCAGGTAGTCCAGACGCGTCTGCGGGTCCATCATCGCGCCGAACTGCGACAGCGCGACGTTCGACGAGCGCACGAGGGCACCCGTCGCGGTGAGGGTCTCGGTCGCGTGCTTCTCGTCGTCGTTGATCACGGCGCCGTTGGCGAACTCCATGCGATCGGGGTCCTGCACGCGCGTGTCGGCGGTGAATGCCCCGGTGTCGAGGCCGGCCGCCATCGTGACGGGCTTGAACGTCGAGCCGGGCTCGAACGAGAAGCGCAGCAGCTTCGAACCGCGATCAGCCGCATCGGTCGCGCCCGGATCGTTGGGGTCGACGGTGCCCGACTCGGCCGCGGCGCGGATCTTGCCGGTCGCGACCTCGACGACGATGATGCCGCCCCACTCGGCGTTCAGCCGCGTGCTCTCTTCGGAGATCAGTTGCTGCATGTACCACTGCAGGTCGCTGTCGATCGTGAGTTGCAGCGTGCCGCCGTCGACGGCGGGCGTCTCGGTCTCGGTGCCGGGGATGATGACGCCGTCGGCGCCGCGCTGGTAGCTGACCGAGCCGTTCTCCGACTGCAGGCACGAGTTCTGCAGCGATTCGATGCCCTCCAGCGGTGTGCCGTCAGAGCCGACGAACCCGAGGATGTTGCCCGCGACGGCCCCGTCGGGGTAGACCCGCGAGGGGTGCTGGTCGAAGTAGAGGAAGGGGAGGCCCAGGTCGACGAGCGCACGGTACTCCTCCGTCGAGACGTAGCGCTTGATCGTCGCGAACTGCGACTTCTCGTCGATCGCGAGAGCGTCGGCCACGATCTTCTCGATGTCGTCGGCGGACTGTCCCGTCACTTCGCCGATCTGGGCGGCGAGCTCAGGCCACGGCACCTTCTCGGCGTCGCCGTTCGCGTCCTTGACGACTTTGCCGTCGGCGTCCTTCTTGTCGGTGCCGAGTACCGCGAGCATCGGGGTGATGTTGACGTCGTAGAGGATCGTGCTGGTGGCCAGCACGGTGCCGTTCGTGTCGACGATCTCGCCCCGCGCGCCGTAGAGGGTCTGACCGGCGCCGGTCGCGAGCTTCTCGGCGTCGGCGACGTGGTCACTCGCGTTGACGACCTGGATGTCGACGAGGCGCACGACGAATGCGGCGAGGATCGCCAGGACGACGGCGAGGGCGACGACGGTGCGCCGGCGCGGACTGCGTGTTGCGTGGGTCGTCATGTCTTCAGTGTGTGTCCGGCGTGGGCAGACCGTCGGCGATCACGGGGGGTGTCGCGGGACTCGCGGCGGCCTCGGCGATCGCCTCGTCGGCGACACTCGCACCGGCGCCCAGGCTGGCCGACGGGTCGCTGGCCAGCGGCACGCCGGCCACGAGTGCGTTGGCGACGGCGGCCTGGCTGAGGGCGTTGACGGCGCTCGCGCCGTTCGAGCCCGCGGCCGTGCCGATGATCGCGCTGTCGCTCAAGCGCAGATACGTCGGTGTCTGGCCCGTGACCATGCCGAGCGCCGAAGCGTTCGCGGCGAGGTACTGCGGCGAGCTCAGACCCGCGATCGAGTCGGTCAGCATGCGCTTCTGGTAGTCGAGCGAGCGCTGCTGCGAGGTCAGCTGTGCCAACTCGTACGACGACTGCGTCGTCAGGATCGACAGTCCCATCTGCGCGGCGCCGATCAGTACCGCACCGGCCACCGCGACGATGCCGTACAGCAGACGGGGCCTGCGGCGGGCCGCGGGGCGCTCGAGCGCGCGCAGGCGCCGGTCGTCGCCGGTCCGCGGCGGAAGTTCGGGAAGGTCCTCGAGGAGGTCCAGAGACGTGGATGCCGGGGTGCTCATGCCGCCTCCGCAATGCGCTCGGCCGCACGCAGACGCACGGGGGTGGCCCGCGGGTTGCGTGCCCTCTCTTCGTCGGATGCCAGTTCCGCGCCCTTCACGAGCAGGCGGAACCGCGCCGCGTGCTCGGGCAGTTCGACCGGGAGCCCCGCGGGCGAGGTCGACGTCGAGGCATCCGCGAATGCCCGCTTGACGAGGCGGTCCTCGAGCGACTGGTAGCTCATGACGACGATGCGCCCGCCGACGCGCAGAAGGCCCATCGCGGCGGGCAGGGCCCGATCGAGCACCGACAGCTCGGCGTTGACCTCGATGCGCAGCGCCTGGAAGACGCGCTTGGCGGGGTGCCCGCGCCCCTCGCGCTGCACCGCGACGGGGGTCGCCGCGACGAGGATGTCGACGAGCTGGCCCGAGCGCAGGATCGGCGTGTCGGCGCGCGCCGCGATGATGGCCCGCGCGTACCGGCCCGCGAGCTTCTCTTCGCCGTAGCGCTCGAAGATGCGGCGCAGGTCGCCTTCGCCGTAGGTCGCGATGACGTCGGCCGCCGTCGTGCCGGCGGTCTGGTCCATGCGCATGTCGAGCGGCGCGTCGTGCGCGTAGGCGAATCCGCGGTCTGCCTCGTCGAGCTGAAGCGACGAGACGCCGAGGTCGAACAGGATGCCGTCGACGCGGCGCACGCCGGCCGATGCCACGGCCTCGGCGATCCCGTCGTAGACGGTGTGGACGAGCGTCACGCGGTCGCCGAAGCGGGCGAGGCGGTCGCCCGCGATGCGCAGAGCGTCGGTGTCGCGGTCGAGACCGATCAGGCGGATGTCGGCGAAGCGCGCGAGGAGCGCTTCGGAGTGCCCACCCATGCCCTCGGTCGCGTCGACGAGGACGGCGCCGGGGTTGGTGAGCGCGGGTGCCAGCAGCTCGACGCAGCGCTCGAGCAGGACGGGGGTGTGGATCTCGGAGTAGTCCATGGTCTTTTCCGGTGGGATCCGGGGCCCTGATCCCCATCCGCCTGACCTGACACCGGGGAAGTGCGTCAGGGCGTGCGGCTGGGAGTCACGGCCACGGATCAGAACAGGCCCGGGATCACCTCCTGCTCCATGTCTGAGTAGCTGTCTTCGTTGCCGTCGGCGTAGGTGTTCCACGCCTCGGCATCCCAGATCTCGGCGTGCGCGCCGACACCCGTGACGACGAGTTCGCGGTCGAGGCTCGCGTACGTGCGCAGGTGCGGGGGGATCGTGATGCGGCTCTGGCTGTCGGGCTTCTCGTCGCTCGCGCCGGAGAGGAACATGCGCTGGAAGTCGCGAGCCTGCTTGTTGGTCAGCGGAGCCTCGCGGATCTTCTCGTAGACCCGCTCGAACTCCTTCGTGCTGAACACGTAGAGGCAGCGCTCCTGACCGCGGGTGACGACGACGCCGTCACCGAGGTCGGTGCGGAACTTGGCCGGCAGGATCACGCGCCCCTTGTCGTCGAGCTTGGGGGTGTAGGTGCCAAGAAGCATCGACCACTCCCCCTTCCTCCGGCCCGATCAAGGTATGCGCCACTTTACTCCACTTCCCTCCACTTCACTATCGATTTTTGGGCGCGACACTCCCTCGGATCTCCACAGCGGTTCGAATCGGGCACAAAAAAAGCACCGACCCGAAGGTCGGTGCTGTTTCTGAGTGTCGCCGGGCGACGCCCTGGTGGGATCAGTCCTCGCCGTGACGGCGGTCCCACCGGTCGTTCATGCGGTCCATGAAGGATGCCGAGGATCCGGACGACTTCTTGGCCGCGCCGCCAGCGGGGGCCTTGTCGCCGCCGTGGGATGCCGAGACGCGACCCGCCGCGTTCTTGGCCGGGGTCACCGCAAGCACAACTCCTGCGACCATCACGAGGAAGGCGATCACGCCGACCACGATGAGGCCACTCGAGACGCCGCCGATCAGGCCGCCGATGCCGAGCAGCACGAGCACCGTGCCGTACACGATGTTGCGGTAGCTCAGCGACTGACCTTCGCGCGGCGCGCTGACGACGTCGGCGTCCTTGTTCATGAGATGGCGTTCCATCTCATCGAGCAGGCGCTGCTCTTGCTCTGACAGCGGCATGCGTCCCCCTTCGGGCGGATCTGTGAGGACAATTCTACGCGTCCTCGCGAGAACTAGGCTAGGCCTGTGCAGGCTTCCCCCGACCCTATCGAAGCAGTTTCTCAGCGACTTGCTGACTTTGTCGACGGTCAGGTCGATTCCTGGCACGATTCCGGCCCTGAGGCGACGACATTCGTGCGTGCAGCGGGCACAGCACTGGTCGGCGGAAAGCGTCTGCGGGCGCGATTCTGCCTCACGGGATGGCAGGCGGTCGCCGAGCTGCGCGAGCCCCGCGCGTCGCCCGATGCCGATGCCATCTCGGCCGCCGCCGCGCTCGAGGTCTTCCACGCCGCGGCCCTCGTGCACGACGACCTGATCGACAACTCCGACACCCGTCGCGGCCGCCCCGCCGCGCATCGTGCGCTCGAAGCCCACCACCGCGCGTCCGGGTGGGCGGGCGACGCGGCCGCGTTCGGCCGGTCGGGAGCGATCCTGCAGGGTGACCTGCTCGTCGCGTGGAGCGACGACCTGCTCGAGCAAGGGCTGCGCACCGCGGCACACGCCGCCGCGGCCCGCGAGGTCTACGCCCTCATGCGCCGCGAGGTCACCGTAGGCCAGTTCCTCGACATCGCCGAAGAGGCCGCGTTCGTCGCCTCGCCCGTCACCGAGCATGCCGAACGCGCGCTGCGCGTGGCATCCCTCAAGTCCGCACGCTATTCGGTGCAGCACCCGCTGCTGCTGGGCGCGGCGCTTGCCGGGGCGGATGCCGCGCAGACAGCCGCGCTGTCGGACTTCGGCCACCCGCTCGGGCTCGCCTTCCAGCTGCGCGATGACGTGCTGGGCGTCTTCGGCGACAGCGCCGTGACCGGCAAGCCGTCAGGCGATGACCTGCGCGAAGGCAAGCGCACGGTGCTCGTCGCGTACGCGCGGGAAGAGCTGTCGGCTGGCGCCGGGCGCGTGTTCGACGAGCTCATCGGCGATCCGACGCTGGATGCCGCGCAGATCTCCTCGCTGCAGCAGACGATCGTCGACACGGGCGCGCTCGAGCGCGTCGAGGCGCTCATCGCGGGGTACTCCGAGGAGGCCGACCGAGCGCTGCGCGGGGCTCCCCTGGGCACGCACGCCGTCGGCGTGCTGCGCGACCTCGCGCACGACGCGACGGCGCGCACGGCCTGAGCCAAACGCGTCAACGGCCGCGCGGCCGCAATAGCCGCGACAGATGCCGGCTCAGGCGAGCGTCTGGGCGACGCGACGGACCTCGCTCTTGCGCCCGCGGCGCAGCGCCTCGATCGGGGTCAGGCCGATCGACTCCTCTTCTGCGAGAAGCCAGTCGATGAGCTCGTCGTCGCTGAACCCGGCATCCTGCAGCACGATGATCGTGCCGCGCAGCGATGCGAGCGGCTGACCGTCGCGGATAAACAGGGCGGGCACGGCGAAGGCGCCGTTGCGCTTCGAGCCGACCAGGTGGCGGTCATCGAGAAGGCGGCGGATGCGCCCGAGCGGCTCGTCGAGCACCTCAACGAGGTCGGGCATCGTGAGCCATTCGGGCGTGGACGTGGCGGAGTCATCGGTCACTCCTCCACTATCGCACCGGCGACGCGGGAACGCCGACTTCACTCTTTTCACACCAGCCACTTCATTAACTCTGTTTCACATTTGTTGACGTAGCTGTGCCGTCGTGCCAGCGTGGCGGGGTCGACGAAGGGGCAGCTCTTGAGACCTACCACCGCACCGATTCGGTCGCACATCGCGGTCGCGACGGCGGCGACGGCCGTCATCGGATCCGTTTCGCTCGCCCTCGGCAGCGCTCCGGCGGCTGCCGCGACTGCCATGGCCGCCACCACCGAGCGTCCCGCTGTGTCGCCCCGCATGCCGCTGCAGGTGAAGACGGTGGCGGCTCCCCCGAGCCACACGGTGCAGCCCGGCGACACGATCAGCGCGATCGCGCAGCGCAACGGGCTGCGCACCGCCGACGTGCTCGCGTGGAACGGCCTGGGCTGGTCGAGCATCATCCGCCCCGGACAGGTCATCGTGCTCGCGGCGCCCGCCGCCGTGACTGCGGAGCCCGCGACCACACCTGCAGCCCCCACCGCCGACGCACACACGGTCGTCGCCGGCGACACACTGTGGGCCATCGCGCATGGCGCGGGCATTCCCGTCGCGGCGCTGCTCGCCGCGAACGGTCTCGGCGATGGGTCGATCATCTACCCGGGTCAGGTGCTCACCGTGCCGACGGCGGCCACGCTGGCAGCTGCAGCGGCCACCTCGCCCACCGCGCCCTCCCCGGCAGAGCACGTCACGCTCGACGCCGAGCAGATCGCGAACGCGCGCGTCATCATCGAGGTCGGCCGCAGCCGCGGCGTCTCCGACCGCGGCATCGCGATCGCGCTCGCGACGGCGATGGTCGAGTCGTGGATCCGCAATCTCGACTGGGGAGACCGCGATTCGCTGGGCCTGTTCCAGCAGCGGCCGAGCGCCGGCTGGGGCACGGAGGACGAGGTGCGCGATCCGGCCCGGGCCGCGGCGGCGTTCTTCGGCGGGCCTGACGACCCGAACGGCCCCGAGACGCGGGGACTTCTCGACATCGCCGGGTGGCAGGACATGGCGTTCGGTGACGCGGCGCAGGCCGTGCAGATCTCCGCCTACCCCGAGCGATACGCCCCGTGGGAGCAGCAGGCATACGAGTGGCTCGCCGCCTACGGGTGAGCGGGCGCGGCACAGCGGGCGGATGGGCCGTCGATAACAGGTGAGCCACAGGTGGCCCCGCAGGTGAGCCGCTCCGCGGAGTCACGGCATCCGCTCCGTAGACTCTTCGCGTGAGCACGAGCCAGCAGACGGACCCGCTGATCGGCCGTCTGGTCGACGGTCGGTACCGCGTGCGTGCTCGCATCGCCCGCGGCGGTATGGCGACCGTCTACGTCGCGACCGACCTGCGACTCGAGCGTCGTGTCGCGCTCAAGGTGATGCACAGTCACCTTTCCGACGATCAGGTCTTCCAGGGCCGGTTCATCCAAGAGGCGCGCGCGGCGGCGCGTCTGGCCGATCCGCACGTCGTCAACGTGTTCGATCAGGGCCAGGACGGCGAGATGGCGTACCTGGTCATGGAGTACCTGCCCGGCATCACGCTGCGCGATCTGCTGCGCGAGCAGCGCCGGCTGTCGATCCCGCAGACGATCACGATCATGGATGCCGTGCTATCGGGCCTTGCCGCAGCGCATCGCGCCGGCATCGTGCACCGCGACGTGAAACCCGAGAACGTGCTGCTCGCCGAAGACGGCCGCATCAAGATCGGCGACTTCGGTCTCGCGCGCGCGACGAGCGCGAACACTGCGAGCGGCCAGATGCTGATGGGCACGATCGCATATCTCGCACCCGAACTCGTCACGCGCGGTACGGCGGATGCCCGCAGCGACATCTATGCGCTGGGCATCATGCTCTACGAGATGCTCGTGGGCGAGCAGCCGTACAAGGGCGAGCAGCCCATGCAGATCGCGTACCAGCACGCGACCGACTCGGTGCCGCGCCCGAGCGCGAAGAACCCCGGCATCCCCGAGCAGCTCGACGAGCTCGTCATGTGGTCGACCGAGCGCGAGCCCGACGAGCGGCCGCTCGACGCGCGCGTGATGCTCGATCGTCTGCGAGAGATCGAGAAGGAGCTCGGCGTCTTCCCGCACGTCGTGCGCACGCCCGCACCCGGCATCGTTGCGGTCGAGGGCGGCATCGACTCAGGCGAAGTCACCAAGGTCATGCCCGGCACCTTCACGGCGCCGATAGTCACCGATGACGTCGACAACGCGACCAGGCTGCGCCGGCGCGCGCGGCGGAACACCGCCAAGGGCGCGTGGCTCGTCTTCCTCGTGCTGCTGCTGGCCGGCCTCGCAGGCGGAGCCGGCTGGTGGTTCGGGTCGGGACCGGGGTCGCTCGTGGCCGTCGCCGACGTCACCGGCAAGACGATCGACGAGGCGCAGGGCATCCTCGCCGCGCAGTCGCTCATCGCCGTCCCCGGCGAAGAGAACAGTCGCGAAGTCCCCACCGGCCAGGCGATCCGCACCGAACCGGGCGCCGGCACGCGCGTCGACAAGAACAGCGAAGTCACTGTCGTGATCTCGCTCGGCCCCGCCTCGCACGACATCGGCACGCTTGCCGGCGCGACACTCGACGACGCGAACGCAACGCTCGCCGAGTTCTACATCACGATGCCCGCAGAACCCGAGCGGTACTTCACAGACGCGGCATCCGGCACCGTCATCGGCGCCTGGATCACGCCTCCCGGCGGCGGTGACGAAGTCGAATGCACCAACGGGTGCACAGCGCTGGAGGACTCCACGGTCCGCTTCGACATCTCCGCGGGCCCCGTGCCCGCCGTCGCGGGCATGACCGTCGACGCCGCAACCGCCGCGCTGGAAGAGGTCGACCTGCACGCGACGACGACCGAGGAGTACAGCGACACCGTCGACGCAGGCGAGGTCATCCGCGTCGCCGACCGCGACGGCGGCGGATCCTGGCGCCCCGGCGAGACCCTCACGCTCGTCGTCTCGAAGGGGCCGCCGCTGTACGAGATCTCGAACGTTGTCGGAATGACCCGCGACGCGGCGAAGAAGGCCTTGTCCGACGCGGGCTTCGAGGTCACCTACTTCGGGCCGTGGGACCTCTTCCCCGACGAGACGACGCGCGTCTCATCGCAGAGCCCCGCGGCGGGCGCGCTGCGGGTCAAGGGCACCGAGGTCACGCTCGTCATCGCGACGCGCTGACTCTTGCCGAGGTTTCGACTCGCGCCTGCGGCGCTCGCTCAACCTTGAGCCGTAGCCGCGTCAACGCCGCTGCGCGGCGTTGACCCGGCTCGGCTCAACGCTTCTCGAGCTCCTCGGCGACGAGGAAGGCGAGCTCGAGCGACTGCATGTGGTTCAGGCGCGGGTCGCACAGGCTCTCGTAGCGGGTCGCGAGGGTCGCCTCGTCGATCTGCTCCGAGCCGCCCAGGCACTCCGTGACGTCGTCACCGGTGAGCTCGACGTGGATGCCACCGGGGAACGTCCCGACGGCGCGGTGCGCCTCGAAGAACCCGCGCACCTCGTCCACGACGTCGTCGAACCGACGCGTCTTGTAGCCCGTCGGCGTCGTGATGCCGTTGCCGTGCATGGGGTCGGTGACCCACAGCGGCGTCGCGCCGGAGTCCTTGACGGCCTCGAGCAGTGGCGGAAGCGCGTCGCGGATCTTGCCCGCGCCCATGCGCGTGATGAACGTCAGCCGGCCCGGCTCGCGCTCGGGGTCGAGCTTATCGATGAGCTCGAGCGCCGTCTCGGGCGAGGTGGAAGGCCCGAGCTTGACCCCGATGGGGTTGCGGATCTTCGAGAAGTAGTCGACGTGTGCGCCATCCAGCTCGCGCGTGCGCTCACCGATCCACAGGAAATGCGCCGACGTGTTGTACGGCGTGAGCGTGCGCGAGTCGATGCGCGTCATGGGGCGCTCGTAGTCCATCAGCAGACCCTCGTGGCCCGTGTAGAACTCGACGCGCTTGAGCTCGTCGAAGTCGGCGCCGGCGGCCTCCATGAACTTGATGGCGCGGTCGATCTCGATCGCCAGGCGCTCGTACTGCTGATTGGCGGGGTTCTGCGCGAAGCCCTTGTTCCAGCTGTGCACCTCGCGCAGATCCGCGAAGCCACCCTGCGTGAACGCGCGGATCAGATTGATGGTGGATGCCGCGGTGTGGTACCCCTTCAGCAGTCGCTTCGGGTCGGCCGTGCGTGACGCCTCGGTGAAGTCGTAGCCGTTGACGATGTCGCCGCGGTACGCCGGCAGCGTCACATCGCCACGCGTCTCGGTGTCGCTCGAGCGCGGCTTTGCGAACTGCCCCGCCATGCGCCCCATCTTCACGACGGGCATGGATGCCCCGTACGTGAGCACGACCGCCATCTGCAGCACCGTCTTGATGCGGTTGCGGATCTGTTCAGCGGTCGCACCGGCGAACGTCTCGGCGCAGTCGCCGCCCTGCAGCAGGAACGCCTTGCCGGCGGCAGCGTGCGCAAGTCGGTCACGCAGGTTGTCTACTTCGCCGGCGAAGACGAGCGGCGGCAGCGTCGCGAGTTCGTCAGAGACGGCGGCGACAGCGTCGAGGTCGGTCCAGCTCGGCTGCTGCTTGATCGGGAGCGAGCGCCAGGTATCGAGGTCGGCGTGCAGGGAAGGCATCCGCCAAGTCTAGTGTCGGGAACAGACGCGGCGGCGACGCGTGTCAGGCCTTCGCGCGCTCTTTCACGGTCGACGCGTACACGTCGTCGTACTGCTGCTCACCGAGCCGCTGCAGCGCGACCATGATCTCGTCGGTCACCGACCGCAGCACGTAGCGATCGGACTCCATCCCCTGGAACCGCGAGAAGTCCAGCGGCTCGCCGATCACCATTCCCACGCGACCGATCCGCGGGATCGAGCGACCGATCGGCATGATCTCGCCCGTGTCGACCATGACGACGGGGATGACCGGCACGCGCGCTTCGAGCGCCATGCGCGCAAGACCCGTGCGGCCGCGGTACAGCTTGCCGTCGGGGCTGCGCGTGCCCTCGGGGTAGATGCCGAGCAGGTCGCCGCGCCCGAGCACCTGCAGTCCCGTGTTGAGGGAGTCCTCCGACGCCTTGCCGCCCGTGCGGTCGATCGGGATCTGGCCGGTCGCCTTCATGAACACGCGGGTCGCCCAGCCCTTGAGACCCTTGCCGGTGAAGTAGTCGCTCTTGGCGAGGAAGCTCATCGGCCGGTCGATCATCAGCGGCAGGAAGATCGAGTCGCTCACCGAGAGGTGGTTGCTCGCGAGGATCGCGGCGCCGGATGCCGGGACGTTGCTGCGGCCGACGATCCACGGCCGGAAGATCGCCTTGACGATCGGACCGATCACGATGTACTTCATGAACCAGTAGAACATCACGCGCTCCCGTTTCTCAGCGGTGCCTCAACGGTGTCTCAGACGCTCCGGATGCCTGCCAGATCGGCGACGCCGACCAGACCCGCATCGTTGCCGAGCGTCGCGCCGACGAACCGCGCGGTGGGCCGGTCGCCGAAGCCGGGAAGCGAGGTCTCGTAGGCGATGCGGGTGGGCTCGAGCAGTCGCTCGCCGAGCTCTGCGACACCGCCGCCGATGACGTACAGCTCAGGGTCGAGGACGGCCTGGAACGCGCCGCAGGCCTCGCCGAGCGCGGTCGCGACGCGGCGCACCGCTTCGAGCGCCCCGGCATCCTCCGCGTCGAGCAGCGCCTCGAGGTCACCCGCGTGGACGATGCCGTCCTCGCCGCGGTGTGCGGCGACGCGCGCGCCGATGCCGTCCGTCGCAGCGATGTCGGCGAGCTCGCGCTGCAGGGCACGACCCGAGGCGTACTGCTCGAGGCATCCGGTCTGTCCGCAGCCGCAGGGACGGCCGCCGCGCACGAAGCGCAGGTGTCCGAGTTCGGCGGCGCTGCCGTTCGCGCCGATCAGCAGGCGACCGTCGTTGATGACGGCACCGCCGACACCCGTGCCGAGGGTCACCATGACCATGTCGGTCGAGCCGCGGCCGGCGCCGAAGCGGTATTCGCCCCAGCCTGCCGCGTTGGCGTCGTTCTCGAGGGTCACCGGACGACCGATGCGCGACTCGAACTCGGCGCGCAGCGGTGCGTTCTGCCAGTCGATGTTAGGAGCGTGCAGCATCACCGACCGCGTGCGGTCGATGAAGCCGGCGGCCGCGACGCCGACGGCGTGCACGTCGTGACGCGACCCGAGATCGGTGACCATGTCGGCGACCGCCTGCGCGAGCGCTCCCGTGTCGGTCGGGGTGGCCATGCGGCGTCGATCCAGGATGCGGCCGTCTTCGTCGACCACTCCCCCCGCGATCTTGGTCCCCCCGATGTCGATCCCGACGTTGAGCACGGCGTTCCTCTCCCTTCCGCCCGATTGTCCCTGGTTCAGGGCGGAACGGCACCCGAGAGTCTAGTGTGGACAGCACAGTCCTACGGGGCGCGGGAGCCGTGCATGACGTGGGCGATCGGGCAACGCGGGACTCAGTGTCAGTTACAGTTAGACTCGATCTCACGTCGCAGCCGACGTCACCCGGTACCGAAGGAGTTGCCGCACCATGAGCGCGTCCGTCCAATTCGAAGTCCCCGCGATCGTTCCCGCCGACCCGAACGCGAACGTCGCCGATCTGCTCGTCGAGCGGGTCAAGGCCACCCCCTCCCTCGCGCTGTTCGCCGTCCCCGACGGCGACGGCTGGCGCGACATCACGGCGGCGGAGTTCCAGCGCCAGGTCACCGCCCTCGCCAAGGGGTTCGTGGCGGCAGGCATCCAGCCCGGTGAGAAGGTCGCCTTCATCGCCCGTACGACCTACGAGTGGAGCCTCGTCGACTTCGCCCTGTTCTTCGCCGGCGCCGTCATGGTGCCCGTATACGAGACGAGCTCGGCCGCCCAGATCAGCTGGATCCTCTCCGACTCCGGCGCCATCGCGGTCCTCTCGGAGTCGGCCGAGCACGCCGCGCGCGTCGCCGAGATCCGCGGCGAGGTGCCGCTCATCCGCGAAGCCTGGACAATGGCCGACGGCGCTCTCGAGACCCTGCGCGCCGGCGGCACCGAGGTCACCGACGCAGAGATCGAACGGCGCCGCAACATCGCGGTCGGCTCCGACATCGCGACCCTCATCTACACGTCCGGCTCGACGGGACGACCCAAAGGCTGCGTGCTGACGCACAGCAACTTCGTCGAGCTCTCGCGCAACTCTGCCAAGGCCCTCGAAGAGGTCGTGCAGGTGCCCGGGGCATCCACTCTGCTGTTCATCACCACGGCGCACGTGTTCGCCCGGTTCATCTCGATCCTCGACATCCACGCCGGTGTGAAGACGGGGCACCAGCCCGACACGAAGCACCTGCTGCCCGCGCTCGGCTCGTTCCAGCCGACGTTCCTGCTGGCCGTGCCGCGCGTGTTCGAGAAGGTGTACAACTCCGCCGAGCAGAAGGCTGAAGCCGGCGGCAAGGGCAAGATCTTCCGCGCCGCCGCGCACACCGCGATCGAGCACTCGCGGCTGCAGCAGGAGGGAAAGAAGGTGCCGCTGGGCACCAAGATCAAGTTCGCGCTGTTCGACCGCCTCGTCTACAGCAAGCTGCGCGAGGCGATGGGCGGCCGCGTGCAGTACGCCGTGTCGGGCTCCGCGCCGCTCGGGCCGCGGCTGGGCCACTTCTTCCACAGTCTCGGCGTCACGATCCTCGAGGGCTACGGCCTGACCGAGACGACAGCGCCCGCGACCGTGAACCTGGCGAAGAAGTCGAAGATCGGCACCGTCGGCCCTGTGCTGCCCGGTATCGGCGTGCGCCTGGCCGATGACGGCGAGGTCGAGGTGCGCGGCATCAACGTCTTCAAGGAGTACTGGCAGAACCCCGAGGCGACCGCCGACGCATTCCACGACGGCTGGTTCCGGACGGGTGACATCGGGTCGTTCGATTCGGAGGGCTTCCTCACGATCACGGGCCGCAAGAAGGAGATCATCGTCACGGCCGGTGGCAAGAACGTCGCTCCTGCCGCCCTCGAGGACCCGATCCGCGCCAACCCGATCGTCGGCCAGGTCGTCGTCGTCGGCGACCAGAAGCCGTTCATCGCGGCGCTCGTGACGCTCGACCCCGAGATGCTGCCGACCTGGCTCGCGAACAACGATCTGCCTGCTGAGATGTCGCTGACGGAGGCCGCGAACAACCCCAAGGTGCGCGCGGAGGTGCAGCGGGCGATCGATATTGCCAACAAGGGTGTCTCGCGTGCGGAATCGATCCGCAAGTTCACGATCCTCGACACCGAGTGGACCGAGGCCAGCGGACACCTCACCCCCAAGATGAGCATCAAGCGCAACGTGATCCTGAAGGATTTCGCCGGCGCGATCGAGGACCTCTACACGGTGCCCGTCACGACGACGAACGTCCCGCTGGGCTGACGCCCGGGCGTGTGGCGGGCGGGGCCCGCCTTCATCCGTCCCAAACTGCGGTGTCGGATGCCCCGCAGCCACACAACCAGACGGATGAACGCCCCGCCCGCGCGCGGACTCCGGGCCGCCTGCTTCGGCGCCGACGCCGGCCTCGGCGCGCGCCGGGTGTGCTGAAATACTGCTCAGTGGTGCAGGAGTGCACTCACACGGGGCTGGAAGCGCTCACGCGTCACACACAGCAGGACTTCAGCACGCGCGCGAGGCCGCAGCGGCTGCGCGGCCGGCCAAAGGTTTCGATACACCGACGCTTCGCGTCGGCAATCAACCTGAGTCGCAGTCGCGTCAAGTCCGCTACGCGGCCGTGACCCGACTCGACTCAGAACCAGCTGGACTCGCGGACCTCGCGCATCGCCACGCGGCGGTCGTCGGGGCTCAGGCGGGAGAGGTAGAGCATCCCGTCGAGGTGGTCGGTCTCGTGCTGCAGGGCTTGGGCGAGCAGGCCATCGCCCTCCAAGACGACCTCGTCACCGTTCAGGTCGATGCCGGTGACACGCGCCCACGGATGCCGCAGGGCGTCGTGCCACAGGCCTGGCACCGAGAGGCATCCCTCGCCGACGGGCACGGGCTCGCCGCGCACTTCCGCCAGCACGGGGTTGAGGATGTAGCCGATGTCGCCGTCGATGTTGTAGCTGAACGCGCGCAGCGCGAAGCCGATCTGCGGCGCCGCGACGCCGGCCCGCCCGGGCAGCTCGACCGTGTCGACGAGGTCTTGCACGAGTGAGCGCACGCCGTCGTCGATCTCGTCGATCGGCGCGCACACGGCGCGCAGCACAGGGTCGCCGAAGAGGCGGATCGTGCGGACGGCCATCAGACGGCGGCCGGCAGGCGCAGGCCCTCGACGACGATCGCCGCCAACTGGCGCGCCGCTTCGCGGGTCTCGGGCTGCAGATCGCGGAACGAGATGGCGCTCCCCGACGCGATGTGCGGGTCGTACGGCACCCGCACGACCGCGCGCACGCGGCTGCGGAAGTGCGCGTCGAGCTCATCGGCGCGCACGAGCGCCGCTCCTGGACGCGCCGTGTTCAGCACGACGACGGCGTTCCGCACGCGCTCGGCATAGCCGTTCGACTCGAGCCACGTCAGGGTCTCGGATGCCAAGCGGGCCTCATCCACGCTGAGTCCCGCGACGATCACGATCTCGTCGGCGCGGTCGAGCGTCGCCTGCATGACGGAGTGGACGATGCCCGTGCCGGTGTCGGTCAGCACGACCGAGTAGAAGTGCGCGGCGATGTCGGCGACGTCCTGGTAGTCGGTGTCGCTGAAGGCCTCCGACACGTGCGGGTCGGCGTCCGAAGCGAGCACGTCGAGCCGCGTGTGGTCGCGGGCGACGATCTGCGAGATGTCATTGAACCCGTGCACGTCACCGCTCGTGCGCACGAGGTCGCGCACGGTCTTGCCGCTCGGACGGCCGACACGTTCGGCGAGGGTGCCACGGTCGGGGTTCGCGTCGACGGCGATGATGCGGTCCTCGCGGGCATCCGCGAGTGCCATTCCCAGCAGCGTCGTGACGGTCGTCTTGCCGACGCCGCCCTTGCGCGAGAGCACCGGCACGAACTTCGCGCCACCGGCCAGCGGCGCCGCGATGCGGCGGTCGAGCGCCTTGCGGGCAACCGCGCGCTTGCTGTCGCCGAGGTTGATGCGCCGACCCGACAGTGTGTACACGAGGTGACGCCACGCGCCCTCGGGCTCGGGACGCACGACGTGCGCGGGGTCGAGCAGACGGTCGGGGGTGAGCAGGTCGGGGCTCTCGCGGTCGGCCTCGAAGTCACCGAGCCTGCGCGACTGCAGCGTGATCTCGGTCGTGCGCGGACGCAGCCGCTCCGCGGTCTCGACCTCGGCCGCCGAGCGTGCGGCGACCGTGCTGCCGGGCTTCGCAGCCGAAGCGGATGCCCCGGATGCCCCCTTCGCCGTCGCGGCGGCGCGCCCGGCGCCAGCAGCAGCGGCGGCAGACCCACCAGCTGCTCCAGAGCCACCCGACACGGCCGTCACACCGCGCTCGGGCGCCGCCGGCGCCACGGCCGCCGGCGCGACCTCGTCGTCGAGCAGGTCGTCGTCATCGTCCACCGGCGTCGGCAGGCTCACGTCGACCTGCGCCGTCGCGCCCTCGACGATGCCGATGCCCGTTGTCTCAAGGCCGCTCGGCGCGGCCAGCACGCCGTTGTCGACCTCGTCAGGCTCGCTGTCGTTACGCTCTGACGCCACTTCTGTTCACTCCCAATGTCGCTTGCGGGCGCACTGCGCCCCGACTCAGGCTAGTCGGCGGGCCGGATGACGAGCAAAAGATCGCCCGCCTCGACCGGAGAGCTGCTGCTGATCACGATGCGCTCGACGACGCCTTCGACGGGCGCCGTGATGGCCGCCTCCATCTTCATCGCTTCGATGGATGCCACCGGCTGCCCGGCTGTGACGTGTGCGCCGACGGTCGCCTTGACCGTCACGACACCCGCGAACGGCGCGGCGACCTGACCGGCCTTGCTCGTGTCGGCCTTCTCGGCGGCGACCTTCTCGACGGCGATCGAGCGGTCGCGCACCCAGACGGGGCGCAGCTGCCCGTTGAGCGTCGTCATGACAGTGCGCATGCCCTTGGCATCCGGCTCGCCGATCGCCTCGAGACCGACGTACAGCTGCACACCGGGGTCGATCTCGGCGACGTGCTCTTCGCCGGGCTTGAGGCCGTAGAAGTAGTCCGGGGTTCCGAGGGTCGACAGGTCGCCGTAGGCGGCGCGCGTGGCCTCGAACTCCTTCGCCGGCCCGGGGAACAGCAGGCGGTTGAGCGTGCGGCGGCGCGTCTCGGCGTCGCCCGCGAGCCCCTCTTCCTCTTCCGCGGTGAGCGGCGGGATCGACACCTTGACCTCGCGTCCCGCGAGCACCTTCGTGCGGAACGGCTCGGGCCAGCCGCCCGGCAGGTCGCCGAGCTCCCCCGCCATGAAGCCCACGACCGAGTCGGGGATGTCGTACGCGTGGGGGTTCTCTTCGAAGTCGGCCGGGTCGGCGTTCGCCGCGACGAGCGCGAGCGCGAGGTCGCCGACGACCTTCGACGAGGGCGTCACCTTGGGGATGCGGCCGAGGATGCGGTCGGCCGCGGCGTACATGTCCTCGATGCGCTCGAAGTCGTCCGCGAGGCCCAGCGCGATCGCCTGCTGGCGCAGGTTGGAGAGCTGTCCGCCGGGGATCTCGTGGTGGTACACGCGTCCGGTGGGGCCCGGAAGACCCGACTCGAACGGACGGTACAGGTGTCGCACGCCCTCCCAGTAGGGCTCGAGCGCGCTGGCCGCAGCGAGGTCGAGGCCCGTGTCGCGGTCGGTGTGCGCGAGCGCGGCGACGAGGGCCGACAGCGAGGGCTGGCTCGTCGTTCCGGCGAGGGGCGCCGCCGCGGCATCCACCGCATCGGCGCCGGCGGCACTCGCGGCGAGCAGCGTCGCGAGCTGCCCACCGGCCGTGTCGTGCGTGTGCACGTGCACGGGCACGTCGAACCGCTCGCGCAGGGCCGTCACGAGCTTCGCGGCGGCGGCGGGGCGTAGCAGGCCCGCCATGTCCTTGATCGCGAGCACGTGGGCGCCGGCGGCGACGGCTTGATCGGCGAGGCCCAGGTAGTAGTCGAGCGTGTACAGCTGCTCGGCCGGGTCGAGGAGGTCGGCGGTGTAGCAGAGCGCGACCTCGGCGACGGCCGTGCCGGTTTCGAGCACGGCCGTGATCGCGGGCACCATCTGGTCGACGTCGTTGAGCGCGTCGAAGATGCGGAAGATGTCGACGCCGGTCGCGGCGGCTTCCTTCACGAACGCGTCGGTGACGGCCGTCGGGCGCGGCGTGTAGCCGACCGTGTTGCGGCCGCGCAGCAGCATCTGGATGGGAATGTTCGGCATCGCGTCGCGCAGCGCCTCGAGGCGCTCCCACGGGTCTTCCGCGAGGAACCGCAGCGCGACGTCGTAGGTCGCCCCTCCCCACGCCTCGACCGAGAGCAGCTGCGGCGTCATGCGCGCGACGTGCGGCCCCACGCGGACGAGGTCGCGCGTGCGCACGCGCGTCGCGAGCAGCGACTGGTGCGCGTCGCGGTACGTCGTCTCGGTGACGGCGAGGGCCGTCTGCGCGCGCAGGTGCTGGGCGAAACCGGCGGGGCCGAGTTCACGCAGCAGGTCGCGGTTGCCCTTCGGGGGTGCGGCGGTGAGGTCGATCGGGGGCAGCTTGCTGCCCGGCGACACCGACAGCGGCTTCTCGCCGTAGGGCCGGTTGACAGTGACGTCGGCGAGCCAGTTCAGCAGCTTCGTGGCGCGGTCGCGCGACGGGTTGCGGGTCAGCAGTTCGGGCCGCTCGTCGATGAACGAGGTCGACACGTCGCCCGCGACGAAGGCGGGGTCGTCGAGCACGGCGCGCAGGAACGGGATGTTGGTCGAGACGCCGCGGATGCGGAACTCCGCGAGCGCGCGCCGGGCACGAGCCACGGCAGCCGGGAAGTCGCGCCCGCGACACGTGAGCTTGGCGAGCATCGAGTCGAAGTGCGGACTGATCTGCGAGCCCGCCGCCGTCGTGCCGCCGTCGAGGCGGACGCCGGCCCCACCCGGCGACCGATAGGTCGTGATGCGGCCCGTGTCGGGCCGGAAGCCGTGCGACGGGTCCTCCGTCGTGATGCGCGACTGCAGCGCGAAGCCGCGCAGCTGGATGGACTCCTGGTGCAGGCCGAGGTCGGCGAGGGTCTCTCCCGCCGCGATGCGCATCTGCGACTGCACGAGGTCGACGTCGGTGACCTCCTCGGTCACGGTGTGTTCGACCTGGATTCGCGGGTTCATCTCGATGAACACGACCTGGCCCGTGCGCGGGCCTGCGGTCTCGAGCAGGAACTCGACCGTGCCCGCGTTGACGTACCCGATCGAGCGGGCGAAAGCGACGGCGTACGCATGCAGTGCGTCGCGGATCGCGGGGTCGAGGTTCGGCGCGGGCGCGATCTCGATCACCTTCTGGTGGCGGCGCTGCACCGAGCAGTCGCGCTCGAACAGGTGCACGGTCTCGCCCGCGGCGTCCGCCAGAATCTGCACCTCGATGTGGCGCGGCCGGATCACCGCCTGCTCGAGGAACACCCGCCCGTCGCCGAACGCCGCTTCCGCCTCACGCGAGGCCTCGGCGATCGCCGGGGGCAGCGCATCGTGCGTCTCGACACGTCGCATGCCGCGCCCGCCGCCGCCCGCGACGGCCTTGACGAAGATGGGGAACCCGATTTCGTCGGCCTGCGCGAGGAGTGCATCGACGTCATCGGATGCCTCGGTCGACGCGAGCACCGGCACGCCCGCGGCGATCGCGTGCTCTTTCGCCGTGACCTTGTTGCCTGCCATCTCGAGAGCGCGGGCGGGCGGTCCGATGAAGGTGATGCCGTTCTCGGCGGCCCGGGCCGCGAGCTCGGGATTCTCGGAGAGGAACCCGTACCCCGGGTAGATCGCGTCGGCGCCCGATGCGAGGGCGACGCGGATGATCTCATCGACGTCGAGGTAGGCGCGCACCGGATGCCCGGCCTCGCCGATCTCGTACGATTCGTCGGCTTTCTGCCGGTGCAGCGACCCGCGATCCTCCCAAGGGAAGACGGCGACAGTACGGGCGCCGAGCTCGAAGGCCGCGCGGAAGGCGCGGATCGCGATTTCGCCGCGGTTTGCGACCAGGATCTTGCGGAACATGCTCACCTCTTGGGGAGTTGCCGGGGCCCGACTGTGCGCGCCGGAGTGCCTGAGTGTGCTCACAGCCTAGGGGACGGTAACGTAGAGCCTCGTGCACGTACTCTCCGTCTCCTCACTCAAAGGGGGTGTCGGCAAGACGACCGTGACGCTGGGCCTCGCCTCTGCGGCGTTCGCTCGTGGCGTGCGGACCCTCGTCGTCGACCTCGACCCCCAATCCGACGTGTCGACGGGGATGGACATTCAGGTCGCTGGTCGCCTGAATGTCGCAGACGTCCTGGCCAATCCCAAAGAGAAGGTCGTCCGTCAGGCGATCACCTCGAGTGGCTGGTCGAAGGTGCACGCAGGCACGATCGACGTCATGATCGGCAGCCCCTCGGCCATCAACTTCGACGGACCGCACCCGTCGGTGCGTGACGTGTGGAAGCTCGAAGAGGCCCTCGCCACGATCGAGGCTGACTATGACCTCGTGCTGATCGACTGCGCCCCGTCGCTGAACGCCCTCACGCGCACAGCCTGGGCGGCATCCGATCGCGTCATCGTGGTCACCGAGCCCGGCCTGTTCTCGGTCGCCGCTGCCGACCGCGCCCTGCGGGCGATCGAGGAGATCCGCCGCGGTCTGTCGCCGCGTCTGCAGCCCTTGGGAATCGTCGTCAACCGCGTGCGCCCGCAGTCGATCGAGCACCAGTTCCGCATCAAGGAGCTGCGCGACATGTTCGGCCCGCTCGTGCTCTCGCCGCAGCTGCCCGAGCGCACGTCGCTGCAGCAGGCGCAGGGCGCCGCGAAGCCCCTGCACATCTGGCCCGGCGACTCGGCTCAAGAGCTCGCGAGCGATTTCGATGCGCTGCTGGACCGCGTCATGCGTACCGGCCGCATCACCGCCGGCGAACAGCGCGCCTGACCCCGCCTGGCCGCGCGGCTGCAGGCACTGGCCCCCGAGCCTGTCGAGGGGCCGCGAAGCGCGCCGGAGGCTCAGGCCGTGCGCTTGCGGCGCGCGGCGAGTTCGTCGACCGGGTCGGGCGCCTGCGGGTCGAAGTCGAGCAGCGTCGACTCGACCTCGTGCAGCACCTTGCCGACGGCGATGCCGAACACACCCTGACCGCGGCTGACGAGGTCGATCACCTCGTCGTTCGAGGTGCACAGGTACACCGAGGCGCCATCGCTCATGAGGGTCGTGCCGGCGAGGTCGCGGATGCCCGCAGCGCGCAGCTGCTCGACCGCCGTGCGGATCTGCTGCAGCGAGATGCCGGTGTCGAGCAGGCGCTTGACGAGCTTGAGCACCAGGATGTCGCGGAAGCCGTAGAGCCGCTGCGAGCCCGAGCCGGTCGCGCTGCGCACGGTCGGCTCGACGAGCTCGGTGCGGGCCCAGTAGTCCAGCTGGCGGTACGTGATGCCGGCGGCACGGGCCGCGACAGCTCCGCGATAGCCGACCTCGTCGTCCATCTGCGGCAGCCCGTCGGTGAACAGCAGTTCGGTGGCGAACTGCGGTCCACCTGGAAGGTCATGCGCGGTCATCTTCGCCTCCAGCCGGTGTCCTTCCACGGTAGAGGAGCAGACCCCCACCGGCAACGACATCCGCGTTGTGCGCCTCGGCGTGTCGCACGGCGCTCACGGCGCCAGTCGATCCAGCGCCGTCGTCAGGAAGGCGGCCCGCACTTCATCCAGCCGGCGCAGCAGCTCGGGGGCGAGCTCGTGCGCGCGGGCACGCGACGCGGCATCCGTGCGTCGCAGCAACGGCGCCAGCGCGCTGCCGACGAGCGCGACTTCACGCTCGGCGGCCTGTCGCATTCCGCGGACGTGCCGGGGCTGGATGCCATGTGAGTCAAGCGCCACGAGCGCCCGCAGCAGAGCGAGCGCGCGCTCGTCATAGGTCTCGCCCGCGGCCACGAGGCCCGCGCTGACGGCGTCGTCGAGCAGTGCTGCGGGGGCGCCGGCGGTGGCCAGCAGTTCGTCGCGGCGGTAGCGCCGGCGCGCCTCGAGGATCGACGGCGGCAGGGCCACCTCGACACCGCTCGCCTGCGCGTCGAGGTACTCGCGGATGCGCGCGAGCTTGAAGTCGTGGTCGCGCTGCAGCGTCAGCGCCGTGCGCACGCGGGCGACGTCAGCGGGCGAGAACTTGCGGTAGCCGGCTTCGGTGCGCAGCGGCGTCACGAGCCCCTGCTCTTCGAAGTAGCGCAGCTTGCTCGCGCTGAGATCGGGGAACTCGGGGGTCAGGCGCGCAAGGACCTGACCGATGCTGAGGTAACCCGCGGACGCGCTGCGACCTCGGGGAGCTGAAGCGGGCGTCACCCTTCCGACACCGCCGCGCGGTCCAGCGGCGAGACGAAGAAGTTCAGCCGGAACTTCCCGATGCGCACCTCTGCACCGTCGTCGAGCACGGCGCGGTCGACCCGCTCGCCGTTGACGTACGTGCCGTTGAGCGACCGCTGGTCGATCAGCTCGAAGAACCCGCCCGTGCGGGTGATCTCGGCGTGCCGACGCGAGACAGTCACGTCGTCGAAGAAGATGTCGGCCTCGGGGTGGCGTCCGATGGTCGCCACGTCGGTGTCGAGCAGGTAGCGGGCGCCGGCGGTGGGGCCGGAGCGCACGAGCAGCAGCGCCGCACGCGACGGAAGCGCACCGATCGCCTCGAGCTCGGCCTCGGTGAGGTCTCTGCCGAACGGGATGAAGGACAGATCCGAATCGTGACCGAACGTCTGCGTCGAATCCACCGCACGCCCGTCGTCAGCATCACGATGGATGCCACCGGCGCCTGCGGCTGCGTCGTGGTCGTTGTTCACTGTGTCCTCCTCCCCCATCACCCTAACGGATCGCCCCCGTCACGAAACCCCCGCGCACCCGTGAGCTCGCGAGGAAATGTTGCGGCGTGTGTCGCCCGACGGGCGCCGGCGCGCGAGCTTGCCTAGCCTGGACGCACCGATCCAGAAGGAGAACCCTCGTGTCCACGCCGCAGAACCGCCTCACGCCCGCCCCGGTGCGTCAGGACGCGATCTGCATGTGCGCGACCGGACACGCCTGCTCGTCCTTCGCCCCCGGCCACGCCGTGCACCTCATTCAGGCGCGTCTCGTGTCGGCGACGCCGAGCGAGTGGGTCGATGCGATCGTGACGACGACGGATGCCGCTGACGGTGGCATCCTCGTGCACACGCTCGACGGTGACGCGATCGCCCTGTGGAACGGCGCGGGCGCCGCGGCCGAGGTCGTGCCGGGCACGCCGGTGGCCTACCACCCGCGCTATCACGTGCTGAGCATCGGCGGGCAGCTGTTCAACTCGCTCGCGCTGTAAGCGCGCCGCGTCGCGTCGTGGCGCCCGATCAGGCGGCCGCCATCATCATGTCCTTCATGGCCATGCAGGCATCCATGCACGCCTTGCACGATTCGGCGCACATCTTGCAGACCGGGCTCTCGTCGGCGTGCATCATGCACATGTCCATGCACGTCTGACACATCGCGATGCAGGCGTCGAGCATCGCCATCATGGATGCCGGGGTCATGCCCTGCATGCGCATCATCGAGCGCATCATCGTGTTGCACATGTCGGCGCAGTTCATGCACGACGGCGCGCAGTCCATCATCTGCGTCGAGCACACCGTGCAGGCCTGCTCGCAAGCCGCGCACGCGTCCATACACGCCTGCATCACGGACATGTCCATGTCGGCCATGCCCTCCATCGACATCATGTCCTTCGACATCGCGCCCATCATCATCGCGTCCACTCAGACCACCCGCTCCCTGTTCGAGGTCGGGCAGGGTGCCCGCCTGTCGCCATGCTAGGCCCGCGGCCCGCCCGACAACAGGCGCAGTTAGGCTCGTGAGGGTGTCGTCATATGCAATTCACACCCGCCGCGCCCGCAGCCGGCGCACCCGCCTGATCGCCGCCGCCGGACTTCTCATCGGCGTGCTGCTGTCGGCCGTCGCCGCGCCGGCCTTCGCGCACGATGAGCTCATCGGCTCGACCCCCGCCGCCGGCAGTGCCGTCGACGCGCTGCCCGCCGAGGTGACGCTGACCTTCAGCGGGGTACTGCTCGACGAGCCCGGCGCGACGGTTGTCGAAGTGACGGATGCCTCCGGCACCGACCTCACCGGCGGCGATCCCGTGCTCGACGGCACGCATCTGACACAGCCGCTGACCGGCACGGCGTCGGGCGAGGTGACCGTCATCTGGCGCGTCGTCTCGAGCGACGGGCATCCGATCTCGGACGAGTTCACCTTCACGGTCGGATCGGCCGTCGCACCCGTCGAGACCGCCACACCGCTGCCCGGCGCCCCGATGCAGACGGTCGATTTCACGTGGCTCTGGATCGTGATCGGCGTCGTCGTCGTGGGCCTCGGCGGAGCCCTCGTCGCGGTGCTGGTCGCGCGGGCTCGCGGCCCGCGCGAGGACTAGGCTGGAGACATGCCTCATTACAACGTCGTCGTCCTCGGTGCCGGCCCCGGTGGGTATGTCGCGGCGGTCCGCGCCGCCCAGCTCGGCCAGTCCGTCGCCATCATCGAAGAGAAGTACTGGGGCGGTGTCTGCCTCAACGTCGGCTGCATCCCCAGCAAGGCGCTGCTGAAGAACGCAGAGATCGCGCACACCCTCAAGCACAAGGCCGACTTCTTCGGCATCACCGGCGAGTTCACGATCGACTTCGGTGCCGCCTGGGACCGCTCGCGCGTCGTCGCCGACGGGCGCGTCAAGGGCATCCACTATCTGATGAAGAAGAACAAGGTCACCGAGTACGAGGGTCGCGGCTCTTTCACCGGCCCGAAGTCGATCACGGTGGCCAAGACTGACGGCACCACCGAAGAGGTCACGTTCGACAACGTCATCATCGCGACCGGCTCGACCGTGCGTCTGCTGCCCGGCGTCACGCTGAGCCAGAACGTCGTCACGTACGAAGAGCAGATCCTCACGCGCGACCTGCCCGGCTCGATCGTCATCGTCGGCGCGGGCGCGATCGGCATGGAGTTCGCGTACGTCCTCACGAACTACGGCGTGAAGGTCACGATCATCGAGTTCCTCGACCGCGCGCTGCCCAACGAAGACGCGGATGTCTCGAAGGAGATCGCCAAGCAGTACAAGAACCTCGGCGTCGATATCCTCGTGTCCACGAAGGTCGAGTCGGTCGTCGACTCGGGCTCGTCGGTCACGGTGACCTACACCGACAACAAGTCGGGCGCGCAGGGCTCGATCGAGGCCGACAAGGTGCTCATGTCGATCGGCTTCGCGCCGAACGTCACGGGCTTCGGGCTCGAGAACACGGGCGTGAAGCTCACCGAGCGCGGTGCGATCGACATCGACGACTACATGCGCACGAACGTCGAGGGCATCTACGCGATCGGTGACGTCACCGCGAAGCTGCAGCTCGCGCACGTCGCCGAGGCGCAGGCCGTCGTCGCCGCCGAGACGATCGGCGGAGCCGAGACCCAGACGCTGGGCGACTACCGCTTCATGCCGCGCGCGACGTTCTGCTCGCCGCAGGTGGCATCGTTCGGATACACCGAGGCGCAGTACAAGGAGACCGGCCGCGAGTACAAGGTCGCGACGTTCCCGTTCATGGCCAACGGCAAGGCGCACGGCCTGGGCGAGCCGGTCGGCTTCGTCAAGCTCATCGCCGACGCCGAGCACCTCGAGCTCGTCGGCGGCCACATGATCGGCCCCGACGTCTCGGAGCTGCTGCCCGAGCTCACCCTCGCGCAGAAGTGGGACCTCACGGCCCTCGAGCTGGCCCGCAACGTGCACACGCACCCGACGCTGTCGGAGGCGCTGCAGGAGGCCTTCCACGGTCTCGCCGGCCACATGATCAACCTTTGACGCTCCGTCGCTCTGCTGCTCAATCCCATTTGATTGCATAGGTTCCCGGAGTACTCTGGGAGCCCTGCTGACGCCGCCCCTACACGAAGCCGGGGGCGGCGTCAGTGTTTGTGGGGTGGGGCGTCGTTGCGGGGCTCATCCGTCCCGAAGTGCGGCATCGCGGGCGCGCAAGCGACAACACGGGACGGACGAACGCGGGATGCCCGGCATCCGCCCGCCTTCATCCGTCCCGAAGTGCGGCATCGCGGGCGCGTACGCGACAACGCGGGACGGACGAACGCAGGATGCCCGGCATCCGCCCGCCCGGCCGCGCGTGCTCAGGCGCCGAGCGCGCGGGCGAGCTTCGAGTCGGATGCCGCCGGGCGTCCGCCGGCGGCGGTGACCAGCGCATCGGCGGCGGCGAAGAACGCCGCGATCTCGTCCGCGTCGGCGGGGGCGGCGGGGCCGAGCTCAAGCTCCCACTCACGCCAGGACGTGTCGACGCCGCGGCGCACGTCGGTGGCGACCACGCGGTCGTCGACGAACTCGGCGACCAGTCCCCCGGCGGCGTCGCGCAGTGCGTACGCCGTGCGGGCGTTGCGGATGCGTGCGACGACGCCGAACGGGGGCTGCGCCAGCGACGCGATGGCGGCGACGATGGCATCCGGGACAATCGGCTCAGCGGAGGCCACCGGGGCATCCGCCGCTTCGAGCGGCCAGTGCGTCTCGAGCTTGCCCGCGGGCGTCACCTGCTTGAGATGCCATCCCTCGTCGGGACCGCCCGTGCGCCGGCGCAGCGCGGCGCGGGCGGCGGCGAGGCGGGCGTCGGCGGTGTCGAGGTAGCGGGCGTCGAGCTCGCGCGGCTCGGGGGTTCCGATCTGCGCGACGCCGGGAAGTGCGCTCCAGTCGGGCAGCGGCGTGTCGGCGTCGACGTCGTACTTCTGCTCGATCTCGAGCGAGCGGGTCGGTTCGGCGTTCACGCGCCGATCACTCGTCGCGGCCGTCGGGGTCGGGATCGATGTCGTCTTCGGATTCGACGTAGTGGAAGTCGCTCGACGTCGGTCCGTCGGCCTCGCCCGTGTTCTGCAGCGCGCCCGCGCGTTCGTAGACGACCTGCGTCTCGCTGTACGGCAGGATCAGCGTGCTCTGTGCCTCGTCGTCGAGCGGAAGAACCTGCCCGTCGAGCGGGCCACCGTGAAGTCGTGCGATCGCCATGTCGAACCTCCTGTGATGGATGCCTTCAGCCTAGCCCCGCGCCGGTTGCGACGTTTCGTCTCGCGGCTCCGCCGCTCGCTCAACGACCGGTTGGCGGCCTCCCGCCCCGGCCGTTGAGCGAGCGCAACGCCCCGCCCAGGCGTCAGTGCGTCGGGAAGCCGAGGCTGATCTGGCTCTCGCTCGGGTCGGGCCAGCGGGTGGTCACGACCTTGCGGCGCGTGTAGAAGTTGAACGCCTCGGGGCCGTACATGTGCGTGTCGCCGAACAGCGAGTCCTTCCACCCGCCGAACGAGAACGCGCCCACCGGCACGGGGATCGGCACGTTGATGCCGACCATCCCGACCTCGATGTCGAACTCGAACTGCCGCGCGGTCTTGCCGTCGCGGGTGAAGACGGCCGTCCCGTTGGCGTACCGATTGCTGTTGATCAGCGCCACCGCCTCGTCGTACGTGCCGACCCGCACGACCGACAGCACCGGTCCGAAGATCTCCTCGTCGTACACGCGCATGCCGGGGGCGACGTCGTCGACGAGCGACGGCCCGATGAAGAACCCGTCGCCACCGACCTCCAAGGCTCGCCCGTCGACGACGACGCGCGCGCCCTCACCCTCGGCGCCCGCGACGAAGCCCGTGACGCGATCGAGCGCGTCACGCGTGATGAGCGGGCCCATCTCAACGCCGGGCTGTGTGCCGTCGCCGACGGTGACAGCCGGGATCCGCTCCGCGATCTTGGCGACCAGTTCGTCGGCGACGCCGCCGACGGCGACGACGACTGAGACGGCCATGCAGCGCTCGCCCGCCGATCCGTAGCCGGCCGAGATCGCGGCATCCGCCGCCGAGTCGAGGTCGGCGTCGGGCATGACGATCATGTGGTTCTTCGCCCCGCCGAGTGCCTGCACGCGCTTGCCGTTCTCGGCGGCACGCGTGTAGATGTACTTCGCGATCGGCGTCGACCCGACGAACGAGACGGCGCGGATGATCGGGTCGTCGAGGATCGCGTCGACGGCCTCCTTGTCACCGTGCACGACGTTCAGGATGCCTGCCGGCAGCCCCGCCTCGGCGAAGGCCTCGGCGAGCCAGACGGCGGCCGAGGGGTCGCGCTCGCTGGGCTTGAGGATGACGGCGTTGCCCGCCGCGATCGCCGTCGTGACCATCCACAGAGGCACCATCGCGGGGAAGTTGAACGGCGTGATGCACGCGACGACCCCGATCGGCTGGCGCACCTGGTGCACGTCGACGCCGCCGGCGACCTGCTCGGAGTAGTCGCCCTTGAGGTGGTGCATGAGCGACGTGCAGAACTCGACGTTCTCGAGGCCCCGGGCGACTTCACCGAGGGCATCCGGAACCGTCTTGCCGTGCTCGGCGGTGATGACGCGGGCGAGTTCCTCGGCGCGCTGCGAGACGATCTCGCGCAGGCGGAACATCACCTGCTGCCGCTTGCCGAGACCCGTCGCGCGCCACGCGGGCTGCGCGGCCTGCGCGATGCGCGCGGCTTCGTGCACGAAATCAGCGGATGCCAGGCTGACGGCGCCGGTCTGCTCGCCGGTGGCGGGGTTGAAGATGGGCCCCGTGCGGCCGTCGCCGTCGACGCGTGCGCCGCCGACGACGTGCGGGATCAGGGTGGTGGTGCCGGCGGGATCTGCGGCGAGAACGGAAGAGCTCATGATGTGTCCTTTGAAGTCAGTCTCAGGCGGCGGGTTCAGACGTGGGCCGGTGCGGCGTCGCGTGCGGGGTCGTAGCCGCGCAGCGTGCCGTCGGGGCTGGCGAAGGTGGCGACGAGCGTGCAGTCCTTACCGCCGAGGCCTTGCGCGATCAGTTCGTCGAGCTGCGACAGCGCGAGGCGCGCGGCAGGCAGGTGCACGCCGGTGACGTCGCCGGCCTGCACCGCCAGACCGCAGTCCTTACGGGCCAGGTCGACCGAGAACGTCGGGTCGAAGTTGTTGTTCGCGGCCGAGCGCTCGACCACGCCGGGCACGGGGTACCACGTGCGCAGCGCCCACGAGTCACCGGACGAGACACGCGCGACCTCCCAGAATGTCCGCGCGTCGAGGCCCAGCTCTTCGGCCAGCTGCGAGCCCTCCGACATCGCCATGACCGAGATGAACAGCATCATGTTGTTGACGAGCTTCGCCGCGATCCCGGCGCCGGCGTCGCCGCACGCGATGATGTTGCCGGCCATCGGCTCGACGACAGCGCGGGCGCGCTCTACGTCGTCCGGCCGGCCGCCGAGCATGAAGGTCAGGCTGCCCGCGGCGGCTCCTGCCGTGCCGCCCGAGATCGGGGCATCCACGAACGTGAGTCCGCGCGCGGCGGCTTCGTCGTGACACCAGCGCGACGTCGCGACGTCGACCGTCGAGGTGTCCATGAGCAGAGCGGATGCCGGCGCGTGCGCGAAGATGCCGTCCGGGCCGCCGTAGACGCTGCGCACGTGCTCGGGCTTGGGCAGCGAGGTGAGGACGGCGTCGGCGCCGGCGAGGGCTGCAGCGACGGTGTCGACGAGTTCGACGCCGTGCTCGGCTGCGATGGCGGCCGCGGTGGGGTTGATCTCGACGCCGCGGACGGTGTGTCCCGCGGCGATCAGGTGGGCGGCCATGGGGGCGCCCATCCTTCCGAGTCCGATGAAGGCGATGGTGGACATGACGGCTCCCTGCGTCGTCGAAGGCGTGCCGCCGCGGTCGTCGGTGACTGCGGCTCTGATGCCAGGCTAGGCATCCGGTCTCTGCGAATCAATGCACACGGTGACGACAAACTTGCACCGCGACTGTGCGCTGGTGCACACTGTCGGCATGACCGCACCGGCCGGCGAGCCACCCCTCGACGCTCTCATGACGTTCCTGTCCGTCGCGCGACTGGGCCGGTACACGGCGGCGGCCGAAGTGCTCGGCGTCAACCACTCGACCGTCTCACGGCGCATCGCCGCGCTCGAGGGTGCGATGAGCGGGCGCGTGCTCGTGCGCACGACCGGCGGGTGGGAGGTGACCGACCTGGGCCGCCGCGCCGTCTCGATCGCCGAGCGCATCGAGGGGTCACTGCGCGAACTCGTCGAGGGCGACGAAGACGGCATCGTGCACGGCATGGTGCGCATCTCGGCGCCGGATGCCTTCACCGCGGTCTTCCTCGCGCCTGCGATGACCGAGCTGCGCCGCGAGCACCCCAACCTCGCGGTCGAGCTGCTGTCGGCGACGCAGCGCGTGCGGCAGAACCGGTCAGGCGTGGATCTCGAGATCGTCGTCGGCCGGCCGCAGGTGCTGCGCGCGTATGCGACGCCCGTGTGCGCGTATTCGCTGCGCCTGTATGCGACACCGGAGTACCTCGCCGAGCACGGGATTCCCGAGACGGTCGCACAGCTGGCCGGGCATCCGCTCGTGTACTACGTCGAGAGCTCACTGCAGGTCGATGAGCTCGACCGCGCGCTGCAGGAACTGCCCGACTCTCCCCCGTCGGTGCGCTCGACGAGCGTCTATGCGCACGTCGAAGCGACCGCGGCGGGCGCGGGAATCGGCATCCTGCCCGACTTCCTCGGCGACCCCGACCCGCGCTTCGTGCGCGTGCTCGACGGCCGCTACGCGCACCCGCTCGCGTACTGGGCGGTCGCCCGCGACGAAGGCCCCCGCAATCCGGTCGTGGCGGCGACGCTGGGGGCGCTGACCTCGTACATCGAGCGGGTGCAGGATGCCTCGGGGGTTGCACGGCCGGGCGATGAGACCTCGCCCGCTGCGCTCTCTGCCGCTGCCCGGTCGGGGCGTGACGCATGAAGCCGTTCCTGCTGCTCGCGACGCGCGCCGAGGATGTGCCCGCCGACGAGGAGTACGCGCTGTTCCTGCGCTTCACGGGGCTCGACGAGCGCGACCTCGTGCGGGTGCGGATGGAGGCCGGCCCCCTCGGAGGGGTCGACCTGGACGACTACTCGGGGATCCTCGTCGGCGGCGGGCCGTTCAACGCGTCCGACCCGATCGAGAAGAAATCCGCCGTGCAGCAGCGCGTCGAGGCCGAGATCTCGGCGCTGCTGGACGAGGTCGTCGCCCGCGACTTCCCGTTCTTCGGCGCCTGCTACGGCATCGGCACGGTCGGCGCGCACCAGGGTGCTGTCATCGATGGCATCCACCGTGAGCCGATCAGCGTGATCGAGGTGCGCAAGACGGATGCCGGACGCGCAGACCCACTCCTGCGCGAACTGCCCGACGCGTTCACCGCGTTCGTCGGGCACAAGGAGGCGATCAGCGTGCTGCCGCCGTCGGCGACGCTGCTCGTGCGCGGCGACGCGTGCCCCGTGCAGATGTTCCGGGTGGGGCACAACGTGTACGCGACGCAGTTTCACCCCGAACTCGACGTCGACGGGATCTCGACGCGCATCCGCGCCTACGCCGGGCACGGGTACTTCGCCGCGGACGAGCTCGACCTCACGCTCGCCGCGGTGCAGCGCCTGCCCGTGGTGCACACCGGAGCCATCCTGCGCGCTTTCGCGCAGCGCTACGCCCGCCCCTGACCCCCGCGAGCTTGGGGCTCAGGTCAGAGGACGGGCGGGGTGTGCCAGATGCGCTCGATGTAGTCGCGCATCGAGCGGTCTGACGAGAAGAAGCCCGTGCGGGCGACGTTGAGGATCGCGGCGTGGGTCCAGGCATCCTGGTCCGCGTACGCGGCATCCACGCGCTTCTGCGCCGCGAGGTACGACGAGTAATCCGCGAGCACCATGAACCGGTCGTCGTAGAGCAGGTTCGAGACGATCGGCTCGAAGACGCTCTTGTCGCCGCCCGAGAACGCGCCCGACGCGATGAGGTCCATCGCGCGGCGCAGGTTCTCGTCGCGCTGGTAGAACTCGGCCGGCTTGTATCCGGCCGCCCACAGCGCCTCGACCTCGGGCTCGCTCATTCCGAACAGGAAGAAGTTGTCGTCGCCGACGAGCTCGCGGATCTCGACGTTCGCGCCGTCGTCGGTGCCGATCGTGAGCGCGCCGTTGAGGGCGAACTTCATGTTTCCGGTGCCGGATGCCTCCTTGCCGGCGAGCGAGATCTGCTCTGACAGATCGGCCGCCGGGATCAGGCGCTCGGCGAGCGTCACGTTGTAGTTCTCGGGGAACAGCACCTTCAGGCGCCCCTCGACGCGCGGGTCAGCGTTGACGACCGATCCCACGGCGTTGATCAGGTGAATGATCCGCTTGGCCATCGCGTAGCCCGGCGCCGCCTTCGCACCGAAGATGAACGTGCGCGGCTGGATGTCGGATGCCGCGACCCGTCCCGACGTGATCTGCTCGTACAGCGTCACGATATGCAGCAGGTTCAGCATCTGGCGCTTGTACTCGTGCAGGCGCTTGACCATCACGTCGAGCATGTGCCCGTCGCTGATCTCGAACCCGTCGCGCGCGCGCAGCACGTCGCTCAGGCGGCGCTTGTTGGATGCCTTGACCTCGGCGAACGCCGCCCGGAACACCGGATCTTCGGCGTAGGTCTCGAGCTCGCGCAGGCGCTCGAGGTCGGTGACCCAGCCCGTGCCGATCGCCTCGGTGATGAGCGCCGACAGCCCCGGGTTCGCGAGCCGCAGGAAGCGCCGCGGCGTGACGCCGTTCGTCACGTTCGTGAACTTGCACGGGTAGAACTCGTTGAAGTCGGGCAGCACCTTGTCGCGCAGCAGCTGCGAGTGCAGCTCGGCGACGCCGTTGACCTTCGCACCCGCGACCGTCGCGAGGTACGCCATGCGCACCGAGCGGTTCGGGAAGTCGCTGATGATCGACATGTTGCGGATGCGCATCTCGTCGTCACCGAAGCGCTCGCGCACCGCCTCGAGGAACTCCTCGTTGATGCGGTAGATGATCTCGAGGTGGCGCGGCAGCAGGCGGCCGAGCAGGTCGACCGACCAGACCTCGAGCGCTTCGGGCAGCAGCGTGTGGCACGTGTAGGCGAAGCACTTCTGGGTGATCTGCCACGCGGCATCCCATTCGATGCCCCGCTCGTCGACGAGCACGCGCATGAGCTCGGGCACGCCGATCACGGGGTGGGTGTCGTTGAGCTGGAAGATGACGCGGTCGGGCAGGGCGCTGAGGTCGAAGCCGTCCGACAGCATGTTGTCGAGGAAGTCACCGATGGATGCCGCGACGAAGAAGTACTGCTGCTGCAGGCGCAGCTCTTTGCCCTGCGGCGTGGAGTCTTCGGGGTAGAGCACCTTGGAGATGTTCTCGGCGAACGTCTGCGCGCGCACGGCCTCTTCGTAGTCGCCCGAGTTGAAGACGCGCAGGTCGAACGAGTTGGTGGCCTTCGCGCTCCACAGGCGCAGCGTGTTGACGCGGCCGTTGAGGTAGCCGGGCACCATGTAGTTGAAGGGAACGGCCTGCACGTTCCAGGCCGGCACCCAGCGCGTGCGCTCGACGCCGTCGTCGTCGGTGTACTGCTCGGTGTGACCGCCGAAGGGGATCGTGCGGGATGCCTCGGGGTGCGGGAACTCCCACGGCGAGCCGAGCTCGAGCCACGAGTCGGGCTGCTCGACCTGCTGGCCCTCGACGAAGGTCTGGCGGAAGATGCCGTACTCGTAGCGGATGCCGTAGCCCGTGTTGGGGACGCTCATCGTGGCGAGCGAGTCGATGAAGCACGCCGCGAGGCGGCCGAGACCGCCGTTGCCGAGGCCCGGTTCGATCTCCTGCGCGCGCAGGTCGTTGATGTCGATGCCGCACGCGGCCATCGCCTCGGTCGCGATGTCGGTGAGGCCCGACGCGAGCAGGTTGTTGTCGAGCTGCGGGCCGAGCAGGTACTCGGCGGACAGGTACGCGACGCCCTTGGCTTGCGACTCGTACTGGCGGCGCTGGTCTTCGAGCCAGCGCGCCATGAGGTAGTCGCGCACCGTCATCGCGAACGCGAAGTAGCGGTCGTTGTCGCTCGAGCCCGACAGCGGCACGCCGCGCTCGTAGTTGAGGTTGCGCAGGAACTGGCGCACGAACCCGTCGACCGAGCTCGCGGGCCCCGTCACGGGAGCAAGCGCGAGCGGGTGCGTCGCGCCGAGCGGGTGGGTCGTGGCGGCGGTGTTGTCAGATGCGGTCACGATAACGAAGGTACACAGTGTGGGCGCGGCCCGTGACCGTTCCCAGCCGGGCCAACCGCAGAATTTACACAGCTGTCACGACGAGGTTGCCTGATTTGTGAGGTCGCTGCCGCCGGTCGCCAGCGCGCCGCCGGCGCCGCCTGTCGGCAGCGCGGCGCGGGCGGCACTGAGTTCGGCGGATGCCAGGGCCACGGCGTCCTCGGCCTGCTGCACGCGCCGCAGCGCGGACGTGGGGGCGCCGAAACGCTCGCGCACGCGGTCGTCGCGCTCGCGCACGCGCGTGTAGATGTAGGCCGTCGCAATGAGGATCACCTGCGCCGAGAGGTTGAACCACAGCAGCAGCGCGATGAGGGCGGCGAACGAGACGAGCAGCGGGTTGGCATCCGCTCCCCCGACGAACAGCCCTGACAGCTGCTGCAGCACCGTGAGCCCGACCCCACCCAGCAGCGCGCCGGTCCACAACGCGCGGGCGGGGGCTTTCACGCCCGAGAGCACGCGGAACAGGACGGCGATCGCGAGGGCATCCAGCACGAACGTCACGCCGATCGCCAGCCACCGACTGCCCCACACGACGATCGCGTCGCCGGTGCCGACGCCGAGCCAGCCGGCGACCGCGCCGAGGCCCGCCGTGCCGAGCATCGTCGCGGCGGCGGATGCCAGCAGCGCGCCACCGGCTCCGATCGCAAGCGCGAGGTTGCGCAGCAGCACGAGCCAGAACGGGAGGTCGACCGTTCCGCGGTCGCAAATGGTGCGCATTGCGGTGCGCAGCGACCCGATCGCGCCGATCGCGGCGCCGACGAGGCCGACGAGCGAGACGATGCCGGCGATCGAGAGCCCGGCGGGGATCGCGATGGAGTCGGGGTCGATCAGTCCCCCGTCGCCGACGAGTCCCGGTACGGCGCGGTCGACGGCGTCGATGAGGGCCTGCCAGGCGGCGGGGTCGCCCGCGAGCCACAGCCCCGCGACCGAGAAGCCGAGCAGCACGCCCGCGAACACGCTGAACAGCGCGCGGTAGGTGACGGCGTCGGCGAGCATCGCTCCGCGGCGCTCGCTGTACCTGAGGAACGCGCGGACGGCGGTCAGCGACAGGGCCCAGGCGGTGATGCGCGCGATGCTCATGCGAGCCAGGATAGGTCGGCGGCGCGCGGGCAGCGACGTGCCACCCGCGCGCCCGGCAGACCGGCAGACCGGCAGACCGGCAGACCGTCTACGCCGTCGGGATCAGCACCCAGGTCGTGCCGGTGAGCTCGATCGAGTCGACATCGCCGGAGCTGTACCGGCTGCCCGAGATGGTGACGATGCGGTCGGACTGCTGCAGACTGCCGACGAACGCCTCCAGTTGCGCACGATCACCGTCCGCCGTCAGCGTCATCGGGATGGCGACGAGTCGGCCACTGGAGGGCGGGGTGACATCGACGCCTTCGGGTGCGACATACTCGGTCGCCGCGTCGAAGCGGAGCGTTCGCACCGTCACGCCCGCCGCCGTCGCGGCGGCGTCGATCTGGTTGATGAGCTCTTGCTGCGAGCGCGACGCGGGGATGCGCTTGTGCTCTTCGGAGAGGTCGGCCTTGTACTGGTCGAGATGCTCGTTCTCGGCGGCGAGTGCATCGATCGCGAGCTGTTGCACGTCGTTCAACTGTGCGATGGATTGGGTCTGCGAGTTCGCGGTGCTCATACGGTCCAGTTGCGGCTGGATGCCGACGAACCAGCCGCCCGCGACGATCGCCACGGCGAGGATGCCGATGACGATGAGGCTCAGTCTGTGCTTGTCCATGTCACTCCCCCGTCCCGGACGTCGTGTCACCCTCGGTTGCGGTATCCGCACCGGCATCAGTTGTGCCCGAGCCCGGAATCGTCGTCGCCTTCAGTTCGAGCTGCTCGTGCAGCTGCGCGATCGTGTCTGCGTCGAGCTCGCCGACGCGCGCGGTGCCACCGAGCGCGTCGGCGCCCAACTGCACGACACCGGTGATCGTGTAGCCGCTCTCTCCCGACTCGGCGACGGCGCTCACCGTCGCGCTGACGTATCCGGTGAGCTGGCTGAGCGCGTTCAGCAGCGGCGTCGGCGAGTCGAAGCGCGCGGCGTTCGCGGTGAACGAGATCTCGATGACACCGGGCGCGTCGAGGCCGGTGGCCTCGATCGCCGATGCACCGGCATCCAGGCCCTTGATCACGACCGTCTCGGTCGCCAGCGTGATGTCGTCGGGGAGCACGGTGTCGAGTTCGCCCTGCAGGCGTGCCCAGTCGGCCTCGGAGTAGAGGGCGGAGATCTCGGCGCCGTCGTAGCCACCGAGCTGGGCGATGACCGACGAGACCTCAGAGTAGCTCTGCTGCTCTTGGAGGAGTGTCAGCGTGCGGGCGCGCTCGGTGTCGAGCGCACTCTCGGCGCGCCCGGCCAGAAACGCGACGCCGACGGATGCCGCGGCGATGATCAGCACGAGACCCAGCAGCCCGATCATGAGACGCGAGATGGTCGCGCGATTCTTGCGGCGGATCCCGACGATCGGCGGCACGAGGTCGACGCGCGCGATGGCACGAGCCGGCGTGCTGGTCTCGACCTCTTGGAGCTCGTCGAAGGGGCTCGGCTGCGACGAGGAGCGCTGGCGCTGCCGGCGCTCGGTGACTTCCGCGGTCATTTGCGGGCTCCCTTCGCTGCCGCCTTGGCGTCTGCCTTCGCAGCGGCCTTGGCATCCTTCTCTGCCTGCTTCGCACCGGCAGCCGCCGCCTTCGCGGACGACTTGGCACTGGCCTTGCTGGCGCCGCGTGCAGGCTTGGTGCTGACCTTCGCCCCGACCGCAACGCCGAGCGACGACGCGAGCTCGAGGCCCCACGGCTCGATCCCCGCGTTGCGCGCCTTCTGGCTGACGCTGAAGCTGCCCAGCGGGTTTCCGTACGCAGTCTCGACGCCGAGCGCGCGCGACAGCACGAGGGTCAGGCCGTTGAGCCTGCTGCCGCCGCCGGTGAGCGTGACGAACGACACCGGTGCGTCGGGGTGCGCGTTCGCCCAGAAGCTGAACGTGTTGCGGATGCTGTCGATGAGGCCGGCGATGTTCTCGCGCAGCACGGTCTCGGCGTCGACGTCGCGCGGCGTCGCGGCGCCGCCCTGCAGGCCGCGGGCGATCTTGTCCTGCTCGGCCTCGGCGAAGCTGACACCGAGGGCACGCTCGATGCTGCGCGTGACGTCGTCGCCGCCGCTCGGCACGATGCGGACGAACCTCGGTGTGCCCGCCGTGGAGATCACGATGGTCGTGCTCGAGCCACCGACGTTGATGATCGCCTGCGTGCCGCGTTGCGGGCCGGGCATGAGCCGCAGCAGCGAAAATCCGGAGAAGTCGACCGCGTCGATCGAGTGCCCAGAGCGCTCGATCGCGTTGACGGTCGCCTCGAGGCTGCTGCGCACCGTCGCGACGAGCAGTCCCTCTTGCTGCGGGCCGTGCGGCGTCTCGACGTCGCGCAGCGGCAGGAAGTCGAGGATCGCGTCGTCGAGATCGATCGGCACCTGCCCCTCGACGGCGAAGCGCAGGCTCGTGCTGCGGTTCGGCCCGGTCAGCGCGGGCAGCGTCACCTCGCGGACGACGACCTTGCGGTTGCTGATGCCGAGGACGACGTTCTTCGTCGTGAATCCGCCTCGCTTCCACAGTTCTTTGAGCGCGGCGATGGCACGACGCTGATCGACGATCTCGCCGTCGAAGACCGTGCCGTCTTCGATCGCGAGGGCCGCGAACCGACTGATCGTCGGACGCGCGGTGTAGGGAGACTCGATCTGCACGCCGCGCAGGCCGCTGCGGCTCAGATCGAGCGCGACTACTGCTGCCATGGATGTTCCTCCGTGTTCGCTGGGGATGCCAAAGGGGTCTGTTCGGGTGCGGTCATCAGGTGAGTCCGGTCATCGCGAGATACCAATCGGCCAGCGGCTGGCCGAGCCAGATGCCGAAGGCCGCGCCGAGCAGCATGAACGGGCCGAACGGCACCGCCGTCTTTCGCGTGGCCTTGCGGCCGATCATGAGCGCGACGCCGAAGATGCCGCCGAAGACGAAAGCGGAGAACGCACCGACGATCAGCGTCGCCCAGCCGAGCCACGCCAGCAGCATGCCGAGCGCGCCGGCGAGCTTGACGTCGCCGAGTCCCATGCCGCCAGGTCGCGCGATCGCAAGGATGAAATAGAAGCCGCCGAGGGTGACGGCGCCGATCGCGGCCGACAGCAGCCTTCCGTACTCGCCGGTGACGATGGATGCCACGACAAGCAGTACGGCTGTCACGACGTACGACGGCAGCACGATGACGTTGGGCAGGCGGTGGTGGTCGAGGTCGATGAACGTGAGTGCCACCGCGATCGCCGCCCAGTAGAGCATGAGCGGCAGCAGCGCGAACGCGTACGCGCCGTCGACGCCGCCCCACGCCGCGAGTCCGAACAGCACGGCGGTGAGCGCCTCGACGAAGGGATAACGTGCGGAGATGTGGGTGCCGCAGTGGCGGCAGCGGCCACGCAGCACCAGGTACGAGACGACCGGGATGTTGTCGTACCAGGCGATGGGCTTGCCGCACGAGGGGCACGCGCTGGGCGGGCGAACAATGCTCATGCCCTGCGGCACCCGCCAGATCACGACGTTGAGGAACGATCCGATGAGCGCGCCGAACACCGCGGCGATCGCCACGATCCACCCTGCGGGAATCAGGTCTGCGATCATCGCGCCGACCCGTCTGCCGCGAAGACCGCCGACGTCTCGACCCACGAGGTGACGCCGTAGGTGGTGGTCACGGGATTGAGGAACTTGGGCGGCGCCTTGAACTTGAAGCGGTTGTCGTAGATGTAGTTCTTCGCGTAACCCGAGACGATCGACCCGCCCGATGTGGCCGTGGCGACGGGCCCGCGGTACTTCTGCGCGATGGCGCCCAGGACGGTCAGCGTGCCTCGCGCACCGGAACCGGAGACGGCGTAGTTCTGCACCTGGAAGGTGTGTGCGACCGAGAGGATGGCCGCGTGGATCGTGCGGTTCTTCGAAAGCAGGAACGTGTTCGAGCTGTTGACCGGGTTGTAGACCCACACGGCGTTGTTGCCGACGAGGCCGAGGATGTCGTCGTTCTGATCGACGTAGGTGAGGTCGCCGACGATGAAGATCGAGTTCTCGGCGGCGATCGTCGAGGCACCGTTGAACTCGCCCTTGACGAACGCGTCACCGGTGCGGCATCCGTAGGGGCTCGTCGTCGTGGCGACCTCGGTCGTAGAAGTGCTTGACGTGCGCAGCGGGTAGCCGGGCGCGTTCGACCCGGTGCCGAACCGCCAGCCGCGCTGGCCCGTCGAACCGGTGCTCGTGCAGGTGAAGTTCGCGGGGTCGTTCGAGGCTGCCCAGTAGTTCACGTCGCTCGTGACGGCGGGGACGTTCTGCACGTACATGACGTTGTTCTCGGGCACCGTGATCGTCGCGCCGGCGACGGACTGCAGCGCCGAGATCGCACCGCATTCGCTCGGTGCCGACCCTGACGTGGAGCCGGCGTTGGCGATACGCGTCGCCTTGGTGAACGGCGACTTGATGTTGACGGTGCCGTCGGCGTAGAAGGTGAATTGCGTCGGGCCGGTGTAGAGGCATCCGGGGCGCGGCACGTCGGTCGCGGTGAGGTCGGAGCGTGTCTCTTTCTTGAGCTCGGAGTTGGTCGCCGGCATGCCGCTCACGCCCGCGTACGCCGGAGACCCGACGACCTCGAACGTCGGCGTCGCGCAGGTGCCGCCGTTCGCCGACTGGTTCAGGTAGTACGGTGCTGACGGCTTGCCGGTCGTGACCATTCCCTTGAAGACCGTCCCGCAGGCGCGGATGGTGTCGTTGCTGTGCAGCGGTCCGTCGATAGTGTCGAACGCACCGAAGGAGATGTCATTGCACGGGTTCGTGCTGCCGCTCGGCCGCGAGTTCCAGCCGTACCGCAGCGCCGGTGGCGTGCCTGCGTCGTAGCAGGACGATGCCGGAGCACTGGAGGCGACGGCGGGGTCGGTGACCTCGAGGTCAGTGAAGTAGAGGAAGTCGATGAAGCCCTGCTGCTTGAGATCGGCGATCAGCGTGCGAGTCGCATCACCCACCTTGCCGGTCGAGCGCAGTCGGATGCGCCCCGTCGTGCCGTAGGTCGAGTTGTCGACTTCGTAGCGGAACTCGCCGCGCGCGGTGCCGTCGGCGCCCGACAGCTGCGCCCAGGTGCCGCTGGCCCCGACGCCGAAGGCGGGGTTGGTGTCGTCGGGGGTGATCGCACTGCTCGCGCTGAACGTCGACGCTGCGTTGCCGTACCGGTAGTAGCTCGTGTCGGCCGAGAGCCTGCTCTGGTACTCGTCGATACCGGCATAGGCGGCCGCGAGGGCGGCGTTCCAGTCGGCATCGTCGGTGGCCTGCCGCATGCCGTTGACGGTGACGACGACCAGCAGCGTCATCAGCATCGACAGCACCGCCCCGACGGCGACGACGAGGATGAGCGCTGCGCCGCTGTCCTCAGCGGCTCTGCTGCGCTGCAGGCGCAGGAACACCCCGGCGCGCCGGCGCTTGCGGAGTGTCGGCGCGGCGTTCGACTCGACGTTCGACATAAGTCAGTGCACCTCCACTCGGGCGACGCCGAGGTTCGGCAGCCCCACCAGGTTCTGGAGGACGACGGGGGACACGCGCCCGCTCTCATCCCCCTGTACCTGCATCGTCACCTGCACGCTCGCGATGTTGCGGATCTGCGTCGTCGACAGGCTCGCTCCGCTCGCGGGAGTCAGCACCGCGCCGTCTTTGTCTTTGTAGACGAACAACGGGACGCTGCTGTCGGGCGGCAGCAGCGAGCGCGCGATCGTACGCGCGTAGGTCGAGGTGGTCTGGAACTTCCAGTAGGTCCCGTACACGTGGTAGGCATCCCATCGCGTCTCGACGAGCTCGTTGTCGGCGTTGCGGCTGAACTCGACCTTGAGCGGTGCCGGATCGGTCGATGACGTGGCGTCGATGAACGAGTTCATGACGATGCGCTCGGCGCCGGCGTAGACGAAGACGGGATCGTTCGTCGCCGAACCGTACACCGGAATCTCGGTGCCGGCGCGCAGGATGCGGGTGACCTCGTTCATGGCGGTGGATGCCAGGCGCGTATTCGTTACCTCCGCATCCTGGTCGTTGATGGCGCGTGATGTCGTCGTGAACATCGTGACGACGAGCGCGATGAGGATGCTGGAGATGCCCATCGCGACGACCAGTTCGATGAGAGTCAGGCCCTCATCCTTTGCACCGCGGAGGCGACCACGCATCGCGCGGATCACGGCGTCACCGCCGTGCGGGGGTCGAGCACGATGACGCCCGCCGCGACGCTGCCGGCGGTCACGGCGGTGACGCCGCTCGTCACTGCCGAGGTCTGCGACGTCGACGTGCCGCGATAGAGCTGCCACGTGCCGTAGGGCAGGGCGATCGTCGCGGCGTTCGAGCTGACGATGCTACCGAAGGTGTAGGTCATTCCCGTGCCGCAGCCGGGGTCGCCCGTCGTCGCGTCGCCGGTCACGCTGCCGGCGTACACGGCCTTGAGGTAGGTGCCGGTGCCGTTGGCGCCGGCGAGCTGCACGACGCCCATCGGCACGGATGTCGCGGGCGCCGACCCGCCGGCAAGGCCCGCGACGGGTGCGGGTCGCGCACCGGCGAGTGTTGCGGTCGCCAGCCATTGCCCGGGGTCAGGGGCGAGACAGCTCGTCGTGGGATTCTCAGGGGCTTCCGCGTAGGCGCCGGCGACGATGCTGTAGCCGGATGGGATCGGGAAGCGCGTGAACGATTTGGGGTTCGCCGTCGTGGCCGTGGCCTGCTGGAAGTTGCCGTACGTCGAGATGAACGTCGTCGTGAGGTTGTTCGGCAGCGACTTCGCGCCGGCGACGTTGTCGGCATAGGTCAGCGAGAACGTCGTGGGCTTGTCGAGGCTGAAGCTCGCGCGCGATGTCGTGCCCGCCGTGACCGGCACGACGGCAGTCGGCGCGGTCACCTGCTGGTCGCTGATGTAGCCCGATTTGGATGCCGTGACGGTGTAGTCCTCGGCCGGGGGCACCTTCAGCAGGTAGGCGCAGCCGTCGCTGTCGGTCGTCACCGCGGCGACGCCGCTCGATGACGGCAGGCTGACCGTGACGCCACTGACGCCGACGCCGGCGGAATCGACGACGCCGACGAGGATCGTGCCGCGTTCGGGGTCGTTGAGCTTGGAGCGCGGCGCGAACGAGGTATCGCTGTAGACCGGACGCGCGCCGGCAGGCATGTTGTCCCACGTGACCTCGACGGTCACGCGCTTGTAGGTGAGGGCGCCCGTGGCAGCGCCCGCCTCGCACGTCGCGCTGCCGCCTGTGCTGGTGGCCCACGACCACGACGTGGTGACGTGGAACGTGTCGCCGTTGAGCGTCGTGGTGTGCGTCTCGTTGCGCACATCGAGCACACTCTCCGCGGCGCGAGCGAGGTCGATCTGCTGCGCGGCGAGGTTGGCGGCGACGACGCGCGCGCGGGTGTCGCGGTTCTGCACGAGGCCCGAGGTCATGACATAGAGGAAGCCCGTGACGATGATCGCGAAGACGACCATCGCGACGATCACCTCGATGAGGGTGAAGCCAGCGTCCTCGTTTCGGGCCGAGAACTGTCGGTGCACGAGAGCCTCCCCTCAGGTGTGGGCACCGGGTAGACGTTGTGCCTGCGCGGAATCGTCCGCGCAGGCACAACGTTGGTTAGGCTGCGAGCCCTGTAGCGTTACGGCGCCGTCGGCAGGGCCGTGCCCCATCCAAGCAAACCGCCCGTGGAGCTGTCGTAGAACTCGAAGTCCGTAGTTCCCGTCAGGTTCTCGTTCGTGCCCTCGATGTTGTACGCGTTCGCGACGGGCGTCACCGTGAGCGTGTTGCCATCGGACACGGTGATCGTGCCCAGAACGGCCGAGGAAGCGTCCGTGATCGAGATGTTGCCAGGGGCGCCAGATCCCGTGAACGTCAGACCGTCGAGCGATCCGTTGTTCTGAGTGGTCGCAGACTCGATAGCGAGTGCCGCGTTCGTGAGGTCTGTCTCGACCGACGACTTCCACGCTCCCTCGCGCATGTTGAGGAAGACGGGGATCGCGATCGCGGCGAGGATGCCGATGATGATGACGACGACCAGGAGCTCGATCAGGGTGAAGCCCTTCTCGCCGTTCTCCTTCTTGGCCAGCGCCTGAGCGACAAGCTTGTTCATGAGGATTCCTTCTATTCAGGGGGATGGTGATACTGCAGGACGGAAATGTCGGCTCCGGGGTGTGGTCGACATTGGTGAGAGTAGCGGTTCGCTGGGAAAATGAGAAGACTCTAATGTGAAAATTGTGAAAGAAGTTACATACTCTGGATCTCCTGGAAGATCATGAACATCGGCATGTACAGCGCGACGATCATGAAGCCCAGCAGTCCACCCATGAACACGATCATGAGCGGCTCGAGCATCGCGGTCAGCTGCGAGCTCATCGTCTCGACCTCGTCGTCGTAGAAGTCGGCGGTCTTCTCGAGCATCTGGTCGATCGAGCCCGACTCCTCACCGATCCCGACCATCTGCACGAGCATGTCGGGGAAGATCTCGGCCTGCGCAAGTGACTCCCCGATCGGCCGGCCCTCGCGCACGCCGTCTTGCACCTTGCGCAGCGACGAGCTGATCACGTGGTTGTCGCTCGTGGCGCCGACGATCGACAGCGCCTGCAGAATCGGCACACCCGAGGCGAGCATCGTCGCGAAGTTGCGCGTGAACCGCGTCAGCGCGATCTTCGTGTTGAGCTTGCCGAACACGGGGACTTTGAGCTTGAGCGGGTCGACGACGCGCCGTACGGCCTCGGTGTTCTTGTTGCGCCCCCACCAGATCGCCCAGGCGACGCCCAGCACGAGCAGGATCGGCAGCACGATCGGCATCGCGTGCGAGAGGTCGACCAGCAACTGGGTAGGCGCGGGTAGCGTGCCGCCGAGGTCGGCGAACATCTTCTCGAACACCGGCACGATGAAGATCAGCATCGCAGCCACCGCGAGCAGCGCGACGATGAGGACGACGATCGGGTACGTCAGCGCGGCCTTGACCTTGCTGCGCAGTTTCGTCTCGGCCTCGAAGTTGTCGGCGACCATGACGAGCGATCTGTCCAGGAAACCGCCGGTCTCACCGGCACGCACGAGGTGCACCATGATCGGCGGGATGATCAGCGGGAACTCTTCGAGCGCCGTCGAGAACGACGCGCCGCCCTCGACGCGGGCCGCGATGTCTGCCACGGTGCGCCGCAACATGGTGTTGTCGATCTGCGCCTGCACGATGTTCAGGGCTCGCAGCAGCGACACGCCCGCGCTCACCATCGTCGCCAACTGGCGAGTGAGCAGGGCGAGGTCTTTGAGCGACGGTCGCTTCTCGAGCCCGGGGATGTTGATCTCTTGATTCAGGCCCGTGCCGGCGCCCTTCTCAGCGAGCTTCTCGGGGATGATCGCGCGGTTCTTCAGCTGCTGGATCGCCTGAGCCTCACTGGAGGCATCCAGCACGCCCTTGACCTTCTTGCCGCTCGAGTCGATGCCCTTGAAGGCCCACTGTGCACTCTTGGCCGCCGTTGTGCTCATGAGTGCGCCCCGGGCTGACCACCGGCGACCTGACGCGTGCCCTCGGGCAACGACTCGCCCGCCGCCCCGCGGCCAAGGCCGCGATTGCGGACGAGCTGTTCGAACTCCACAGCCTCCTGCGCGATGTCGAGCGCTTGCGAGTGCTCGATCTCGCCCGCGAGCACGAGGCGCGCGAGGTCTTGGTCGAGCGTATGCATGCCGATCGCGTTGCCGGCCTGCAGCGCGGTGCGCAGCTGGTGCGTCTTTCCCGTGCGGATGAGGCTCTGGATGGCGGGCGTCGCGAACATGACCTCCGTCGCGACCGTGCGCCCCTTGCCACCCGACCGGCGGATCAGCGTCTGCACGACGACGGCGCGCAGCGTCGCTGCGAGCTGCGTGCGCACCTGCGCCTGCTGGTGCGACGGGTAGACGTCGATGATGCGGTCGATCGTCTGCGCGGCATCCTGCGTGTGCAGCGTCGCGAAGACGAGGTGACCGGTCTCGGCCGCCGTGATGGCCGTCGAGATGGTCTCGAGGTCACGCATCTCACCGACGAGGATGATGTCGGGGTCTTGCCGCAGGGCGTGCTTGAGCGCTTCGCTGAAGCTGTGCGTGTCGGCACCCACTTCGCGCTGGTTGATGATGCCGCGCTTGTGGTGGTGCAGGAACTCGATCGGGTCTTCGACCGTGATGATGTGCGACGCGCGACTCGAGTTCGCCTTGTCGATGATCGCGGCGAGCGTCGTCGACTTGCCCGAACCGGTGGGGCCGCACACGAGCACGAGGCCGCGCGGCAGGTGCGCGAGGTCGACGAGCTCGGGTGGGAGTCCGAGCTGGGCGACCGACTTGATCTCGGTCGGAATGATGCGCATCGCGACGCCGAGGCCGCGCTGATCCTGGAAGACGTTGACACGGAAGCGGGCGATGTCGCCGACCGCGTAGGCGAGGTCGAGTTCGAGCTCGGTCTCGAAGGTCTCGAGCATCTCGGCGGGCACGAAGTCTTCGATCACGTGCCGGATGCGCTCGCGCGACCACACCGTGGTGCCGGCGACCGACTTCAGCTCACCGTCGACGCGGACGACGGGTGTCGACTCGGCGACCAGGTGCAGGTCGGATGCCCCGAGCGTCAGCACGGCGCGGATCGCCGTGACGAACTCGCTGTCGACATCGCCGATCTGCGCGCGCAGCACGCGGTCGACCTCGACCGCGCGGGCGGCGAGAGCGCTGACCGTCTCGGTGACGGGCGTCGCGACGGGCACAGCGAAGGCCTGGGCGCGGCGGCCGCCGACCGGCGCCGGCGCAGCCGCTGAGGCGGCGTGGGTAGTCGGAGCTGCGTAGGCGGCGGTCGGAGCGGCGGCGGGCGATGCTGCCAATCGCGTCACCGGAGCCGCGGGTGCCACCGGGGCATCCAGGTCGAACGTCGTGCGCGCGACGGGCTGCGCGGCAGGCGCCGGCGCGGCGACGGGTGCCGCGGCGGGCGCGGGCTGCGCGGGTGCCGCCGGCGCGGTATACGCCGCGGGCGTCACGGGGGTGGCGGGCGCTACCGGGGCGGCCGCGGTGGGCGCTGCCGGCGCGGCTGCCGCCGACGCGGCCGGCGCGGCTGCCGCCGGTGCGGCGGGAGGCAGCGTCACACCCGGAATCCCATCGAGGAAAGAACGCAGGTCGGAGTCACTGTCCGCTCCGCGCAGCAGCTCGTCGAAGCGCGAGGCGGCGGTGGGGCTCGGGCTGAAGTAACCCTCGTCGTTGGTCACCATGTCCTTCTTTCTGTGTTCCCCACGGTGGTGTGCGCTGCGGCGGTCAAATCGTCACCCGCAGGACTTCTTCGATGGAGGTGTGCCCCAGCAGCACCTTCGCCCAGCCGTCTCCGCGCAGGCGCGTCATGCCGGTCGCCTCCGCGTGCGCCGAGATCTCGGCGGCCGGCGCGTTGCGCGAGGCGAGGCGCTCGATCTCGTCGTCGACCCCCATGACCTCGTGCAGCGCGATGCGTCCGCGATAGCCGGTCTTCGAGCACTGCGGGCATCCGACCGGGCGCCACACTCGCGGCAGCTCGCCCGCGAGCGGGATGCCGACGATCCGCAACTCGGTCTCGGTCGCGACCGACTCCTCCTTGCAGCGCTCGCAGAGCCGGCGCGCGAGGCGCTGCGCGACGACCGAGTCGAGAGCCGAGCCCACGAGGAACGGCTCGACACCCATCTCGATGAGACGCGTCACCGAGCTGGGTGCGTCGTTGGTGTGCAGTGTCGAGAGCACGAGGTGGCCGGTCAACGATGATTCGATCGCGATCTTGGCGGTCTCCTCGTCGCGGATCTCACCGATGAGGATCACGTCGGGGTCAGATCGCAGGATCGAGCGCAGCGCCGCGGCGAAGGTCATGCCGGCTTTGACGTTCACCTGCACCTGGTTGATCCCGGGCATCCGGTATTCGACAGGATCCTCGACGGTGATGACGTTGACGGTCGGCTTCGAGATCGTCGCGAGCGTCGTGTAGAGCGTCGTCGACTTTCCCGATCCGGTCGGGCCGGTGACGAGGATCATCCCGTACGGCTTGGAGAAGCTGCCCGAGAAGACCTCCATGTTGCGGTCGAGCATGCCGAGGTCAGCGAGTTGCAGGCTCGCGACCGGCGAGTCGAGCACACGGGCGACGACCTTCTCGCCCCACACCGTCGGCAGGGTCGCGACGCGAAGGTCGACCGTGCGGCCCGAGTGGCTGACCGAGATGCGGCCGTCCTGCGGACGGCGCCGCTCGCCGATGTCGAGCTCGGCCATGACCTTGAGACGGCTGATCACGCCGGGGATCATCGACCTCGGCACGACCTGCACCGTCGTGAGCACGCCGTCGATGCGGTAGCGGACGCGCAGGTCGTCGCGCATGGGTTCGATGTGGATGTCGGATGCCCGGTCGGTGATCGCCTGGCTGATGATCAGGTTGACGAAGCGGATGATGGGGGCTTCATCGGTGCCCTGGTCGCCGACATCCTGACTCCAGGGATCTGCCTCGGCCTCCGCTCCCCCAGCGAAGGCCGAGGTCAGCTCTTCAACCTCGGAATCGACGCGATGATACCGGTCGATTGCGGCGAGGATCGCCTCGGGTTCGGCGACGACCGACACGACGGACGCGCGCATCACGGCGGCGATGTCGTCGAGCACGACGACGTTCTGCGGGTCGGCGAGCGCCACCATGATGCGGTCGCCGGCGCGCGCGATCGGCAGCGCCGTGTGGCGTCGTGCGAGGGTGTCGGGGATCAGCCCGACGACACTCGCGTCGACGGAGAACTCGGTGAGGTCGACATAGGCGAGGCCGAGACGCGCGGCGAGCGCGACGGCGCGCTCGCGCGGTGTCGCGGGCTCAGGTTCAGGTTCGGGCTCGGCGGCCGCCGCAGGGCCGGCATTGTCGGAGCCGTCGACGTCGACGTCGGTGTCGGCGGACGCTTCGGGGTCGGCCGTGGCCGACGCGTCGATCGCGAAGCCGAGCAGGTCTTGCGAGTCGTCCTGGCGTGCGCGCGAAGAGAACGAGTCGAGCCAGTCGAGCGAGTCCTCCTCGATGGCGGGCTCGGCGGGTGCGACCACCTCGACAGGCGCCTCCAGGAGCGGTGCGGGTGCCGGCTCTGGTATCGGCTCGAGGACGGGCGGGAGTTCGGGTGCGGGCTCGATCGGGACGGGGAGCGTCGCGGGCTCGGGTGCCGCGACAGCGATCGGAACCGGTTCTGGGTCGGGCATCGCGACGGGGGCCACGACTGGCTCGGGGGCCACCGGCTCGGGGGCGACGCGAGTGACGGGGGTCGGCAGATCGAGCGTGATGCCCGAGCCCATGAGCAGCGACTGCCAGATGAGGTCGTCGCCCGACAGAGCGGGGGTTCCGCCGCCTGACGTCTGATCGGCGGGCATCCGCCCCTCGCTCAGCATCGGTGCGTCCTCAGAACGCGGACGGTGCGGTCGATGACCGCGTCGCGGCGGGCCTTCTCTGCCAGAGCGCGCAAAGGGTAGGTGCTCATGCACGGCGCCTTTCCGGGTTGCGATCGTGGCACTCGGGGCGATACGCGAGCCGGGGGGTCACGCGCACCGCAGGACTGCCTACCGGGGGGATAGGAGACTCCAGCACCGAGAATGAACTGCAGAAGGCCCGCCGCGAGGCTTGCCTCCCGGAGTAATCATGAGAGATCTCTCATGATGGTGTCAATGGTGAATCTGTGACTTTGGTGAATCTTGAGGTTCGTGTGACAGATGTGAAACAAGTTGTTGTAGGGAACCTGACGCTTTCGCACGGCTGATCACGCATCGAGGACGTCGAGTTCGACCGCGACAACGGCCTGGTCGACGAGCCCCTCGGCATCCCGCACCGCACGCTTGAGCGGCAGCACATACGTACCCTGGCCGGCGTCGGGAAAGATGGACGTCCGCCAGCGCGAGCCGCCGATCCGGACGTTCACGCGCACCGACCCGAACCCCCGGTACGGCCGCGGAATCTCGCGGATCTCGGCACTGAGGTCAGCCGGCAGGTTGACGAAATACCAGCTGTCAGTGCGCGCCGCCCAGCGGTAGATCTCCCCCTCGAACTCGACGCGCACTCGGCAAGGCTAGCGCCGACACGCCGAAGGGGCGCCGGGTATGCTCCCCCGGCGCCCCTTGGCTGCGGTGCGTGTCAGGCGGTGGCCTTCGAGCGCTTCGCAGCCTTCGCGGCCACCGTCTTCACGGTGCCGGTGGCGGCGTCACTGGCAGCCTCGGTGCCGCGGCGCGCGGCGCGGACCTCATCGAACGAGGTGCCGTAGTACGCGGCCTCCATGAGGGTCTTCATGTCCTCGATCATCGGCATGCGCGGGTTGGCCGGCGCGCACTGGTCGCCGTAGGCGGCCATCGCGAGGTCGTGCAGACCCGCGATGAAGGTCGTCTCGTCGACGCCCTGGGCCCGGAACGAGCGCTCGATGCCGACGCGGTCACGCAGATCTTCGACGGCGCGGGCGTAGCTCTCGACGCCCTCCTCCGGCGTCGCCGCCGGCAGACCCAGGTGCTTCGCGATCTCCTGGAAGCGCTCCGGCGCGACGTAGCGCTCGTACTTCGGCCAGCTCGTGAGCTTCGTCGGCACGGTGCCGTTGTAGCGGATCACGTGCGGCAGGTACACCGCGTTCGTGCGCCCGTGCACCAGGTGGTACGTCGCACCCGTGACGTGCGCCATGGCGTGCACGATTCCGAGGAAGGCGTTGCCGAACGCCATGCCCGAGATGGATGCCGCGTTGTGCATCTTCTCGCGGGCCTTGATGTCCTCGGCATCGGTCGAGTTGGGCTGCGCCTTCGTGCTGCGTTCGATGTTCTCGAAGATCAGCTTGATCGCGTGCAGACACAGACCGTCGGTGTAGTCGTTCGCGTACACCGACACGAACGCCTCGGTCGCGTGGGTCAGGGCGTCGAATCCGGCGTCGGCGACGAGGAAGCCGGGCAGCACCTTCGTGAGCACGGGGTCGATGATCGCGACCGACGGGGTCAGGGCGTAGTCGGCGAGGGGGTACTTCATGCCCGTCTCGTCATCGGTGATGACCGCGAACGGCGTCATCTCCGACCCGGTGCCCGACGTCGTCGGGATGCACACGAGCTTGGCCTTCTTGCCGAGCTCGGGGAACTTGAACGCGCGCTTGCGCACGTCGAAGAACTTCTCGCGCATGTCAGAGAACTCGACCTCGGGGTTCTCGTAGAGCAGCCACATGACCTTCGAGGCATCCATCGGCGAACCGCCACCCAGCGCGATGATCGTGTCGGGCTGGAACTGACGCATCAGCTCGGCGCCGGCGCGCACCTCGCTGACCTTCGGCTCGGGCTTGACGGTGTTGATCAGCTGCACCTGTACGCGGTTCTCGCGACGGTTCAGCACGTCCATGATGCGGTCGACGTAGCCGAGCTTGGTCATGGTCTCGTCGGTGACGATCGTGACGCGCTCGACGCCACGCATGTCGGCGAGGTAGCGGACCGCGTTCGGCTCGAAGTAGGTCTTCGCGGGGATCTTGAACCACTGCAGGTTGTTGTTGCGACGCCCGATGCGCTTGACGTTCAAAAGGTTCACCGCCGAGACGTTGTTGGAGACAGAGTTGTGACCGTACGAGCCGCAGCCGAGGGTCAGGCTGGGCATGAAGGCGTTGTAGATGTCGCCGATGCCACCGAGCGCCGACGGGCTGTTCTCGATGATGCGGACGGCCTTCACGACGCGGCCGAACTCGGCGATGACCTCCTGGTCGTTCGAGTGGATGGCACCTGAGTGGCCGAGTCCGTCGAAGTCGACCATCTGGCGAGCCAGGTCGATGCCCTCGGCGGGCGTCGCGGCGCGCAGCACGGCCAGCACCGGAGCGAGCTTCTCGCGCGTCAGCGGCTCGTGCGGGCCGACACCTGTGACGTCGGCGAGGATGATCGAGGTGTCTTCGGGCACCGTGAAGCCGGCGTGCTCGGCGATCCACTGCGGCGACTGGCCGACGACGGTGGGGTTGAGCTTCGCGCCGGCACAGTTCTCGCTGTTCGCGGTGACACCGAAGATGAACTCCTCGAGCATGCGCTTCTCGTCGGCGGTCGCACGGTACGCGTGCAGGCGGGCGAACTCGGCGAGCGCCTCTTCGGCGATCGGCTCGTCGAGGATGACGGCCTGCTCGCTGGCGCACACCATGCCCATGTCGAACGACTTCGACAGCACGATGTCGTTGACGGCGCGGCCGACCTTGGCGGTGCGCTCGATGAACGCGGGCACGTTGCCGGCGCCCACGCCGAGGGCGGGCTTGCCGCACGAGTACGCCGCGCGGACCATCGCGTTGCCGCCCGTCGCGAGGATCAGCGCGACGCCCGGGTGGTTCATCAGTTCGCCGGATGCCTCCATCGAGGGCTCCTCGATCCACTGGATGCAGTTCGCCGGAGCGCCGGCGGCGACGGCCGCGTCACGCACGATCTTGGCGGCGGCAACCGAGCACTGCTGCGCCGACGGGTGGAAGCCGAAGATGATCGGGTTGCGGGTCTTCAGCGCGATGAGCGACTTGAAGATCGCCGTCGAGGTCGGGTTGGTGACCGGGGTCAGCGCGCAGATGACACCCACCGGGTCGGCGATCTCGGTGATGCCGGTGATCTCGTCGTGCGAGATGACGCCCACCGTCTTCTGGTTGATGATCGAGTTCGTCACGTGCTCGCACGCGAACATGTTCTTCACGGCCTTGTCTTCGAAAAGGCCCCGGTGGGTCTCTTCGACGGCCATGACGGCGAGGTCACCGTGATGGTGCAGGGCCGCCACGCTCGCCTTGCGGACGATGTGGTCGACCTGCTCTTGAGTGAAAGATGCGTACTCTGCGAGCGCTGTCTGTGCGCCTTCGACCAGAGCATCGATCGAGGTGGACATTGTGGGACTCCTACCCGGCGCGGACGCTCTGTCCGCGTCATCGCTTCCGGGTCCGAGGGGCTCTCGGGCCTGTCTGACGCCAGTATGACACGTGTGGTCTGACCACACAAGAGGTGCCGGGCCGTGCATAATCACGCGGATGCCCGTGGCTTTTGTCACGCCGATGCGCCGAGCGGTTTTCCCCAGGTCGGCGCACACTGGGGCGCATGCGGAAGGTGCCGGTCTACTACTACTCGTCAGTGTCCAACCTGACCGGGCGGTTCGCCGAGCGGCTGGCGCTGACCAACGCCCGCCCCGTCTTCAACCTCGCCGATCGCGCAGTGCGGGGGCGTGAAGCGGAGGGCCCCTGGGTGCTGCTCACGCCGTCGTACAAGGCCGGCAACGCGAACCAGGTGACGCTGCCGACACCCGTGCGGGCGTTCCTGCGCTCCCCCATGAATCGGCGCCGACTGATCGGCATCATCGGATCGGGCAACCGCAACTTCGGCATCCACTATCAAGCGGCCGCGCGCGAGCTCGCGCAGGTGTCGGGACGGCCCGTGCTGTTCGAGTTCGAGCTGTCGGGAACCCCCGAAGACGTCGACCGCTGCGTCGAGATCCTCAAACGGCTCGACGACGCGATCGCGGCGGCCGCCCGCGACGCGGACGCGCTGCCCTGAGGGGCGGGGCGGGTCGCGCCGCGAGCGCGGGGGCGGTGCGGCAGCGGCGCGCGGCTGTGGCGCCGCGGTTGGCCCGGCGGCGCGCCGGGTTCACTCCCCGACCGCGGCGGTGTAGGCGTCGCTCAGGAACGTCTGGAACGCCGTCGCATCATCCACAGCCCCGGTGTACACCGAGCCGGCAGCCGTCACGACCACGCCCTGCGTCAGATCGGCGCCGGCTGCGGCGACCGTCGTGGCCGCACGAGTGCTCGCGTCGTCGGCCCATGTCGTGAACGTCCCTGCCGACATGCACGAGGTGACGGCGTCGACCGTGGCATCCGACAACGCACCCTGCACCGTCGTGGCGACCTCGAGCGAGGTGAGTCCGGCCGTGGCGGTCTGGGTCAGCAGCGCGTCCCACGCGGCGAGTCCCTCGTCGGGAGCGGTGTCGGCGACGCAGCTGAAGGCGGCGACCGCGGAGATCGCGTTGACGTCGCCGCTCTGCGCCACCACCGGATGCAGCTCGAGGCTGATCGATCCCGCCGCGACTTCCGCCTCGAGTGACGCGCCGATCGTCGACCACAGGGTCGCCGCATCGGCGTTCGTCGGGTCGAGGTACACCTGCACGTCGAGGATGCCGGTGGTCGCGGCATCCGACACCGTCGCCACCGGATCTTCACCGTCGGTGAGCGCGGCGGTGCGCGTCGCGGTGGCCGTCGTGCCGTCGCCTGTGAAGAGCAAACCGTCGCTCAGCATGTTCGCGGGTCCGACGACGACTGCGGGCGTGGCGGTTGGCGTGGATGCCGAGGCGACTGCGTTCACCGTGCCGATCGTGACGATGCTGCCGACCGCGACGACCGCGAGCCCCGCGACGCTCCAGCCCAGGATGCGCCGCTGGCGGCGCTGTTGAGCCAGCCGCAGCATCTCGGCGCGACGCACCTCGCGCACGAAGCGCTGGCGCTCTTTCTTGGTCATGCCCTGCAGCTGCGAACGCGGCACAAGTTTCTTCGCCACCTGAGTCCTTCCGTCGATCCACGCGACGTGCGCCACGCTACGAACGCGCGTTATGGATCGCCCCAGCGCGCGGCCTGCGGTGGCTATGTTGGTCGTGCTGGCGGCGGGCGGTTCGAGGAGCGCAAATGGTCGTCTCTCGGCCGCGATCGCGACCATTTGCGCTCCTCGAAGGTGCGGCGCACTGCCGCGGAGCGCGCCAGCGCGGCGCGCGGCGAGGCGTTAGCGTAGCGACGTGACCCGTCGTCCGAGCACGAAGCGCGAAGCGCGCGAGACGCGCGAGCCGCGCCCGCCGCGTCGGCCGAAGAGAAGGCATCCGGCCGTCCTCGCGTTCTTCGCAGCCGCCCTGGCCGTGATCGGCGGCTTCGTCGCGGTGGGCGAAGCGCGACTGATCGGCGACGCCATCGAACAGCGAAACCTCGCCGCGTTCTACGAGCAGCCCGCGGATGCCCTCGACGGCGACGCGGGCACCCTGGTGCGCAGCGAAGAGCTCGTCGGCGTGCCGTTCGACGCCCGCGCGTGGCGGGTCATGTACCGCACGACCGATGTTCACGGCGACATCGTCGTCTCGACCGGCATCGTCGTGACGCCGCTCGGCCCCGCGCCTGCGGGCGGGCGCACGGTGCTGTCGTGGGGGCATCCGACGACGGGAGCCGCCGTCGACTGCGCCCCCTCGCGCAGCTTCGACCCGTACGAACTGATCGAGGGCATGCGTCTGCTGCTCGACCGCGGGTACACGATCGTCGCGACCGACTACGTCGGCATGGGCACCGACGGCCCCGACTCGTACCTCGTCGGCGACACCGGCGGCAACGCGGTGCTCGACGCCGTGCGCGCCGCGCAGCACATCCGTGCGGCGCACGCGTCGGATGACGTCGTGCTGTGGGGGCACTCGCAGGGCGGCCAGGCGGTGCTGTTCGCCGCGCAGCGAGCACCCCAGTACGCGCCCGAGCTGCACGTCACGGGCGTCGCCGTCGCCGCTCCCGCAGCCGACCTCACGACCCTGTTGAGCGACCACATCGACGACATCTCCGGAGTCACCATCGGGTCATACGCGTTCGCGGCCTACGCCGACGTCTATGCCGATCGCGGCGCGACGATCGAGGGCATCCTGACGCCAGCGGCGCAGCAGATCCTGCCCGAGATGAACGAGTTGTGCCTGCTGGCGAGCATGGACAAGCTGCACGAGATCGCCCAGCCCGTCGTCGGAAAGTTCGTCACCGCCGACCCGGGCACCGTGCAGCCCTGGGCGACACTGCTGGCCGAGAACTCGGCCGGCGGGGCATCGTTCGACGCGCCACTGTTCGTCGCGCAGGGCCTCGACGACACCCTCGTACTGCCGGCCGCGACCGAGGCTTTCGCCGCGCACGAGCGCTCTCTCGGGATCGACGTCTCATTCCACGGCATCCGCGGCGCCGATCACGGCACGATCGCGTACTTCGCCCTGCCCGCGCTGATGAGCTGGCTCGACGCGCACGGGCTCTGACGCGGGCCCACCCGGCCGTTCGAGGAGCGCAAATGGTCGTCGTTCGGCCGCGATCGCGACCATTTGCGCTCCTTGAACGTGCGGCGGAGTACCGTCAGGTCATGACCGAGTTCGACACGATCGTCATCGGGGCGGGGATCGCGGGGCTCACCGCAGCGCGGCTGCTGACGGATGCCGGGCGGCGCACCGTCGTGTTCGAGGCGCGTGACCGGATCGGCGGGCGCGTGTGGACTGACCGCTCGGGCGGGTACGTCACCGACCGCGGGGCCTCGTGGATCCACGGGATCAACGACAGCGCCGTCGCAGCCGCGGCACGCGCGTTCGGCATGGCGATGACCGAGTTCACCGTCGGCGGCTATCAGCCCGACAGCCGGCCGATCGCGCACTACTCCCCCGATGGCATCCGCCTCACCGACGACGCCGCGCGCGCGTACGTCGCCGACATCCATGCCGTGGATGCCGCGCTGCGGGGCGCCATCGAGGCATCCGACCCCGACGCAACCTACCGCGACGTCACCGAGGCCGCGCTCGCGGCGCAGGGATGGGACGCCGAACGCGCGCAGCGCGTGCGCGAGTACCTCGAGCACCGCAGCGAGGAGCAGTACGGCGTGTGGATCTCGGACCTCGCGGCGCACGGACTCGACGACGACCAGGTCGACGGCGACGAGGTGGTGTTCCCGGACGGCTACGACCGACTGGCATCCGCCCTCGCTGTGGGACTGGACGTGCGGCTCACGCACGTCGCCTCGCGGGTGGATTGGAGCGCCGACGGCGTCGTCGTGACGACAGACCGGGGTGTGTTCAGCGGCGCGACAGGTGTGGTCACGGTGCCGGTGGGTGTGCTGCAGTCGGATGCCTTCGAGATCGCGCCCGCGCTGCCACCGGCGGTCGCCGGCGCGCTCGGGCGACTGCGGATGAACGCGTTCGAGAAGATCTTCCTGCGATTCGACCGGAAGTTCTGGGATGACGGCGTGTACGCGATCCGGCAGCAGGGGCCGGAGGGCCGGTGGTGGCACTCGTGGTACGACCTGACGGCGCTGCATGGAACGCCCGCGCTGTTGACGTTCGCGGCGGGGCTGGCGGCGATCGAGACGCGCGACTGGAATGACGACACCGTCGTCGCCTCAGTCATGACGCAGCTGCGGCGGCTGTACGGCGCGTCGGTGCCCGATCCGGTCGCGATGCAGCGAACGCATTGGCAGGATGACCCGTTCGCGCGCGGCGCGTACGCCTACATGACGCCGGGTTCGACGACCGCCGATCACGACGCCCTCGCGACGCCGGTGGGCGGCGTGCTGCACCTCGCCGGCGAGGCGACCTGGACGGACGACCCCGCCACCGTCACGGCGGCGCTGCACTCGGGCCACCGCGCCGCCGAGCACGTCCTCGGCCACGCCGTGCCCATCGCCCGCGTGTGGGGCGAGGCGTAGCCGGGGCTCTTTGGCGGGGAGTCGGGCGGGCGCGGGCGGATTGCGCGGGGTGGGCGTGCTGACGTCCTGCTCGGTGGTGCTGGAGTGCACGCAGCGGGCGCGCGCAGCGCACTCCAGCCCCACGCTGCAGGACTTCGGTACGCGGTGCCGATCGGCCGCGTGGCGGGCGGGGCGTAGCTGAGGCGCGCCGGCCGGGCAGGCGGAGGGTCAGGCGGCGACGAGGTCGGGGTGGGCGGCGAGCAGTGCGGCCTGGTCGGCCCAGGGCACGCCGACGATGCTGAGCACGACCCGCACGACCGTCGTCGCGCCGTCGGTCGAGGTCAGCCGCAGCTCACGCAGCGTCGCGCGCGCCGTCTCTTCGACGAGGAACGCGAGCAGCGCGGGCTCCATGTCGCCGCGGAAGGCCCCCGACACAACCCCCGCCGCCGTCAGCTCGCGCACGCGGCGTCGCAGCGGCGCGAGCGCAAGCAGCGTCTGGCGGACGTGCGCGTCGTCCAGCGCGATGTTCGCCGAGGCGCGCACGGCGGATGCCTCGAGCCACAGCCGCGCCGCCATGCGCGCGAGCGCGACGCGCGGGTCGCGGTCGTCGACGTCGGCGGCGATCGCGTTGAAGCGCTGCGCTCCGATCGCGATGACTTCGCGCAGCAGGCTCTCACGGTCGGCGAAGTGGCCGTAGAGCGCGCGGCGCGAGAGTCCCGCGGCCTGCGCGATGGCATCCAGCGATGCGTGCGGATCGACCGACAGCATCGACTGCGCCGCGACGAGCAGCGCTTCGCGGTTGGCGGTCGCGTCGCTGCGGCGCGCGCGCGGCCGCGGCACGGCGGCGCGAGCGGAGTGCGGGGCAGAGCCCAGGGGTGCGCGATGCAGGCTCGTCATCTCACATCAGCTTCGTCGACTCGAGGGCCTCGACGAGGCCGCGGTTGAACGAGATCAGGGGCCGGCGCAGCACGAGTCCGAGCAGCAGCGCCGGCACGATGAACAGCGCCAGCCAGCCGAGCGAGATCCAGTAGTCGCCCGCGTAGATGCCCGCGATCGCCGACCGCATCGCGGCGATCGCATGCGTCGCCGGCAGGAACGGCGAGACGTTCTGGAACCACGTCGGCAGCAGCTGCAGCGGGTACGCTCCGCCCGAGCCCGACACCTGGATCACCAGCAGGACGACGGCGAGCGCCTTGCCGGCGTTGCCGAAGGCCACGACGAACGTGTAGATGATCAGCGTGAACACGAGCGAGGTGACCCACCCGGCGAGGATCAGCAGCAGCGGATGCGCTGGCTCGACCTGGATGAACGCGATGAGGCCGACCGTCACGAGGGTGCTCTGCGCGAGCCCGACCAGGCCGAACAGGCCGTAGCGACCCAGGTACTTCTGCGTCGGGCTGAGCTCGGGCTCGCCGGGCAGCGTGTCTCGGTTCACGTCGACGCGGATCGCGACGGTCATCAGCAGTGCGCCGACCCACAGCGCCAGGATCGTGTACAGCGGCGCCATCGCCGCGCCGAAACTCGTCACGGGGAACACGGGAATGCGGTCCACCCGCACGGGCTCGGCGAGCGAGGTCGCGAGCACACTCGGGTCAGACCCGATGACCTCACTGAGGCCCGACAGGTCGCCCGTCTCGGCCGCCGTCGCGAGCGCCTGCTGCACGGCGTCGAACTTGTCGGCCGTCTCGCGCAGCGTCGCCGCGATGCTCTGCGTCGCCGCCTGCCCCTGCGTCAGCGCCGTGCGGACGCTGTCCCCCGCTCCCGAGAGGCGGCCGGATGCCCCGTTGAGGTCGCTGCCGATCGAAGCGATGTCACCGTCGATCGTTGACAGCGTCGCGCCGAGCTGATCCAGCAGCGGCTTCAGGCTGCCGGTGAAGGCGTCCTTGGCATCTTGCATCGCCTGCTTCGCCGCCTCGATCGAGGCCGTGATCTGGTCGTGCTGAGCCTGCGCGGAGGCATTGCCGTCGACGACGGACTGCGCGGCCTCGGTGATCTGGTCGTGCACCGACTGCTGGCGGGCGATCGCCTGGTCGAGGCGCGCGATGACGGTGTCGAGGGCCGGCTGCGCGTCGGTGGGCAGCAGCGAACGCACGTCGTTCTGCAGCGTGTCGCGCAGCGCCGTGTAGTCGTCGATCTGCCGCTGCACGTCGGTCGCGAGGGTCGTCAGCACCGCGACCTGCGCATCGCTGACGCCGCCGACCGAGGTGAACAGGTCGTCGATACGGTCGCCGACGGCTACGTAGCCCGCGGTGGTCGTCTCGAGCGCGTCGGCGAGGGCCTGCGTCGCCGACGCGAGGGTCGCCTTCAGGTCGCTCACGGCGGCGGCGCCGCTGCCGACGGCGGCCGAGGCATCCTTCAGGGCGGCGCCGGACGATGTGATCAGCGTGCTCGCTCCGTCGACGAGCGGCAGGCTCGATCCGAGCAGCGTCGAGAACATGTCGGCGGTGTCGGCGCCCGCGCGCAGCTGCGTCGCGACGCCCGAGACACGCGCTTCGATGCGGGCGATCGCGGCCTGTGTGTCGGCGGAGGTGAGGTAGTCCGACAGCGACGAGATGAGGCTCAGCCCGATGTCGCTGATCGTCTCGGTGAACACCTCGTTGATCTGCGCCGACACGGCCTCTGCGCCTTGCCCCGTGATCTTGGGGGCGAGAGCGTTCTTCTTCTCGTTCGTGTAGTACGCCAGCTGCGTGCGCTGCCCGCCGTCGGCGTAGAACGTCATCATGTCTTCAGAGAACGAGGCCGGCAGCACGATCGCGGCGTAGTACGCGCCCGAGCGCGTGCCGTCGATCGCGTCGTCTTCGGTCGTGACGATCCAGTCGAGGTCGTCGTTCGCGCGCAGCGCCGACAGCACCTGCTCGCCGATGTTGACGCGGATCGGCACGAGGTCGCTCTGGTAGCCCTCGTCAGCGCTCGCGACGGCGACCTTGAGGTTCTTCGTGTTCGAGAACGGGTCCCAGCTGGCGATCACGTTGAACCACGTGAACAGCGACGGGATGACCACGAGCCCGAATACGACGATCACGGCCATGACGTTGCTGGTCGCGTGCCGGAGGTCGCGACGGATCAGATGCAGGATGCCACTCACGCGCGGTCACCTCCTTCGGGAGCGTCGGCGGTATCGGGGGCGGCAGGCGCCTCGGGCGCCGCGTCGGCGGCGGGCTGGACGGGCGCGTCGGTGGCGGGGGGCGCGTCGGCGGCGGGGGCGGCGGGCGCCTCGGGCGCCGCGTCGGCGGCGGGCGGGACGGGCGCGTCGGTGGCGGGGGGCGCGTCGGCGGCGGGGGCGGCGGGCGCGTCGCCGGCGGCGGGCGCATCCGGCGCCCCGTCACCCGGCTCCTCGCCGAAGAGCTCGATCACTTCGTCGAGGTCGTCCGGCGGGGCATCCGTCGTCGGGATGTCCTCGGGATCGACGTCGGCGGCGAAGACGGGCGCGGTGTCGACGGCGAGCACGTGCTCGACCGGTGCGTCGGCCTCTACCCGCGTGGCGGTAGCGAGCGCGACGGCGCCGCCGCGGCCGCGGGGGCCGTCGGCGAGGGCCTGCTGGCGCAGGTGCTCGTCGTCGAGCGTGCCAACTTCGGCCGCGAGCTCGAAGCTCTGCTTGATGTACTCGAGCGACACGAGGAACCCGATCACGATGAGGATCCACAGCACCCAGATGCCCAGTAGCGTCGCCTTGCCGCCGGGGATGAGCCAGGCGACCACGCCGAGCACGGCCAGTCCCCCGGCGCCGGTGAGGGCGGCGATCTTCAGCAGCGTCGGGTAGCGGTGCAGGAACGGCGCGGCGCGGCGGGCCAGATCGTCGCGGTACTCGCGACGGTCAGACAGCGCGTGGAAGACGTCGCTCAGCCGGTAGCCGCTGCCGACGACCTGCACCTTCTCGCCGATGAGCAGATCGGTCGCCGCGATCTCGCGGTTGAAGACGAGGTTGAGGTTCGCGAGGCGACTGCGCAGCACCAGGCCGAGCACCCACGCGAGCACGACGAAGATCGATAGCATCCCGAGGAACTGCCAGTAGTGGCTGCCGTAGAACCCGGCGATCGTCTCGCGCATCGCGTCGATGCCGTAGGTGAACGGCAAGAACGGGTAGATCGCGCGGAAGAACCCGGGCATCATCTCGATCGGGTACAGGCCCGACGCTCCGGGGATCTGCATGATCACGAGCAGGATGCACAGGCCGCGCCCGACGTGTCCGAACGCGACACACAGCGCGTAGACGATGCTCATGTAGGCGAGCGAGATGAGCACGGCGGTGCCGACGAAGGCGACCGCGCTGACCGTCTGCACCCCGATGATGAGGTTGCCGATCGACACGATGAGTGCCTGTGCGACGGCGAATGCCGCAAACAGCATGAACCGGCCGACATATGCCTCGCGCACCGTGATGCCTTCGAGGCCCTCGGTGTCGACCTCGATCTTGAAGATCACCATGAGCACGAACGCGCCGATCCACAGCGACAGGTTCGTGAACAGGGCCGCCATCGCCGAGCCGTACGTGTCGATCGGGAACAGCACGTTCTCGGATACCTCGACCGGCGAGGCGACGAACTGCGCGATCTGCTGCGCGTTCAGGCCCGTGATCGTGCCGAGCGTCTCCCACGCCGACGCGGCGCTGAGCGCGATGACATCTGTGCGGGCGCCCGCGAGCGAATCGAGGATGCCGGAGAGGTTGGCATCCAGACTGCCGACCGCATCGATCGTCGACGCCAGCTGGCCATCCAGTCCGGTGAGCAGCTGCTGCGCGGGATCGAGCTGCGCACGCTGCGCGTCGATCGCCGCAGAGAACGCCCCGGCGCTCGTCGACAGCTCGGCCATCGCACGGCTGAGAGCCGGCACCGAGCTGGTGAGCACGGTGCGCAGGTCGGTCGCCGCGGTTTGGGCGTTCTGCACGGCCGCATCGAGCGCGTCGGCGGATGCCTGCAGCGTGTTGACCGCCTCGCCCGCCTGCGTGTTCAGCGTCTGCAGCTGTGCGAGCAGCTGCTGGTCGCTGGCATTGCGCTCCTGCAGCGCCGTGATGGCATCCGTCAGGCGCTGATGCACGTCGGGGTCGAGGCCGCCCGCGTCGACGAGCTGTTGCAGCTGCTCGAGGGCCGCCTCGTTGCTCTGTACGACGGCGGTCACATCGTCGATCGCGCCGTCGATGCGCGCGCCGGCGCTGTCGAGTGCTTGGGTGACCTGCGTCACGGCGACGTTCGCGGCCGCCGACGCGTCGGCGAGGTGCGTCGCTCCGTCGACGTAGGCCGAGGTGGCCGCATCGGTGAACGCGATGACCTGCGTCTGCGCTTCGGCGATGATCGCCTGCGCCTGAGCGATGCCGCTCTGCACGTCGGCGAGGGTCGCGTCGACGTCGTCGAGCGTGCCCTTCGCCGACGAGATCGCGTCGCGCGACGACGACAGCCCGCCGGACAGGTCGGAGAGGTTCTGCCGCGCCGTCGTGATCGACTGCGTCGCGGTGTCGAAGGCGTCGAGCGTGTTGCTCTTCTCGTTCAGCAGATGCAGCTCGAGGTCGTCGCCGGCATCCTTCACGGCGTCTGTGACCGACGCCGCGACCTGCTCGGTGAACGCGCTCGTGATCTGCTTGTCGAGAGTGGATGCCCCGACATCCGTGATCTTCGGGGCGATCGCGCTGGCCTTCTCGTTGACGTAGTACTGCAGCGCGGGCTGGGTGAACTCGCCCGTCGTGATGCTGATGAGGTCAGCGCTGAAGTCCGCCGGGATCACGATCGCGGCATAAGCGCGGCCACTGCGCACGGCGTCCTGTGCCTCGTCTTCGCTGAGGAACTCCCACCCCAGCTGGTCGTTACTCTGCAGCTCATCGACCACTTGCGCGCCGACGTCGAGCGGGCCGGTGAGATCGGACTCGGCACCCTCGTCGAGGTTGACGACGGCGACCGTGATGTTCGAGGTGTTCGAGTACGGGTCCCAGAACGCGTTGATGTTGAACCACGCGTACAGGGCCGGCGTGACGAGGATGCCGACGACGATGATCCACGCCTTGCGCTGGCGCGCCAGACGTCCCACATCACGCGAGAAGACTCGCCAACTCATTTTCACTCGGACGAGTATACGTCAAACATGCACAGCAGTGTGCACTTTAGTGGGCTTGCCCGTCGTTTGTTCTGGCGAGCAGGACTGCCGGGGTCTTGCTCAGCCGAGTAGGCCGATGCGGGTCTTGCTCAGACGAGCAGGCCGATCACGACGAAGACGACAGCGAGAAGCGGCAGGAAGCCCTGGGTGATCGCGGCGCGACGCTTGTCGGGCGAGCTCAGCAGCAGCACGAGGGCGGCGGCGAGCATCGAGCCGGTGCCGGCAAGGATGAGCGTCAGGCCGACGGCTTGGTCCCCCGCCGCCGTCACGATGATGCCGACGATCGCGGCGATCGCGAGGAAGAGGTTGTAGAAGCCCTGGTTGTAGGCGAACGCGCGGGTGGGTTCGATCTCGTGATCGGGCACGCCGAACGTCTTGCGCGCCTGCGGGCCGTCCCACGCGAGCGACTCCATCCAGAAGATGTAGACGTGCAGCAGGGCAGCGAGGCCTGCGAAGACGAGTCCGGTGATGATCATGCGCTTCTCCCGTTCGGGGACTTGGGTTTCGTTCGTCGTGGGCTCTGGGTTCGCACTTCGTGCGTTCTTCGTGAGCGCGCTATGAGCCGACAGGTCAACTATGGCGCATTCCGGGGCGCCCTGATTCGATGGAGCGATGGACACTCACGATGTCGTGAACCAGGCGCCGCCGCGCGAAGGCCTCGACGAGTACGGCGCGAACGCCGCCCTCACCGAGGCCGTCGACCGCCATGACGCCGACTGGGCGCACCACCGGCTGCACTTGACCGGGCAACGCGTGGGCACGGCATCCTTTCAGCACGATGCGGCGCGGGCGAACCGCGTCGAACCACTGCTGCACACGCACGATCGGCACGGGCACCACATCGACGAGGTCGAATACGACGACAGCTATCACCGCGTCATCGCGGCGGCCGTCGCCGACGGCGCGCACACCGGCGCGTACGTCGAGCCGCGGCCGGGCGCGAACGTCGCGCGGGCGGCGACCTTCATGCTGTATGCGCAGATCGAGCCCGGCCACGCGTGCCCCGTGTCGATGACGCACGCCGTCGTGCCGGTGCTGCAGCAACACCCGACGGTCGCAGGCGAATGGATGCCGCGGGTGCTGAGCCCCGCCTACGACCCGACGCTGCGCACGGGCAAGCCGAGCGCGCTGTTCGGCATGGCGATGACCGAGAAGCAGGGCGGGTCGGACGTCCGCGCGAACACGACGGCCGCGCGACCGCTGGGCGACGGGCGGTACGCCCTGACGGGGCACAAGTGGTTCTGCTCGGCGCCGATGTCGGACGCCTTCCTCGTGCTGGCGCAGGCTCCGGGCGGGCTGTCGTGCTTCCTCGTGCCGCGGGTGGTCGAAGGGTCGGGCGTGCGCAATGGCATCCGTATCGTGCGATTGAAAGACAAGCTCGGCAACCGCGCGAACGCGTCGAGTGAGGTCGAATACGAGGATGCTGTGGGCACGCTCGTCGGCGAGGAGGGGCGGGGCGTCCGCACGATCATCGACATGGTCGCGGGCACGCGGCTCGACTGCGTGCTGGGTACGACCGCGGGCATGCGTCAGGCGGTCGCCGAGGCGGCGTGGCATGTGCGGCACCGCCGCGCGTTCGGCGCGCTGTTGATCGACCAGCCTGCGATGACGGGCGTGATCGCCGACCTGCAGCTCGAGACCGAGGCGGCGACCGCGACGGCGATGCGGCTCGCGCGCGCGTACGACGACGATGCGTCGGATGCCGAGGTCGCGTTCCGCCGGCTCGCGACGGCGGTCGCGAAGTACTGGATCTGCAAGCGCGGGCCGGGGCATGCGTACGAGGCGCTGGAGTGTCTCGGCGGCAACGGGTACACCGAGGCGTTCCCACTCGCGATGCGCTATCGCGAGCAGCCGGTCATGGCCGTGTGGGAGGGGTCGGGCAACGTGATCGCGCTCGACGTGCTGCGTGCGCTCGCGCGCGAGCCCGAGACCCTGGATGCCTTCGACGCCGAGGTGTCGCTCGCGCGCGGCGCCGACCGCAGGTTCGACGCCTTCGCCGACCATGCGCGGGCCCTCGTGCGGTCGGTCGGTGCGTCGGGCGGTGCGTCGGTCGGGGCGTCGGGCGCGGCGTCGGGCGGTGCGTCGGTCGCTGCGGATGCCGAGCCCCAGGCCCGCGCCCGCGAGCTCGTTGCGACGCTCGCGCTTGCGCTGCAGGGGTCGCTGCTCGTGCGCTTCGCCCCCGCGGCCGTCGCCGACGCGTTCGTCGCGAGCCGGCTGAGTGAGGGTCTCGGCGGCGCGGCCGGGCTGTATGGAGCGCTGCCGAGTGGGGTGGATGCCGCGGCGATCGCCGCGCGGGCGTGAAGGGCGGTGCGTGCAGCATGGCGCTGAACAGTGCGGTGACAAACTGAGTGGCGCCACGACCCATCTCACCGCGTGCGAGGTGGTCGCAAGCGCCACTCACATCGGTACGGCCAGAATCAGGTGGCGCGCGCGACCGGTTCAGCACCGGCCACGTGGTCGCACGCGCCACCTGGATCGAGCACCCTGCCTCACTCCTGCGGGCGCAGCACCACCGTCCCGCGCTTGCGGCCGGTCGCGACGCGCGCGTGGGCGGCGGCGGCATCCGCCAGGGAATACTCGCTGTCGATCAGCGGCACGAGGTCGCCGGCCACGGCGAGGCCCGCGAGTTCGGCGAGGTCCGGGCGCTTCGCGGCATCCTTTCGCAGGCCCGTGAACGCGATCTTGGCGCGGCGCGAGACCAGTGTGTGGAACAGCGTCGAACCGGGGACGGTCGACAGGTATCGGCCGTGCGGCGTGAGCACGTGACGCGCTCGCGCGAAACCGACGATGCCGACCGCGTCGAAGATGATGTCCCACTGCTCGGCCGAGGTGGTGAAGTCCACAGCGGTGTAGTCGATGGCCTCGTCGGCGCCGAGGCCGCGCACAAGGTCGAGATTCGGCGTGCTCGTCACGGCCGTGACATGCGCACCGCCAAGGTGCGCGAGTTGCACGCCCGCCGCGCCAACCGAGCCGGACGCGCCGTTGACAAGCACGCGCATGCCTGGCCGCACCCGCCCGTGGTCCCGCAGAAACGGCAGCGCCGTCATCGCGCCGTCAGCCAACGCGACAGCCTGCGAAGGTGTCACTTCCGGCGGCAGGGATGCCAGGGCGCTGTCGGCTCGGACGGTTATATGCTCCGCGTGGCATCCAAGTGCGGCGCCCGTCGCACCGTACACGCGATCGCCGACTTCGAGGCCTGTGACGCCCGATCCAACCGCCACGATCTCGCCGGCGTACTCGCTGCCGAGCACCGGGAGACGAGGCGAACGGATGCCCGAGAACAGGCGCACCAGGCCCGGCTCACCGCTGCGCGCGGCGTTGTCGGATGCCCCGACGCTCGCGGCATCGACGCGCACCAGCACCTCACCAGCCGCTGGCGTGGGCTTGGCCCGGCCGGCGAGGTGGACGACATCCGGAGCGCCGTAGCGCTCGTAGATCGCCGCTCTCATGACTGCTCCGGATAGGCGAAAACGGTGTCGAGCGGCACGTCGAAGACCCGGGCGATCTGGAAGGCGAGCTCGAGCGTCGGCGAATACTTGCCCTGCTCGATCGCGATGACGGTCTGGCGCGTGACGCCGATGCGCTCGGCGAGGTCGGCCTGCGTCATCTCGCCGTGCGCAAAACGCAGCGTGCGGATCTGGTTCGTGACCCGAGTCGGCTTGACCATCAGAATCCCCGCCGGTAGAGCGTGAGCTTGACGACCGAGGCCAACACGGCCGACGCGACGAAGCCCAGGTAGATGACGTTCGCGATCCAGAAGTACTCGAGCCGGAGTACCGCGAGGATCAGCGCGCCGAGCGCACCCACGATGAGCGGCCAGCGACCGATGCGCTCCCCCGTGCGATCGATGTCGCGGTCGCGCGCGTCGGCGCGCGAGCTGTCACTCGGGCGGATCATCTCGACGACGATGCGCACGACGATCGCCGCGACGATCGACCCGCCGATCGACCACGACAGCGGTGTGAAGTAGTCGACGGTGTCGATCGACGCTCCCGTGAGCCTGCCCAGCACGACGCCGACGTACGCCAGGTATGCGCCAACGACGACCACCAGGTAGACCCAGACGCCCTTCTCCTCGTAAGACATGCCATCCCCCGCATGTAAAAGATTGCTGACACAGCCAATGTAAAGCGAGGCATACTTTGTGTCAAGAATTGTTTACATGTGCTCTGATGAGCGCCGCTCAAGCGGGTGGCGCGCCGGACCAGCTCGAGACATTCGAGGTAGTCGCGGATGCCACCTCGATTCGCCGCCACAGAAGCGGGTGGCGCGCCGGACCAACTCGAGGCATCCGAGGTAGTCCGCAGTGCCACCTCGATGGGCCACTGCCGAAGCGGGTGGCGCGCCGGACCAACTCGAGGCATCCGAGGTAGTCCGCAGTGCCACCTCGATGGGCCACTGCCGAAACGGGTGGCGCGCCGGACCGTCTCGAGGCATCCCAACTGGCCCCCGCGACACCCGGATCGCCCGCACCGGCGGAAGGGTGGCGCAATTTCACCCTTCGAGGCATCCGAGGTCCTCATTTGCGCCAGCAACTTCAGCCGCAGGTCGGGAATGATGGCACCATGCAGATCGAGTACGACGACGACCCCGCGCGGGTGCAGCGCGAGGTCGTGCGCGAGTGGTTGAAGACCGAGGCCTACTGGGGCACGTGGCGCGGCGACGCCGAGATCGACGCGTGCATCGATGGCGCGTGGCGCGTAGTCGGTGCCTACCGCGGCGACACGGGTGCCCTCGTCGGGTTCGCCCGTGCGGTCTCAGACGGAGTCGGGTTCGCCTACCTCGCCGATGTGTTCGTGCTTCCCGAGGCACGCGGCGAGGGCGTGGGCACGGGGCTCGTCCGCACGATGATCGACGAGGGCCCGGGTGCGGCGTTCCGCTGGACGCTCTTCACGAAGGATGCCCACGGCCTCTACCGCAAGTTCGGCTTCGCCGAGCCCGACGCGAGCGCCATGGTCCGCGTCGCGGGCGACCTGCAGTCCCGCTGACCTCGCCGCCCCGCCGGCTCGCTCAACCCGGCCCCGCTCGCCCCGAGAAACCACATCCCGCGTGGGAAACACGCGCTCCCGTGGTTTCTCGCGCTGAGCTGGTTTCTCACGCCGGATGCCCGGCACGCACCCCCCTCAGAACACGTCCCACTCTCGCGCCCGCTCGCGCAGGCGCTCCGCAACGTGCGCGGTTGCCGCCGACGGGGCATCCCGAGCACGTAACGCCAGGTACAGCGTGTTCAGCGGCAGTTCGTCGCTGTCGTGCGCCTTGCGGACGAGCCCCGCGTGCAGGGCCGGCTCAGCGAGGTAGCGCGGGAGCACCGAGAGGCCGACGCCGGCCACGACGGCAGCAAGCACCCCGCGCAGATCGGGCACGATCAGCGCGATCGGCCCCGTCGGGCGCTCCCCGAACTGACTGCGCCAGTAGCGCCGCAGGATCGAGGGTTGCGCGTCGTACGCGACGAGCGGAATGCTCCCGAGCGCCGAGGCGGGGTCGGTGCGCAGGCGCTCGGGATTGATGCGATCCACGAGCGCCGGCGCACCGATCAGCACGAACTCCTCATCGATGAGCCCCCGGTAGCGCAGCGCCGCATTTGTCGGGCGGATCGAGGACACGACGAGGTCGAGCGCACCGGCGGCGAGTTGATCAAGCAGCGGCTCAGCGAGACCGAGCGTGAACTCGAGACGCAAACCCGAACCCGCCAAGGGCGCCAGCGCCGGGATCACGCGCGCGGCGATCACGTCGCTCGCACCACCGATGCGGACGACGCCGCGTGGCGCGGGGTCGGGGCGATCCCACACGGTGCCGAGAGCGTCGATGGCATCCGCTACCTGCGCGGCGAGCGCGTCGGCACGTGCTGTCGGGGTCACACCGCGCCGGCCGCGTTCAAACAGGACGGTGCCGAGTGACTGCTCGAGCGTCGCGATGCGCTCGCTGACCGAGGGCTGACTGCGGCCAAGGCGGGATGCCGCGGCCGAGATCGACCCGGCACGGTACACCTCCAGGAATGTCGCGAACAGATCAAGGCTCCGCATTCCATCAATTTATCTATGCCAGATGCCAGTTGGTATGGAATCTGACTGATTGCATGGTGTTGAACTGCTCAGGCGCGCGGCAGACGGCCGCGCACGCGAAAGGACAGCCTCATGTCGGAAGTACTCATGGTCGTGACCGGTGCCGACCGCCTCATGCTCGCTGACGGGACCTCACACCCGACAGGTTTCTGGGCCGAGGAACTCGTCGAACTGCACCGGGGCCTGACCGCCGCCGGCCACACCGTCGCCATCGCGACCCCGCAGGGAGTCGTGCCCACGGTCGATCCTGGCAGCGTCGACACGTCGACCGAGTCGGGGCGCGAGATCGCCGACGCCCTCGCCGCGCTGGCGCCGGAACTCGGCGCCCCGCTGCGCCTCGACGAGATCGCCGCAGGCGCGTACGACGCCGTCGTGTTGCCCGGCGGACACGGCCCGATGGCTGACCTCGCCGCCGATCCAGACCTCGGCCGCCTGCTGATCGACGCCGATAACCGGGGCGCCGTCGTCGGCGTTCTGTGCCATGGCCCCGCGGGACTGCTCTCGGCCGTCAGCGACGACGGCTTCGCCTTCACGGGTCGACGCCTCGCCGTCTTCACCGACGAGGAAGAAGCCCTGGGCGGACTCGGCGCCAACACGCCCTATCTCGTCGCCTCTCGGCTGGCCGAGCTGGGAGCGGTCCTCTCGACCGGCGAACCCTGGAGCAGCACGGTCGTCGTCGACGGCAACCTCGTCAGCGGCCAGAACCCGCAGTCGTCGGTCGCGACGGCGGCGGCGATCGTCGCCGCGCTCGCTCACTGAGAGTCATGGGCAGGATGCCCGGCTGATGCGACATCCCGCCTCCTCGATGGGTGGCGCTGCGGACCATCTCAGAAAACGCGAGCTGGTCCGCAGCGCCACCTCGATTCGCCACCGCGGAAGCAGGTGGCAGGCCCGACCAGCTCGAGGCATCCCATCTGGTCGGCAGTGCCACCTCGATTCGCCACCGCGGAAGCAGGTGGCGCGCCCGACCAGCTCGAGGCATCCCACCTGGTCCGCAGCGCCACCGCGATCGCTGACCCGCAGAGGTCTCCCACTCCGCAAAAGGTTGGCGCAATTGCGCCCCTCGAGGCATCCGAGGCATGCATTTGCGCCAGCGAAAACGCCGGCCCCGCAAATGGATGCCACGAATGCGCCCCTCCACCAGCCGGAGGGGCGCATTCGCGCCACCAAAAAACAGCGACCCGAACTCCCGCTCAGGCGCGAGCCGCGGGCTGCACGTCGATGACCCAGGTGACGCCGAAGCGGTCGGTGAGCATGCCGAAGCCGGCGCTCCACGCCGAGGCAGCGAGCGGCTCGATCACCTCGGCGCCGGCGGCGAGCCCCTGCCAGATCGCGGATACTTCGTCGAGCGACGCGCCGCGCACCGACTGGAAGAAGGCGCGGTCGGTGATGGTCACACCGTTCTCGCGGTGCGTGTGGCCGGCCGTCGCCGCCGAGTCCGGGTCGTCGTGGCCGGGGATGTCGTAGGCCATGATGCGGAAGCCGTCGGCGTTCTCGACCTGACCGAAGACGAGCTTGTCGGCGCCGCGGGCATCCTGTGGCATCCCGAAGTCGCCGTACGTGGCTGCGACGACGGTGCCGCCGAATACGCTCTGGTAGAACTCGAGCGCCTGGCGCGCGGTGCCTCGGAAGTTCAGGTGGGTGGTCGTGGTGATGCTCATGAGCGTGCCTTTCGTTCTGGAAGAGTCACGGCGTCTGGCCGCACAACCCAGCGTGCACGGCATAGAGGACAGGAAATGTCCTCTACTCCTGAAATACTCGGAGGTATGCCCGCAACCTCGTCACGCATGCTCGCGCTGCTCTCGCTGCTGCAGTCGCGCCGCGACTGGCCGGGCCAGGTGCTCGCCGATCGGCTCGAGGTGACGACGCGCACCGTGCGCCGCGACGTCGACAGGCTGCGCGAGCTGGGCTACTCGATCGCCGCGACGAAGGGCCCCGACGGCGGATACCGGCTCGCCGCCGGCTCCGAGCTGCCACCGCTCCTCTTCGACGACGAGCAGGCCGTCGCGATCGCGATCGCCCTGCAGAGCGCGCCGTCGACGGGAGTCGACCTCGACGAGGCGGCGGCGCGCGCCCTTACGACCGTGCGCCAGGTGATGCCGTCGCGGCTGCGGCACCGCATCGACGGCATCCGCTTCACCGACGCCGGGTCATCCGGCAGTTCCGACCGTGTCGATCCGAAGGTGCTCGAAGCGGTCACCGCCGCAACGCGCGACCGCTTGACGCTCCGCTTTGACTACGGCGCCGCCGACCGCCCACCGCGACGCGTCGAACCGCACGCGGTCATCGCCCGCAGCGGCCACTGGTACCTCATCGCGTGGGACCTCAACAAAGACGAGTGGCGCATCTTCCGACTCGACCGACTGGCCCCCAAGTTCCCTGGCGGCCGGCCGTTCACGCCGCGCCCGATCCCGACCGGCGACGCGCGCACGTTCCTCGCGGCGCGTTCCAAAGGGTCGGATGCCACGGATGCGTGGCCCTGCACCGGTGAGTTCCTGCTTGAGCTTCCCGTGCCCGAGGTCGCACCGTGGCTGGGCGACGGCGAGCTCGAGCAGGTCTCCGATACCACGACGCGCGTGCGCGTCGGGTCGTGGTCGTGGGCGGGGCTGCTCGCGTGGATCATGCGGTTCGACGCGCCGTTCACAATCGTCGGGCCGCAGGAGTTCGTCGACGCCCTCCCCCAGCTCGCCGCCCGCGTGAGCGCGGCATCCCCCTCGTGAAGCCGCGTGAATCAGGTGGCGCGCCGGACCAGCTCGCGGCACCTGAGGTAGTCGCGAGCGCCACCTGGATTTGCCGCGGCGGAGATGGGTGGCGCTGGCGACCAGTTCGGGGCATCCCAACTGGTCGGCTGCGCCACCTGGATTCGCCGGGGTGGAGAGGTGGAGCGCCGGACCACCTCGAGGCGTCCGAGTTAGGCGCGAGCGCCACCTCGATTCACCGCGGCGGAGATGGGTGTCGCGCCGGACCAGCTCGAGGCACCCGAGGTAGTCGCGGATGCCACCTCGATCCCCCCAACCCGCAAATGGTTGGCGCGATCGCGCCCCTCGAGGCATCCGAGGCGCGCATTTGCGCCATCCAAGTCAGCGGCCCCAGAAATGGATGGCGCAATTGCGCCCCTCAGACCGCGCGAGGCACTCATTTGCGCCATCGAAATCACGCACGCGATGAGGACGCGCCACCAGAATCACCGCGCCAGTAGGATGCCACGACCAGCACCCCACAGCGAGCAGACGCGACCTCCGACGCCCCGAGCAGGGAGCCCTCAGATCCAGCCGTTGTCCTGGGCGATGCGCACGGCGGATGCCCGGTTGCTCGCGCCGACCTTGCCGATGGCGGCCGACAGGTTGTTGCGCACGGTTCCGGCCGACAGGAACACCTCGGCGGCGATCGCGGCGGCGCTGCGCCCGTCGGCGGCGAGCCGCAGGATCTGCCGCTCGCGGTCACTCAGCGGGTTGGCGCCCTCGAACAGGCTCGCCTCGGCTAGCGCCGGGTCGACGACCCGCAGCCCCGCGTGGATGCGCCGCACGGCGTCGGCGAGCTCGTCGACGGGGGCATCCTTCACGACGAAGCCCGCGGCACCGGCATCCAGCGCCGCACGCAGATAGCCCGGGCGCGCGAACGTCGTCACGATCAGCACCCGCGTGTCGGGACTCGCCGCGCGCACGGCACGGGTCGCCTCGATGCCGTCCATGCCGGGCATCTGGATGTCCATGAGGCAGACGTCCGGCCGGGTCTCGGTCACGACGCGCACCGCCTCGGCCCCGTCACTTGCGGCGCCGACCACCTGCATGTCGGGCTCGAGGTCGAGCAGCGCCGCGAGCGCACCGCGCAGCATCGCCTGATCGTCGGCGAGCACGAGCCGGATCGGCCCGGCCCCACCCCCGGCCGCGGCGTCGCCCGCGCTCACCACGTCACCGCCACCCGGGTCCCATGCGGCTGCGCCGCCGTCATCGACAGCACCGCCCCGGCCATCGCGGCGCGTTCGCGCATTCCCCGGATGCCATTGCCCTCCACACCCGAGACGGCCGCGTCACCAGACCCAGACCCAGTCTCAGACTCGGCACCAGAACCCGAACCACCAGATCCAGAGAAGATCCCCGCCCCATCGTCGGTCACCGACAGCCCGCCCGGCGTGATCCGCACGACGACCGCCGTCGCGTGCGCGTGCCGCAGCACATTGGTCGTCGCCTCGCGCAGGATCCAGCTCGCCGTCAGCGACTGCGCGGGCGACAGCGCCGCGACGTCACCCTCGAGGCGGAGCGTCACCCCGGCATCCTTCAGCACGTCACGACTCGATGCGAGTTGGTCGGCGAGCGTCGCGCTGCGCACGCCCGCGACGGTCTCGCGCACTCCCGCGATCGCCTCGGCGGTCAGCGCCTCGATGTCGGCGAGCTCGGCTTTGGCCCGCTCGGGGTCGGCATCGATGAGCCGCCGCGCGAGCTGCGCCTTCATGCGCACGACCGTGAGCGAATGCCCGATCAGGTCGTGCACGTCGCGCGCGACGGCCTCGCGTCCCTCGCTCGTCGCCAGTTCGAGACCGAGTTTCTCGGCCTCGTCCGACCGGATGATCAGCGACGTCGACACCGTGTTCACGACGCCCAGCAACACGACGATCGCGAGCACCGACAGGTAGTCCGACTCGCCGGGCACCCACAGCGACACGGCGGCGGTGATGGCGATGCCGACGCCCGTCGTCACCCAGTGCGCGATGCGCGTGAGCCCGTACGAGGCGAACGACATGATGAACGGGACGAAGCTCAGGGCGTTCGCGCCGACGGCCGGAACGGTGCATGCCGCGCACACGATGAGCCCGGCGAATGCTGTCCACTGGATTGCCTTGGGCGGCGTCGTCAGTCCCCCACCCGACCCGCTCATGCCGTTGATGAACCCGCAGACGTAGACGACAGCGAACGCCACGAGGCCGACCCAGCCGGTGACGATCCAGGCGACATCCGCCGTCGACCGCACGAGGCCCATCACCGGGTAGATCAGGAACACGAGCCAGACGACGGCCATCATCCAGCCGTACTTCTCCCAGACCTGGCCCGCATCGCGATGACCCGACCCGCGCCCGCCGCGCCAGCGGCGTGACCCCCGCGAGCCCCGCGCGCCGCGCGCCGCCCACGCCGCCGGAGGCGCGCCGGCGGCCGCGACGATCTTCGCGTCGTCGCGGCCGGGCGCCACCTCGTCGGTCATGGCTCCGACCCTATCGGCGCGAGCGTGACCGCTTGACACCCGCGGCGACGAGCACCGAGAAGACGACGACCCACGCGACGATGTTCAGCAGCACGACCCACAGCGACTCGGTCTGCCCGGTCGTGAGCAGGCCGTCATTGAGCGGCCAGCGGCTCAGCGCGACGTAGCCGTACATCGGCGTGAACCGGGCGATGTCGAGCATCGTGCCGTCGAGCGGGATGAAGACGTTGCCGAAGAACGCGAAGAACGTCAGCGAGATGGATGCCAGGGCCGCGGCCGTGTCGGAGTTGAAGAACAGTCCGACGCCGAGCCCGTACAGCCCGAACATGAGCCCGACGCCGAGGATGATCCCGGCGCACGCGAACCAGCGCCACGCATCCTCGGCCTCGGCACCGGTGATGAGTCCCGCGACGAACACCGCGGCCACCGCGAGCGCTGCGAACGACACGGCGGTGATGAGCTTGGTCGCCGCGTACCCGATCGTGCCGAGCGGCGTCATCGCGAGCTGGCGCCCCCAGCCCTGCTTGGCCTCGGTCGCAGCGAGCGAGGTGATCGAGCTCATCGCGACGGTCGTGCCGTAGGCGGCCATCGACACCATGACGTAGAACGAGACGTTGCCGTGCCCCGCCGACTGCGAGCCGTAGCCCATGCCGGCGCCGAACAGCAGGTACATCGCGACGGGCATCCCGAGCGTGAAAGCGAGGGTGTAGGGGTTGCGCAGCTGGCGCATCGCCTCGACGCGCAGCATGGTGGGCGAGATCCGCGGGGCAGCCGCGAGTGCGTTCGACATGATGTCAGTCCTCCGTCAGTGCCGTGAAGGCGGTTTCGAGTGTGGGCGCGGCGATCTCGAGATCATGAGCGCCGGCGTTCAGAAGGATGGATGCCACGGCATCCGAGTCGGCCGCGCGCAGGCTCACGCGCTCGGCGTCGACCCGCAACTCGGTGACGCCCTCGGTCGCGCCGAGCGTCGCCATGAGCGCGTCGGCGCCGGTGGCCGGCAGGGTTGCGGCGAGCAGGCGCGCGCCGAGGCTTGCGCGCAGGCTCGCGGTCGGGGCATCCGCCACGATCTTTCCGCGGTGCATCACGACCGTGCGGCGGGCGAACTGCTCGGCCTCTTCGAGGTAGTGCGTCGCGAAGACGATCGTGCGCCCGGCGTCTGCATCGGCGCGCATGACGTCCCAGAAGTGGCGGCGCGCGGTGACGTCCATGCCGGCGGTCGGCTCGTCGAGCACCAGGATGTCGGGATCGGCGACAAGCGCGAGCGCGAACTTGACGCGCTGCTGCTCTCCGCCCGAGCACTTCGAGATGCGCCGACGCGAGAGTTGTGTGAGGTCGGCGCGGGCCAAGACGTCGGGCACGCGGCTGAGCGCGGCGCGGCCGTGCAGCGACGCGATGACCTCGACCGTCTCGCGGACGGTCAGGTCGGAGAGCAGGCCGCCGGTCTGCAGCACAGCGGCGATCCGGCCGGATGCCGCGGCCTGCGCCGCCTTCTGCCCGAACACGCGCACGCTGCCCGAGCTCGGGTCGGTGAGTCCCAGCAGCATGTCGAGGGTCGTCGTCTTGCCGGCGCCGTTGGGGCCGAGCAGGGCGACGATCTCGCCGCGGCGCACCGTCAGGTCGACGCCGTCGACGGCGGTGACGGTGCGTTCGCCGAGGCCGTAGCTGCGGTGAAGGTCGTCGAGGACGATGACGTCGTCGGTCGCCGCCGACGTCGTCGGGGTGAGAGCTTCCGTTTCGGTGATCATGGTCCCACTCTGGCCTCCGCCGTGCGGCAGGTCAGGAGGCCGGTGTCACCGATGCGGCGTGATACGTGTCACGTGGGCGGCGGATGCCCCGGGCATCCGCCCCGCCTTCGCCCGGGCATCCCTCTCACCCTCAGCCGACCCGACGCAAACGGTCAGTCACCCACGCGCGCAGCGACAACACGCGTCGGCTCGCGCCCAACGGCCAGGCCCGTCGGCGGGCCGCTGAGAGCGCGCAGCGCGTAGAGGATCGTCGCCAGGTCGACGAGCTCTTGCGTGAGCGCGCCGACGACGGCGGGGATGACGCCGGTCATCGCGATGATCATGAGGCCGATGCTGAGGGCGATGCCGATCCAGATCGCCGTCAGCGCGACGCGCACCGTGTGGCGCCCGATGGCGACGCCGTCGACGACCCGATCGAGCGAGTCGACGAGGACGACGATATCCGCCGCCTCTCCCGCCGCGGTGGCACCCTTCGCGCCCATCGCGATGCCGATGTCGGATGCCGCGAGCACGGGCGCATCGTTGACTCCGTCGCCCACCATCATCATGGGGCGTGGCCGCAGTCCCGCTGCGAGCTGCACCTTTTCGGGCGGGAGCAGCTCGGCGTGGATCTCGTCGATGCCGACCTGACCGGCGATCGATTCCGCGGTCGTGCGCATGTCGCCGGTGAGCATCGCTATGCGCTCGACGCCGTGCGCGCGCAGCCACGAGATGACCCCGGCCGACTCCGGACGCGCCGCGTCGGCGAGCACGAGCACACCGGCGAACCGGCCGTCGACGCTGACGTACGCGGCGGCCTGGCCCGCGTCGATGCGGGGGCGCGGCTCGTCCGGTGCGACGTAGGCGGGCTTGCCGACGACGATCGTGCGCCCTTCGATCACGGCCGTCACGCCGTTCGTCGCGACTTCGCTGGCGCTGTCGGCGCCCAGCAGCTCCAGGCCGCGCTCGCGCGCTGCGCGTCGGATGCCCTCCGCCAGCACGTGCGACGAGTACTGCTCGGCCGACGCTGCCAACTGCAGCACATCGTCGGCGTCGAAGCCCTCTGCGGGGCGGACGTCGACCAGTTCGGGCCTGCCGACGGTGAGCGTGCCGGTCTTGTCGAAGGCGGCCGACCGCACGCGGGCGAGCTGCTCGATGACGGCGCCGCCCTTCATGATGAGCCCGCGCTTGGCGGCACGCGAGAGGCCGCCCAAGAAGGCGACCGGCGCCGCGATCAGCAGCGGACAGGGCGTGGCGAGCACGAGCACCTCGGCGAAGCGTGTCGAATCGCCCGACAGTGCCCACGCCGTGCCCGCGAGCACGAGCGACACGGCCGTGAAGGGGACGGCGAACCGGTCGGCCAGCCGCACGACGGGGGCGCGCGAATCCTGGGCGGCGTTCACGAGCGCGATGATCTGCTGGTACTGGCTGTCGGCGCTGCGACGCAACGCGCGGATCCGCACGGCACGCGTGCCGTTGATCGCTCCCGACAGCACTTCTCCCCCGGCCTCGCGCGTCACGGGCATGCTCTCGCCGGTGAGCGACGACTCGTCGAAGGTGCCCGTGTCACTGAGCAGGATGCCATCGACCGGCACGATCTCGGAGGGGCGCACCAGCAGCACGTCACCGATGACGACGTCATCGACCGCGGCATCCTGCACCTCGTCCGACTCGGACTGCGGGTGCACGAGCACGTGTGCGATGCGCGGCGATCGGTCGAGCAGGGCAGTCAGGTCGCGCTTCGCGCGCCGCGCGGCGAAGTCTTCGAGCGCTTCACCGCCCGACAGCATCAGCACGATGATCAGCGACGCGAGGTACTCGCCGACGGCGATCGTCGCGACCATCGCGACGACGGCCAGCACGTCGAGGCCGATCTGGCCGCGGATGACGTCGCGGATCATGCCCACGAGCGTCCACACGACGATGACCGCGACGTACGCGGTCGCGATCCAGCGCCCGGCACTCTGCTGGCCCGTCGCATGCAGGATGAGCACGAGCGCGAGCACGACCACCGTCGCCGTGATGACGGGGTATCGCCAGAGCAGCCGAAGTGCGCGCATGCCTTCAGCTTGGCCCGGTCAGCGGGGGTTTTCCAGGATGGTGAGGCTTGCCTGGCGCCGCGGCGCCGGCCCGTGTCGCGCGGCCCGGCACCGCCCGGCGTCGCCCGGTCTCGCCCGGCCTCGCTAGCGCGCGGCGCATAACTCAGGCAGATCAGCGCGTGTGAACCCGAATCAGCGCCGAAACTGCGATTCTGCCTGAGTTATGCGCCGGGTGGCAGCCGCGACGACGCCACCCACCTCGACCGTGGACGCCACGGCCTCGCCCCGATAACGTGACAGCCATGAGCGAGGCATCCGCCGGCATCCGTACACCCCTGGTGACGCTGGCTATTGCGGTGGGCATGGCACTCGTCGCCACGGCGTTCTTTCTGCTCAGCGACTGGATCTGGACGCACACCGACACCGTCGACGACACGGGTGTGAACATGCTGTACATCGGATCGTGGGTTCTCTACGCGTGGGCCGCGATCGTGGCGATCTTCGCCATCGTGCACTTCGGCCGGCTCGGCGTCTCGCACGTGCGCCGCTCGGTCAGTCGTTGAGTCGCGCCCACAGCTCGCCCGGGCCCACCAGCCGTTCCGGGGTTCAGCGTTGCGCCTTGCGACAATTCCGCTACTCACGTAGCGTAATGACATGGCCCGCCCGAGAAACCCGGAAGTCGACGTCGCGCTGTTGCGTGACGCAGAGGAGATCCTGCTCGCGCGCGGATACGACGCGCTGAGCATGGAGGAGATCGCCGCGAAGACCGGAGTTGCGAAAACCACGATCTACCGACGCTTCCCGAGCGTCGAGCACGTGGTCGTGGCGCTCCTCGTCTCGTGGCAACGCGAGGTTCCGATTCTCACCGAGGGCGACCTGCGAACGCGGGTTCTCGCCCTTGTCACGCCCCTCGCGCGCGATCTCGACCCTGCTCCCATGCGGCGTGTCGTCGCCGAGCTCGCCGCGGCTGCGGCGCGCGACGAGAGTCTGCGTGCGCAAGTGACGGAACTGTGGCAGTCGCGTCGGGCGGCGGCGGCGAGCGCCCTCCGCGCCACGTTGGGCGATGAGCACGTCGACATCGACGTCGTCCTCGACCTCCTCATCGGTCCGCTGTACTACCGCGTGCTCGTGACGGATGCCCCACTGGGCGACGAGTACGTCACCGCGGTCGTCGACCGGGTGCTGTGGACCCTGAATCTCACGGGAGGTCCTGCATGACCGTCACCACGCCCCAGGCAGGTCCGAACCAGCGACGCCGGCGCGCGGTCGCGCTCCTCATCGCCGGCGTCGCTCTCGTCACCCTCGTGATCGCCGCGCTGTGGCAGCGCGCGCATCCTCACGTGATCTCCGCGAGCATCGAGATGGATGCCTCACCGGCCGACCTCTGGTCGGTCTTGACCGATTTCGAGGCCTATCCCGAATGGAACCCGTCGCTGCTCGGCATGCGTGGCACTCCCGCCGTCGGCGAAGTGCTGAGCTTCCGCACCGCCGAGGACGGCTTCGACATCAAGCCGACGGTGCTCGCCGCGACGCCGGGCAGGGAGCTGCGCTGGGAGGGACATCTCGTCGTCGTGGGCCTCTTCGACGGCGAGCATCGCTTCGTTCTCGAAGAGTTGCCGAGCGGTGGCACACGACTCACTCAGTCCGAGAGTTTTCGCGGCATCCTCATCCCATTCATGGCGGCCTGGCTCGACGAGAACACGCTGGGCGAGTTCGAGGCGATGAATGCCTCACTTAAGGAGCGCACCGAGAAAGCCGTCACCGATTCCTAAGCGCCGCTCGCTTCCACCCTCGCGTTCATCCGTGTGATGAGCGTGGCGACGTCCGCCGTGGTGTAGTTCGGCGCCAGCCCCGAGACGACGTGGCGGCGGATGCGAGAGCGCGCCAAGCGCGCGGCTCTCAGATCGGACACATCGCGAATCGCCTCCGCGAACGCAGCGAAGGAGCGCAGGTCGCGGACCAACGCATCGGTCTGGCGTTCCGGGTCGGTGTTCCATCGCAAGCGATACCACGCGTCCCGGCTGAACGCCGATCCCCAGGCGCGCAGTGGCGCCATCAGGGTCGCGGCATCCGGGTGCCGCTCACCGTCGTCGCGCAACTGCTGTTCGACCTCGCCGAGAGAGATTGCGCCGTACGCCTGAAAGTCCAAGCCGTCGCGAACGTCTCTGCCCGTCATCTCGGAGAGGAGGATCTCACTCCTCACCGTCTCCGACGTGTGCGTCACCCATTCCCATCGCCGGGCACCCGCGGGCGCCGACGCGGTGAACCCTGCCTCCTCGGCAGCGGCGGCGATTCGGGGCAGGAACCGCTCGCCGAAGTCCCGTCGATAGTCCGCTCGTGACGTCACGCGACCAGTTTCCCACCCCTGGCCCCGACGAATCACCCAACCGAACTTGCAATCAGTAAACCCCCGGGGGTATCGTTTGCATACCCCCGGGGGTTTAGGGGTTTTGCAGCGAAGGAGTGGGAGATGTGCAGCAGAGTGACCTGCGCGGAGTGCGGCAAGGCGACGTGGACGGGCTGCGGACAGCACGTCGAAGAGGCGCTGTGGGGCGTGCCCGAGGCGGACCGTTGCCCGGGACACAACGGCGCGGGTGCCGCGTGAGCAGGACACGCGGCACGTCCGACGCGGCGACGGCGACCGGACTCACCGTCTTCGACTGACAACACGAAACGAAAGACCCGACATGGCCACCCAAGAGATCACCATCCAGGGGTTCCACGACGTCGTAGACCAGAACGACATCGTGTTCCTCGACTTCTGGGCCGCGTGGTGCGGCCCCTGCCGGATGTTCGCGCCCGTTCTTGAGAAGGCCTCCGAGCAGCATCCCGACATCGTTTTCGGCAAAGTCGACACCGAGGATCAACGCGAGCTCTCGGCCGCCTTCCGCATCTCCTCGATCCCCACGCTCATGGTGTTCCGCGAGGGCGTGCTGGTCTTCTCGCAGCCCGGCGCTCTCGGCGCGCCGCAGCTCGACCAGTTGATCGCGGGCGTGCGCGGCCTGAACATGGACGCCGTGCGCGCACAGGTCGCCGCGCAGAAGTCGGAGCAGGAGGCCATGCGATGAGGATCGTGATCGTCGGCGGCGTCGCCGGAGGCATGAGCTGCGCCGCCCGCGCCCGCCGACTCGACGAGACCGCCGAGATCGTCGTGCTTGAACGCGGGGCGCACGTATCATTTGCAAACTGCGGTCTGCCGTACTTCGTGGGCGGGGAGATCCCCGACGAGCGGTCGCTACTGGTGCAAACCCCTGCGTCGTTGCGGGCGGCTCTCGACCTCGACGTGCGCACCTGCAGCGAGGTCACGGCCCTCGACACGGCCGCGAAGACCGTGTCGGTGCACACGGAGGAGGGCGCCTACGAGCTGTCCTACGACGCGCTCGTGCTCTCGCCAGGTGCCTCCGCCCTCCGCCCCCCACTGCCGGGCCTCAACTCCCCCCGAGTGCGGACGTTGCGCACCGTGGAGGATGCTGTCGCCCTCCGTGACGAGGTGCACGCGGGGGCTCGGCGGGCCGTCGTGCTCGGCGCCGGCTTCATCGGGATCGAGGCCGCGGAGGCGCTGGCCCGACAAGGCTTGGAGGTCTCCGTCGTCGAGCTCGCCCCACACCCGCTCCCGCCGCTCGAGGCGGAGCTGGCCTGGCTCATCACGCAACAGCTCGGCGAGCTCGGGATCGAGGTGCGCACCGGAATCGCGGCCGCGAGCGTCGAGCACGCGGCGGATGCCGACACGGTTGTGCTCGCCGACGGCACCCGACTCGCGGCCGACATCGTCGTGCTCTCGGTCGGCGTGCGCCCCGACACAGCGCCCTTCGAGGCGGCGGGCATCGCCTGCGAGCGCGGCGCGATCGTCGTCGACGCGCACGGCCACACCTCCGCCCCGGGCGTATGGGCGGTAGGCGACGCCACCGTCTCGGTCGACTCGGTCACCGGCATCCGTCGTCCGGTGGCCCTCGCGGGTCCCGCGAACCGCGCCGGGCGTTTGGTAGCCGACGACATCCTGCGCCCCGACGAGGCGCGGGCCGTCCCCCGCCCGATCGGCACGGCGATCGTGCGGGTCGGCGAGCTCACCGCCGCGCTCACCGGCGCGAACCGTGCGGCGCTGGATGCCGCGGGCATCGACTACCGAACCCTGCATCTGCACCCGAATCAGCACGCGGGCTATTTCCCAGGCGCCGCCCAGGTGCACCTCGTCGTGCAGATCCGCACCGCCGACGGCCTGCTGCTCGGCGCCCAGGCGGCCGGCACCGAAGGCGTCGACAAGCGCATCGACGTGCTGGCGACCGCGATCCGCGCGGGCCTGCGCGTCGACGACCTCATCGACCTGGATCTCGCCTATTCCCCGCCCTACGGGCAGGCGAAGGATCCGATCAACCTCACGGGCATGGTCGGCGAGAACGTACTGACCGGCACGCTGCGGCTCTGGTACCCGGAGGAGCTCGACGCAGCGCGGGAGAACGCGCTGATCCTCGACGTGCGCACACGGTCCGAGTACGCCACCGGCGCCGTCCCCGGCTCGCTCAACATCCCGCACACCGAGCTGCGGGAGCGCCTCGGCGAGGTGCACGACGCCGCGGCCGGCCGGCCGGTGCGCGTCATGTGCCAGTCGGGCGTGCGGTCGGCGATCGCCCACCGCGTGGTGGCCCAGGCGGGCTTCGACTCCGCCTCGCTGTCGGGCGGCATGCTGACACTGCGTGCCTGGCTCGGCGAGCGCCAGGCCGAGGTGCTCGAGCAACCCGGAGTGCTCGCGGATGCGTAGGCTCGCTGCGACATCCTGCTCTCGGAGCAGGTCGGAGCGCATACTGATGGCCCTCACCGCGGTCTTTCTCGGAGCGTTCTCGCTGAGCTCGCTCGACCGGCCGTGGTGCGCCCTCCCCGCCGGCGCGTGTGCGACATTCCTCACGGTCGGCGCGGTGGCCGGCTGGTGCCCGACGCAGTTGCTCGTGCGCCGGGATGCGCAGGCGCCGGCGAATACGCTCGGCGACGACGAGGCCCGCCAGCCCATCAACAATCACTCCCGACCCTGAAGGGACACCTCTCATGAGCACGACCGATGCCGAAGCGCACAAACGCATCATCAACCGCCTCCGCCGCGCCCGCGGCCAACTCGACGCCGTTATCGCAGCGGTCGAGAGCGAACGCCCGTGCCGTGAGGTCGTGACACAGCTCTCGGCCGTGTCGAGCGCGCTCGATCGCGCCGGCTTCGCGATCGTCGCGACCGCGATGAAGGACTGTATCGCCGACCCGGATGCCGCCCGCGATCAACAGGGTCTGACCACCGAAGAGCTCGAGAAGCTCTTCCTCATGCTCGCCTGATCACACGAAGAAGGAGCAACCCATGTGTTACGCCGTTACCTGCCGAAAGTGCGGCAAGACCACCTGGTCCGGATGCGGACAACACGTCGACCAAGTCATGCGTGGAGTACCCGCGTCGCAGCGCTGCCAGGGCCACCAAAGCGAAAAGGGCACAGGCTTCTTCGCGAAACTGTTCGGACGATGAACGCCGACGGATCCCGCCGCGTCGTCGTACACGTCAGCGACGACCCAGGCGACCTCGACCGCGCAGTCTCCACAGCTCAATCACTGCGCGACGCGTTCCCTGACGCCGAGGTGCGCGTGATCGTCAACGGCCCAGCCCTCGACGGACTCCGCGAAGGCCAGGCACCGCCCGGCGTCGAGGCCTGCGCGATCGGCCTCCAACGCCGCGGCATCGACGCCGCCTCACTACGCGCAGTAGTCGAGGTCATCCCCTCCGCCGCCACCGTGCTCGTCGAAGCCCAGTTCGAAGGCGCCGCGTACATCCGCATCTGACGGCCCCAGAGGCAACGGGGTTCTCGCCACCTGGCGCACAACCTAGAGGAGGACAATAGGTTTGAACTTCCCTATTGTCCTCCTCTCCCAGTCGGGATGACAGGATTTGAACCTGCGACCCCTTGACCCCCAGGCGTCCAAACGGCTCCGTTCGAGCGGAAAACCGCGTAGTTCCGCGGATCAGATCATGCAGGGCACGTCACGAGATGCATGGTTTGCATGATTCTGGTCCCCTTTTGGTCCCCTCTAGGAACGTTGCGTGCCCGGCTGCCCTGATGTCATCTCACGCCGCCGGCAGGGTAAACCTGAGGCTCGTTGCGCACTAAGCCCCCTCGCGATACTCCGCGCGCCCGCCGCAAGCGAACTCGATTGAACGACAAAGCCCGAGACTTGGCGATTGCGGGGTATGCAGTCGGCGAGACGACGACCGCCCTTTCCGCCGAGTTCGGTGTCGCCGAATCCACGATCTTGGTATCCCCGCACCAATAATGCCGTCGTAAGCCAACAGCCGATGGTTCCCGAACAGGTGGGCCAGGCAAGCACGCTCTACGAATCCGGTCGCTCGCTCTCAGAGGTGTCCGAGCCCCTCAACGCGGATCAGGAGACCATGCGAACGGCGATCATCAAGGCTGGGGTGGAATTTCGGCCAGCAACTGGCGCAGTTTGAACGTCGCTGCCACACGCCACACTGGTTTTATGGCTCTTCGCAGTTGAGGGTGTAGTCGAGGGTCGGCGGCTGGTTCGCGGATAGACGTCGAGGTCTTCCAGGATGGAAGTTCTCACACTGCCCATCTGCCGGAAGACCTCGACTTGCACCACCCTACG